>JAEEGH010000297.1_pt1 | contig 628696 bp, 494 predicted proteins | sample 9134181 | NCBI WGS metagenome assembly JAEEGH01 (sample SAMN16246544, study PRJNA631951) | gut metagenome | biome: gut microbiome; feature: rumen; material: DP-attached | host: Bos | place: Iran: Karaj | collected 2018-10 | reverse complement strand
CTGAACACACTTACCGGTCTGTTGGGCCAGAATGATGTCGCAATCATGCAGCAAGAAGCTAAAAAGATCTTCGTTCACGACTGTATCTACGACTATATCGTGCGTCTCACCGAGGCGACACGTAACGAAAACTATTTTTCTCTCGGCTTAAGCCCCCGCGCCTCTCTGTCTCTTCTGAAGATGGCGCAGGCGACCGCATTCATCGAAAGCTGCACCTATGTTCTGCCCGAACACGTACAGTCGATCTTTAACGATGTTTCCTGTCATCGTCTGGTGCTCAGTTCCAAAGCTAAAATGAATGGATTTACATTGGAGACCGCCATGAAGGCGATCGTAGACCAGACACCGCTTCCCAAAATGTAATCAGGAGTCTCTATGATTAAAAAGATCCTGCGAATCGTCGGATATCTGGTCACACTGGCTGCCCTATATCTGGGGCTGCGTTTTTTCCGACTCTATTTTTTCGCGCTTTTACTGTTCTTCTTTTTGCTCTTCCCGTTCGTTTCCGTTATTCTGGCGCGTTACGTGATCAAGCGCACCGATTACTCCTGGTATCTCCCGGACACGATCTCGAAGGGTGCCGAACTCGAAGTGACGATCGGCATGCGAAACCCGACGGTCTTTCCGATTCCGAAGCATCTGCTCGATCTCACGATCTCAAATATTTTATACCCAAATGAAGACGTTCATACGATATGGACCGGACTTAAGATCCGCAGTGAACAGACCGTCACGATTCCCCTTAAGATCCTGTACTCCGGCTATCTGCGGATCGAGCTTAACCGCGTATGCATTCCGGATTATCTGAACTTTTTTACGTTCAAACGTAACTTAGACCTGAAGAAGGACATCTTGGTCCTTCCGATCCGGCTGAACGATACTTTTTCCACGATGGCTGTCGGCGGCAGCGGAAACGTTGAACTCTCCGAAAGTGACGTCGTGGGCAATGATGCGACCCAGATGATCGACGTACGCGAATACCGCCCCGGCGACCGTCTGAACACGATCCACTGGAAGCTCAGCGTCAAAGCGGGCGAGATCATGGTAAAACAATTCGGTTCTCTCTCGGACAATGATGCCTGCATCCTGATGGATCTGTACCGTCCCGAAACCAAAAACAAACGTGTATACAAAGAACAGGAAGATACCGAGGCAAAGATACTCGCAGGTCTCGATTCTTCCTACGATATGCTCGAAACATTGGCCACGCAGTTGCTTCATGAAAAAAGGCCTATTTTGGTCTGCTGGTACTCCCGGCGGGCAGCCGAACTCAAAAGCATGGAGGTTCTGCGCCGTTCGGATCTGACCGATCTCTACCGCATACTCTACTACGAGGAGCCCGTAAAAGATCCTTCGATCACACTGGAATACTTCACGAAAACCGACGATAACTACAACGATTTCTTTTATATTCACCCGGCCGACCAGAATGTTCCCCTGAATCATTCGCTCCTCTTCGGTAACGAAGTCGAGCAGGTCTCCACAGTACATCGTAACTAACGGAAGGCAATATATATGCAGATACAGCAAAATAAGATACGCCCCTGGCAGTTCATACGCTCCGGTAATGCGAGCAGACAGGCTGCCTTGCTGGAACGCAAGTCGCACCGGCAGGGCTTTCTTATAGAGCGCAATATTGACCTGCCGTCGCCCGCTCGTGCCTATTCGTGCCTCTTCCGCGGTATTCTGCTGTTTCTGCTGATCTATACTCCGATCACGATGATCAATGCAGCCTATGAGATCTCGGACAATACCGCGATCGTCCCGATCATTTTGCTTCCGTTTGCTCTTTTGGTCGGTTTCTTTAACTACAACGGTTTATGCCGTACCTTGGGCTACATCTTTTTCTTCCTGTTTTTCGTAGTCATATCGACCTCGGGCTACTATTACATCAACTCCGGTCTGAACGCCATCATCAATATCACGTTCGAGACCGCGTCCTACGAATTGAATACATCTGCCATCCGTTCCTATAACGAGGCTATCGGAGACCGAGCCGTGACGATTCCGCTCTTCTATCTCTACATCGGTATCGTAAGTGTGATCTTCCTGAACTTCCTGATCAATAACTTCATGAGCATTCCGGTCGTTCTGTTTGTATCCGCTCCTTTCTGGCTGCTCATCTTCTATTTTGACTACCAACCGCAGCCGGTCCACTACCTGTCTTACGCCTTCTGTATGATGAGTATGGTCATCCTGAAGAGCACACAACAGTATAATCTTCCGGACCGACTACATAAATACTACGTAATACGACATTCGTCCGATAAACACCTATACCGAAGCACATCTAACGGTAAGGTCATGGCACAGACGTCAGCGTTCGTCATCGGTGTTCTGGTCTTCATGGTGCTTCTGAGTAATCTTCTCTATCCTTCGAACCGGTTTTCAACTCCAAGGGAATGGGCTTCCATGAAAGAAAGCACGGAGGATTACGCTCGTATCTTCTTCACCGAAGGTCTAAGCGGTTTCTTCAAAGGCTCAACCAAAAACAGCATGACCTCCTTCGGTAATCTTTACTCCGGTGGAAAAGTTCAGCCGACCTTCCAAAAAGTGTTGGAAGTCGATTATGTTCCTGCCAGTTATGATGCCGTATATATCCGTCAGTTTATCGGAAGTTATTATACCGGTTCCTCCTGGTCAGATACGATCAACGCCGATCTGGAGATTCTTAAGGAAGACGAATATAAGGCCAATGAAACACTCCGGAAGATCTACGAAGATCCGGATCATCCGCTTCACAAATATGTATATAAGGCATCCATGAACATCCGCCCAATGAATGAGAGCGGCGCACTCATCCCCTATTTTTCGATCGAGGATTATGAGAACCCGATGTTCAAATATGATATCCTCAGGCGGGGTGCAACAACGACCCATGAGGCCTTCGATTATTTGACTGCTTACCAGCCGCAATATGCATCGTATCCACCCGACCCGAACCGTCAATATACCTATGAATACTATCAATTTATTCCGGAATTCGGTTCCACATCGGATATCGAACGCTATCGGATGTTTGACTACACGCCGCCGGACAGCAGTAAGATCAATCTACAGTCGACCTCTCTGGAACTGAGTAAATTTATCCTCGTCAGTGAGGAGGCTTATCTGAACCGTATGAAGACGATCTCCGATCCCGATCCGAGCCAGCCGAAGATCGCCCGCCAACTGATGAGGATCTGTCTGGAGCAGAACTTTCACGGATCGGTACTGGATCGCGTCGAGCAGTTGCAGGAATTCTTTTCGAACTACACTTACACGCTGAATCCGGGTAATCTTCCTAAGAACGAGGATTTCGTCATCTATTTCCTGAATAAAAGTAAGCACGGCTTCTGCCAGCATTTCGCATCCTCGGCAGTCCTGCTTCTGCGGACCATGAACATTCCCGCACGATACGTCGAAGGATATATGTTCTCCTTCTCGGATGTATCTTCCAATGCAGAGATCTTAAACGATGTTGACCCTAAAACCATGCATGAAGGTCCCAGTTCATTCAACGATGCTCCTGTCGTAAATGTTCCGGTAAATGACTCTTCCGGTCACGCCTGGGTAGAGATCTGGTTTCCGGAGCTCGGCTGGGTACCCTTCGAATTCACGGTCGGTATCAACGGAGACGAAGACGAGGAAAGCGATTATGAATTCTGGAACGGCGGCACCATTCTGGATGATATCGATTTCTCACCCATGGCAGGCCTGTTCCAGGTCGATCTTTCCTTCGCTGCGAAGATGTTGCTTCGTTTCCTCATCATCGTTGCCGTAGGTGTAACGATCCTGCTGATCGTACGTTTCGTTATCATCCTCGTGAAAGAGAAAGAAACGCCCGAGATCTATCATCGCGGTCTTAATCTGAAGATCATGGAAACCTATCGCTCCATCTGCCGTAAGTACTCTCTGTTCGGTCTGCTCCCGAAGGAGGAAATGCTCTACAGGGACTTCTCCGACGAAATGCAAAGCAAATACGGTTTCTCCGAAGATAAGGCTTCTACCCTTCGTTCTTACCTGGAGGATGCAGCCTACGGACCGAACGATATTTCCGAAGATCATTTTCACGAAACAAATGTGCTTTTGACGGAAGTTAAGCAAAAACTGGACGGTACATTGACCGCTAAACAGAGATTTAAATATCGTCTCCACTTGATCTTCAGGCGGAAGAAAACAAAATATAAGCATTAAAATACGGCGCCGGCTTCCTTACGAAGCAGCGCCGTATTCTTATATTTCAAAGCCTTTACTTTTTATCCAGTTTATGGAAATCTTTGAAGTTTCCGACTCTGCTCCGCTTCGATGCCTTAGAAGCGATCTTCGAGCCGGTATCCTTACCGTTTCCGGGCATTCCGGGTTTATCGGTAGGTGTACGATGGAAGAAAACGTAGAACGGTCCCTTTTTGAATTTGCCGGTAAACAAAGCATGATGCTCAGGGCAATGCTCCTTCAAAAACTTCAGGGCAAACACAAGACCTACGATCGCAATGACCAGCTTAAGGATCTGTGACACAATGCCCAGGTCATTTGCAAATAATGTATTATCCCAAAGCAGATAAGAACCGGTATACATGACTGCCGTCGCAAAGCAGGGCTTTGCTTCTTTCTTCGACATGTAGCAGTGGATGTATATAACCAGAGCCAGAACGAAGAAGATCGTGGAGATAAAACCGATGATCATTTCCACACTGTAAGAAGTGGTATATCGGTTGATATCCTCCAGGAAACGTTCCAGTTCCTTTATACCGTTCTCATCCATCTTCGCAGTCAACTGCGCGTAGTTTTCCATCTTATTGATGGATTTTGCCGTTAGAATGGATAAGCCGAAATTCACGATAAACAGAAGGAACTCGATAAATGTGTAACCGAGTGCAACATTGACCGTGGAACCCATCGTAGGCTTCTGCTTCAGCAAAATAAAGAACTTATAGAAAGCAAAGAGCCATGCGACCAAAACAAGCGCTTCCAAAAATACAAAGACCAGACTTACAAACGGAGCTGCCGGATGCATCGTGATCGTATCATCGGCAGCGACGTGAACGAAGCCCGCCAGGCCGAACGAACGCAGCAGGTTAACGATGACCGCGAAGCACTGGTGATACAGGTAGCAGCCCAGGCCGCCCCACAGCATCGCCATAAAATAGCCGGAAAATGCGTTATGTGCATACAGGAAATATAAAGCAATCAACACGATGAGAATGATGATCATGGCGAGCTGCCAATTGATCACACTGCTACCGATACGTATTACATCTTCCGGAGAACGTTCCGGAGCGAACATTACGTGACCAAACATAAAAACACCTCTTTATAAAAATCAAATCCTATTCTATCAAAGGCACCCGAAAGTGTCAAGCAAGGTCGCGCAGTTCCTTCAGTTCTTCAACCGAAAAATAGTAGTTTGTGTTGCAAAAATGACAGTTGACCTCGATCTCTTTTCCATCCTCGATCATTTGATCGAGTTCCTTCTTACCGATGGAGATCAGAGCCTTTCCTACACGCGTCTTGGAACAGTCACACGTAAATCTGCAGGGATAATGTCTGCTGATCTCCGGCTGCATGTCATGAAGGATCATCATACAGATATCTTCCGGTGTCATGCCCTTTTCCAAAAGCGCCGTAATGGAGGTAACTTCTTTCAGGCGCTCTTCCAGGAGCGATATTACGCTCTCATCGGCATCCGGCATCAGTTGAAGAATCATGCCTCCAGCGCATTTCACCGTGTTATCCTTCGACATCAAAACCCCGAGGCCAACCGAGGAAGGAGTCTGCTCACTGGTCGCGAAATAATAGGTCAGATCCTCGGCGATCTCACTGGTGACCAAGATCGTGTCGCCGATGTACGGTTCTTTCAGCCCGATGTCCTTTATGACCTGAAGCACACCGACGCCGACTGCCGAAGCAACATCGAGTTTTCCTTTATCATTCGCCGGTATCATAACGACCGGATTATTTGCATATCCTTTTACGTTTCCGTTAGCATCTGCCGTTACGGTCAGCCCGCCGATCGGGCCGTCGCCGTTGATCTTTATCGTCAGAAGGTCGGCGTCGTTCTTCATCATGGCGCCCATCATCACACCGCCTGTCAACAGACGGCCTAACGCAGCTGTCACCACAGGGCTCGTATTATGAGCTTTTCTTGCAAACTCCACTAACTCTCCGGTAGTGGCAAAAAAGCCCCGGATTCGGCCTCCTGCGGCCGTTACACGAATAAAATAGTCTCCCATAACTCTTCACCTTTATTTCATTTGCTCACGGCAGACGAAAAACAAGCGTTCTGCCGTTTCTTCCCGGTCCGTTGCGTCAAGCTCGGTGCCGTCTTCATTGACCTCATATATCCGTTCGAGCCGTAAACCGGACTTTCGGATCAGTTCCTGTACTGTCTCCGCGGAAAATGCATTCTGCTCATGGACCTCTTCGCTTCGCTCGTAGCATCCATCTTCATTTTCCAAAAACATGGTAAGCCGATACGTGTTTTTACCGGTCTCCTCCTCGAATTCATTTTCCCAGATCAATGCCATGTCATCCCGAACATCCGTAAACGTGCGATCCCCGACGACATCCCGAAAATAGTGACGGGTCTTAAGATCGAATATGAATAATCCGCCCGGATCCAGATAATTATTCACCAGGCGAAAGACCGTTTCCAGATCCCCGGGGCCGGACGCATAATTCATCGTATCGCACATCGCGACAACGGCTCCGACCGTCCCGTATAACTCAAAGGAGCGCATGTCCTGTTGCAAAAACAGGACCGGGGCTTTGGTATTCCCGGACTCCTCTTCGCTTTCCAGGCATTCATAGTATTTTTCGCGGGCTACCTCCAGCATGGATTCGGAGATATCCGCGCCGATCATGTCATAGCCCAGATCCCGCAGTAGCAGTGTAAACGTACCGGTCCCGCAACCCAGATCCAGAACGAGGGCACCCGGACCGATCCCGTATTCATCAAACTGCCGCTTCAGGAAACCGGCCCACGCTTCATACGGGATATCGTCCATACAGGCGTCATATATCTGAGCAAAATCAAAGTAAGGACTTGACATTTTTCCTCTCCTGTGGAAAATAGATACTGTAATTCATTCAACCCCAAAGGAGAAGAAATGAAAAAATTAACGAAAAAACAGATCTTTGTGATCGTACTGGTCGCATTTATCGTGACCTTATATATCTTGGCGTTTTTGTTTGCTATCTCGGGCAATGAAGCCCTGCAAAGCTGGGCCTGGGTCTGCTTCGCGCTGACCATCGTTATCCCGTTCTTCATTTACTTTCATTTCCTCGTTCTGAACTGGATCCGTAAGACCCGGGAAGTTGACGAGGCAAAAGAACAGATGCAAAATCAGGACGAAACTGCTTCCGAGGAAGAAAGCGGAGAACCGAAATAAGATCCTATTGGATGAATTCCGCCATGATTTGATTTGAAACTTCCGCGCCGCGCGGGGTAAGCACATACGCTTCCCGCGGGGCGTTTTTCTTTTCCATCAGCCCCTGCTGGATGAAACGTTCAAACAAAGCCGGTGGATATACCGTCTCGATCCTTCTGCCGAACATATTTCGGAAGTGCTCGCAATCGATACCTTCCTCCAGCATACGAAGTCCCAGGAAACAGAACTCTTCCATCTCGTTGTGGATCGGAACCTGCGTGATGGTTCCCGCCGTCGGATGCTCCAGGTATTCTTTCAGATTTCGCGTGTTTTCGCTGCGGATGCCCGGATCGCCGAAGAAAAATCCCGACGCACCTAAACCTACGGCCAGATAGTCCTGCATTCTCCAGTAGCGCAGATTATGTCTGGATTCATAACCGGGTTTAGCAAAATTCGAGATCTCATATCTGTGCATTTCAGCTAACTGCGTCCAGGAAAACAGGATCTCTTCCATCTGGGCGACGGCTTCTTCGGAAGGAAGATTAAGCTGCCCGGAATGATAGAGATCATAGAACGGCGTTCCTTCTTCAATGATCAGCTGATATGCCGAAAGATGCTGCGGTGCAATATATAAAATGTCTTCCAGACTCTTTGCGAAATCTTCGACCGTTTGTCCGGGGATTCCATACATCAGATCGACGTTAATATTCGTAAATTCGGCCTTGCAGGCCGCTTCATAGGTCAGGAAAATGTCCTGAACGGAATGGATACGTCCGAGGGTCTGCAAATGGTTCTCACATGTAGACTGCGCACCGATGCTTAAGCGATTGATGCCCGCCTTTCGTAGCATCATCAGTTTAACACTGTCACCTGCGGAATTCGGGTTAACTTCCAGGGTCCATTCATAATCCGGGTCGATCTGGAACGAGGTTCCGATCGCATAGCATATCCTCTGCAACTGTTCGAAAGAAAGCAACGAAGGCGTGCCTCCGCCGATGTAGATCGTATCTACGATATACCGATCGGCGCAGACCGATGCCTGCTCCTGTATATTTCGAATCAAAGCGTCCACATAAGCTTCCTTCGTCTCCTCATTCGCGATCGGAAACGAAAGAAAATCGCAATAGCGGCACTTCTGTTTACAAAAAGGGATATGCACATAGATACCCAGTGTTTTTTTCTCGGACATGATCACTCCTCATCCAGTTTCAAAACCGACATAAATGCTTTCTGCGGCACTTCAACGTTGCCGATCTGACGCATACGCTTCTTACCTTCCTTCTGCTTCTCGAGCAGTTTTCTCTTTCGGGAGATATCGCCGCCATAGCACTTCGCGAGCACATCCTTACGCATCGCTTTCACGGTCTCACGGGCAATGATCTTATTGCCCACAGCTGCCTGGATCGGAATCTCGAACAGATGTCGCGGGATCTCCTCCTTCAGCTTTTCACACATCTTGCGGCCGCGCTCGTACGCATTGTCTGCATGGACGATGAACGAAAGTGCATCGACTTCTTCGTGATTGATCAGAATATCCAGTTTCACAAGTTTGGATTCGACGTAGCCCTTCAGTTCGTAGTCAAACGATGCGTAGCCCTTCGAACGTGACTTCAGCGCGTCGAAGAAATCGTAAATGATCTCATTGAGCGGCAGCTCGTATTTCAAAAGGGCGCGCGTCGTCTCGATATATTCCATGCCGAGGTACACGCCGCGGCGGTTCTGGCACAGTTCCATGATCGGGCCGATGAACTCCGTCGTCACCATGATCTCGGCGGAAACGACCGGTTCCTCCATGGACAGGATCTCCGAAGGATCCGGCAGGTTCGAAGGATTCGTCAGATCGATCTGCGTACCGTCGGTCTTGTTGACATGATAGACAACGCCCGGCGCCGTCGTGACCAGGTCCAGATTGTATTCGCGTTCCAGACGCTCCTGGATGATCTCCAGGTGCAGCAGGCCCAAAAAGCCGCAACGGAAACCAAAGCCCAGGGCAATGGATGTCTCCGGCTCGAAAAACAGGGATGCGTCGTTTAACTGCAGTTTCTCCAGTGCGTCCCGAAGGTCGCCGTATTTGGCGCCGTCCGCGGGATACAGACCGCAGTAGACCATGGATTGTACTTTTTTATAACCGGGCAGCGGCTCGGCAGCCGGCCGGTTTAGTTCGGTGATGGTGTCGCCCACCATCGTATCTTTCACGTTTTTGATGCTGGCGGTGATATAACCAACCATTCCTGCCGGAAGCTCGTCGCATTCGATGAAACGGCCTGCTCCGAAATAGCCGACTTCAACGACATTGGCCGTGGCACCGGTCGCCATCATCTTGATCGCCATCCCCTTGCGGACCGTGCCTTCCTTAATGCGGCAAAATACGATAACGCCCTTATAGGAATCGTAGATGGAATCGAAGATCAGCGCCTTCAGCGGTGCTTCCGGATCGCCCTTAGGGGCAGGGATCTTAGTAACGACCTGCTCCAGGACCTCTTCGATATTGATGCCGTTCTTCGCGCTGATCAGCGGCGCATCCTGCGCCTCCAGACCGATCACATCCTCGATCTCATGGATGACGCGCTCTGGCTCGGCACTCGGCAGGTCGATCTTATTGATGACCGGGAACACATCCAAATCGTGATCCAGCGCCAGATAGACATTGGCCAGAGTCTGTGCTTCGATGCCCTGCGCCGCGTCTACGACCAGGATCGCACCATCACAGGCAGCCAGGCTACGGGAAACTTCATAGTTGAAGTCCACATGTCCGGGCGTATCGATCAGATTGAAGATATATTCATTGCCGTCATTTGCCTTATAGATGATGCGGCAGGCCTGCGCCTTGATCGTGATACCTCTCTCGCGCTCCAGTTCCATATTATCCAGGACCTGCGCCTGCATTTCGCGCTGTGTAAGCAAGCCCGTCTTTTCGATGATGCGGTCGGCCAATGTCGACTTACCATGATCGATGTGGGCGATGATACAAAAGTTTCGTATGAGTTGCTGATTGATAGACATAAATACTCCGTAAGATTTTATAATTCGGGCATGGCCTGTGATACGGATCTCTATCTGCCGTAAATGATCTGATTAAGCAGATTACGATTTGCCGTGATATCAACGGAAAGAACGCTCTTACCATTGATGCGGACCGACTTACCGGTGCCGTCCCAAGGCACGCGGAATTCCGTTATATTATACTTCAGTATGGAAGGCAGGCTCCAGACGATATCGTTCAAAACGCCCTGCGGCATATTGGTCGCGATCTTCGGAAGCGCTACATTCAGGAAACTGTTGAGTTCACCGAGGCCCATCTGCCGCATTTTCCCGGCAACCGTCTGAAGCACGGTACGCTGCCGCTGGGTACGGGCATAGTCGGAACCGACATAGCGGATACGTGCATAAGCCAGTGCCTGCGGACCATTCAGATGGTTCACACCGGCGCTCGTGATCTTATTCTGCGCTGTTGATGCCGAATTCACGTGAGGAAGCTCGGCTTCCGTCAGATTGATATCGATACCGCCGACTGCATCGACGATATCCATGAAACTGAAGAAATTAACGCGGGCGAAATAATCGATATGGATACCGAAATTCGCTTCGATCGTCTGCATCAAAAGATTAGCGCCACCATAAGCATGCGCTGCATTCAGACGATTATTGGCGCGGCCGGGAATAGCTACGTAGCAGTCACGCATTAAAGATGTCAGAATGATCTGCTTCGTATTCCGATTGATGGACATGATGATCATCGTATCCGAGCGGCCTGCATTGGTGTCGGAACGCGCATCGATACCGATCAAAAGAATATTTAAGACATTCGGGTCCGCCCCGACTTGCGGAAGGACGCCGTCGCCGGCTCCGCCGTTAGCTAAACCGATATTACCCGCTTCCTTTCGTCCGGTCGTATAGAGGCCGGTGCTTCCGGCTACCTTTTTTCCCGAAGAAGAGGATCCGGATGAAGAACCCGAAGAACCTTGAGAAGGATTCCCCTGTTGTGTCGTATTACCTTGCTGTGGCTGGGTCTGACCCTGTTTAGGGGTTCCTGTCTGTGCAGGTGTCTGTCCTGAACCACCGGGGTTTTGCAATGCTGCAGAAGTATCCGAGATCTCGGGGTTCTGCGGGTCATCGATGTTACCTTCGGTAGGATCTTCTATAATATCCGTGTCCGGTTCCGTGTCAGGTTCTGTGTAGGCTGAGTTGTTTTTATCGCCTGCACTCGCACGCATCTTTTCTTCGTATTCACGCATAACACGGGCCAATTCATCCTCCACCGCAGCGACCTCTTCGCTCGGGGAATCCGTCTGATCCGGATCGTCATCTCCGGATTCGGGTTCGAGGGTTTCATTAACCGCCATCGTGATATCCGGATGATCCGCGTCCACGATCTGCAATTTATTATAATAGTGGCTGAAGATGAGTTTATACGCTATAAAGAGACACAGCGACAGAATCGCCAGCGACATGAACACGATCAAAAGGACCTTCGCCCATTTCGGCATGCGCTTCTTTTTCGGTGTCTCGGCCTTGGGGGCGGCTTTCTTCATCGAACTACTGATTACCCTTTTTGCGGGTCTTTTCTTCTCCGTCATTTTATCTCCTTCCTTGCAATACACATGACTTAAAAGCATTGCCTGGATGAATTTGCTTCTTTCCGCAAAGCAAACCAGTCTAATTATACTACAAGCAATATGCAAGCGCAAGTACTCTTGACTTTTTGCCCCTTTTATACTACATTTAAGGTATTCCGAAGGCACCATTTTTTTGGATTTTTGACCTTGGGGGAGATTTCATATGGCACTACCGAAAACAGGAACGATTTTTTATCATCATGCGGACGCTTCCGCCCTAACGATCGATATGCCGCAAAGCTATCGGTACATGCAGATCGGCAAATGCGGCCCTGATGAGGATCTGAAAAAGCAGATCGATTTGGCGCTGGAAGCACAGCTGTCCGTATGTAAACCGAACGCGATCTATGCTTACTTTCCTCTCACCTTCGAGGAGGAAAAAAGCATCTGTAAAGACAAACACTACTGCATCGGCGCAGGTTTTACCAACATTTGCTCCGACACACTGTATAAACACATCAAAGGCTGTAACGGCGTCTTTTTGTTCGCTGCAACGATCGGCGTCGGATGCGACCGTCTGATCGCCCGCGACCGATTAAAAAACCAGGCGCTTCCCATGATCCACCAGGGTCTGGGTGCTATGCTGGTGGAGGTCTACTGCGACCTTCTGGAAGCGGACATACACAAAATGTACGGAGACGAAAACACGGCATTTGCCACACGTTACAGCCCTGGATACGGAGATTTCTCGCTCTCTCACCAGATCGACGTCTTCCGCTTCTTCGGAAAAGCCGCCCGCGATATCGGGCTTAGCTTAAATGATTCGCTGCTGATGCAACCTACTAAATCTGTCACCGCTCTGATCGGCGTTAATAACGCCTCTTCCTGCGGAGGCAACACAAACGAGTAAAGAGGAAAAAGACATGTCCAGAATTTCGATCGAAGAACAACTCAGATCCGGGAAAATGCTCTATTTTGATGGAGGAACCGGTTCGATCCTGCAGGAAAACGGTTTGCAACCCGGCGAGCTTCCGGAGCGTTGGAATCTTTCTCATGCGGACTTTATTCGCGGTCTGCACGAAAACTACTACAAGGCGGGCGCAAATATCATCAAGACCGATACGTTCGGGTTGAATTGCCTGAAGTTTGCTGAGGATGAGCTTAAGCAGATCGTAAATGCCGCCCTTGCAAATGCGAACGCGGCCCGCGAAGCGATCGAAAATTCCGACCATACATTTGCCAAAGCACCCCACTATATCGCACTCGATATCGGACCGACCGGTAAGCTGTTAAAGCCCCTCGGCGACCTCGCGTTCGAGGACGCGGTCGATGTATTCAAAAGCATCCTGAAGCCTGCTGCTACGTGTGGAGGCTTTGATCTGGTGCTGATCGAGACCATGAACGATGTATACGAAGCAAAGGCGGCCGTCCTGGCAGCAAAGGAAACGACCGATGTGCCGATCTTCATTACGACTGTATATGATGAAAACGCGAAACTGCTTACAGGCGCGGATCCCGAGACCTGTGTCGCGTTATTTGAGGGACTCGGAGTTACGGCCGTCGGCCTGAACTGTTCACTCGGTCCGAAGCAGATGGCGCCCATCGTGCCCCGTCTCGTCGCTGCATCGAGTATCCCGGTAATCGTTAATCCGAACGCCGGACTTCCGCGCTCGGAAAACGGTAAGACGGTTTACGATGTGGATCCGGATGATTTTGCCGAATGCATGGCAGAGATCGCGAAGGCCGGTGCGAATATCATCGGCGGATGCTGCGGTACAACGCCGGCACACATTGCCCGCATGGTCGAACTGACAAAGGATATTCCCGCGGTCTATCCCGAGCCGAAAAACCTGACTGTGATCACTTCCTACACCCATGCGGTGTATTTCAAAGACCGCCCCATCCTGATCGGCGAACGCATCAACCCGACCGGTAAGAAGCGCTTTAAGCAGGCGCTGCGTGACCACGATATCGACTATATCCTGCAGGAGGGACTGACCCAGCAGGATAACCACGCGGATGTACTGGATGTCAATGTCGGCCTGCCTGAGATCGATGAGCCGTCGCTGATCTGTGACGTCATCACCGAGCTTCAGGGCGTGCTCGATTTGCCTCTGCAGATCGATACGACTGATCCGATCGCTTTGGAGCGTGGCCTGCGTCTCTATAACGGTAAAGCGCTGATCAACTCGGTCAATGGTAAACAGGAAGTCATGGATACGGTCTTCCCTCTAGTAAAAAAATACGGCGGCGTAGTCGTCGCTCTTCTGATCAATGAAGACGGTATACCCGAGACTTGCGAAGGCCGTCTTAAGATCGCCGAAAAACTGTACGCGGAAGCTGAAAAACACGGTCTGAAAAAGAGCGACCTTCTGATCGATTCCCTGGCCATGTCCGTTGCCAGCGACGACGTCGCCGGACGCGAGACCTTAAAGACCGTTGATGCGATCACGCGCAATTATCACGGTAAGACCATCCTCGGTGTATCGAACATTTCCTTCGGTCTGCCTCACCGCGAGATCGTTACGGCCGCCTTCTTCCAGATGGCCATGCAAGCCGGGCTTTCCGCCGCGATCATCAACCCGAATTCCATCGACATCCAGAAAGCCTACGCATGCCACTGCATGCTCTCTGGCTTCGACGAAAAGTGTCTGGATTATATTACGTTTGCCACGGAAAATGAAGACCGCCTGACCGCAGGAACCGCTCCGGCGACTGCAGGCGCAGCCGCTTCCGCCGGAGTTGCTAAACCCGGCGCTGCATCCGATACGCTCGAATACTTCATCACAAAGGGCTTAGCCGAACCTGCCGCCGAAAAGACAAAAGCCATGATCGGTGAAGGCGTGGATCCGATGGTGATCATCAACGACCACCTCATCAATGCCCTCAATATCGTCGGAAAGAAATTCGAAGAAAAGACCCTCTTCCTGCCGCAGCTGCTCATGAGCGCCGGTGCCTGCTCTGCCGCCTTTGACGTGATCAAAACGCACATGATCAACAGCGGTACACAGCAGCAAAAGAAATGCAAGATCATTCTGGCCACCGTCAAAGGTGACATTCACGATATCGGAAAGAACATCGTAAAGACCTTGCTCGAAAACTACGGTTTCGATGTCATTGACCTGGGAAAGGACGTTCCGCCCGAAACGGTCGTTGAGAGCTGCATCGAGCATCACGCTCCGCTCGTCGGTCTCTCCGCGTTGATGACGACGACTGTTCCTTCGATGGAAGCCACGATCAAACTGCTTCGCGAAAAAGCGCCTTGGGCGAAAGCCGTGGTCGGCGGCGCCGTACTCACGCAAGAATACGCCGACATGATCGGCGCGGATAAATACTGCAAGGACGCCATGGAGACCGTGGGCTATGCGACCGAGGTCCATGAAGCGTGGATCAAAGAAAACAGCTGATACGGTAAAGCCTTTTAATGAAAAAGCGGTACAGGCCATAAGACCTGCACCGCTTTTATATATGTATGTACTTCTTGCTTATTTCTTTTTGGTTCCGAGTGAATAGAAACCAAAGAAGCTTCCGAATGCGCCGCCGATGATGTGTGCTAACTCAGATATGTTGTTATTATCCATCATGCCGACGATCTCACGTCCCAGATAAAGAACTACGATAACGATAAAAGAGATCGGGATCTCACCTTTTTCAACAGCAACTACGCTGGAAAGAACGATGAACATAAAAACGATGCCGCTGGCACCCAGAAGACGAACGCCCGGGAAAAAGATCGCATTGATCAGCGCCGTAAACACAGCGGTGATCAGGATCATGATCAGGATCGGCTTGCTTCCGTATTTTTCCTCCAGGATCGGTCCCAAAAGCAGGAACAGCAACATATTATTAATGTAATGCCCCCAGCTTTCATGCCCTAATACATGGCCGAACGCCCGAACATAGGTCAGCGGATCCAGCATCGAATGCCGATACGTTGAAAAATAGTTTACATTCGCGGATCCGTTTGTGGCCCTATTAAGGAAATACGCGCCGAGAGCTATTAGAGCAAACGTCAGAACGACCGGCGCATTGTACTTGAAACGAATTGTAAAACCTTTGGATTTTGATGCCATTTGTTTCTCCTTTCCGGCTACTTCTGCCGCGATGCCCCGCCCTTTTTATAACTCAGGGGCGAAACTTTATAGTATTTCTTAAACAACTTGGAAAAATGATATACATCATTATATCCAACCGCTAATGCGATCTCTTTGATGCTCTCGCCCGGCTGCGTCTCCAAAAGCGAGCAGGCCTTCTCCAGGCGGATCTTGATCAAATAGTTGATCGGTGTCTCGCCGGTCTCCTCTTTGAAGATCTTTGAGATATAGACCGAGGACAGATACATGTTTTTTGCGATACGGTCCAGGCTGATCTTCTCCGCATAATGCTCTTCCAAATACTTACGGATACGTTTTACAGCGTACGATTTATGGAAGTTTTCAAACGGATAGGTCTTCTGCTCGACTTCTTTTTCACGTGTCGTCCGGATGATCCAGGTCAAAAGCTGCATCAGGTAAGCCTTCAACATGAAATAACGCCCGGCCATCTCACTGCTTCCTTCTGCGACCATATCAAAACAGATCGAAAAGATCATCTGCCGGTTAACACCGTCCGTGTGCAAAACGTGCGCGTTCGAATTCGGAAACTGAAATACGTTTTGCGGCATATCCCGAAAGTGAAAATCTGTAAATCCGATAACAAACTGCACAGCAGGATCCTGACGGTTCGTCACAACATCCACATGCAATTCACCGGCATTGCATACGATAACGTCGCCGGTCTTCGCCTCGATCTGCTCCCCTGCTACGACAAACTTCTGTACGCCGGACAGGATGACGAAGATCTCGGTATAATCATGGGTGTGAAATACGCCGTCTTGGGTTCGGGTATTTTTGACTGCATAAAAGACTTGCGGATTCAAGTCCGAGTAAGTCAAATCATAATCCCTGTCTGCCATGTGGCCTCCTCAAAAGAACGGATGCAAAAAAACTATCGATCGATACGCTTGTATTTTAACATAGAGCGTATTATATGTCAAACCTCTTTTCCTTTCGGAATTCTGTCATTTACGCCCGAAAACCTTGCGAATTCTTTACGAAAAGAGTTTCGGGAAGCCATACTTTTGAATAGGTTTTTTCCATTTTTTACCCTTGAATATCATTGGGAAATAAAACACATCTTTATGTTGGGAAATGACATTTTTTTCTCGCATGACTTGCAATATAATTCCGACTATAAATAAAGTAAACCTAGTACCTGTTACGACATGCAGTAACATGTCGTGTGGAGGCAAACATGGCACAAGAAACTACAAAAAAGCAAAGCAGAACCGCTGTTCCGGCGCCCCTTTCACGAGAGAATCTCCTTAAAAATCACATGCAAGATAAGCCGTGGCCCTGGTTCTATTCCTTTCTGAAGAAATATCTTCCCGTCATGATCCCCGGATTATTCATGGTCGTGATCGCCAGCGCGATCGCCATCTTCAATCCGACTATCTCGGGTAAGATCGTCGATGAAGTCATCGAGAAAGCACAGTATGACAAACTTTCGTTTTATCTGATCCTCCTGATCGGACTGACGGTGCTGCGTGGTGTTTTCCGTTTTACCTTCACGATGCTCTTCGAGTATTGCTCGCAGAATACTCTGTTTGCGATGCGGGAGGCCGTATTCCGTCGGCTGATGCTCGAGGATTTCAATTTCTTCAACAATAACCGCACCGGAGATCTTCTCTCCCGTCAGACCGGTGATATGGACGCCGTGCGTCACTTCATCGCCTTCGTTATCTATCAGTTGCTGGAGAACGGATTATTGTTTATCCTCTCATTGACCATGATCATCTTCTACAACTGGAAGCTGGCCCTGGCGCTTCTGGTCGTATTGCCCTTCACGGCCTATACCACGTACCGCCAGAGTAAGGAAGTCAAGCCCGCCTTCCGCCGCAACCGCGACGCTTTCTCGAGTCTGAATACATTTGCCCAGGAAAACATCAGCGGTAACCGCGTGATCAAGGCATTCGCAAAAGAAGACTTCGAGGAATCAAAGTTCGATAAAGAGAACAAGAAGTTCCGTGACTCCCAGCTGGCTTCCGCGAAAGTTTGGTGTAAATTCATTCCCCGCTTCGAGATCCTCTCGAACGTCATGACGGTCGTGGTCCTCATCGTCGGCGGCTTCTCCGTGATCGACGGCAGCATGTCAAAAGGTGATCTGGTCGCAGTTACCGGTTACCTCTGGATGCTGAATAACCCGCTCCGAATGGTCGGCTGGCTGGTCAATGACCTCCTGCGTTTTCTTACGAGTCTCGAGAAGATCCACGCGACCTACATGGCAGAGCCGGATATCAAAACCCCGGATGAACCGGTCGCTATGAAGCAATTCAAAGGCAAAGTCGAATTCAAGCACGTTTACTATAATTCCCATGATGAGGACATCCTGACGGATATCAACTTCACCGCCCTGCCCGGCCAGACGATTGGTATCATCGGCGCGACCGGCTCAGGAAAGTCCTCACTCGTCAATCTCATCTGCCGCTTCTACGACGCAAACTTAGGCGGCGTATTCGTAGATGATGTCGACGTAAAGAACATGAATATCAATGTACTTCGAAGCAATATCGGTATGGCGATGCAGGATGTCTTCCTCTTCTCCGATACCATCGAGGGCAATATCTCCTACGGCGACCCGAACTGCTCGTTCGAGGATGTCGAGCGTGTCGCTAAGATCGCGAACGCGGATGGTTTCATACGGGAAATGCCCGACGGCTACGATACCATCATCGGTGAGCGTGGCGTAGGCCTGTCCGGCGGACAGAAGCAGCGTATCTCACTGGCACGCGCCCTTTTGAAAAACCCTTCGATCCTGATCCTCGATGACACCACTTCCGCCATCGACATGGAAACGGAAGCTCAGATCCAGAACGAACTGGAGGCCGTATCCGGCGATCGCACCATCTTCATTATTGCCCACCGTATCTCCTCCATCATCAACGCAGATCAGATCCTCGTCATCGACGGCGGAAAGATCATCGAGCAAGGTACGCATGATGAACTCTTGAAACAAGGTGGACGCTACGCAACGGTTTTCAATCACCAATATGGAGACTTTGAAAAGCAATGAGCCAAAGCCCTGCATTCACATGCTTGCATGGGAAATGCGGGCCTTGGCGAATGCCACCAATGAGCCGTGTAGCGATGGAACATCGCGAGAGCGGCGAATTAGTGTAGCGCAGGTAAAGACGCGAAGCGTCGACTGCGCGTAGCTTTTCAAATGCGTGGCTCTTAATTTCGTTTTATAGATCAAGGAGTACAATATGGCTAGAAATAAGTATGATATTGACGAAACCCTCCAATCCAAATTTGATTTCAAACAGTTGAAGCGCCTCGGTAAATACCTGACCCCTCGTCGTAATAAATTCCTGTTTGTCATCGTATTGATGTTGGTATCCAGTGCGCTCGGCCTGCTCTCTCCGATGTTTATCCGAACCATTCTGGATGATTATATCCCTGATGGCAACAAAACCGGCATCGTCTTTCTGACCTGTCTGATGGTCGGAATCACCTTAGTATGCGCCTTTATCCTGGTGCTGAAAGTCAAGCTCACAAACGAGATCGGTCAGGGCATCATCTTCGATCTGCGAAAAGAACTCTTTACGCACCTGCAGGAATTGCCCTTTTCGTATTATGATAACCGCCCTCACGGAAAGATTCAGGTCCGCCTGGTCAATTACGTCAACAGCTTAAGTGACCTCTTAAGCAACGGTATTGTAAATACGATCACAGACCTCTTCAGCTTGATCATCATCTTCATCTACATGCTCATGATCAGCGTGCGTCTGACCCTGATCTGCATGTGCGGTCTGCCCATCCTGTTGCTGGCCGTATGGTTCATCAAGACGCGCCAGCGTAAAGCATGGCAGATCTCCAGCAACAAGCAGAGCAACCTGACCGCTTACATCGCCGAGAGCATCAATGGTATCCGTGTTACCCAGTCCTTCGTTCGCGAGGATAAAAACATGGAGATATTTAACTCTCTCTCGAGCAGCTACCGTAAAGCATGGCTGCGCGCCGTACTCTACAACAATATGTTATGGCCCTGTGTCGACCTGATCTCCATCGGTACCACTTCCGCCATCTACATCGTCGGCGTTTCCATGTTGACGAACAACTCTGACCTCATCACGGTCGGTGTCCTGATCGCATTTATCCAGTACATCGGACGTTTCTGGCAGCCGGTCAATACATTGGCCTCCTTCTACACGTCCCTGTTAAATGCGATCGCCTACCTCGAGCGTATCTTCGAGACCATCGACGAACCAGTTCTGGTCCATGACGCACCGGGTGCCGGGGAGATGCCTCCCATCGAAGGCGCTGTAGAATTCAACGATGTATGCTTCAGTTACGAAGAAGGCATACCCGTTTTAAACCATGTAAGCTTTAAGACCCGCGTCGGCGATACATTTGCCATCGTAGGCCCGACCGGCGCCGGAAAGACGACGATCATCAACCTTCTGAGCCGCTTCTACAACATCGACTCGGGAGCCATCACGATCGACGGCGTGAACATCCAGGATGTCACCATCAAATCGCTCCGTAAACAGATGGGCGTCATGCTGCAGGACAGTTTCATCTTCTCCGGGACCATTATGGACAACATCCGCTACGGCAACATGGAAGCGACCGACGAGGACGTTATCCGCGCCGCGAAAACCGTTTGCGCCCACGACTTCATCATGCAGATGGAGAACGGCTATCAGACCGAGGTCAATGAACGCGGCTCCCGTCTGTCGGCCGGCCAGCGTCAGCTGATCTCCTTCGCCCGGGCACTTCTGGCAGATCCGAAGATCCTGATCTTAGACGAAGCGACTTCGAGCATCGACACCGAAACCGAGATCGCACTTCAGCGCGGATTAGCCGAACTGCTGAAGAACCGTACCTCCTTCGTTATCGCCCACCGCTTATCAACGATCCGAAATGCGGATAAGATCCTCTATGTAGACCATGGTCAGATCTGCGAGGAAGGCACGCACGAAGAACTGCTGAAGATGGAAAACGGACTGTACCACAAACTGTATATGTCACAGTACGATTTCCTGAACCGATAAATGAAATAAATACAAAAAGGCGGAAGAGACGATACCATCTCTTCCGCCTTATTTATTTGTACGAGTATACTAATTTCTCCAATCCAGATCACCGGCGTCGATGCCCAGAATGATCGCTTCCGCAGTCGCAATATTCGTCGCCAGTGGAATGCAGGCGATATCGCAGTTTTTCACGACACGGGGAAAGAAATTCGAATGGGCGGAATCATATACCGCGGATTCCGGATCTGCCGCCTGATGAAAGTAAATAACTGCGTCCAGTTCATCCCGCTCGATCTGCCTGAGCAGCTGCTCCGCTCCGCCCAAAGGTCCCGGAAGATACTTCGTCAGCGTCAGTCCCGTCGCTTCTTCGATTTTCGTTCCTGTCGTTTGTGTTGCGTACAGGTCATGCTTTTTCAGAAGCATCTTATAGGCGACGCAAAGGTTGATCATCAATTCTCTCTTCATTTGATCCGAAACAAATGCTATTCTCATTTTCTCATTCCCTTTATTTTATCGTTATCGTTCCCGATGCATAACTGGAAAACGGACTCATCAAACGCAAGCGGTATAACTGCCAGCCGATCTCATTGAGCCATTCTCCGGTCGAATTCAGGTCCGTTGTGACCTCCGTCGGCGAAAACGTGTAATAGTCGTAACACTCCACCAGGATCTGCTCACCCTCCTCCGTTCGCGCCATGCGACGGCATTTACAGGTGATATGAGCGACCGAATAAAACAGATCGTCCTTCTGACAGGTGTAGAGAAACGTTGCCTGGTCTTTCCCTTCGATCGCCTGTTTTACCGAAGTTATAAATTCCTCCTCAGCGCAGAGGTCATCCCAAAACCGCTTTCCCATAAGGCTGGTTTCGCGCACAGTCGCAGATACAAACAGGGAATTCAACATGAACCGACGAGCCCCCGGGTACTGCTTTGCAAAATCCAGTTTCGGATGATTCACCACACGCGTGAGGATCGTCTTCCCCCAGACCAGCGGGGGAAATATATAAGAAGCCGTCTCTTTCACGGGCTCATCCTTACGCGCCACCCGCTCCTCGGAGTATCCGGTCAATATCGTGAACAGATCCTTCAAACCATCGGCCGGGTCGTCGGATGAATAGTCCCGATCGCATAATATGCCCGTAGTGGCCGTAATCGCCTCAAATTCGCGCTTTTGGTCGTTTTTCGCATAAACACACGTTGTGAAGGCAAATGATAAAATCAGAGCCATACACATTGTTTTATGGAATGCTTTGAAAAGTCTCATGTCCTCCTCCTTACGTTTGTCTTTGCTTGTGATATATTAAATGCTTGAAAAATCGCGTCCGAGCATGGCCGCGCCGACGATGCCCTGGTTGGGATATAATGCTGCCGGCAGGATAAACTGATCCATCTGATTTTTATCCGGACGCGGCAGATAGTCGCCGAGTTTCTCTGCCGTTTTCTCTCGGATCCTGTCCATAAGCCCCGGTGTATCACAGACGCCTCCGCCCAGGATCACTCGCTGTAGCGAAAGCAGCATCGTCAAGTCAGTGATCGCTTCCGCGATGTAGTGACTCTCAAGATCCATGGAGCCTTCCTGCTTCCAGATCTCCTCCGGCTTCTCCACGTTATATCGTTTCAGAAGCGCTGGTCCAGCCGCCAATCCTTCCAGACAATCCTTATGAAACGGGCAATTACCTGCAAACGTATCACCCGGGTAGCGTGCGACACGCATGTGTCCACCCTCGGAATGTAATGAACCATGATATAGTCTTCCATTCAGCCACAGGCCGATACCGATGCCAGTCCCGACCGTGATATAAGCGGCATGGTCGATTCCTTTTGCATTGCCCAAAACGACCTCTCCATAGAGGGCCGCATTGACATCCGTGTCCAAAACCACCGGAACGCCAGTGCCCTCCTTTAGTGTTTTCAGAAGCGGCACGTTCTGCCACGCGAGTTTCGGCGTGTTCAGAATGTTGCCAAAGGTCGGTGAGGAAAAGTTCAGGTCGACCGGACCGAACGCGCCCACACCAAGAGTCTGCACATCGTGTTTTTTGAAATACGCTACGATGTGTTCCAACGTCTCTTCCGGCCCCTGAGTCGGTATCGACGCTTTATCCAGCACCGTTCCCTTCTCGTCACACACGGCCATCACCATCTTTGTGCCGCCGCACTCCAAGCCTCCGTATCGTAAACCCTTCATAGCTATACTCCTAACCGATCGGCCGGAACAAATAGGCTCCGATTCCGACTGCGATCGTGATATTTAACGAATCTACCTCATCACTCTGCGGAATCAGTAGGCTCGTACCGTAGTTTTCATATTCCGCCGGAAGTCCCGTCGCCTCGTTTCCGAAAATAAGCGAAAACGGTTTCTCCGGCTTCTTCGTGACTTCCTGTACGGTCAGTTGCTTCTTACCGGTCAGCATGAACGTGTAGATCTCATGCTCCGGGAAGTCCCGACGATATTCATCAAAAGTCTCATAGTTGCGGATCCGCAGGGAGAACATGGCTCCCATGGAGGAACGCACGACCTTCGGGTTGTGCATGTCGACCGCCGTTCCGATGATCGCGATATCGTGATATCCGAAAGCGAGTGCGGTCCGCAGGATCGTTCCTGCATTGCCCATATTCGAGGGCGACACCAGGACGATATGCGGATCCTTTGCGGAAAGATCCTGCGAATACTTCTCATACACGCCCATGACAAATACGTTTTCTTTATCGGACAGACGCGCCAGACGCTTTTCGTCCTCCCAGACCGGAATTTTGTTCTTACCGCAAACGGATTTCAGTTTCTCCATTTCGGTAAATGTCGGCGAGACCAGCACGCCGAGTGCCTGTCCCGGCCGTTTATTCAAAAGTTCAAACGTCGGGAACGCGCCGGGCGTGTACGAGTATTCGAAATTCTTTTTATAAGCCTTCAATTCGGATCGGTCCATGCTCTTACCCTGCCTGTTATTTCTTCGAAATCTTATTAAAATACATCTCCACCGCTTCGGGGAGTTTTCCTGCACGGTCAATGATCACGCTGGCTCCGTTTTCTTTCAGAAACCTCGCCGTGCGAAAGCCCCAACTGACGCTGATGCAGCCAATGCCTGCATTCGCAGCGGTTTGAATGTCCACATCGGAATCACCGACATAAAGTACATTCTTAGGATCGGAAACGTGAAGTCTGTGCATCAGTTCAAAAATGATCTCAGGCTGCGGTTTCTTCGTAGCAACGATCCCGTCGCCTAGCGCTGCGTCGATCGTATCGGAAAAGAACTTCTCCCGAAGTCCCTGCGTTGCCGCATCGTATTTATTCGAGGCGATCGCCGTTATATAACCGGCCGTCTTCAGTTTCTTAAGCGCCCGAAGAACTCCCGGATACGGCGCCGTCTTAATGTCCATATGTTCGCGGTAATATGCCTTATTCTCATCGAGCACCGTCTCAAACAGAGGGTTTTCCTCGCCTCCCGGTACAGCACGCTCGATCAGTTTGCGTACGCCGTTACCGACAAAACCTTTTACCGCTCGCTCGGAATGCTCGGGCAGTCCATGTGCATTAAGTACTGCATTCAAGCTGTCCGTCAGATCTGAAAGCGTGTTTAGCAACGTGCCGTCCAGATCAAAAATCACTAATCTCGAGTTCATAAATCTCCTAAACGTCTATCCAAATAAAAAGGCAGGAGTTTTCGATCGAATTCCCCTGCCTGTACTATATCCGATAAGGATCATCAATCCTCTTTGATAAATGTCGGAGCGTTCGGCGCTGCCTTAGCCTTAACTACGTCATGGTAGTAAGCATATGTCATCGGCTTACTCTGCTCATCCATGATCTCACCGCCGATGACCTCACCGATGAAGATCGTATGAGTATCGGTTTCCACCGTGTTGATGACCTTACAGCTGACGAAACCGAGGCTGCTGTCAATGATGGGCATGCGGCTCTTCAGCGTATAGGGAACGCCATCAAACTTCTTTACACGCTTCGCGGACGAATAACCCATCTTACCGATCAGATCCGGTGCCTGGTTTTCCGCCATGATATTCACTGCGAAGTGATTACACTGCTTGATACAGGTATTGGTAAAGTTGTTATGATGGATGCTGACTGCGATGGTCGCAGGCTCCGATGTGATCTGCATCGCACTGTTTGCCACACATCCGGTGGGCTTACCGCGATCCCAGGTTGTAACGATATATACACCATAGCTTAACTTGGTAAATACTTTCGGATTATAATCCATGATGCCGCCTCCTCTATTGATCCGTCTTATTATTCTTCAAATTCTTTATCTCGTCTAAAGTCAGGAACTTATCGTTCAAGATCGCAAAGACCGCCGTGTGCATGAGTATGTACAAAAGCAATGTCTTCGGACGCATCTTCATGCGCTTCTTCCGAGCTTTCTCTTTCAGTTTGATCTTTTTCTTCTGCGCTTTCAACGCCTGTTTCTCGAGTTTATCCATGGTTCTTACTCCGGTCGGTTGTGTTCATTGAAATTATTCTGCAGGTAAATGAACGCGGTCAATGCGGCCAGGATCGGAAGTGTCCCCTTCATATACTCTTTCTTCGCGTCCATCATGCCCTGAAGCTTCTTCATGCCCTGCTTATATGCAATATCGGGTGCATGTTTCTTCACTTGTTTTTTTATGAATGCCTTCATGCTCCCTCCGCGCGTTTCATCTCATGAATATCGATCGAAAATTAAAAATCATCCAGAGAAAGGTTCTTACCCTTCAGGCCGATGAAAGCGCCTTCATCCAGACCGCCTTCAGCATGGCCGATGAGCCACTTGTTTTTAGCAAACAGGAGGGCATCCTCGCCCTTCTTCTCGGGAATGGCAACCAGGTCTGTGTTGGTGTCCTTCGGAAGAACGACTGTGCCGCGGAAACCGTTTCCGTTCACACCGCAGGGTGCATAGTGAAGCGTAGTCGCATATACTTCAACAACGGTGCCTTCGGGAACCAGGAATGCCTCAACCTTCGATGTATCATATGTGAAATCTTCGGCAACATCTGCTTCCAGACCCAGCATAAGGATCATATCAGCGCCGACTGCAACATTGATCTCGGAAGAACGATGATACTCGAGAGCGTTCAACATCTTATTGTGACCGTTGCAATAACCAACCTGGATCGGCAGGCCGCCGTAGAACATTTCCTGCATCTTCTTAGCAAAAGGAGTAGCTTCCAGAGCCTCTACACCGGGAACGTATACAACGCCGTCCGGACAAGGCAGCTTCATCATCTCTTCTGAAAGCGCCTTAATATCATAGCCTTCTACAACCTTTCCGTACTTACGGAATGACGAGTCAAATACACTTTTGATCATTTTACCCTCCATCGACGATTTTACGCGCAAATCGTCCTTCTAATAGTCTGTTTCCATTATAATGAAATGCCGAAACGATGTCAAGGAAATTTCGCGCAAAATAAGGGGAAATTTCCTTGATTTTCATACTATTTTGTTAGTTTTTTACATTTGCGGTCACGTGCGTCTGATCCGCGTCGCGCATCAGCAAACCGCGCTCGCTCGTCAGCATGATCGCATCAGAGATTCGGCTCTCTACGCTCTCTCCCATACGGATGTAACCGAAGTATTTCGCGACCGCCTTACCCAGGTCCGTGAGCGTCATATTGTACTGTGCCCGGAGCAATCCGTAGATCGCGTTGGAGATCTCCATCAGCGGAATCTCCTCCATGTCGCGCCTATCATTCATACCGGACGGATAGCGATAGATCATCCAGTTACCTGCCGGTTGCGTCTTCCAAAGGAAGGTCTCGCCGGCTTCTTCCGTGAAGAGATCCACCTTCACCCTGCCGCATGCATTTTCCAGAATATCATAGACCTTACTACCCATCTTCGAGATGTGGAAACAGGTACAGATCCTCTTATACAGAAGCGATTTGGCGATCGGTGATTCCGCGGTCAATGTCTTCTCCATCAGCCGTACGATCAGTGGCAAGGCCTGCGGTTTATAAAAGTCTTCGCTTTCGTAAGAAGTAGCGAAACTTACAGCACGGTAAGGGATCTTATACGGGTCCTCTTCTGCTTCGAGCCTCGGCATCTGTGCCAACATCTCATCCGCCGTCAACTTCTTCTCGGGCTCTTCCGTTTCGTTTACGACGGTCTCCTCGGGCATCCGCATGCCTTCTAAAAATGCAAACAGTTCATTTTTCTGCTTCTCCGGGTCATCCAGCCATTCCAGCGCCCATGCTCGGTACAGTTTCCAGCCCAGGCTCTCCAGCATCGCAGGTTGTGCGATGTTTCGGTCATGTGCGGTCTGTCCGGCCTTATACATCGCGCCGTCGCACATGATTCCGAGCATGTACTGCTCTTTATTTTCGGGGTCGCATACGGCGATATCCATCTTGTAATTGGATGCACCGATTCCGCAGTGGACCTTATAGCCGGCCTTCGTAAGGAAGGAAGCGATCCACTGTTCGGTCTGGCTTCTGCGCACTTCTCTTTGGTAAATGTCGTAGTGCCCGGTCGTTTTCTTGCTTCGGGCGAACTCGAGGAAGCCTTTGAGTCCGATCACACCCTCTGCCTTAGTGCGGCTCAGGTCGATCTGTTCGGGTTTCAGTACGGAGAAAATGATCATCTCGGTACGGGAACGTGTGATCGCAACGTTCAGGCGGCGCCAGCCGCCGTCCGCATTGAGCGGTCCGAAATTCATGGATACCTTACCCTCTTCATCGGGGCCATAGCCTACCGAGAACAGGATCACATCCCTCTCATCGCCCTGAACATTTTCCAGGTTTTTAATGAAGATCGGTTCCGGCAACATCGCCAGACGTTCTTCGAGCTTCTCATCCTTCATGATGCGATCATCCAAAACGTCCTGAACACAGTTCTGCTGAACGAGGGAAAACGTAACGACGCCGATACTTTCCTTCACCAGACGATCGTCATTTACGCGGCGGACGATCTCGTCGACCAAAGCGTTTGCTTCGGCTACATTTCGTTTTGAGCCGCCACGCTCATAAGTCCCTTCCACCTGGACCAGACTGACCTTAGAGACCATATTGCCCGGAGTCGGGAAGGTGTAAAGTTTATCTTCGTAATATGTCCGGTTGCTGAAAGCGATCAGGCTTTCATGCTTCGAACGATAGTGCCACAGCAGATGACATTCCGGCATGGACAATGCGAGACAGTCATCCAGTAAGCTTTCCAGTGTGACCTCTTCGAACTCTTCTTCGTTCAGCTGCGTCTTAAAGAAGCTGGTAGGCGGCAACTGCTTCGGGTCACCTACGACAACACATTCACGGCCGCGCGCGATGGCTCCGACCGCCTCACAAGTCGGAAGCTGGGAAGCCTCATCGAATACGACCAGGTCGAACATCGGATACGACGGGTCGATAAACTGAGCGACGGAGATCGGACTCATGAGCATACAAGGGCACATCTTATGCAAAAGCCCCGGGATCATTTCAAAGAGTTTACGGATCGACAGACGTTTCCCGCCGCTCTTGATCGCTTTCTTCAGGGTAGCCACCTCAGAGGATGCCGCAACGTCGCCGCCTGCATTCGGAAGATTTGAGGACAGTCGCGCCGCCATCTCCTGCATCAGAAGCGCATTCAGTTCCTCTTCGGTCTTCTTGAAGCTCTCGATCAAGGCTTCGAACTGTGTCTTATGGAAGCGTGAAAGCACAGGCGTATTCCCGATGATCTGCATGATGATCCGGTAGGTCAGGCGCTGATAGAACGCGCGCTGCAGTTCCTGCGGAGGAACTGCGCCGTCCAGGAGGGCCGAAACCTCATCCCCGAGGCCCATCGCGATCGCTTCATCCTGCATGTTCAGGAAGTTCACCCAGTCACGCAGTTCCGAAATATGGTTACGCCAATGCAGGCACTGGTTGCTCGCCGTCGTGTACCAGTCCGGTTCATTCCAGAAGGCTTCCATACGAATGCCATAGGTCGAACGTAAGGTATCCTCACATCCGGCTAATTCTTTCTGCAGCGTCGTGAAATTCTGAATATCATTTCCCTCTTCGCGATTCCAGTTCTCACGGTCATTCAGAATCTCGCCGACACGCATGCCGATCTCACTTCTCTCCTGTGAAGAGAAAACCAATTTCGAGATGCAGGCGCGGATACGCACGGAGGCTTCAAACTTCTGTGAGAGGACTTCAAAATCGGTATCGCAGCCCTTCCAATCCTGACCGAGCATAGCAACTGCGTTCGGGTTCGCCATCTGGATATATTCCTCGATGTCGTGATATTTCTTCAGGGTCGCAAACAGTTCCGGTATAGTCTCTTTGGTAAGGGAAATGCCGCTCTCCGGCTTCACCATACCATTGATCTCGCGGACCACGTCCTTCACCTTTCCTCCCCGGAACAGGAAGAAAGCTTTTTCTGCCTTGTTGAGGCGCTCAAGCGCACCCTTATAATCGTAGGTGAGCATCTCGGGCTGATAGGTCGTGAGTAATTGCCCTTTCTGCGCCGTAAGCTCGCGGCCCTTCTCGATCAGCTCGCGCACGACGGCGTCTGCATTGTCTACAGGGGATCCGCAAAGGATCTCTCCGGACAAGTACGGGGTCGTCAGGGTCAATGAAAGCAGTTCCGCCATCACGGGAACCGTGCTGTATTGACCCGCCTTTTGGAAATTCAGTTTTTGCGCATAATAGCGATAGTATTCGCCGACAGGCGTAACAACATTCAGGAAGTTCTTAAGCGCCGTGGAGATATCATCCCTGAGCATCGCATTGTATTCACGGGAAGAAAACAGGCGGAAGGGATTTCGTACCAGATCCCCACATTCAACCGCTGCGCGAACACAACCATTAAGTACATCATTGTACTGAACGAAACGCTCCGGCGTGGTCTGCTCGATCAGTGAATCCGGGATATTCAATTCGTACGACGGTCCATTCGAATAACTCTCATACAAACCGACCAGATCATACAGTGAATACCCACAAGGGCGTGTCTTATGAAGTTCATTCATGACTTCATTAAGTTCGTCTTTTTCCTGTTGCAGGAGCAGGACCTTCGCATCATAGCCGCCTGCCGGGGCAATGCGTCCGAGCTCGAGCGTACGCTGCAACTGTTCCAGAACATCGCGCTTTCGTGCCTTATTCGAGTGCAGTTCCAGACAGAACGGTCCCAGGCCGATCTTCGTCAGTCGTTTCTGAACGACGGACAATGCGGACATTTTATCCGCTACAAACAACACGCTTTTTCCTTGATACAACGCGTTCGCAATGATATTCGTAATGGTTTGGGATTTACCGGTTCCGGGCGGTCCATGCAGAACGAAGCTGCTGCCCCGGGCGGCCGCAACGACTGCCGTCAGCTGGGAAGCATCCGCCGAAAGCGGCAAGGCCAGGTTTTCATTGACCGCTGCAGAGTCCAGTTCCTCGGGTTTCGGAAACAAGTCCTCCGGCGCATAGGTGAGATACCCCTTCGCCAGGCTTTCGACCGTTTTGTTCTTCATCAGGTCATCTTTACGGTTCTTCAGGTCGTTCCACATGATGAAACGGCCGAAGGAGAAAATGCCGAGAAAGGCCATCGGAACGATCTCAAAACGGGGCATACCCTCAACCAGCGATGCGATGCTTGCAAAAACCTTTGCGAGATCCACGCCTTGCTCGTCATACGGCAGTTCATCCAGCCCATCGACTTTCATTCCGTAATTCTGACGCAGCATCTCCAACAACGTCACATTCATCTGCGGATCTTCGTCGCGCAGTTTGATCGAATACATCTGCTCATGGATCTTACGGGTGATATCGATCGGGAATAAAACCAGCGGTGCCAACCGCTCTTTCTCGGACTTATCATCCTCATACCAGCGCAGAAAACCAAGCGCCAAATACAAAGTATTCGCGCCGTTCTCTTCCATGCTGTTTTTGGATTCACGATACAGCGCGAGAAGCATCTTCTTCTGCGCATCTTCCGTACAGCAGGTATACAGGCGGTTCGAAGCAAAGGCCTTCTGCACCGTCTCCGTTTCTTGTGATTTCTCTGTATGATAATAAAATCCGGCTTCTGCCTGCAATCCGGCGAGTGACTTTTCGGGTGCCGGCTGCAACCGGTACTCCGTGCCGGAACTGAGTGCATTTTCCAGATCGATCATTTCGCCTGTAGTAAAGATCTGAACAGCGCCCTTATTACCACGGAAATTCAAAAAAACATTCCGCAGGGAAAGATCCAAAAGATTACGCTCCCAGATTTTAAGACGAGTATCCATAGGCTTTCACACCTCCTTACAAACTACCTGTATTTTATCACATTGCGCCTATTATTTGCAAGTTTTATCTGCCACCTCATATCCTGCTCGGCGCGGTTTAAATTTGGGGCGAAAGGGGCCTGCACCACCACAACAATGAACGCGCCGATGTGGGTGTATGTGGCAGATAAAACCGCAAATTGGGGCGCGATGTGATAACTCCCAGAGCGGTTTATGGGAGATGTGATGCTACGGATATACTCGTCTGTAAAAATGCTCGCGCCTGACCATTTAAGCAAGATAAAGGGCATTCCTCTCCTCGCCCTTTCCTCAGTTGCATCCTCTACCGCAATCAAGCTAGAATAGGATGCATTTCTCTCTTAATCCCCCCTCAAACTCTTCTTCACCCCTTTAGCTTAAAACTAATCGAAGCATACTCACAGCCTAAGGTTTTCACAGACCGGGGCTTTTTGAATATACGATTGTGAGACGGGCATTGAATGAGCTTTAGATTTTCACAGTGAAGTGACCTGACCGTCGACGATCGTATATGAAAAAATATAAGACCCGGTCTGTGAAAACCGGGCCTTGTGTCAATATACTTCGCTTAACTCAGCGTAAATCTTAGTTTTTATATGCCGCGTCCAATGCCTGCTGCACATCTGCGAGGATATCGTCAATATGCTCGATACCTACGGAGAAGCGGATCAGATCCGGCTGTACGCCTGCTTCGATCAACTGCTGCTCGGAGAGCTGACGGTGTGTATGGCTCGCAGGATGCAGTACGCAGGAACGAACGTCCGCAACGTGTGTAACGATGGCGATCATCTTCAGGGAGTCCATGAACTTCACTGCAGTATCTCTTCCGCCCTTCAGGCCGAAAGCCAGAACGCCGCAGGTGCCCTTCGGACAATACTTCTTCGCGAGTTCATTGTACTTGCTGGAAGCAAGGCCGGGATAGCTGACCCATGCAACATGCTCATTGGCCTCGAGGAACTCGGCAACCTTCTGTGCGTTGTAGCAGTGACGCTCCATACGAAGTGCCAGGGTCTCCAAACCAACATTCAGCAGGAATGCGGACTGCGGGGACTGGATAGAACCGAGGTCACGCATGAGCTGCGCAGTCGCCTTCGTGATGTAGCCGAGCTTACCGAAACGCTCGGTGTAAATGATGCCATGGTAAGAATCATCGGGAGTTGTAAGACCCGGGAATTTATCTGCATGCGCGTTCCAGTCGAAGTTACCGGAATCCACGATGCAGCCGCCGACTGCCATCGCATGGCCATCCATATACTTTGTGGTGGAATGTACCACGATATCCGCGCCGAATTCGAACGGGCGACAGTTTACCGGTGTGGCAAATGTATTATCGATGATGAGCGGAACGCCGTGGGAATGTGCGATACGTGCGAACTTCTCGATGTCCAGAACGATACAGGAAGGGTTCGAGATCGTCTCACCAAACAGTGCCTTCGTGTTCGGACGGAAAGCCTTAGCGATCTCCTCTTCGGATGCATCGGGATCCACCAGGGTAACCTCGATGCCCATCTTCTTCATGGTAACGGTGAAGAGGTTGGAAGTACCACCGTAGATCGGCGCGGAGCTTACGATGTGGTCGCCGGCACCGGCGATGTTGAACATCGCGTAGAAATTTGCTGACTGGCCGGAACCGGTAAGCATCGCTCCTACACCACCCTCCAGCTCACAGATCTTCTTAGCGACAGTATCACAGGTCGGGTTCTGCAGTCTGGAATAAAAGTAACCGGAAGCTTCCAGGTCGAAAAGCTTACCCATATCATCACTGGAGTTGTACTTAAACGTCGTACTCTGGACGATAGGCAAAATGCGGGGATCCCCGTTCTGCGGCTCATATCCGCCTTGTACACAAATTGTTTCGATTTTAGCGTTCTTGTTCATTTTCATGTTTCGGCAGAGGATCGGGATCCTCGCCATTTCCTTTCATTGAAGATGCTCTATATACAAGTTCGAAAATGATCTTCCGATCAGATTTCGGACTGTATGATCGAATCATAGTATTCACTGAGATCCGGATGGTCTTCCGGTTTCACATCCGAGAAAAAGAATTCGGAATTCACGTCGGAGGTAATAAGATCCTGCGCGAAATCAAAATAACCGGAGATCTTGGAAACCGTATCATACTTCGACATCTGCAGCCATCCGACCGAGGAAAATGTCAGTCGAACTTTATTCTCGACATCACATTGGCCATGTAAACGTAATGCCCCCTGGATGGTCGATGTTTCCGGCGTCGCGGTTTCATCATCCAGTTCAACACTGCGATAAACCAATATACCATCTAAATTTCCTTCGGAATCCATCTCGTCCAAAACCAACATCAGATACTGGTCGACTTTTTCGGAGCGATGCAACTTCGCATACCAACGCCCCTGAAGATTCATCCGTTCGATCTGGGAAGTTGATGAGCGGGAAGCTAAAACAAACTCACCATTTTGATCGTCGTAGTTATATGCGGATTCACCGGAAATGGATACCGTCGCACGCTCAAATGCAAGCGTATATGCAAACGAGAGTTCCTGACGATGTCCTTCCTGAAGGATGCGATAATTCGTGATCTCGAGGTTAGCGATATTATCCTCGGTCAATGTTGCGTCCGGCGCATACCCATAGCGGAACTTATTCTCGATCAACAACCTGCGAAGTATCTTCTCGGAGATCATGTGGTTCGGGTTCCGGTAACCTAATTCTGTCTTAGGGCCGTATGATTCGATGTTATAAAAATACCAGCCGTCACTGTAATTAAACCGCAAGGTCACTTCGGTATCGATATATAACAGTTCGGTTTCACCATGTGCCATTACCTTAACGATGGCTTGATTATTCGAATGGTCGATCTTATCTTCGTCTATCTTCGTCCAGGAGACCTGTTCGAGGTTTTGAAAATTATACTCGTGGTCCTGATACTCAACGCGAATCTTTTCGATGGCTTTAGAGATCATATCGTCCGAGATCAGCGCAGTGATCTTCTGAACGACTTCGATCTGAATATTCCCGGATTGGATCCAACCTTTACCGGGCAAATATCGATAATTTCCCACGGCCTTCAGCGTGTGGACTAAAGAATCACGTTCCAAAACGATCTGCATGGAGATACCCGACTGGTTCTCGGAGAGTTTCTCCCATGTATCGACATCGGACACAGCTACACCCTTTGTAGCGATCGTATAGTTGATCCCGCCGACTGAATAGGTAAGTCCTTCCAGATCCGACAAAAACCGCTCCAGATCCACTCCGGCCATCGGATAGTCATTCCATTTATCGGTATCAAATGGTTCTAAGGACTGGACCTTCCAGCCACTATCATAGACCAGACTCAGAGAATAAATGCGCGAATAGTAAATGTCATCGGCCACAAACGCCAGATCAACATTCATTGTGTCTCTATTCTTCTTCGTATCCGATACCCGGTCATGGACCTCGAATACCGCAAACTTCGTCACATTGGCGAATTCACCGTCGCGAAGGTAGGAAAGCACTAATGCACTGATCTCATCCTCTGTCGGGAAGATGACTTTCGGCGCAGAACAGGCATGCAAAAAAACGATCATGCATAAAACCATACACATAATCGGTAACAGCGGACGTATTATTACTCCCGTTTGATGCCTCCTCTGTTCCATTCAAAAACCCCTTACTTTACACATCCACGCCGACCATCCCGGGCCGAAACGAAACATGCCCTCCTACAGACACGCGATCGCCTGTGAATAATGCCCGATCCCTCCGGGAGCATCTTTCGTAGATATGATCCTTATAAAGATGCCTCCCTAGCGGAAATTGTGTGAAAAATTTCGACAATTAACCGTGTTTACAACAGTGAAATGACAATTGTATGTAAGCAACTGTCTCTTCTCCTATAATTGTATCAAAAATTCGAAGCGTCCGCAATACTTACGGCAAACGTTTTTCCAAAATTTCCATTAAAAGTTCAGGTCTGCGCTTCGCAAAATCGCGAATCTGAGCAACATTCTCCTCAAGATTCTCGGGATTGCACCAAATACGCTCCTGTTCGAACCAGTTATTGGTCTTCAACGTATCCAGATGCTCATAATAATACCGCATCTCATTTGTACGTTCTTTCGTGATCTGATTCAGGAACTTATTGATCGTTTCCTCGGAAAAAGCGGTATCCAGAAGCGACTTAACCTTATCTTTGAAATACTTTTTGCAGTCCTCACGTTTCATAAGCGAAGCAAACAAAGGAGCACTACGCTCATCTCCGTTTGCAAGCAAATGCTTCAGCATATCGTAATCCGGCTGTACCTCACGCTGTCCGTAGAGCGAATAGGAATAGTCCATATCATGCGGCAGATAACGCCAGCGTCCGTCGTAAACGCCTTCGCCGTAGTCTTCACCGGAAGATGCGAAATATCGATAAGCCTTATAGTTATTGTTCGGCCAGTCCTTATTGCTGACGATAACATTGACCGCGAAATAATCCAAATAGTTTTCTACATCGATCAACTGACGAAGTTCATTATATGCACCGTCATCCGTCAGATCTGCCTTAGCGTAGACCTTATACATTTCATTATACGTCGCAGCTGCGGCATTCTTTTCTGCATCGTCGTCATCTTCCTTCTTCGACTGATCGGAACCTTCGACTACGATAAACTCACCGCGTCCGCCTTCTTTCTTACCGTACTTCTCCTTAAAATAGTCGTCACAGTAAGATTCGTGGAGCCAGAAATAGCCATAATACTTTCCGTTCAGGTAGCACACTGCGGGAAGGACCATCTCATAATCCGAGAAACCGGCTTCTTTGCAGAGCAGCTGGTTGAGCTCATCACGCAGAAAAGCGAACTGGAAATCATTACCGCCGTTACGGATCACGAGTTTATCATACACACTCATCACTCCGCTTCCGTCCGCCTTCGGGGTCTGGAAGATATCCGTCTCAAAATTCGGATGCGCGGAATCATACGATTTTCTGGAAAAGATCTTCATGGATTTGATCTTATACCGACGGGAATATGCGCCGTAAACGCGAACGCCGCCGTCCTGGTCAATGATCTGTTTGCCGTCTGCATCCCACATCTTTATCGAAACCGCACGCTCCCAGTCACGTCCGCGGTTCTCCGCATTTTTATCCGTGAAGATTCCACGTGCATTTCCGGTAAGACCGGCAGGATCGCCCACGATGCTGATAACGATATCGGTGAAACGCTGATCCATTCCGGGTCCTACGAAATAGACCTCCGTCGTGATGTCGGAAACATTATCATTCGCCCCGAACGAGCGCGCACGGATGATCGTTGCCTTCGGATTATGATCTGTCGTCGCATTTACATTGATCGGACCCTTATAGAGTTCGGATCTCTCAGAAGGCTCGCTGCCGTCGAGTGTATAACGGATATCTGCTCCGGGTGTAGCACTCAGTTCCAGCTGAAAAGCCTCGTTATAAAATCCGGACTTGACGGAAAATACAGGATCTTCCACGACTAGCGGACGCGGGTCGACGGGTTCCGTATACTCTTCCGTCGGCTCATCCGTTTTCGCCTCTGTCGGCTCGGCGGTCGGTTCAGTTCCCGTCGGTTCCGGTGCGGCGGTAGTGTCCGGCGCTGCCTTCGTATCGTCCTGTGTTTTCGTCGTTGTTTCTGTTGAAGCACTCGTATCTTTCGGGTCACTTCCGCCCTTACATGCGACGAAACTGAAAACCAGAACCAATAACAACAAATAGAATTTCCATGAGTTATGGTGTTTCATGAAGTCTCCTTCTCTCAATGCCCTTAATCATTTGGAAAAAGTGGAACAGTATATCTACCATTCCACTTCTTCATCAGCAAATATATGGATATGTCAATAATATCAGTTCTTTGCCTTTGCTTCATAAGCTTCAACGTCCTTGATGGAGAAGCTCATGCGGCCCATCTTATCCTTACCGAGGCAAACCACCTTAACGATGTCGCCAAGTGTAAGAACTTCTTCTACAGTGCGGATACGCTCTTTAGCGATGCGGGAAATGTGAACCATTCCCTCCTTACCGGGAGCGAACTCGATAAATGCACCGAATTCCTTGATGCTGACAACCTTACCTGTGAAGAACATGCCTTCCTCAGGCTCGGTAACGATCGTCTGAATGTACTCGATCGCTTTATTGATGCCATCCGGCTCAGTTCCGCAGATGGATACAACACCCTCTTCGGAGATATCGATCTTAACACCGCACTCATCCACGATACGGTTGATGACCTTACCCTGCTTACCGATTACATCACCGATCTTATCCGGATCGATCTGGATCGAAGTAATACGAGGTGCGTACTTACCGAGTTCTTTACGAGGCTCAGCAATGCAAGGTGCCATAACCTCATCCAGGATGTAGTACCGGGCAGCCTTCGTCTTAGCAAAAGCTTCCTCGATGATCGGACGGGTCAGACCGTGGATCTTGATATCCATCTGGATCGCTGTGATACCGTCCTTCGTACCTGCAACCTTGAAGTCCATGTCGCCGAAGAAATCTTCGAGACCCTGGATATCGGTCAGAACGATGTAATCATCATCGGTGTCACCGGTAACAAGACCACAGGAGATACCTGCAACGGGCTTCTTGATCGGAACGCCGGCAGCCATCAGAGAGAGGCTGGATGCGCAGACAGATGCCTGAGAGGTAGAACCGTTGGATTCGAATGTCTCGGATACGAGACGGATCGCATAAGGAAACTCTTCCTCGGAAGGAATAACCGGAAGAAGCGCTCTCTCAGCGAGTGCGCCGTGACCGATCTCACGACGTCCCGGTCCACGGCTGGGCTTTGTCTCACCTACCGAATAGGACGGGAAATTATAGTGGTGCATGTAACGCTTGGATACTTCATTGTCATCCAGACCATCCAGACGCTGTGCATCGGAAAGCGGTGCCAGAGTCGTAACGTTGCAGATCTGTGTCTGTCCACGGGTGAACATAGCGGAACCATGCACTCTCGGAATGATGTCGATCTCTGCAGCCAGAGGGCGGATCTGTGTGATCGCACGACCGTCGGGACGCTTGTGATCCTTCAGGATCATCTTACGTACGGTCTTCTTCTCAAACTTGTATACAGCTTCGCCGATCAGCGGAACCCACTCGGGATGAGTCTCGGCATAACGCTCTGCAAGCTTCTCTTCTACTTCTTTGATGTTTGCCTCACGGGTCTGCTTATCATCGGTGAATACAGCGGTCTCCATTGCCTCGGGGGTAATGAATGCAACCATATCCTCCCACATATCAGCAGGTGTGTCGATGCTCTCATAGGCATGCTTCGGCTTACCACACTCATCTACGATGTTCTGGATGAAAGCGATGACCTTCTGGTTGAGGTCGTGTGCTGCATAGATCGCCTTCACCATAACGTCTTCCGGAACTTCCTTCGCGCCGGCCTCGATCATGATGACCTTTTCCTTTGTGGAAGCTACGGTAAGAGCCAGATCGGATACCTTCTTCTGCTCAGCGGTCGGGTTGAAGATCAGCTCGCCGTTGATGAGACCCATATGGGTTGCAGAGATCGGGCCGTCAAACGGAATATCCGAAATGCTGGTAGCGATGGATGCGCCGATCATAGCGGTCAGCTCAGGGCTGCAAGCGGGATCTACGCTCATTACAAGGCAGTTCAGAGTTACGTCGTTGCGGTAATCCTTCGGGAACAGCGGACGCATGGGACGGTCGATAACGCGGGATGTAAGGATCGCATTCTCCGATGCGCGGCCCTCACGACGGTTGAAACCGCCCGGGATCTTTCCGACTGCGTACATCTTCTCCTCGTACTCAACGGACAAAGGGAAGAAATCGATACCGTCACGCGGCTTATCAGAAGCGGTTGCGGTACACAGAAGAACGGTCTCACCATAGTGGATGAAAGCCGCTCCGTTTGCCTGGGCAGCGACTCTTCCGATATCAACGCGAAGCTCACGTCCTGCCAGGTCCATGGTAAATGACTTGTACATTTTGTCTCCTTTTCCGGCGCCCATTCGTCCGAAACTACTGAAAAAACGGAAAATGCTTTTTCGCCTTTTCAGCGGTTTCGTGCGAACGCCTGGCGCCATTTGTTTGTGATAGATCAATAGTTACTGGGTTAACGGATCAAACACCCCTCTTCGTAAATAAGGCCGGACATATACATGCCCGGCCTTACATTGCCGCAGATATCTCTGCTTTTACAATTACTTACGAAGACCGAGTTTCTCAATCAGTGCACGATAACCTTCAAGATTTGTCTTCTTGAGATAATCCAGAAGACCTCTTCTCTGTCCTACCATCTTCATCAAACCGCGGGTGGAATGATAATCCTTCGGGTTCTGCTGAAGATGTGCGGTGAGCTCCTTAATGCGCTCGGTCAAAATTGCTACCTGAACCTCGGGAGAACCTGTGTCCTCGGGTGTTCTTCCGTACGCTGCGATCACAGCAGCCTTCTTTTCCTTTGAAATCATTTCAAAGTCCTCCTAAAATATGATGCGGCAAATGCCGTTATTTACCCTCACCGGTACCAAGGAGCGGTCGGAGAAACCGTCTTCTGAGCAGCGGCGCGATAAATCCAAATGAAACTATAACATACAAAACTTAGTTTGTAAAGGGTAAAATCGATCGAATTTCTTCAAATATGCGTTTTTTACGGGTATTTACGCGGACGGATGCATTATCCGAACATATACTCTCCCGAAGGCTGGATGTTGTCGTTCTGCCCCCTTTTTACCAGACGGATGGAATGCAGTTTCAGGCCATTTCCTCCGAACAGCATACGTACGACGCAGTAACGCGAGGAAGTAAACAGAGGTTTTGACATGGTCACCGGTTTTCCTTCCGTTCCGTTCCAGGTAAATACCGTGCCTAAGATACCCTGGAAATAGAATGCGATGGAGGTCTGCGACAGCGGAGAAAGCTCGGAAGATGCGGTCACCTCGAAGTCATAGACCGCGCGCTCCGATACATCAAGTGCAAACACATAACTGCATCCAATGGCCACCTCGACTTCATCCATCGGGATCTCGGTCACGTCCCCGTCGACCTTATAGTAGACCATGCGGGACAGGTCTAACGGCTCGTCCTCTTCGCTTCGGTTGATCACCTCGACCTCTTCTGCCGTACCGTTCATGCGCTGCATTGCGCGTGTCGTAAGCAGGAATTTACAAATGTTCTTAGCGCTGCGGAGCAGTTCGCCGCGGGTCAATGTACCATCTTTCAAACTCTGCTCCAGATTATCGCCCGAACTGTTCTTCGAAGCATCGGGACACACTGCATAAAAATCGTTCTGGGCACGGACTATCGCCGCATAATTCGTGCGATTCACTTCCTTTCCGACCTCACCGGTATTCGCCCACCAGTCGGTCATTACGACGCCTTCAAAGCCCCACTCCCCTCGCAGGATCGTGGTCAGGAGGTCATAACGTGTGTTCGTCCAGACGCCGTTGACCGGACCGTAGGTCGTCATAACAAGTTTCGCATTGCCCTCTTTGATCGCGATCTCGAATCCCTTCAGGTAGAGTTCACGAAGCGCACGCGCCGAGATGACATTGTCCGTGTAATGGCGGTTCTTCTCCTGGTTATTACCGCAGAAATGCTTCAGCGTACAGGATGCGCCTGCACGGTTCAAACCGCGACTCTGCGCTGCCGCGATCCGTCCGGTCAGCATCGGATCCTCCGAGAAATACTCAAAGTTACGACCATTCAGGACATAACGGTGCAGATTCATGCCGGGTCCCAGCAGGCAGTCGATCTGGTTCGATGCCATCTCGAGACCCAGATGATAGTACAATTCTTCATTCAAGGCATCATTAAACGTACATGCAAGCAAAGTGCCGTTTGGCAGGGAAAATGCCTTCATGCCGCTGTCCATGCGCATACCGGACGGGCCGTCGCTGCAGCAGGCACAAGGAATACCGTAATTCTTCAGATTTTCGGAAACGCCGCCGAAGGCTGCTGCCGTTCCCGGCGTTACCTTCGGGGAACCCATGCCCTCACCGCGTACGATACAGCACAGGTCTTCGTCGGAAAGCTGAGCCAGGAAGGCGTCCATGGACGAAAGGCCGCTCTGAACATCCTTCAGTTTCAGGCCCACATCGCCCGAGTAAGGAAGGGTCTGCGCAGGCAGATTTATGACGCGCTCCTCATCGTGCGTATTCGTTGTGACCGGCACATTTTCATACGAGATCATGTATTTGCCGTCCTTATCGATCGGCTTCATACGACGGAACGCCATGATCGGCTCCATCTGTGCGGTCAGCTTCTGAATTAGACGGTCCTCGGGCAATGATGCACAGCAAATAACCTGTGCGCTGCGCACGTCGCCACCCAGATAGAAACGATATTCACCCTTCTCGAGCACATAGCCGATACGTGCTGTTACCGCTCCGGTCTCGTCAAACGATGCTATATCGTACAGGGAGAAGGAAATGGTGACCTTCTGGCTCTCGCCGGGTTTCAGTTCCTTCGTTTTTGCATAACCGGCCATGCGACGCGACGGCTGTCCCAGAACGCCCTGCGGCAGTTCCACGTACAGGATCACCGTTTCTTTTCCGCTCTCATTGCCCACGTTCGTTACAACCGCCTCGACGGTACAAGTCTTCGCAAAGGGATCACCCATAAGGTTCGCGTTTACGAACGTCTTAACTACGTCGAACTCGGTATAGGAAAGGCCGTAACCAAACGGGAACAGCACCTTTTCCTGGGCAAAGGTCTCGAAATACCGATAACCTACGTAGATATCCTCCTCGTAAAAATTCCTGGTCATGTCACCGAAATTAATGTGGGCAGGATGATCCTCCAGATTCCGGGCGATGGTATCGGTCAGACGGCCGCTGGGGCTGACTGCGCCCGAAACCAGACGCGCTGCGCCCAAAGCGCCGACCATACCGCCCTGCCAGATGTACATCACGGCATCCGGCACGATATCCAGGATCTCCTTCATGTCGATCACGCTGCTCACATTGAGCAGAAGGACCATCTTCGGGAAGGTCTCTCGGACCGTACGCAGCATGCGGATCTCTTCCGCAGTCAGATAGTACGAGCCCTCGCTCGCCGTGTTATCCTGCTCCTCACCTGCGGTACGACCGATCAGCACGATCGCCGTGTCGGTATTTTGACGCGCTGCCTCGGCAACCTCTTTTGAAAGCGGCATCTCTGCCTGCGACCACGGCTCCTGGCCGAAGCCTTTTCCCCGCTTGTAGGGATTTGCCTCGTCATAAGCCAGATAACATTTCTCGAGTTCTTCGTCAAGTTTGAAGCCCTCTTCCTTAAGCGCCTCACGAACGGTCCAGACCTTCGAGACATTGACCATGCCGCCTGAGCCCGTGCCGCTCTTAAAGTAAAAATTCTGAACCCGGCCGAATAGAGCGATCGGCACATCCTTCGCGATCGGCAAAACGCGGTTATCATTCTTAAGGAGCACCGCCCCTTCTGCCGCTGCCTGTATCGCCAGCTCGGTGTATTCTTTCCAATCCAGTATCATGTAATCCCCCTTTATCTACGACCGATCTCGACATCGTCGTAGGACGTATTGCTGTTTTTCTTGATGTAATCGATCACGTAGTCCACATGGGTGAATGCGAGGCCCACGTAGCTGTCGGCTGCTCCGTAGTAGATCGCGATGCGGCCGGTCGCGCTGTCGCAGATGGTCGCACACGGGAAGCATACGTTCGGAACGAAGCCGCGCTCCTCATACCACTCCTCGGGAGTGAGAAGGAAATTCTGACAACGATACTTCACGATGCTCGGATTATCGATGTCGAGAATCGCTCCGCCGATCGAATAAACATAGCCGTTGCAGGTGCCGGAAACGCCGTGGTAAAACAACAGCCAACCTTCGTCGGTCTCGATCGGAGCTGCTCCGCCGCCGATCTTCAGGCTCTCCCACCAGTTCGAGCCGCGGCTCATCACATGGCGATGCTTCCCCCAATAGGTCATATCCGGTGACTCGCTCACGAAGATATCGCCAAAAGGTGTGTGTCCGCTGTCCGAGGGACGCGAAAGCAGAACGAAGTTTCCGCCGATCTTCCGCGGGAACAGCACCGCATTTCGGTTATACGGGATGAACGGATTCTCGATACGGGTAAATGTCTTGAAATCCTGCGTCTTAGCAATGTGGATCGCCGCTCCGTAGAAATCGCCGCACCAGATGATATAGTAGGTATCCTCGACCTTTACCAGGCGCGGATCGTAAGCGTACCGCGGCATGAAGGGTTTACCGCCCTCATCGACGAAATTGATCTTCTCCTCGTCGAACTTCCAGTCGATACCATCCTTACTGTGACCCAGATAGATGTACGGGATGCCGTTCGTCTGCTCTCCGCGGAACACGCCGATGAATTCGCCGTTATACGGCATTACGGCGCTGTTAAAGATGCGGGCTACGCCCGGCAGCGGATTGCGTCCGATGATCGGGTTCGCAGGATATCTCCATACAGGCGCATCGGGAAGGTCATCCGGCATCGGGACCCAGGGCATATTCGGAACTGCGGGACAATACATTTTTATTTCACTCATGATAATTCTCCTTTTTTTCTATCTGTTGCGTTATCAGTCTAACGCGGATGATCTTATTGATGATTCACGTGTCACGATCTGCGTGGCGATCGCTACCATTTCCTTCGTTCGCTCCGGACTATCGATGCGCCAGAACAATTCCTGTACCAGCCGGATACCGAGGTCCTTATTCGGGATGTGAACGGTCGAAAGCGGCGGCGTCATGACCTGCGCTTCCTCCTTATCATCAAACCCGATAATGGCAACATCCCTGGGAATCGATATGTTCTTCTCCTTTAGGATGTAGTACAGATCCTTTGCGATGTCATCATTTGCGCACACGATCGCATCCGGGATGTATGGCATGGAATTAAATGCTTTCTCGACCTCTTCCCGGCTGTAATAGCGGTTCTTCACATGAGCCGTCTTAATGATATTCCGGTCGCGTTCCAGGTTCGCATCGATCAATGCGGCGGCAAATCCGCGGAAACGGTCGTGAATCGATTTACAGTAGGTGATGTCACCGATAAAACCGATACGACGCATTCCCTGTGCGATAAGGCTCTCCACCTGCATTCGCACGCTGCATTCCCCCTCGGGAATAACGATATCGCCGTATCGGAGATATCCGTCAAAATGCTTCGGCGCATCCAAAAATACGATCGGTACGCCGAGTTTTGCGATCCGTCCGATGTATTCCTCGGAAAATACATACAAAGCGATGACACCGTCGACCTCGCTTTCAGTAAGGTCACGGGGCAATTCCATCCGTTCCTCCATGGCTTCATCGACAAAATTCAAAAACAGTCGACAATTGTTACGGGACAGTTCCTCCGATATTCCGGTGATGATCCGATGCCAAAACGAAGAGGAATCTCTTCCGAGCACCAATATGTTCCGGGTGCTGTTCTTCCTGTACATCTCCGACACTTCTCTCGGTAAGGGCATTTTGAATTTGGCATACCCCATTTCGTAGGCCTTCCGAAGTACCATGAGCTTCGTGTCTTCCGCCACGGCATCACTCCCAACCAAAGCCTTTGATACCGTATTACGCGACAGGCCGAGTTCCTTTGCGATATCCTGTATGGTCGTTTTTTTCATTTCTCTTCTCCATATGGATCTAGTTTTTTGTGTACTTCACGTGTGCATGTCTGCTGCAAATTTGCACACATTTGCATGATTATCCTTCAATTAGCCCTATCATATCGGAATAAGGCTGATCTGTCAAGGTGTCCATGCATGCTTTTGTGCATTTCGAATAAGAAAACACAAAAAATGCACAACAAAACGCATCCTGCATTTGTTGTGCATTTTCCGATCAGTCCGTATGGCCCAAATTCTGGTGGATGATCTCAACTACTTCGTTTATATCGTACTTATAAGAATACGCATCTGTATAACCTAAAACGACACTGTCGACACCGACCTGTCCGACTTTAATGATCTGCTCCTCTTCGTCGCCGGGCTTGTAATCGATGGCGAGCAGGGATTTTGACGAAACGCAGATGGTATCCAGCGGATCATCGTCCACATAGATTACGGAGTAATCATTAAAACCGTTTCCGGAAACGATCAGGACATTTTCCTTCGAATACACATCGGTGATCTCGATTGGATGTATGCCCATTTGCAGATCGGTCGCAACAAACGGAAGCTCTCCGTCGTAAGCGATCTGATCCCCGTAGAGGATATCATACTCGATCACTTCCAGTTCCTTCAGATATTGCTCCTCATCTTCAACGGTCCAGTCCTCGCCGGCATTTCGGCGATCCTCGAGATGCTTCTGATGCAGGCGGTAGATAAATCCCTCGTGAATGTCCAGCCGGGACATCATATACGGGATCACCTGGAATGCTTCCAGGTTTTCGACGATTCGCGGCATTTCATAATTCGTCCAGACCGCGTAAGGAGTTTCATATAATCCGAAGCCTTCCAGATGATCTTCATCGATTGTAAGTCCCGGCAAATGATCGCCAAACAGCAACAGCATGACAGGCTCTTCAAAAGAACGCAAACTCTCTACGAGATCTGCAACCATCTGATCCATCTCATATGCCTGGTTTGCATAGTATTCAAATGCATCCTTCTGATCGGCCAGCTTATCATCGATCCACTGAACCCGGATCACCGGATCGTCGAGAATCGATTTCTCCGGATAGGGGCCGTGTCCCTGGACGGATATCGTATAGATAAAATCGGGCTCCTCATCCGAGGTAAGGGTGTCCATGATGTACGGGATCAGACAGGTGTCTTCCGGCCAACCATTTTCCGTATATGTCAGGTCATACATATATTCCATACTGGTAAATGTATCGAAACCGAGATTGGAAAATACATGATTGCGCTCATAAAAGGTCGCATCGTTATTATGGATCGCATGCGCGCGGTAGCCCAGGTTCTTCAGAACGTAGGGCGCGCTCTCGCAAGTCTTCTTATTCAGAATCGTCTTATATGGGTACTCACCAGGTCCGAAACTCTGCATGTTCATGGAAGTCAACATCTCGAATTCCGTATTTGCTGTACCCGCGCCGATCGAAGGAACGCTCACGTATCCCGAACTGCACTGACGCATCAAAGTATGCATGAACGGCGTCGGGTCCTTATCATATTGCACGGAAGAATTCTTCTGCAGATCATAAAAAGATTCGAGTTGAACGGCGATAATGTTTACCTTATTGTCTTTTCTCGGCTTTACGACCTTCTGCTTCGCACGGATGTACCACGGTTCCTCCTCGGTCTCTTCGATCGTCTCGGAAGGTGCCTGCGTAGGTGCCTGCGTTGTCGCGACCGGCTCGGTCTGAACATCGCTGCCCGAAGTCTCTTTATCCACTACGGCTATTCCTTCGGCTGTAGTTATTTCGGGATTTTTGTTGTAGTCCCCGATCTGGGACAGGATGTTATCCACGCGCTCCTTTCCGTAATCCGATGGCTTACTGATACCGGTATTCAGCAGCGTGCCTGAAAAACAGTACGGTACTCCGTACTCTTCATATGCGTCATGAATATTTGAGAAATGCAAGCTGAGCATGCCGATGGTATTCCCCAGCCAGGTCAATGAAAATACCACGAAGAAGCAGCTCATCGTGATCGTGATGTGTTTGAAACGATGTCCCTTTGTCGGGCCGGGCGCTATAATAATATACAGAAGCACCAGTGCAAACAAAACGATAACCGCGCCGACGATGATCAGTACGACCCCCACCGGCCCCAAATATTTCTGTGAAATACGAAGGGCGTACTCGATCAGGCGCAGATCCTGCGCGGTAAACGGCGTCGTCCGGAACACCAGCAGGATCGAATCCGTAATACCGATCGCGATCCAGAGAATGCTCACCAAAATCAAACCGAACAGGCGCTTCCGGAAGATCAGCGCGATGCTCAGTGTGGCCAGAATGATCGTAGTGTTATATAAGAATGTAAACGGCGACAGGAAAACATATTTTCCGAGACTTACGACGGACTTGCGGCTGAGCAATTCTACAAACAGGTTGAGTGCTACGCCGAGGATGAGCCAGACCTTGGTAAAATAGCCGGGCCGATCCAGTTTTTCCGCCAGTTTTTGAAACGCCATACCTTTTTTGATCTTCATTTCATTTCCTCTTTTAAAACCGGGAGGACTATCCCTCCGTCTCATAATCTAGCACAAACCCGTTGGAATATCAAGAGATACTGCCACGATGTCGGGTCTTGCTTGACTTTTACCGGTTTTATGATATCATGATACAAGGGTCTGAAAATGGCTGGTAAATAGGCCTCATTAAGGAGTATTTCATGAGTTTTGTGATCGATTTCATTAAAGGCTGCGTCATCGGAATCGCGAATATCGTACCCGGTGTCAGCGGCGGTACGCTGGCGCTGATGCTCGGCGTCTACAACAAAATGCTCGGGGCCATCTCCGGCATTCTCAAACAGTTTAAAAAGAGTGTGAAGGTCCTGCTGCCCATCCTACTCGGATGCGCATTCGGCATCATCGCCTTCTCCTTCATCATAACTTACCTGATCAGCAACGCTCCGTTCCCGACGTCCATGAGCTTCATCGGTCTGATCTTCGGAGGCCTGCCCATGCTCTTCCTCTGCTTCAAAAAAGCAGAAAAAGAAACTGCAGAGAAGAAAAAGACTTCCCGCGAAGCCCGCATGGTGCTGAACGTGTTGCTCTTCCTGTTTTTCCTGGTAGGTTCCATCCTGCTCAGCATTTCGAAGACCGCTGACGAGGGAACTACCCACAACATCACCTTCCTCACCATGTTCGTCTTCTTCCTGATGGGCATGATCGCATCTGCCGCCATGATCATCCCCGGCATCAGCGGTTCGCTGATCATGATGATCTTCGGTTACTACTTCGAGATCGTCGGCGCAGTAAAGGATTTCGTCCACGCACTGAAGGATTTCGATGTTGATAAGATGGTCTCACTCTTCAAGATTCTGATCCCGTTCGGAATCGGTGTCGTCCTCGGTATCTTCCTCGTTGCAAAGATCATCAAATGGCTGCTCGATAAGCATCCCGCACCGACCTACGCCTCCATCCTGGGCCTGATCGTCGCGAGCCCCGTCTCCATCTTCCTGAAGGTGGAATTTCCCGAAGGTTCGTTCGGCGTGCTGCCCATCGCGATCGGATGCGTACTGTTCGTAGTGTTCTTCATAGTATCGTTGAAATTCTCAAAAACAGAAGAATAGATGAAAAGAGATCCGGTAATAAGCCGGATCTCTTTTTTATATCTTCACTTCGATCTCTTCTTCTGCTTCTTCCTTAATGGTTTCGATCTGCTCTTCGTCCATGTGCGGTAATTTATCGGTGCTACTCATGCCGAAGCGTCGCAGGAACTCTTCGCTGGTAGCGAACAGGACCGGACGGCCCGGAGCATCGAGGCGCCCCACCTCTTCGATCAGGCCGTACTCCAAAAGTTTATTTACACCAAAATCACTCTTGACACCGCGGATTCGTTCGATGTCGCCCTTTGTGACAGGCTGTTTATAAGCGATGATGGACAATGTCTCCAGCATGACCTCAGTCAGGACCTGCTTACGCGGCGTAGCCGCAATGCGGATCAGGAAGGGATAGAATTCCTTCTTCGTGCAAAGTTGCACCTTATCCTCAAAGTAGACCAGCATGATGCCGCAACGAGGTGTCAGATAATCCTCCTGCAGGGAATTCAGTCGGTTGCGGACCTCCTTCTCCGTGAGGTCCAGGGCCTGTGCCAGAACGGAGATCTCGACCGCCTGACCCATCGTAAAGAGGATCGCCTCGATCGCGGAGCAGGACTCGGTATAGTTCAGTTTCGGAACCTCGGGCTCCTCCATGCCAAAAGAAAGCTGGCGCTCTTCATCCTCGGAGAATTCCTGCTCTGCAAGCGCTTCTTCGGACTCTGCCTCAGCGTGGATATCCTCGAACTCTGTATCTTCAAAAAACATGTTTGTAATTCCTCATTTCATCATTCATCGTACATCGCAAGATCTTCTGCCGAAAGCTCGACTGCACCTTCGTTCGCCTTCCATTCCAGTTCGATATCGCCGAACAGTTCCTCCTGCGTCGTTTCAACCGCGCCGAGCTTCATCAGCTCCAGTACCGCCAGGAACGTAACTACGATCTCCGTGCGGCTCTCCTGCTTCTCTAACAGTTCGCGGAACGAAAACTTCTTCCGGCTGCCGCTCGCCATCTTCTGAATAAACGACAGTTTGTCGGAGAGTTTGATCTTCTCCTTCTGGATGGTGCCGAATTTACTGCGGACGGGGTCGATCTTATCGACCTGACGTCGCATGACCATGCGATACACATCGTGCAGTTTCGTCAGCGTTACATCTGCCAGCAGTTCATCCATGTCGACAGGAGGCTTGTATTTGGAGACCTCCTCCGGGATGGACGGCGCTTTGTAGAAGCGCTTCGATGCCTCGAGCAGCTGTTCCTTCAACTGCGCGGACAATGTCTTATACATCTTATATTCCACGAGGCGCGCCACGAGTTCTTCTCTCGGGTCGATCTCCTCGCCGTTTTCATCTTCTTCGGGTGGCAGCAGCATACGCGACTTAATGTCGATCAGAGTCGCTGCCATGACCATGAACTCACTGACAATGTCCAGATTCTGCGTTTCCATCTTCGAGACGTAGTCCAGATACTGGTCGGTGATCAGTACGATCGGAATATCGTAGATGCTGACCTTATTCTTTTCGATCAGGTGCAGCAGAAGGTCCAGCGGGCCCTCAAACACCTCCAGTTTAAATGAAAGATCCATGGTTACTCCTAATATCAATTACGCTTAAGGTCAATGATCACCATCTCCGGCGGATTATTGACCCGCAGGTTGATCGAATGGGTGCCCAAACCCGCGCTTACGATCACGTGTGTATCACTCGCCATCTTATATCCCTTTGCATAACGCGGGAACAGTTCGAGTTGCGGCGAGATCGTCGCCCCGATGAGCGGCAGGCGGACACAGCCGCCATGCATGTGGCCGCACAAAAACAGGGAAGCATAACTGGCTGCATAGACCGGAACATAGAGCGGATTATGTGCCAGAACGATATGAAAATGCTTCTTATCGTCGACCTTCGGCAAGAGTTTCTGCAAGTCCTCCGCGGAAAAACGGGCCTTCCTGTGCAGAAGCAGTTTTTTATAGTAATGCATGTCCAGCGCCAGACCGGAAAGCAGAATGGCATCCTCCTCTTCTGCATCTTCTGCAGGCAGGATGTTTCCTTCAACACCCGTCTTCAGCGCCAGAGTCTCATTTTCCAGATAAGGTACATGAAATTCGGCAAGGATATCCAAAAACGACGAAAACCACTCCGGGTACGCTTCCGGATTCTCCTTCATGCGCTGCTCGTGATTTCCGGGCGCATAGTAGACCGGATAACGGCCGCTTAGATGCGCGAGCAGGTCGCGAGTCACCGCGAAATCCTTCTGCGACCAGCTTTTGACGACCATCATGTCGCCGCCGATCAGAACCAGGTCCGGTTTCGCATTGTCGATCGCCTCATACAGTTTTTGATTTTCCCTGCCGAAGGTGCAACTATGCAGGTCTGAAAGGAAGACGATGCGTTTTCCGGCAAATGCTTCGGGCACACGCGGATCGCTCACCTGATAGACCGGACAAGTCAGCCTGCTCTTCTCGAAATGCGAGATCACGAAGAAGGTAAGCGCTATGAAAAGCAAAACAGCGAATGCGATCAAAACGTATTGCATCTTATACTCCATGAGGTTAGAATCATCAACGATTATCATACCACAAAACCCAGTAGCACGCAAGAAACAATATTTGTTAGCACTCTCAGCGATCGAGTGCTATTTTTCTCTTGACATTCGATTCAAACCGCGGTAAACTGATTATCGGGTCATGAAAATGTAGCATTTCCCGCCCGAAATATCCCGATGTACTTAATTGTTTTGGAGGTATAGATACATGGCGAAAACAACAAAGACTAAGAAGGGAAATCTCTCGATCAACAGCGAGAATATCTTCCCGATCATTAAGAAATGGTTATATTCCGATCACGACATTTTCATTCGTGAGCTCATCTCCAACGGATGCGACGCGATCACCAAACTGAAGAAGCTCTCCATGATGGGCGAGGCAGACCTCGGCGACGACGAGACCTTCAAAGTCTCCGTCATCGTTAACCCTACCGAGAAGACGTTGAAAGTGATCGATAACGGTATCGGCATGGATGAGGAAGAAATCGAAAAATATATCAACCAGATCGCATTTTCCGGCGCGGTCGACTTCCTGAACCAGTATAAGGATAAGGCCGGTGAGGACCAGATCATCGGTCATTTCGGTCTCGGCTTCTACTCTTCCTTCATGGTTGCGGATAAGGTGACCATCGAGTCCCTGTCCTACAAGGAAGGCGCGAAGGCGGTCGGCTGGGAGTCCGACGACGGCATGACCTATAAGATGGCTCCGATCGAGAAGGAAGGTCGCGGCACCATCATCACGCTCTATCTCAACGAGGATTCCGTGGAATTTGCTAACGAAGGCCGTGTTCGCGAAGTCATCGAAAAGTACTGCTCTTTCATGCCCATCGAAATCTACCTGACCGATGAGACCAAAGAACCGGAATACGAAGAGGTTCCCGACGAGGACGAAAGCAGCGATGACGTAGTGGATGTTGTTGATGAAAACGCTTCCGAAACCGATAAGGAGGGCTCCGATGCAGACGAGGCGAAGGCAGATGCCGAAGAAAAGCCTAAGAAGACCAAAAAAGTCCTGAAGACACCCGAACCGATCAACGATGTAACTCCGCTCTGGGCGAAACACCCGAACGAGTGTACCGATGACGAATACAAAGAGTTCTATCACAAGGTATTCATGGATTTCAAAGAGCCTCTCTTCTGGATCCACCTGAACATGGATTACCCCTTCAACTTAAAGGGTATCCTGTATTTCCCGAAGATCAATACCGAATATGATACGATTGAAGGAACCATCAAATTATACAACAACCGCGTATTCATCGCGGATAACATCAAAGAGGTCATCCCCGACTTCCTGATGCTCTTAAAGGGTACCATCGACTGCCCGGATCTGCCGCTGAACGTTTCCCGTAGTGCACTTCAGAACGATGGTTTCGTACAGAAGATCTCCGACTACATTACAAAGAAAGTCGCAGATAAACTCTCCGGTATGTGTAAGACAGACCGCGAGTCCTACGAGAAGTACTGGGACGACATCAGCCCCTTCATCAAGTTCGGCTGTATCCGCGATTCGAAATTTGCCGAGAAGATGAAGGACTATCTCCTGTTTAAGAACCTCGACGGAAAATATCTGACCCTCGAGGACTGCCTGAAGGAAAACGAGGCTGAGCATAAGAACCAGATCTTCTATGTGACGAACGAGAAGGATCAGGGCCAGTACATCCACATGTTCCGTGAAGCTAAGATCGACGCCGTCCTCTTGACGCACAACATCGATACGCCCTTCATCAGTTTCCTGGAGCAGCAAAATAAAGAAGTCAAATTCATCCGCATCGACTCCGATCTCACCGACTCCTTTAAGGATGCCGAAACCGACGCGGACGCCCTCTCAAAGGCCAATGAAACACTCGCTGCCCTCTTTAAGAAGGCACTGAATAACGATAAGCTCGACGTCAAGGCTTACGCACTGAAGAACCCGGCCATCGCTTCCATGATGACCATGTCCGAGGAAGGCCGCCGCATGCAGGAAATGATGAAAATGTACGCGATGTACGGCATGGATTCCTCCATGTTCGAGCAAAACAGCCTGAGCCTCATCCTGAACACGAACCACCCTCTGGTTCAGAAGCTACAGACTCTTCCCGAGGGCGATCTTTCCACAAAGATCTGCGAGCAGCTCTACGATCTGGCCATGATCTCCCACGCACCGTTGGAAGCCGACCGCATGACGAAGTTCATCGAACGCAGCAACGAACTGATGCTGATGCTGTCTGAGAAATAATCGCAAAGTTTCAAACGATCATCTATTAAATATATACGCAAAACGAGCCGGGCAAAAACCCGGCTCGTCGCGTTACGGTTATTGATTTTCGTTTCAGTTAATAACCTTGATCGATCTGCATAGGGATATAATCGCTTCCCGAATGCAAGAATATCGTACCACTTCTAACTCTGCCTAACGGATTGGGGGCCATATAGATGCTTATGGTTCTAACATACCATCCACCACTTAAACCAGGTATAGTACCAAAGTATTGAACATTATTCGATACAGATACTTTCAGCCAACTAACGTTAGATGACGATATGATCGCTGTGGGCGACTTAGTAAAAAGCATATACGATGCCCACGTCCCGGGTGTATAATAAGGGTCTTCACCAGGTACTATAATATCATTTGCTTCCTGCTTAAATATTAAGGTTCTGACCGTAGTGTTTTTTCTCTTTACGTAAACATATCCCGTTCTTGTACTGAACAGCGGGTTAGCTTGAGCAGTAACAGTGAAACTATATTGACTGCTTCTACTTACGTAAAGCCAGTTGCAAGAATACGAGAGCGTACAATCTCCGTCTATACTGAACGAATAAGTTCCGCCAACTACCGAAACATTCTTGGTCTTCGTGTCAGCACTAACATCTTTTCCGTTCCAAAGCGCAACCATAACCACGGACATGATCGCAACGAGAGACATCAAAGCCTTACGTGCGACACTTGAGTAACTGAGTTTCTTTTGGTTCATCTTTTTCTCCTTTTACAGTCGAATTTTTCTCCTGTCCGGATCCTTAACAGGATGAATTTATTATACCACCCTGCGCACAAAATAACCATTAAACTTCTGTTACAATTGTGTTACAAATTCTTACATCCGGTCGCTTGCCGCTAATGTATCAACTATTTCATTGATCGTATCCCAGTCCATGCATCGAGTATAATTCGTCCCGGGCAGGCACTCTGAGCGGTTCCACGGACGGTCGAAAACCAGTACCTTCATTTCCGGTAAATGATCGAAGAAACGAAAAGCCAGCGGCGAGTCCTCAATAGCGACGTCAAACTTCAACTGATAGTACTCTTCCATCGTCATATTGTAATCGCTTTCTGCCGCAGATGGATGTCTGCCATATTTATCCAGACAATACATTTTGATTCGCGTAAGGCCGTGCTCATCCAGCCATCTGCGGGAAGCTTCATAAGAAGTGAACGGCCGGCCGGTGATGATATATACCTCATGTCCCTGATCGATCCATGCATTCAGTGTACGTGCTGCTCCGGGAGTCTCTTCATATGCCATCAGGACTTCCGGACGGTGTCCGAACTCCATCAGTTCTTTATACTCTTCATCGTTGAGTTCAAACGACTCCTGTAAGGAAAAGAAGCGCACCTTCTCATAGGGCACTTTCTTACCAAAGAGAAGATCGGCGATCCTGGTAAATGCCTTCGCGGTTTCGCATAGGCAATCATCATAATCCACGTATATTTTCATTTTATATCTCCGTATTCACAGGCACTATTGCATACTCGTCTGTGTCATCTGATCGAGCATTTCGTCGTCTTCCTTCTTCAGTCGTACCATCTCGGAAAAGCGCTCGATCAGTTCCTTATTTCGCTGGTCAATGGCTGCCTGATCGCGGTCATCCCCGCGTCCCTGCTCCATCATCAGGGCCACCTGGTTCTTCCAAAGGACCATGGTATTCCAGAGGACACCCTGGATCTTATCCGCCATGGATTGTTGGTTATACTTAAGCAGCTTCAGCTGCTCATCCAGCTGGCGGGATACCTGACGGGACAGTTGCAATTCCTGGATACGAAGTTCAATACGCTCGCGTTGATGGTTTCTCTCTACCCAATATACTTCGAGATCATCCGGATCGACATCCAGGTTCGCCTCCATGGCCGCCTGTTTCTCCTCCGCCATGTGCAGAATGGCGGTATGGCCGATCGAAATGGCTTCCTCCAGTTCCGCTTCGCTCGTATTATTCATACGCCCATATTCTTCGAGCATCACGATGTTTTTCATCAGGTATACCTGATGCTCGCGCAAGCGCTCCGAAACAACGTCCATTCGTCCTTCTACGTTCCGGCACCAGTTAAGGAATGCACGGTCATTGGCGCGCTTTCTGGAAAATGTCAGTCGCCATCTGCCGGTCGTGTCCTTCTTTTGGAATCGCGAAAGCTCATCGATCGTCTGCTCCAGTGTTGTAATGATATCCTGGGTGCGCAGAGATTTCGTGCGGGACAGCACGCTCTCGGAAAGCGTGGAGATATTGACCTGTGCATGCTGACCCAGTTTCATAATGATACCGGAATCCGAAAAATCCAACTGTTCGAACGCTCGCACCAGTTCTATTTGATTTCCATGATATTGATAAACGGTAGCCATCATTATTCCTCATCCAGTTTACGATACGACGGAAAACTGATCTCTTCTTTCAACTTGATCCTGCTCAAAAAAGCATCTGCGTCCTCATAGATATTTTTTCCCAGAATGCCCATCGCTTTCGGAGCTAAGATCATGATCTTATCATCCGGAATGTCGAGTACGGAACGGATCTGGCGCTCATTCATGACCGTTCCGTAGCTTAGGTACCAATTCCGTTTAAACGGTACCGATTCCATGATCCGGACCAGCACCCGACGTAAGAATTCTTTACCACACATCGGATAATAGCATTTCTGCACGTTGATACGCTCCTCGGGCTTCTTCAGATCGATCTCGACATAGAAAACTTCATCGTTTACATAGCAACATTCAAACACCTTGAAGTTCACGTAGATGCCCTGTTCCTCCAATAGCGAGATCAAATTCAGTGTCAGGATCCCCCGGCTGACGATCTGTTCTTCTACGGTCGTATGGTCATAGGTCAGATCCATATAGATCTCGATGAACTTCTTCTCCTGCACTCTTTCCATACGATACATCGTTTTCGGTACTCCGGCGATAAAGGCGGGAACATTCGGCCGTGAACCAACCACCGAAGCAACCGTCTTTCGGTTATGATTTCGTTTCAAATTCACCCGATCGATCTCTTTTTTGATCTGAAGGAAGCGCGCGAAATTATTATCATATCCACCCAGACAATACCGAATGGCTTTATCGAGGGGCTCTCCGGCAAACTGCTGCGCAGCAGTAATGCTCTTCTGACTGTAGAAGATCTCAGAATTGACCGGAGGATTCGCACGCAAATAACGCTCCACTTCACTGAGGGAACGAAACCGCATCTTGTATATATACATTCCTCCGTGTCTTTCGATAACACATTGGTTATCCAATTCCATTACCTACGTCCGCCTTTCTCCCGGATCCTTTCGACCTGATCCGCAAAGTTCAAAAAGATCTCCATTGCCTCCGGAAATGAGGCGATCCGATCCTTCATATAGTTCTCCAAAAACAGGAGATAATCCAGATCCTTCGTCTGGATGAATTCATACTTTATGATCTTCGATGTATCGAAGCTGTCGTTATCCAAATACTGCTTAATATGGGCTGCATCTCTTGTGGTCAATATACCGGACGCTTCGCCCATTCCGCTGCTTTCGCCCCATGCGGTGGTAGCGGCTCGGAATAGCACGATATACTTAAACCAATCGGGATAATCGATCAGGATCGCTTTTTCCACCTCGTTGTCATAATTGACATAGATCGGCAAGAAACGCTGTTGAACAGACTCTTCGATCTTCTCACGCGTGTTGTAGTTCGCGTCGGCGCCGTTACCGGATGTATTTCCGGCAGCGATAATGCGGAAGTTTGAATGTCTCCGTACATTTTCCCCGTTCGGGAAATTATAGCTGGCATTCTTTACGTTCGAAAGGAACGAATTCAGTTTAACCGTCGCACGGCTGTTACCATTGTCCAATTCATCACAGAAGGCAACCATACCATACTTATAGCAAAGATAGAAATTCGGCGTACTGTAGCCACCGGTCGCTGTCTGGAAGCCCAAGATATCATACTCCTCGTTGATGTATCCGATGTCAATGAAATCCAGGTTCAACAGTTCCGTCAGCTGACGGACCATGTATGTTTTTCCGCAGCCGGACGGACCGATCAGGTACGGGTTCGCATCCTCCATCAGCGCGATCAGAACATCATCGAACATCTCATGGAAATGCTCGCCTTTCTGCATGCGGCGCTTTTTTTCGCGCATAACCAGTTCGAAACGATCCTTAAACGGGATCTCCGGATCCAAAAGCGGGTTTACTGTATAGTCTACTTGATCGTCGGCCGTACGAATATTCGCGGATGCATCCTGCGGTACGGTGATCACCGTCGGTTCCTGCGCTGCAGCGCCCATAGAAGGTTGTGAAACAATAACCGTAGGCTGTGCTGCGGCAACTGCCTGTGCTTCCGCTTCTGCCGCTGTTACACGCGCCTGGTTCGTGACTACCTGTTCGATCGCTGCGAGGTTCCTTTCATTGAACATCTCGATCTGCGATACTTTCCGCATGAACTCCTGATTATCATCAGCCTGTTTCAGGATACGGCGGACTTCCTCGTCATCATTGACCATGCGCTGCACGCGGCGCAGAACCTTTTCCGCCTCCTGGTTCATCTTCGTGATCTCCAGAGTCGTCGAGGAAGAGATCGTTTTCGCCGTAGTACGCAGCTGCTCCAGTTCGATCTCGGCATCCTCAAACATCTGCTTCACGAATTCGCTTTTCTCGAACGCGATCTGCTTCTTCTGATTTTTGATCTCATTTTTGTATTCTGTGAGCAGATCCTTCTGGTAAGTCTCTGCATTTTTCTGCATGATATCTTTTTCTCTGCGGCCGATATCCTGAATCGAGGTCGTTACCTCCTCCATGATCTCCTGCAGCTGCTTGCTTCTCTGATCCATCTGCGTGATCACATCGAGGCTGTGTTCCATGATATGACGGGTCTCCTGCAGCTGCTTCTCCGCGCGTGCGATATCCACGGCATCGATATTGTAGATGCCGTTCATCCGCTGCACCTTCGTGATCTCCGCAGACGTGATGCTGTCATACTGCATAGGAGCCGCATCGGACAATTCTTTCGCGACGCGGATCAGGTTCGACAGGTATTCACTATCATCGATATAGTACTCGCGAACGGAAATGCCATAGTCACACAGGGCCGTAAATACCTCGCGAAGGTTTGGATACTGGTCGATCGCATTGACCAGAAAGATATAGTTACTCTTATCGTAAAACGAATGGAGCAGGCCGGCATGGAACAGATTCAGCGCGATCGCTCCTCCCTCGTCAAACAATTCAACGAAAACCCGCTGGAGTTCTTCCGCATTCGGCGTCTCCTCATCATAGATGAAGAGTTCTTTGTAGATACGCTCTGCGCGATATATGTAAGCAACGCGTTCTCCGGATTTGAAGTCTAACGGATTACTCATGACCATCTCGACCACATCGAGAAACAGGCTCATCGGCCGAATATTCGGCTCTAACTCGCCATCCTTGATCTTATACAGATACGTAAGGAATTGAAGGTCTTCATCCTCGCGATTCGTTTCTTCCTCGATCAAATTCTTTAATCTGCGGTTCTGGTTCGAATCCGCGTTCGATCGTTTTTTTCCAAACAGTCCCATGTTGATCTCCTGTATAGGTATGCTTATATTTCTTTAATCAGATATTGCCCGGAATAGCGTTCTTTATAGCTTCCAAAAGAACCATATCCGGTATCTTCAAATGCGATCTGTAACTGCGATGCTTTATCTTTTCGCACGAAGATATCGCCGCATGCACACCGCGCATCCAACTCGACTTTATTCTTTCGTCCGACGATGTGTGAAAAGCTTTGTTTTCGGATTATGTTATACCGATCCTCCATGACCAGGTACCCGACTTCTACATCCTGTTTTTGCAAGGCGTCATCAAAGCGATCTGCAACAGAAAAGACCCAGTGATGTCCCCACGGAAATTCGACAACTTCGGTCGTTTCCGGCGGAGTTTGAAAGAATCCGGTCAGCTGCTCCTGCCCGATTTTTCGAAATAATGCTTCCCTTGCGTCCGGCTTCATCGCCTGCAACGTATCGGCATTCTCATAGAAAACCTTCCCGCCGACGGAAATGCTCGTCTTTTCTTTCACTACCCGTTCACGCGTTGAGATGGCATATGTACTGTAACCGTTAAGCCCGAAGGCCGGACACGAAAAATAAGCACGCAAAGCCAGTCTCTCAAAAACGATGCGAATACTCAAACGATGTGTTTTTCCCAGATAGTTTCCGATCAGGATCTCATATTCACCGTTTTTCCGTCTCGCGATCCGATATGGCATGTGGATGGCAGTTTCATTCGCCACCCCTTCCAGCATACCACGGCCGTGCCATGAGGAAGTCAGATATTTCCATTCGAGAGGCAGTTCGAACAAATGATGCAATTCCCGGATATAATACCGCAGAATCGGGATCACCATGTGATCGAGGTAACTGCCCGGATCGATCTGCGGGGTCTTCTGGATCTTCGCGTCCGGGACATCGCCCCAAAAGTGCGAGGAATCCGCCGCAGGCGTTTCCTGCAGCATAGCCGACAGCAGTGTCCGGGTCTCTTCATCCATAACGATCAGATCCCGGTCGTCCTGTGTCCGATAGCTGGTCACGACCTTCTCTAAGAGTTTGTCGTAATGTTTATCGAGCGCACACAGGTTCAGTTGCCGGTCCTCGTCGTCATAAACCGCGATGGCTCCAACCTCATCATGCTTGGATATCAGATTGTAAAAATGTACCATTCTCAAGTCCGACAATCTGCCGATCTCGATCTCTGTTTCATCCATGTGTCGGTACATATTTCCTCCTGCTAATGCTCCACATAAAGTTTCTCTTTAAGTGCTAAAACGTAGATCTCATTATTATGCGTTCCGCCGGCTCACCCTAAAGGTCCTGACCGGCCATGCATTTGCGATCACAGGGTCTCAGCGCGGTTTTCGATGTTTTTCTTAAAGTTAATGATGTCGTGATCGTATTCTTTATTCATGTAACTCGAAGTGATCATGAAATCCGCACCCGCACGGCTGATCGCCATCGGGATATCGTATACCTGTGCGATACGCATAAGCGCCTTTACGTCGGGATCGTGCGGCTGCGCCGTCAGAGGATCCGAAAAGAATACGATCATATCGATCTTCCCCTCAACGATACGGGCACCGATCTGCTGGTCACCGCCCAGCGGGCCGGAATTATAACCTTTTACGGTAAGTCCGGTGCGGTCCGTGATCATACGCGCGGTCGTTCCGGTACCGACCAGTTTATGGTTTTTCAGGATCTTCGCGTGCTTCTTGCACCATTCGATCAATTCCGGTTTCTTTCCGTCATGGGCAATCAACGCGATCGTCTTCTGTTTTCCGACGGTCAATGTAATAAAATCAGGTTCCATATCCATATCTATACTCCTCACTTATCGTCCTAAGCGAACGAACTATTCTATAAAAATCCGTCAAACAACGAGAACTGGGCGGAATCCGGGATGCCTCCCAAAAGTCCCAACTCGTCCATCTTATCGATCAATGTCTTTGAAAGCTTCGCACGGTCCTTCAGATCATCCTTTGAGACGAAGGGACCATCCTTTGCCGCAGCTTCCAAACTTTCCGCAGCTTTCTGACCCATGCCGTCGATCGACATGAAGGACGGCATCAATTTGCCGTCAATGATCTGGAAGCGATCCGCTTTCGCGCGGTACAGATCGATCGGCATAAAGTCGAACCCACGTTCGTACATCTCCTGCACGATACGCATATCACGCAGCATATCCTGTTCCTTCACGGACAAATCGTTTTTATTATGCGTGTACCGGTTCCAGAACTCCATCAGCGTAGCCTTCAGTTTCGGATAACCCATGCACATGACTTCATACGAGAAGCCGACAGCACGGATACTGAAGAAGGCCGCGTAATACGCCAGAGGATAAAAGATCTTACAATACGCGATACGCCATGCCATCATAACGTAGGCCGCGGCGTGTGCCTTCGGGAACATGTATTTGATCTTCTTGCAGGACCAGATGTACCAGTCCGGCACACCGTGCGCAGTCATGGTCTCCACCCACTCAGGTTTCAGGCCCTTACCTTTACGCACGCTCTCCATGATGATAAATGCCAGGTTCGGCTCCAGACCCTTACTGATCAGGTAGATCATGATATCGTCACGTGTACAGATGGCGGTCTGAATGGTCGCGGTACCTTCATCGATGAGGGTTTTCGCATTGCCCAGCCATACATCGGTACCATGGGAAAGGCCGGACAGACGGATCAGGTCGGCGAAGCAGGTCGGCTTCGCATCGATAACCATCTGCATGGCGAAGTCGGTGCCGAACTCCGGAATACCGAGGCAGCCCAGCTTACAGTTTAAGAGCGATCCCGGTGCCACACCGAGAGCATCCGTATTCTGGAACAATGACATGACCTCCGGCGAATCGAGCGGAAAATCCTTCGCGGACAGGCCTGTAACGTCCTCCAGGAAACGGATCATGGTCGGATCATCGTGTCCCAGAATATCGAGTTTCAACAGGTTGTGATCGATCGAGTGATAATCGAAATGGGTCGTGATGATCGACGTGGTCATATCATTGGCCGGATGTTGGACCGGCGTAAATGAATAGATCTCTTCGCCGTGCGGCAAAACGATGATGCCGCCGGGATGCTGGCCCGTCGAGCGGCGAATGCCGACACAGCCTGCGGAGATACGATCGAGTTCACAACTCCGTTTGGACTCGCTGTGATCATCAAAATAGTGCTTTGCGTAACCGTAAGCGGTCTTCTCGGCGACCGTCGCGATGGTTCCTGCGCGGAACGTATGGCCTTCACCGAAAATGACCTCCGTATAGGCATGCGCCTTACTCTGGTACTCACCCGAGAAGTTCAGGTCGATATCGGGCTCCTTATTTCCTTCGAAACCGAGGAAGGTCTCGAACGGAATATCAAAGCCGTCCTTCTTCAACTTCGCACCGCACTTCGGGCAGATCTTATCGGGCATATCACAACCACAGCCTAAGCCTCCGCCGTATTTCTTAACATCCTCGGAATCGAAGTCCGAGTAATGGCACTGTGTGCAATAGTAATGCGGGCTGAGTGGATTGACCTCCGTGATGCCGGACATCGTCGCAGCCAGCGACGACCCTACGGAACCACGTGAGCCAACCAGGTAACCGTCCGCATTGGATTTCAAAACGAGCTTACGGGCAATGATATACATGACCGAATAGCCGTTCGAAATGATAGAGTTCAACTCTTTATCCAGGCGTTCCCGGACGATGTCCGGAAGCGGCGAACCGTAAATGGATTCCGCCTTCGCATGGCAGCTTTCACGAAGCTCCGTATCGGAGTTTTCGATGACCGGCGGACATTTATCGGGACGGACCGGTGAGATCTTCTCGATCCGGTCACTGATCTTATGTGTATTGGTCACAACGACCTCGTACGCCTTCTCCGCACCGAGATAGGAAAACTCTTCCAGCATCTCCGCTGTCGTATGAAGGTACAACGGAGGTTGCGGTTTTTCTTTTTCCAGTTTGTCAAACGTGATGATACGCCGGTAGATCTCGTCTTCGGGCGCCAGGAAGTGAACATCGCCCGTCGCCACAACGGGTTTTTCCATCTTCTCTCCGAGTTCGATCACCTTACGGTTCAGATCCATCAGGTCTTCTTTGCTGTTGATATTGTCGTAATCCTCGTCGTCGATCAGGAACTGGTTATTGCCTAACGGCATGATCTCCAAATAGTCGTAGAACGACGCGATCCGGCCCAGTTCATTGTCCGACTCACCGCGGATCAGGGCTTCAAACAGTTCGCCCGACGCACAGGCGGAACCGACCAGGATGCCTTCGCGATACTGCTCCAGCATACTCTTCGGGATACGCGGCTTACGCGCAAAATATTTCAAATGGGAAAATGAGATCATGCGATACAGGTTCACGCGGCCGGTCTCATTTTGCGCCAGTAAAACAACGTGATACATGGGAAGCTTACGGATCGCTTCCTCGGAGATCTTGCAGTTCTGTTCCAGTTCATCCACGTTCGTGATGTTTTTATCTGCCAGCATATCGCAAAGCTTTTGGAAGATCTCCGCCGTAGCTTCGGCATCGTCTACCGCACGGTGATGATGGGCGTTCGTAACGCCGAGTTCCTTACACACCGTATCCAGACGGTAACGCGAAAGATGCGGAAGCAGGCTGCGCGCCATACCGATGGTGTCGATCCAGGTGCCATCGAAGGACATGCCCAGATTCTTCGCTTTCTGCTTAATGAAACCGACATCAAACTCCGCATTATGCGCAACGAGCACGCCATCGCCCACAAACTCCAGAAAACGCGGCAGGATCACATCGATCGTCGGTGCATCCATGACCATCGCGTCATTGATGCTGGTCAGTTTCTCGATTCGGTACGGGATGGGCTTCTTCGGGTTCACAAACTCCGAAAACCGATCAACGATCTTATTGTTGCAGACCTTTACCGCACCGATCTCGATGATATCGTTGTAAATAGGGGAAAATCCCGTCGTCTCGATATCGAATACAATGAATGTTGTATCGGTCAGACTCTGGCCCCGGCTGTCATTGACCGTATGTTTATAGTCATCGACGAGATAACCTTCCACGCCGTAGATGACCTTAAAATCCGATCCCTTCTCAAGCGCATGCATGGCATCGGGAAATGCGTGCACGACACCGTGGTCCGTGATCGCGAGCGCAGAATGCCCCCACTTCACGGCCTGCTTCACGAGATCGCCGGCTTCGGAAACCGCATCCATCTCGCTCATTTTTGTATGGCAATGCAGTTCGATACGCTTAACGGGCGCATCGTCGACACGCGTCGCTCGTTTATCTGTTGACTTTTTGATGGCACGCACGGACGCGATCTCGTAGTCGTGATCGTAGCTGTCGTACTGGCAAATACCCCACAGTTCAATGAACATCTTATCCTTCAATAAGTTCTTGAACTCGGCCATATCTTCGGTCGCGATGAACATCTTGCAGCGGATGCTGTCGGTGAAATCGGTCACGCAGAAAGTGACGATCGTTTTCGTTCCGTTGCTGACTTCCCGGGTCTCTATCCCGAAGACCTGTCCGTAGATAAATACCTCGCCTACATCCGAGTACAGGGTATTGATCGGCGTAAACGCATCCGGGGAACGGAAGGAAGGACCGAAAACGGCGTTCTCATCCGATGTATCGCGAAGTCCTTCATACCCGCGATAACGTCGCGGCTGCGAATTGAATTTTCCATCCTTATCACCCTTACGGGCATTTCGGCTCCAACGGCCGACCGTAGCCTTCGGTTCAGTTTGTGCAGGCGCCTTCTCTTCGGTTTTCTTAGTTTCTGTCTTCTTTTCGTCTTTCGGCTTAGCAGGTTTCGCGGAAGGTTCCGCAGCCTTAACACTATCCCGGGCAGTTTCCTTAACGTCAGGTGCTTTTTGAGTATCCGCATCCTGTGCCAAACCTTCGACCGCCGGCGTATCGTTATCCTCCGAAGAAATGTACGGCATACCATCCGAATCATACGAGGGCAGATCGGAAACCGTTTCGTAGTCCAGGAACGCCTCTTCGTCTTTGCGTGACGGCATGTTCACCGAACGAAGTTTTATCCGCTCGTCCGTGACCACGCGGACATCGACCTCCATGGTAAAACGTTCGAGAAAGATCTGCTGCAAACGTTTCCTGAAACATTCGATCTTTTTTTCGATCACTTCACTCTTGCACGTCGTGATCGTCAATATATTTCCTTCCGCTTTCCACTCGGCATTATTCAGGTGGACAGCCACGGAAGGCATGATGGAGAAGACTTCATCCATCAAACTGTCTTTATATATTTCCAGAAGATTCGCCAGGTTATACTGTGCGGACAGATTATACCGTTCGACAAAATGCACTTCTGTCTGATCTTCCAAAACCTGACGTTTGATCTCACGCGCACAGTACAGGATGTCCGGGCGCAGGATCAGATTATCGCAATGCATGCGAATGATGAGGATCTGCGGCTCCTCCATCTTCATGTCCATCTGATCGATATACACCTCGGAAAATACATCCCGACATGCTTCTTTTAAAATCAGTTTGTTAAATACTTCAAAAAACTTCTTACTCATTCAGTTTATCCAGTTCATCTTTTAACGCCGCCAGCAAATGATCCTCCGTTACCTTACGTAAGATCTCGCCTTTGCGGAACAAAAGGCCTACGCCGTCACCGCCCGCGATTCCGAGGTCTGCTTCCCTCGCCTCACCGGGGCCATTGACCACGCAGCCCATCACGGCAACTTTGATATTCAAGGGGTAATCTTCTACCAGACGTTCTACCTTCTCAGCCAGTCCGATCAGGTCGATCCTGGTCCGGCCGCAAGTCGGACAGGAAACCACTTCGATCCCGTCGTTACGAAGTCCCAGCGTGCGCAGGATCAGTTTTGCGCTCTTGATCTCATATACAGGATCGCCGGTAAGTGAAACCCGGATGGTATCACCGATGCCCTGACTCAGAATAAGCCCGAGGCCTAAGGCCGATTTGATATTTCCGGAAAATACGGTTCCGGCCTCGGTAATGCCTACATGTAACGGATGGAGTGTCTGATCTGCGATCAACTTATGCGCTTTCACGCACATCATGACATCCGAAGACTTGATACTGATGACCAGGTTGCCATACCCCATGTCTTCGATGCGATGTACCTTCTCCAGCGCGCTTTCGACCAGCCCTTCTGCCGTAACGCCACCGTTTTTTTCGAGGATATCCTTCTCTAGGGAGCCGGAGTTCACGCCGACACGGATGGGTATGTTTCTCTCACGTGCAGCCTTCACGACCTCCAGAAGCCTATCATCCCCGCCGATGTTTCCGGGATTAATACGTATTTTATCTGCCCCGTTTTCGATCGCACGGATCGCAAGCCGATGATCAAAATGAATATCGGCTACCAGGGGAATATGTATGCGGGGCTTGATCTTTGCGATGGCGTCGGCGCCTTCAGGCGTAGCCGCCGTACAGCGAATGATCTCGCATCCGGCTTTTTCTAACTGCAATATTTGGGAAACCGTTGCCTCCACGTCCTCGGTGCGGGTATTCGTCATCGACTGGATTCGGATCGGATTTCCGCCTCCGATCACTACGTTTCCGATGGAAACGGTTTTCGTACGTTCTCTCATATTTCCCCACCTTTTGACTGTATCAGAAAAAGAACTTCCTTAAGTCGTTAAAGAATACAAAGATGACCAGGGCTACCAAAAGAAGAGCTCCGGCAAGCGTCACATACATCTCTTTTTCTTTCGAAACGGGCTTGCGACGGATCGCTTCGATAAAACAAAACATTAATCTTCCGCCGTCGAGTGCGGGAATGGGAAGCAGGTTCATAATACCCAGGTTTACGGAGAACAGAATGGCCAGATTGATAAAGTTCAATAATACGAGGCCGATACCGCCTGATTTAGTCTCCGTAACCGTATTGCCCATGATATCCACGATCCCGACAGGTCCGGACAGATCATTGACCGAGGCTTTACCGGTGAAAAGCATACCGAGACTCTTTATGGTCGCGCGAATCCAGTAGATCACTTCATGTCCGCTTAAACGAATGATGCTCAGCGCACCGACATTTTCCCTGCCCATGTACTGAATACCTATGAGCGGGCGGGGAACTGCAGGCTTTTCGGCATCCGCATCCTTCGAACCTTGCACGGTGTTTTTAGCTTCTTCGTCTGCCATCTCCTGTGTCTGGAACTTCGGAATCAGTTCGACCGTATGTTTTTCACCATCGCGTTCAAACACGACCGTAAGCGGTCCTTCTTTATAGTTGAACTGCATATATAACTGAAGATCACGCTGAGTCAATATCCGATGACCATTGACCGAATAGATCACATCCCCTGTCTCAATGCCTGCAGCCTGTGCGGGATAATCATCGATTGCCTTGCCGACACGCGGTGTATCCACGCCGGCAAATGCAAATAAAACGACCGCCAGAACGAATGCAAGCAGGAAATTGAAAAACGGACCTGCAAACAGGATCGCGATACGCGCCCATACCGATTTCTCGGAAAAGGATTTGCCTTCCTGCTCTTTCAGCAGATTCACATATTCTTCATCTTCCTCGTTTACCAGCCCCAGGTCCGCGCCGAGCATCTGACATGCTCCGCCAAACAGGATCCAACGCAACGAGTACTTCGTACCATTAATGGTTTTTGAAACAATAGTCGGGCCGAAACCGATGTTGAACTCGATAACATGTACACCATTCCGTTTCGCAACGATAAAGTGTCCGAATTCATGCACCGATATCAAAAGGCCCAGAATAAAAATGGCCGCAATTAATCCGATAAATGTATCCATGTTACTCCTTTTTTACACATGCAACGCACACAAGCGACGCGTCTCACGTTCCGTCTCGAAGATATCGTCTAACGATGCATCTGCAATATACGGAACGGTGTCGACCGCTCTTGCGATCGTCTCGTATATGTCTGTATAGCGGATCTTATTTGCCAGGAAATCCGCAACTGCGACTTCATTTGCCGCATTAAATACGGTGGGCGCATTGCCCCCCTTGCGTCCGATCTCGTACGCCAGTTTGAGAGCCGGGAAACGTTCAAACGAAGGAGCCTCAAAGGTGATCTGCTTAAGCTTCGTGAAGTCCAGATACTCTCCGTTTAACGGGCGGCGGTTCGGATAGGTAAGCGCATACAGGATGGGCAACCGCATGTCCGGCGTACCGAGCTGCGCGATCACTGCCCCGTCGTTGAATTCTACCATCGAATGGATGATACTCTGCGGCTGAACGACGACTTCGATCTGATCATAAGTCGCGTCAAACAGCCAGTGCGCCTCCATGACCTCGAGGCCTTTATTTACCATGGTCGAGGAATCGATCGTGATCTTCGCTCCCATGGACCAATTGGGGTGTGCGAGCGCGTCGGCGACCGTGATGTGCTGCATCTGCTCCTTCGTATAGGTGCGGAACGGTCCGCCGGATGCAGTCAGAAGAATACGGCGCAACTGATCCTTCGACGGCTCCTTATGGAGGCACTGAAAGATCGCGCTGTGTTCACTGTCGACAGGCAATATGGAAACGCCCTCCTTCTGCGCCAGAGGCATGATGATGTGCCCGGCCGTAACGAGGGTCTCTTTATTTGCGAGGGCAATGTCTTTATGCGCGCGTATAGCGGCAACAGTCGGGCGTATGCCCATCATGCCTACGAACGCAGTCACGACTACATCGGTATGCGGAAGAACGGCGATCTCTACGAGGCCCTCCATTCCGGCAACGACCTTACAGTCGGAAATGCCCGAAATCCGCGTTTTAAAGGCTTTTGCGGCGTTTTCATCGTAGATGCCTACTATCTCAGGTTTGAACCGCAAAACCTGCTCTTCGAGCAGATCCAGGCGATTTCCGGCCGCCGCGAGAGCCGTGATCTTCATATCGGATGCATTGTCCGCTACTACGGACAGTGTCTGGGTGCCGATGGATCCCGTGGATCCCAAAACGGCGATTCGTTTCATATCATTCACCTTCCGGAAAATGGATTTAGCGTGCTATATACCTAAACAGCTCCGCTACATAAAAAGCAACAGGGGCAGCAAAAAGAATGGAATCAAAACGATCCAAAACTCCGCCGTGACCCGGGATCAGTTTCCCGTAGTCCTTGATATCGTGGTTACGCTTGATGGCCGACGCAGCCAGATCGCCGATCACAGAGATCGCTCCGCAGACGATACAAAGGATCATGCACATCAGCGCAGGGATCGAACCGAGCACCGTCATCTTATCGGCAAAAATGATGCCGTACACAAGTCCCAGAATACCGGCTCCGACCAGACCGCCGACAAAACCTTCGATGGATTTCTTGGGGCTGAGCACGGGGGCCATCTTATGGGTCTTCAGAAATCTCTTGCACAGCATTCCCGTACAGTACGCGCAGGTGTCGCTGCCCCAGGACGCAATGACGATCAGCCAGACTAAGAATTTACCGTCCGGAGCCATACGAAGCTGATAGATGTATGAAAGCAAAAGTGCTACGTAAATAAACGCGGTAAATGCGGCAAATGTCGCCTCGCTGTTGAACTTCGGGTAAGTCAGCACATAGACCGACATCAGGAGCAAAAAGAAGGTCACGATCATAAAGACCAGAAGATCCATGCGCTCCAGATACAAAAGGACATACAGTCCCGCTGTCGCCGCATAGGCAAACAATCCCGGTAGTTTCTTCTCGAGTTTAAAGACACGCAGGAACTCAAACACGCCGATCAGAGACAACAGGAAAGTCGTGACCAAAAGCACTTCATTTCCGGTGATAATGGTCACCAGCATCAATATAACGAGAACGATACCGCTCAGTAATCTTTGGATAAACACCTTAGCATACCCCTAATTTTATTTCTTAGACAAGCCGCCAAACCGACGGTCACGCGTGTTGTAGTAACGAACCGCTTCGATCAGATCCTCTTTCGAGAAATCCGGCCACAGAACGTCGGTAAAATACAGTTCCGCATAAGCAGACTGCCAGATCAGGTAGTTTGAGAGACGTTGCTCGCCGCTCGTGCGGATCAGAAGATCCGGATCCGGGATCAGCTTCGTATCGAGATGCTCCGCGATCGTCTGTTCGGTAACGGGCTGTGTGAGAACCCCGTCCTTCGCTTCCTGCACGATCTTATTCACGGCACGCGTGATCTCATCTCGTCCGCCGTAATTGATCGCGATGGTGAATGTGATCTTCGCGTTCTGCTTCGTCTTCTCTTCGAGTTCATTGATCCCGTCAATGATGTCCTGCGGAAAGCGCGAACGCTCACCGATCATCAAAACGCGGGCATCGTTTTCCAGGGCGGTCTTCAAAAGGCGTTTCATGTATTTGCGGAACAAATTCATCAGGCCGGTGACTTCTTCTTCCGGACGCTTCCAGTTCTCCGTGGAAAACCCGTACACAGTCAGGTATTTGATGCCAAGATCCGCCGCATGAAATACGGTCTTTTCAACCGTCGCAAAACCCTGGGCATGTCCCAGATTTCGCGGCAGTCCGCGCTTCTTCGCCCAGCGCCCGTTACCGTCCAGGATGATGGCAACGTGCTGCGGGATCGTCAGATTTTCGAGCGAAAGATCGGTTTTTTTCTTTCTCTTGAACATAATTGCTCCCTTATACTCATCATTTCAAAAATCGAAAGCAGCCTTGCGGCAAATAATGCGTGGCAAGGCTGTTTTGAGGGGCTTCGCGAAGCCGTCGGGGATCAAACTGTCATGATCTCCTTCGTCTTAGCTTCCGCCATCTTATCGATCTTATCGATGTATTTATCGGTCAATTTCTGAACTTCTTCTTCGGAATCCTTAAGTTCATCTTCGGTGATCTCGGAATTCTTCTGCATCTTCTTAAATGCTTCGTTCGCGTCGCGCCGGATGTTACGGATAGCTACTTTCGCATTTTCCGCTTTTTTCTTAACATCCTTAGCAAGATCCTTACGGCGCTCCTCTGTCAGTTCCGGGAACACCAGGCGGATCACACGGCCGTCATTGCTCGGCGTGATACCGATATCGGAGATCATGATCTGCTTCTCAATATCCTTTATCAGGCTCTTCTCCCACGGTTGAATCTGGATCACACGCGGCTCCGGTACAGAGACGTTCGCCACTTGCTGGATGGTGCTGGAAACACCGTAATAATCCACTCGCAGGCGGTTTAAGATCGCAGGGTTCGCGCGTCCGGCACGAATGCCCTGATACTCTTCATTCAAAGCATCACAGGATTTCTCCATTTTCTCTTCATATGAGAACAACTCTTCATCCATATCCATACTGCAATTCCTCCATTCCTTTATGCTGTAACGATAGTACCGTTAATATTTCCTAGCATCGCGTTGGCAATGCTGTTTTCCTCTTTCAGTGAAAAGATCGCGAGCGGGATCTTATTCTCCAGGCACATGATCGATGCCGTCAGATCGATCACTCCGAGCCGTCTCTCTACGACCTCGGACAATGTGAGTGTATCGAACTTCTTCGCGTTCGGGTTGATCATCGGATCCGAGTCATATACGCCGTCGATGTTCTTCGCTAAGAGGATGCAGTCCGCTTCCATCTCGATCGCGCGAAGGGCGATGCCTGTATCTGTCGAGAAGTACGGATGTCCCGTACCGCCCGCGAAGAAACAAACCTCTCCGGCCTCAAAAGCCGCCTCTGCCGCATCCTTTGAAAACAGAGTCGTCATCGTGCCGCAGGCAAACGGTGTGAAGATGCGTGTCTTCAGACCTACGCCGCGGAAGATCTCGGATACATAGATCGCGTTCATGATCGTTGCAAGCATACCGATCTGGTCGGATTTCGTCCGTTCGATCTCGTTTCCGGTGCGTCCGCGCCAGAAATTTCCACCTCCGATGACTATACCGAGGCGGATGTCCTCTTCTTCGTCGATCGCCGTACGCACCTGCAGTGCGACATTCCGGCAAATATCCTCGTCAAATCCGGTTTTCTTATCTCCCGCAAGGGCTTCCCCGCTCAGTTTCAAAAAGATACGTTTCATTGGATCTCCTCTTTCTTCTCAATGCGCAGGTCACTTGTTTTCCCGCGTTTTCGGAGTTGGTTTACTCCACCTTATATTTTATCATACCGGGGCTTCTTTGTCTAGTATCTCTTTCCCTTCCTCCTCGTCGGAAAGCTTCCCATTTGCCATGTAAACGATGCGATGACACATCTGTTTTACGACATCGCGGTCATGGGAAATGAAGAGAAAAGCGATACCTGTCTCCCGCTGTACTTTCAGGAATAATTCCAGAATCTGTTTCTGCACCGTTACATCCAGCGCGGACACCGGTTCATCGGCGATGATGAACTTCGAACCCTGCACCAGGGCGATTGCGATCGAGATACGCTGGCGCATACCGCCGGATAACTCACGCGGGTAACGATCCAGCACCTCCGGCATCAGGCCGACCTGCTGCACCGTCTCGATCACGAGTTTATTCTTCTCATCCTGCGTAAGATCCGTACGAAGCGCCAACGGTTGCTTTAAGATCCAGCCGATCTTTTTCTTCGGGTTCAGCGAACTGTACGGATCCTGAAAGATCATCTGCGGATGCTTCGAGTGATGGATCACTTCGCCTTCCGTATCCTTCAAAAGTCCGAGAATACCCTTCGATAACGTGGATTTACCGCAGCCGCTCCGTCCGACCAGACCGACGCATTCGCCGGTATGGATCGTCAGGTTTACGTGATCTACGATGCAGACTCTGCCGCCCTTCTCGAAGAAATGCTTTTTCTTCTTCGGATAGAACGCCGAAAAATCCTTTATTTCCAGAACCGGCTCCTCTAGTGCCTCGTCCTTATCTTCGCGTTCTCTTCCGTCGGGGATCGACGCGATCAATACTTTCGTATAGTCTTCCTTCGGATTTTTGAAGATCTCCTCAGGTGTCCCGGTTTCCACGACCTTACCATTCTGCATAACATAGATGCGGTCGCAGAAATTCCGGACGATGCTCATATTGTGCGATATGAACAGAACCGCCATGTGCATCTCACGGTTCAGTTTTTTCAGAAGTTTCAGGATCTGATCCTGCAGCTGAACATCGAGCGCTGTTGTCGGTTCATCCGCGATCATCAGCCGCGGGCGTCCGATCAGGGCAATGGCAATCATGACACGCTGGCGCATGCCACCGGAGAGCTCATGCGGATACATCGAAACGATCTGCTCCGGATGGTCCAGACCCACGATCTGCAGGGTCTCGATCACCTTCGTCTTCCTCTGCTCCTCCGTCAGGTCGCTGAAGACCTCGGGATGCAAAAGCAGGACCTCTTCCACCTGACGTCCGATCTGCATCAACGGATTCAAAGACGTCATCGGTTCCTGGAAGACCATCGAGATCTCCTTGCCTTTATACATTTGCCGTTCATTTACTTTTAATTCGGACAGGTCCTTCCCGTCAAACAGTGCGCTGCCCGATACGCGCGCATCATCGTTTAACAGTCCCATGACGGACAATGCGGACACCGATTTGCCGGATCCGGACTCGCCGATGATGCCGACGATCTCATTTTCCTCTACCTGAAAGTTCACGTGGTCGACCGCGACTTTATCGCGGAATTCCACGCACAGATCTTTTACGGATAACAGCATGTCACACCCCCTTCTCCGAATAATTCTCGCTGACGAAGCTGAATCCTAAGATCAGCAGGATCAGGAAGATACCGGGGGCAATAACACACCAGGGCGACGAAAACATCACGCCCTGCGCCTCCGCGAGCATGCGGCCCAGCGAAGCATCGGGCGGCGATACGCCGATACCCAGGAAGCTTAAGCCCGACTCCGCCAGGACGGCGTTATTGAAGCCAACGGCAACACCTGCCATCCACGTCGGAAAGATATTCGGGAAAATATGGATGAAGATGATGCGCAGTTTTCCTGCGCCCATCAGTTTTGCACTGCGAACGTACTCCGCATCCTTCACCTTAATGACCTCGCCGCGCACCAGACGCGCGAAACTCGGGATGAATGCGATGCCGAGCGCTACGATAACGTTATATTTGCCGGCTCCGACCAGACTGATCATAACGAGCGCGAGCAAAATACTCGGGATCGAGATCAGGGAATCATTCAGTCGCATGATGACTTCGTCCAGCAAACCGCCCAGGTAACCGGACAGGGAACCGACCACGGCGCCGATCAGACCGCCGAGGGCGATTACGCCGAACGCGATGGTAAAGGAATCCTGCATGCCGGCCAGAACGCGCGAGAACACGTCACGCCCGTATTCATCCGTGCCGAAAATATGACTGAGCGAAGGCCCCTGTCCGGTGATGGACGGGTTCATCGCCGTCGGATCATACGGCAGCCAGAAATAGCTGACAATAACGCACAAAAACAAAACCGCCAGAATGACGAAGCCGACGTGAAAATAATGATTTCTTTTATTCCAAAATCTGATAAACCTGCGCATATGTCAATCCTCCATAGTAATTCTGGGATCGATACACTGATACAGGATATCAACGATCGTATTCATAACAATAACCACAAATGCCATATACAGGATGATCACGGAAACGACCGGGAAGTCGCGGTGATTGATCGAAGAGATCAAAAGCTGGCCCATGCCCGGAAGGCCGAATACCTGCTCGACCACGATGCTTCCGGCCATGATCTCTGCGATGGTCATGCCCAGGATCGTCACAACCGGCAGGATCGCATTTTTCAGGATATGACGATAGAACACGTGGTTCTCTCCCGCGCCCTTGGAATACGCCGTGCGGACATAATCCTTGCGGGACTCTTCCAAAACGTTGGTACGCAGGAAACGGGACACCATGGCGATCTTCGGGATCGCTATGGCAAACGCGCCCGGGATCATGCACCCCAAAAAGCCGAAGAAACTGTTCTCCGGTTTGACGAAATAGTACGGAATAAATAACTTCAGCCCCAGGCCGAATATCAAAATGATCAGAATTCCCGTAAAAAACGACGGAACCGCCATGCAGACCTGGGTCGTAACATGTAAGGCCGCACCGATCGGTTTCTTAGCTGTCCTTCCGAGGAAAATCCCAACCGGAAGCGAGATCAAAACGATCAGGAAGAAACTCTCCATAGCCAGGAAAAACGTGACTTTTAATTTGCCTCCGATCAGCTCGGCAACGGACATATCGTATTTGTACGAAGAACCAAAGTCTCCGCGGAACATGCCGAACAGCCAGGTAAAATATCGCTTAAAGAACGGATCATCCAGATGTAATTCTTTACGCAGCGCCGCGATCTGCTCAGGCGTTGCATTGGTTCCGAGACGCGAAACAGCGCCATCTCCCGGAATGATCTGGAAAATGACGAATATCAGAAACGATATTAAAAGCAGGGTTAGAACCAGCGCGATCAGGCGCCTTGCGATCTGTTTCATGCATGTCCTCCAAGCTACGCCCCCGCCGTGCGAAAACACATTTCAAACCGGCGAATGTCCGCGTAAAGAATCAAGCCGGAAGGCGCTATGCCCTCCGGCTTGCTATCCACATAACGCTTCCTACATAATAGCAGAAAGGACGTCAATTTGCAACTTGTACATTTTTCACAAAATCACTCTGAAGCTCCATCGGCAGCACGTCGATACCGACTGCGAGAGCCCCCGGTCCGATATGGCAGGATACGGAAAGCGAAAGCTCGGCGATATCGACCGGAATACCCGGATATTTTTCTGCCAGTTCGTTGCGAAGCTCCTCAACTGCTTCGAAATTCCGTGTATGAACCGCGTACAGGTGTACCTGCTTATTGAGGAAGGCTTCGGTGAAACGCTCCCTCAGATCCTTATCCACTGCATCGACCATGATCTTGCGCGCCTGCTTAATACCTCTGCATCTGGAAAATGCATCCAGCTTACCGCCCTGAATGGTCAGAACCGGCTTGATATTCAGGATCGCACCCAGCGCTGCGCCGGCCGGAGTAACACGTCCGCCCTTACGAAGGTACTTTAATGTATCGACCATGATATAGATCGAAGATTCGAACTTATCGCGGGTCAGGATGTCATAGATCTCCTGGCCTGAATAGCCCATATCCGCGAGTTTTCTGGCATGGATCGCGCTGCCCGCCTGGGTAATGGAGATACGCTGATTATTGACAACGAATACCTTTCCGTCGTAATCCTCAGCTACCAGCGTCGCCGTCTCACAGGAACCGGACAGTCCGCTGGACATCGGAATATAGATGACCTCATCGTGTGTCTCAAGCAACTCATCCCACGTATCCATCAATGTTCCGACGGTCGGCTGGGACGTCAGGATCTTGCAATCCTGCTTAAGCATCTCGAAGAACTCTTCCTTCGTGATGGAAATATCCTCAAAATACTCTTTATCATCGATCGTAAACGGCATCGGGACTACATAAATGCCCAACTCCTTCGCTTCCTGGGGTGAAAGGCCGCTGTTGCTGTCCGTCAAAATCGCTATATTACTCATGTTCCTTCTCCTCCGAAAACGGTTTCTATCCCTAATCATGCAGGGTCTGAAACCATTCCTTAACATAATTGCATACCCTTACCAATGCATTATAAACGAAGGTGAACGAAAAAGCAATAGAAATTTTCAGAAAATTAAATACTACATTTCAGAATATTCAGAACACATCACGCGGTTATTAAAACACGAAGTTTGAGTATTCATAACTTTTAAATGTAGTAATAAAAACTACGAGGGATCAAAACGAACGGCGAAGGCCATTCATCCTTCGCCGTTCGCTCATGTTATTGGTTTACGGATCAATCTTCCTGAAGGGACCAAAGAAGAATGACTAAGTTCTCCTTCTGTGCTTCGACCTCTTCGGCCGTTCCGTACAGATCGACCAGCCAGGTGCTGCCGTTTTCATTTACGGATACACAGATGATTTCCTTTACATCATGTCCTTCGTTTGAATAAGACATAGTAGATTTCCTGTAAGTCATCTTTCCTCGAACTTCTTCGATTTCGGAAAACATTGCACCAGATTCTGCCAAATCGTCGATGATGGATTGAAGGTATTTTTCGGACGATGAGTGGCCCATTACATTAAAGTGCTGAATTAAAAAACTACCGTTTTTCTCTTCATCGAAGAACAGGCAAAAACCTTTTTCCTCCGGAATTACCTCTGTGATGGCATTCTCCTTGAACAAAGCCTTTGCTTTCACGCCATCTGGCATCTCTTCAGCCCAAAGTTTATATTCCTGTGTATCTTGGATTTTTGTCAAGCTTCGAGCACATTTCTCAAGTTTATGTCTCATATCCTTATCAGAGGACACCTGATCATTTTGGATTCCAAGTACAACATATACTCCCGCTTCCTTGGTCTTTTCATATGCCATTACAAAACCATTGCCCTTGAACACGGTTCCAAAATCAGAAATGTATTCAACGCTGGAAAACGGACAGAAAAAACCTCTCATGCCATTAATATCATTATAAATATCCGCTTTCACATCTTGGGACATGGTGTAATCTTTAAGGCGAAGAATATCTTTTGCGATTTCCGACTGATCAGCGACAGACAAAGCAGTTATTACATCTGATAAGTTCAAACATCCGCCATTATATGTATCCGTTCCGAAAACATACAACAGATAATCAGAGGTTTCCATCGTTAATTCATCTTCATCTTCTGTGACAAGCGCTTCTTCGGGATATATCATGGAAATATCCAATCCACTATGGATGATCCTTTCAGCTGAAAAAGACGCATATTCAACTTCATTTAAAGCACTCTGATCGGCTTCATCCGTAGTAGCCAGTATACTCTCGCTCACATTCGTCGTTTCTTCTGTCCCACTGGGATCCACATTGTTCTCCAATGTTGAGGAACTAGTGTCGACATTCGTTGGATTTTTTTCTTCTTCCGATTGCTTTTTACACGCGCACAACGATATAAGAACCATCGCGAGCAAAAGCAACCTGTTTAAATACTTTCTCACTCAAATCTCCTTTCCGATACAGCCGTTCATCTGGAAAAAACATTATCATAAATAATGTTAATATATTTCGGCATATTGTTCACAATATTCACGCTGAACTTCTGTTTTCGGATTCTTTCTTTGAATAAACCGAAAGCGGTATCGTATGCGCCATACGGATCCAGTTCCTCACTCGAAGATAGATCGTCAAAGAGTGACCCCGCAGCTGTTGCAGACAGTTTAACTAATCCTTCTCCTATAACTTTAGGCATTTTGTCCGATTTAACCACATTTTTGACAACCTCGCCGAGAACTTTACCCGAGATCTCATCAACGGCAATCTCAAAGCCCATTTTAACAGCTTCCTCTTTAAAGAATTCATCCAGATATTCGTACTCATCTCTAGCATTCATGAGCTCAGAAAGTTTATTTAAGTAATGAATTCCCTTAACGACTCCTCCGACAGCAGGACAATAAACACTCACCGCATCAAAGCCGATTTCAGCTCCTGTATCAACGATCGACATCACAAAATCAATCGTTTCTGCCTCAGAGTTAGTTGAAGAGGTAAGAATATCCAGGCGCAACGATTCCCACAATCCTTCATTCGTCCCGTAAGCGTTCAGATGCCATGCACCGTTCTTATATTCCATTATCATAGCTGTACTAGATAATGCATGACCCAGTTGAGAATTACAACGATCTTTCGTACGGATCACGTAGTATGCCTGATCATTGATACGCTCCCAGTCCGTTGACTCATAAGCCTTGTAAAAATTGTCTCTATCAAATGCTCCAACGCCATATATCTCTTCAAGTTGATACAGCAATGAATTGGAACATGCTTCTTGCCAAACAGCATAAAGAGTAATTCGTTCACCGGCTACTCCCTTATAGGTGTTAGTTTTACCAACCGGAAAATCCACACATAAAACATTCTGATAATTCGGCCTCGACATATCCCATCCAAGGAAAGTATATCCGTCACGAGTAGGAACATAGTCTGATATCGTAACGTTTCCGGGCTCATAGTTCTTTGTACCAGGGCCACCATCAGCGCCGGTTACATAGTCAATAACAAACATTCCATCAACCTCTTTGGAATACTCATATGTGCTATATAAGGTCATTGCTTCGGTTACAGTGATTCGCTCATCTTTTTGGTACATCGGCTCGGCCGTATAATCCATAATAGTGCTCCACCCGGTGAAGCCATGCCCGGATACAACCAGAGCAACATCCGGAGCTTTAAAACTTTCTCCATGCTTTTTCGTGAATCTGGCTAATTCTCGACCTGTAACCCCATCGCAGAACTTAACCACATACTCATTATCGTGCCAAATTGCATAAAGAGTTACATCTCGATCGGGCACTGTGAAACTACCGTCTTTTCCATAATTCGGAGAAGTTTTGGAGAATCCCCATCCATCGACCGAATAGCTGGCATTTTTAGTAACTATCCGGTTTGTGTACTCAGCTAAATCGATCGTTTCTCCAGGCAACGCATGTATCTCGAAATATGGAATACTCGTTCCGGGACACTCATTCGTATCCAAAATACAAGTGTATTTCGACGACCAGCATCCATATAAATAGAGTTTCCAAGCACTACCGGTTTCACTAAAGTCATAAGTTTTTCCTGGATCATACTCAACCTCACCACCCGGTGTAGAACTCCACCCTAAAAAATCAGCTGTATCACATTTCGGTCTTGCAATGCTAACCGTAAATTCTCCGGTCTGCATATCAACAAACGTTGGTTCTGCCGGGCCTCTGGTTGCCGATGGATGGTTGAGATTATAGAAAACAACCTGGTTTCTGCTCAGATCGATCGGATCTTCATATTGTGTATACAAACGGTACTTTCTCGAAGCTATATAAGGATTTACAAAATCCGATACTTCGGCATTCGCTTCAATAAATGTCAAATCATCTTCATTTAACCAGCCGGTAAAGTTTTGTCCCACCAACTGTTTCGGCTCATAGACCAGATGATCGGAAGAATAAAGTTTCTCCGTTGCCAAAACCTTTTTGGTCTTATCATCAACGTACTCAATTATATATTGATTTCGTTCCCACTGGGCATAGAGAACCAATCCTTCTTCAGGAACATATAATTCGTCGCCGGCTTTAAAGATTTCTTTTGAGTTCTCTTCCTTCCATCCGGTAAATGTATAATATGGACGTCCAGGTTCTTCCAGCATGATATACGGGTCGTTCGCCGTGACACTTCTACTTTCCACGATATTTTCATAACCCATATATAATGCTATATAGGACTTTCCCGCTGTCCACTGAGCATACAGAACAATATAATCACCACCAGCAGGTTTTCCAACAGTATCTTTTACTCTCCTGCGACCTTGAGGATCAGTTGACCAACCGTCAAAATCAAATCTCGGCTTATTAGGCTCTACAGAAGATATAGGAAATGTCTTAGCATTTCCATCAAACACCTCGGCCTCTGGGCCATCCGTGCCTCCGTTAAGGTTATAGATCACCGTAAAACCGTTTGAGTCAGCAAGTTCATAGACAGCGTAGACTCGTATACCTTTATTATAATTATCACTATCAATGACAATTGGCTCATTGGGACGCATATAAATATCTTTATCCGGATAATTGACTGGATAAGTAATGGGTTTCTTTGTGCTCCATCCGACAAATGTCAATCCATCGACCTCTGGTGCTTTCGCATACGGATTATACTTGTGCCCAACCTCTCCGGGCTTCGTTTTATACAAAAGCTTATCCGTTTTAAACCCATCATAATACTCGATTACAATATTTGTTTTTTTCCAAATAGCATATAAAGTAAACTCGGTCTGATTTTGATTCACGACCAATGGATCAATTGTAGTTTCTGCTTGGTAGTACTGTCCGGTTCCGTCTCCAGAAGGCTCAGTACCCCAGCAATCAAAACCAACACCTCCATCATACGTGCACGCAGGAAGCGTGATCTTTTCTCCGTGATTAACAGGCCAGTCCGGCATTTCTCCTTCTTTGGCACCATTCCCCGCAAAATGGAGTGTATAAGTGGACACTTTCCATCTGGCGATCAGGCGGTGATCCGTTGTCATGGTTACTATCGTATTATCTGATACGACTGGATTGTCATTAAGATCACCAGGTGTATCATCCGGAAGCACCCAAGCATCAAATACCAGATTATTCGGATGAGTCAAGCCTCTCGGAAGAGCACCATATCGTTCTCCGACATTGACCGTTTTAAATGTTTTGCTTCCGATGATATTTTCAGGATCATTTCCACCGTTAACATCATACGTAACTTTTACCGGTATTCCGGGCTCCCATTGCGCATACAAAATAACAGTCGATTCCGGTTCTGCATAAGCACCGACCAAATTATATGCTTTTCCGTTGTAGGCAGCAATCGTTTTGCCGCTACCATCGGCCTTAGTATTCCAACCACTTAACGTATACCCGGTTTTTTTGAAGTTGTTTTCACGCAGATCAATATTGTGATTACATACCGCACTGGTTCGAGCCATAGAACCACTTTCTGCACCATTACCATCATATTCGATATAATATGTCCTATCAACGTACTGTGCAAATAATTCTAAGCCTTTTACATTTGGTGCGACCGAATTCTCTGTAATCTTAACACCTCCCTTGGGAGCCGTATACCACCCGTCAAACATTTTGAACGCAGGAGCATCGACTTTGTCAGGCAGGATCCCTTTCATCGGAGTATTCGGAACTACAGTTTTAGAAGGTAAATACTTTTGTCCTCGTCCACCATTGACATTAAACTTTACAATATATCCTTCTGAGGAACTTTGCTGAACTTCTACATCAACAGATCTGTCCGTACTGGTATCTATGAACGTGATCACTCCCTTACGAACAGCACCAGATGTATTCTCCAACACTCTGATCGTATATTCACTTCCACTTCTGCCAACTTTTATCCAGTTGCCTGAAGTTCCGGATAATGAAACTCGAACGGAACTGTCTTTATTCAGATTTAATAATTTGAGTGTCTTACTGTCCGCAACTGCTGTGAAAATGAGTGTCTTAGGATCTGAAGCTAATTGAGGTGTAGTTGCACTTTCACTTTCGGATGTTGATGACTCGGTTTCATCTATCGTCGGCTCGTCCTCAATTTCAGATGTTTCGGAAGTAGATTCCGTTTCATCTTCTACCGTTGAAGACTCTTCCAATCTAGGAAGGATTGTCGTTTCTTGCTTTCCACATACAGAACAAACTTTAACCTCTTTTCCTTCCTTTTCTGTAGTGGCTTTAACACTCTTTGATGAATCAATTTCCCAAGAATGCTCTTTTAAAGTCTGACCAACATATCCGCAATCCAAGCAGACCTGTTCTTCCGTACAGGTCGCAGATGTTCTATCCCAGTTATGCGGAACTTTTTTGATCGTCTGTGAATTCGTTGCATTTCCATGGCAAACCGTACACTCGTAGTTTTTGTAACCCTCTTCAGTGCAAGTCGCCTCTTTTTTGATCACCCAACCCATGGTGTGAGCTAGCTTAGCCGTAGTACGTTCTTCCGTCGCACCACATTTCGAGCACTTATACAAATCTTTACCATACGATGTGCAAGTTGCTGCCGTGATTGTCTTTTGCTTTACAAAACTGTGCGGCGTTTTTTCGATCGTCTGTGAATTTGTAGCATTTTCATGGCAGACTGCGCACTCGTAATTCTTGTATCCTTCTTGCGTGCAGGATGCATCCTTTTTGATTACCCACCCCATGGTGTGGCCTTTTGCCGGCGTAATGACTGTCCCACAATCTTTACATTTAACTGCCACTGTACAGGAAGCCGAAGCACGATCCGGATTATGAGGCGTCTTTTGTATTGTTTGTGAGTTAGTTACATTACCATGACATACAGTACACTCATAGTTCTTGTAGCCCTCTTGTGTACAGCTCGCTGCCTTCTTTGTAACCCAGCCCATCGTGTGGCCTTTTGCAGGTATCTTTATAGTTCCACAAACCGTACACTTCACCGCCTCAGTACATGTTGCTTCTGAACGATTCCATGTGTGATCCGGTATCTTGTCAATCGTCTGGGAATCGGTCACGTTTCCATGACAGACAGTACACTCATAGTTTCTGTACCCGGTCTCCTTACAGGTAGGTTCCTTCTTTGTGACCCACCCCATCGTATGTGCCGTTTTCGACGTGGCACGTTCTTCCGTTGCTCCACATACTGAACATTTATACAGATCTTTTCCGGCCGACGAGCAAGACGCTGCCGCAATAGTCTTTTGTTTTACCATACTATGTGGCGTTTTACTTATCGTTTGCGAGTCAGTCACATTACCATGACATACAGTACACTCATAGTTCTTGTAACCCTCTTGTGTACAACTCGCTGCCTTCTTTGTCACCCACCCCATCGTATGACCGGTCTTTTCGGTGGATCGGTCATCTATAGCATTACATACAGTACACACGTAACGATCCGTACCTTTGGCTGTACAAGTCGCTTTTTTCACCGTCTTTTGAAACTGATAGTTATGGGGCGTCTTGCTTATCGTCTGTGAATTCGTAACATTCCCGTGACAGACGGTACATTCGTAGTTCTTGTAACCTTCTTCGGAACAACTCGCCGCCTTCTTCGTTACCCAACCCATTGAGTGGCCGCTCTTATCCGTGGATCTGTCGTCCACAGCATTACATACAGTACAAACGTAACGATCCGTACCATTGGCTGTACAGGTCGCTTTTTTCACTGTCTTTTGGAACTTATAGTTATGGGGCGTTTTACTTATCGTCTGCGAATCGGTAACATTCCCATGACAAACGGTACATTCGTAGTTCTTATAACCTTCTTCAGAACAGCTCGCCGCCTTCTTCGTTACCCATCCCATTGTATGGCCGATTTTATCCGTTGATCGGTCATCCACAGCATTACACTCAGTACACACGTAGCGATCCGTACCTTTCTCGGTACAGGTTGCTTTTTTTATCGTCTTTTGGAACTTGTAGTTATGAGGCGTTTTGCTTATCGTCTGTGAATCCGTAACATTCCCATGGCAGACGGTACATTCATAGTTTTTGTAACCCTCTTCCGAGCAACTCGCTTCCTTCTTTACTACCCAAGCATTAGTATGAGCTTTTTTGCCTATATTTTTATCATACGAGGCCGAACACTTCTTACATACATAGTGATCATAACCATCAACCGTACAGGTCTGTACTACAGCATCATACTTATATTCCCAATCATGCCCAGTTTGACTAATGACCTGTGCAGATCCTTGAGTATAAGTACAGCCGCTACGTGTACACTTATAAATCCTCCAACCATCTTCTGTACAGGAAGCCTCCTTACCGACTACCCATTCCATTTGGTGTCCTAAAGCCTGTCCGACATCTTTGTAACCCATCAATTTACCGCAATGATTACAATACTCCGGATCCTTTGCAGGTGACGTACATGTTGCAGGAGTCCTTGTTGCATTTGGAGGCGTATAGGAACCATAAGAATGATTACAGTCTTCCGCCGAAACTTCCTCAACGTACCCGGGCAATCCCGAAACGATCATGAATACGCTTAGTAACACTGCTAATGTGCGTTTCAGAAACCCTTGTTTCTTCTCCTTCATTTTTTACTATCCTTTCCATTTTTTATCTAAATGCGGCCACTCTCTACCATGGTCACACATTTATCCCTTTTGCTCCCTTATTGCGTTTTTGCAACAAGCCTTCACTTATCTAGTACCGTTTTGACGTAAGATGTCACACTTCCTTATACAACAACTCCGAAAACCTCGAAAAATATAGGAATTCCCCTTCAATCATATTTTAAAATCCCTTATACAACAACTCCGTATGAAGCGGAAAAACCGCTCCATACGGGGTGAAACTCTGATTTGTTTAATTCACTTCGGCAAATAGGGTTGGGCGAAATTGTAATAGTTCGACTCGATGATCATCGTCGAGATAGCCCATTTTGCATTGATATAATCCTTATATGCTTTTATGTATGCAGCATCCACGGGAACATCATCCCGCAAGATCTTTTCGACCTGCTTAGTTCCTCCGTTGTAGATGCACTGATCCGTGATGAAGGAACCGTTCTTAAAGATGACGAGCTGGGATGTCGGCGAGAAAATGTCACGACCGACGAGCATACGTGAGTCATACTCAACACCGAGCAGATTTAGGATGGTCGGCAGAATATCGGTCTGGGTGCAATACTTATCCACTACGACCTTCTCTTTCATGCTCCCTGTCCACATGATCAGTGTATTTTCAAACCATTCGATGTTCTCTTCCAAAACATGACCTGCAAGTTCATCCATCTCAGCTTTATTATTATACGGAATATGGTCACCTGTCAAGACGATCAACGTATGATCTGCCATATTTTTTTCTTCCAGGTAACCAATCAGACGTTTCAGAGCTGCTTCCAACTCATAATGGCATGCGATGTAGCCCTTCGACTGCTCAAGTTGATACGGCAGATTCTCAACGAGGCTCCAGTTTCTATACGCCTGCGTGTTTCCGGCCTTTGTATAGTTACAGTGTCCGCTGACCGTCATATAGTAGGTATGGAACGGTTCTTTATCGCAATACAGCGGGAACGACTGCTCGATCAGGCGGTCGTCCGACTGCGGCCACTGTGCCTTACCGCTTTTGGTAAGTGACGGCTGATATCCATTGACCTGCTCACCATTATAAGTCCATGTAAACGGCGAGTTCGTCGCGAAGAAATCATATCCCATGTTCGGCATGGAAAGATTACGTCCGTAGTAGGTGTAGGAATTGTTGTGTCCGGCAAATGTATAGTAGCCCAGAGCCCCAAGGCGGCGTCCCAACGTCAGGTACATGTTGGTGCTGTCCTCGCCGGTCTTCTTCAGGCTGACATAGCCGCCGTTCTTCGGCATCAGTCCGGTCAATGTAGCAAACTCACCGCCGGATGTGGAACCGTACCAAAGCGGCGTGTAGTAGTGCGTAAACTCAAATCCCTCTTCATGCGCCAGGCGGTACAGCGTAGGCGTACGCTCCTTATCGACCGCGTATTTGCAGAAGCCTTCTGCACAGATCACGATGACATTGTAACCTTTGAACTTTCCGGTCCACTCGTTTTTCAGAGTGGGCATATTGGACGAAAGATACGTATTGATATTATTGATCGTCGGATCGTCGGTCAATGTATTCAGGTAATCAAAATCAATATTGAGGATCTGCGGTTCGTACGAAACCGGCGGTGTCTCCGGCTGCGTCGGCTCTGTGCCGCTCTCGGACGAGGGCTCACTCTCTCCCGGGTTCTGAGAACTCGGATTACTCGGGTCGGTATCACTCGGATCCACGGCTGCATTCGAGGGATCCGTCTTCGAACTATTTGCCGGGTCCGTCGATGAAGGCTTCGTAGTTACAGGGTTTGTACCCATGCCCGGAGGAAGGCCCGTGCCACTGTTATCTCCGAGATTCAGGGCATCCGAAAGGTTAGGTCCTCCGAAAATAAAGTCCTTCAGATCCAGTCGAGTCGTTGTGAGGACGCCGAGTTTCTCAATCTCGTTATCGATGCTGATACGATTATAATATACATCTCGGGTCCCTTCCTCCGCATTTCCGGTGACTTTCAAAAAGCCCAGCGAAAGGAAAAACGTCACGATACCAACCATCGCATAAGCGATCGGAACGGTGTACCTCTTCTTTCGGAAACTCATATTCTTCCAAACGAAGAGGATGTAGAACGGTACAGGAACATAGAGGAATAACAGCGGAATGATCTTCTTCCAGATCGTTTCGAAAACCAAATTCAGAAAATCCAGTGCCTGTCCGGCGGTGCTGAATATCGAAAACAGGGCGAAATACGATTTGAAAACACCGTTATAGACAACCTCCGCAGCGAACAGCGTGCACATCACGCAAGTAATGACCAAACCAATGATCTTATTCGTCTTCTCACTGAAGAAGGTCGGAAAGATCGCAAAAAACGCTGCGATCACCAACGGCAACCATAGGATGAAAAACAAGCCGTTATAGAACACTTCAGCGAAGAAGAATATAACGAACAAGCCGGCACAGGCCGTAACAACCGTTTTGCGTTCCCTGCGGCCGATGATCCGCGGAAAGATCGTGAGTAACAGCATAGTCACGACCGGAGGCACCATGAAATAAAACAGGATGCCATGCGGGAACTGCGCCCGATGGAAAACCATTTCCAGATAGATGAAGAGGCCGATAAAGTATAAAAGCGGATGGAAATACTCCACCGTCGTATCTACTTTTCTGCGGCGGAACGCCTCGCGACGCGCTCGGCTGATCCTTCGATTGGGTCTTCTCTTCGCTGTCGATCGCAGCGCTTTCGAAGACCGAACGGATCCCCCTTCAGAATTCTCATTTAAATACTCGTCCATTTTATGACTCCTAAAAACTCTGTCACTTATTCAGATTGGCACGGCTGAAACTCTGAGGCAACAGCTGATCCAATGTAAAGATCTCGTATTCGTCATCTGCGTCTCCCACGATCACGAAGAAATGATCCGGATCACAGAATTCGGCGAGAGCCTGTCGGCAAATGCCGCACGGCGGACAAAAAGCGATCTTATCGACCTTCAGATTATCCTCCTCATTTGCCTTAACGATCGCTTCCTGTTGCGGCGTTGGCAATTCGATCTGACCGCCGACCACTGCGATCGCCAAGAAGCTGCGCACGCCTTCGCTGACTGCTTTAGCGAGTGCAACACGCTCGGCACAGATCGTAGCGCCATAGCTGGCATTTTCAATATTCGAACCTGTATAAATGTGTCCATCGGTCGTAAGCAGAGCTGCACCTACGTAATACTCAGAATAGGGTGCGTATGCGCCGCTTCGTGCATTCGAAGCTTCTGCGAGGAGGGAACGGATCACGCGTTCTCTCAGCTCACCATTTGACAGATACATGGTCTTTCGTTCAATACGTTTCATGGCTTTGTTCTCCCTTCACGATTTTCACGAGGCGGCTGGTGCCTAAGCGATCCGCACCCAGATAAGTGAAGTATGCTGCATCTGCAAATGAGGAAATGCCTCCGGCAGCCTTTATCTTCACATCGGGTCCGACGTGTTTTGCCATCAGTTTAACATCGGCAAATGTTGCGCCGCCGCTTGAAAAACCGGTCGATGTTTTTATATAATCCGCGCCAGCCTCAGTGACCACGCGGCACATTTCTTTCTTTTCATTCTCCGTAAGGAGGCAGGTCTCGATGATGACTTTCAGGATCCTACCGTCACATGCAGCCTTGATCTGCCGGATCTCATCCAGCACCAGGTCATACCGTCCCGCCTTTACCATGCCGGGATGAATGACCATATCGATCTCATCTGCGCCTTCGGCAACTGCCTGAGCGGTTTCATAGACCTTCACTGCTGTCGTATTATACCCGTTCGGGAAACCGATAACGGTACAGATACGCACCGGGGGCTTTCCACGCAGGTATTCATACGCAGGTTTCACATAAGCCGGAGGAATGCAGATGGACGCGGTACGATAACGGATCGCATCATCGATGATAACGCGGATCTGATCCCAGGTCGCAGCCGGATCCAGCAGCGTGTGATCAGCATGGGTAAGCAGCTCATCCTTCGTATATAACGTCTCCGCGATATACTTCATCATCGAAGTTCCGGGGCATTCAAAATCGACGTCCAGATATTTGGCGACTGTAGCTGCGATATCGGCAAATGTCTCCCGCTCGCCTAAGTTCACCGTCTTCTTCATGCGCTTATTAAATGCAAGGAACGGGATGAACTCACGCGAATGATCCGTCGACGGCGTTGAAGGATCGTTACCATGGTCTGCCGTGATGATCAAAAGGTCATCATCGGTCAATTTATCCAGAATCTCAGGTAACCGCTTATCAAACTCCGCAAGTGCCCGTGCGTAACCATCCACATCGTTGCGGTGTCCGTAAAGCATGTCAAAATCCACCAGGTTCGTAAAAGAAAGCCCCTCAAACGAACGTCCGATGTTCTCGATGGTCCGGTCGATCCCCTCAGAATTACTCTGGGTCGGTCGCGTTTCATCCATACCCCGTCCGCCGAAGAGATCACCGATCTTCCCGACAGCCAGCACCGTCTTTCCGGCTTCCCGGATCGCGTCGAGAACAGTCGGAGCCGGCGGCTCGAACGAAAAATCGTGGCGGTTCGCCGTGCGCGTGAATGCCCCCTCCTGTCCGATAAACGGACGGGCGATGACTCTTCCTACCGCCCAGGGACCTACACATATCTTTCTTACCTTTCGGCAGATATCATATAATTCTTCAAGTGGCACAACTTCTTCATGTGCAGCGATCTGCAGCACACTGTCAGCCGATGTATAAACGATGAGCGCACCGGTCTTCCTATGCTCGGCACCGTAATCTGCGATCACCTGCGTACCGGAATACGGCCGGTTACACAAAATGTCCCTGCCCGTGGCTTCACGGATGCGATCGAGCAGATCCTGCGGAAAACCTTCCGGAAATACGGGAAGCGGTTGTTGCGAGACCAGACCTGCGATCTCCCAGTGTCCGATCGTGCTGTCCTTACCCATGGAACGCTCAGCGATCCTGCAGATCAGGGACGGCTTAGTATCGGAAGTATGTTTCAGGCTCTCCAAACCATGAATGTCAAAGAAACCCAAAGCATCCATGTTCGGCATATTGAAATAGGGGCTCTTTGAAACCGCAAGCAGCGTGTTAGAGCCTTCATCCCCAAACAGTCTCGCATCGGGCGCCTCGCCAACACCTACACTGTCCAGAACGATCATGAAAACGCGCTTCATACCTTATCTCTCCTGTTCCTTCTCCCCGAGGAAGCGAATCTTATTTGCGCTTTCTGCGAGGCAAAAACTCAGTAACTACGGCAAATATAAAGATCGCGATCATCGCGAACATACAGACATTCATCCAATTCCGAATGATGACGCTGTCCGCGGACTGATAACCTGCGTCATTGATATTTCCCGCTGTTTCATCCGATGCCCGTGTATCCTGTGTCGCACCGGACGGATCATCGATCGGGGTAATGGCGAATGACGTCTCCCCTTCAGTCGTACCCGGTTCCGTCGTGGTTTCGTCAGTACCAGGGATCACAACAACCGATACCGGTGCCAGAGAAGTCTCCCCCTCGATCACTTCCTCTGTTGTAGGTGCTTCGGTTGTAGGTTCGGGCGTCGTCGGCTGTGTGGGCTCCTGTGTCGGAGCCGGCGTCGACTCTTGCGTGGGCGCCTGTGTAGCAGGCTCCTGCGTAGGTGCTTCGGTCGGCGCTTCGGTCGGAACGATCGATGCAACCGGCGTTACATAAGCACTTGAAACAAAATAGAACGCACCGCTGTAATTCACCATGCTCCAGTAATTATCCCAGACCGCAACACGCTTCAGAATAGTACCTTCGGCAATGCGGCCGATGATCTCGGAATCCGTGGTAGGCAGCTGGCGCATGTTCACGCCGCCTTTCGCCCCCTTGACCACAACATCTTCAACGGATTCTCTCCAGTTCGTCGGGGTGATATTACCCGCAACGACATCATATGCATAATTCAATAATCCGATGGTATCGGAATAAAACGAAGACTCCTGTCCCTGCATGATCACGCAGATCAGGTTTACACCGCCGCGGCTCGCCTCTGTGACCAGTGTGCGTCCCGCCTGCGGAGTTCTTCCGGTTTTTCCGGCAAATACGCCCTCACAGGCATATCCGGGCGTACCGGCTACGATGCGGTGTCCCATTTCGAGCTGACGGGCAGCCGTCGCATTCGTTCTGGGGATCACGTAAGCCGGCGTCGAAGCCAGTTTACGGAACACAGGGTTGCGCATCGCTTCCGCAAAGATCAGCGCCATATCGCGTGGTGTCGTAAAATGCAGATCATCATGCAGACCGTGCGCATTCACGAAGTGTGTGTTTTTCGCTCCGATCTGGGCTGCGCGCTGGTTCATAAGTTCGGCAAATGCTTCCACGGAACCCGCGGTATACTCAGCCAACATCGTGGCACATTCATTTGCCGATGAAAGGAACATACCGTAAAGCACGTCCTCAAAGCGCATCTGCTCTCCCGCTTTTGCCTTCGGATGCAATTTTGACGAATCGGAGGGCAATGTCACCGCTGACTCGGAAAACGTAACGATCGCATTCATGTCTGCACAACGCTCGATCGCAACGAGCGCAGTCATGATCTTCGTAATGCTGGCCGGAAAATGGACCTCATCGATGCCCCGACCGCACACGATCTGACCGTTATCGGGATTATATACTATATATGCGACCGATACCGCTCCGACGCCTTCCGACACATCTGCATACACCGGATGGTTCATGACCGGCATAGCACAGATCAGCAGGCTCAGCAGTAGGATCGTGATAGATTTCAGTTTATTCATTTACTAGCTCCTGTAGGGCCTTTGAATCTATATAACAATGCAGACAGACCCTCATAGCATTATACCTTAAAACTCGTCAAATAGCAAGTATTAATATAATAAGCGGATGGCCGCAAAGCAACCATCCGCCCTATGTTTTATCGCCCAAAGCGGGCAATGATTTAATTACAGTTCAGGACCTGCAGCTACAAGAGCCTTACCTGCTTCGTTCGTCTCGTACTTCTTGAAGTTCTTGATGAATCTGGAAGCAAGATCCTTAGCCTTCTCTTCCCATACGGAAGCGTCAGCATAGGTGTCGCGAGGATCCAGGATAGCAGGATCTACGCCCGGAAGACTGGTCGGAACCTCGAAGTTGAACATCGGGATCTTCTTTGTAGGAGCCTTATCGATGTCACCGCTCAGGATCGCGTCGATGATACCACGTGTATCCTTAATAGAGATACGCTTTCCGGTACCATTCCAACCGGTATTTACAAGGTAAGCTTTAGCTCCGCTCTTCTGCATCTTCTTAACGAGCTCCTCACCGTACTTGGTAGGATGAAGCTCCAGGAATGCCTGGCCGAAGCATGCGGAGAATGTAGGGGTAGGCTCGGTGATACCACGCTCGGTTCCAGCAAGCTTTGCAGTGAAACCGGACAGGAAGTAGTACTGAGTCTGCTCAGGTGTCAGAATGGAAACCGGCGGAAGTACGCCAAATGCATCTGCGGACAGGAAGATAACGCTCTTAGCGTCAGGACCTGCAGATACAGGGTTAACCTTCTGAACGATATTCTCAATGTGATCGATCGGGTAAGAAACACGGGTATTCTCGGTAACGGACTTATCGTTGAAATCGATCTTGCCGTCCTTATCTACGGTTACGTTCTCAAGAAGAGCATTTCTCTTGATCGCGTTGTAGATGTCGGGCTCAGAATCCTTATCGAGGTTGATAACCTTCGCATAGCAGCCGCCCTCAAAGTTGAATACGCCGTTGTCGTCCCAGCCGTGCTCGTCATCACCGATGAGGAGACGCTTAGGATCGGTGGAAAGTGTGGTCTTACCTGTACCGGAAAGTCCGAAGAAGATCGCGGTGTTCTTACCTTCCATATCGGTATTTGCGGAGCAGTGCATGGAAGCAATGCCCTTAAGCGGCAGGTAGTAGTTCATCATGGAGAACATACCCTTCTTCATCTCGCCGCCGTACCAGGTGTTCAGGATGACCTGCTCACGAGTGGTGGTATTGAAAGCTACGCAAGTTTCGGAGTTAAGGCCGAGTTCCTTGTAGTTCTCAACCTTAGCCTTAGATGCGGTATATACAACGAAATCCGGCTCGAATGTCTCAAGCTCCTCAGCGGTGGGCTTGATGAACATGTTGGTTACAAAATGAGCCTGCCAAGCTACTTCCATGATGAAGCGAACTGCCATGCGCGTATCCTTGTTAGCGCCGCAGAATGCGTCAACAACAAAGAGTCTCTTACCGGAGAGCTGCTTCTTAGCGAGATCCTTAACGATCTCCCAAGTAGCCTCGGTCATAGGGTGGTTGTCGTTCTTATACTCGTCGGTGGTCCACCATACGGTATCCTTCGAATTTTCATCCATTACGATGTACTTATCCTTAGGAGAACGTCCGGTGTAGATACCGGTCATAACGTTAATGGTATCCAGCTCTGTCTTCTGACCAACCTCATATCCAGTCAAATCCGACTTTGTCTCCTCTTCGTACAGAAGCTCATAAGAAGGATTGTAGATGATTTCTTTTGCATCGAAAATGCCATGTTTTGTCAAATCGATCTTTTTCATGTGTGTGCTTACCTCTTTCTTTAAAATTTTTCAAAACACCTTGTCAGTATAATATGAACATGTATAAAAGTCAATGCCTTCCCGTGGATTTTTTACGGAAAATGCCAAAAAGTTAGCGAATGTTAACCCTAATCCTCCAGGCCCCTCTTCTTCAGGGCTGCGCGGATCGTATGTGCAGCTAAAACGCTGGTCGTTACCGAACCGACGCCGCCCGGCACCGGAGTCGCCGCTTTCGCGATATCCTTGATCGCTTCAAAGTCCACATCCCCGCATAATTTACCGTTTTCATCCACATTGATCCCGACATCGATAACGGTCGTGTCATTGCCCAGGTAAGCGGTTCCGACCATCTTCGCACAGCCGGCTGCAGCGATCACGATATCACAGCCGCGGCAGATCGCTTCGGCATTCTGCGTCTTCGTATGGCAAATGGTTACGGTTGCGTTCTTATGCATCAGAAGCATGGCGAGCGGACGTCCGACCACGAGGCTGCGTCCGATCACGGCTACTCTCTTACCGGAAACGTTGATGCCCTCCTGATCCAGAAGTTCGATCACGGCCTGTGCGGTACAAGGCGCATAACCGGTCTTATCTCCCATGAAGACTTTTGCCATGTTGACGGGGCTGATGCCGTCCATATCCTTCTCCGGATCGATCTTGTTTACGATCTTTGCCTCATCGAGATGCTTCGGAAGCGGACGAAGAAGCAGGATGCCGTCGATGTCATCGTCGTTGTTTATGAAATCGAAGGACTGTTCAAACTCTTCCATCGAAATGTCCGCAGGGAATTCGTAGCAGCTGCAGCGAAGTCCCGTCTTCTCCATGCGGCTCTTCGCTCCGCGCTCATATGCAATATCATCGGGCTTCTCTCCCACACGGATGATCGCCAGATGCGGCTGATAGCCTTCCAGATGCATGAGCTTCAGCTGCATCTTATCAAACATCGCCTGCACCGTAGGTGCGCCTTTTAAAATATCCATCGCAATACCTCATGAACTACCGTAATACGGTGAGATCTTCATTTTCTTATTTCTCAACGACGGCGCACCCCCGCAAAAGCAGGCGTACGCCGAAGTTATCATATGTTCTTTTGTTTATTTCTTAAGGATTACCTCGCCGAAGCCTTCCGTAGTCTGCCAGGAACTGTCAGTTGGATCATTGAACTTCGCGATGCTCTCACGGCTACCGCTGGTGTTGGTATCATTCACCTGTGCGTCGAAGCCTACGACCAGGCCTTCCTTCGCTTCTACCACCCACGGAATCGCAGCTTCTACATAGTAGCCGCCGCCGACCGAGATAGCCTTACCGATAAAGCCGTTCTTCAGGGTTTCATTGATCATGTTGTCACCGAAAGTGATCTTACCCTTGAAGTTTACACGCAGATGCGCATCATCTTCATCATAGTAAGCGGTACGATCGTTCTTCTGGTCGATGAAGAATTCAACAGAATCCTGCTCATATGCATTACGGTTGCTGTCGGACAGATATTTGTCTTTTACATTCATAAATACATACAGATACTGCTCATCCCACATCAGCTTCATGCCTGCGGAAGCACCGTTCCATGCAGTCAGCATGGTGCTTACCGGGTATTCCTGGCAGTCAGCCCAGATCGCATCATCCGCACCATCTACCTTCGGAGTTCCATAGGTAGCAACGGCACGTGTACGGTTCTCACCGTATCCGGTCGCATAAAGTTCCAGATACTTATCCGGATCCAGGCATGCATAAACTGCTTCCTTCGGGGTGAAATCCTTGTTGAACAGGCAGGGGAACTTCTCCTTACGCCAGCTGGCATTGTCGTTGAGGCCCCAGAAGGTTACACGGGCAATGCGGTCCGCATGCTCTTTGTAGAGTTTGAAAAGCTTTGCATAGAATACAGCCTGTTCGATCTCCTGCTTCTCAGTCAGGGCAGCCTTACCGTTCGCTGCTTCTACGGTTACGTCGAGCTCGGTCATGGAGATCTCGATATCCGGGATGCTCTCAAACAGCTCGATGGAGTACTTTACGCTGCCGATCGAGGTTCCGCTCTGGTAGTGTGCCTGCATACCGATACCGTCGATCGGGATGCCGCGCTTCTTGAAATCGCTGACCATCGCGTAAACGATGTCGGCCTTATTCTTCTCATTCAGGTTGTAATCATTGTAGTACAGTTTGCAGGTAGGATCTGCCTCTCTTGCGAACTGGAATGCCATCTCGAGGTAGTCCGGTCCGATGGAGTTGTACCACTGGGACTTACGCAGGCACTTCGTCCAGTCGCCGTCAGCAGGAAGCTTCGCACCATCGGCGATGGCTTCGTTGACTACGTCCCAGGAAATGAGCTGGCCCTTATAGTGACCTGCTACATTATAAATGTGGTTCTTCAGCTGCTCGATCGCTTCTTCACGGGTCTTATTAACGCCGAGGAAGTTACCGGACTGCTGATGCCAGCAGAGGTTATGACCTACAACTGCGATGTTGTTTTCAGCCAGTTTGGAAACCATTGCATCGGTTCCCGTGAAGCTAAACACACCTTCGGAAGGCTGCATATACTGCGGCTTCATGTCGTTCTCGGGAGTCATGACATTGAAGTGCTCCTTCGCAACTTCAAAGCCCTGTCCACGGGATGTGGAATACGCATAGATGGTTCCAATCAGGAACTGATCTGCATAGGTGTCCTTCAAAGACTTAAGCTCAATGTAATCAGCAGTGTTGATCTTCGGTTCCGGCTCAGTCGGAGCTTCTGTAGGAGCTTCGGTCGGAGCCTCAGTAGGTGCCTCGGTAGTCACCGGAGCTTTCGTGGGTGCCTGGGTAGGTGCCTCTGTCGGAGCCTCTGTGTCAGCTACAGTCGTATCTGCAGGTACCGAGGAATCCGGCTTCTGAGCATCTGCTGTCGTTTCCGGTGTGGTAGCGGCAGTCGTTGCATCATCCTTTGTCTCGTTTCCGTCCTTCTTACCGCAGGCGATGAGGCTAAAGCACAGCGCCAGACAAAGAAGAACAGATAACCAGCGTTTAACGGTTACATGGTTTTTCATCATTTCTTTTCTCCTTTATATCCAATTCGCTTTTTAGTAAGCGAAATTGATGACGAAATTAATTAAGTAGATTTTTACTATTTTTCCGTTGGAACGGAACACAAATATAATTATATTCAATTTCAGAGGAACGGTCAATTCAAAAACGAACAACATTTCCCCAAATAGTGTCATATTCTAACGATTTTTTTAGTGGTCGAAGTACTCTGCCGCCTCTTTCAGAAGGGTAATGATCGGCAAATGCTGCGGGCAGACGCCTTCACATTGACCGCAGGCGATGCACTCGGAAGCGCGTCCTGTCTTCGATGTAAGATTGTTGTAGAAGAATTGCGGGCGCATATCCGTCGGGAAACGGCGGCGTGTATTCGTCGCACTGAAGATATCCGGGATCGAGATCCCCATCGGACAGCCTTCCGTACAGTAACGGCATGCGGTGCAGCCGATCAGCGGCAGGTCGTTCATCCTGCGAACGATCTTCTGCAACGTGTCCTGCTCCGCTTCGGACAGCGGTTCGAAATCGGCAAATGTACTCAGGTTATCTTCCATCTGCTCTTCGTTCGACATACCGCTTAGGATCGTTGCGATGCCCGGCAGACCTCCGACGAAACGCATGGCCCACGAAGCGACCGAACGGTCCGGAGAAGTTTCCTTCATCATCTGTGTAAATTCATCGTCCAGATTCGCCAGGGTTCCTCCCTTTACCGGCTCCATGATGATCATCGGAATGTTCTTTTCTTTCAGAATCTCGTACAATTCGCCGGAATGTACGACCTGGTTATCCCAGTCGATGTAATTCAGCTGGATCTGCACGAACTCCACCTCAGGATGACGTGCCAGGATCGTGCGAAGCAGTTCGGGTGAACCATGGAAAGAAAAACCGAAATGGCGGATCTTTCCCTGTTTCTTCATCTCCTGACCCCATTCAAAACTGCCGAGCCGCTCATGTTTCTCGTAGTTATCGCCGTCCTCCAGGCTGTGGAGCAGGTAGTAATCGATAAAATCCAGGCCCGTGCGCTCGAGCTGCTCCGCGAAGATCCGCTCGCGGTCGGCCGCGCTGTTCATTGCCCAGGCAGGTAATTTCGTCGCCACGGTAAATACTTCCCGCGGATACCGCTTCGTCAGCACTTCCTTTACCGCCCGCTCCGACTCGCCACCGTGATAGACGTAAGCGGTATCAAAATAATTGAAACCGCGCTCCAGATACGCATCTACCATCTTACAAAGTGTGGGAATGTCGATCTGCCCATCCTTCTGCGGAAGACGCATAAGCCCGAAGCCCAACTTCGGGATTTTTGATGCATCCAAACTCATAGTGTAAACCTCCTTAATTGTATAAACAGCAACGCCCAACGGTCAGAAACCGGATCTCACTGGTTTCCGACTCGTGTAGTTGCGTGATTTATTTGGAAAAACGAACGCCCTTTAAGTTCGCAGTACCGGTACCGTTAAAGGTCAGGTACAGGGCGCTCACGCCGTCCAGTTCGATATCGGCCGTGGATTCGGTCCAGATATTCGCCGACGAAACCGGCAAGGTCGCAAGAACCTCGCCGTCCCACTTCGTACGTACTTCGAACACGCCGTTCGCATAGCCGCGCGCATAGATGCTGATCTTCTTCACCTGATCGAACGCGAAATACTTGAAGCCGACCGTAGCGTTCTTCGTCATATTGGCCACATAGCCCTCCGACGCGGTCACGCCGACACCCTGCTGGATCACCTTCGGATACTGACGGTTCGCGCCATCCGCAGGGTTACCGCCCACATATGCGGAATGCACATCCGTGAACATGTTGCAGGCAATGTATGCCGGATAGTAACCGATACCGGCCAGAGGTCCGCCATTTAAGCCGCAGGAAGTGATCTCGACCTGCGGAACCTTCGTTCCGTTCTCGGTGATCTCGATCGGCTCCGCGCAGCCCTGACGCTGGAACCAGGTACTGTTGGTGTGACGATGATAGAAAATATACCACTGATCGCCGATCTTCACCATGCCGCCGTGGTTGTTTGCACCGTATGCCATCGGAAGATCCGCCGGCTTATAGCTGTCAATACCCAGGTCGCAGTTGGAAACGACAACACCGCCGTAAGTATAACCGGATGTAGGTTCATCGCTCATAGCATAGCAAAGCTCATGCATTACCTGCGACGAATAAACGAAGCAGTACTTATCTCCGACCTTGCGGATGGAAGGTGCCTCGAAGAATGCATGTCCTTCGTAACCGGTGCCCTGGCTGTATATAGCGCCCGGAACGATAAACTTCGGATCCTCTTCGATCGTGAGCATATCCGGTCCCAGAACGGTCGCCATGGCGCCGTGACGGCTCTTATCTCCATGTCCGCAGAAACCGGTGTAGAGATAGGTCTTATCGCCCTCGGTCAGTACACCCGGGTCGAACTGAGGCTCATCGCCCGGACGGTCGCCCAGACGAACCCCATTCTTATCATGTACGTAGCCGTAGAACTCATATTCGCCGGCCGGAGTGTCGCAGACTGCAACCGACACAACGGAAACCTTATCCAGTACATAGTACAGATAGTAGCGTCCGTCCGGGCCCTGCGTCACATCCGGTGCATACAGGCACATATGGCCGTCCGGATTGAGCGGATCCTGGTCTTTACGGTAAATGGTGCCCTCGAGGCGCCAGTCCTTGAGGTTATTCACCGGAGCGGACCAGCAGACATAGTCGCCTAAGCAGAAGGTCTCTCCGCCCCATACATCGTGGGAACCGTAAACATAAGCCCGGTCACCGAATACGTGCGGCTCACCGTCCGGAACGTACTCCCAGGAAGGCATATACGGATTGTAGACCTGAACGGGACGGTGCGGCTCCTCTTTGATGGGCGATGCGCCCTTAGCGGTAAACCACATCTCCGCACGTGTGGAATCGTTATACGGCTTCCATGCAGGCATGGGCTGACCGTCGGCGTCCCGGCCGTTCGGGTTTCCGGTCTTGATGAAGTTCACCCAATAGTTCGCCATCTGCCGTGCCACATCGTAGTGACGGCCGATAAACGGACGTGAGCATTTCGCCAGAGTCTCAAAGAAGAACCACAGGTCCACGGAATGGAAGGTTCCCGGGAAATCCTTTCCGGGGATATCCACATCAAATACATAGTAATAGTTGTCGATTCCGGGCAATGTCTTCTCGTTTGCGAGGAAGGCTTCTTTCACGCCGTTCTCCATCATGTGCGTGAACTTGTTGCCGAATTCATCGAAGGTATGTCCGGCAAATACCGGAACGTTCGCGCGCTTTCCCTGCTCGAAAAGTTCGATCGGATCGCCGAAGATGAATTTATCATCCTGGATGGTCATAAAGCGTATATGATCCTTCGCGTATTCTGCATACTTATCGCGAATGTAGATCGCATCGAGCGCTCTCGCCTCATCGAGCGTGGAAACGCCGAGGAATTTGAAGAAATCCTCACCGCGCTTCTCCGCCTCACTAAGCGGCGTATTCACACGGATCGGGAACTTCGGATCGCTGATCTTGATGATACCGGAGAAGATCGCCGCGCTCTTGATCACATCGAAGTTCTTTGGGTTCTGCAGCTGTGCCAGTACGCTTCCGCCGCCGGCCGACTGGCCGCCGATCGATATATTGTCCGGATCACCGCCGAAGTTGGCGATGTTTCTCTTAACCCAGAACATACCTGCCTGCTGATCCAGATGTCCGAAGTTCGCCGGAGCGTCCGGGTTTTCCTTCGTAATCTCCGGATGGCACAAAAAGCCCAGCGAAGCCAGACGATAGTTCACGCTGACTACGATGATGCCGCGGCGCGCCAGACGCTCGCCGTCAAATTCCATCTCCGAAGGATAGCCCCACTGCAGGCCGCCGCCGAAAAACCATACCAGGACCGGCAGTTTCTCATCGGTCGATTTCGCAGGTGTCCAAACATTCAAATACAGACAGTCCTCACTCATCGGGATCTCCGGATCCACATGCCACTCACGGCAATAGATGTCGGTGCCCAAACCGGGCGTATCCTGAATGCCGATGGGGCCGAACTCGAACGCATCACGGATGCCTTCCCAGTTCTGGGCCGGCTGCGGTGCTCTCCAGCGGTTCTTACCTACAGGCGGTGCCGCAAACGGGATGCCCTTAAACGAGGTGATACGATTGTCCGCCGCGGGAAGTCCGCGCACCAGACCGTTTTCTGTCTTACAAACTCTTAACATTCTTCTCTCCTTTTCTTTCCCTGAGCCACACAGGCTCTATATTTTCATGATCCTATACGATCTTTTTTCCGTGTTCCACCAGCTGGTAATACCGGTATCCGCCGGCGAAATTGTATACTTCGTAACCATGTGCGGCCAGGATCCGGTAGGCCAGATAACTGCGCATGCCGCTCTGACACATCACATAAACGGGAACCGAGCGAGGTATTTCTTCCAGCCGCTCCCGCAGGTCATCTAACGGGATATTCCGGAAACCCTCCACATGTCCGTGTTCGTATTCATGGTCCATGCGGACATCCAGAAGTGTCCGTCCTCCCTCCGGCATAGCCAGTAGTTTCGGAAGGTCTTCATAATAAAACTGCTTCAGCGTACCCTCCCGAAGGTTTTCGAGCATGAAACCTGCCATGTTCACCGGGTCTTTTGCCGAAGAGTACGGCGGCGCGTAGGCCAGATCCAGATCCTTCAGGTCGGAGCCTCTAAGTCCGGCAAACAAAGCCGTGGCCAGCACATCGATTCGTTTATCAACGCCGTCGTGTCCCACGATCTGTGCGCCCAACAGTTTTCCGGACGCATGATCCGTGAGCACCTTTATCGTCATCATACTCGCTCCCGGATAGTAGGAAGCGTGCGACGGAGACGCCAGAAGGATCTTATCCACGGTATAGCCCAGTGAGCCGGCGGTAAATTCGTTGATCCCCGTAGTAGCCACCGTCAGGTCGAAGATCCGGATCACCGAGGTTCCCAGTGCTCCCTTATAAGCATGCTTTGTCTTCCCGCAGATATGGTCCGCGGCTATGCGGGCCTGTTTGTTCGCGGGACCCGCCAGTGCCATCAGCGCGTCTTTGCCGGTCACGGCGTTTTTGATCGTGACCGCATCTCCGACCGCATAAATATCCGGATCTGAGGTCTGCATGTGCGCATTGACCGAAATGCTGTTTTTCGCTCCAAGCGAAAGGCCTGCCTGTACAGCCAGTTCCGTCTCCGGCAGAACTCCGATGGCCAGAATGACCAGATCGGACTCCATCCTCTCACCGTCTGCCATGGTCGTGACCAGGCCGGTTTTTTCTGCCGCAACGGTCTCCACCATCACGCCCGTGCGCATATGGACGCCGCGGCGATGAAGCTCCGAATGGACCAACATGGCCATGTCCTCATCGAGCGGCATGAACATGTGTTTCGCGCCCTGCAAAATGGTGACCTCGATGCCCTTGCGGATCAGGTTTTCCGCCATCTCGAGGCCAATGAACCCTCCGCCTGCGATCACCGCTTTCTGCGGTGCATGATCCTCGATATACTTACGTATGGCGAGCGTATCTTCGACGCTGCGCACCGTAAACACACCGGGTGCCTTCGTGTCCGCTCCCTTAGGGATCACGGGTCTGGCTCCGGGGGACAGAATCAATTTATCATAACTTTCATCATAGATCTCACCGGTCCGAAGATTTTTTACGGTCACTTCCTTCGTATCCGGATGGATCTTTATTACTTCCGACAATACGCGCGCATCGATGTGATACCGGTTCCAAAAGCCCTGCGGCGTCTGGATCGTAAGATCTCCCGAATCTTCGATCGCTCCTCCCACATAATAAGGCAATCCGCAGTTTGCATAAGAAACAAACCCCGAACGCTCCAACATCACGATCTGCGCTTCTTCATCCAATCTTCGTATTCTGGCAGCCGCCGTAGCTCCGCCGGCGACTCCTCCTATGATCACGACTTTCATATATACCTCACCTTCGAAAGGTTCCTCGGGTTCCTCTATCTATTCCCCTGGGCAGTCCCGGTCCCCTTTCCATGAAAAATGCGACCCGATATCGCTGACGCTACCGAGCCGCATGATCTATCCGGATAAAACAAAACATGAACTTACTCGTTGATATGTTTTCCGACACCTTCTGCTGGTATTGAGTATACCATAGTAGCGTCAGAAAAGCAAGCAAAACCACCTTGTTTTTCGGAATTATTTACAAAGATTTCGCCTGAAAGCTCATCCTTTCTGTTATTATTAACCAAGGGCTACATCCAAAACCATCATGGTCGTAAAGCCCAGCATAAAGAGAATGGTTCCCACATTTGAATGCTTTCCTTCGGACATTTCCGGGATCAATTCTTCCACGACAACGTAGATCATCGCGCCTGCCGCAAAACTCAGCAAATACGGAAGGAACGGAACGACAATTCCGGTGAGCAGGATCGTAAGAAAAGCCGCGATCGGCTCCACGATTCCGGACAGAATCCCCTGCATGCAGGCTTTGCTCTTTTTCATTCCGTTTGCTGCGAGCGGCATCGAGATGATGGCGCCCTCCGGGAAGTTCTGGATCGCGATACCGAGCGATAACGATAACGCTCCCGCCGCGGTAATGCCCGCATTGCCCGTAACAAAACCGGCATATACGACGCCGACCGCCATGCCCTCGGGTATGTTGTGAAGCACGACTGCCAGAACGAGCATCGTAGTCTTCTTCAAATGGCTTTCAGGTCCATCCTTCGTTTCATCCATATGCATGTGCGGAATCACGCAGTCCAGCACGAGCAAAAACACCATGCCGAAGCAAAAGCCGACCGCTGCCGGGATAAACGCCAGTTTTCCCATGCCTTCCTGCTCCGCCTGCTCTAGCGCCGGTATCAGCAAACTCCAGACACTGGCCGCCACCATGACACCGGCCGCAAATCCTGTGAGCGCCTTCCGGACGCCCTCATTCAGTTCCTTCTTCATGAACAACACGCAAAGCGCGCCGAGCGACGTACCGGCAAACGGGATCAAAAGTCCCTGCACCACCTGCCATATCATCTTACTGTCCATACTGCCTCTTTTCTATCGATTCCGCGTCGAATTATCTGAACTCAGACGACCGCTTCACAATACGATCGACCGTTTACGTTTAAACGCTTATTTAAATTATAAATCACCTCTGTCGATAAATCAATCCTTTTTATTCAAAAAGAGCGGCCTCAAAGAGGCCGCCCCGGGGATATTAAACCAGGCAGTTATTCGGCCCAGTATACATAGTTGGATTTGCGAGGCGCCGCGGGGCGTTTGCCGCCGTCATCGTATCCGATGATCAGGTTGCCGATGCCTTCGTAGTCGCCTTCGATGCCGAGATCCTTGAGAATCTGCTTTCCCTCTTCGCTGTCAAAAACTTCCTTTGCACGGTGGATCCAGCAGGAAGAAACGCCGAGGGCTTCCGCCGCATTCATGAGGTTCCCCATGACCAGACTGCCGTCGTAAACATAGGTCGCAACGTTTCGGTCAGCCAGAACTACGATGACCTGCTTAGCGCCATAGAACGGATCCATGGTCGCACCCATAACGGCTGCATTCATCGCAGACAGACGATCTCTGAGAACTTCATTTTCCACAACGATCATGATGGGCGCCTGACGTCCCATACCGGTCGCCGCATAGGTTCCCGCACGTACGATCTTCTCGATCACATCCTTCGGCACTCTCTGATCCGTATACTTACGGCTGCTTCTGCGCGTCTCCATGACCTCCAGTGCATCCCGCTTCGCCAGATCCGCCCCATTCAAAAGGGAAACCACTACGGCCTCGACCTGCTCCATCGGAGCCGTCGGTTCGAAACGAGCCACGATATTGCCCTTGCGGTCCGCAATGAATTTCGTGAAATTCCACATGATATTCGGCTTCTTGTCGTATTCGGGATCCGCTTTTCGCAGCATGTCGTCCATGAAATCCGAGCCCGGGCATCCTGTCGGGAAGCCCTTAAACGGCTGCTCCTCCTTCAGGAAACGATACAGAGGCAACTGGTTATCTCCATTGACCTCGCTCTTCTTCATCTGCGGGAACGACGTGTGGTACTTTAACGAGCAGAACTGATGGATTTCCTCATCGGTACCGGGCGCCTGGTTGCCGAACTGGTTGCAGGGGATGTCCAGGATCTCCAGACCCTGATCGTGGTATTTCTCATACATGACCTGCAACGGCTCGTAGTGCGGCGTAAAGCCACAACCGGTCGCCGTATTAACGATCACAACAACCTTGCCTGCATAGGCATTCAGGGAAACATCCTCTCCCTTTGCATTCTTCACCGAATAGTCATAAAGCATCATAAAACCACCTCCAAATTCATTTTTCTTCTGATCACGTAGCCCGCTTTATCCGAGAAGCGCAGCAAGCTTCGAGAAATCATAGCTGTGATAGCATTCTTTACCTTCACAGAGCGTGGGATCGTCGGAAACGACCACATCCGCCTGTGCAGGGTCATCGACGATTTCGGTTGCGGACCAGGCGAAGAAATCATATACGGAAAATGCCTCCGTCCGCGTGAAATAATCCGTCAGGAACCAATGATTCTGGTCTCCTGCAACCATGGCCTGAATACCGGAAGCGACATTCAGCCAAACGAACGTCCCCTCCTTCATGTCCAGACCGAACATGTGTACGAAGGTCGTCGCACTGTTGATCGTAAATGAGGATTCCACGGTCTTCGGTTCGAATACCTCGCCGGAATTCGGTTCACTCCGAAGCATGTAGCCTCCGCGGCAGATAACTCCGGAAAACGGCACTGCGGAGTATACATTGTCCGAAAAGATCACATAGCGGACATCCGGCCACTGCTCACGGAACTTCGGGATATCGATATCGAAATACTCCGAGCCTCCGGTGTAACCCGAGGTCTCGTCTCCGGAAAATGTAATGGCTTCCGACTGCTGCTCCGCCATGGTCCGCCAGGAAAACTCCACGCACCGGCCGTCCTCAGTCATGCCCACGCAGGACAGGTCGATGTCGTCGACCTTCTCCCAATAGGTGAACGCACGCAACGTCTTATTCATGTCTACCGGGAACTTCGAGCCCTTCGGAAGCACGCCGATGCCGACATTGGTCGCATTTTCCGAAAGGGGCCACGCCACCTGCTTCATCTTCGGGTCAATGTATACCTTTCCGAAACGGCCCTGCCAGAGCTGTTTTAAACGCGCAGTCACCTTATCGAGCGCGCATTCGGCCAGACTGCGTGACAGGTAGCTCTTTCGAGCCATCCATTCGTCTTTTGTTTCGGTATGCGTACTGATCAGGTTATGATCGGTAAAACGGAACACCCTAGGCTTGATCGCGCCGTTGCGCAGCATCAGATCATAAGCGTATAAAAGCTGGAGCAAAATGACCTGGTTCGTCGCGGTGTCGATCTCCGAAAGGATACGGTCAATCTCCACACCGTTCTTACAACGGCTGAGCAGATAATTGATGCTGCGAAGCACACTTCCGGAACCCTTTCCGTGGCGCAGTACTTCCAGCGCGGTGATCGCGCCGTTTTTCTTCAGCGCCTCCTCCATGGCGGAGTAAGTCGAATAGTTCTTATTTCCGCGCATGGCGTTCACGAACGCACGCGCCGAAGAGTTTTTCGGCTTATAGTGCAGATGATGCAGCAGGCCTGCCCAAAGTGCCTTTTTCTCAAAGCATTCGGTGACATTCAGCGTAGGTCCGCCCTGCTCGAATTTGCGATCGAGCATAGCGATGATCCATTTGCGGTCCTGGTTACGCAGATGCAGATTCGTAAGCGGATTCTTTTTCTTATTTTTGGCCTGAACATAAGGACCGGGATACCAGACATACTGCAGTTCCTCCACCACCTTCAGGATATCCGAAAGGTTCAGCATGCCTATATACCGCGTCATTCGAAACGCAAGCATCAAACGAATGGCCGTGTTCTTCGATGCAACTTTTTCCGCGTTCAATCCGTACTGGCTGATGGCCTCTTTCAGGATGTCAAAATCACTGTCCGAAAGCGGGCGCGTCTGCTTAAGCATCGCCTCCGCATCCGCCAGCATGATCTTCACGCCTTCCGATTCCGGAACCAGGCGAAACTTCCTGGGCTGGATCTTTTCATTGAACGGCGCACGCTCGTACTCTTCTTCGAAGATCGAGTGGCCGGGCGTGGAAAAATCGCCGCTTCCGTAGGTCTTTGCATAGTGAAGCAGCTGATCGAAAAAAAGCTCCTTTTCATTCAGTTTGCGCACCGACTCGGGAAAATAAACATAAAACGAAGGCGGAACAAAATCAGGCAGATATTCCTGCGCGGTCTTGATGGCATCCTGCGTCAGTTTTGTCTTATCGCCGGATACGATCCGGATATTAAACAGTTCTCCCAGGGAATAAAGGACCTCATACCAGTTTTCTCCCGTCGAATCATCGGGATAGGTCAAGATGTTCTTTCTGAACAAAGCTTCATTGAATATCGGTTTCATACGAACCTCCATAAACAGAAAAAGCGGCGATATCATCGAATTGAACCGGAAAGAGAAGTAAACTCGATTAGCTGCCGCTTTTTCATACAGACGTATCTGTTTTTTGATGTTTATATTATACTCCGCCGTGCGGAATCTGTCAACTAGATTTCGATCTCCAGTTCCACCGGACAGTGATCCGAACCATAGATATCGGTCCTTATCTTCGCATCCACGATCTTATCCTTCGCATCGTCCGAAACCAGATAATAGTCGATACGCCATCCTGCGTTGTTTTCCCTGGCGTGGAAACGATAGGACCACCAGGAATAGATATCGCGCGCATCCGGATATTTATACCGGAAACTGTCGGTAAATCCGCTTTCGAGAAGCTTCGTTATCTTCTCCCTCTCCTCATCCGTAAAGCCCGCATTCTTGTGATTGGAAGAAGGGTTTTTCAGGTCGATCTCCTTATGCGCCACGTTCATGTCGCCGCAGACGATCACTGTTTTTTTCGCGGCCAATGCATTCAGATAAGCCCTGAAATCATCCTCCCAGGTCATGCGGTAATCCAGTCGTTTTAAACCATCCTGCGAGTTCGGAACGTAGACCGTTACATAGTAAAAGTTTCCCATGTCCAGCGTGATCACACGACCCTCGTGGTCGTGTTCGTCGATCCCTATGCCATAAGTCACCGCCATCGGCTCCTTCTTGGAGAAGACCGCCGTGCCGGAGTAGCCTTTTTTTTCGGCGGAATACCAGTACTGATGATAACCGGGCGTATCCAGTACGATCTGACCGGGCTGGCACTTCGTCTCCTGCAGCGAGAACAGATCCGCGTCCGCTGCCTTAAAGAAATCCATAAAACCTTTATCTGCCGCAGCACGAATGCCGTTGACATTCCATGAAATACACTTCAAAACGCAAGTCCTCCGAATCCTTATTCATTGACCGTCAGATCCAGGGAATCCGCGATCTCCTTCAATGCACGTGCAGATGCCATGAGTTTCGTGATCTCGTCCTCATCCAGCGAGATCGGAATCTTCTCTTCTACGCCGTCCGCTCCGACGATCGCGGGCATGGACAGACAGATGTCCGTCAGGCCGTACTGGCCCTCCATCAGACTGGAAATAGACAGAATGGACTTTTCATCACGGGCAATGGCCTCGCAGATCCGGCGGACTGCCATGGCTACGCCGTAGTAAGTCGCCTTCTTGCGCTCGATGATCTCGTACGCCGAGTTTTTAACCATCTCCTGGATGTGGCGCTCGGATTCGTCGTGATTAAAATGTCCGCGCATCTCACAGAATTTCGAGAGCGGCACGCCGGAAACCATGGCGCCCGACCAGGCCGCGAGCTCGCTGTCGCCATGCTCACCGATGATGAACGCATGCACCGCGCGGCTGTCGACCGACAGGTGATTACTCAGCATATGCTTAAGTCTGGCGGTATCCAGCACGGTACCCGAACCGATGACCCTATGCGCCGGAAAACCGGACAGTTTCTGTGCCACATAGGTCAGGATATCGACCGGGTTCGACACGATGAGCAGCACGCCCTCGCATCCGCGCTTCTTGATCTCGGGAATAATAGACTTATAGATGGCCACGTTCTTCTGCACCAGATCCAGCCGGGTCTCGCCGGGCTTCTGCGCTGCTCCCGCCGTAATGATGATGATCGAGGCATCCACGATGTCATCGTAGTCACCCGCATAGATCTTCATCGGCTTTACAAACGGCACACCATGGCTGATGTCCATTGCCTCGCCTTCGGCGCGGCTTTTATCCACATCGATCAGTACCAGTTCCGAAAATGTTCCGGCTTCCATCAGCGCAAAGGCCGTGGAGGATCCCACGAAACCGCAGCCGATGATGGCGGCTTTACGTATATCTACATTCTTTTCGGGCAATGCTTTTGTTATTTTATCCATATCTCTCATCCTCTTTCATTCGATTATTTGTACCTTCGTTTCCAAGGGATATTCGTTCAAACTACTGCTTTACTATTTTACCATATTCTCACGGATATCGCAACGAAAATCCGCCGTGACATCAATGTAGATGAACACGCAAAAAATGCGTGCAGATCCAGGCGATCCGCACGCACTCCAAAAAGAAAAATATATGTTTTTAGTCCTCCTTACCGAGCGTATTCTCAAACGAATAGCCCAGCAATTCCATTTCATAAGTGAACACTTCATCCAGAGTTAGAGGAAGCACCTCCATCAGAATCGGATCGTACTTTCTAAGCTGATCCATGGCAAACTCACTGCTGCCGCGCATGATGACATTTGCCACCGAGCCATGCTTTGAAAAATGCAGCAGGCTCAATGCACCCTTACTGTTGAAGACCGTTCCGTCTGAAAGATTATTAAACAGTTCAGGGCCGAAATCCCGCTTAAGGGCGATCTGCATCTTAAACAGGTTCGTCTTCAGGTCGCTGACCTCACTCTGAAGTACCAGACCGCCCTTATGTAAGAGCGCTAACTGGTCACAGGTGTCCTCCAGTTCACGCAAAGAATGCGAGGTGATGACGGCCGTCGTGCCACGCTCCATGACATCATCATAGATAATGCTCTTAACGACATTTCGCATGATCGGATCCAGGCCGTCAAAGGTCTCGTCAAAAAAGATGTACTTCGTGCGGCAAGCCAGCGCCAGGATCGTGACCGCCTGACGTTTCATACCTTTGGAAAAAGTGTTCATGCCCTTTTTTCGTTCCAGTTTGAACTGATCCGCCAATTCTACAAAGCGCTCCTGCGAGAAATTCGGATAGAAGCTCTTATAGATCATCGCCATGCGCTCCATGGAGGCATTGCCCATATAATATAATTCGTCGGGGACGTACACCATCTTCTGTTTTGCTTCAATGTTTTCGAACACGGGCGCATCATCGATGGTGATGCTTCCTTCATTCTCCCGGTATACGCCGTTAATGAGGCGCAGAAGCGTCGATTTTCCGGCACCGTTGGAGCCCACCAGACCATATATGCAATGATCCGGGATCGTGCAACTGATGTGGTTAAGTGCCGTAAAATCTTCAAACTTCTTTAAAACGTTCTCAACCTTTATCATGGATGGCGCTCCTTTCTTTAAATTCGTCATTGATCAGTTCGATTAATTCTTCCTTTGTAACACCTGCTAAGATCAGATTTTGAACGATCTCCCTTAATTCTTTCATCTTCTCCCTATGTCCTTTCCTTACGATTTCCTTTGCTTCCGGCGTGACAAAACAGCCCTTACCGGGTACGGAACGAATGTACCCGCGAAGATCCATTTCGGAGTACGCCTTCTGGATGGTATTCGGGTTCACTGACAGTTGCACCGACAACTGCCGCACACTATCCAGTTTATCTCCCGGACTAAGGATATCCCGCATCACAAAATGCTCAAACTGTTCAATGATCTGCTCATAAGCCGGAGTTCGCGACATGACATCAATCTGAAACATAGTCGCCCCCTTTCTGCTTCTGAAGCTCCAAATGTTTTTTATTACGTTGCATTCCCGGGTCGTTTTCGACAAACCTGAAAAATTTCGGAGTCAGTTCCGGTGAAACGATCAAAGTGTTTTCGCAATTTTTTAACACACTGAATAAATTTATAAATCCCCAATCGTCTTCAAACGTCAAAGCCGGACTACCGGTAAAATAAACCGGATGGAAGAACAGATCTACCTTCTGCTGCAGAGTCATCGCTTTAATATCACTTTCCAACGCTTCCAGCATGATATTCGGAGACTCCGATAGCATCGAATTCTGCGCCACCATGATCGCTACAGTTCCCTGGTCACTGTTGATCCGCTGATATCCCCGAATCATAGCTTCAAAGTCAAATTCGTCCATACGTCGAATGAATTCTTCCTTCTCAAACATCTCATAGAATACATATTTGGGAATGTTAAGTTTTCGGTAAATGGTCTTTCCACTCGTCAGTTTGATCTTTAATCCTACCTGATACTTTGACTGATCGACTATATCCGTCGCATGCTGATTAGCAATCTTAGCTCTCTCGGCCATCTCCGCGTCATACTCCGGATCATTACCCGTGGGACCCTCATTATAATACTGATAGATTCGCTTAAGATCTTGTGTTTCAAGGATCGAATAGGTCAAATAATAATTTGACCCTTCTGTGACCGCGTTGAACAGTTCTGTAGATACTTCTCTTTTGATCGCATCATCCGTAAGCGAAATTCCATAGATCAGGTCGCGAAAAACAGCGCGGTTCTTCTTATCCGGGAAGATATTAGGTTCGCCTGCTTTTTGTAATTGATCATCTAAGTCGATCACCTTCACCAGTGATACCGATTCGATCTCCTGTGGCTCAGGTTTCGTGGAAACGGCCGACGCATGGATCATGGAAACCACAACAACTACTACGACGTTGAATGCCGCAACCCAGATCAGTCCTTTCCAGTGTTTAAACGCTTTTTTAACCTGCTTGGTCTGAATGATCTCGTACAGGAAATAGAATATAACAGTCAGGCAATAAAAGATCAACACCATCACCGTAGTTATATCTTCATATAACATTCCCCGATACTCTTTTGAAAAAAACATGGTGATTAGACCGAACAGGGCCGGAATACACATAGCGCAGGAAAGGATAACACGGATCACCATCTCAATTTTAGAGGACCAGGTCGGCGAACCTGCCGTTTCGCTGGGCTTCCTCCGGATCAAAAACAATGCCAATCCGATATATACCGCGGATAAAAGAAGTGTATAGATCATGCACGATGATGTAAGCTTTCCAAACACGGAATAGCCCACGACCAGATTATAGTTTTGCGGATGGAAGAAAAAGGCGAAACGATCCAAAAGCAGATAGGGCATCACAAATTGAATCATATAACCCAGGATGGCCAGAAAACCTCTGGGGCCCACCAGGATGGTTATCGCGACCGCAATATGGGAAAACCGCGTTCCTGTCAGTGTGTGTGCCAGCCACCAGGCGCCGTTCAAATATATGGACACGATCACGCCGAAAATAAACGCTTCCGTAAATCGATCGAAGGAAATGTTTCGTATACCCATGGGATATCCGATGGCGAGCTGAATGATCATGGGCACTACCATATATACAAGTGTCCAGCTCATTGCGGCGAGGATTGAGGCAACCATGGTAGCCCTGCGTGATACGGGCAATGCATGATAGAAATCACAGCCATTTCTCTTTCGGAGATCCTTAAGCAAAAGACCTGTGAGGAAAACGGAAACGGCCGGCGAGACAAACAGATACCACACGGACGGAAATAACCAGTCCGGTTCATTCGTGCTTCCGGTAACCACGTTAGCGACCACTACCATGACTAAAAAGAAAGCAGTCAAAAAACTCAATATAATGGCCGGTAACTTAAGATTTCTCATTTGCTCTTTGTACATGGATAAACTGAAGTAATCTTTCATATATCTGCACCTCCGCTAACTGTGTTAGTTGCTCTAGTACAGTTATAGCAGATGTCGTACCCCGGTGTCAATAGTTTTTTTCAAAAACTTGCTTTTTTTTCCAAAACCTTATATACTGATGCAAAGATTCATTATCCGATTCTAATTTTCTGTAATTAGGAGTACTTATGATCTACACGACGGATAAACCAACCGATGAATTAAAACGTTCCTTTGAGGCTCTGTGGGCCACTGCGCCTGCATTTCCTCCCATGCCACCGCTCAGTGAATGGCTGGATTCGGAATTCGACGTTTTCTATGCATATGAAAGCGATTCCGAAACCGGCGCCTGCAATGGTCTCTGCCTGATCTCGAGCATCGGCAACGAGCCCTGGGTCTACATATATGTGTCTCCGGAGCATCGTCGCCAAAAGATCGCCACACATTTACTGGAAGCCGTGAAGGCAAACCTCTCGGGAGACGCGCTCTACTACATGTCCGTCATGTTCCAAAGCCCGGAGACCGAAGCATTTTTGAAGTCCACGGGTTTTCAAGTTTTTACGCGAGAATGCATCATGCGTTTGGAAGCGCCCGCTTTCGAAGCAGCGACTTTGGAGGATGCATGTAAGATCCGTCTATCACAATGTACCCCGGAAGCCTTCAAGCCCATCTATTCAAAATGCTTTGACCTGGTATTCGAACTCGATGAAGGGAATTACTTCTTCATTCAGGATAATGCAGGAAATACCGTCGGCGGCGTGGCATTGACCACCTATATGACCGGATGGTTTCTGTTCGATCTGTGCATCCTGCCTAAATATCGCCGGAAGGGCTTTGCAGCCGAAGCGATCCGCATGGCGTTCTCTGTTTGCACGGCTGACGGCAAAAAGCCCGATCAGATCTGTCTGCATGTATCTTCGGCCAATAAGCCTGCATTTACCCTCTATGAGAAGCTCGGCTTTACACCTGCGCAGGAAACCATCCTCTACACCCTGCCTTTAAATCCTCAGTGAGCCATCCATACCGTCTATACACAGCAAAAGACCCCGGCCTGTACAGGTCGGGGTCTTCTTATATTCATCCGGTTTAACCGAACAATCCTTTTTTCTTTCTTCCAGGGGATTTGAAGGTCTCCGCATATTTGCGAAGTGCATCCTTCTGCTCCTCTGTCAGTTTTGTGGGCACGGTAACGACCAAAGTCACATAATGGTCGCCACGTGTTGTCTTGTTGCGAAGGAACGGAACACCGCGGCTTCGCAGGCGCACCTTCGTATCCGGCTGCGTTCCGGGCTTCACCTCGTACTCGACCTCGCCGTCGACGGTCTGGATGCGGATCGTGCCGCCCAATGCTGCCTCGGGGAAGGATATCTCCTGTGTCGAATAGATGTTCTCACCCTGTCTGCGGAACGTAGGATGTGCTCCGATCTGAACTTCAACGAGCAAGTCGCCTCTCTCGCCTCCGTTGCTTCCGGGTTCGCCCTTACCACGAATACGGATGCTCTGTCCCGAGTCGATACCGGCAGGTACCGATACCATGATCTTCTTACGGGATGTGATATAACCATTGCCGTAGCACTTCGGACACTTATCGATGATCTTCTTACCGGTTCCGTTACAATCCGGACAGGTCGTGACATTACGTGTCGTCACACCGAAAATGGACTGCTGGGTGTAGGTAATGCGACCGGTACCCTTACAACGCGCACATGTCTGCGGAGTGGTTCCGGGCTTCGCTCCGCTACCATGGCAGTACGTACATTCGTCTTTAATATTGATCTCAAGAGGTTTCTCCACTCCGAATACCGCCTCTTCGAATGTGATCTTCAACGTCGTATGCAGGTTCTGTCCTTTAACAGGAGCATTCGGATCCGCACGTCTTCTGGAACCTCCGAAGAAATCACCGAAGATATCACCGAAGATGTCGCCCATATCCATGTTCGTAAAGTCAAACCCATTCGCGCCTGCACCGGCCGAACCGTCAAATGCAGCCATGCCGAACTGATCATACTGCTGACGTTTTTGGGGATCACTTAATACACTGTATGCCTCGGAGGCCTCTTTAAACTTCTCAGCCGCCGCTTCATCACCGGGATTACTGTCGGGGTGATACTTCTTCGCCAGAGTACGATATGCACGTTTCAGTGCAGCATCGTCCGCGTTCTTCGGAACACCCAGAACCTCATAATAATCTCTTTTCTCAGCCATAATGCACCCTCTTTGTTAACTTAGATCAGTTCGAAATAAACTCAACTGTATTATATACGAATTTCTACGATTTCTCAAGCAATTTTTACAAAAAATCGCGGTCAATGATTCACAATACGAAGGCCATACGGACCCATGCGTACACGGGTCCGCTGACCTCTATATTTGTAGTATAGATTATACTTCCTTGAAGTCGCCGTCGACAACATCGCCCTCATAGAAGCTGTCGTCATCCGGTGAAGACGTCGTCTGCTGAGCGCCCATATCCGGGCCTGCGCTCTGTGCGCCTGCCGAAGCCTGGGACTGCTCATACATCTTCTGGAATACCATCGAAGCATTTCTCATAAGGGTATCCTTCTTCTCATTGATCTCAGCCAGATCCGCGTCGGTCATGTTTTCTGCGGTCGTCTTCGACAATGTCTCACGAAGGGATTCGATATCTGCGCGAACCTTCGACTTCTCATCCTCAGACAGCTTATCACCAACTTCGTCGAGAGCCTTCTCGGTCTGGAACATCATATTGTCCGCATCGTTACGGGCGTCGATGATCTCCTTACGCTTCTTATCCTGAGCCTCGTACTCAGCTGCTTCCTTCACAGCCTTCTCGATATCCGCATCGGACATGTTGGTGCTGGAAGTGATCGTGATGTGCTGCTCCTTACCGGTTCCGAGATCCTTCGCGGATACGTTAACGATACCGTTTGCATCGATATCGAAGGTAACCTCGATCTTCGGAACACCTCTTCTTGCAGGCGGGATACCATCGAGCAGGAATTCGCCCAGAAGCTTGTTATCCTTCGTGAACTGTCTCTCACCCTGTGTGATACGGATATCAACTGCGGTCTGGTTATCCGCTGCGGTGGAGAACGTCTCGGTCTTCTTTGTAGGAATGGTCGTGTTACGAGGGATCAGAACGGTAGCAACGCCGCCGTAGGTCTCGATCGCGAGGGACAGAGGGGTAACATCCAGAAGAAGGATGTCTCCCGCACCGGCCTCACCGGCCAGCTTACCACCCTGAATGCATGCACCGATGGCAACGCACTCATCCGGGTTCAGGGACTTCGAAGGCTCCTTACCGGTAAGCTGTGCAACCTTCTCCTGTACGGAGAGCATACGTGTGGAACCACCGACCAGAAGCACCTTACCCAGTTCCGCTGCGGTAATGCCCGCATCCTTCAGAGCGTTCTGAACCGGGATTACGCTACGCTCAACCAGATCGTGGGTCAGTTCGTTGAACTTCGCACGTGTCAGGTTCATATCGAGGTGCTTAGCGCCATCAGCAGTAGCAGAAATGAACGGAAGGTTGATGTTGGTCGTAGTCGTTGTGGACAATTCCTTCTTCGCCTTCTCGGCTGCTTCCTTCAAACGCTGAAGAGCCATCTTATCCTTCGAAAGGTCTACGCCTTCGGTCTTCTTAAACTCGTCGAGCATCCACTCGGTAATACGGTTATCGAAATCGTCGCCACCGAGGTGTGTATCACCATTCGTAGAAAGAACTTCGATTACACCGTCACCGATATCGATGATGGATACATCGAAGGTACCGCCGCCGAGGTCATATACCATGATGGTCTGCTCTTTTTCATTATCCAGACCGTAAGCAAGAGCTGCTGCAGTCGGCTCGTTGATGATACGCTTAACATCGAGGCCTGCGATCTTACCTGCATCCTTTGTTGCCTGACGCTGAGCATCGTTGAAGTATGCCGGAACCGTGATAACAGCCTCGGTAACCTTCTCACCGAGATATGCTTCCGCATCTGCCTTCAGTTTCTGAAGGATCATCGCAGAGATCTCCTGCGGTGAATACTTCTTATCGCCGATGGTTACTTTATAATCGGTACCCATATGACGCTTGATCGAAGAGATCGTGTTCTCGGAGTTGGTTACTGCCTGACGCTTTGCAGGCTCACCGACCAGACGCTCTCCGGTCTTCGTGAATGCAACAACAGAAGGTGTGGTACGAATACCTTCGGCATTCGCGATGACCACAGGCTTACCACCTTCCATTACGGCAACACATGAGTTTGTCGTACCTAAGTCAATACCTATAATTTTTCCCATAGTAGTTCGTCCTCCTAAAGACTCTTTCTGAATATATTAATTGGCTACCTGCACCATGGAGTGGCGTAAAACGCTGTCCCGGTACATATAACCTTTTTGAAACTCTTGTGCAACCACGTTCTCACCGAGGTTTTCATCCTCCACATGCATCACTGCGTTGTGGAAGTTCGGATCGAACGGCTGTCCGACCGCTTCGATCGGCTTAACGCCGACATCCTCAAGCATCTTCAACAGCTGCTTGTAGACCAGATCCATACCATTTGCGAAACCGCTCTGCTTCTCCTCTTCCGAAATGGAAGCCAGTCCGCGTTCGAAGTTATCGACGATGGGCAAGATCTTCTCGAGAATGCTCTTCGCTCCGATCTCGTACATGGAAGATTTTTCCTTCTCGGTACGTTTACGGAAGTTGTCGAATTCGGCCATCAGGCGCTTCTGCTGATCCTGAAGTTCGGCGATCTGCTCATCCTTTTTGGTCAATGCGGCGTCTGTCTCATCGTCATCTCCGAAGAGCCCGCGCTTCTTTTCCTTACCCTCGGAAGCTTCCGCCTTCGCCTCGCCTTCGACTTCGCCGCTGACCGTCTCAACCTCGGGCACACTCTCCGCTGTCTCAACCGCCTCAGGCGTTTCAACCGTCTCAGTTGCGCGGGCCTGTGCCTCTTCAGCCGCCTTAGACTTCTCTTCCATCGCTTCGAAGGCATCTTCCTTCTTCGGCTCGACTACGAAAGGCTTTTCCTTATCTTTTTCTTTTGAAGCATTCGGTTTTTTGTTTCCGGAGGATTGTTTCTGCTTCTCTTCCGCATCCAGATCGGTGATCTTAATGGTCCGATTTATGTTTCTGGATCGTTTTTTGTAATCCTTCTTCATCCCGTCTATTCATCCTTTCCGATGCCGGAGTCGGAAATCTTTTTGGTTCCCATCTCCTTGTAAATCGCATCCAATTGGTTTTTCAGTCCGTGCAGGGTTCCGACTACGCGCTCGTAATCCATTCGCTTCGGACCTACGATCCCGACGATACCGTGCAATCCGTCGCCCAGATCATAATTGGCCGTGACCACGGAACAGTCCTTCAGGTTCTCAAACGGCGACTCCTCACCGATGTAGACCTGAATGCCCTCCTTATTCATGGAGGAAAGCACCAGTTCGTTCAGCGGCTGTTTCTCTTCGAACGCGCCGATCAGTTCGGTCGCGCTGCTGGACTGTGAGAGTTCCGGATATTTGAAGATATTCGTAGTACCGCTGGTGTAGATCTGCGGTTCGTCCTTATCGCCGGTGACTGCCTGTGCGATCGCGGTCAATATCGGCTCAACCGCCGTGGAAAGTTCTTTTGCTTCCGTTTTCAGGCTGTTGATGATATTGAGGTTGATCTCGTCCACGGAAAGCCCGTTCAGCGATGCATTCAAAAGCACGTTCATTTTCAGAACGTCATCCTCTGAGATATCTTCGTTCAGGTCCACCAGCGTGCTCTTTACGATGTTCGCCTGGGTCATAATGACTGCCAGGATCTTCGCTTCGTCCACGCGGGACAGCTGAATGAACTTCAATTTGTTCTGTGTGTATGTCGGCGCCGAAACCAGCGTAGCATAATTCGTATTCGCAGCGAGGACCTTCGCCAACTGTTTCAGAGCCGCCTCCATGCGGTCTACTCTCTGCAGGAGCAACTGCTTCTCATCATCGAACTCGTGCTTACGCGCCTCCATCATCTGGTCTACGTAAAAACGATAGCCTTTATCCGTCGGGATACGTCCCGCCGAAGTGTGCGGCTGAATGATGAGCCCCATCTCCTCCAGGTCCGCCATCTCATTTCGAATGGTGGCGGATGAAAGCTGCAGATCCGTGAACTTTGATATCGTTCGCGATCCGACCGGCTCTCCCGTCTCCAGATAGTTCCGTATAATGGCGGTCAATATTTTAGATTTTCTGTCTTCCAGTTCCAAATACATCACCTCTGAGATTTTGGTTTATTAGCACTCATTTTCTTCGAGTGCTAACATCTGCATTAAATGTATCACTTTTCTATCCCGATGTCAACGGTTTTTCCCTCAAATTTTCTTAAATTTTTTTAAATTTTGTGGCAGCTCCCCATAAAAAAGAGAGGCAGAGAAATCTTCTCTGCCTCCTCGTATTTATTTGCGGATGATGATCTCGTTTCTTTCGGGGCCGTTGGAGACCATGGTGATCGGTACTCCGATCTCCTGCTCGATGGCCTCGATGTAATCACGGCACTCCTGCGGAAGTTCATCGTAGTCCTTAATGCCGCGGATGTCGCACTTCCAGCCCTTGAACACCTTCCAAACGGGCTTCGCCTGTGCCAGTTTAACGGTTGCGGGGAAGTCCTTTTCGATCTTTCCGTCGATCTCGTAACCTACGCACATCGGAATCTCATCGAGATAGCCCAGTGCATCCAAAACGGTGAGTGCAACCTCAGTCGCACCCTGGATACGGCAGCCATAACGGGTAGCAACTGCGTCGAACCAGCCCATACGACGCGGACGTCCGGTCGTGGCCCCATATTCGCCGTGGTCACCGCCGCGCTTACGAAGTTCATCGGCCTCCTCACCAAAGATCTCACTGACGAATTCGCCGGCACCGACAGCACTGGAATATGCTTTAACGACAGCCGTGATATTTTTGATCTCGTACGGCGGGATACCTGCGCCGATCGCTCCATATGCGGCCAATGTCGATGAGGAAGTAACCATCGGGTAGATACCGTGGTCCGGATCCTTCAGCGAACCGAGTTGCCCCTCAAGCAGGATGCTCTTGCCATCCTTTATCGCACGGTACAGATATGCGGAAACATCACAAACATAAGGGCGAACCATTTCCCGATACGAGATCAAAGTCTCGAATAACTCCTCGGGGTCGATCGGATCCTTATGGTATAAGTGTACGAGAGAAACGTTTTTGATCTCGCAAACGCGTGCGGCCTTCTCACGCAGCGTCTTCTCATCGAAAAGCTCGCTTACCTGGAAACCGATCTTCGCGTATTTATCCGAATAAAACGGCGCGATACCCGACTTCGTCGAGCCGAAGGATGCCTTACCCAGGCGCTCCTCCTCGTACTGGTCAAATAAAATATGATAAGGCATCAGAATCTGCGCACGATCCGAAACCAGGATCTTCGGTTCGGGAACGCCCTGCGCCTCGATATCGGAAATCTCTTTAAACAACGCCGGAATGTTCAGCGCAACACCATTGCCAATGATACATGTGGTATTCGGGGAAAATACACCGCTAGGCAGCAGATGCAATGCAAAACGACCATATTCGTTGATGATCGTGTGACCCGCGTTATTACCGCCCTGAAAACGAATGACGATATCCGCTTCCTGAGCCAGCATATCCGTGATCTTACCCTTGCCTTCATCGCCCCAGTTGGCTCCTACGATAGCTCTTACCATGACTTGCCTCCGAAAAAAATATATCGCGCAGCATACGGGCGCAATAGCCCATCACTACGCGATATAACTATAACACTTCTGAAGGTATAAATAAAATCACAATTATTTATGCGCATCATAATTCAGAATTATACTCTAACATTTCAGCTTTTGACGTTCATCATCGCGAGGAAATTCTTCGTCGCAGTCGAACCGAGGTAATTCTTACGAACAGCCAGACACATGTTGCGCTCCGGCGGTTTTTTATCGAACATCAGTTCAAAGAGCATGCCGTTCTTCAGATACGGTTCAGCAAAGGATTCCATGACCAGACCTACACCTAAATTACGAAGAGCAAACTGCACGATCATATCTGACGTCGCCAGTTCGAATTCCGGCTTGATCTCGATCTTCTGGTCCGCAAAATACGCATCCCAGAAACGACGCGTGCTGGTATTTTTCTCCAGGCAAACCAGCGGATAATGGGTCAATTCCTCAAACGACAGTACATGATGCTTCAGCTGAAGGAAGGAAGTTCCGGCAACGAAAATATCACGGATCGTATGCACGGGCAGGATCTCGATGCCCTCCCGCGGCTCCACCGGTGTAGAGATCACACCGAAATCGATGGTCCCTGCTTCGAGCGCCTCCATCGTTTCGGGAGTCGGTGCGTTCGTTACCTGGATCTTGATATGCGGATACTTGATGTGATACTGCTCCAGGATCGGCAACAGATAGAACTGCAACGTCATATCGCTCGCGCCGATGCATATCTCCCCCTGCTCCATATCACACATCTGCGCAACCAAATGCTCCCCGCGTTCGATCTCGCCGAACGCGCGGTCAATGTGGTTATAGAGGATGGCGCCTTCCGCTGTTAGCTGCGCTCCCTTGCTGGTGCGCACGAATAAGGTACAGGAAAGCTGCTCTTCCAGAAGTTTTACAGCCTGGCTCACGGCCGGCTGGGAAACACACAGTTCTTTTGCCGCTGCGGAAAACTGCTTACACCGGGCGACCGTGCGAAAGATGCGATAGAGTTCGATATTATTGATCATAGATTATACGTTTATCTCTGCGGAAAGTCCGAGGAGTTCCTTATGTGCCTCGAGTAACGGCCGTACTTCCTGATCCAAAAACTCGGTGACCTGCGAAGGTGCACGGCCGACATATTTTGCCGGATCCATGGACTGCTCCAGTTCTTCGAGGGACAGGTTGAAGCTTTCATCCGCTGCGATCAACTCAAGCAGGTTATTATCCAGCCCCAGCGCCTTGACATTCTTACCTGCTTCCATCGACAGCGTACGGATCTTCTCATGCAGTTCCTGACGGTCGCCGCCGGCCTTTACCGCATCCATCATGATGTTCTCGGTCGCCATGAACGGCAGTTCACTGCGCAGACGTTTTTCGATGACCTTCGGATATACGACCAGACCATCCACAACGTTCATGTAGAGATCCAGGATGCCGTCTACAGCCAAGAAACCTTCTGTCATACTGATACGCTTATTTGCCGAATCGTCGAGTGTACGCTCGAACCACTGGGTCGCTGCGGTCAGCATCGGGTTCAATGTATCCGAGATCACATAATTTGCGAGAGACGCAATACGCTCGCTGCGCATCGGATTTCTCTTATATGCCATCGCGGAGGAACCGATCTGGTTCTTCTCGAACGGCTCTTCCACTTCCTTCAGGTGCTGAAGCAGGCGGATATCGTTCGAAAACTTATGTGCACTGAGGGCAATGCCTGACAGAACGTTCAAAACGCGGCTGTCCACCTTACGGGTATAGGTCTGTCCGGAAACTGCGAAGCAACCGGCAAATCCCATCTTATCGGCGATGATCTGCTCGAGCTTTTTGATCTTCTCTTCATCGCGATCAAACAGTTCCATGAAGCTGGCCTGCGTACCGGTCGTACCCTTCGAACCCAGAAGCTTCATGGTTGAGATCAGGTATTCCAGATCCTGATAATCCATCACGAGATCCTGCAGCCACAGGGAGGCACGCTTTCCGACCGTCGTTGGCTGAGCGGGCTGAAAATGCGTAAACGCCAACGTCGGCAGGTCTTTATACTGATCAGCGAAATCCGCAAGCTTTGCGATGACATTGATCAGTTTCTTTTGAACGAGGCGGAGCGCCTCAGTCATAACGATGATATCGGTATTATCACCAACGTAGCAGGACGTCGCTCCGAGGTGGATGATGCCCTTTGCCTTCGGGCACTGAACGCCGTACGCATATACATGCGACATAACGTCGTGGCGCACGAGCTTCTCACGTTCTTTCGCTACATCGTAGTTGATGTCGGTGGCATGCTCCTTAAGCTCGGCGATCTGCTCGTCGGTGATCGGAATACCAAGCTCCTGCTCAGCTTCCGCAAGTGCGATCCAAAGCTTACGCCATGTGCGGAACTTCATGTCCGCAGAAAAGATATATTGCATCTGAGCGCTTGCATAGCGCTCGGAAAACGGGCTTTGATAACGATCGGTCATAGTCTTTTCTCCTTATTTCCTGTTCGGAACCCTTTTAACGGCTTCCGCTTATAAACAAATACATTATAAGTATAAAGCATCAAAAAGTGTAAATCAAGCAAAACTTGCGATCTTCGACGGACCGTCGCCGACATTGACCGCATAAAACGATGCTCCATAGCCGATCGCATCCCGATAGGAAGCACCCACGCTCTCGATAAACGCGTCCACACAGTCATTGCGGACAATGCTGACCGTGCAGCCGCCGAAACCGGCTCCGGTCATGCGTGTGCCGATCACGCCGTCTGCCGCGCAGGCCGCCACATACAAAGCGTCCAATTCCTTCCCGGTCACTTCAAAATCATAGCGAAGCGAATCGTGGGATGCCTTCATCAGCTTTCCAAAGGCATCCAGATCACCGCGGTTCAGCGCCTCGACTGCCTGCACGGTGCGTGCATTTTCCGTAACGGCATGCTTCGCGCGCTTACGGTTCACCGGATCTGTGATCGCGTCGGCGATCGCGTCGAACTCCTGTGGACTCAGGTCACAAAGTGCCTTTATGGGGCGCACCTTATTCAAGTCTGCCAGAGCCGCCTCGCATTCGCCGCGACGCTTATTGTATTCACTGTCCGCCAGGCCGCGCTTCTTATTGCTGCAGGCAATGACGATCTTCGCGTCCGGCAAAACAAAGGGCACATAGGTATAGTCCAGCGTCGCGGTATCCAGGAAGATCGCCTTATCCTTCGAGCCCATTGCGATGGCAAACTGGTCCATGATGCCACAGTTCACGCCATTGTAGCGGTTCTCGGATTCTTTACACAACCGGGAGATATACACCCCTTCCAGGCCGAATCCGAAAGTCTCGGTCAGAATTGTCGCCGTAAGCACTTCGATCGATGCCGACGAAGAAAGGCCGGATCCGTTCGGGATGTTCCCATAGTAGACGATATCCATGCCACCGTCAGCCGGCAGGATGAAACCGTGCTGTTTCAGCGCCCATATCACGCCCTTCGGGTAATCCGCCCAGCTATTCTGGTGCACATCCAGGGTATCCAGGGCAAACTCGATGATGCCCTTCCCCGGAAAATTCGCCGAGTACAGCCGCATCTTATCGGTACCGTTTCTGCGTGCGGCTGCGTAGGTGCCTATGGTCAATGCGCACGGAAAAACATGACCGCCGTTATAATCGATATGTTCACCGATAAGGTTTACACGCCCGGGCGCGAAGAAAACGTCCGCTCCGGAAGCGCTGTTAAATACGTCCTTCATCGACGTTTTCAGGGTCTCCAATACTTCATTCATCTCTTTTCTCCTCCATTCGCGACCAATAGTCGCGCAGATCTTGTTGCATGGTCATCTCGTCGTTCCAAATGCGTCCGTTCGACCATTCCTTCGGGAACTGTTCCCGATATTCCTGCTTCAAAAAGCGTTCATCCATCAATGCGATGACTCCGTAATCGTCCGCCGTGCGGACCAGTCTTCCGGCGGCCTGCAGCACCTTCGTGATGCCCGGGAACAGATAGGCATATTCGAAGCCCTTACCCATGGTCTCTTCGAAATAATCCCGAAGGATCTCCCGCTCGGTGCAGATCTGCGGCAGACCCGTTCCCACGATCAGAACACCGATCAGGCTTTCCCGAACCAGATCGATTCCCTCGGAGAAGATACCGCCCATGATCGCCATGCCGATGCGCGTCACGCGCTCTTCATTGACCGCGAATTCAGCGAGGAAATCCTCGCGGTCGCGCTCGCTCATATCCTGCTGCTGGTACATGAATTCGATCTTATGCCCCTGATGGAACGCCATCGTCTCCAGGACCTCACCGACATCCCACATCATACGGTAGGAAGGGAAGAACGCCATGTAGTTTCCGGCGTGGCCCTTCACGATCGTCAGGATATTTCGGGCAATGTTTTCATACTGCCGCGGTCCTCGCCTCGTATATACCGTTGAAACGCCGTTAACGACGCCCAGAAGGCGTTTTTCGGGGTCAAACGGAGAAGGGACCGTGATCGCATAATCCTCGTCATCTGCGCCCAGTAGCTCCTTATAATAGCGTATGGGAAGCAGTGTCGCCGAGAATAGGATCGTGCTGCGTCCCTGATGCATACAGTCGAGCAGGCGAGACGCCGGGTGCACACAGAATAAATGGACTAAAAACGAATCCTCGGTCGGTTCGCCATAGGCGACATACGATTCGTCCATCGCTTCATATGTCAGGAGGAACGACCTCAGTTCAAAATAGAAATCCAGAAGGTCTTTATCCGTGAACTCCGGATGTTCCTCGTAAAACCGCTCCATTTCGGAAAATGCAGCATAGACATTATCATACAACAGTGGAAGTTCGGAAGCATCCAAGAGCTCACGGTCTGCATTTTCCGCATCACACACCTTCTTCATCGAGGACAGCTGGCGCTGCAGACGGTCGAGTTTCGACGTCACCAGCGCCAACGCCGGCGTCTCCTTCGTGAGCGCCTTAGCATCTTTCACATGTTTATGCGACAAAACGGCGCTGTACATCTCGCGGGCACGTTCCACCAGATTATGCGCCTCGTCGATCAGGAATATATAATCTCCCCTCTCCTCGCCGGCGAAAAACCGGGCCAGCCGGACGTCGGGATCAAACACATAGTTATAGTCGCAGATGATCGCATCCATCCAATAAGTCGCATCCAGTGACAGTTCGAACGGACAGACCTGATACTTCTCCGCAACCTTCAGGATATCCTCGCGGGTAATACGATCGTATTGCGTCACCAGGTGGAACACGGCATCATTGATCCGGTCGAAGAAGCCACGTGCATACGGGCAGGCCTCCGGGTTGCAATCCGGCGTCTCCAGGATGCATAGTTTTTCTTTCGCAGTCAGGATCAGGCTCTTAAATGCCAGCCCCTTTTCACGCAGGATATCGAAGGCTTCCTGAGCGACTGTGCGCGTGATCGTTTTTGCCGTCAGGTAGAAGATCTTATCCGCAAGCCCCTGTCCCATCGCGCTGACCGAAGGAAAGACGGCCGACATCGTCTTTCCGATTCCCGTCGGCGCCTCGATATACAGTTTCTTTCCGGCGGCGATCGTCTTATATGTCGAAACGACCAGTTGCTTCTGTCCGTTCCGATACGGAAAGGGAAATGCGATCGAAGGAATGGAGGCATTGCGCTCCTTCCGATGCTCCATCAGGAAATCGAACCACTTCGTCAATTTCAGAAGGACCTCGGTGAACCAGTCTTCCAGCTGCTCAAATGTCAGCAATTCCTCGAAATACTTCACCTGCATGGTTTTAATGTTGCAATAGGTCATGCGTACGCCCATCTGCTTTTGATCGTTTTGAAGGGCAAAAATATAAGCATAACACAGAGCCTGCGCGCGGTGTACCGCAACAGGCTCCGTGAAATGCTCCACATTTGCATACATACTCTTTATTTCATCGATGGAGGTCACGCCGTCCTCCCGGGTAAATATCCCGTCGGCGCGCCCCTCCAATAAAATCGTATATTCGAGACAGGCGATCTCATGTTTCAGAGAAACTTCCGCGCGGTACGTGCTGCCGCCGCGATCCTGCAAAGTCTTATGTATCTTCGCCCCTTTAAGCATCGCCTTTTTATCCCGGTAGGAGCCGCTGCGATTATCCAGATCGCCGCTCTGCATCACAAATTCCACGAGATCACGTACCGAAATACGTATCCGTCCGTCTATGATACGATACATGGCTCCTCCTTAGTTTTGATCAAGCGCGGCGCTTGCTGCTCTTACTCTGATCCGCAAGCAGCTTGATGAATTCTTTTTCCGTGACCGGTTTCGAATAGTAGAAGCCCTGGAAATAATCGCAGGACAATTCTTTAAGCTTATCCACATGCTTCTGGTCTTCTACGCCTTCCGCCACGATCTTAAGTCCCAGCTGATGCGCCAGATTGATGGTGCTCTCGAGCACGATCATCGCCGTCGATTCCTTAAACGCATCCCAAAGGATGTTCTTATCGATCTTCAGCACATTAAACGGCAAATGCAACAGATAGTTCAGGTTAGAATTACCGGAACCGTAATCGTCGATCGCAAACGAGAAGCCGTTCTTCGACAGGTTGTCGATATTATCCGAGAAGGTCTTATTGAATACGGCACGTGCCGTTTCCGTGATCTCCAAAGCGATATATTGAGGAAGAATCTGTGTTTCCTTAATGATAGACATCAATCGCTCACTGAGGTTCGACTGCATACACTGAACGGTCGAAAGGTTGATCTCGATATACTCGACACCCTTTTTGTAGAGGTTATTTGCCGAGATCATACGGCATACCGAACGGAATACATGTTCGCCGATCCAGATGATATTGCCCTGCTCCTCCGCGATGGGGATGAATTCCTCAGGGGAAATGTCTCCCAGTTCTTCGCTCTTTAAGCGCACCAAAGCCTCTGCGGAGATGATCTTATCCGTTTTCGCGTCGATGATGGGCTGATAGTATACCTGGAACTTATCGGAACCGATCGCGTTCTTCACGATACGCTCGATATTCCGTTTACGCGTGATCCACTCCATGTCGACCTGATCCGGCGCCAGGAGGGTCTTATCCTCACCGCGCACGGACAGACGCAATACATTGATAAAATCGTCGACATCTTCGATCGTATGCAATTCCTTCGGACAGAGCGCATAACCAACCGTAGCGTTCAGATGCGTAATGCTGTCGCCGACCGCCCATTCTCCGTTAAACTCACGTTCCAGTTCGATCGCCATCTTCATGAATTCGGCTTCTTCGTAATCCGTCATGACTACGGCAAATGTACTCTGCGAATAGTGGAAAACGTGCATCTTTTTATAGTTTTGATTGATAAAACGCATGATCTGCTGGTACAGGTCACGCAGGTATTCCTCTCCGAAGGTCTCGCGGATCATGCGGATTCCGTGGAATTTGATCACGATGAGCGCAAACGGTTCCTTCATCGTATACAGGCTCTCCAGAACCATACGCAGACCGCCGGAATTCATAACGCCGAGTTCCGTCTCAATGAACTCGCCGGGACGTTCCAGGGTAATGTAGATGATGATCAGAACCAGTGCAGCTGCAAAGCTTTCGATCAAAAACTCGGGGAAAATGTATTGTACGAATACGCTTGCTACCATCATAAGCAGAAAGGCGATGGTACAATACTTCAGTTTTCGGTTGATGCCGCTCTTCGCATAACGTATGCAATTCAAGCTGAGGATCGTGTAAAAAACGGCCGATGCATAGAAGAAATAGGTCAACGGACCGCGATGATAGATGTAATCCGCGTCGATCGTGAACAGAAGTTCATGCACCGGGTTCGTGATCGAGATGAGCGATGTTAAAATGAACGGGACCGCAAGGATGATCCGAACCTCGTACGCCTGCTTATTCTCTTGCTTTGAAAATGTATTACAGTACAAATAGAACAACCAAAGGCAGGCCGGATGCGAGATGAAGTACGCCTGATGAAAGACCGTCTGTACCACGTAGTTACTCGGAACAGAAGGATCCTGTGTGATCGTGGCAAACAGATCGAAAGCGGCGGTAAACAAATTCATCCAGAACAGCCGGACCAGTCTGTCATTTTGATATGTTTGAAGATAACGCCCCAGGTAGAATGCGATGATCAATACCGTCATGACTGCCATGGCAGCGATATCGAAATATATGATATATTCCATAAAAACTCCCTTTTTTCGGCCTAGGCCATCTATCATTATATCACAGGGAAAATACAATATCTAGAGGAGATAGTACATTTTTAGAGCGGTTTTACAAAAAAAGTCCGCCTCTCCTGAAGAGGCGGACTGTATAAGCGGTTTACGTTTTACTCACACGGAATGAAAGCTCCCTTGGTATCCCTGATTAAATTGATAGCGTCTGTCAAACGGCTGTACCAGCCTGAGGTTTCGAATACCGAATAGGAAACTCCGTAATATGTGCTTACTGCACCATATTCATACTTAGCCTTCAGAATGGTGTTCTTGTGCGACTTACTGCGGCTGTAAGCATCGATCTTATATTCCGCAGAAAGTGGAGTTCCGTAGAACGGCCCCGAGAAACAATTCTCACCGGTCGTCATCTTTCCGTTGTGGGAAATGGCTCCGTTTTCATTTACCGCCCAGGTAGCTCTTGCACTGGCGATCAGGTAAAGTTCTTCGCTCCAAAGTAAAGGCTTGCGTCCTGCGGCGATTCGCATCTCGTTCTGATAACGGAATACCTTCACCGCATCTTCACGGTCAAATCCGTCGGAACAGATTCCGTAAGGATTTGCCTCCTGCCCGATCACGTTCAATGTATAAACGTCACCGTTCAGAGTAACCGTCAGAGGGTTGATCCCCGGAAGGAACACGTCACTCTGTGCGGTCATGTTGTAGGTCCCTGCATAGTACCGGTCAATGCCTGCCTCAACGTAGCAGATCAACATTTCCGGATCGATCGGGGTTCCTACGGTGGTGGGACCGGTATACTCGATAACGATATCGGCGGATACCGGCAGTTTGGTGCTTCGCGCTGCTACTTGCATCGCGGGTGCATCTGTGATCTTAAGTACAGGTCTTTCGGGAGCTTCAAAACGAAGGCTGCACGCTACGTCCATGTAGCTTACGGTCATTTCGTTCTGTGCGGTCAAAAGTAAAGGAGTCGCGATAAAACCTTCGGGATTTGTCATTACGCTGCCATCCGACATCGTAACAGCTACAACGAGGTCACTGGCCGTTATAGTTTCTCCGACATACTTCGATCCGATGTAGGTCGCGCTGATACCGATTGGAGCCGGCTTAACGATCTCCGGTTCGGGCTCGGTGATCTCAGCTTCAACTACTGCTGCAACTTCTGTTTCGGTCTCATCGATCGTTTCCGTTTCAGCTTCTGCATCGGTCTGCAGGTCTTCTTCCGGGATATCGATTTCTTCAGCGGTTTCCGTAAGCTCTTCGATCACATCGATCGTCTCAGTCATCTCGACTGTGTCGGTCTCTTCGATCGCTTCGGTTTCTTCGGCTACTGCAGTTACCTCAGTTTCCGAACTCGCCTCGGTCTCCTCGGCCGGTTCGAGATCGGAAGATGTTGCAATCTCCTCTTTCCATGTCTCGGGGATGATGTCCGCTATCGGGAGCACGCCGTCCATAGGGGCTTCAATAAACCACTCGTTTACGTCATACTCTTTTGCGTTTTCGATCCCTTCATCAGCATCCGCTTTCGCCTCGTCATTTGCTTCGAGAGCTTCTTTTTCTTTATCCGACCAGGCTGCAACGAACTGCTCACTATCCGATCCGGGATCACCGTAACTGGGGCTCAACACCGAGAAAAATACGTAAGGCATCACATAAACGACCATGCAAAGCGACATGATGATAGCTGTGATCCTAGTCAGCTTCTTAAGCATAATCGTATCCTCCTTTCGTGTGTTTCTCTCTTCGTGTGTTCCCCTTCCTTGTAATACCCCCTTCGGTCCTTCCCCAAAGACCTTACTTCTATATGTTTTATGCTATCATATTTGTTCTAAAAAGTCAATCGTTTTTTCATCACTTTTCTGTATTCTTTTCATTTTCTTTCCACTTTCAAGAATGATTATCGTCGGAATTCACTAAATTATGTGATTTTTCTAAATTTTTTCGAAATTATTTCTAAAGAGTCTCTGCCACTGAGCAGTTAGTAACTGATGTGTTGTGCTATACATTCGGAAAATTCATAAAAAACACACCTCCATATCGAAGGTGTGTTGAAGTGCAGGGGAAGAGGGATTCGAACCCCCGTGAACGGTTTTGGAGACCGCAATACTGCCGCTGTATGATTCCCCTATTCGGTTGTCTGCCGCAGGCTCATATTTTCGAGTGCCACGCGACTTTACAATAATAGCACAGCCCCTCGGATTTGTCAACAAAAATATGACATTTTCTTTGAGGCTGTGCTGATATATTTTTTGCCGAATTATACGGCAGTATTCTTAGTGATGGAACAGGCGCAGACCGGTAAAGCACATAGCGATACCGTACTTATCGCACATCTCGATCACGTTGTCGTCGCGGATGGATCCGCCGGGCTGCGCGATCACGGTAACACCGCTGCGGTGTGCGCGCTCGATGTTGTCACCGAAGGGGAAGAACGCATCGGAACCCAGAGCTACGTCAGTCAATGTATCCAGCCATGCACGCTTCTCTTCTCTCGTGAATACTTCAGGCTTTACCTTGAAGATATTCTCCCAGATGCCGTCTGCCAGAACGTCCATATAATCATCGCTGATATATACGTCGATCGCGTTATCACGATCGGCACGTCCGAGCTTATCCACGAACTGCAGGTTCAGTACCTTCGGGTTCTGACGCAGATACCAGTTGTCTGCTTTATTGCCCGCAAGGCGTGTGCAGTGGATACGGGACTGCTGGCCGGCACCGATACCGATGGCCTGGCCGCCCTTTACGTAGCAGACGGAGTTGGACTGTGTATACTTCAGTGTGATCAGAGCGATCATCAGGTCGATCTTCGCCTGCTTTGAGAATACGGTGTTCTTCGTTACCATATTGTTCAGGAATGCTTCGTCGATCTTCAGTTCATTGCGTCCCTGCTCGAAGGAAACACCGAACACCTGCTTGCGCTCGATCGGATCGGGAACGTAGTCGGGATCGATCTCGATCACGTTGTAGCCGCCCTTCTTCTTCGCCTTCAGGATCTCCAGAGCTTCCGGCTCGTATCCGGGGGCAATGACACCGTCGGACACCTCACGCTTGATCAGAAGCGCTGTGGAAACATCGCAGACGTCGGAAAGGGAAATGAAATCGCCGAAGGAAGACATACGGTCTGCGCCGCGGGCACGCGCGTAAGCGGATGCCAGAGGGGACAGATCACCCATGTCGGCTACCCAGTAGATCTTCTTTTCGATCTCACTAAGCGGAAGGCCAACAGCCGCGCCGGCAGGGGAAACATGCTTAAAGGAAGTAGCCGCGGGAAGGCCGGTCGCCTGCTTTAATTCGCGCACCAACTGCCATCCGTTGAAGGCATCCAGGAAATTGATATAACCGGGTCTGCCGTTGAGCACCTTGATGGGAAGGTCCGAGCCGTTCTCCATGAAAATACGGGAAGGCTTCTGATTCGGGTTACAACCATACTTGAGTTCAAGTTCTTTCATTTTGCTACCACCTTATTTGTTCTTATTGATGATGCGCGTCTGATATGCGCCGGTCTGAATATCGATAAAACGAACGAACAGAGAAACCTTGTGCTCTGCGTTCAGGTTCGTCCAGATCATCTCGGTAAATGCGTCGATGTCGCCGTCGATGTCTACGAGTGTAGGCTCACCTTCGAAGCTGGGCAGCGGATTTCCGTCGTCCATATATGTGTGGATGAAGCGGCCCTCGCCGGAACGGGGAACGTCTACGGAAAATGTATTGCGCAGGCAGCAGGTCGGATCGCCGTTGTCGCTCTTTAAAATCGACATCGTGTAATCATAGAAGCCGTTCTGCACGTTCAGGATCGCGGAGATACGAGGGGTGTAGTTCGGACCGTCGGGCTCGAATTCACGCGTTTTAAGTGCCTCTTCGAAAGTCTTGCCGTCCCGCATCATCTCATAGATGGTATCGGTCTGGTCGCCGTTGGTCACGATCGTCGAATTGCCGAACACGCGTACCGGAGAATAGATGATCAGGCTCGGATCGGACAGTTTGGAAGGATCGAATGCCTGTGTGCGGATGCCGTTGTTCTCTTCTACGAATACACGGTTGCGGCTGTTCACGCTGCGTCCCATGATAAAATATGCACAGACAGCGTATTTGCCGTCTTTGCTCTTACCTACAACGATACCTCTGCCGGGGTAAGTTGTCTCTGCCAGTTCATTTGCCAGTGAAATCTTTTCCATTTTCTCCTCCGTTTGTTCTGTGTGGCCGGTCCGAAACCGGTTTATGTATTATTTACTCAACAAGTGTATCATAGCATGGTATACGGCCATTTGTAAAGAAAAAACAAACCGTTTTTTCGGTCTTTCTTCCATTACTTATGATAAGGTTCCCCGAATATGATGCGATATGCGCGGTAGATCTGCTCCGTCAAAATGACCCGCATCAACTGATGGGGAAATGTCATGGCCGAAAAACTGAGTTTGAAATCCGCCTGTTTCGATATGCGCGGATCCAACCCCAGAGAGCCCCCGATCACAAAGCAAATATGAGACACGCCGGCCACGCCGAGTTTTTGGATCTTCTCGGAAAATGCGACCGAGGAAAGCGGCGTTCCGCCGATCTCCAGCGTAATGATATACGCATCGTCCGGCAGTTTCGCGAGCAGGCGGTCGCCTTCTTTTTCCAGTATCTGGCGATTCAGGTTGTCGGAAGCGTCGTCCGGGGTCTTTTCGTCTGCCACCTGGACGATCTCCGGCTTGCAGTAACGCGTCAGCCGCTTCATATATTCGGCGATCGCAGCCTCCCAGTAGGATTCGCGGATCTTTCCCACACATAAGATCGTGATCTTCATATTCACTCCGTATGCCGGTCACCGGCCGTTTCCGAAAACATGAGCGATGAGAAAATCCCTCATCGCCCATGGGTCTTAATTGCTGTATATTTGATTACTTATTCTGCAAATATTCATGGATACCCTTAGCACCTGCGCGTCCGGCTTCCATGGCCAGGATAACGGTTGCAGCGCCGGTAACGGCATCACCGCCGGCAAATACACCTTCTTTTGAAGTCTGGCCGTTCTCCTCGGAAGCAATGATGCACTTCCATTTGCTGGTCTCCAGACCTTCGGTCGTGGAAGAGATCAGCGGGTTCGGGGAGGTGCCGAGCGACATGATGACGGTATCAACATCCAGGGTAAACTCCGAATTCGGCTTAACGACAGGTCGTCTTCTTCCGGATTCATCCGGCTCTCCGAGTTCCATCTCCACGCACTTCATACCGGCTACCCAGCCCTTATCATCTACGAGGATCTCGGTCGGGTTCGTAAGAAGTTTAAAGATGACGCCCTCTTCCTTTGCATGGTGTACTTCTTCGACACGGGCAGGAAGTTCTTCCTCACCGCGACGATATACGATATATACCTCCGCGCCCAGACGAAGCGCGGTTCTGGCTGCGTCCATGGCAACGTTTCCGCCGCCTACGACAGCTACCTTCTTACCGGCAGAGATCGGGGTCGCATAGTCTTCTTTAAATGCCTTCATGAGGTTGCTGCGGGTCAGGTACTCATTGGCCGAATAAACACCGTTCGCCTGCTCGCCGGGGATGCCCATGAACTTCGGCAATCCTGCGCCGGAACCGATGAAAACAGCCTCGTAGCCGTCCTCCATGAGTTCGTCGATCGTGATGGACTTACCGATGATGGCATTGCATACGATCTCCACGCCCAGACTCTTAACGTTGTTGATCTCCTTCTGAACGACAGCGCTCTTCGGAAGACGGAACTCCGGAATACCGTAGGTCAAAACGCCGCCCGGCTCGTGCAGGGCTTCGAAGATGGTCACGGAGTATCCGAGTTTCGCCAGGTCGCCGGCACAGGACAGGCCAGCAGGGCCGGAACCGATCACGGCCACTTTATGGCCGTTGAGCTTTTCTGCCTTCTTCGGGACAATGCCGTGCTCGCGTGCCCAGTCAGCAACGAAACGCTCGAGCTTACCGATGGCTACCGGCTCACCCTTGATTCCACGAACGCATTTACCCTCGCACTGGCTCTCCTGCGGACATACACGGCCGCAGACAGCAGGCAGGGAGCTGGACTCGCTGATGATATTGAAAGCACCCTCAAAATCTCTCTCTTTGATCTTCGAGATAAATGCGGGAATGTTGATCGCTACAGGGCAGCCCATCATACAGCGGGCATTCTTACAGTTGAGACAACGCTGTGCCTCTTCTACGGCTTCCTCTTCGTTGTAGCCATAGCAAACTTCTTCAAAGTTGTGTGCGCGGACCTTCGGATCCTGCTCACGCACCGGTACCTTATGCATTACGTCCATTATTTGTCACCTCCGCAGTTTCCGCATCCGCCGTGATGTGTGTCGCCCTCTTTTGCAGCGAGGAACGCACGTCCTTCCTCGGTCTTATACATCTGCGAACGCTTCATGGCCTCATCAAAGTCGACCAGATGTCCGTCAAACTCCGGACCGTCAACGCAGGCGAACTTCACCTGGCCGTCTACGGTCAGACGGCAGGCGCCGCACATGCCGGTTCCGTCTACCATGATCGGGTTCATGCTGACGATGGTCGGGATACCGAGCTCCTTCGTGAGCTTACATACGAACTTCATCATGATCATCGGTCCGATGGCTACGCAGGCATCGTATTTCTTACCTTCTGCAACCAGATCGGAAATGACCTGGGTGACCATGCCGTGACGGCCGTAGCTTCCGTCATCCGTTGTGATGTAGAGGTTGTCGGCAACTGCCGCCATCTCCTGCTCCATGATCACGAGATCCTTCGTCTTCGCGCCTACGATGGCATCTGCGTGGAAGCCGTTCTCACGGAACCATTTCACCTGCGGGTACACAGGCGCAGTTCCGAGACCGCCGGCCACGAATAATACCTTCTTTTTGGAAAGTGTCTCAGGATCCTCACTGATGAACTCGGAAGGACGTCCGAGAGGTCCGACGATATCGGCAAATGCTTCGCCGGTCTTCAGCTGCGCCATACGGAAAGAAGATGCTCCGACGACCTGAACGACCAGGGTAACGGTCTCCTTCTCTCTGTCATAATCACAGATCGTCAGCGGAATACGCTCAGATTTGTCGTCGGTCCTGACGATAACGAACTGTCCGGGAAGGCACTTTCTGGAAACCAAAGGCGCCTTTACGTCAAATAGGTAAATGTTTTCTGCCAGCTTTTCGGCCCGCAAAATGTCATACATTGAATTATCCTCCGTTTATCATAGCGTAAGGTCGATGCAACTGCCCGACCTTACACGTAGAAATATGGTTCGATCGCCGCCGGAACGTTTCAGCGCCCGGCGCAGCGTTCGTAAAAATCTAATATCCGGCCTGGAAACAGGCCTATCGGAACTGCCAGAAGCCCGATCAAGCGATCTCAGGGAACAGAGCCTTTACCGCAGGATAGATCTTCTTAAACTTCTGATAACGCTCTTCGTACTTCGCAACGAGCTCCGGTGTCGGCTCAACGGTGTCAATGACCTTAACGAGCTTCGCTGCTGCGTCCTCTACGGATGCGAACTCACCGTTTGCAACAGCTGCGAGCATAGCGCCGCCGTATGCAGGACCTTCTTCGGATGCGATGACATCGACCTTGAGGTTCATGATGTTCGCGATCATCTTCTTCCACAGCGGGCTCTTTGCGCCGCCGCCGCAGATCTTGGTGCGCTCGATCTTGATGCCGAGGCTGCGAGCTACTTCGAGAGAATCACGAAGTGCAAATGCAACGCCTTCGAGAACGGCCTGTGTCATATCCGCACGGGTGGTATCCATGGTCATGCCGATGAAACAGCCTCTTGCGTTCGGATCGTTGTGAGGAGAACGCTCGCCCATCAGGTACGGCAGGAAATAAACATGGTTCTCACCGAGCTTGGTGATCTTCTTCTGCTCCTCTGCGTAAGCATCAGTGCCGATGATGTCATCCATCCACCACTTGTTACAGGATGCAGCGGAAAGCATGCAGCCCATCAGGTGGTAAGCGCCGTCTGCGTGTGCAAATGCGTGCAGGGCGTTGTTGGCATCTACGCCGAACTTCTTGCTGGAAATGAAGATGGTGCCGCTGGTTCCGAGGGAAATGTTGCAGTTTCCGTCGCCTACGGTTCCGGTTCCTACAGCAGCTGCTGCGTTGTCGCCTGCGCCTGCAACGATCTTAACGCTCGTGGAAAGCCCTAACTCTGCTGCAACGTCTGCCTTCAGGGTGCCTACGGTCTCGTAGCTTTCGAAGATCTTCGCCATCTGGGACTCCTTGATACCGCAGATGTCGAGCATTTCCTTCGACCAGCACTTATTCTTAACATCGAACAGAAGCATCCCGGAAGCATCGGAAACATCCGTGCAATGTACGCCGCTGAGCATATAAGCGATATAGTCCTTCGGAAGCATGATCTTTTCGATCTTAGCGAAGTTCTCGGGCTCGTTGTTCTTGATCCAGAGTACCTTCGGAGCGGTGAAACCGGTGAAGGAAATATTGGCCGTGTATTCGGAAAGCTTATCCTTACCGATCACGTTATTCAGGTAGTCACACTCTTTGTATGTACGACCGTCGTTCCAAAGGATCGCGGGACGGATGACATTGTCCTCTTTATCCAGGATGACCAGTCCGTGCATCTGACCGCCGAAGCTGATGCCTGCGACCTGGGACTTATCGCACTCGCTCACGAGTTCCTTGATACCTGCGATGGTCTCGCGATACCAATCCTCAGGATTCTGCTGTGACCAGCCTGCCTGCGGGAAATAAATGGGATACTCGCGGGAAACGATCTTCTCTATTCCGCCCTTTTCATTCATGAGCAGCAACTTGACTGCTGATGTTCCTAAATCGACACCGATATATAACATCTCATACCTCCGTATTATTTTGTTCTCATTTTTGAGCGCACGGCTCCTTTATTATCCTACACGATATATGTTAAAAATGCAACAACTTTTCCTAAAAATCCACATCACGGGAAATATAATTCTTTACGAATCGCCCCACTTATATTATACTTAGGAAGGAGCAAAGCGGTCATCCCGTAAAACCGGGAACCGGGCCGCACGTTCCGAATGATCACGCATCACATTCTATTATAGATACGAAAGGAGCATCTCTTATGAATACGATCGAATGTATCAAAACACGCAGAAGCATCCGCGAGTATAACGGACAGCCGGTGGACCGAAAGCTGATCGAGCAGGCCATCGAAGCGGCTGCCTTCTCTCCTTCCTGGAAAAATACACAGGTGACCCGCTACATCGTCATCGATGACGCGGCTTTAAAGGACCGCATTGCCGACGAATGCTGCTCTTCCAACCACAACGGCGGCATCATCAAGCAGGCTCCGGTTCTGGTCGTTACGACCATGATCAAAGCTCGCTCCGGTTACGAGCGCGACGGCTCGTTCTCCACTCCGAAGGGAGACGGCTGGCAGATGTTCGACTGCGGCATCGCTACACAGAGTTTCTGTCTTGCAGCGCACGAATTGGGGCTGTCCACACTGATCATGGGCATCTATGATACCGATAAGATCACCGAGATCCTGCAGATTCCGGAGACCCAGGAGGTCGCTGCGCTGATCAGCGTCGGCTACACTGACCTTACCGACGTTGCGGCTCCGAAGCGCAAGACTTTGGAAGACCTGATCACCTATAAGTAAAACCGCAAACCAACTTCGATTAAGGAGTATCTCCATGCAAATTCGACATTTTTTAAGTCCTTCGGATCTTTCGGAGGCAGAACTGGATCGGTTGCTCACCTTAGCGAGCGATATCGAGGAAAACCCGGACGCCTACGCCCATGTTTGTGACCGCAAAAAACTGGCCACCCTCTTCTACGAGCCCAGCACCCGCACCCGCCTCAGTTTCGAGGCCGCGATGCAAAACCTCGGCGGCACCGTTATCGGTTTCTCCGATGCATCCCAAAGCTCCGCTACGAAGGGTGAAAGCGTATCCGATACCATCCGTATCATCAGCTGCTACGCCGACATCTGCGCCATGCGTCATCCGAAGGAAGGCGCGCCCATGGTCGCAGCGCAAAAGTCCGGCATTCCCGTGATCAATGCGGGTGACGGCGGACACCAGCACCCGACGCAGACATTGACCGATCTGCTCACGATCCGGAAGCTCAAAGGCCGCCTGGATCACCTGACCATCGGCATGTGCGGCGACCTGAAATTCGGCCGTACCGTACACTCCCTGATCAATGCGATGATCGTCTACCCCGGCGTATCCTTCGTCCTGATCTCGCCGAAGGAACTGCGCGTTCCCGATTACATCCGAAAGAACGTTCTGCAGGACCGCGGCATCCCCTTCGAGGAGGTCTCCAACCTGGAGGAAGCCCTTCCGAAGTTAGACCTCCTGTACATGACCCGTGTACAGCGTGAGCGTTTCTTCAACGAAGAGGAATACATCCGCATGAAGGACTCCTACATCCTGGATCGCCAAAAGATGGAACTGGCCCCGAAGGACATGCTCGTCATGCACCCGCTTCCCAGGGTCAATGAGATCTCCGTCGACGTCGACGATGATCCGCGTGCCGTCTACTTCAAGCAGGTCCAGTACGGCGTCTACGCCCGCATGGCACTGATCATGACGTTGCTTGGGCTGGATCCCGGGAAACCCCTGTAGTAAGCATAAATATCTATGATCTCATCGATCATTATCAGAAGCATAAATAAAGAAGCGACACGGAATACGTTCCGCGCCGCTTCTTTTTCTTTTTTGTTCTCTTATATGTTATTTGGCTTTGTTAAATGTTCCAAGGTCAAATAAGAAATACTGCCCGTTTTCGATATCGTTCTCTTTTACTCCCTTGAGTTCAGGGTAAGTCATTTTCGCGAGCATCTTTTCAAAAAATTGGTCATCTCGTTCAGCTACTCTGCCTACTATAAATTCACCGCAAGCTCCCGGTCGAAGAGAAATCGACATACCATCCCATGCTTCCAGATAATTATTTCTTTCCGGGCTGATCTTGAAATAATGTCCGGGATCAAAAAGCTCCTCACCAGTATTTTTGCAATCACACACGAAAGTAAAATGTACACCATAATCTACGCTCCAGAAAGGCAATTCCACACCTACTCCATTTAATTCAAAATCAAGTTTTGCAGGTGTACACAAATTTGCGATTTCTACCTTTTGTGTAAGCCATTTAACCGAATCATGCGGTGAAATGAACGTATTATCGGCCGATACGCCTTGCGCTATTTCTTTTACGGTTTTATAGCAAAAATCAATCAGAGTGTATTTGGGAATAAGCCACTTCATAAATTTCTTAGCTTCTAACTCACCAAGCGCTTGAATTCTTTTGATTATTGCCTCCTGCAAATTTTCATGTGTTACTTTAGCAGTTTTTTCTGCATCTGCCCATTCCATGGCATTCAGATAATGATTTAAATCATCTTTGCAGACATATACTTCCACCACCCGGAAACCATCGGGCATCAAATGAGGGGATGATACCCAAACCACCGATGTGTTTCCGTCAAGGGTCATTCCACGATCGGATGTAAATGTAATGGTATATTTTACCGGAACATCATTCTTTGTTTCCTGGATATATGTAAGCTGTAACCTATTCATATCCTGCACCGACTGATTATGCATACGAGGGATAATATAGTCTCCATTCTTCCAAGTAGTATGGATAACGGAAGGAGCATCTATTGAGATTCTATATCCACAGGGCAATCCGTTCAGTAGCTCTCCGAAGTCAAACCGAATATCTTGAGTTGTATTAGGGATGATCCATGAAGTTAATGTATATGTGTAACCTCCGTCGCTTGTGACAGGTCTGGACGGCCTCCATATAGCATATAAGGGAATCACGCTTCCATCACTCATCGCCCCGCAAGCAGTAAGGATATCAGAATCAATATTCTGCCCCTCTGCGAATATAGCGCCAGTTCCATCTTTTGTCGTACTCCATCCGACAAATTCTTGAGGAATGGTTTCAAAATTCGGCGAAGAATAAGGGCGCTCTGAAATATTACAGGAATAAGTATTCCTAGGCATGCGAACATCATCCCCGTACTTTATCGATATATCGTCGACGGATCCGTTACCGGAACCACCTCCACGATTTGCCTCAAAACGGATCGTATATGAACGCAGTGTCCAGATGGCTTTGAGGGTAATACTTGTCGAGCTGCTGACTGTATCGTTGGCAGATACGAATTTGCTCGTATTTCTCGCATCGACCCAACCCTCAAATACATAACCGGGCTTAGAAGGTGTCGGCAAGGTGCCAAACGTTGAACCCGAATCACGACAGATCGGGTCGAGAGAATCCGCTCCGGTCAGTTTTATTAAAATGACCTTTTTAGTTTCCAGTTTCTCTTTACATTTCGTACACTTAAGAACCTTTTCACCAGGCTTCTTTGTGGTAGGCTCAGTAACTAACTCCCACTCACCCGGAACATGACCGGTATGTTTGATCGCTCGTGTTTGCTTCTCTCTGCATTCAAGGCAGATCCTGGTTTCAACGCCATCTGTCTCGCAAGAAACCGGAGTCGTTTCTTTCCAGCTGTCCCACTTATGACCGCCGGGGGATTTTACGGTTCTTGTTTCCGTGTAATCGCATCTCTCACAAACGCGTTTTTCTGTACCATCCGTGGTGCAAGTTCTGGACTTAACTGTGATCCATTCGCCCATTTTATGGCCTAAAGCCGGAATGACCGATGTACCGCAGTTTGCGCCACAGGTATCACATACCAGATATTTGGATCCGTCTGTCGTACAGGTTGCCGCTTTTATGATCTTAAAGTTTCCGTGCGGTGTATGTAAGCCGGTCGCCGGAATTGTGCGGGTCTCCTTCTGATTACATGTTAAGCATACACGGGTCTCAACGCCGTCTTTGCCGCAGTTATTCGGTGTTGTAACCTTCCAGCTGTCCCACTTGTGGCCGCCGGGGCTCTTGATCGTAACAGTTTCCGTATATCCGCATCTGCCACAAGTATGCTTTTTAGAACCATCAGCCGTGCAGGTCGCCTGCTTGATCGTAGTCCAGCTGCCGTAATCATGGCCTAATGCCGGAATGACCGATGTACCGCAATTCGCGCCGCAGGTATCACATACCAGGTATTTCGATCCTGCTGTTGTACAGGTAGCTGCTTTTGTGATCTTGTAATTTCCGTGCGGTGTATGTAAGCCGGTCGCCGGAAGTGTCCGGGTCTCCTTCTGATTACATGTTAAGCATACACGGGTCTCAACGCCGTTTTTGCCGCAGTTGTTCGGTGTTGTAACCTTCCAGCTGTCCCACTTGTGGCCGCCGGGGCTCTGGATCGTTGCCGTTTCCACGGTGCCACATTTCGAGCAGGTACGACGTTTTGTACCATTCGTAGTACAGGTCGCTTTTGTGATCGTAGTCCAGCTGCCAAAAGCATGTCCAAGTTTTGTGATCGTTCCGGTTTCCACGACTCCACATCTCGAACAGGTGCGCTGCTTTGTACCATTAGCGGTACAGGTCGCTGCCTTCGTCGTGGTCCAGTTTCCGAAACTATGGCCTAATGCCGGAATGGTAGTTGTTCCGCAGTTAGCTCCACAGGTATCGCATACCAGATATTTCGATCCTGCTGTTGTACAGGTAGCTGCTTTTGTGATCTTGTAATTTCCGTGCGGCGTATGTAAACCGGTTGCCGGAAGTGTCCGGGTCTCCTTCTGATTACATGTTAAGCATACACGGGTCTCAACACCGTCTTTGCCGCAACTATTCGCTGTCGTAACCTTCCAGCTGTCCCACCTATGGCCGCCGGGGCTCTTGATCGTCGCCGTTTCCTTGGCGCCACATATCGAACAAGTACGTTCCTTCGTTCCGTCCGTAGTACAGGTCGCTGTCTTCGTCGTAGTCCAACTGCCGAAAGAGTGGCCGGGTGCAGTGATCGTTTTCGTTTCCTTGCCACCACATCTCGAACAGGTGCGCTGTTGTGTACCATTTGAGGTACAGGTTGCTGCCGTCGTAGTGGTCCAACTGCCAAACGAATGGCCGGGTGCAGTGATCGTCAGCGTTTCCTTGCCTCCGCATCTCGAACAGGTGCGCTGTTGTGTACCATTTGAGGTACAGGTCGCTGCCGTCGTAGTGGTCCAACTGCCAAAAGAGTGGCCAGGTGCAGTGATCGTCTGCGTTTCCTTAGTGCCACATCTCGAGCAGGTGCGCTGCTGTGTACCATTTGAGGTACAAGTCGCTGCCGCCGTAGTGGTCCAACCGCCAAAGTTATGACCCTTTGCCGCGATCTGATAGCCGGCTAACGTTTTTCCGCACAAAGTACATTCAGCATGACCGGTACCTGTCTTTGTACAGGTAGAATCAACGTCCGTTACGTTCTTCGAAACATGTGACTTTACAGGAATTACTTCTTTTTCGACCTTACCACAGCGATTACATTTTCTCTCTTTGGTTCCGGTAGAATAGCAGGTAGAATCTCTAGTCACATTCCAGCTGCCCCAGTAATGGTAATTTAAGCAGCTATCACATGCATATACGATCGTGTCAGCGTTGTCCGCGTCAAACTTCTCCAGTACTTCAGGTACAGAACTGCTAAATCTGGCAAATAACTGATCCACGGTTATACCGGGCTCGGTTCCCAGAATATAGGCTGCAGTTCCGGCGATCGACTGCGCTGCGCCGGATGTACCATTATCCCACAAAACGTATGCGTCCACATAATCGCCGTAATTCGAATACGTGGTCTGGCCGAGTTCATTGACTGCACCGACAGCCAGCACCGTCGGATATGCAGCCGGGTAGACCTTCTCGGTATCGGAATAGTTACCGGCAGCAGCTACTACAAGGATTCCCGCCTCATATGCTCGGACCAATGCATCTTCCAAAAGTGCAGAACGTTCTGTTCCAACAAAACTCATGGAAATAATGTCTGCTCCGTTTTCGATTGCCCAATTGATGCCGGCAACTACAGATGAATACGTTCCGTGTCCCTCATCATCAAGCACCTTAACATCATAGATATCCGCTTCGGGAACCTGTGACATTAAAATCGCTGCCATGGAGTTTCCATGAGCGGATCCTTCATTTTTCTCTCCGACAAAAGAAACGCTCTTCTTCGTTTCAAATTCGGATACTCCTGCGTCCAACAACGCGATCTTGATCCCCGCTCCTGCGTACTCATCGCAGTCATGATCATCATGGCAATGATCAACCATTCCGAACACGTCACACGTGTCGTGGTCATGCTCCCCTGTGTATTCCACATTAGCATCTGCCAAAACGGAAGCATCTACATAGGTCGCATCATGTGCAGGAACACTTCCGGCCAGAATAATAGCCAAAAGTGTACCTGCAAGTTTTTTCAGTTTTTTCATTCTTTATCCTCCTTTGTATTTTAGCAGGTCTATGGCCATGTCCTGCTCTGAAAATGATCTTTTTATTCAAGATCATAAACATTCCTGATTTGTTTTATCCAATCATACCATTTTTACAACTGGTTTCATTTATACCATGTATCGCAAAAAAAGTCAAGCAAAATAATTCCGATTGTTTTTGGCATTTTGTGAAAAATTAGTCTGCTTGTCAACAAAGCCTCTGCCATGCTATAATTATTTGCGTGTGCAATAGAAACGAAAAATATATGCCGCTGTTTGCACAACAGCGAGATAAAAAGGGGATCCGGAGAAAAGATAGTTTTCATTCTCCTGTCAAAGCTAAATAAGGCAAGAGTTTCACGATCCAGGCGAAAGCCGTTGCCGGCCTGTCCGGAAGCGTATCCATGGCAACCACCTCTGTCACCTACGGCAATGGTTGCAACATCACCGGATCCTTCTCTTCCAGCAGCAAGATCACCAGCGTTACCGGAAAGATCATCAACTCGTCCGGTACGGTAGTTCAGTCCGAGACCATTTATCCGAACTCCTATTCCGTTGATATTAAGAGTTCTGCGATCAACTCGAACCTGAGATTTGGAAAGCTTGCAAGAGGCGGTTATAGTCTCTCGGTTACCGCTAATGATGCGGATGGACACTCCCTGACCAGAACTGTTACTTTCTCTGTAAGGTAATTCACTAAAACGTCTGATATATACAGACATAAAAAACCGCCCGATCCCGCCAACTGCGAGATCGGGTGTTTTTTCGATTAGTAAACATTATCCTAATCAATATGCTCTCCTTCGTCATCTATGAAGTTTCTCTCGAAAACAGCCTTCTGTCTTCTATCATTCCATGTAGTTTTGATAGTACATCTTCTTATATGCTGTTTTTGCAATAATACCTGACGTCATAAATAAAAGCCCTGAAAGCAACAACGTATAAAAACCGGCGGCCGGAGCAACAACATTACCCCCGCCCTTACTATTCAGTTTTTCCTGTATCTCGAAGTACTTTAACAGAAACACACAGACATCTACTCCGATGATGAAAAAGCCTGTCAGAACGAGTCCGGATCCCTTGCCTTTTTTGATACGAGAAGCATACACTACTCCCAAAGCAATAATCAGTAAGATCAAAAGGCCATAATATTTGAGTTCTTCCTCGATCAAAGTAACTGTGACTATATTCAAAAAGGAGTAGAAAGGAAAAAACAAAGCGAGGACGCCGATTGCACCTCCCAACATACCAATAGACATACCGGTATGAAATAATGAATTTGCCCGTTCCACAGCGTCAGCATATTTCAAAAAAGAATTCTGAACACGGGAATATGGCCGTTCTCCATAGTAGTTGGAGTATTTTTCAGAGGGTTTCGATGCCGTTTCTTCCATAGGTTTTCCGGTTGCAAAAACGATTTTACAGGTATGGCACATGGTCGCGGTATCTGGCAGGCTTTCACCGCAGTTCGGACAGATCATAATAACACCTCTTCTCCGGTAAAATTTCAAAAAATAATCAGGTCTTTGGGCCCATTACAGGCCCATTGACTTGATTATCTATTCAGTCTGTTAAACTCTATATCTTATGAACTTATCTTCTTATTTCTTCTTGGAAGTGCCCTTCTTCTGGGAAGGTGCCGAAAGGAACATATAGCAAACTGCTGCCAAAGCGCCGCCAACCAACGGAGCTACGATAAATACCCAAACATCTGCCAATGCATCGCCACCTACGAACAGAGCCGGTCCGAAACTTCTCGCAGGGTTCACGCTCGTACCGGTAAAGTGGATACCGAAGATGTGTACCATGGTCAATGTAAGACCGATCACAAGACCTGCCATCGAAGAATACTCCGCCTTCGCGGTAACGCCCAAGATTGCGATCACAAATACGAAGGTGAGGATGATCTCAATGATCAGGGACTTCGCTACATCGCCATCAAACAAACCGTTCTGTCCGAGTTTATCAAAGTTGCCGGTCAGGCCGCCCAAAACTGCTGCACCTGCAATAGCACCGATGAACTGAGCTACGACATAACCGCAAAAATCCTTCACATCCATCTTCTTCGAGATCAGCATTGCAAAGGAAACCGCCGGATTGATGTGGCAACCGGAGATATTGCCGATGGAATATGCCATCGCAACGATCACAAGGCCGAACGCCAGAGCAGTCATAATATACGCTGAATCGAACTTATTCGTATCACATCCGGCGACTGCAGCCGTTCCGCAGGCAAACAAAACCAAAACAAATGTACCGATAAACTCTGCTACATACTTCTTTAACGCTTCCATATCTTTCCTCCTAACCTTAGAAAGCTTTTCGCATTTTTTGTACCGATCACGGGCATAGCCCACCTACACCCGAATCATACCACAATGCTATGGAAAAATCAAGATTTCAGTTCCTGCGAAATCGTTAATCGATCCTCCTTCAGTTCAAACGCTCCGAGAGCTCCGCACACCATCGGAATGCGCGGCGGCTGATGCCCGATATCCGCCTCAAACACGATTGGAACGTTCAGGGGAGCCAGCGCGTCCAGAACGGCGGTCTCATAGTCCGTGTCATACTGCATATTGAAGATGGCCGGACGTCCGAACACGAAACCCTTTGCATTTTCAAAGGCTCCCGCTTCACGTAACTGCCACAGCGCACGCGTCAGCATCGGAGAACTCAGTTCAAAACTCTCTAGGAACCACAGGACGCCGTCGTCCTTATAACGGCGGGCGAAGCCCGCACCGTCCTCGTACGGCGTACCGATGAGGCAGACAATGCTGTCCAGGCAGCCGCCGATCCACCGGCCGGATGCCCCCAGTTGCTCTGCTCTCTTACCGTTTTTATCGACACCGAAGATCTTAACATCGCTGTTAAGTTCATACGGTTCCAGCCCTGTCTCACGCTTCAGCCAGCCATTCTGGTAGCGATCGTAGCTTTCATGTACGAACGTTTCGTCGTTACCGGAAAACAGTTTTCCTTGCCACAGGTCAATATTTTCCGAGATACTCGGATGCCAGGGCACCATACCGAAGTCTCCGAGGTTATGGCTGTAGATCGATGCGATATCGAGGCAGGTCGTGATCGAATAGGTCAGGTTCGTCGTGTCGGAGTATCCCTGCACCCACTTCGGATCGGCTCGCAATATGTCTGCTGCATCTTTCAGATAGGGCAATGCTTCGCAGAGGTAATCTCCGCCCGATTCCGCAACGATCGTGCGTACCTTCGGATCAACCAGCAAGCTCTTCAGTGCATTCGCACGTACGCCTGCCGCAGCGCTCCTGCCCCGCTCACTCTGAAACACTTCGGCTGTTTCCTTTACGCAGAAACCAGCCTGTTTCAGCTGCGTTACCGCGCTCTTATGGCGGATGATATCGACTTCGGCAGTGCGCCCGTCAGAGGGCGCGCAGATGCCGATACAGTCACCGGGTTTCATAAATCTCGGATAGATCATGTTCTCACCTCGTTGTTGATTTTTTTTCGTATTTCGTGTATGATAGTTACAGCATTTGTCAGGAGGTATTTTATGTTAAATATCAGCGGTCTGGAAGAAGGTATCGTACTCGATCATATCAAAGCCGGCATGTCCACTTTGGTTTTCGATTCCCTGAACCTGGAAAAACTGAACACGGAGGTGGCGATCATCCGCAACGCGAAGAGCCAAAAGATGGGCCGTAAGGACATCATAAAGATCGCCGGAGGCCTGGATCAGGTCGACCTCGACATCCTCGGCTACCTGGATCACAACATTACGGTAAATATCATCAAAGACTCGGTGATCGTCGAGAAGCGTCGTCTGAAGCTTCCTGTCCGCATCTACAACGTGATCAAATGTAAAAATCCCCGTTGTATCACTTCCATCGAGCGCGGCATCCCGCAGGTGTTTGAACTGGCCGATGAAGAAACAGCGACCTACCGTTGCATTTACTGCGAAGAAAAATACGATCGATAATATCTCAAAGGACCCGTGAAAACGGGTCCTTTTAAAATGTATCAACGTTGAATACCAGCCGGCCTGAAAACCGGCCGCCGATATACCCTTATCACAGGTCGTGATCGACGACCACGATCACAAAACCGTATATATTGCTATGGATCTCGAGGGCCTTCTCTAGTTCGATCTGGCCGGCTTCGGAATGACTCCAGGTTTTAAACTCGGGAGAACTCATCAGGAGGAAATATCGGTCGACTCCTTCCTGCGGTCCGAACCATGTCGTACTGGTCTGATAGTTTTCATGTTGAATACCGAAATCGTTAAAGCTTATATTGCGCGCCTTAACCTTCTCTCCCGTATAGACGGTGATCAGCTGGCTGTTCCAGAACGAAGCATAACCATAGGTCAGATCGTTCTGTTCGAGGAAATCCGCCACCTTATAGACGGCCTTATCACGATTGTAATAGAAGCCTTTTCCGAGGATCACGGCGGAGTTCAATAATGCGGTCAATGCGAGCGGCACCGTGACTAAAACAATCAGCCGCTGTGCGATAGAACGCTTTTGGATCTCATAGTAAAGCGTGAATACCAAAAGCAAAAGACCGGAAGCAATGATCGGGGACAAACGCCAGTTTGCCGTAGCCAAAAGGCCGAATATAAAGGCGAAAACGATCGCTGCCGTCAGCACCACGTGCGACCAGAGAAAAACCTTTAAAGGGCGGTCTTTAATATGCTTATAGCGGATCAAAAGAGCGATCGGTAAGATCGCGATCACGATCGCTGTTACCAGGCGAAGCAGGTAACCGACCGAAACGAGACTGAACATAGGCTTTCGTTTATTGATCTCCAAACCGAAAAGTTTAAACCAGGCATTCGGCAGGTCGAGCAGATGTTGCGGCCAGTCGCTCATCACTGACCATACGGAATATGAATCAGCGTATCCGGCGGTACGCGCCTCGAGGATACCGAAAAGCCAGATCAATCCCAACAGGGAGGAAACTGCCAAAAGCACGGCCAGAACGCCAAATGCTTTATTCTCCTTGCATTTTAACGGACTCTCCGCATCGAAGAAACGTTCCAGGAAAAATCCTGCAAACAACGGTAAGGTGACCAAAATGATCATCTGGCTGCCGTCCAAAGTAACGCACATAAAATACAGTCCTGCGAGGGCCAGTGCATACCATGTCAGTTTCTTCTCACGATACCGTCTCTCTAAGGAGATCAGGATCGCAAACCCGAAAAACAGAAGCATCGCCCCGAGACTGTAGTAGATCACATGTCCCCAGAAGATCTCCCACATCTTCTCTGACGAAGAGATCACCAGTAAGGTCAGGCCAATGCAATCGAAGCGGTATGCGAGCGACAGCCCAGCCGCACGGCATGCCAGAAAGATCGAAACGACAAACAGGAGCATAAACAATGTCATGCCGAGACTGTGCGTCGTGATCGAAACACCGAACAGCGGGATGAACGGAAGCATCAAAAGATTTCCACCGAACGGAAGCTGCGCCGCGTAATAAAAGTTCGGCGAGATCCATTTGCCGGAATCATAGGAGGCTTGGGCCCACAGGATCGTGTCGGTACAATCGGAATGCATATATCCGACACTGGGTCCGAAAATATAAAACAGGACGGTAAATACGCCCAAAAGAGCAAACGCTGCAGAGATGGACAGATGAAGACCGGCAGCCGTTATCAGCGGACGGGTATCCTGCTCTTCGACCTTCTCTTCAATGTTCTCATCCACATCTTCGATCTGCGTCGTATTCTCCGTTAAGGTTTCCGCCTCCTTAGACTCCATCTGGGAACTCATCGTTTCCTGCTCCTTCTAAACTCTGATCTATTCTTCCGAGGACTCTTCCTCTTCTTTCACCTGAGCCGCTTCATGGTACTCCTGCTCGGTGTTCACGTTCCAGACATTGGACTTATCGGTGCGTCCCGTAAGGATATTGTCGACTGCCTCGAACGCAGTTACCATCGAGTGGTCCATGTTGTTATAGCGATGCTGACCATTTCGGCCAATGCAGTACAAATTCTCATATTCATCGAGGTACTCGACCACACGGTCCATCAGCGCATAGGTGTCAAAGTAAGCAGGGTACGCTTTCTTCACACGTTCACGATGCGCGTCCATGACCTTAACGCCCTTCTCGAGGACGCCCATTTTACGAAGTTCTTTATATGCGAACTTCACGGTATCCTTCGCGGACATATTCCAGAAATCATCGCCCTCGTCACAGAAGTACTCGAGGCCGATCCAGACGGTGTGCTCGGGATCACGAACGAGATACGGTGACCAGTTGTTGAAGATCTGGATACGGCCGAGTTTCACGCCGACATCCTGAACATAGATCCAGCAATCCGGAACGATATCACCTAAGGTCGCGATCTTCGTCTCGTTCTTAAGGTTCAGACGGTCTACCAGCAAACCTACCGTAACGAAATCACGATACGGCAGTCCTTGCGCGATCGCAGCTACATCTTCCGGTGCATTCGGTATACCGGCAACGAGATCCTTCACAGGCATGGAGGAAAGAACGACATCGGCCGCTTCCACCATCTCCTTACCATCGGAAATATAGGCTACGCCGGTCACCTTCTTCTTACCGTCGATCGTCGCAGTCTTTAAACCGGTCACTTTGCAACCCTTTTGAATAAAACCGCCCATGCGAACGATCTCATCGGCAACGACTTCCCAAAGCTGGCCGGGACCGTACTTCGGATACTGGAATTCCTCGATCAGAGAAGTCTCGACCTTACGGTTCTTCTTTCCGGGGATCGCTTTTCCTGCCATGTCCTTAAGAACCGCAACGATGGACAGACCCTTTACGCGCTGTGCACCCCAGTCGGCAGAGATCTCGCTCGGATGACGTCCCCACAGTTTCTCGGTGTAACCCTCGAAAAACATAGAGTACAGCTTCCTACCGAAACGATTGATGTAGAAATTCTCCAGATTATCTTCTTTCTTCTTTGCGACTACACTCTTCATGTAGCTGAAGCCCGACTTCATCGTCGTGCCGATACCCATGTTCTTAATGGTGCTCATCTTCAGCGAGATCGGATAATCAAAGAACTTTTTCTTGTAGTAGATGCGGGACACTCTCTGGCGAAGCAGCATGACGCGGTCTTCCTTCTCCGGATCCGGTCCTCCCTCGCTGAGTGTCTTCTCGCGTCCCAATTTCGCATCATCAAACGACGGAGCGCCCTGCATCGGCATCAGATCCTGCCACCATTTGCAGACTCTCTCATCCTTTGAAAAGAAACGGTGACCGCCGATATCCATGCGATGGCCGTTATGTACGACCGTACGGGAAATGCCTCCCACCGTCTGCGATTCCTCGAGGACCACGACCTGTGTCGACGGCTCCCTCTTTAACAGTTCATACGCGGCGGTAAGACCTGCGGGGCCTGCGCCGATAATTACAGCTTTACTCATTTTCTCTATCCTTCCCGGACCTGTAGGTCCTCAAAATCTAATCGTTATGCGCGATCAAAGACCGATCGCCAAAATAAGTGTCAATACAACAACGCCGAGGGCAATACGATACCAACCGAAAAATGTAAAATTATGACGTTTCACGTAATCCATGAGGAATCGGATCGCGATCATGGAAACAAAAAACGCAACGACCATCGAAACGACCAAAAGGAACCAGTTGTAGACACCGATCGAGCCACCGTTCTCTCCGTCAATATATACGTCCTTGATCGTCTTAAGAAATTTCAGGCTGCTCGCGCCGACCATCGCGGGGATGCCGAGGAAAAACGTATACTCGGCGGAAACGCGGCGGGTACATCCGAGAAGCATGGCTCCCAGAATCGTAACGCCGGAACGCGAGGTTCCCGGGATCAGGGACAGCACCTGGATGCAACCGATGAAAAATGCAGTCTCGTACGAAAGCTTGAAGAATTTATTGACCGGTTGACGTTCCGAAATGAAATACTTCTCCACTACGATAAATGCGATACCATATACGATCAAGGTGATCGCAATGATGACGTGCTTGATCTGGTCGTCATGGAAGAAGTCATGAACCGGTTTGCATAGTTCATAAAACGCGCCGAAGATAGCGATCGGGATGCTGGCTATGCATACCTTCGCCCACAGGACCCAAGTCTGGTGTTTCTGCCCCGGCGTCTTACCCTTCGACCAAGGGTTCAATTTATGAAAATAGATCAGGCAAACGGCAAATATAGCGCCGAGCTGAACCAATACCTCAAACAGATCACGAATGTATTTATTTCCCTTAAAGGGATCCAAAAACATTTCAGCCAACATCAAATGTCCGGTACTACTGATGGGCAGCCACTCTGTAATACCCTCGATAATTCCCAGGAAAAGGATCTGTACAAGCCTCCATAACCCGTCAAAAAAGTCGGTGATCATAGAGGACGCAAGCATAGGAATATCCGGCATAATCTCTTCCTCCGAACAAAAGGTCTATGTCATTTATGACATAGTTGTTATAATTGTACCACAATTTGCAAATAAATACAAGTTCGCATCCGTGCACGAGTTTATTACAATTATTGTCCGTAAGAAGAACCATCCATTCGTTCTCGTCAGGAGCTGCTTATGCGCAACAAAAAAACTGCCGGATAACGGCAGTTTAATGATCGTAGCTCGTAGGGGAATCGAACCCCTGTTTCCGCCGTGAGAGGGCGGCGTCTTAGCCCCTTGACCAACGAGCCATATAAATAAATATGCCGAAATACTTCGCCAGGCGGAATATTTCGACAGCGTCTTCTGTTTCGTAGCTCGTAGGGGAATCGAACCCCTGTTTCCGCCGTGAGAGGGCGGCGTCTTAGCCCCTTGACCAACGAGCCATAATAAACAGAAAAGTCGAGGCGACGGGATTCGAACCCACGACCTCTGCGTCCCGAACGCAGCGCTCTACCAAGCTGAGCCACACCTCGACGCAAGTGGAAGTATACTACAAATAACACCTCATGTCAAGCACTTTTTTCAAAAAAATGGAAAAGGACATCACTCGTCCGCTCCGCCCCTCTGGAACGGTTCACGCGGCTCATACCAGATGCGCTCGTGCTTCAAACGAAGATACTCCTGATAAGCCTTCTCCAGGATCTGCTTCTCGTTCGGATAGGATAACAAATGGTACGCTTCGTGGTACTTATAATACCCGGAGTCCTCGAAAAACTCCTTCTGTCTCGGATGGCTGTAGAAACTCTGGCTCTGCATCAGATACCAATGCACATCTTTATGAACGACCTGATCATGCACGCGAAATGAATAGGAATACGAGCCGATATATCCCATAATGGTACCCTTCGCGCCAGACTCCTCAAAGACCTCGCGTAGCGCAGTCTCCTCATGTGTCTCGCCTTCTTCTACCGTTCCCTTAGGAAATACCCAGCCGTCACTGCGGTTTCCGATCTTCTTATATAGCAATAAAATCTTACCACGATATATTACGATACCACCGCAACTTACATTCTTATCCATCCCTGTCGCGCCTCCCGAACGCACGAACTCTGCGAGAAAAGCCCCACGCGGCTTCTCTCCACGCCAATAGTCCAAAACCTGCTTCTATCTTACCACCCGCTCACAAAAGTGTCAATGGGGTGAGATACTCGGAACATTAAGACTGTTCGAAGCCTGAGATATTAATGCCCGAGTTATGCGGTCATTCCCGGTCAGGTCACTTCGCGGTGAAAAACTTTGCCATGAGTTCGCAGCCGGATTTGAGTGGTCCCGCTTCGACTTCGGCCATTTTCCGATGAAAATGACCTCAGCTCACGCGAAAAGCGACCTCGGAGATCGCTTTTCGCCACTCATCCGGCTGCACTCTCACGGCGTTTTACATCCGCTTGCTCCAATGCCCGGTTGTGACCGCATAACTCGGGCGAAACATGCTTCAAGCGGAGGATAAGAACGAAAAACCGATATATCTTAATAAGGGAGGGGAGAAATATCATAGATATGCGGTAATCAAGAACGATATAAGCCGGCTAACGCCGACTATATCGGCCAATGAACAATGTCTATATAGCTTCAATCCCCCATGAAGCTTAATCTCCTCGCCTGGCGTATTTGACAATGAGCCGCACCCTCCCTCCGCCGAGACGCCTGCTTCGAAATGTCGCGCGTGTGTCAAAGGGGACGGTACCTTTTGACACAATCAGTTATCTGGGGCATGCCATGAGCGTGCCTTCGTGATATGCGGTTGCGACCGGGCATTGGAACGAGCGGATGAAAAACGCCGCAGGGAGGGAAACGGACGAGGGGAGAAAAGCGATTTCCCAGATCGCTTTTCGCGCAAGGAGAGCGCGTTTTCATCAAGAAAACGCACTCTCTCGAAGCGGGCCCCCTCAGGTCCGGTTCCATACATGCGGCAAAGTTTTTCACCGCGAAGTGACCTGACCGGGAGTGACCGCATAGAACGAGGTGCGCTCTGTGGCGAAAAGCAAAAAAATGTGTCAAAAGGTACCGTCCCTTTTGACACACTTTGACCCTTTATTTAATTCCGAAACAGGCGTCGAGCACCTTTTTAGCAACGGGTGCGGCCTGCTGTCCGCCGGATCCTCCGTTTTCGATAAACACGGCTACGGAGATGATCCTACCATCCTTTTCTCCGAACCCGGTATAGATCGCATGTGTTGCAGGATTTCCCGAAATGAACTGGGCAGAACCGGTTTTTCCACCGCTGATGTAGTCATCTGTCTTCGCCTCATAACCGGTACCTTCTTCGACCACATAGCGCATCGCGTCCTTAAGGACTGCTGCTTCGCTCTCGCTCATGCATTGCCCGTTCAATATCTCGGTCGGATAGCGTTTGATCACCGAACCGTTATCATTGAGAACGGCTTCCAGATAACGCGGCTTCATAAGCTTTCCTCCATTTGCGATCGCAGCTGTTAACATCGCACTATGCATGGGACTGATCTGCACGCCCGCCTGACCGATACCGGTCATCGCGATCTGCGCCAGCGTCATATTATCACGGATCTGCGCCGCGGACAATGCCATCGGAAGCGAAGGAACTTCCGGCACCTTACCATCGGCATCGTGCTCCTTAAACAGGCGTCGATTAAAGCCGAGCCCGTTCATTACCGTGTTGAATTCGGTCGCAGAAACACGTAGCGCCAGGTCTGCATAAAAACCGTTGCATGACTCACCGAGAGCCTTCTTATAATCAACGATACCATGATGCTTTTCATCCGAGCAATGCAGTTCATACGTGCCTTCTGCCTCACTTATGATCGAATAGATGTTATTACATTCATAGGTCATGGTCGCATAATACTCAGGGAATTCGCGCATATATGCGAGCAGGACCATCGGTTTAAAGGACGAGCCCGGTGGGTAGAGGCCAGAGACTGCGCGGTTCAGGAAGAAGCTTTCTTTTGCTAAAGCCGCTTCGTCATAGTCCGCATAGATCCGGGCCACTTCATTCGGATCGAAATCCGGAAGAGAAACCATGCAAAGCACATCGCCGGTCACAGCATCCAGAGCGACCACTGCACCCTGCCTGCCCTCCATGGCCTCATACGCGGCATTCTGTGCCTCCGGCAGGATCGTCGTCAGCACCGAATATCCCTTCGGTTTTTCTCCCGCGATATCGTTTTTGATCTGCTCGATCAAGCCTTCGTCCGCTTTGAGAAGGTAATAATCGGCCAGATTTTCCACGCCGGTCTTCCCCCGCTCGATCTGTCCGGTAAAGTGTGCGTATAAGTGTCCCAAAGGGTAGATGCGCTCATCCTTCTGTGTAGTCGCCAGAACGGTTTTATCCGCCGCGAGGATATCGCCGCGAACCACGCTGTCCTCCAACGTCTTCAGGCGAACGGTATTATACGAATTATTCAAGATACCCGAGTTTGCACCCTGGATCACATAGATAAGATAAACGGCCAATGAAAGGAAGGCGAAACTGTGGATCGTAAAAACGGCCAGGAATGCTGTAAGCCCCCTCTTTTTGCGGGGAGGCTGCTCCGCCTCCGCTTTGGGCGCAGCTTTCGCACGCTTCTTCTCGCGTTTGGGCTCCTCTTCTCCTCCGGATACCATCACATTCTCGATACCGCGGACCGTATATTCGACTTCCTCTATGTTTTTCTTATTTCGACCCTTCTGCTTCCGAGATGCATTTTCCTCTTCCGCATCGTCCGCACTTGCTATGGCCGCACGTGTCTCCTCCAGTTCGGTTTCCAGGTCGCGAAGCCGCATCTCGTCCCTCTCCCGTTTGCGCGACAGGATCGTGATACCCTGGACGATAGCTAACAGGAAGAACGTCGACGAGATCGAGGATCCGCCGTAGCTGATAAAGGGCAATGTAACGCCGGTATGCGGGATCATCTTGATCACACCGCCGATCGTCAGGAAGACCTGTACGCCGTACATGGACGCCAGGCCGACCGCCATCAGCTTATAGAAGCGGTTCTTCATGGTGATCGAAGTAGCCAGGATCGACAAAAGTAGGCACAGGCATATCAGGATCACACAGATGCCGAAGATACCTCCCATCTCCTCGCAGAGAGCAGAGAACGGGAAATCCTTCTCTACGACCGGAATCTTCGTCGGATTCCCCAAGCCCAGGCCGGTTCCTAAAAATCCTCCGGTCATAATGGAGAACAGGGACTGGGTGATCTGATAACCGTCCGTATCGATCACGGACCACGGATCGCGCCAGTTGACGATACGCACCTGTACATGTGAGAACAGTTTTACGATATACTTTGCAAGCCCGCCGGTCGCACCGCTCTGACTCACCTTCAGGAACAGGATGTAAGTCGGAATCATGACGAGGACAGCGCAGCCTAAAATGATCAAGGACGGCTTCACGCTGCGCGTCGCGAAACAAAGCAGGAAGAGGTAGGCGATAAAAAAGATCACCGCGCATCCGATGTCCTTCGACAAGACCAGAATGCCGACATGCGCCATTACTGCCACCAGGGAAAGCATTATCTTCTTCGTTGTTACATTGTGTCTAAGCATCAATGCGAGCAACAGGATGTAACTCAATTTGACAAATTCGGACGGCTGGATATCGATGCCGAAAATACGAAGCGACAGATTTGCGCCGTAAACGACATTGCCCCGTATAAACACGATGCCCAGAGCGCCGAGCCCCACAAAGCCCAGCACCAGAGCCAGAACACGCGTGATCCGGGCCTTCGAAATGAAGTAAGGGATGACCAGGGAAACCAGCGCCGCGAGGCAGGCATAGAAAAACTGCCTCTGCGCCTTATCGAACGACAGGCGGGTCAGGATCGCCAGACCGATGACCAATAGCATCATCATATGACCCAAAACGGCCAGATTACTGTCCTTATACAGCAGGCGATGCAGGATCAAAAACAGCAACAGGAAACCAACCTGTTCCAGATAGAAAAACAGGTAGGCCGTATCCTGCACATTCACCAGGATAGACATGTTCATCAGGAAGTGAAGAACGAAGATCAACAGATTGTGAAACCAAAAACGGAGTTCCTGGCGGCGGCGGTTACGTACGGACAACAATTCAAAGCTGCTGATCGTGTAGATCACCAGCAACAGGATGCACAGATATTTACATAACTGGATACTGCCTTGGATGGTTGTCATAAAACGCCTCTCTTGAAATGCCCCCTGGTAAATGCATATTCTTCGGATACACCGTCCGGCTCTCCGGATATTCGGTGCAACAATCCGAACCTTTTAAGGACCTTCCGCGTCTGCGCGGCGTCCTCCACGGAAAAATACAGGCGAAGTTCGGATAGATCGCCCTGCTCCCGATATTTCATCTGCTCGTCATGCATCGATACGGGCAGGCTGTTGTAAATGATATTATAGCAATAAGCGCACACACAACGTGTTGGAAAGATCATACCCATACGATCTTTAAGATAAACGACCGGAATGTTTTTGCAACCATGTGTGGACTTCTGCAGGCAGTTCGCAGAGATCATCATGGGCACACGGCCATAGATCATCCATGCGCTGCCCTTAAGGCCGCGGTCCGACATCTGCGCCTCATTCAGTTCCAAAGGCACCGTATCTTCGGCGCAGCCCATGGCCGACAGTTCCTCGCGGGCCTCCTTCTGGAATGTATAGAGGCTGTGGTCGGCATAGACCGGTGCTCCGGGAAATGTTTCGCGCGCCCACAGAAAGCCTTCCAAATTACGCGCCAGCATGCCGTTTCGGCAAATGCTCTGCACGCTCTCATTTTTACATAAACGGTCGAATGCGTGAAGATTTCCACGCATCATATGCGGCAAGGCCAGGCGCAATTCTTTATTATGTGCCTCTGCGTCTCTGCGAAAGAGTTCCGCATTCTGTGCGGTGAGCAGAAACGGTTCCACATAAACGACTGACAGTTCCTGTCCGCTTTCCATCACGGCATCCCACTGTTCCTGTTCCGATACCACGGCAGCATAATGCGTGAAATCATCTCCGGCCGGTTTTGGACATACCGGAAACGGATCCCCGGATCTCGTGGATGCATGATCCATCCTGCGATAACTGTTTAGGATCGCATCCTTCAAAGCGGCAAACAACTGCCGGCGCAGTTCATTGACAGCGCCCATCGGATAAAACAGATCCGGATCGATCTCGCACTTATCCTCCGAAATCGAAACGAGAAACGGATACTCTCCGGCCTTCTTTATATTCTCTACGATACGTTCGGGAGGCGTCGGCGCCTTCTGTGCGCGCTCGCAGACCGATCCGGATACCGAAACTTCAATATTCCCGACGCGTGCAGAAAGCGCAGCAGCCTCTCCCACATGAAAACGTGCAGCGACCGTGATCTCCCGCTTCGCCTGCTCTTTTATAAAATGCTCACGGATAAACTCTGTCCATGGTTCATTTTCCGTACGGAGCGGCGGAGCCTGCAACGTGATCATACTCTTATCGTTGTGTCGAGTAAGGTACCCATCGGTAAAACCGCTGCGGGAAAACAGATCCGCGAGGCGCTTGCGATCCTCCGGATCCACCCGGTAGGCTTCCCTGCCCTGTTGAAGATACAGGTCGATGTATTTGCGGTAAATGGCCGTCACACCTGCCACATACTCCGGCTTCTTCATGCGTCCTTCGATCTTAAATGACTGCACGCCGGCATCGAGCAGATCCGGAAGCAGGTCGATCGTACACAGATCCTTCGGACTGATAACATAACCGTCCTTCTGTCCGGGAAGTTCCTGCTTCCCTTCCGGATCTGCATAGACACGGTAAGCCAGGCGGCAAGGCTGGGCACACCGTCCGCGATTTCCGCTGCGGCCGCCTAACATGCTCGAAAGCAGGCAGGCTCCGGAATAACAATAGCAAAGCGCCCCATGGATGAAACACTCGACCTCCAGGCCCGGAATCTCACAAATGGAGCGGATCTCTTCCAGAGACAGTTCACGGGCCGGCACCACGCGGGAAGCGCCGAGACGTTGCATCTGCTTAGCGCCCGCTGCTCCCGTGATTCCGGCTTGCGTGCTTATATGCAAAGAAAGACCCGGAAAATGCTCACGCACATAGCGAAGCACACCGAGATCCTGAATGATCACGCCATCCAATCCACGCTCATAATAAGGGCGCAAAAACGCGTCCAACTGACGGTTAAGCTCCCTCTGAGTAAGCAATGTATTAACGGTCAAATATACTTTTTTCCCGAGCAGATGCGCCCGATCGATCGCTTCCAAAAGCTGTTCGGGATCGGGATTCTCTGCATATGCGCGGGCGCCGAAGCGCTCTCCGCCGATATAAACGGCGTCCGCTCCGGCGGCAAAAGCTGCTTTCATGGCGTCAACGCTTCCCGCCGGCGCCAAAAGTTCTGTCATACCTGACGATCTGTTCATAAGCGAACGCGGCCCGTCAAATGCCGCCGGCCAGTTTCTTTTCCAGCTCTTCGATCTTAAGTTTCTTCTCTACTACTTCATGTTTCAAAGCGTAGAGATCCTTATCCTGTCGTATCATCGTCTCCTGCATCTCATGATACTTATCACGCAGTTTAAAATAATCATCCGCTATATTCAACTGAAGCATGACATTCTGCATATCGGGACTCTGCCGTAAAAATCCGGGCTGCTCCTTCAGTTCCTGCAGTCTTCCGTTGATGTAGGCAGCCACCTTCTGCAGATAATCGGCTTCCTCAAACCCGGTCAATGAATATACCTTGCTGTTAATGATAACGTCAACCGTCTTCTTTTCCATGATTAGATCCTTTCGTGAAATGTGAAACGATATTTGTTTTATCATACCACATCTTGTAGTTTTTGTCAATTGGGAGCACAATTATCCCGCAAAAAGCTACGTGGATCAATGATTTTCCTGGAATGTGACAGTGGGGACGGTTCTTTCTGTCACATCTCCTTCAGGTTCTCGGGAACCGCATATCCCATGTGCTCGAACGCCCGACGGGTCGCAACACGGCCGCGAGGGGTACGTTGAAGCAAGCCATTCTGGATCAAGTATGGCTCGTATACTTCTTCGAGTGTTCCTGCATCCTCACTGATCGCTACACCTAGAGTCTCAAGTCCGACAGGGCCACCGCCAAACTTAGTGATGACACATTCCAAGATACGTCTGTCTTCAATATCAAGCCCCATTGTATCGACATTCATCAGATCCAATGCGTTCTTTGCGACCTCGGTAGTGATCTTACCGTCATACTTGATATCTGCAAAATCTCTTGCTCGTTTTAACAGGCGGTTTGCAATACGAGGGGTTCCCCGGGAACGCCGAGCCAATTCCATAGCTCCTTCCACGCTAAGATCACATCCCAAGACACGGGCAGAACGCATCAGGATAAGCACCAATTCATCCAGTGTATAGTGTTCCATACGATGAGTGATCCCGAAACGATCTCGTAAAGGTGCAGTCAGCAGACCCGCACGGGTCGTAGCGCCGATCAACGTAAACTTGGGTAGATCAATACGTATCGATCGAGCTTCGATTCCTTTTCCAAATGTGATATCAACAACAAAGTCTTCCATCGCCGAATACAGAAATTCTTCTACTTGACGCGGAAGACGATGGATTTCATCAATAAACAGAACATCGCCTTTTTGCAACTGGTTCAATACATTGACAAGATCGCCGGGTTTGTCTATCGACGGGCCGGAAACTGTATGCATTTTTGTATTCATCTCGTTTTTGATCACGCCTGCCAAGGTTGTTTTTCCCAGACCGGGCGGGCCGTACAAAAGGACATGATCCAATGCGTCGTTTCGCATTTTAGCCGCTTTAATGTAGATGGAGAGCATCTCTTTGAGAGACTCCTGTCCCATAAATTCGCTCAGCGATTGGGGGCGAAGAAAGTTTTCTTCCTTTGCATCTTCCTCTGTGATGCCGGTAGTTATGATCCGTCTTCCCATGTTCCACCTCTATCGAATATTGCGTAATGCTGCTTTGAGCATGGTCGATTCATCTTTGGAATCCTCCTCAGAAACCGCCCTCACAGCTGCCAATGCCTGAGAGTTCGAGTAGCCCAAACTGGTCAAAGCCTGCATAACATCTTTAGCTACATCGGAGATCGCTCCGTTCGATCCGGCCCCTGCCGAATTCATTGAAGAGTCAGAAACACCGATCATATCTTCGATGTTTACCTTATCCGAGAGCTCCAGAATGATCTTCTGCGCCGTCTTCGCTCCGATGCCCGGTGACTTCGCGATGATCTTCGCATCGTTTGCAACGATGGCCATACGCAGTTGCTCCGGTGTCATGGAGCCTAGGATCGAAAGCGCTCCCTTCGGCCCGATTCCGCTGACATTGATCAACAGTTTGAATAATTCCAGGTCCTTCTTCGAAGCAAAGCCGTACAACTGCATAGCGTCCTCACGCACGTGCAGGTAGGTGTGGATCTTCACACGGGAACCGACCTGCGGTAATGCCCCGATCAATGAGACCGGAACGCCGATATAATAGCCGACACCTCCACAGTCCACAACGATACCGTCCGGACATTTCTCTGCCAGTTCTCCTTCGATAAAAGCGATCATCCTGTTACCTCCAATATGTACGTAATTCTATACACTCCTTGTAATTTTATCATATTTACATCGGGATTTGCAAGCCAAATTCGTATATGTCGTTCTACTTATGTTTGAAACTCTGCGCTTTTTGTGGTAAAATAGTTTTGATCGGTTTGCATATGCAAACCAACTGTGAATAACGACGAAATCGAGGACTCTTTCATGAAATACATTCATCGGCCGCTCACGCAGGATCCTGCGCTTTCGGCCATGTTTCCGGCAGCTTCGCCTGACCTGTTTTATCTGGATATCGAAACGACCGGCCTGCGCGCGGACGACAGTTATCTGTACCTCATAGGTACGGCTTGCTTCGAGACCGATGAAAACGGAAACGACCGGTGGATGTACCATGCATGGTTCGGATTTGAATTGCTCGATGAACAGAAGATCCTTCGGGAATTTCTCAGATTTGCGGGCGGCTTTAAGAAATGCATCTCCTTCTCGGGGAAACGTTTTGATGTCACCTATCTGTCCCGGTGTATGCATCAGTATTACCTGGATACCTCTTCCTATTCCGGCCTGGAATTTGAAGATTATGTGACGCTGCTGCGCCCGCTGCAGGATCTGCTGTCTGTTTCCCGCTCCCGTCTCTGCGAATGGGAAGACCGGATCGAGCGAAAACGCGCCGATTCCGACTGTTTTATAAGCGGCGCCGAGATGTCATCCATCTATCAGAATGCAACCCGCCCGTTTCCGGAGGATGTCCTGGAAGCTCTCCTGCTTCACAATATGTGCGACTTACAAAGCCTCGTGCTGTTTAAGCGGCTTCTCTCCTTCGGTGACTTAAACGATAAGCCGATCGATTTTTCCGTGACGAACCACGGATCGTTCCTTACACTTACCGGATACCTCGCTGCGCCTGTCCCGGTTCCGATCCATCGTTTCGGCGGCGATTTCGACTGTCGTATCCTGGGCAGGGAAGTCCAACTCACTGTATATGAAAGCTCTGAAGACTGCCGACTGTATTATCCGGATTATCGCAACTACGTGATCGTCCGGGGCGAAAGCGGCGTTCTCCACAAAGACCTTGCCTCGCTCATTCCGAAAGAGCTATGCAAAAAAGCAACGCCCGAAACCTGCTATCAAACAGTTTCCGGACGTTTCCTTCCGATGCCTCTGATCCCCGTCTCCTCCGGCAAATGTATCCCGGATGATGAGGGGGCCTATACTGTATTACGGCGAAGCTTTATCGCTACATGCGGCTATGTACGCGTCCAGGACGCGTATAACGACCTTTCGGCCTACGGACGTGAATTCTTACGCCGCATCCTGCAAAGTGCGGAATAGGGGCGATTACGCGTTATTTCGCATATACCATACGCTCCGGATGATCCTCGATTCCGGTAAGGACCTCATCCAGATAACGTTTAGACCAAAAACGTGCCATCGGCAGGTTCATGTCCAGATAGTTTCCGCAATCGCGCGGCGCCTGTCCGGGCACATCGCCCTCGAAGGTCGACATAAACGTATACATCTCCCGAAGAAGCGGCGCGATCTGTGCTGGCGTCTCCTCCCCGGCCAGAATCAAATAAAAACCCGTTCTGCATCCCATCGGTCCGAAATAGATGACCCGGGATGCATATTCTTTATGGTTGCGCAAAAAGGTAGCGCCCAGATGCTCCATGCAATGTACCTCTGCGGTATTCATGACGGGCTCATAATTCGGACGCGTCATACGCAGATCATAAGTCGTAAGGGTTTCGTTTCCCACGTGATCGATCCTCGAAACGTAAACGCCCGGGATCAGTGTCAGATGGTTCACTTCAAAACTCGGGATTTTCTTCATGGTTACTCCTTCTCGTCCTCTGTCTCAGTCTCTGTTTCAGAGGACATTCTTTCTTTGATCGCGCCGTTCATTTCCCGACGGCGGTAGCGGGGCTGCAGGTATTTCGTGGAAAGCAATACGAGCAGATACGCGACTGTCACCTGAAACAACAGGCTCATGATGAGCCAGTGCCGGGCGATCGGCGAATCTGAAGCCAGATGGGTCGTGCTCTCCAGATAAGATATAAACGAGGCTTCCGCGCCGAACCGCATTTTCAGCAGGCAGATGACGGTGAGCAGCGGATTCATCAGCATGGCCAATGTATAGGCGAACGTAGCAGGACGACCGCCGCCAGAGCCGATGAGTTCGGGCGTCAGGCGAACGAGCATCAACGGCAGGATGCACAGGCCCAGCAGAACAATATACGTACAGAGCGTCGCCGGAACGGAACGCTTGATCCACGCCGAGAACAACAGGCCGATGCTTCCCAAGAAGAACGAAACGACCAGCATGACGCCGAAACTTGCGATCATATCAAACACGGAAAAACTGCCAAATACATTGACCAGGGACAGAATCGGTAAGGTCGAGATCAGGATCATCAGGATGGTCTTCATCATCGCCAGCAATTTACCGAATACGATGGTCTTCGGCGTAAGCTGGGTAGTCAGCATCAGATCGAGCGTCTGATGCTCCCTCTCGCCTGCGATCATACTTCCGGTCAATGTCGGAATGATGAAGAACAGGAGAACGAATTCCAGCATGATGAGCAGGCAGTACAACAAGCGTATCGAGTTATATGCGAGCTCATTGTCCGACATCGAACTGGCGGCATTCTCCTGGAAAAACAGTTCCAAAAAGAGTCGCTCCAGCGGCTGGGCTTCCTCGAAAAACGCGAGGAAGATGAAACCGGATAAAGCCAGGACCAGATTGAAACCGATGATACTCAGGATCAGTTTCGGGGAGCGCATATTCGCACGCACTTCCCGCTTCAGAACAGGATTTTTCTGCATCACACATCGCCTCCCGTCTTTCGTTTGATAAATGCCTCGAAGTTCTCTTCCTCACGCAGGAAGGAAACCACGGGAACGCCTGCCTGCACCAGGGCAGACAGGATCTTTGCCTCGACATCCGAACTGTTGTCAACGATCACGTGCAGCAGGTTTTTATCTGCCGAGACAGCGCGCACGCTGTCAGCCTTATCCAAGACCTCGATGGCCCGGTCGGTCATTCCGGACAGCCGGATCTTTATCGGGCGATCCCTCCGCGACTGCTTCAGGAAATACTCCATGCTCCCCTGCTCTTTCATCGTTCCGCCTGCCATGATCCCGAGATCCGTACAGAACTCGGTAAGTTCGGTGATCATGTGCGAACTGATGAGGATGGTCGTCCCCTGTGCGGACAGATCGCGAATCACGTCGCGCAATTCAAAGCGGTTCTTCAGATCGATGCCCTTCATCGGGTCATCCAGGATCAGAAGCCGCGGATAATTCAGCATGGCACGGGCAATGCATAACCTCTGCTTCATACTTGAAGAAAGATTGTCGACATAAACCCCTTCCCTGCCGATCAGGCCCACCATCTCCAACGCGTTACTGATGCGACGGCGCGCCAGGTAGCCCTCCAGTCCGGAGGCTTCCGCGAAGAACGTCATATATTCCCGGACCAGCAGGTTTTCATAGAGGCCGAACGAATCCGGTACATAACCGATATAGTGATAGATCTCAGCAGGCTTTTCGGACGCGTCCAGACCGCAGATCGAGATCGTCCCCGAATCTGCGCGAAGCAAGCCCACGATGATCCGAAGAGCCGTGGACTTTCCGGAGCCGTTTTCTCCGACCATTCCGAAAACATGGCCCGCATTTACCGAGAAGGAAAGATCCGTCAGCGCGCGAAAACTGCCGAAGCTCTTATTCACTTTTTCGACCTGTAAGATCGGTTCAAAACTCTCAGCCACGATCGGCGCCTCCTCTCTTTCCGTTTTATCTTTCTATGATCTTAAATCTTACAAATGAGGATTTTATCATTTCGACGTCGCGGGTAACGATCGCCGCCTCCTCGCCTTCTGCCTTATATACTTCGATCGCAAAGTTTCCTTCGCTGAAACGATATGCATGCGCCTTCAGATAAGACTGCAGCATAAGAACTGCATTGTCCGAGATATCTAAGTTCGGGTAATTCCGGATGAGCCAGTTTTGATATATGGGCTGAAGCTCTTCCGTCCCGTTTTCAAAGATCGAAGCATCCGCTCCTTCGGGGATACCGTTGTTCATCTCGAATACGAAAAGCGGTTCTTTACTCTTCCCTTCGATCAGATCCGTGGTCGTGTTCGACATAAAGCGGAACAGACCGGACTGCCTTTTACCGATGCGCACGTGTGCCTCATCTCCCGACACGGAATACTCCATCGAATACGCAGACTGATCCGGTTTATGATCCCATACCGAATAGGTGTCCGCCGTTTCGGGAGCGCCCGATAACTGAAGCCGGAACGCGTCCTCAGGGCGCAGATAGACCGAAGCCTTTTTATCATAAAGAGTCTGCAGGGTAAGGTACCTCTGTGTGACCTGAAGATCCCCGTAGGACTCTTCGATCGACAAAAGCGAACAGTGTGGGAGGCTCATACGGGATTTGGCTCCCAAAATATAGATCAAGACGGCAAATGCTACTGCCAGCAACAGGATCGTGCCCTGCAGGTAGTAATGCTTCCGGATCCTTCGAAGCAACAGATAAGCAGCCGGCAATGCCAGGAAAATGTAGATCAGGATGATCAGCATGTAGCGCCGGAACGAAGGAATGCCGAAACGCCAGGAAGGAAGCTCCTCAAAGATCTCTTCCTGATACTCCGAAAGATCCATCATGTCCAGCGTGCGATCCGCGACCGGATCGGGCAGATTATAGAGGACCGAACGAAGCATGCTGCGGATCTGGTTCGGGAAATATACATAACCCGAAAAATAATCGTAATCATAGGTGTAGACTACACCGTCTCCGAGCAGATAGTAATTTCCGGAGATCGAATTAAAGCGTGTAAACTCGCGTTTCTTTACGCTTTCTATCATCAACTGGTCCAGTCTCTGCTCGCGGTTTTTATCAACGACACCGCCGACGACGAGGATGCCGCCCTGTGCCGTCCAGTTGAGCAGGTTTTGGATCACCTCCGGTGTAAATGTATCCAAATGATCATCCGACAGATACAGGATGTCATAACACAGAATCGATGTGATATCGGTGCCTATGGTCCGCGGATCGACAAAATAGGACTGCACATCGGTGAGAAAGGCATCTCTATCGTAGGAAGGAATCTCGAAACGGGACTCCGAACTGATCAAAGCCTGGCCGACCAGCCCGAGGACCAATTCCTTACGCGTCGCTCCTCTTAAGGATGCGGAAAACGGATAAAACCGGGAAAAAATAACATCCCCGTTCTTCGAACGGAATTGAAGCAGGATACGCATGTTCGAACCGATATGCACCGGAAACGCAAATAAGGCCGTGTGCGTAAGCCCGGCCGTAATGTCGATCTCCTGTGAATACAATAGATAACTTCCGGAATCCTGGCAGACAGTCACGTCCAGCCATCCGGAATAATCGTTTTCGCTGCTTTTGGCGGTGATGGTAAGGGGCAGGTACGATCCCTCGTACATCTCACGGACCTGCGACAACTCGACCTTAAAATCCAGGTCGGTCGCATCGGCCGCATGAAGCACGGTCGGACGATACCACACACACAGGATCAGGAACACCAGACACGCCCAAAGGACAACATTGCCATTTATGCCCGGGTGTCCGCATCCGAATGGCGCCCTACGCTTCCACCTCCGGCAGATTGCCGAGTTCGTCATTGTGTTCCCCCTGGAAAAATAACTGTTCTTCTTCCGTGATATGCAGACGAAGGCGCACGGTAAAGGTAGTTCCGTTTTCCAGATCACTCTCCACCTCGATGCTGCCGCCGTGCAGATCCACGATCGTTTTAACGATCGCCAGTCCCAGTCCGGTACCGCCGGTCGTAGTAGCGCGGGATTGCTCCACGCGATAGAATTTGTCAAATATATACGGGAGCTCCTTCTCCGGAATAATGTGTCCGAAGTTCGTAACTGCGATCGTTACGTAGTCGCCGCCGCCGTAATGCACATGAACCCGGAGCATCTTACCGTCTGCTCCGTATTTCGTCGCATTATTGATCAGGTTCTCAAACAAACGCGCGATCAGATCGCCGTCCGCGTCGATGATCAGGGAATTAACATCCGTGCGGAAATCGCACTCGAGATGTTTCTCTTCAAAAACGGGATAGAACTCATCGATCATCTGCTCCATGAGTTTAGCGATGTCGATCTTTGAGAGATGTACTGCCATACGACCGTAACTCATCTTCGTCAGACCGAACAGTTCCTCGATGAGTTGCTGCAACCGCTTCGCCTTATCACGGGCAATGCGTGTATACTGAAGCCGCGTCTCGTCATCCAGTTTGTTTTTGTTATCCGCGCACAACAGTTCGAGGTAGCCCAGGATCGAAGTAAGAGGGGTACGCAGGTCATGCGCCACATTCGTGATCAATTCGTTTTTACTCTTCTCAGAAGCATGTTCGCGCTCGATCAGCATGCGCAGATCTTCGGTCAATGCATTCAACGCCGCAGCCATGTAGGACAGTTCGTCGTCACCGAGCACCGGCACCTTCACGGACAGATCGCCGCCGGAAATACGCTTCATCGCATTTGCAATATCCTTAACATAGGCGCTCTGGTTATACTGAAAGAGAAAAAAGACCAGCACAAAAACGCCGATACCGACAGCCGTTATCAGCCACATCGCCAGTTTTTGAACATTGGACGGATTGATCAGACCGTCTTTGCCGCCGATCCACAACAATGCATCCGTGATCGCTCCCATGTAGTAAATGAGAACGAAGGAAACGACCAGGGAGATCACGGCTCCGATCGCGATATTGATCACGATCTTACCGCGGAAACTCCGCTTCATATCTTCTCTCATAGCCCGACCTACTTCTCGATCTTATATCCGACTCCCCAAACCGTTGTGATGATCTTCGTCTGAAGTTTATCCTCCTGGAGCTTACCGCGCAGACGACGGATATGTACCATAACGGTATTATTTGCCTCGTAAGCCTTCTCTTTCCATACATGCTCGAAGATCTCATCTGTGGAAAAAACGCGTCCTGCATTCTCAGCGAGCAGGAACAGAATATCAAACTCGATCGGTGTGAGTTTGATCTCTTCGTCATACAGAGTTACCTCACGGGTCGTCTTATCCATGACCAGACCACGGACTTCGATCTTTGTGACCTCATCCGCATCATCCTTCGTGTTCTGCGGGTTCAAAAGTGTATAGCGGCGCAGCTGCGACTTCACACGGGCGGTCAATTCCAACGGACTGAACGGCTTCGTAACATAGTCGTCCGCTCCGTTTCCGAGACCTACGATCTTATCGATCTCCGTCGACTTCGCACTGATCATGATGATCGGGATGTTGTTCGTCTCACGAATGGTCTTACACATCTCCAGGCCATTCATACCGGGCATCATGATATCCAAAAGCGCTAACTGAATATTTTCCTTCTCGAGGATGGCGAGCCCCATACGGGCACTCGTAGCTTTAAATACATGGTAACCCTCGCTGACCAGATAGATCTCCACCAGATCCGCGATCTCCTTCTCATCATCAACAACCAGAATATTCTCTCCTGCCATTGCATTTTCCTCCGTAATTTCCTTCTATCAGGATCGTACTTTCTATATCATAACATATCTTAAATGGTTTTTCCTTACTCTTTTCTTACAAGTTCCGAAAAGCCATTTTTTGATAAAAAGTTCAAAAATTGTTCAAAATTTTAACATGGTATGTTCAATAATACCCTTTATACTAAAGGCATAAGATAAATCAAGTAAGCGATTATATCGAATTACTTTTTGATTTTTTCATAATAGGCCGGTGGCTAACACCTGCCGGCCCTCCTCCTTTTATAGATATAAACATAATCCATTACTGCAAATCTGAAGCGGGTGCGAAAGCACCCGCTTTTGTATATGATACAAGGTTCGAAAAGTCCACAAAACGTGTGCTCGCACACGTTTTTGTGACCTTGAGAACCTATTATCATACACTGCTCTTGGGCTTAAATGTATGGGACGCGGTCCCCTCTTCTTTCTTTATCTCTTTTTCTCTCTGCGTTGCTTCCTTGCAGAAATACTCCTGAGCGATCACTTTTGTTTTTCCACGCGCAGTCACGCGTTCATAACTGCCATCCGGCAACATGCGTCTGGCTTTTCCGTTATCCGAAAGCAGGACGTCCATAACAGACAATGTACGCTTTTTAAGCTCCTCATCCTCCACGGGGAACAGAATCTCCACACGGCGATCCAGGTTTCTCGGCATCCAGTCGGCGCTCGACATGTAGACTTCTTCCGAATTATCGTTAAAGAAGCAGAAGATGCGGCTATGCTCGAGGAAATTGCCCACGATGGAAATGACCTCGATATTCTCAGACAGACCGGGAACTCCGGCTTTCAGGCAGCAGATGCCGCGAACGACTAACTTGATCTCCACGCCGGCTGCGCTGGCTTCATAGAGAGCATCGATGATCTCCTGGTCACACAGAGAGTTCATCTTCGCCAGGATGCGTGCCTTACGTCCCTCCAGCGCATGGTTCGTCTCGCGGCGGATCAGATACAGGAAACGCTCGCGCATCCAGTGCGGTGCCAGAACGAGCTTATTCCAGGTCATCGGCTCGGAATAACCGCTCAGCATGTTGAAGACCGCCGTTGCGTCCTCGCCGATCGCATAGTTACAGGTAAACAGGCCCATGTCGGTGTACAGTTTCGCAGTCTGGTCATTATAGTTACCGGTGCCCAGATGGACATAACGAACGATGCCTTCCTCCTCGCGACGCACAACAAGGGTGATCTTACTGTGCGTCTTAAGGCCGACCAGACCATAGATAACATGACAGCCCGCATGCTCCAGCATACGTGCCCAGTTAATATTATTTTCCTCGTCGAAACGGGCTTTTAATTCCACCAAAACAGAGACCTGCTTGCCGTTGTCGGCAGCACGTGCAAGTGCAGCGATGATGGGTGAGTTTCCGCTGACGCGGTATAAGGTCTGCTTGATCGCCAGAACATCCGGATCTTCGGAAGCCTTGCGTACGAACTCTACGACCGGATCGAAGGTCTCGTACGGATGATGCATCAGAATGTCACCCTTTTTGATATTCTCGAAGATATCGAGTTTCGGATCGATCATCGGGGATTTCTTCGGAACAAAGGGTTTATTGCGCAGATGGTCGAATCCGGCCAGAGAACTGAGTTTCATCAGGAAGGTCAGATCCAGCGGACCCGAGAGCGCATATACCCATTCGGGCTTCAGGGACAGTTGTTTCTGCAACGTCTTCAAGAGTCTCTTATCCATGCCGCTCTGCACTTCCAGACGAATGGCGCGTCCCCACTTACGTTTTTTGATCTGGCGGGCGATCTCCTCCAGGAGGTCCTCTGCCTCTTCTTCCTCCAGATCCAGATCCGCGTTACGCGTAATGCGGTAGGGATAGGCACAGACCACATCGTAGTTCAAAAACAGTTTGTCGATGTTCTGCTCGATGATCTCCTCCAGCAGTACGAACCGTGCCGTGTTTTCGGAGGACAGTGGAATCAGACGCGGCAGACCGGACGGAACCTGTACCGTTGCAAATTCGAACACGGCCTCCTCTGCCACCGCTTCTTTATTCTTTTTCTTATTCTTCGTTTTTATGAGCGTAGGCACGCCGACCTTCGGTGACAGCAGTGCAGCGATATTTAAGCTCTTGTTTCGGATCAGCGGAAACGGCCGTGACGAATCCACCGCCATCGGTGTCAGCACAGGATAGATCTCCTCAGCAAAAAAGCGCTCAGTATACTGCTTCTCCTCTGCAGTCAGATCCTCATATTGCGTGATCAGTTCGATCTTTTCTTTTTCCAACGCCGGCATCAGTCCGCGGTTGAAGGTCTGATATTGGCCGTTCATAAACGTATGCGTCGCCTGCCCGATCAGCTCGAGCTGCTTTCCGACTTTGTAGCCCGCGATGTCCGGCTTATCATATCCCACTTCGCGCATATCGGTCAATGAACCGACACGTACCATAAAGAACTCATCCAGGTTGGACGCCGTGATGCTTAAGAATTTCAGGCGCTCCAAAAGCGGCAGGCTTTTATCTCTGGCCTCGCCGAGTATGCGGTCATTAAATTCCAACCAGCTCAGTTCACGATTGATATATTTGCTTTCCGTAACCATAGAATACCTTCCTAATTTCGTTTGCAAAGCGGATCCGAGCGATCCTCTATCCCAGTTTCCTCTTCTGTTTCAATACCGGCACGATGCCGAAGACTTGCGCGAAGAAGTCTGCTTTACGCGCCAGCATTCCCCTCTCAAGCGCGATATCCGCCTTACTGTCGACCAGAATCTGCAACTGCTCGTCTTTAAGGGCAATGCGGATATCCTTGATCTTCTGGCGGTGGCTGCGATCCAAAGCATTTGCAAGGCGCAGGATCGCGGTCAACTTGATGACGGTGCGATAACTCTCCGTCGTAAGCGCTTCTTCCGGCTTCTCGTCGAACGGAAGCGCTATCGTGTTGAAGCGGATCACATTGGCCAGAATGGCCTGCTCCTGCTGCGAAAGGCCCAGGATCTCCGTCGATTTCACGATACAATAGGAACACTCACCCGGAAGCGAGATATTGATGAACTTACCGCAGTCATGCAGGATCGCCGCCATCTGCAACAGCAGACGGCTGCGTTTGCCGAGGCCGTGCTGCTTCTTCATGTTGTCGAACAGAAGGGCTGCGATGTCGGAAAGCGTTTCGGAGTGCTCGGCATTTCCGAGATACCGGTTGCGTATGCGACGCGCCGCCTCCAGAGACTCCTGCGCGAAATCATTCACCGATGCGGCCGGAAGCAGTTTCTGCTTATTTGCGTACTCGGTCGCAATACCGTCACTCAGGTTCACGCCCGGCAGATAGATCTCCGCCGCATCCGAATGCATCAAAAAGCGATAATAGATCATAGCTACCGGAAGGATCAGTTTCGCATATTCTTCCGGTATGCCGTAATTTGTAGCCATATCATTTGCGCTGGTCTTGCGCACTTCCATATAGGTACGTATAAAATCTTCCGAACGAATGACCTGCGCCTTCGGCATATGCATGACCTTTGCAACAAACAACTGGATGCAGTCGCCGATCGCGAGGATGCGCTTCAGGTCTTTACTGTCACTGCCATAACGGCGGAAGGTGTCCATTTCATTGTCCGCGAGCTCCTCAGCGAGGCGGTAAACATCCCCGGTGTAGGAAAATTCGTCGAGTGTGGACTGCATACGCAGGGCGCCCAGGCCCAGGTTTTGCGTGGAGATCAGCAGGCCTTTTTCGTACATCGAGATCTGGGTGCTTCCATAACCGACGTCCACGATGGCACAAGGCTCCTCCACGACTTCTTTAAAGGACGGCATCCACAACGGGATGGCGCTATAGGTCAAGTAGCGCTGCTCTGCATTAGAGAGCACCGTTACCTCGAGCCCGGTACGTACCTTTATCTGGTCGAGCACGATGACACGGTTTTTCGCCTCACGCAGCGCACTCGTCGCATAGGCGCGGTACGCCTCGACATGATACCCCTGCATGATCTCGTTAAAGCCCGACAATGTCGCGCACAACTCATCCAGCATCTCTTTGCTGATAACGCCGTCGCGATAGGTGTCGTTACCGAGACCGATCACGTGACGCACATGGTCAATGCAGGCGATCCTGCCCTTCATATTCATTTCGTAGATGGATAGTTCGAGTTCAAAAGAACCGACATCGACAGCAGCGAACAGTTTTACGGCCATAGGCGTCCTCCTTTCGGTTTTTGCTGGTTCTATGTAGTATGATTTACAGTTTTCGGTTACTCAGATCCGCGATGAACTGAGCCGCCAAACGTCCGGACATCATGCCGTGCCGCAGTTCCCATCGATGGGCCTGTGCCAGCAGTTCGTCCTTCTGGATGGTAAGATCCGCGCGGCGCGCCAGGGTCTCCACCATCTCCTCGAAATCCGCGCGGTTCGGGCTTCCGTAATAGATGGTCACGCCGAAACGTGCAGCCAGAGACAGTTTCTCCTGAATGCCGTCGCCGCCGTGCAGATCATCGGCGCGTTTTTCTTCATTGTCCAGAACCGACTCCTTGATGAGGTGTCTGCGGTTCGACGTCGCGTAGATGCAGACATTCTCAGGCTTCTCCTCCAGGCCACCTTCGATGACAGCCTTCAGGTATTTGTATTCGATCTCATATTCTTCAAACGACAGGTCATCCATGTAGATGACGAACCGGTAATTGCGTCCCTTCAGGGATTTGATGATATCCGGCAAATGCTGGAACTGATGCTTATAGACTTCGATCATGCGAAGACCGCTCGGATAATATTTGTTCATGCAGGCTTTGATGCTGGAACTCTTACCGGTACCGCTGTCGCCGAACAGAAGCACATTGTTACAGGAGCGTCCCGCAAGAAAACTCTCGGTATTATCACAAAGCATCTTCACCTGATCTTTGTATCCTACGAGGTCATCGAAGGTAAATGAACTGCAATGCGTCATCTGCTCCAGGGTGACCGTCGTATTTCCGCCGGAAACGATCTTCTCCGACATACGGAAAGCCTTATACAGGCCCAGTTTTCCGACGCCGACATTACGATAAAAGCGCTCCAGATAACCGCAGAATGCGTCCAGATCTCCCTCCATCGCCGCGTGTCCGAGCTGACGTGCCAAAACATTCACATCGTGAACCGTTTCCAAAGGATAACGGACACGACCGCCCGTCATACAGTTGTAATCGCGGAAAATCTCCTTCTTCACCTCATCATCGAGCGGGCGTGTGAAATCGCAGGCAAACATATTCATGAAATGCTTCAGATCCTGATGTGCCAAACGTACTAGGTTTGGATCCACAGGCAGTTCCTCACTGCGGCGCTCAAGTGCAAGCGCGTATGCATTTTCCGAGTTCACGAGCGCATAGGTCAGATAGATATGGGCGAGGTTGCCGGACAGTCCGTAACGCTCGGCGATGTCGGCGATCAGTTTACCGACCAAACGGGAAAATGTCTGCTCGTAGATTGCAAGTGTCGCGGGGTCATTTGCCTCGTGCATTGAAAAAAGCTCACAAAGTCCGTCGTACAGGTCGGACTTCTGCAGATTTCTGTATAAAATCGGTTCGTAATCGATCATCGGTCATCCTCTTTTCTCATTCAGTTGCTCCAAAAGCTGCTCCATGTTCATGTGCAGCACGGGGTGACATACACCCGGTGCGATCATAGTCATGGGCTGTAAAACAAACGCTCGCTCCGTCATTCTGGGGTGCGGGATCACTAGATCGGGCGTTGCGATCACCTCATCGTCGTAGAGCAAGATATCAACGTCCAGTGTGCGCGGCCCCCAGTGGATCTGCCGGGTGCGGTTTTGCGACGCCTCAGCGTCCCGGCAAGCCGCCAGTAGCATCTGCGGAGACAGCGTCGTTTTGATCTCGACCGCTGCGTTTAAGAAATCCGGCTGGTCCGTATAGCCCCAGGCAGGGGTATTGATATATTCGGAGACCTTCTTAACGCGGATCTCCGGATTTTGTTTTAATCGGTCAATGCCTGCGTCCAGCATGGCCTTACGGTCGCCCAGGTTAGAACCCAGTGACAAATACGCCGTATGGCGGGAACGTGTTACGCTCACTCCCAGAGACTGGAACGAGAACCGGACAGGCGCTCCCGGCTTTGACAATGTGACCGTGACGCTTTCAAGCCGCGGATACTCATCCAGCAGCCAGACCGCGAGGCGATGCGCCGCCGTCTCCAGTAACCCGTATGTATTCTCCTGCAAAAAGGCAACCGCCTTCTGTGTCGCCTCTCCGTAGTGGATCGTTTTCTTCAGGTCATCCCCGATCGCTGCCTCCTCCATCGGGATGAACAACTTTAAGGACAGCAAAAACGTCTGTCCGAGGCTTTTTTCCTCAGCAAATACGCCATGGTTCGCGTAAAACGGAACCTCATTGATAAAAATATGATCCATCTTCGACTGATCCATACTCTTCCCCTTCAGAGTTTATGCTTCTATATCGCGGATCGCTTCTGCCATCGCGACCGTGCGCTTATTCTCTTTCACATCATGTACGCGGACGATTCCGTACCGCGCCATTACGGCCAGCGTTGTCGTCACCAGCGTTCCCTCCAGGCGTTCATCGGCCGGCAGGTCCAGCGTATTTCCGATCACGGATTTACGCGAACACCCCAGAAGAAGCGGCAACCCGAGCCTGTGAAATGCATTCAGATTCTTAAGCAGGATCAGGTTCCCTTCGGTATTCTTCGCGAAACCAATGCCCGGATCCAGGATGATCTTCTTTCGGTCAATGCCGGCCGCATCCGCGATCCGAAGGCTCTCCTCCAGATCCGCGATCACGCCATCCACGACATTTTCCGTGATCATCTGTGTATTGTTATGCATGAGGCAATAGCAAACGCCCGATTCCGCAACGGTGCGAGCCATTGCAGGATCATCGCGCAGGCCCCAGATATCATTGATCAGGTCCGCACCCACACAGACTGCTGCGCGGGCGACCTTCGACCGATATGTATCCACAGAAAGCGGCACGTCGTAACGCTTCTTCACCTCTGAGATCACCGGGATCACCCTGCGGATCTCTTCCTCTTCCGTCACAAATTCATGACCCGGACGCGTCGACATCCCGCCGATATCGAGGATATCCATCCCCTCAGCGAGCATGCTCTCTACGCGGATCAACGCATTGTCGATCGTCGTATATCTGCCTCCGTCGGAAAATGAATCCGGCGTCACATTTAAGATTCCCATCACATATGTATGTGCATCAAAATCAAACTCTTTGTTTCCGATCTTCATGTATCTTCCTCTATCCGCGGATCATCGACAATACACGGGCGGTGAGGTTTTCATCGTCCGCGAATGTTCCGCGACGTACGTAGGTCTCGGTCTTGCTTCCCGGTTTCTTCACGCCGCGCATCGTCATGCACATATGCTCGGCCTCGATAACGACCATAACACCCTTCGCACCCAGATCCTGCATGATCGCATCGGCGATCTGGCTGGTCATGCGCTCCTGTAGCTGCAAGCGTTTCGCAAATACTTCCACGGTGCGCGCGAGCTTCGAAAGGCCGGCTACCTTCTTTCCGGGAATATACGCAATATGCGCCTTACCGTAAAAAGGAACCATATGATGCTCACACATCGAGTAAAACGGGATATCCTTCTCCAGGATCAGGTCGGTGTTGCATCCCGAAAACTGCTTCGCGAGATGCGCGGATGCATCCTCACCGTAGCCGGCGAAGATCTCCTCGTACATGCGGGCGACACGTGCAGGCGTTTCGACAAGCCCCTCGCGGTCCGGATCCTCTCCCATGCCCTCCAGGATCATGCGTACACCTTTTTCTATCTTTTTCTTATCCATTTTCAACTCCTTATGTCAGGTCGTATTTACTGATCGTCGTTTTTTCGTGAAAGAATCTCTTTTCGTAACGATCCGATAAACGTAAAGGATCCGAGTGCTGCGACCAGGACGCTTCCGTCGATCGATCCGGCACGGATCATCGCTTCGGAAAATGCCTGCCTCACTCCGCAGAACCTGCGGATCTCGCACGTTTTCGCTTCCGGAAGCCGTGCAAACTCCTGCGCCAGTGCTACCGCCGAAAGCCCGCGTTTTCCACGTGTAGCGCCGAAGTAGACCGCATCCGGCGAAACGCTTGCGATCTGTCGCAAGACAGCCATGTGATCCTTATCTTTAAGCATACCACAAACAATGATTTTTTTATAGTCTTTCCGACTTGAATTTATATTTTCCGCCCAGCTTCTTGCGGCAGGCTGATTATGCGCACCATCAAGGATGACGATACGGTCTTTCCGTCCGCCGAGGGATAATATCTCAAATCGCCCCGGCAGGCAGGTTTCGGCAAATCCCGCACGGATCTCTTCATCGGTCACGCTAAAGCCGAGAGTCTTCAGCTTCTGCAGGCACGCATAGGCACACGAAGCATTTTCCGAAGCAGCCGCCCCGTACATCGAAAGCGGCATCCCCGAAACAGCGTCGCGATACTTTTCACTCTTTACTACCGGGCAATGCTTCGCCCGCGCCGTATTCATAACGACTTCCCGTGCATCCTCCGGGATGTGCGTCCCCAGGATCACCGGATGACCCTCGCGGAAGATACCGGCTTTATGTGCGGCGATCTGTGCCGTCGTATCGCCGAGAAAATCCATATGATCCTCACCAACAGAAGTCAGAACCGCGCATAGCTGCGACGATGCCTCGTAAGCATTCGTGGCATCCAGATCACCGCCGAGGCCCGTTTCCAGCAGGACGATATCGGCCTTCTCATGCGCAAAATATAAAAAAGCTTTTGCGGTCAAACGTTCGAACGGACTCGGCGAATCCTCCTTCGGGAAGTGCTTCTCGCACACGTCGTCGACCTCTTTCGTTAATGCCTGCAACCGCTTCGGCGTAATGTTCTTTCGACCGATGCAGAGGACTTCACACGGATCGAAGACCGCCGGCGTGGTAAACACACCGACTCTTCGCGAGGGATCTTTGCATAGTACAGACTTTAAGAAGGCGATCACCGTTCCCTTACCGTTGGTCCCCGCCACGTGCACGATCTTCAGTTTATCCTGCGGATCCCCCAGCAGGCTGAGGAGTTTATGCATCCGCTTAAGCCCCAGCCGGATCTCGTCCAGGCCGGCTGCAGTCACGCCGCTCGTGTACTCTTTCTTCTTCATCTGCGTCCCTTATAATTTTTCCGAGCGAGGTGCAAAATGCGCCGCGCCCGGAATAGGTTCTCCGAGATCGTTATCTCAGGATTTCTTCAACAAGCTTCGGATCTTCACCGGGATCGTGTCCAGAACGAACAGGGCATTATCCCGTGAAAAATTCGGATTGTAGCAGGGGTCTCCCTCTGCGATAAAGGCACTCCATCTGGCCAGGAAACGGTCGATCTCCCTGCTGAAACGTTCCATCTTCTCCGGTGTGTCCTCGTATCCGCGGGACTTGGATTCCGAGTGATAGAGTTCCGTTTCGGCGTCAAAAACGATGCGGTAGCCCGCTTTTCCGACACGCAGACAGAAATCGATATCATTAAACGCTACTGCGAAATTCTCCGCGTCCAGGCCGCCCAGCTCACGGTATAGACTGCTCTTCACCATCATGCAGGCAGCTGTGACCGCGCTGTAATTCTGGCAAACGACCGCTCGTGCCATGTAGCCCAGTTCTGCCCGGTTCATCCCGGAAAATGCATGTGCGGCTACACCGTTTACACCGACTACAACACCGGCATGCTGGATCGTCTCGTCATCGTAATAAAGCTTCGCTCCTACTGCCCCTACGTCTTCACGCATGCAGAAACCGAGCATGTGCTCGAAGATATTTTCCGAGATCACTTCGACGTCATTATTCAAAAGCAAAACGTAATCGCCGAGCACGGACTCGAAACCGAAATTATTGATCGCCGCGTAATTGAAATCACCTTTGTAATAGATCACGCGGAAATTATCATGCTTTTCGACCATTTCATCATAGTAAGCGAATGTTTCCGGTTCGGTACTGTTGTTTTCGATCACGATGATCTCATAGTTATCATAGGTCGCACGCTCATAGATGGAGTCGATACAACGCTTCAGATCCGGGATATGATCCTTATTCGGGATCATGACCGAAACCAGCGGATGGCTCGCCAGGTGGTACTCATTGGAATACCAGCCGAACTGCGGTCCGTAGTTCACCGTAATATTCATGCCCAGGCGGTCGAAATGATCCTGAAGTGCCCGGCGGCCTGCATCGTATGCATATTCCTTACTGGAGAAATCGCGCGCCGTCGAATTCTTATGGCAACGCCAATAGTACAGGATCTTCGGAACATGATGGATGTGGTTGCCATTTTCGATACAACGCAGGATGAAATCATAGTCCTGCGCCCCGTCGTAGCCGGGACGGAAACCTTGGATCTTATCCACGATATCCTTCTTCACCATAAAGAAGTGGCAAATATAATTATTCGTCATGAAGAGATCCGGATTGTAGTCCGGCTTAAAATTCGGCTCGAAGTGCTTCTTTCCGCCTTCGTCGATCTTATCTTCATCACTGTAGAACATATCATATTCGGGATGCTCGTTCAGAACTTTTATGTATTCGTAGAGCGCATTGGGCGCCAATGCATCGTCATGGTCCAAAAGCGCGATGTAATCGCCCGTTGCGAGTTCGATCGCGGCATTCGTATTTCCTGCGATTCCGAGGTTCTCCGAAAGATCGACCGTGATGATGCGGGGATCTTTCTCACGGTATAACTCAAGTGCCTTCTTAAGCGCCTCATCGTCCGGACTTCCGTTCGCCAGGCAGAGCTGCCAGTTTCCGTACGTTTGACGAAGCACGGATTTTATCATGGCTTCCAGGAATTTAAGCGGCGTATGATACAGCGGTACGGCGATACTGATCAGCGGACGGTACGAAAACTGTGCTTCCCTCTGCTCATCCAGTTCCTCGTCGGTCGGCTGATTGACCGCAAACCACCGGAGATAGTTATTCTCCTCCGTCTTAAAAACCTTGCGGAAGGACTTCGTCACATATTTGTTGAAACCGTTTCGGCGAATGTAACGGTAACTGTCGAGCAGCCGTGTTTTCTCCAACGTCGAACGGCTCTTCATGTTCCATTTTCCGAAGTGCAACGCACTCTGCTTAACGACATTGCCGTCCTCATCCCGTACGACGAAAACCAGGTACATGCTGTCCATAAGCGGAGCTACGAGGCAAAAACCGAGTTTGTTATAACTGATATCTCCGTACATCTCCAATGCGACATCGGGACGGTGGATCTTTGACATCTTAACCTCGACATCCTTCTTATAGCGATCCTTGACCAAAATATCGACGGACATTTGCTTGTATTCAGAAGCAGCCCAACCGCGGATACACACTTTATTCTCCGCTATACTGAACTCATCCAAATGATATCTCATAATACTTCTCCCATTAAACGTTAAAGATGCTGTGGCCGATGAATTCCTGAAGGATCGAATTACTCGGGATCTGTTCGGGAAGCAAAGGCAGGAAGTAATCCAAAAACTTAAGCAGGCGCTTCGCTTCGGAATACTCCGGGCTGTCCTTATCCACACCGAATAAAAGCGGCTCGGCATAGAGTTTCAGGATCGCCAATTCGTAGATCTGTGCGGAGTTAAATACAACGTCCGCCGTCTCCTGGAACGGGAAGATATTTTTCTCCTCGCCCTTACGAACACTCTCCCAGCGGAACAGCGTCTGCGACGCCGTGATCGCGCGGTGCATCGAATCGCGGACCATACGGCGGATCAGTCGTCCGTCCGTGGTCGAAACACGGTTGTGCTCGTCAACATTGAGCTGGGTCAATGCGCTGATGTAGACCTTATACATGTTCTCCTTCGGCAGCGTCGCGTACAGTTTCTCGTTGAGGCAGTGGATGCCTTCGACTACGAGAATGTCATTCGCCCCGAGTTTGAGCATCTCTCCGCGATACTCGCGAAGTCCGGTCTTGAAATTGTAATACGGCAGTTCGACCTCTTCGCCACGCAGAAGCGCATTCATATCGTGATCGAACAGCGCCGTGTCGATGCTTTCGAGATCCTCGAAGTTATAGTTGCCGAATTCATCCTTCGGATTATCTTCGCGGTTCACAAAATAGTTGTCCACACCGATCGGGTGCGGCACCAGACCGTGCGCACGAAGCTGCACGCTCAGGCGATAGGAAAAGGTCGTCTTACCGGAACTGGACGGTCCGGCGATCATGACGAACTTCACACCGTTACGCTCCTTGATCTGACGGGCGATCTCTGCGATCTTCTGCTCCTGCAGGGCTTCCTGCACCAGGATCAGTTCCTGGATCGTTCCGTTTACGATAGCCTCATTCAGGTCTCCGACCGTGTCTACGCCGACCTTTGCCGAAAACTCATTCGACTCGATCAATGCATGCGATACTTTATTCTGCGGCTCAAACGGTGGAACCTCGTCCGGCTTCTGCTTGATCGGCATCTGCAGCACGATCCCGTGCTCATAGAGGTGCAGATCAAAATGCTTCAAATAGCCCGTGGAAGGCACCATATAGCCGTAGAAATAGTCACGGAAACGATCGATCTTATAGATGTTCACGCGGCTTACACGGCGGAACCGGAACAGTTTCTCTTTATCGTACATTCCGAGGCGGTGAAACAGTTTCACTGCTTCCGCGGTCGGAACACTCTCCTTCTCGATGGGAAGGTCGTCCTCCACCATCTTCTGCATGCAGGCTTTTACCTTATCTACGAGTTCCTGATTCAGGTTTGTATCCTCGGCAGTCACTTCGCAGAAGTAACCACGGCTCACGGAAAACTGGACCTTCACCTGCTTCAGTTTCTTATAACCGATGGTATCGTACATCGCTTTCAAAAACAGCAACGTCGTACTGCGCCGATAGGTCTCGATGCCTCCGGATGTCGTCGTGTTCACGGTAACCGCCTCGGCGTCATCATGCGGTGCATAGTTGAGTTCACGCAGATCGTTATTCTCCTTCACGAGAACGATCCCGAGATCTCCCGGGTATTTACGGCGAACGAGATCCAAATATGTCGTTCCTTCCGGTACGGAAAATGCTTCTCCGTCCAATGTGATCTTCAAAATCCTGTCAGCCATATCCATCCTCCTTATTTTTTCTGTTCATAAAGCGCGCTTTCGATCACGTTGAGCTTTTCTTTTGCGCGTTTGTATGCGGCCTGTGCCGCCTTCGTCGAAGCATTTTCCAATGCTTCACAGATCTTCATCGTCTGTTTCTGCTCTGCCAGCAGAAATTCATATAAAACCGGATCTTTTTTCGTCCGGAGGCAGGCTCCATACAGAAGTTCTGCTTTCGAAAGATCCGGGATAGGTGCGACCGGATCTGCCGGCTGCAAATGCAGGATCACATAGTATTTACCGGCATCCTCCACCATCGACTCATCCACGATCGCATAACCGATCTCCAAAACCTTTTTGCGCACCAACGGGATGTCCGACTGCGGACTCACAAAGATGTCGCGCGCACTTTGGAAAATCGCGGAGCCCCTCTCCATGATGCGGAGCAGCAAGCGCCCGCCCATACCGGTGACGGTGATCGTTTCGACACGATCCTCGATCTTCAAGGCGTCCGCTCCGTCGCTTAAACGAAGCTCGATCTGATCCTCCAGTCCGTTCTCCGCGACATGTTCGCGTGCACGCTCCAGCGGTCCTTTCCGCAAGTCCATTGCGATCGCGTGCTTAACCGTTCCGGATAAAACCAGGGCAATGGGCAGATAACCGTGATCACATCCGATATCGGCGTAGGTCGTCGACGGCGGTATTCGGTCCGCCACTGCCTGCAAACGTTTTGAAAGCGTCATCCTGATCTCCTATTCCAACGTATCACATTTCCATTTTGCCAGACGGCTTCTCTGTTTCATGATCGACTGGATCACGGAAACGCTCGTCGCCGTTTTTGCAAGATTATTCAAGCCGTCTTCTTTTACACGGCGAACGACTTCTTCAAAAGCACGGACCAGATCCGAGCCTTCGGCATGCTCCAGCTTCGTGTTAAATAGTTCGGCTATACGGTTCGCATTTTCCGTTTCACCGGTGAAGCGGCTCATGATCTGCGCCGGCTGCACCTCGCCGTTTTTCGCCTGTGTGAAGACTTCTGCCGCTACCTTTGCATAGATTGGATCGGTAAAATCCTCCGCCGTGATCAGATCCTCGATCTTCGCGTACAACGACGGCTTCTCACTGATCCAGGTAAGCAACACTTTCTGCGCATTCAGTGCCTTCTCTCTGGCTTCTTCTTCACGTTGCGACCGGGAAGGATGTGAAACAGGCTTGGTCTGCTCCGGCACCTTATAACCCTGGGCCGCCATCGACGCGATGGTCCGTTTCATGCTTCCGATGTCGATCGAAAACTCACGGCACACTGCCTCTGTATAGTTATTTCTCTCCAGTTCGTCCGAAAACTCCATCAGCTTCGTTGCGACACTCTTTTCAAACTGCGTCTTTTTCGCGGGATCGGAAAGATCCGCCGCTTTTCGCATCATATCGATCTCGAACAGGAAAGAATTCTTTGCTTTTTTAATTCGTTCGCGGAACGCATCGGCCCCGAGATTCTTGATGAATTCATCGGGATCTTTATAGGGTTTCATATCCAGCACGCGGATCAGGATGCCCGCGTCCTTCAAAAACGGGATGGCGCGTTTCGCCGCATCCTGGCCGGCTCCGTCGCTGTCGAAGGTCAGGATGACCTCATTCGTATAGCGCCGCAGGATCATGCAGTGGCGCTCATTAAAAGCAGTTCCCAGAGCCGCGACCGAGTTGTTGAAGCCTGCCTGATGGAGGGAAATGACATCCATATAGCCTTCACACAGGAGCAGGTATCCCTCCCGGGCACGCCGCGCCTCATGCAGGCCGTAAAGTGTTCTCGACTTCTCGAAAACCACCGTTTCCTGCGAGTTTAAATACTTCGGCTCCCCATCTCCCATAACACGACCGCCGAAAGCGATTACCTTATTTCTTTCATTCATGATAGGGAACATAACTCGATTCCAAAAGAAATCCATTACGCCCTTCTCATTGTATTTAAACAACGAACTGCTCTTCAGTTCCTCGTCTGTGTATCCCTCTTTCTTTAAATACGCATAAAGCGACTGCTCTTTAGGTAAAAATGGAGCAAAGCCCAATCCAAAACGATTTATCGTCTCATCCGAGAGTCCACGTCCGCGCAAATACTCGTAGCCCTTCTTTCCGACCGGACTGTGCAACGCTCGATAATAAAACTGACCGGTCTTTTTGTAGATCTCCAGAAGGCGCTGCTTTAAGTAATCCGCCGCTCTCTCGGCGGAAGTGCTCTCATTTTCCGGGACCTGCATGCCCACGCGCTCTGCCAGATGCGCGACCGCCTCGCTGAAGGTATAGTTTTCATACTCCATGACGAAGTTGATAACATTGCCCCCGCGATGACAACCGAAGCAGTAGAACATCTGCTTCGAGGGGGTCACGGAGAAGGAAGGCGTTTTCTCGTTGTGGAAGGGACAGAGGCCGAAATAGCTGCCGCCGTTGCGTTTCAGGCGCACGTAGCCGGAAACCACATCCAGGATGTCGTTTCTCACACGTACCTCTTCGATAAAGTCCTCATTCCATCGCATAGCGTTTCCTCAAACTGTATTACTCCCATCCCATCGGGATGAACAGATCCTGGAAGGTTTTGATCGCGTAGTTGTCGGTCATTCCGGCGATATAGTCGCAGACGACGACTTCCGGGATCTCGTTGTATCTCATTCGTAATTCGATATATTCTTTGGGCAATGATCCGAACTGGTCCAGAAAATGATAGTACAGCTTTCGCATCAGTTCCTGGGCTTTCTTCTCTTCTGCCTTCACAATATTGCTCGTATAAACATGTGCGAACATAAATGACCGCAGTTCACTCATCGCCGACTGTACGTCGGGTGTCAGCGAGATGTGATCCTTCTCCAAGCTGTTGATGATCAGGTCATGGATCATGTGATTCAGACGGTCATGCACACTCTTACCCAAAATGTCCGTGCACGGACGTGGGAGATCGCGTTCCGTCAGAACACGGGCGCGGATCGCGTCGTCGATATCGTGGTTAATGTATGCGATCTTATCACAGATGCGGACGATCTGTCCTTCCAGCGTGTGCGGCGTGGACGATGTCCCGTGGTTCAGAATGCCGTCCCGCACCTCTTCTGTCAGATTCAGGCCCTCGCCGTCCCGTTCCAGAATATCCACCACGCGAAGGCTCTGCTCGCTGTGGATGAAACGACGACCGAGCTTACGCATCTCTTCATCGAGGATGCGCTCGCCGGAATGTCCGAACGGCGTATGTCCGAGGTCGTGGCCCAAAGCGATTGCCTCGGTCAGATCCTCATTTAAGTTCAACGCTCTGGCCACCGTACGCGAGATCTGGGATACCTCGAGGGTGTGCGTCAGACGCGTGCGGTAATGGTCACCTTCCGGCGCCAGAAACACCTGTGTTTTATGTTTTAAACGTCGGAATGCCTTACTGTGCACGATGCGGTCGCGGTCCCGCTGATACACCGTACGCACATCGCACTCCGGCTCAGATACCTTGCGCCCTTTCGAGTTCTTACTCTTACAAGCAAACGGGCTCAAAATCATCTCTTCCCGCTGCTCACTCATCTCACGAATACATTTCGGTTCCGTACTCATAAACGCTCCTCCGTATCTTATGTGAATCGGTGACTTCTGTTCATTTTATTATACCATATCCGGCCGTTTTCTTCAACAACGGGATATCCCGGCATTTGCGTCCACTTGGCTCATTGTTTGATCAAAACCGCCAATGTGAGATAAAGAATCCGGGGAGTACGACGAATGCGAAGAATAACAGGGAGATCCCGGTGAATACCTTGAGAAAATCCTTGCCTTTTCCGGGGTATTCGCGTACGTAGATCCGGTAGTTTATGACCGAGGCCAATGAACCGATGATCGAGCAGAGTCCTGCGGTGTCCACGCCGTATAAAAGGCCTGCTACGTTCGTCGAGAACGGGAACAGCACGATGGACGCCGGAACGTTCGAGATCACCTGGCTCAGCAAAATGCCCCACCAATATTCATTTTCCGCGACAGCACCTGAAAGTACATTCGCAATCGACGGGTTCTCGGTGATGGATGCCGAAAACACGAAAAAGCAAAGGAAGGTCAAAAGCAGCACATAGTCCGTTTTTAAAAAGATCCTGCGATCGATAAAAAACACGGCCAATGCGACGAAGGCCGTCACATACGGCCAGTATTCGGTACGCGTCACGATCGTAGCGAGAACGACGGCAAACAAGGCCAGATAGAGGCGGCGGTAGATCGCCCTCTCCTTAAGCAACGGCTTAAAAAAGGACGACTCCTCGCTCTCATCCGCCGGGCGCGAACTCTCGTGCGGATCCTTGCGGTACAGAAAACAGATAAATACGATCAGAAATGCGGCGGACATAAAAAACAACGGCGACATATGCAGAATGAACTGCTGTACCGACACGCCCGAGCGGCTATAGATAAACAGATTCTGCGGACTACCAAACGGCATCAAAAGGGAGCCGCGGATGGCCGCGATATTCTCAAAGGTCAGCACGGGCAGGATGTACTGCTCCCGTCCGGCATAACGAAACAGCGTGATGGTCAGCGGCACAAAGATCAGAAGGGACACATCATTGGTCACAAACATTGATGTGAAAAACACGCCGAAAACCAAAAACAGAGACAATGCCCGCATCGTCTTAAAACGCCCGGAGAACTTCATAAGCGGCTGAAAGATGTTTTCCTTTTTGAAGGCTTCCAGAACTGTCAGCATCATAAACAGGGTGCCGAGCGTGCGCCAGTCGATCTTACTGAATGTCTCCTTACCAGGCGGTGTGATGATCAGGGAGATCAATGCCGCGATCACGGCCAGAGTAAGCATAAGCTCTTTTTTTATCAGTTTTACAAATGACTTCATGTTTCAGCTTGCGCTCACTTTCCCAGGATCGACTCTCCGAGTTTCAGACGAACATAGTTTCCGAAGTTCGGTCCGACCCAGATCAGCACGCAGACATGACCATCCTGAATGTAGAAATCATACTTATGATCATCATCTTTTGCGACGGTCGTGTTTTTGCTGTATAAGCTCGCAAGCTGCTCGTCCGTGAATCTCCGGAACACTTCTTCGGAGCCGGCTATCACCTGATATTTTCCTTCCGTGATATCCTTAACGACCTGATCCATTCCGTAAACATCGGCCAATGTATAAACCTTCCCGGTGCGTCTCTCCATGGTGACCGCGCTCTTATTCTCGTCGAATTCACGGTACTGCCCTTGGTCCGCATCCAGATGATGCAATCGTCTGGTCATAAAGTACGAAAGCAGTTCATCATTTTCCGTCATCACCTCGTAATACGATGTGATCTCCAAATTCCGTAGCTCAAGAGTTCCCCGGAAGCCGCCTTCCGAATGGTTTACGATGTTATCATTGATCTGCTTATAGAGCTTTTTATTCTTTGTGTATACCTGCGGTACTAAAAGGCTTGCAGAGAAATTCTCCTCCGGATTATCGTAGTGGTATACAAAATCAAAGATCGAGAACTCGACGTGCTTCTGATATTCGGAGATATCACGCGTCGACTGTAAGGGATCCGTCGTCTCCGTCGGAGCTTCCGTGACAGGCACCTTCGTCTGCCATTCCGTCTCTTTGGGAAGCGTATCCTCTACGCCGGAAGTTGTTTCATCATTCTGCAGTGCCGTACTCGCTTCCTGCGTCACTTCGACTGCCTGCGTCGTCTCAACATTTGCCGTAGTCTTTTGGCTCACCGGAGCAGGTTTATCACACCCTGTCACACCCAAAATGCAGGCACACAGCCCAAGCGCCAATATCTTCTTTCTCATAACCCACCTCATGGTAAATAATCTATTATTCAAGCGGTCATCCGCTGGTTCAGACCACACAGAAAACCACATTACATTGTATCACAAAACCATCATAAATACTACAGTAAAATATGCCATGGTGGATCGGCCGCGCCGCACGTCTTCAGTCGGCATTACCGGCACACAAAAAGGCGGGCCCGCAGGCCCGCCCTATATACCGCAAATGCGGCAAACGTATTACATTTTCAAAACCACTTCGGTCTCTGCGGTCAGCATTTCCTCCGGAATGTAGTTATCCGGGAGTACTTTACCGTTCACGGAAAGGCTCTTGTAGCCGCCCTGCGCTCCATCCGGGTTTTCGATCCGGATGGTCAGTTTCTTACCGCGGAAGTTCTTAAAGATGGTGACCTCTTTCCACTGTGAGGAAATGGAAGGTGCCACACGCAGTCCGTGCAGATCGGGACGCATACCGAGGATACCCTCGACGCAGCCGACCATAACGGTCGATGCGGTACCTGTCAGCCAGTGCACATGGGAACGTCCTTCAAACGGGCTCTCGACCGACTCAGTGAACTGTCCGTGTACATACGGCTCCAGGCGACGGATCTCTGCCTTCTCGTTCATGGTCGAAGGCGAGCTCTCCTTGAAGTACTCATAGGCACGATCGCCGTGTCCCATCAGGGCCTCCGCCAGGATGATCCATCCCTGCGGCTGTGAGAAGATACCACCGTTCTCTTTCGTAGAACCATTGAACAACAGGGCCAATGCTCCGTCGAATGCATGCTCATGATACGAGGAAGCCATAACACGGCAACCATAAGCGGTGTTGAGTTCGCGGTGTACGGACTCCAGTGCCAGCTCCGCCTGCTCCTTCGACGCAAGTCCGCTGATAACAGCCCACGACTGCGGGTTCAGCCACATGCTTGCTTCCGGATCGTTCTTCGAACCAATGACCTGTCCATCCTCCTTGAAACCGCGAATGAAACGGTCGTCCTCCCAGCACAGACCTTCCAAAAGATCGCGAAGTTCTGCCTGAGTCTTATTCAAATATGCAAGGTACTCGGTGTCCTTCTTCTCCTCTGCATATTCTTTCATAACGGTAAATGCATAATACAGTTGGAACGCAACGAAGGTCGATTCACCCTTCTTGCCCAGACGCAGGCAGTCGTTCCAGTCGGCGTGAAGTCCGGCCGGCATGCCATGATTGCCCAGACGCTCCATAGAGAAATTGATGGCTCTCTTCAGGTGATCGTAAACGGTGCCTTCATCGCGGTTAGCGTAAGGGATGACCTCGTCGATAAATGCGGTGTCGCCTGTCTCACCGAGGTACTTCTTAATGGTCGGGAAGAGCCACAAAGCATCATCCGCACGATATGCAGGATGGCCGGTCGCAGTCACATAGGAAGCATCGTCCGGTGTGTCCTCGTGTCCCGCATTGTGGTCGAACTTAACGAGCGGAAGTCCGCCGCCATTGTCCACCTGAGCGGAAAGCATAAAGCGGATCTTTTCGCACGCAGCGGCAGGATCCAGATGGATCACGCCCTGGATATCCTGAACGGTATCACGATAGCCGTAACCGTTACGAAGTCCGCAGTAGATGAAGGAAGCCGCACGGGACCAGATGAAGGTCATGAAGCACTGATAAGCATTCCATGTATTGATCATCGCATTGAAGTTTTCGTCCGGCGTCTTTACCTGGAAGTTTTCCAGTTTGGAATACCAATACTTCTTCAGAACGCTGAGCTCCTCTTCTGCCTTCGCGGGATCTGCATAGCCCTGCAGAAGCTGCTCTGCCTCTTTATCGTTATACTGACCCAGCAGGAACGCGATCTCCTTCGACTCGCCGGGCGCCAGGGTGATCTTTGTGGTCAATGCAGCGCAGGCGTTATCGTTGTAGTTGAGGTGATTTCCCAGGTCGCCGCTCTCTACGCCAATCGGGTTTCTGTAACTGCGATAGCTCCCCAGGAATGCTGCCTTATCGCCGCAATAAGAACTTACGGGAGAACCGATCATACCTAAGAAACGCTCGCGTCCCGTGGTCGAATGATCCTTACGTGCTGCATCCGTACAGTTCTCATTGATCGTCTGAACGATCTTATTTCCGTAGAAATAAGTGCGGGTGATAAACAAGGTGTACTGCAGATTCACAAGATCGTTCTCGTAGTTGCTCTCATTGGTAAACTCGGCAAATCCGGTCGCAGCGATGGTACGTGTACGATCCGAAGTGTTTGTTAATTTCAGTTTCCAGACCTCGTAGGTCTTATCCAGCGGAACGTAGTACAGTACCTCCGATGCGATCTGTGCATACTTCGCAGACATACGTGTGTAAGCCAGGCCATGACGGCACTCGCTCTCGTAGTCCTTCAGATCTTTTCCGACCGGCTGCCAGGATGCAGACCAGTAATCACCGTTATCCTCGTCACGAAGGTAGATATACCTTCCGGGAGTGTCATCTTCGTTGAAATGATAACGGATGATACGACCCTTCGCGCCGCTCTTTACAAAGCTGTAACCGCCGGCGTTGTTGGAGATGATCGCACCATACTCCGGGGAACCCAAATAGTTCGCCCAGGGAGCAGGCGTGTCCGGACGTGTGATCACGTACTCTTTGTTTGTTTCATCAAAATAACCGTACTTCATAGTTATCCCAGACTCCTTTTTAATATTTCGTTCTTGCTCTATTCGTTCGAGTTTTCACTCGATCTCAATTGTAATCAGTATAGCAACGGAAAGGATCAAAAACAATGTGGTTTTCTAACCTAAAAATGCAAAATATGCTCTAGATTATATGATACTACGGCTCTCAAGGTCCGTCTTGTGCATGCGTGCATGCACATCCGGGACTTTTCGAGCCTTGTATCATTCACCATCCCATTTTTGGTCTTCCATGCTGTCCAAAAACTCTCGGAAGTCTTCGCGGGCTTTGTCGATCTTCGTGCGATCCTGTTTATCCAGGACTTCTTCGAAGCGTTGCAATTCATGGTCAATGAGTCTTCTCGCATCCCCGATGCTCTCTTCGTAAAGTCGCTCACCGCGGAACAACAGAAGTTTGTTTTCCTCCTCTTCGCGGGGGTGGATCTTCAGGGAAGCCAGTTCCTCGAAGCGTGCATCGATCTCCTCGTCCGTCATCGTCACATCATCCTTCTTCAGAACGATACGCTTCGTCTCTCCGGTGGATACGACCTTTACCACGACCTCCAGGATACTGTTGATGTCGTATGTATAGGTGATGTCGATTGCTTCCTCGCCGGCCTTCTTACGCGGAACCGGCACCTCCACTTCGCCGAGTTTCATATTATTCTTGGAGAAGCGGCTCTCGCCCTGCAGGATCTCCACACGAATGACACGCTGCATGTCGCTAGCCGTATACAGGCGCTCGGTACGCGATACGGGAATAACGGTATTTCGCTCGATGATCGGAAAGAAATGTCCCGCCTCCATATAGCCGCCCTCACGGCCGACCACAACGTCGGTGCCCAGCGTGAACGGGCATACATCCGTCATAACGATCTCACGGATCGCCTCGTTACGTTCCTTCATCGCGCCCTGAATGGCAGCGCCGAGGGCAACGACCTCATCCGGGTTCAGCGACACGTTCGGGAATCGGCCGAACAGCTTCGTCACGAACTTACGGACAATGCTCATCTTTGTAGCACCGCCGACCAAAACGACCTCGCTGATCTCGGAAAGTTTGATATTCGCATCCTTCAGGCTGCGTTCGATCGGACGGCGAAGCTGCGCCAGCAGAAGCTGGCAGTTCTTCTCATATTCATCCTCGGTGATCTTACACTCCTGAACTTCGTCGCCGACTTTCGCCTTCATCGTGACCTCGCGTCCGTCGGAAAACTCCTTCTTTGCGATCTCCGCCTGTCTGCGGATATGAAGCAAGGTCTTTGCATCGAGTTCCTTCTCATCCAGTTTGCACTTATTGAGGAAAATGTGATATAAGATCGTGGTGAAATCCTCGCCGCCCAGGAAGTTATCTCCTGCGACCGCGCGAACCTGCATCACGCTTTTGTATTTTTCCAGAATGGATACGTCAAATGTACCGCCGCCTAAGTCAAATACGAGGAAACGGGTCTTTTCTGCCTTCTCATGCAGGCCGTAAGAGATCGCGGCTGCTGTCGGCTCACTGATCATACGCTCGACCTTCAGTCCGGCCAGTTCTCCGGCGCGCTTCGTCGCACGACGCTGCGCATCGTTGAAGTACGCAGGCACACTGATCACGGCCTCTTCCACCGGCTGCCCCAGAAAGACTTCCGCGTCCTCCTTCAGGGAACGCAGGATAAACGAAGACAGGTCTTCCGATGTATATTTCTTTCCCGCCAAAACATATTCCTTCGTCGTTCCCATGCTGCGCTTGAAGACCTCTGCCGTATCCAACGGATGCAAAGCCTTACGCTCCAGCGCCGTCTTTCCGATAAATACATTGCCCTCCTCATCCACACTCACCACCGAGGGGGTCAGACTCTCCCCCAGGCGGTTCGGGATGATCTTCGGGCCGGTCTCCGTATAGTAGGCCACCAACGAATTCGTAGTGCCTAAATCAATTCCTAAAATCATAATTTACCTCCGAGTCCCGCAAAAACGGCGAAATCGTTCTTACAGCTCTCAAATGCTTTTGCATAATGTAAAGTCGCGCCGGCTTTATCCTTACGGGCCTGAGCCAGAAGCGCTTCTACCAGGTCGACCTCGTAGCAGCCTGACTCTCTGCAGAAATCACAGATCGCCGCGTTTTTCATCTCCTCGAGATATTCCTGTGTCTTTGAATAATTTCCGCGCAGATAACTGCACATCGCGAGCTGGAAGAATGCATGCTTGCGTCCCTGATAGTCATTCAGGTTCTTCTTCTCGTTTTGTTCCAATACACGCAGCACTTCATCCATCTTCGCCTCTGCGCCGATCTTCTTGTAGCAATAAGCCAGGGGCAATGTATTGCCGGAGCGATACTCCTTATGGAATTCTTCCCAAACCGCTGCCGCCTGCTTATATTTGCCGCGGAGCATGAGCACACGTGCATACGCACGATAGCCGCCTCCGTTTTTCTTGTATTCCTTCACCAGACTCATCTCCAGAAGCATCAGATTCTGCTTCTTCAGGATCGCCTTCACGCAGGTGTTGTAGTAGATATCTGGCGCGTTCTTCAGCAGTTTCTCCGCCCGATCCGGGTAGCCTGCAGTCGTGTAGGCCTCCAGCAACGTATCGGCTACGGTCTCATCGTCGATAAGTCCCAGACGTTTTGCCTCATACACCGTATTTTCCAACTGATCCATATCATGGAGACGGCTGTAGCAGCGCGCCAGATAACGGTAGAAGATCTTCGGAACGTGGTCTTCCGATACCAGGATCGCCTTCTTCAGGAGGCTGATCGCCTCTTCCAGATGGTTCGACGCCATGTAGATACGCGCACGGTTGTAATATGCATATCCATTTCCCGGATCTAAGTCGCACGCCTGCTGGAAATCGTCCGCCGCTTCCTGCTCGAAGCCCAGGCGGAAGTTCATCAGACCTCGCGAGATCGCATAGTAAGAAGTCGGATCAACATCCATCTGCAGACTGTATTCGGCCAATGCGCCTTCATAATCCCCGCTGTCCTCCAGGACCTCACCGAGATTTCCGTGGAGCATGTAATGATCTGGAGCGATCTTGCGGATCTCTTCCAGGTAAGCCTTCGCTTTATCGTACTGACGCATTTCACGCGCGCAGGCAGAAAGACGGAACAGTGGATTCACGTTCTCCTTATCCATGTCTCTGGAGATCTCGAAGAACCGGATGGCGTTCTCATACTCACGCTTTTCAAAGTAGACATTACCCGTGAAGAAGAAGTATCTCGGCGATTCCGGCTTCAATTCGCGGGCTTTCTCCAGGGCCTTCAGTGCGTCATCGTACTCGTCGCGGTAATAATGTACGAGTGCCTTCTCATGGTATACCTGGTCTTTCTTCTGAACATCGTTCTTCTCTTCGTCCTCCATGTCCGACACCGCCTGGTCGATGATCGCAAGTGCGCCGTCGAGGTCTTTTTTCCTACGCAGGATCTTAGACTGATAAACCTTGATCCACGTACTCGGAACTTCTCTCTTCAGGAAGTCATTAAGCACATCCTCCATCGCCTCGTAAGCATCGACCTCTTCATACAGCGACATCAGATCGATATAAGGTCTTACATAATACGGGCAATAATAGATCGCGTCGGAATATGCGCGAATCGCGTCTTTATATTGATGCATGGCCTGCAGGGCATAACCCATCTGCAGATATGCGTCGTAGTTATTCTGTTCGACATTGACCGCCTTTTCGGCATAGTCGACCGCTTCCTCGAACTGCTTCATGCGGTTGAGAATCATGGACCGCTGGGTATAACACATACCGGAATCGTCGTCCCGCTCGATCAGCGCCGTGTTTTTGATCGCGATCTCATTGTATTCGAGCGCCCGTTCCAAAGCGATCGGATTTCCGAACTTCTCGTCGGTCTCGAGGTCGCATTCGGCAACGAAATAATAGGACAATGCGCGACGATCGTGGTTACGGTCCATCACTTCCTTCGGGGCATCGTCGTCCTTATGGATCTCATAATCCTTGATCCATGCCAGGAAATTATCCGCAGCTTTTTGGTATTCATCCTTCTGAAGAAGCACGCGGCCGTACAGATAATGGTAGTCCATGATCATCGCATCGGTCGGCACCGGCATCTCAGCGAGGACCTTTAACGCATCGTCAAACAAATAGTTCTGATAGAGGCTCCAGATCAGCTCGATATCATTGGCCGTATCCGACGGATCTGCTTCAAACTTCGCCCGCATATCTTCGATCAGTTTTTCGTTACACTGCGTAAGCAAAGCATGCACATATGTATCAAAACGGTTGATGGCGAGCAGGTCCTTAAACCTCTTCTTAGCGTCGGCGTAGTCACCCTCATGCATGATACACTCCGCCAGTCCCAGCTTCGCCGAATAGAAATCCGGAGCGATCTCAAGCGTCTTCTCGTACCACTCGCGTGCGGTCGCATAGTCCTCCGAACGGGAATGGATCTCCGCCATCATGATACGGGCAATGCTCATATCTTCATATTCTTCGATGATCGGCTCCGCCTCGAACTTCGCGCGGTCGAACTCCTTTTTCAAAACCAGATAACGCACGTGCTCGATCAGACCGAACGGATGGGTCAGTCCCAGCGAAAACAACTCTTCAAACTGCGGTTCCAGATCACCGATATCCGGATTATTCATGGAACGATGCAGATGCAGAGCCATATCGATATACTTATCGTACGGGAGATCGCCGGTCTCTTCAAATCTTGTATAATCGAGCGCATCATCATAGTGTGCGTTATTCACGCAATATTCAAGGAAATCGCGCGGGAACTGCTCGGAAAGCTCATCGATCTTCTCATCGACGGAGAATGTCTCCACGATCACCTGCCATACATTGTGCGGGATCAGGTAATGCCGCATCAAATAAGCTAAGACCTTCTCACGGATCGTTTCTTTCGTATCCAGGCGCACCACTACATCCCGTTCCATCAGTTCCCGCCAGTTTTCGGGATCGATTCTCTTTTGAAAATCCTTGAATACCGCGTCCAGATCTCTCATAAAACGACCTTCTTCGGTGTCGTCGAACTGTTCTTCCTGCTCTTCGCTGCCCTTACCATCCGCGATCTTCATAGCCTCCTCAAACGCCGCACGAAGCTTCTGAAAGCCTTCCGGATCATCCTCCGGGTTTACATGCATCAGCTGCTCCATATAGGCTTCCTGGATCGCATCTTTATCTTCGGTCTTTCCTTCTAAGCCCAATATTGCCCAAATATCCATCCTTGTTTCCTCCATACTCTATATTATCATCGGATCGTCAGTTCCAAACTGCCCTGCCCCGTCACACCGCGAAGCTCGATCCGGTCGTCATAAAAATCGATCTCAAATTCGGGAAGTCCCAGTCCTGCGGCAAATGCGGTAAATGCTTCGCGCGCCGCTTTCGGATCAGACGTTACTTCAGCCTTCGCCTCGGCCAGCGCATCCGCCCAGGTCTTTCCGATCTCCTTCACATCCTGTTTTTCCTGTGTTTGAACATAAGGTCCCCACAACTGACTCAGAAGTTCTAAGCCGTCCTGTTCCTCCAGACCTGCAATATCCGAAGCCAAAGCTTCATCCAGCGCGATCCGGTCTTCCGCAAGACGGTACATATCACTCTCCTGAGCGCCGGTCGCGATACTCTCAACAAACAAATACAGTGTATCTTTATTCAGTTTCACCGTAAGCTCGCCGTTTGAAAACGAGCGGGCCGGATAACGGGATCTGTCCAGCATCTCCAGCAGGAAGTATTCCTCTCTCTCCCAGACTTTTGACGCCGCGGCCAATGTATTCTTAAACGGATCTTTTCCTAAATCGCCTTTCACCTCATAAGGCTGCTGCAGATATGGAAGGATCTCGTCGCCGAACTTTTCTTTTAAAAATGCATCGCGCTTTTCATCCCCTAAAAAAGCCAGTGAAAGAATGCGCATCAAGCCGGAATAGTCCAGGCTCGCATAACGGTTGCCCCTGAATTCCCATTTGAAGAGCTCGAGGCTGGTCGATAGGCCGAAGCGTTTGATCTTCATCGATACCGTGCCGCTGATTACGCGGGCGCTTTCACTCACGGCGGGATTCGGAAGTTTTCCGCTCATGTGGATGCCGGCAGAATCATCTGCCAGAAAACCCAGGATCGTTTTTCTCGCACTCTCCGAGAGGAATTGGGACAGAATGCTGTCCAGACCGTCTTTATTGATATGAAGATCCGCTTCGTAGGAAGTAAACGGAGTTTCCCGATATTTCTTAATATACGCCCTAAGGGATCCGTCCGGGAAAGTCTGCGGCTCGGTCGGAACTTCGGTCGGCGGCTCCGTCGGCGGTTCGGTTGGAGGCTCTGTGGGAGGTTCCGTAGGTGGTTCCGTCGGTTTTGCTGTTGTCGGCGGTTCCGTCGATTTCGCCGTCGTAGGGATTTCCGTCGGTTTCACAGTCGCCGGCTCGGTAATCACTTCCGTCGGTTTCGTCGTCGCAGATTCACTCTCGACCGGCAATGTCGCCTCTGACATACTCTCTTCGGTCGTATCCTTCAGATCGGATCTCCCGCAGGCATAAAGACAGAGAAAAGCGCAAAGCAAGAACACCTGCAAAAGCCGTGTTTGCAGCATTGGCCTACGTTTCGCTCTTTTCCGGTTTCCTGTCACCATCCACACTCCTTGGTTATAGATTCACGCACAGATCCACGCCCGTTTTCAGGGCATCTGCACTCAACCTATATCATACCACAAAAACGCTCCACCGTAAAGAATGATATGTCGGCCGATCCGATTTTCCTATGTCTCATCACGACTTTCAAAGCGTATAAAAAAATTGAAAAAAAGTGTTGCATTCCGTCCGTCCTTATGCTATAATGCATTTCGTTGACGCGTTCGACATGCTCTAACGCTCAACAGAATATAAATACGTGCGGGGATGCTGGAATTGGCAGACAGGCTAGACTAAGGATCTAGTGATAGTATTATCGTGAGGGTTCAAGTCCCTTTTCCCGCACTTGTTTTTTTCTTAATAAGTCGCAGTTGTGGCGGAATTGGCATACGCGCATGATTCAGGTTCATGTCCATGTACTTGGGTACGGGTTCAAGTCCCGTCAACTGCACGATCTAAGCAGGAGGCATCTCCTGCTTATTTTTTGTGTATGCGACGAGCCCGGCACGGCAGTGCAAATTCACTTGCACGAAACTGTTCCTCTACAAACGAAAACGGCGGCCGCTTTCGCGACCGCCGCATCGTTTCGATGAACTGTTATTTTGCATAATCCGTAACACGAGATTCACGGATCACATTAACTTTAATATTGCCCGGATACTGCATTTCGTTCTCGATCTGCTTCGCGATATCGCGAGCCATGAGAACCATGTCGGCATCACTAACCTGTTCCGGTACAACCATAACTCGAACTTCTCTACCTGCCTGAATGGCAAATGACTTATCTACACCACGATATGCATTCGTGATGTCTTCTAACTGCTTTAATCTGTTGGTATATGTTTCGATCGTCTCACGACGCGCACCCGGACGGGCTGCAGAGATCGTATCTGCCGCCTGAACGATACATGCGATAAGGCTGGTCGGCTCGACATCACCGTGATGCGACTCAACCGCATTAATCACGATCGCATTTTCCTTATACTTGCGGCACAATTCGGCGCCGAGCTGTACATGAGAGCCTTCCATTTCGTGGTCCACAGCCTTACCGATATCGTGCAACAAACCGGCACGCTTTGCCATGCGGATATCCAGTCCGATCTCCGCCGCGAGCAAACCTGCGATATGCGCGACCTCTATAGAATGCTTAAGCGCATTCTGTCCGTAACTGAAACGATACTTCATCTTACCCAGAAGTCGTACCAGCTCCGGATGGATGCCATGCACGCCTACTTCCAGGACAGCTGCCTCTCCGGCCTCCTTGATGATATTCTCGACTTCTTTCTGGGCCTTATCGACCATCTCCTCGATACGGGCAGGATGGATACGGCCGTCGATGACGAGTTTCTCAAGCGCGATCCGGGCCACCTCACGGCGAATCGGATCAAATCCGGACAATACGACCGCTTCCGGTGTATCGTCGATGATCAATTCCACTCCGGTCAATGTCTCGAGCGTACGGATGTTTCTACCCTCACGTCCGATGATACGACCCTTCATTTCATCGCTGGGAAGCTGAACGACCGAAACCGTAGTCTCGGCAACATGGTCGGCAGCACATTTCTGTATGGCTGTAACCACGTATTCCTTCGCTTTCTTGGAAGCTTCTTCTTTCGCCTGAAGTTCCATTTCCTTGATCATCTTTGCGGTGTCAATTTTTACATCTTCTTCAACAGTTTTCAGCAATAAGTCTTTTGCTTGTTCAGAGGTAAGTCCTGAGATCTTTTCGAGTTCGACCAATGCTTTTTCGTGCAATCCATCAATTTCTTTCTTTTTCTTTGCCACTGCATCTTCTTTGGCATTCAAACCGGCCTCTTTCTTATCCAGAGTATCCAGCTTTCGATCCAACGCCTCTTCTTTGTTGAGCACTCGTTTCTCCAAACGTGTCAACTCCGCACGGCGTTCTTTCGACTCTTTTTCGAGCTCGTTCTGCGTACGTATACGCTCTTCTTTCGCTTCCAAAAGAGCCTCCCGTTTCTTGGTTTCCGCTGTTTTTAACGCCTCATCGATGATCTCGCGGGAACGGACCTCTGCGGTGCCGATCTTTGACTCGTAGATCTTCTTACGATATGCGATCGTGCAAAATGCCGAAATGAGAGCCGTCACTACCACCGCTGCAACGAGAACGATGACGAAAGTCGTCATAGAAACGGTTGAAGCTGCAGACGCTACCTTGATAACACTAAGCAATCCAGGAGCACCTCCTTATTAAATTTTCATTGTACATAACGCGACTGATAACGCTTTTTATCATTTGGTATAAACCGGCAAGCCGGAACATATATCAAGTCGTATAAACTACAACATGTCTATTCTATCTCAATCACATTGAAAAGTCAACCCTAATCCGGGCAAAATTACGAAAAAACGCCCCTTAAATCAAAAGCAATGTGTCGATATCCGATGCGAATACGACACATTGCCGATTTAAGGAACTTTATCTGTATGCCTTTCGTTTTAACTTGCCGAATCAGGCATTTCGATGTGTTTTATTCGGCAGAGGAGCCCTCTGGGATCAGTCCGTAATACTCACGAAGCTTACGCTCGATCTCGTCGCAAACCTCCGGATTTTCGATCAGGTAGAGTTTTGCGTTCTCACGTCCCTGGCCGATCTTTCCATCGTTATAAGCATACCATGCGCCGCTCTTTACGATGATGCCTGCATTGGTCGCCAGATCGAGGATATCGCCCTCGGAAGAGATACCCTTACCGAACATGATATCAAACTCTGCCTCTTTAAAGGGCGGAGCCACCTTATTCTTTACGACTTTAACTCGAACGCGGTTTCCGACTACATCGCCGCCGGACTTAAGAGACTCAACTCTGCGGACATCCAGACGGATCGAAGAATAGAATTTCAGCGCGCGGCCGCCGGTCGTGGTCTCAGGATTACCGAACATAACGCCGATCTTCTCACGCAACTGGTTGATGAAGATAACGACGCAGTTGGTCTTGCTGATCACGGCTGTCAGTTTACGAAGGCCCTGGCTCATCAAACGTGCCTGCAGACCCACGTGGGAATCTCCCATGTCACCGTCGATCTCAGCCTTCGGCACCAATGCCGCAACAGAGTCGACGATCACGATATCCAGAGCACCGGAACGAACCATGGTCTCGCAGATCTCGAGTGCCTGCTCTCCGTTATCCGGCTGGGAAATATAGAGGTTATCGATATCTACGCCGATATTTTTCGCATAGGTCGGATCCAAAGCATGCTCGGCATCGATAAAGCCTGCGATACCGCCGCGTTTCTGAACTTCCGAAACCATATGAAGAGCGACCGTGGTCTTACCGGAAGACTCAGGTCCGTAGATCTCAACGATACGTCCTCTCGGGATACCGCCGAGTCCCAACGCCAGATCCAGGCTCAGAGAGCCGGTCGGGATCGTCTCGATATTCATCTGGGATGTGGGATCACCGAGTTTCATAACGGTACCCTTACCATAGGATTTCTCCAACTGGGAAATCGCCGCATCCAATGCTTTTAATTTTTCTTCTCTTTCCATTCTGACCTCCAAATTCATAAAAGGGAGCAAGGCTATAAGCCGGGTTATGTATTAAATGATCATCTGTCTAGCCATACCGTTGCCGGTATGATCGAGCGACCTACCTGAAACATTGACGGGCCGCCATTCGTTTCTATGCGGTCTTGCTTCGGATGGGGTTTACATATGCCCGCATTGTTACCAACACGGCGGTAGTCTCTTACACTGCCCTTCCACCCTTACCGGGATCTTTCCCGGCGGTATATTTCTGTTGCACTATCCTTAGAGTCGCCTCCACCGGACGTTATCCGGCATCCTGCCCTGCGAAGCCCGGACTTTCCTCACCTGCAACCTTTCGTCTATGCAGCCGCGATCATCTGCCTTACTCCGTCATTTATTTTATCATTTTTACTATAGTATGTAAAGCATTTTCAGATCGGAAGAAGGATTTCTTTTCCGAGTGAAAACGAGTACAAAACGCATGCCTTTACCATCGTTCCCGACATGCTTTCCAGCGCTTCTTTGTACAGTTTCAGCTGTGCGAGATAGCGCCGGGACAGGATGTCCTCGCCGCCATCCGCAGGCAGGGAATCCGTCTTGTAATCCATGATCACGATATGTCCATCCGGATCGGTATAATAGGCGTCGATGATACCGCGGACCAGAACCTGATCCGGCTGCACCGTGATCTCCTGCGTGATCGCTTCCATCCGATAATCACGCAGGTAAAGGAATGCCGGGATCGCATACAGAAAACGCGTCTCCCGTTTCAGGGCATTTCTCTCCTGCGCCTGCGCCATCTCCGCTGCCAGTTTGCTGTCGAAGAAACGGGCGATCTTCCGCGGATCTACGAGTTCTTTCGTCGTCTCATCCAGAATTCCCTCTTCAGCCAGCCTGTCGATCTGCCCGCGGATATAAGCGACCCGGTCATCCTGTCGGATGGCCTCAGCAAAATCCAGATGCTCCATCACATTATGGACAGCAGTACCTCGCTGCGCACCGCCGCCTTCCTTCGAAGCTTCCTTCCGGCCTGTTTCAGGTTCCGGAGTCTCTTTCGGCTCAGTCGTCTCCGGCTTCTTTGAAGCCCCGGATCCTAACGTTGCGACTTCCTCGAACGTCACGCCCTCTTCTTCCATAAAGCGGTGCTTCACTTCGGATACGGATACGATCGCCTTCTGGTCGCCGAATGCCGAATATGGATAGACGTAAGAGAACCGCTTCGCGATCTCGGCCAATGCCTCTTCGTCGCTTAAGGTAACTTTACTCTCCTCGCCACCTGATGCTCCTGTGCCGTCTGTGGATGCATCATCCGGCGAAGGATCGGCTTTCACCTTTTCGAGTTCCTGCTCCAATGCTTTCTGGGGGCGTAGGATGACAGAAAATTCGTCATCGGCATATGTGATCGCTTCCGGAGTCGCCTCCTTCTTCGTCACCTGTCCCTGAATGCAGTTAAGAATCCATTTCAGATAGTTCGGCCTGTCGTAAAAATCCTCATCGGAAAACTCTCCGCGGGCGGGCAGATCCGGTTCCGGACGATCCTTTTCCTTAACACTGCCGACGATAAACAATTTATCTTTCGCACGTGTCAAAGCAACATAAAGAACGCGCCCCTCTTCATACAGATCCTCATCCTGCTCTTTATCGCGAATGATCTTCTTCAGATCCGATCCGATCTTAACGGACAGTATCGGGTTCACATAGTCGAACGCTACCCGGTAGGTCGCATCATAGACGAATTCCGACTTTGCACGGCCGGAGCTCTTCAGATCCTTATGCGCTCCTGCGAGAAAGACATACGGAAACTCCAGGCCCTTGCTCTTATGAATGGTCATCAGGCGAACGACATCTTCCTCTTCGCTCAGTTTATTCGGCTCTGCCAGGACGATCTCCTTCTCCTTCAACCGATCGATATAACGAAGGAAGCGGTCAATGCCCCGATAGTTTGTCTTTTCAAAATCACCTGCTGACAAAAGCAGCATGTTGACATTGATCTCTCTGCTGCGTCCAACGGGCATCGCTGTGATCTTGCTTCGATAGTCGGTCTTCTGAAGAATCGTTTCCAACAGTTCGGGGATCGAACAAAATGCCCTGCGCTCGCGCAGATCCCGGAAGATTCGAAGAAAACGGTCGATCTTCTTTCCGAGGGAAACATTTCCGCCGGCATAGCCTTCCACTGCCGTGAAAAACCATGTGGTCGCAGGCGCACCCAGTCGGATCATCGCCATCTCTTCCGGGCTGAAGTCAAACATCGGCGACGCCATAACCGTTGCAAGAGGGATGTCCTGGAGCGGATTATCCAGGATACGTAAAAAATCGATCAGATCCCTGACTTCCGGCCTTTCAAAATACGCAGCTCCTTCGGACGAGACCACAGGAATCTTATAATGATCCTCCAGAATCGGAATAAACTCTTCTTCCGCATTTTTAACGGACCGCATCAGGATCACTATGTCCCGGTATTCTGCCAGACGCCATCTCTGCTCCTTCAGGTCATAGATCTGCTCTTTTCCGACGATCTCCCGGATCCTCTTAGCTATCAGAATGGCCTGAAGTTCAGCCACGGTGCGTTCTTCCGCATCTTCATCCTCCCGATCGCAGGTCCCGCTCTCGCTGTCGGTATCGTCTGTCCCATCTGCCTCAGCCTCAGCCCCCTCGCCCTCGGGAGCAGTTTCAGACCCCGAAGCATCTTCCGGTTTATTCTTTGGATCGGTACGAACTATGGTCTCGATCACAACGCAAGGCTCTGGCTCACCCTCCTCCGGATAAGCAGCCCCCGGGTTCAGTTTCGCCGAATCATCATATACGATCCCGCCGCGCTCCTTCGTCATCAGGTTCTCAAAAATACGGTTGATCGCATTTAAGACCCCGGCACGGCTTCGGTAATTGTTATTCAGGGGGATGAGTGTTCCTTCGTTTTCTTCTTCGCGATAGCTGTCGAATTTCTCAATAAACAATTCCGGTTTTGCACGGCGGAAACCGTAGATGCTCTGTTTGACATCCCCGACCATGAAAACATTGGACTTAGCAGGCGAGTCGGGATCCCGACAAATCCGGCAGATCAGTTCTTCCTGAACTCCGTTACTATCCTGATATTCATCGACCAGGATCTCTTCGAAACGTTTCTTATATACATTCGCAACTTCCTCATCCCTGAGCAATTCCAGCGCATAATGCTCCATATCGGCGAAATCCATCAGGCGGAGTCGTTTCTTTTCTGCCTGAAAGCGTTCGTCGACCTTGCGGACGATCTCTGTCATAAGCACTACTTGCGGACGCAGGCGTGATAGTTCTTTCTCCAACATATCCCAGGTAAATGGTTTGAGGTCCTTTTTCGTGTCATTAAGGATCGCCATGATTCCATTCTTCTCTTCCTGTATATGTTTAAAGAAATCGGTGTATTCCTTTTCAGCTTTATTCAAGTTGATCGACGGGATCTTATTTGCCGGATCGTTGAGATAAGCGATCGCCTCGAACAGGGATTTCTTCCTGTAAGCAACGTCCGCCACATCTGCAATCTTCTCGATGGTCGCGATATGACGTGAATCCGGGAACATAGAGGCCAGCTCGTCAGCCAGCATCTCGGCAGCCGCTTTCGCACTCAGGAGAGGCCGAAGCTGCCTTTTATCATAAGCTTCGTGGTCCTTCTTCAGCTGTTCGTTATAAAGGCCGCTGTAGACATCGACCGCTCCGGTCAGAAACTCCTCGGGGTCGGCATACTCGCGACTCTTTCCATAGAATTCCTCGATCGCGCGGTTTAAGGCCTGCTTGCGATTTTTATATAACATTCCCAGCGAAAGAAATGCTTCGGAATCACCTTCCAGATAATAGTCTTCCAAAACCGAATCGATCACATCCGAAAGGAGAAGCTTGATCTCCGCCTCATCGCTGATGCCGAGGTTCGGTTCCAGACCGATCCTGAAGAAATTCTCACGAATCACATTCAGGCAAAAACTGTGGATCGTCGAAATAGAGGCAAACGGGAGTTTAAACAATTGCTTCCGCAAATGTCTGCGCATCGACTCATTACAGTTTTCGTCGTTCATCGCTTCCTGAAGTCTCTTGCGGATACGCCCTTTCATCTCTGCCGCAGCCGCATTCGTGAAGGTCATGATCAAAAGCCGGTCGATATCCAGAGGATTTGCCGGGTCCATGACCCGACGCAGGACGTGCTCGGTAAGAACGGCTGTTTTTCCGCTTCCTGCCGCCGCTGATACCAGAAGGTTTCCGTATCTATGGTCGATGACTTCCTGTTGTTTTGGGTTCCAAATCACTCCCATAGCGGTCACTCTCCTTTCTCCTGTTCATCTTCCCGACGCAGTTTCTCACGGTAATCTTTGAAGTTCACCGACTTCACTTTTCGCTTTTTCATATTATTCCGTTTATCGCCGATGTGACAGATCGCTTTATACGGACAATACCCGCAGGCATCCGCCTTACTGGTTTTGAGCGGATTTACCGGGATCATTCCACTCATCATCTCTTTATACATCTCTGCGATCTTATTCATCACATCATCCGAAAACCGGATAAACTCTTCGTTCGACAACACCTTCGAGGTCGCAGTGAAATTCCCGTTCTTCGTAAGTTTGATACCATCGATCAGGCGGGATTCCTTCGTCTCAGAAATGTTGGCTTCCTGATGTGCGAGGATCGCCGGATCCGAAGTCGTGATACCGTTCATCCGCGTTTCACTAAGCAGGCGTTCCCAAATATACTCATCGACTTTCTCACTGTCTTTGAGCTCTTCCATCTTATTGTTGTTCAAATCAAAGAGCGGCTCGGCGGCATGAAAATAATACACGCCCACGGGCTGGATCTCTTTTCCTTTCGCCAGACGATCCTTCATGACCGCCGTCAGATAGATCGGCAACTGCAACTGTGCCCCTTCCGAAAGGAGCGAATAATCGAGTTCTTTATAACCCGTCTTGTAGTCGATGACGCGAACAACACTTCCATCCTCTGTCTCATCGATACGGTCGACTTTTCCGCAGATCACGCAGTCCGTACCCGGGATCTTGATCGCCTCCATATGCTTTTTTCCCTGTTCGCCCTCATCCGGAACATTCCCAAACGGAACCTCACAGCGGAATTTTCTAAAATCACCCGAACGGATCTGCTCATAAAGGACCTTAACGAGGAAAGCGATCTCCCTCTCCCATGTGCGGGCCTGATACGTATTATATCCGTCATCCTCGATCTTCTCACTCAGAAGCGGATACTGTTTGTATGTAAAGTCGAGTGCACGCTGCACCAGGTCATCCTGCCGGGCCTGCGTCCACTCTCCGGATGCTCCTGCACGATCCGAGGATATCTCCTCCAAAACATATTGAAGTGCAACATGATAGAACGATCCCTTATCGAGGGCATCGACCGTAGATTCCTTCCGTTCCTTCAGATTCAGGCCATAGTAAAGAAAATGTTTAAATGCACAGCCGCCGTACGCCTCCAGACGTGAGGGGCTGACACTGTGGTTGCGTTCAAAAAGTGCACGGGCAACCGCTTCCGGCAAAGGAGTATGGGCATAAGAAAACTTGCGGAGCTCCTCAAGCACGGACAATAACTTTGCATACTTCGGGTTCTCCTTATACCATTGATAGAGGGCACGGTAATAGTTTCCGAACGCATCCTCCTTCTTTGAAATCAAATCTATACAATAATCAGGATTCAGCAGCGTTTGATTATCTATCGGCAACTTTTCCTTTACGGGAAGGTTTTTGAATATGGTCTGGATCTGTTCGATCACATAGGACGGAAGCAACGCTTCCCCCTGCGAATCCATAGATGAATATGAGATATACAAACGCTTTGAAGGCGTCGTAAACATTTGATATAAATATAATTTGTCATTCATGCTGTCCCGCGCAGCCGAAGGAGAAAGTTCCACCGACAGATCTCTAAGGATATCGCGATCCGAATCATTGATCAGACCGCATCCCTGCGCGACCAGAGGGAAGAGGCCTTCATTGACCCCAAGCATAAACAAAGCTTTTATTTTACCGATACGCATACGGCGCAGCTGTCCGATGATCACCCGGTCCAAAGTCGGCGGAATGACACCGATCTTCATATCCTCCAGACCGGCCGTAAGTAACTCTTCCAGTTCATCCGGACGCATCAGATCGTTTGCCATAAGACTCTCCGTCTGGGCAAACAGGTTCTCCATCTTCGACTGCACGGCTTCGTATTCCGCGGCCCGATCATATCTTCCGTCATTATTCAGAAAATCGATCCGCGCCTGAAGCGTCTCCGATGCCTTACATGCCTCCAAAACCGAGGCTATACCCTCCAGATACTCTGCCGCCGTGTGTTTCCCCTTCCGAAATCTCTCATAGAAAGGTCCATAGATCGCCAGAACATCTCTCATGATACGATGGATCTCGTCGTCGTTTTCTTCCTGCGCGACCTTCACAAAACGCTTGTAGGAATTTATCCCGCAAGCGATCATGAAGTTCTCCAGAAGGTCGAGCTCTTCGTTCGGGATAACATAACCGTATTTTAAACTGCTCAGCACACTTTCTTTTTTGAAATTAAATATCAGCAAGCCGAACAGACTGAGAACAAAATTCGTATAGTCACTGTCCGTCATGTTGCGTGTGTTATCCGCAAAATACGGAATCTGCGCACGTTCAAACTCTCGGACGATAATATCGTGAAAACGATCCGGTTCGCCGGTAACGATGGCGATATCGGAAAAACGATAGCCTTCCCGATAGACCAGATCCCGAATGGTCCGAACGACCATCGAAACTTCCATCGTAGGATGTTCCAAACGGTACATTTCGACCGACTTACAATCATGCATCCACGGTGTCGGCTTCGCCTGTTGCTCGTATACGCGCTCTAAATGGCTCAATTCGTCGTTTTCGCGCAATCTGTAGACAAACTCCTCTCCTATGGAAAGATCGGGTTCTACGGCGATTCCGTCGCGCTGAGCGCTATCCATGAGTTTTCCGTAGATCGTGGCTGCCGAATAAAAGAGATCCCCCTCTCTGGAGGCTGTAAGCGTCCCCTTCTTCGCGCACAGCGCCACACTTACTCTCTTCGCATTTAACATTAGGTGCGTGATCACCTGATACTGCAGGGGTGTAAATCCATTGAACCCATCCAGATAGATCTCGAAGGGTACCTGCTTAGCGAACTCGGGCAATGCTTTACAGAGGATGGGCATCAGTTCATCCTTATCCATGAAACGGTCTTCGAGCTCCTGACGATAGGACTTCCAGATCAACGCCAGGTCACTGAGCTTCTGCCGCAGGATGTAATGCTCGTTAAGTCCAGACTGCCCGGGATCCGCCAGCAGCGCCTGCAGAGAACTTCCTTCCTCGAACAGACCGAAAGAGGCCATCTCCCCGAGGGTGTGGATCACATTATCCAGAAAGCCCGGCTTCTCGCTGTCGTACTTCAGGATCTTCAGATCCTTCGATACATTTCGCACTGCCCTTCGCATCAGGAGCATCTTACCGGAGTCATCGATCATCTTCTTCGTCGGGATATGAAGCTGTTCGATCGAACGGTATGCCAACGTCGTAAATCCGATGACATCGATATTGATCGACCCTCTCCGGGGATGTAGCGCGAATAGGTGCTGCTGTGTGGAAAGCGTCGACTGTTCAGGCACCAAAAGATAGAACATCCGGTCCGGATGCTCTAACGAGCGCTGAATACATTCTTCGTAGATAAAGTGGGATTTTCCGGCTCCGCCGGGTCCGTAAATGACTCTGAAACTCATAACGCTCCCCCTTAAAAAATGGTCTGAGATCCATAGAAGCAAGGCCTTTTAGATACACTTATATTTTACCATAGCGGCCTGGCTACGTCAAACCGAATGCGTCATATTTCCAAAAACAGATACGCCCAAAAATATCTCCACAGCCTGTGAAATTTTCTCGGAAAAAGCGTTGCAATTCAATCTCGTTTAGTATATACTTAAATTGTGTTTGAGGAAGTCAGGCATTTATCCCTTTGTTTTGCGGTGCTTTGGCACCTTGCGGGATATCGAGTATCCCGTAGCCTGCAAGTTTTTTCTCGATTTCGGATGGATCTTCCATATTCCCCAGTACACATGCTTATTTACTGTTGGGCTTATGCCCTGCCTTGTTTTGTTTTGAATTTGGAGATATCATAATGTTATATGTATATATATACCTCGCATTCATGGGGGTTATTGGCTTTATTCAGATGGGTTTGGATAAGAGCCGTGCGCGCCGGCATCAGTGGCGCATTCAGGAAACCACGCTCTTTTTAACTGCATTTTTAGGCGCTGCCTGGGGCAGTCTGGCCGGGATGTTCGTGTTCCGTCATAAGACGAAACACAGAAGTTTTCTGATCGGTATGCCTTGCATCGTCATTTTCCATGTCATCTGTATCTATTTTCTGGACCTGCTTGCGTTTTAGTGTGCGATGATATTACGCAGCGAAAACGGTCCTCTCCTTTCACATACTTTTTTAAACCGGTGCAGGTTCCTGTTCCGGTTTTTGTTTGCCCGGCTGATCGACAGCAGACCGAGAAAAAAAAGAAGGACTTCGGAAGATCCGAAGTCCTTTCTATATGTCTTGATTTGAGAATTATTCGTTTGTCTCTTCTGCAGGAGCTTCCTCAGTCTCAGCCGCTGCGGCAACTGCCTCGATATCAACCGGAGCTACGTCTTCATTCTCTTCCTTATCTGCAAGAAGCACCTTCATGCTGAGGCTGATCTTCTTATCTTCGGAATTGAAATCTACGATCTTCGCGGTGATCTTCTGGCCGATCTTCAGAACGTCTGAAGGCTTGCCGATGCGCTCTTTCGCGATCTGGGAAACATGAAGCAGTGCGTCGATGCCGGGCTCAAGCTCTACGAAAGCACCGAAATCTGCCATACGAACTACAGTACCCTCAACCACGGTATCAACAGCATACTTCTCAGCTGCGTTCTTCCAAGGGTTCTGATCCGGGAACTTCATGGAAAGGGCGATCTTTGTATCATGGATCTCCTTAACGTAAGCTGTTACTGTCTGGCCTACGGTGAAGTTCTTCTTCGGGCTCTCCAGACGGCCCCAGGACATCTCGGAAATGTGAACCAGTCCGTCTGCACCGCCGAGATCAACGAAGATACCGAAATCGGTGATGTTCTTGATCTTACCGGTTACTACGCTGCCGACCTCAAGCTTAGCGAAAAGCTCCTTCTGGGCAGCTTCCTTCTTAGCGATGAGCAGGGTCTTGCAATCGCCGATGATGCGACGCTTCTTCGGGTTGAACTCGGTGATAAGGAACTCAACCTCTTTTCCCTCATAACGGGAAAGATCCTTCTCATAAATGTCGGATACCAGGCTTGCAGGAATGAATACGCGGGTATCATCCACGATCACTCCAAGGCCGCCCTTCAGTACCTGGCTGACCTGTGCGCGAAGTACGGTCTGGTTTTCGAATGCCTCTTCCAGTTCCTTGCTGACGCGCTCGTTCTTCATACGACGGTAAGAAAGTTGTACCTGGCCTTCGCCGTCATTGACCTTTAAGATCTTTGCGGACAATTCGTCGCCGACTTTAACCATAGTCGTAAGATCTGCATTCGGTGTGTTGGTGTACTCATTACGTGTAATGATACCGTCAGCCTTATAGCCGATATTCAAAACGATCTCTTCGGGTTTAACGTCGATGACCGTACCGGTGACTACCTCTCCTGTATGAATTGTTTTTAAACTTTCTTCTAACATCTGTTCAAAGCTCGTTTCTGACATGCATTTGAACCTCCTCTAAAATATTGTTCGGGGTAGAAGCCCCAGCCGTTATCCCCACACATGCGGCACCATCAAACCAGTTCGGATCAATATCGGCCACCGTCTGCAGATAATAGGTTTTGGCGCATACGTTTTTGCAAATCTCATACAGTTTTTGAGTATTGGAACTATGCCTTCCGCCAATCACCAACATACAGTCTACCTGTGCAGCAACCTCACATGCTTCCAGTTGTCGAACCCTTGTAGCATTGCATATCGTGTTTACAACATCGATATTATACCGCATTTTCTTTGCAAACGCAACAAGATTTTCGAACTTATTGTGATTAAATGTGGTTTGCGCGACCAAAATTGCCGAATTTTTTACATTTTTCATCACTTCTTCGAGTTCTTCGGGCGTTTGAACCACCGCTCCGGGCGTTTTGCACCATCCCAGGACCGCAGAAACTTCCGGGTGATCCGGGTTTCCGGCAATGATGATCTTCTGTCCTTCGGCACTCTTCTCACTCACGATCCGGTGGATCTTCTTCACGAACGGGCAAGTCGCGTCGACCACCTGGTGACCGCTTTCGATCAACCGGTTATAGACCTCCTCGCTTACGCCGTGCGAACGAAGGATGACGACGCCCTTCGGGAGTTTCGAGAAATCCTCCCCCTCATCAATAACGCGGACACCTTTTTTCTCCAGATCCTCTACCACGATCTCGTTGTGGATAATGGGACCGTACGTGTAGACCGGGAGATCCCCGTTTTTCTCGATCTCTTCATACACGCGTTCGACTGCGCGTGTCACGCCGAAACAAAAGCCGGCGCTTTTGGCTACGATAACTTTCAATTTATTTCCCCTTATTCACCCGTTCCATACACAGGTCGTAGATCGTATTCACGACCTCTTCGATGCTCATATAGGACGTATCTACACAAACCGCGTCCTCTGCCTGCCGAAGCGGCGTGACCTCGCGTGTCATGTCGCGATGATCCCGCTCTTCGATCTCCTTCAGGATCGTCTCGAAGTCCGCCTCGTCCCCGCGTGCGATCATCTCGTCATATCTGCGTTTCGCACGCACCTTAGGGTCTGCGGTAAGATAGATCTTCAAAGTGGCATCGGGAAGCACGACCGTTCCGATATCGCGGCCGTCCATGATCAGGCTGATGTTCTTCGCGATCTCTCTCTGGGAAGCTACGACATATTCTCGAACACCTGCATAAGCACTGCTGCGTGAAGTCGCATCGCTGACGCGAGGGGTACGGATGAACGGGTTCACATCACGTCCGTTCAGGAAAACATGCTGGCCGTCCTTCTCCTGTGACAGATTCAGTTTTGCATTACGGCAAATTCGTGTCACTGTCGCTTCATCGTCAATATCAATCTCGTTTTCAAGCAGATATAATGCGACTGCGCGATACATCGCGCCGGTGTCCACATAGAGGATATCCAGCTTCTTTGCGAGTTGTTTCGCTATGGTACTCTTTCCTGCGCCCGCAGGTCCGTCGATGGCGATCTGTATATTCATTTTCACTCTCTCCTTCTGTTTCTTCCCCTTATCTTTTGGCTTTTTCTTTTCCGGGGTGCTCTCTTCGGATGCCGCATAGAGTCCTGCCGCGTAGCCGGTGGACCAGGCGATCTGAAGATTAAAACCTCCGGTCAATGCATCCACGTCCAGAACTTCGCCTGCAAACGACAGCCCCTCGTATCCCTTTACCATCATCGTAGTCGGGGAAATATTCTTAACATCCACACCGCCGCGCGTGATCACTGCTTCGGCAAAGCCGCGGGTCGACGTTATGGTCAATGTAAAATCCTTTAACTTCTGTATAAAGCCCTGTCTCTCTTGCTTTGAGAGCAGGCTGCATTTCTTCTCCGGATCCAGACCGGCGGCATCCAGGACCGCCAGTAAGAGCCGGACGGGAAGTACCGAACCGAGCGCGTTTTTCAAACTCTTGGAGGCGCCCTCCGTCAGCATGCGGATCAACTTATCATTTAACTGTTTCTCGGTAAGCGCCGGTTTAAGATCAATATGCAGGATCGCTTTCCTGCCCTGCGCCAGATATTCGGTCGCTTCTGACGACGCCGAAAGGATCAGCGGCCCCGAAACTCCGAAGTGCGTGAAAAGCATCTCGCCGAAGCCCGAATAGATCTCTTTCGCCTCGCAACCCAGCCGTACTGCAACATTCTTTAGCGAGATTCCTGACAATTCCCTGCAGATGCCTTCTTCCGCTTCAAAAGGCACCAGCGACGGCAGACATTCATTTACCTTAAGGCCTGCCTTCTCGGCAAATCGCAGCCCATCCCCCGTCGATCCCGTGGATGGATAGGAAAGACCGCCGGTCGCCACGATCACATGGTCGAAATAATGCTTCTTTCCATCCCGGCCGATCACGCCGACGCAGCGTCTCGAAGCCGAAGCCTCTGCTGCATTATCTTCAAGCAACAGTCCCTTCACCTCATAGTTCAGGCAAACACGGACATTCTGCCGTTTCAGTTCATCGGCCAATGCACGGATGATATCCGAGGAATGGTCGCTGACCGGGAAAACACGGTTTCCACGCTCCGTCTTCAACGGCACGCCATAGGACTCCAGAAGGGCCATCAACATGTCGTTCGGGCATAGTTTAAAGCTGCTGTATAAAAATCTCGGATTACGAACGATATTCGCGAAAAAAGCCTCGTGGTCGCAAGCATTGGTCACATTGCATCTGCCTTTTCCGGTGATATACAGTTTCTTTCCGAGTTTTTCATTTTTTTCGAACAACGTGACCTTACCGCCGGCCGATGCTGCTGCGATCGCAGCCATCATGCCCGCGGCTCCTCCGCCGATGACAAGGATATTCTTAGCCTGTCTGTTGTTCTGATCCATGGAACAGATCACTCCTTATAAAACAATTGAGAATCAAAAAAGCGCGAGACGGGATTCGAACCCGCGACCCTCGCCTTGGCAAGGCGATACTCCACCACTGAGCCACTCGCGCAAAAGAAAACTATGAAATTGCCGCCGACACAGAGAGAAGAAAGAGCGCGAGACGGGATTCGAACCCGCGACCCTCGCCTTGGCAAGGCGATACTCCACCACTGAGCCACTCGCGCATATCTGACTGTGTCCGAATGTTCGGAAAACCGATCCATTCACACGGACAAATGCTATTATACACAAGCCGGCGGCAATTGTCAACAGTTTTTTTAAAGTTCTTTTGCAGCAAGATTCAGAGCCTCTGCGATGACTTTATCCATGTCATAATACCGGTATGCACCCAGTCTTCCACCGAGGATCACGTCGTCTCTTTCATCCGCCAAAGCCTTATATTTCGCGTATAAAGCGGCATTCGTTTCATCATTGACCGGATAGTAAGGCTCCATGCCCGGCTTCCATTCCGCCGAGTATTCGCGGGAAATGATCGTGAACGGCTGCTTGCCGAAATTGAAGTGTTTGTGCTCGATGACACGTGTATACGGCTGGTCGTGTGAAGTATAGTTCACTACGGCATTGCCCTGGTAATTATCGCAATCATCGATGCGCTCGGTCTCAAAACGAACGCTGCGATATGCCAGCGGACCGTAGCAGAAATCAAAGAACGCGTCGATGTTACCGGTATAGATCGTCTTCTTTGCGATGCCCGCATGTCCCTTGATGAAATCGAAATAATCGGTATTCAAAAGGACCTCGGCATCACCAAGCATCGCCTGCACCAGTGCAGTATAACCCTCCTCCGGGATGCCCTGGTAGCGGTCGTTGAAATAGTTGTTATCATAAGTAAAACGAAGAGGCAGACGACGGATGATGAACGCAGGAAGCTCCTTACAGTCACGTCCCCACTGCTTCTCGGTATACTCTTTTATCAGTTTGTAATAAACGTCCGGGCCGACCAGGGACAGTGCCTGCTCCTCGAGATTCTTCGGCTCTGTGATGTTCAGTTTTTCGATCTGCGACTGAATGATCGCCTTCGCCTGCGCGGGTGTTTTGATATTCCACAACTTCGAAAATGTGTTCATATTGAACGGCAGGTTGTAGAGCTCGTCATGATAGACCGCGACCGGTGAATTGATATAGTTGTTAAAACGCGCGAACTGATTGACATAGTTCCACACCTCTTCGTTCGACGTATGGAAAATGTGTGCGCCGTAACGGTGCACATGAATGCCGTCCACATCTTCCGTGAAAATGTTTCCCGCGATGTGGGAACGCTTCTCCACGATCAGACATTTTTTTCCTGCTTTTGCCGCCTCATGCGCAAACACTGCCCCGTAAAGGCCTGCGCCGACGATCAGATAATCATACATGATAAAACCTCTCTTATTTCGTATTAAACCTCTGTATCTTCATCTTCCGGACCTTCCGGAAGATCTAAGTTTGCCGGGAAGAACGATCCCAGGCTGGTCGACAGCCGGTTCTTCGGGCGAAACATTTCCGCGATCACGGCGATCGCCTTTTCAAATCGCGCGCGATCCCTGGAAAGTACAAACAGATGCGCCGTGTTTCTGGCGTCCGTAAGTCCGTCATGTGCCTTACCTTCAAAATCGATATTTGCCGCTTTCAGTGCATACTCCAGCTTCAGGCTGTGCGTGATCCCGAGTTCCTTTCCGAATACCTCCTGAAAGTCTACCCAGCTGTCCAGCAAGCGCTGTACCCGTTCGTCCAAAAGGTCTTTGCGTTCGCTCTCGTGGTGCAATTGGTGATAGTCCGTGAGACTCCACGAATAAACTTCGACCTCATCCTCCCCGATCCAGTCGAGGAAGCGTGCCAAGACCTCGGAAAATGCCGGCGCACCTGCCACCATCTCGTTCGTGATCCCTGTGAGAGCCTCGATATCCGCTTCGATCCGCAGGTTATCCGGGCGTACGTACTCCGAAAACTCACTCACGGTCTCAAACGCGTCATTCAGTTTTACCGCGCCGATCTGGATGATCTCGGAGCCTTGATGTTCCCGTCCCCGCCTCGCATCCCGGGCCATTTCAAAATCCACTATGATATAAAACAAGGGTCCCCCGCCTCCTGCTTATCGTTTTTCGCACACCTCACCGGCATGCTTATAGATGCTGTTTTTTTCGATCACGCCGCGAACGCTCGATAACGGATAGACATTCGTATTCTGTCCGATCACGGTTCCGGGATTCAGGACGCTTCCGCAGCCGACCTCAACTCCGTCGCCGAGGATGGCGCCGAGTTTCTTCAGTCCGCTCTCGATTCGGGTCTCATTTTCTGCTCCCTTGATCGTGACGAGCGTCTTATCCGATTTGACATTCGATGTGATAGAGCCTGCTCCCATGTGAGACTTATATCCGAGGATCGAATCTCCGACATAATTATAATGCGGGACCTGGACACCGTCGAACAGGATCACATTCTTAAGTTCGGTCGAATTTCCGACTACCGCACCCGCACCGATCAGTACCGAGCCGCGAATGAATGCACAGTGGCGCACTTCTGCATGTTCCCCGACGATGCAGGGGCCGCCGATGTAAGCCGAAGGAAACACCTTCGCACTCTTTGCGATCCATACATCCTCGCCGGCCTTATCGTATGCCTCCGGATCCAATGTCGCTCCGATGCCGCGGATCCAATCCGCGATCTGCGGAATCGCCTCCCACGGATAGGTCGTCTTCTTCAAATATTCCTGTGCCAATGTATGGTCTGCAGTCAGGTCAAATAATTCCCCGGTCAAAATCTCTTTCATAACTGTTCTCCTATGCACCCTTCCGATAGAACGGGATCACGCCCGCAAAACGCGAGCGGATCGCTTCGGGATGTTCGATTCCCTTCACATTCACACATCTTCGGGTAATGAAATCCGATAATTTCTTCATATATTCGTCTTCGGAGATGGTGCCTTCCGCCACATAGGACAGTCCCTTCTCCCAGCTCGCCGTCAGATCCGGGTTCAGCATCTGCGGCATCGAAGCTACGACGACTTCATAGACCAATTCTCCGCGAAATGTCGGAGTAATGATCTGCGTCTTTTTGTTTAGGTGCAGATACTGGATCGTCACCAGTTTCTTCAGAATCTCCGCGCGGGTCGCACTCGTTCCGATACCGCTGCCCTTGATCTGGGCACGCAGCTCCTCATCCTCGATGAGCTGGCCCGCATTTTCCATGGCCAGAATAAGAGTACCGGAATTATAGCGCGCGGGCGGCTGTGTCTCGCTTTCGCGGATCGCAAAATCCTGCACCGGCAGATGGCTTCCCTTCTTCAGTTCCTCGAGCAGGCGCTGCAGGTCGGGCGAATTTCGAAGGTCATTCTCCTCCTCTTCGCCCTCTTTCGGCTCTCCGTCCTCTTCGGACTTATCGGTCTTCTTTTTACTTGCGGCGCCCGGAATGCCGGTTACCTTAAAGTATCCCTCCTCGGTCAATATCTTGAAGTTCGAGAAGAAATGCTCACGGTTTTGCGCACCGGTCGTCTCATTTGCCGTCGGCTGTCCGCCCAGGTCGAGGGCGATCTTCTTATAGACGGCAGGCGGGAAGAATATACTTAAGAATCTGCGCACGATCATATCGTACACACCGGCCGCCGTATGGGACAGTTTCGGAAGTTCGTTGAAACCCTGTCCGGTCGGAATGACTGCGTAGTGATCCGTGATCTGCTTATCATTCGTATATTTCGTTTTCGCGATATTTTTATAGGTCCCCATGTTGAGCGCTTCCTGTGCCAGCTGCGCAGCCGGCTCATAGCGCAAAAGACCCTTTATATTCTTATCGATCTCCTTCGCGACCGCCGTGGACAGAACACGGGCATCGGTACGCGGATAGGTGACCAGTTTTTTCTCATACAAGTCCTGGATGATACGAAGCGTTTCATCCGGGCTGATCTTAAAGCGGCGGGAACAGTCGTTTTGCAGTTCCGCCAGGTTGTATAACAACGGAGCGTTCTTCTTCTCGGTCTTCCGCTCGATCGAGAGCACCTCCATCGCAGCCGGTGTCTCTGTGCGCTCCGCTTCATTCTTCGCACGTGCGATCAATGCTTCTGCATCTTCACGCTTCTTAAAACCGTTTTCTTTATATAATGCAGGCGATCCGTCATAGAAGCTGTCCGGAGTCGTCTTCCACTCACCGGTGAAGGTTCCGCTTCCTAAGGCGAAGGATGCATTGACCCGGTAGTACATGGTCTTTTGGAAGTTGCGGATCTCGCGTTCGCGCCGCACCACCATACCGAGAACACAGGTCATGACACGGCCGATGGAGATCACGCCGCGTTCTTCATTCAGGCAACGGGCTACCTGGTTACCGAATTTTAATGTTAACAGCCGGGAAAAATTAATGCCCATCAGGTAGTCTTCTTTAGCGCGCAGATAGGCCGATGCACTCAGGTTGTCATACGCGCTTAAGTCTTTCGCTTCGGCGATGCCTCGCTTGATCTCCTCTTCGGTTTGGGAATCGATCCACACGCGGCGGCGGTTCTTTCCGGTGACATGTGCCTCCTGCTCCACGAGGCGGTAGATATACTCACCTTCGCGTCCTGAGTCGGTGCATACATAGATCGTCTCGACATCCGGGCGGTTCAAAAGTCCGGCAACGATGTCGAACTGCTTCTTAACATTCGCGATGACTTCATACTTATAGGCGGCCGGAATGAACGGCAACGTCTCCATGCGCCAGGATTTCAGGGACGCGTCGTAAGCCTCCGGATAACTCATCGTTACCAGGTGGCCGACACACCAGGTCACGATCACATCGTCACCTTCCATGTATCCGTCCTTGCGGGAAACATTCTTCTTCAAAGCCTTTGCAAATTCCTGTGCAACGCTCGGTTTTTCCGCGATAAATAAACTCTTTCCCATGAAGCCCCTTTATATGAAACAAGTCCGGTTCAGACGCCCGGCTCCCTCAAATCACCGGGGAAAATCCGCTTTTTCAAATCCGCATTCTCCCTTATACTATCATACCACAAACGCTGCAAAATGGAAACCCCAACCCAAGCCCCGGCAGATTTCACAAGTGGTAAAAATACCCAAATATGAAAACGAGCTTTGTATTCATGGAATACAAAGCTCTGCCCCTGCCAAGGAGTGCCGGCGATGGGACTTGAACCCATACGTGGTTGCCCACAACAGATTTTGAGTCTGCCTCGTCTGCCATTCCGACACGCCGGCGCATATCGAATGGTTGCTTTCGCAACGAAATGATTTTACCATAACTTGTCCGCGAATGCAAGCACTTTTTATTCGTTTTTTAGCGGCATCCGGATAAACCGTCTGCGTTCCGTAAAAGGATCACTCGTCGTTTTCTCCGTAATCTACATCTTCCTCAAACTCCAGAAGTTCAAAGACTCTCCGTGCCCGTCGGCTCATAGTAGGCGCACCGAATATGCGTACCTTCTGTTCTTCTCCTTCCTGGGAGATAAGCACAGTCATGAAACCGGTGGAAGCATCAGGGTTTCTGAATAGGCCGGTTTTTTCAAAACAGATCAGAACCGCCCGGGCTGTCGGAACCATCAGTGACGATGGCTCGCCCATGATCACATCGGAACACGTTATAGTCGCCTCGAGCAGATCTTCGCTGTAAAAGATCTTCTCCGCAATTTCTTCTATATCGCTGACCGCCCGCCTGCTCATTCGGATAATGGATGACATATTTTTCCTCCTCTTTCTATCTGGTTATAGGATTCATTCCGTCGAACCAGGATTCCCAGCTTTCTGAAAAATCATCCCAATACATGGCCGGCTCAAAGCCGATTTCTTCTAATACCTTTTTAACCTTCTTTCCCAGATCAATATCCGCCCGATCCAAAATAAGCGTATTCCTGGTCGTCGGGCTGATGATCATGACCATCTGCACATCCTCTTCCTGCGTTATCAATATAGACAGAGAAGCTTTTCCTTCGGCTCTCTGATAATATTGCTCTAAATATAGAAACGCTACTACATTTCCCGGATCCATCAGAGTCGCCTGTTTTTCCGTCATTACTTTTGAATACAGTACTTTCGCCTTAGACAGTTCGGAAGCATACCGGATCCTCTCGATCACTGCCAGAATATCGCTTACCGCCCGTCTCTTCATTTGTATCATTGTAGGCATGTTTTTTATCCTCTCCGTTCATCCTCTGCAGTTTCTCCGGACGGGGTATATTCTTCGTACCCCATTCCCTCAAACTGGGCTTTCACCCTTTCTGCAAATGTTTTTCCGGGATCATACGTACGCTCTCCCGCACCGGATCCGACGATCAATACTCTCTGGTTCACATCCTCCTGCATGATCATGATGGTCACTAATACGATACTGTTCTGACTGCGATAATTGCGTTCATAGCAAAGAAGTGCCGCTTTGCATCCCGACTCCATCAGGGCAGTTTCTTCATTCTGAACGACCTCAGAACACACAAATTTGCCGCCGACTAATTCTTTACAGTTTTTTATGGTTTCAATCACTTCACGGATATCATCCGAGGATCGTTTTGTCATATGAATCTGATGTGCCATATAAGTCTCCTAACCGGGCGAAACTGTATCCACGGTGATCAAGCCGTGATGATGATACCGCCTTCATTTGCATACAAAGATGAAATACCGCCGCCGTTTACGATGTAAACATCGCTGAACGTAAGCTTCTCCAGAATCTTATCGCGTACCATCTCCGCGCGTTCGAGGCAGTTACAATGTGTGATCCCCAGGATCTTATTTTCCGGATCCTTTACTTGCTCCACAAATCCTGCTACCATCTTATCGAGTGCTTTTTTCATGCCGACCGCCTGCGTATACTTTGCGATCTCGCCGCGATAAGCATACAGCACCAGTTTGATGTTGAGTGCATTGGCCACCAGATAGGTAACGCCGTTCATGCGACCGTTTTTCCGAAATGTATCGACACTCTCCAATGTAAACATGGTCACCATTTCCCGACGGTAGTCGGTAATCAACCGCATCACCTCGCGCAGATGCAGTTTCTCGCTCATCAATTTACGCAGTGCAAGCGCGATCAGCGTCTCACCGGTAGCCGCCGAGCGGGAATCGATCACGATGATCTTCGCGTTTCCGCGGTTCTCTTCCTCATACATCTGTTTCGCAGCACAGGCAGAATTATACGAGCCGCTGATCTTTTTGGACAATGTGACTACAAAGATCACTTCTGCATCTCCCGCCTGTTCATAGGCTTCCAGATAAGCGCCCGGCGAAGGGCAGGCCGAATGCGGGCATTCCTGGCAGGCCGATACCTTCTCCATAAAGGAGGCCTGGTCAAACGTATCATCGTCGATGATCTCTTCCTCTCCTACCGTTAAAGTGAGTGGAACACGAATAAACAAAGGATCCTTGCGTTCCTCCTCATTAAAGTCGCAGCCGCTGTCGCATACGATCTTATACTTCATAGATATCCTCCTGGTCCGACCGTCCGGTCCGTGGTCTTTTGGTTCATCATATCATTAAAACAGGGTTCTAGCAAGTGAAAAAAACGGTTTCTTTTTTTCGGAAAATGATATATACTGGTTCTATGTCCGGTCTGTACGAAAGGCTGACGGATATATCTCGGGCACAGCTCTGTCCATGCCGGAAAGGGTCATCTATGAAACAGTATCTTCTAGAGGATGTCAAAGCATTCACCACACATCTGTTTTTACAGCCTACCTTCGACCGTTTCTTCCTCCGGGAAGCGACGTTCAAAACAGCTGCGACCTTTTCGATCGACGGATCGGCAAATGCCGACTACTTTGATTCCGACGCGCAGATCTATGAACACGTCCGCTGGGAAGCTATTCGTCCACTGGCGTTTTCGATCATAAAGGGCAACCGCCTGCCCGTCGGTTTTCAGATCGTACTCTACCCGGACGAAGAAACCCTTACGGAACTGGGCGGAGAACAGATCCTCGAGATCGCAAGCAGAAGAAACGTGACCCGTTTCTACCTGAACCTTTCCTACAAGAACCGACTGCTGACCTGCACCACCGGCACTTCCTACGCGGAATTCACCGTAGATAAAAGCGCCGAAGAAGCCTGGGACCAGGCCGTACGTGCCCTGCTTAGCCGGATGCAGATCGCAGCGACGTAAAGCGTTTCGCGGGCTTTTACCCGCATGTTCCTCACGGAACTAGATAAGGAGTTTTATGATTTTTTGTGACAGCCATCTGCACACCGATTTTTCCACCGACAGCGAGACCCCGGTCGAATCACAGCTGATGCGGGCGATCGAACTCGGTCTCAAACACATGTACTTTACCGACCATATGGATGTAGATTATCCCGGTGGCGGTTTTGTATTTGATATCGAACCGTATTTCGAAAAACTGCTGCCATTGCAGCGCGCATTTTCCGGTAAGATCGGTATCCACATCGGCGTTGAACTGGGCATTCGCCCCGAGGAAGAGATCGTTCAGAAGAATATCAACATTGCCCGCTGCTACCCCTTTGAATACACCATCGGATCGGTACATGTGGTCGATGGCTACGATCCGTACTACCCCGAATATTGGGAGAGCTACGGCGAAGAAAAAGGGATCTATCGCTATTACGAGAGTATGTACGACAGCATGAAGCTCTTCTCGGATTTCGACTCTCTCGGACATATCGACTATATCATCCGCTACAGTCCTTCGAAGGGTGCCGTTCTGGAGAAGGCAGATAAACTTCAGAAGAAACTGGAAGAGCTGACTGCTTCCATCCTGGAGCTGCTGGTCTTCGATGGTAAGGCTCTCGAACTGAACACTGCAGGCTGGAAGTACGGACTTACCTATCCGCATCCGGCTCCGCACCTGCTGAAACTGTATAAGCAGCTCGGCGGGGAGATGATCACCATCGGTTCCGATGCACATAAACCGGAACACCTGGCATGGGACTTCTCGAGAGTTCCTGCCTACCTGAAGGAAAACGGTTTTTCCCACTATGTCCGCTTTGAAAACCATAAACCGATCTTTGTATCGATCTGATTTTATACTTGCAAAAGCCCCGAGGCGATTCGTCATCGCTTCGGGGCTTTATGTTTTATTTCGTAATGATCTCGATACCGGCTTCGGCCGCGCCTTCGATCAGGGATGCGGGCACGTCGGGCAGCTTCAGTTCGAGGGTCTTCAGCGTCTTCAGTTTCTTAATGTCAGCAAGCGTCTTTTCTTCATTCGTGATCAGACCGGTCTCGGAGGACTCGATGTGGATCACGCGTACATTGTCCAAAAGATACGAGAGCTCGAGGAACTCGGGGATCGAAAAATAGTATGGATCGGAAACATAGGTGACATCGCAGAAATCCGCGCCCGTAACCTTACCGTTTTCGACGTTTCGCCAAATAACAGACGGCAGATCCAGTTCGATGGTCCAGCCCTCGGCGATCAAACGGTGCTCCGGATGCGCTGTCAGGTATTCCGAGAAATAGCTGCATGCACGCCGGGACAGTTCGAGCCAGTTCGTATTCTTATTGACATACAAAGAGATAAAGGTGACCTGTGTACGGATGGTCTTCGTCTCTTCATTCATCGTAAAGCCGTTGAACGGTCCCAACTCGATATGATCCTTTTTGATCTCTTTAAACATATCATAGCAAAAGCCCAGTTGTTTATCGTTTTCCTCCATCTCGGCAGAGGGATGCAGCATCTTTACCACATACACCATGCCTCCGACGTAGATCACAAGAGCGACCAGCAACACGATGATCTGCGACTTTGTTATTTTTTTTCGTTTAGTGACTACCATTTATCTCTCCTCTTCGGCCCAAAAACGCATTCGTATATGCGGAAAATGCGCCCGGCAGCGCGAAGTGCTCCTTCAGTTCGCCGGCCTCGGCAAAATAAAAGTTCTTCCCGGCCAATGCTTCGGCATCGTAACTGTCCGCTGTCTCAACATACAGGCCGATCATCTCCCACTCGATATGGGAAAAGATATGCTTGCTCCGCAAGGCAAAGCTTGCCTTTTTCGCAGTCAGTCCGAGCTCGCCGAATAATTTCTCATAGACTTTCAGCGCACGCTTTTCGGAAACACCGCGCTCATATTCTTCTAACTGTTTCTGTGTGATGCAGGCGCCGGGATATTCATACAATTCGGCTAGCAATCCCTGTTCGGGGCGCTTATCGACCAGGACCTTCCCATCCTGCATGAGGATCAGGATCACACGGTGTTCGATCCTTCTGGGCTTCGCCTTCGGCTTCACCGGCAGTTCGTTTTCGATCCCCAGCCTTCTCGCCTTACAAAAGCCCTCCAACGGACATTTGCCGCATCTGGCCTCGCCGCCCGGAACGCAGATCGTCGCGCCCAGGTCCATGAACGCCTGGTTGATGATCCCTGCATTCTTCGCATATGGCAGGATCTCGTCTAAAAGCCCGCTAAACGCGTTTTTCGTACTCTGCGCGGAAATATCCGCCCGGCTTCCCAAAAGGCGGGATAAGACGCGTAAAACATTTCCGTCAACCGCTGCTTTCGGCCGGCCGTATGCGATCGAAGCGATGGCTCCGGCAGTATATGGTCCGATGCCCGGAAGTTTAAGCAAACGCTCCGGTTCTTTCGGTAATTCCCCGCCGTATTCATTCACCAGGATCTGCGCGCATTTTTTGAGATTACGGGCTCTGGAGTAGTAGCCCAGGCCCTCCCACAGTTTCATCAGCCGGTCATCCGATACTTCGGCCAATGCGCGGATATCCGGGAGTTCACCGATAAACCGCAGAAAATAGTCGATGACCGCCGTCACGCGCGTCTGCTGCAGCATGATCTCACTGATCCAGACGTGGTACGGGTTCGGACATGCAAGATCCCGCCAGGGCAGGTCCCGGTGTTCTGCCGCAAACCATGTATGAAACACATCGAGAAATCTCTCTTTTTGTTCGATAAAGCCCTGCCGGTCCAGGTCCGTGAATGCTGCCATCTTACTCCCCGATCTTTAATGGTCGTGTTACCTTTTTGAGCCAGATCCGCTCTTTTTCTCCCAGATGCGGTTCCATTGTATTATATACAAACGCGTGATATTCGTCAATCCGGCGAATGTCAGCCGGCTCCAACAGCGACACGTCGATCGCGTCGCGGTCGAACGGCACATAGGTGACCGGTTCGAACTTGAGCATGCGCCCGTAAACGGTGTCCATCGCAGGCACGCAGAGGAGCTCATTTTCCAGGCGGATGCCGTATTTACCTTCTTTATAAACACCTGGCTCGTCGGTCGTGATCATGCCAGGTTTCAGTGCCACGATATCCTTCGTGTCTTCACGCAAGATCCAGCGGAAGGCATTCGGTCCCTCATGCACGCTGAGCGCATAGCCGACGCCATGGCCCGTGCCGCACAGATAGTCCACACCTTGCTCCCACAGCGGTCCGCGCGCCAGGATGTCCAGGCCATAGCCCGTCATGCCCTCGCGAAATACCGCCGATGACAGCTGAAAATGTCCCTTCAGTGTCAGGGTATACATGCGTTTTTCCTCTTCAGTCAGCGGCCCTAAAACGATCGTACGGGTGATATCCGTCGTACCCGTCTTATAATGTCCGCCGGAATCGACCAGCAGAAAACCTCTCGCATGCAGGGTCGCGTTCGACGTCTCCGATGTGCTGTAGTGCATCATCGCAGCATTCGGTCCGTAGGCCGAGATCGTCTCGAAGCTTAAGTCGATATAATCCGGACGCTCGCTTCGAAGCAAAAGCAGGCGGTCCTCCACATCTCTCTCGGTCATCGAACCATCGGTAAATTCTTCTTTGATCTCACGCAGGAACGTGATCATTGCGACCGCATCCTCCACGTGCGCTTTCTTTATATTGGCGATCTCGGTTTCGTTTTTGATCGACTTCCATAAGGAGATCGGCAACGTGTCGTCGTACACATGCGCGTATTGCAACGCACTTTCATACAATCTCGCATTGACCCGCGCCGAATCCATCCAAACGATGTCTTCCGTCTTAAACCGCGCAAAACTCTTATAGATATCTTCATACGGCGCGATCATCACGCCGTCCTCCGAAAGTTCCTGCTCCAGTTTCGCGCTCACTGCCTCACGGGCAATATATAACGTCGCATCGTCGTTCGTCACGAGTACGAAGCACATCGCGACCGGAACGTGCGTGATATCGCTGCCGCGCAAGTTTAAAAGCCAGGCTGCGCTCTCGAGCTCGCCGACCGCCACCGCGGTCACTTCCTCTTCCTTCATGCACTCGCGCAGGCGCAAAAGCTTCGCTTTCGTGCTCTCGCCCGCATAGCAGTCCTCCAGACGCCATGCCGGGTTTTCCGGACGCTTCGGCCGATCCTTCCAGATCGACTCCGCCGGATCGATGTCCAGGCGCAGACTCGCACCGCAGTCTTCACAGATCTCGGCGAGTTTCCGCTGCTCTGTCTTCGGGATCACGTAACCATTTGCCGCCAGGACACTGCCCGCACGCAGATTCTTCCTCAGATAATCCAAAGTCGAGATCACGTCCTTCAGGCCGACCTTATACAGCCGGATCCCGCTGCCCATAAGTTCTCTCTCCGCCTGCACGTGGTACCGTCCGTCGGTCCACAGCCCGGCATCATCCAAAGTCACGATCAGCGTTCCGGCCGAACCCGTGAACCCGCTGAAATACCGGCGCACCTGATCGTGCGGCGCCACATATTCGGAGTTATGATCATCCGACGAAGGGATGAAAAACACATCCGCCTTCTCGCGTTTCATTAATTCGCGCAACTGTTTCAGTCGCTCTGCAACTTCACTCATCGTTCGTGAATCCCTTTCTTTTTTCGGGGAAAATGCGCCCCTTTTGCTCCGCATATTGTACCATAAACTGCGGTTTTTCGCAAGCGAGGCGCCCCCATCCGGGTCCGGCAGGACCGGACGTTATTTAGCATATTCGACCCTGCGCATACGCTCGATGACCGCCAGCAGATCGACCTTTCGCGGATAGGCCAGATACCGGTCACACCCCGGGAATAAACCGGAATAGACCACATCAAGTCCCTGGGCTTCGATCTCCGCGTACAGCGCGTCTACCTCTGCCATGAGGTCGATCGTCTCCCGGTCGGGCGCTGAAAACAGATCCCCGCCATGCTTGTTCTCGAGTTTCCGGATCATAAAGCCGATCGCCGTCCGCTGGTCGTGACACACGATGTCATGAATGGGATTCGTATCGATCTTCTCGTCTCCGATCAGAATAAAACCGATATCCGGTACCTCCAGTTTTTCCGGTCCGAACACCTTCGGATACGGCGTAAATCCTTTTGTTTTTAATACGCGATTCGTCCGCCAGTCGCGGATCTTCGGTACCGTGGCGGTCTCCCGCTCGCCGTTTGCGTGCGCGGCATAGATCGCTTTTGCCTGCTTAGTCACATTCTGAATCCGGTATTCGTCCATCCGGTACACCGTGTCCGCGGTGTTCAGATATTCGCCGCTGCCGCCGATGACCAGGATCGTCGAAACGCCGAGGGACGTATAGAGTTCATTGACCCGCTCGGTAAACGGTGTGATCGGTTCCCTTTGGATCAGTTCCTTCATCAGGCTGTCCCGGATCATAAAGTTCGTCGCGCTGCGGTCTTCATCGATCAGAAGCAAGCGGCTGCCGCCGTGGATCGCCTCCAGGATATTGGCCGCCTGTGAGGTGGAACCGGACGCGTGATCCGTGTGAAACTCCGTCGTGTCGCCGCCCGGGATCCACGCGATAAACGGTGAGATGTCCAGCGCCTTTACACAGCGTCCGTCCTCCGCGGAGATCGACACGGCCGATGCGTCGGTCACGCACAGTTCCCGGCCATCTCCGAGGATGTGGTCATAGATCCCGGCCGATATCGTGTCCAGGACCGTCGACTTTCCGGAATAACCGCCACCGGTGATGATCGTGACACCCTTTTTGATGCCCAGGCCGCGGATCCCACAGGCCTCGATCTCTTCGCCGACCGGCGCCTGAAACGGAACCGCACCCTCGAGTGCCATTCCCGTCTTCGAGTCTCTCGGGAGAATGCTTCCGTTCGCCAGGAATGCACAGTACTCACTGCCTGTGAGCCACTCGCGCAGGGCCTTCTGTTTTTCAGCGAGCTCGCCTACCTTCTGGCTTCTCTCCCGGTCAAATCCCCGGATCAAAGCAGTCATCGTCTCCGGAATGTTAGAGAGCAACCGGAACGCTTTTTTCTTATCATTTGGCTTTAATTGCACCTGTATCCGCATACACAGACACATCTGAGGTCCACGGTCTGCCTCATCTGAAGCATTCTTTCGGGGACGCGGTGCGAAATAGGCGGAATTGCGCACCAGAATCTCACCGGTGGGATGCGCCGTGTAGTACCAGCCGGTTTCTTCCCGCGTCTTATGCCGGTTATACAGTTCTTCGTTCAGATCCTCCAGATACGGGATCCACTGCCGGTAACAGTCATCTGCAACTGCCGTGCAGTAGTTTTTGATTCCCAGATATTCAGCGGGAATCATACACAGGATCGTCGGTCGGTCATAAAGTTCCCTGTTCGTTAACTCGATCGTCAGGGACAGATCTCCCGACCAGTATGTTGGGTCGTTATACGCATAGCCGTCCGGATCCACGGCCATGCCTGCATACATTTCTTTCCAGTCTTTGGTCTTTTCACCCATTGACCATATCATTCTCTTTAATCGTATCAAATTTTCACCCTGTTAGCCTTTCGTTGTCTGTTCCAAATCGGATCGCAGTCCGGTTTGCATTACCTTTTTTCCTGTACGTTCAACGAATTTCGGGCAAAAAAATACCGTGACAAACTGCCACGGAGTTACGGGCGGAGCATCCGCCGTCTATGGAACGATCGTAATATTAGCATCTATCACTCAGTTCAATCCCCGGGGTAATTGTTGGATATTTTGTTTGCTCACTGTATTAAAGCCCTTCATGTCAATTACCTCCTTACTGAATTGAATCCAATATTTTCGTTACGTGAACACGGACAATATAGCACGTTCCGCTGGCGCCGTCAAGCGATTTTTTTATATTTTTTGCACACCGATCGCCGAAACAGACGAAACGCAGCCAAATGACTGCGTTTCGTTTCACTTCACTCAAATATTCATTTTTTCTTTTTGGAATTTAATCTTCCAGGTAGATACGCAGGTTACGCATATCCTTGCTGGCGCGTAATCTGCGAAATGCCCGCATCTCGATCTGGCGGACACGTTCACGTGTGATGTGGAGATAATCGCCGAGTTCCTCGAGCGTCCACATACGTCCGTCCGAGATCCCGTAACGGAGAAGCAGGATCTCCTGCTCACGCTCGGACAGTACTTTCAATGCTTCGATGATATCGTCACGCAACATTCCGGTCTCGATGACATTGTCCTGGTTCTTCGATTTTTCATCCGGGACGAACTCCTGTAACACCGAGTCTTCCTCGTCGCCGACCGGTGTGTCTAAGGATACTGCATCGCCTCCGAGAGCCTGCAGGTTCGCCAGTCGATCCTGCGTGATATTCAACAACTTCGCCAACTCCTCGTCACTCGGTTCCCTGCCGTTCTCACTGATAAAGGTCGCTTTCACTTTCGACATGCGATGTAACAACTCGCGAATGTGAACCGGAAGCCGGATGATACGGGACTGGTCTGCGATGGCCCGGATGATCGCCTGCCGGATCCACCAGGTCGCATAGGTGCTGAATTTGTAGCCTTTCGTGTAATCGAACTTCTCGACGGCACGGATCAGGCCGATGCTGCCTTCCTGGATCAGATCCAGGAGTGCCATATTGCTGCCGTGAACGTAGTGTTTCGCAACATTGACCACGAGACGAAGGTTTGCATTGATCAGGCGCTGTTTCGCTTCTTCATCGCCCTCCAGAACCTGCTTTGCTACCTCGATCTCTTCTTCCTTGGAAAGCAGAGGGATACGGCCTATCTCACGCAGGTACATGCGGATGGAGTCCGCCACGTATTCCGGATCGATCTTCAGCATCTCTTCCGGATCCTCGCTGTACATATCGTCGAAATCATCGTCACTGTATCCGTCAAAATCCGCATCCGAGTCCAGCGACAGCTCTTCGTCATCGATCAGGATGACGCCTGCCTGGTTCAAGGCTTTTTCGATCTCCGCCTTCTCTGCCCTACCGGGCTTCTCTTCATACATCATATTGATCGTATCCATGTCGATCTGATTATCGTTTTCTCTCGCGATCGCGATCAAAACATCGATATTTCCGTTGTTCTTGCTCATACCCTCATCTCCTTTCCGCATGTTTTCTGATAAACCATCACGCCCCCCTTTTCCCGTTTTTAGGGTAAAAGAGAACCCGGAATGCCGTTTCTTGCTTTTTGACTCCTAGCCCCAGCTAGGTGGGTTTCCGCAACCAGACTTCTGACTTCCACTGCTACGGAGGCCTGTCATCCACCTGGCGATATAGGAATCCCGTATGTCAACATGTAGGTTCAAAAATGCAAGCTTGTCGAACACCCCAGGCTCTACTTTATGATGGTCTTTTTCTTACTTATATAGTATACTGTTTTCTCGAAAATTGCAAGCACTTTTTTCTAAAAACTTTCTAAAATTCTCGAGATACTTCATACAAATACGGCTTAGATGAGTTATTTAGCTGTTTTTTCTCCTTCTATTGCACAGAATCAATAATCAAATCACGTTTCTTAGGCGCTTTTTCACTGAAATGATAGGCTTTTCGCAGTCCTTCGAGTGCTGCGGCCATCCGTTCTCCTTCTTCAGAAGCATATAAAACGGCCAATGTCTCTCCTTTTTCGACGCGATCGCCGGTCTTCTTACGCAAAACCAGACCCGCTCCCAGGTCAATGACATCTTCCTTCGTCATGCGGCCTGCCCCCAATAAGGAGGCTGCGATGCCGACCTGTTCGGTATCCATCCGGCTGACATAACCGGAAACATCGCTGATCAGTTCATGGCTGTATTTTGCGACGATCAACTTCTTTGTATCGGAAACGGCCGAAGGATCTCCTCCCTGCGCTGCGATCAGCTTTCCGAAGGTTTCCAACGCCGTGCCGTCGTCCAGTGCGGTCGTTGCCAGTTCGCGGCATGCATCCACACTGCCCTTTCCGGCCAATGCGAGCATGTGCGCCGCGAGTTCCAGACACAGTTTACGCAGATCTGCAGGGCCGCGTCCGGAAAGCGTTTCGATGGCCTCCAGAACTTCCAGGCTGTTACCGACTGCATATCCCAACGGAACATCCATATCGGTGACCAGAGCCGAGACCTTTCGGCCGGCTGCCTTTCCGATGTCGACCATGACGCGTGCCAGTTCCTTCGCGTCTTTCTTATCCTTCATAAACGCGCCGCTGCCGCACTTTACATCGAGGACGATGCCATTGCTGCCGGCAGCGAGTTTCTTGCTCATTATAGAGGATGCGATGAGCGGGATGGAATCCACTGTCGAAGTGACATCCCGAAGCGCATACATTTTTTTATCCGCAGGGACCAGATTACCGGTCTGTCCGGCTATCGCGATTCCGATCTGCCGTACCTGCTCCATAAAGCGGTCCGTAGTAAGCGCTGTGGAAAAACCGGGGATCGACTCCAGTTTGTCGATCGTTCCGCCGGTGTGCCCTAAGCCCCGGCCACTCATCTTCGCGACCTTCACGCCGAGCGATGCAACGAGCGGAGCTACGATCAGCGTCGTCTTATCTCCGACTCCGCCGGTACTGTGCTTATCCGCCTTAAATCCGGGGATCGAGCAAAGATCAACCTGATCTCCCGAGGCAGCCATAGCCTTTGTAAGATGCGATACCTCGGCTTTATTCATGCCGCAGAAGCACACAGCCATCATGAACGCAGACATCTGGTAGTCCGGGATCTCTCCCGCCACATATCCATGAACCACGAAATCGATCTCTTCGTTCGTCAGTTTCTTTCCGTTCTTCTTCTTTGTGATCACATCCGGCATTCGTATCATAGGCTTCCCATTACCCTTTCGTAAATGCTCTCCGCCTTCGGCGCATATTCACCGAGAAGCTTCACCAGTTCCGTGTCCATTTCCTCCGCAACATCGCGGTCTTTCATGAGTTTCGTATTGATCTTTACATTCAATGCTCCACCCTGCAGCGCCGTCTTGCAAAACAGCGCGGCACAGCCGACATCCGAGATGGCCAGACGGCTTCCGATGTCCGCCAGGCGGTCCAGCAGGTCGATCACTTCGCAGACCGTACGGCAGATCGTGAGCGGTACATTGCCCGCAGCCAGAAGGGCCTTCTCCATGACCTCGTCGCGGTAGGCTTTCTCCTCATCCGTGTTCTTCGGCAGGCCGTAGGCCTTCGAAAGCGGCTCGAACGCTACTGCGTCTTCTTCGACAAGTTCCGTCAGTTTCATGCGCAGATCCTCGCCTTTTTCGCAGATCTCCAGCACTTCCGCTTCGACATCTGCATATTTCTTCTTACCAATGGTCAGATAGCAGACCATGTTTCCGAGGGCAGCTCCGAGAGCGCCAGCGAGCGCGGATGCACCGCCACCGCCGGGCACGGCTGCCTTCGAGGATAATTCATCCAAAAAACGTTCGATCGTATAGTCTCTCATATATCTCCTTTATCGGTTAAAGATCGCGCCGGACGCCGCCCGCTTAATTCCCGACCACGACCTGATTTCTTCCGTTTTGCTTTCCGTTATACAACATGCGGTCCGCGATCTCAACGCAGGTCTCCAGACGATCGGGAGAACGATACTGCGTCAATCCCATGGTCATGGTCACACGAAATGTTTTGAAATCGCTGGTGAACTCCGTCTGTCTGAGTTCTTCAAGCATATTGACCATCATGTCGTGCATGATGTCTTTCGAAACATTGGCCGCCATCAGGAACTCTTCTCCGCCCCAACGGCATACAAAACCGCTGTCGCCCAGATGTTTCTGCATGATCTGGCACGCCTTCTTTAGGACTTCGTCGCCGGTCGCGTGTCCGTAGGTGTCATTGACCTTCTTAAAAAAATCCACGTCTGCCATGCCGACGCAAAGCGGCACGTTCCGTGTTTCCTCGGTATTAGCCCGCGAGATCAGACGGCTCAATTGCTTCTGACCTGCGCTGCGGTTCAAAATACCGGTCAGCTGGTCATTTCGAATGAGGTTGTTTAACGCATCCCCCATCTTTTTACTGTATTCGCCCAGTTCTCCGACTTCGTCATCTCGATTAAGCACCTGATCCGGCAGATGATGTGTGAAATCCGCCTTCGTCAGGTAATTCATGTATTTGGATATCGAATTGATATCCTGCGATAATCTGCCTGTATAGCTGACGATCAGCAGGCCGAAGATGATCATGAAGATCAGTGACATAAAGAAACTGCGGCCAATGTATTTCCAAAGGGACAGGTTTACCTTACGGGACGAAAGGCCGACGCCGATCGCGCCGAGACATTCCTTCTTATTTCCCTGGATCGGAACATAATTCATGAAGTAATACCGGCCGCCGACATTCTGGCGGGAATCCTGATAGTTCTGACCGTTCACCAAAACCGCATTTGCGACCTTATCCGAGAGTTCCGGAACATTCTTCGCTGCCTCGACGAGAGCCTGGCTCTGCCTGATCTTTCCTGCTTCGGAGAACATATCGCTCAGTTCCAGCGGTTCCGCGTCGACCGTGCTGGCTACACACGTACGGCCGATGAATACCGAAATATCCAAACGCGCCGTCTGCGAAATGGTCCGAAGATAGTGCAGATTCGTCGTATCAAGTTCTTGCGGATCGTCGATATCCATCCACCCATCTACCTGGACTTTATAGATCTCCAGTGCTGCCTTCGAAACGGAGTATAACTGATCCCAAATGGCCCTCTCCTGTTGATCTCTTTCGGCGACCGCAAAAACCACGCCGACAACGATGGTCATCAGGACCATCGGAGTCAACATGATCAGTAATATTTTTTTTGTCAATTTCTTTTGCCTGGATTGCATCTCAAGAAACTCCTATGCCGGCTCGTCACGATGTTTCGATAAAACCGGCTTCCAATAAACGATCGACCGAAAACAAATGCGGACTAACGCTGAACCAATTCCTTCGTCTGGCGGGCGATGGCCAGTTCTTCATTTGTAGGAATAAGCAATACTTTCACCTTAGAATCGTCAGCGGAAAGGATGGTCTCCTGACCACGGACATTATTCTTCTGCGCATCAAGTTTTACACCGAGCACCGAAAGATATGAACAGATGTGCTCACGTGCGGAAATATTGTTCTCACCGATGCCTGCGGTAAATACGATCGCATCGACTCTGCCGAGCGCTACTGCATAGGAACCGATGTATTTTGCTACCTGATATTCAAATACGTCCAATGCGATCTGTGCACGATGATCACCTGCCTCGGCAGCCGCTGCCAGATCACGGAAATCGCTGGATACGCCGGAAACGCCGTACACACCGGACTTTTTGTTGAGGACATTCATGACCTGCGAAAGGTCCATGTGCTCATGCTCAGCAATGAACTCGATGATCGCGGGATCGATCGCACCGCTACGTGTACCCATAGCTACACCTTCGAGAGGTGTAAGACCCATGGATGTATCAATGGACTTACCGCCGTCTACTGCGCAGATGGAGGATCCATTGCCCAAATGGCAAACGATGATCTTCGAATCCTTCAGCGGAATGTTCAGGAATTCCGCCGCACGCTTGCTAACGAAGCTGTGGCTGGTTCCGTGGAAACCGTAACGGCGAACCTTATATTTCTCATAGTACTCGTACGGCAGAGCGTAGAGATATGCCTTCTCCGGCATGGTCTGATGGAAGGCGGTATCGAAAACGCCGACCATCGGAGCGTTCGGCATCAGCTTCTGACAGGAACGGATACCGATGATGTTAGCAGGGTTATGAAGCGGTGCGAGATCGTTGCACTTCTCGATCTCAGCGATGACTTCGTCGTTCAATACGACCGCATCAGCAAACTTCTCGCCGCCGTGTACGATACGATGGCCGACTGCAGAGATCTCGGAAAGGGAGGAAATAACGCCGCTTACCGGATCCGTCAATGCATTCAAAACGAGGGATACCGCAACTGTATGGTCCGGCATATCGATATTCTTATCCAAAACCGGTTTACCTTCCGGCTTATGGACCAGATGGCCGTCGATGCCGATACGCTCACAGAGACCCTTTGCGATAACTTCCTCGGTCTCCATGTCGATCAACTGATACTTAAGTGATGAACTTCCGCAATTGATAACTAAAATCTTCATGTTTCCTCATCGCCGCCTTCCGAAGCGGCATCTCCTTTTTTATTCTTCGGGATCGTTGGTGTTCCCGCTAATATACATTTCTATTTTTTGTTTTCTTCGCATTGAGCCTGCGCTGCACACGCTGCGCAGCCCCCGAGTTCTCCTCGGGATGCTCTCTCCTCCTGCTCGCGCTTCGAGTAGATGCATCCGCAGTAGTTTTGCCGGTACAACGAGTAGATCTTCGATAGTTCGATGGATCGCTGATACCCGCCTCGCTTTTTGAAATCGCTGAACAGGTAGCCGACTCCATAGGCATCAGCCAGTTCCTTTCCGATCGCGTTGAGCACCTGGGCGTTCTTTAGGGGGCTGATGGACAATGTCGTGGTGAAATAATCGAAGGCACCTTCTGCTGCCATTTGCGCCGCTTCATTCAGGCGCTGGCGGTAGCAACGGAAGCACCGCTCCCCGCCTTCCGGAACATGCTCAAAGCCACGGGCGACCTCCTCGTAAAAACGATCCGGTTCGTAGTTTCCGCGAACGACGTGGACCGGATGCTCCATGGGCATCTCCGTTACGAGCCGCTCGACCTCCCGGAAGCGCTTATCGAATTCCGCTTCGCTTTCGATGTTCGGATTGTAATAGAATAGCGTGATCGCAAAGTAGCGGGACAGATACTCCAGCACATAACTGCTGCAAGGAGCGCAACATGCGTGAAGCAAAAGCCGCGGCGGCTTCTCTGCCTTCCCGATCTCCTGCAAAGTCTGATCCAGCAGGATCTGATAGTTCACTTTCGGATTTTGCATAATGGTTTAATAAACCCGAAATACCCGACACGCAAAAATGAAGCCAAAAGTGCGCATCGGGTCTGTATTCGGTGTATTTATTGTAAGAAATCTTTGATTCGTTTGCTGCGAACCGGGTTACGGAGCTTACGCAGCGCCTTCGCTTCGATCTGACGGATACGCTCACGTGTTACATTGAACACCTGACCGACCTCCTCCAGTGTACGGGGATGTCCGTCCTCTAAGCCGAAACGGAGGATGATGACCTGACGCTCTCTTTCCTTCAGATCAGAAAGCAACATGTCGATCTGCTCCCGGAGCATGACGGTTTCGACATTTCCTTCGGGGGTAACGGCGTTGTTATCCGCTACGAAATCACCCAGGTTGGAGTCGTCCTCCTCACCGATCGGTGTTTCGAGGGAAGCAGGTTCACGCGCGATCTGCATGATCTCGGAAACCTTCTCCTCGCTCATCTCCAATGCTTCGGCAAGTTCGGAAACGCTCGGCTCGTAGCCCAGCTCCAAAGTCAGTTTACGCTGCATCTTCGACATTTTATTGATCGTTTCGACCATGTGTACCGGTACGCGGATGGTTCTCGCCTGGTCGGCAAGTGCACGCGTAACGGACTGGCGGATCCACCAGGTCGCATAGGTCGAAAGCTTATAACCCTTTGAGTAGTCGAACTTCTCAACGCCCTTGATCAGGCCCATGTTTCCTTCCTGAACCAGATCCAGGAAGCTCATGCCACGTCCGGTGTAGCGCTTTGCGATGCTGACTACCAGACGAAGGTTTGCCTCGATCAGACGCTTCTTCGCTTCTTCCTTCTCTTCTTCGGTTCCGTTCTGCTTACGCTCCGCTAATACTTTTTCTTCTTCGTTGGTGAGCAGGGAGAACGAACCGATCTCCTTAAGATACATGCGGACGGGATCCTCTGTGCCGACACCTTCCAGCAGTTCCATGGAGTCGAGATTGATGTCTTCCACGTCGATATCGCCTTCGACATCGCCGCCGAATTCGAAGTCGTCCTTAAAGTCGTCTACGAAATCATCCTTGAAGTCATCTTTGAAGCTTTCTTTGAAGTCATCCTTGAAATCATCTTTGAAATCATCCTCGGGATAGCCGGGATCGTCGCCGATGTCTCCCTGGAAAACTTCGATCTTCTTATTCTCCAGATAGGTAATGATATAATCCATCTCGTCAGAGATATCCTGTTCTTTGAAAAAATCCAGTACATCACTAAGTTCCAATGTACCTTTTTTCTTTTTGCCAATCTCCACGAGGCGACTGAGCTGTTCGTTTAACGCTTCTCTGTCCATTAAACAAATCCTCTCTTCGATATATTCGGGAAGCATTTCGCATACACCAAAATGGCGAAAGGAAACACTTTCACAGATTAAGTTATTATAGCAAGCGGTATAGTAAAAGTCAAGGATTTACATAAAAAGTTCAGACTAAAATATGCAAAGCCCTGTGCTCTACCGTAATGTCTGCGTGTGTCAGGCTTCCGGCGTACTCTCCGTCCACGACCCAGTCGACCGGTTGGTCGGATAAGATCGTTACCGAGGACACCTTCGCCCGGATGACATTGTCCGATTCGCTCTTTGAAAGCATGGCCCAGACGATCTCGTTGTACTCCACCGGACTCTTCGGTTTGCGGATCAAAGTCATCTCGAACTTGCCGTCGTGCAGGTCGACATGTTTGCCTGCCAGGTCCTTAAATCCCGCAACGCTGGATGCGTTGGAGATCATGCCGAACAGAAACTCGCCAGACAGATCCGTTCCGTCCGAAAGCTGCACTTTCAGGCGTTTCGGCTTGATGCCGGGCAGACTCTTGATGGCCTCAATGATGTACGCCGAATGACCGATCGTGTTCTTCATCTCCTGCGGCGTCGAATAAGTGACCTCGGTAAATGCACCGAAGCATGCCACATAGACGAATGGCTTATCATTCAGGCGTCCCACATCCACAACGAGTTCACGGTCTTCTTTCGTTCGCGCTGCCGCCCCGAGGAGCGACTTCGGCAAATGCAGTGTCCGCGCGTAGTCGTTCGTCGACCCGGACGGAATGTAGCCGAATTTCGGCCGCTTCTCCGCAGGAATGGTCAGGAGCGCCGTTACCGCTTCGTTCAGCGTACCGTCACCGCCGCTCACGACCAGGCGGTCATAATCCGTCGCGAGATGCTCGATCGCCTTCGTAATGTGACCGGCGTACTGCGATGCCAGGACCGTGCAGATGAAACCCGCACCGGTATACATATTGACGATATCTGCCAGGCGCGACTTCATTGCCCCCTTACCGGATGTCGGATTAAAAAGCAACAGAAGTTTTTTCATGCCTTATCCTCCATTTCATCCAGATGATACGGAGTAACCTGGTAAACATAATAATTCAGCCAGTTGCTGTAGAGTGTGTTCGCATGGCAGCGCCAGGTCAGGATGGGCGTGATCTCGCTGTTGTCGTCCGCATAGTAATTCTGCGGCGGCGCGATATTCAGTCCCTTGTTGACGTCACGCTTATACTCCATGTCGAGGGACAGGCGGTCATATTCCGGATGCCCCAGGATGAAGATCTGCTTACCGTCACGGCTCTTCAAAAGATACGGTCCTGCCTCATCGCTGACTGCAAGCAGGTCGAGGTTTTCCGTTTTTTCGATCTCCTCCATGGACACGGTGCTGTAGCGGGAATGCGGTGCATAGAACACGTCGTCGAAACTGCGGACGATCGGACTTCTGCGGTCCAGAACACGGTGCAAATAGATGCCGGAATACTTGCCGACCTCGACCGGTACCTTATGCAGGCCGAAATGATAGTACAGTCCGGCCAATGCACCCCAACAGATATGCATCGTCGAGGTCACGTGCCGTTTCGACCACTCCATGACAGCAGACAGTTCCGGCCAGTAGTTGACATCCTCGAACTCGATGGTCTCCAGAGGCGCTCCCGTAATGATCATGCCGTCGAAGTAGCGGTTTTTCACTTCGTCAAACGTCGTATAAAACTTATTCAAATGCTGGATGGATGTGTTTTTCGACTCATGCGACGCCATGTGGAGGAAGGTCAATTCCAGCTGCAGCGGTGTGTTCGACAACGCACGCAGAAGCTGCGTCTCATAGTCCTCCTTCAAGGGCATCAGGTTCAGGATCGCGATCTCCAGCGGACGGATATCCTGACTGGAAGCACGCATTTCATCCATGGTAAAAATGTTTTCCGAATCCAGGACTTCTCTGGCCGGAAGGTCATTTTGCACTTTGATCGGCATGGGAACCTCCTAACTCCCGGCTTATGCGGGATCCGCGCCCGTCTCGGCGAGCGCGCGAAACTCTTCTTCACTGATCACAGGCACATTAAGCTGGGCTGCCTTTTTATTCTTCGAAGAAGAGGATGTTGTATCGTTGTTGATCAGGTAGTCGGTATTTGCGGAAACGCTTCCCGACACCTTTCCACCGAGAGACTCGATGTAATCAACCAACTGTTTACGGTTCTCAAACGTATTGAGGGAACCGGTGATGACAAATGTCTTTCCGCTGACCTTCGTCTGCTCTCCTGCGCTTTCTTCCGCCTCCGGAAAATGCACTTCGTTTAGCAACCGCTTCAGCAGGGCGAGGTTTTCCTCGTCATTCATATAGGCGTGAACGGAGGATGCGAGTACCGGACCGATGCCGGATACGGCAGCCAGTTCCTCTTCCTTTGCGTCCGCGATCGCCAGCAGATCCTGACCGAATGCACGGCATAAAACCTTCGCATTTGCCGGACCGATGCCTGCGATACCCAGTCCATATAATAGCGCGGCCGGCGTCGTTTCGCGCGCCGCCTCGATCGCAGCGGTCAGGTTGTCGAACGATTTCTCGCCGATGCCTTCCAGCGCGATCACACGCTCTCTTTGTGTCTCTTTCATGTGGAACAGATCGTCCGGCGTATGCAAAGCGCCACAACCGATCAGTTTCTCCAACGTCGCTTCCGACAGTCCGTCGACGTTCAGCGCATCGCGGCTGACAAACAGGGCGAATGCCTTCAGATGCTTGATCGGGCATTCTGCCGACGGACAATACAATTCACGCGCGCTGTTCTCCTCGCGAATCTGCGTTTTCGCGCCGCAGATGGGACAGGTCTCCGGGATCGGGGAATTTCCACTCTGCGTAAGGTTTTCCGCGATCTGGGGAATGATCATGTTTGCTTTATAGACCCGGATCGTATCGCCGATGCCGAGTTTCAGCTGCTCCACGATCGAAACGTTGTGCACGCTGGCACGGGTGACGGTCGTACCCTCGAGTTCCACCGGATCAAACACTGCGACCGGATTGATACGGCCGGTGCGCGACGGACTCCAGAAGATCTCGCGAAGCGTTGTATCCGCGGTTTCATCTGCCCATTTGAAGGCGATGGCGTTGCGCGGGAATTTCGCCGTGGTTCCGAGCGAGCGGCCGTAGGCGATATCGTTTAAAACGAGGACCAGACCGTCCGACGGCACGGGATTATCCTTGATCGCTTTTGCGAAATACTGAACCTGCGTAGGCACAGAATCGGAAGTTACTTTATAGTGTTCGACGACATCGAAGCCCTGCTTCGTGAGCCAGTCGAACTGATCCGTTACGAGGTCGAAAGCCACATCGCTTCCGTCGGCTTCATTTGCCGAGATCAGGGCGAATGCGTAGAAACGTACACGGCGTGCTGCCGTTACCGCACTGTTTAACTGACGGACGGAGCCGGAGCAGAGGTTACGCGGGTTTTTGTATTTCTCTTCGCCTTCCGGGAGGGAAGCATTGACCACGTCAAAATCATCATAGCGTATAACGGCCTCCCCGCGCAAGACGAGACGCCCCGAAAATGGAATCTTTTTCGGAATATTGAGAAACGTCTTCGCGTTCGGCGTGATCACCTCGCCGACTTCTCCGTTGCCGCGGGTCACAGCCTTTAACAATTCGTGGTTCTCATAGGTCAGAACGACCGTCAGGCCGTCCATCTTCCACGACAGGACTCCCTCATGTCCGGATAAAAATCCGGCCAATGCATCGACGTCCTTCGTCTTATCGAGGGAGAGCATCCGCGAGGGATGGCGCTCCTTCGGGAGTTCGCTCATGACCTCGTAACCGACCTTTACGGTCGGGCTGTCGGCGCGGACCATGCCGGTCTTCTGCTCCAGTTCCAGCAGTTCATCGTACATCGCGTCGTACTCGTGGTTCGGCATGATCTCCGTGCCGGTCTGATAGTACGCACGAGAGGCTTCATTCAGGATACGGATGAGTTCATCCATTCGTTTGGTATCGTCCATAGGGCCCTCCCCTCTTTGAAACGACGGGTTCAGCTTCGCGTGCGCGACTTCGCTCGCTGCGAATCCTTTCCCCCTTTAATCATGGCATACAACTGTCTGGCGGCTGTGTCCGGAACCTCCCGGACTTCACCGACGCGCATCTTTCCGATCTCCAGGTTCATAATGCGGATGCGCTTCAGGCGGCGCACATGGTAGCCTTCGCTCTCACACATGCGACGGATCTGGCGGTTGATGCCTTGTGTCAGGATCATGTGAAATGTGCATTCCCCGCTTTGGAACGCGGTGCACGGGCGCGTGACTACATCGCCCAGATCTACGCCTGCCTGCATCTTTTTCAGAAAGTCGTCGGTCACTGGTGCGTCGATGGTCACGACGTATTCCTTCTCGTGTTCATTTGCCGCACGCATGATCTCGTTCGTCAGGTCGCCCTGGTTCGTCAGAAGAAGCAGACCTTCGCTGGTCTTATCCAGACGCCCGATCGGGTAAATGCGTTGCGGGTATTTGATATAATCAATGACATTGTCCTTCTCCCGTTTTTCGGCCGTACATACGATGCCGCGCGGCTTATAAAACATGAGCAGGATCGGTTTTACATTACTCTTTTTCTTCGTCAGCGGCTTGCCGTTTACGACGATGTTATCGCGGTCCGAGACCTGCATGCCGGTCGTCGCGGGCTGTCCGTTCACAGTGACGCGCCCCTCTTCGATCAGGCGGTCCGCCTCACGACGGGAGCACACGCCGACGGCGCTTAAGTATTTATTGATACGTGTCAGTTCCATGCGCATCACCTCCGTCGGATCCGAATCCGTCTGCTATGAACATCGCGTCACCGAAACTGAAAAAATGGTAACGCTCGCGGATCGCTTCCGCATAAGCTGCCAGCACGTGCTCACGGGTCGCCAAGGCAGACACCAGCATGAGCAGGGTCGACTGCGGCAAATGAAAATTCGTGATCAGACCGTCGAGCACGCGGAAGGTATAACCCGGATAAATGAAGATATCCGTCCATCCGCTGATGGGACGCAGGGTCGAAGAACCGAGCATCGATGCAGCCGACTCGATGGTGCGGCAGCTCGTCGTTCCGACACAGATGACGCGATGCCCGGTCTCTTTCGCCCGGTTGATCTTCTCCGATGCATCTTCATCCAACATGAAGAACTCGGAGTGCATATGATGTTCGGTGATCTCGGAAACCTTAACCGGGCGGAATGTCCCCAGACCGACATGAAGCGTCACATAGGCGATGGAGATCCCCTTCTCTTCGATCTTTTGAAGCAATTCTTTCGTAAAATGCAGGCCGGCTGTCGGCGCCGCCGCAGACCCGTCATACTTAGCGTATACGGTCTGGTAGCGATCCTTATCCTTAAGCTCGTGCGTGATATACGGCGGAAGCGGCATCTGACCGAGCCGGTCTAGGATCTCCTCGAAGATTCCTTCGTAGAGAAAGCGGATCTTTCGGTTTCCCTCTTCCATCATATCGACGACTTCTGCCTTCAAAAGGCCCTCGCCGAACTCGATCACGGCTCCGGGACGGGCTTTCTTTCCCGGCTTTACGAGGCACTCCCAGCAATCATTTTCCAGACGCTTTAAGAGCAGCACCTCGACCTTACCTCCGGTGCCTTCCCGGCTGCCGATCAGGCGGGCCGGGATGACCTTCGTGTTATTCAGGACCAGGCAGTCGCCCGGATCCAGATAGTCAATGATATCGTAAAAATGTTTGTGCCCGATGTGCCCCGTTTTTTTATCCAGAAGCATGAGCCGCGATTCCGAACGATTCTCGATCGGATCCTGCGCGATCAGTTCCGGGGGCAATTCATAATCAAAATCTTTAACCAGCACTCTGTTTTCCTCCAAAGCCTCACGGCTTAATATCCGTACCACAAGTGGTAACGCAGTTTCTTGCTGCCGGTCTGTCGTTTTGTGACAACCGTGGCCAATCTATTCCGGGCCCGTAAAACGATCTTTCGATCCTCGTTCTCGATCGGATGTTTACCGAAGAAGCAGAGATTGATCTTCTCGATCGCTTCGGTAAACAGTTCCTCACTCTCTGCCAGTTCTTCGAACCACGAAACGATCTCGGCGCTGTCCGTCTCATATGTAAAGTTATGCTGTTCGATCAACGCCAATCTCCTCATGTCTTCATACAGCGAAGCCACACTCTTATTATAGTCGCGTTGAGTGAAGCCGCGGCTCCGTTTGGCGAGCAGGAAACTCCTGCGCAGGAAGACAAGCAGATACAGTACCAGCAGTCCGCCCAGAGCGAACAGGATCACCTTAAGGACCTTCCAAATGGCAGGCCACAGCAGCGGTCCTTCTTCTTTTTCGCCCGGATGAACCGTAAGATCTCCTAAACTGCCTCCGGGAACGATCGTCGTCAGAGTACTTCCGGGCACCTTAGAGGGAACCTCCTGCGTCTGTGCTGCCGAGGAAGTCTTCTCCTCGCCCGACGTTCTGCTTTCGTCCGTAGATCTTTCCTGTGTAGGCACCGGAGACGTAGGCTTCACGACCGGACGATCCGATTTCTTCCAATCATCCGAAAAACCAAAACCGGGAGTCACCTCGATCGGAACCCATCCGAGATTTCGAAGATAGATCTCGACCCAAGCGTGCGCATTTTCCTCCGTGATATCCTGGAAGGAAGATCCGGAAGGACTCATATAGAAACCTTCTACATATCGCGCAGGAATACCGAGCAATCGGAACATCACCGTACCTGCAGAAGCAAAGTGCATACAATATCCGGCCTTCTTCTCGAATAGAAATGCATCGACAAAATCCACATCTCCCGCGATCTTTCCGGGACTCAGGGAATAATCCGCAAGTTCATCAAGCGTATCGCGTACATAAATGACTGCATCTTCGATACCATCTATGCGAACGTCCTCCATGTATTCGCGTAGTTTTTCGACACTGACGGGAACGTTCAGGTATTCCCGAAGGATGTTTTCGTACGCTGAATCCGCACCGGACTGTCCTTCCGGTCCATAATACTGAAAGAGAAGTTCCGGAATCATCCGGCCTCTCAGTTGCTGCTGATACGGATCCAAATAATTCGGATTGTTATACAGATCACTATAGAAAGCATCGGCAAGCTCTTCCGGAGAGGCGCTGACCGCGCCCATGTAGCCTCTCTCATGGAGGAAAGCGTCATACAGGCGAACCAGGAACGGAACATTGAAGCTGATCAGATCATACGATTCTGATGAACCGAGTTCAAATTCCTCCTTGGTATATGGTGAAAGAGCAATATTGACCCCATCCTGACGATCTGCGAAATACGGCACGACCTTATAACCGTCTGCGTAATCCACATTTATGATATCAACGTTCGCTTCGTTGATATTCAAATAGTTTCGTAATTTCGCATCGCCGAGGTTATCGCGTGAAATCGTATCCAAGATCGGTGCTATGGTACTCAGCGAATTGTACTCTCTATGGCTGAAATTCATACCTTCCAGTCGGTCACGATACTGATTTCGAATGATATCGGAAAGGTCGGTCCAACGTCTTCCCGTATAGACCTCACCGACATAGCATTTAAGATAAGCGTACCGGTTTTCCAGACTATCCGACCTTAATACGGAAAGAAGGACATGATCCTTATCGGGCTTTATCGCGCCGGTCGACCCCAGGTCGCCGCCACTGATACCACCTACGGACGTACCGAATATCTGTCCGCGTAAATGCTTCAGGATCCTCTCGGGACCTCCGGAATACATAAACTCCTGCGCAGGTTTAACGATCTGCGTTATTTTCTCTTCAAACAGAACCGGAAAAGCCATGGCCGCCACCGCCGTTGCCATCATGGTGACGTAGAGCGGAAAAACCGCCTTCGGGGGATGCAGACAGAAAATACCTGTTTCCTCGCTTTCTCCTTTGCTTTTTACGGTCTGATGCTTCTCTTCCACCCGCATCTGGACACCGATCACGCCGATCACGGCAAAAAGCAGAATGATGCGGATAAACGCAAAACGATCCGGCGTAAAACCGTTCATCAGTACGAGCAGACATGGGAGCAAAAGCACCAATGCGACCGAGGAGATGCGGAACTTACGAAGCAGATTGTATCCGAGCCACAATGTCATGGGCACATATAATACGGTCAATGTGATCAAACGGCCGTTACGGAAGGCCTGGTCCGAATAAAACTTCGTGACTTCGGTCACCCGGAAACCCTTCCATGTAAAGCCGTAATAATCCGCATAACGGCGAATGATCTCATCGAGCAAGGACTGAAGACTGGTCAACTGGCCCTCGGAAGCCATGAACCGCGAATAAAACCATAGCACATAGATCGCAGCCAGCACCAGTACCACGGGATAACGTACGACCCGGATACTCCAGAACAGGATGATCAGAGCCGAGATCAACACGATGGGTAAGATCACGGCCCGCATTTCCCCGTTAAGTTCGTAGAGCCGGTTGAAAGTATATACAAAAACATACTGAAGCAGAAAAAGGGCCGAAAAAACAACAGCCAAATAAGCGATCATACCGGCGGCCGTAACCCGGCGCGCACGTACGATCGGCTTAAATGCTGTATCGATCTCTCTAATCTTTCTGCTTCTCATTGTATACCTTCTTTAAACGGACTTTTCGAGCCTTGATTTACATTGAATGATACTACGGATTTCTTCGCGTCTTCGACGCTCTCGAAATCCTACAAACATTCGCCCTGCTATTCGCTTTCCTGCGGAAACCGGCAGGGCTCATGTTTGTTCGGCTCTCAAGGTCAGAACCGACCATAAATGGTCGTTCTGTACTTTTCGAGCCTTGTATCATTTACATGACCACTAACTCAATACCCGATAACTGGTTCATCAGGTTTTCGGAAGCGAATGTGTATTGTATGTCGCGTGCGATGATCTCCTGCTCCGGTTCAACGGACCTCAGTGCGGTATCGGCTGAGAGGATGATCAGTTCATCCGTGACGGAGCGTTTTGCCAGCAGTAGTTCATCCTGCTCCAGCCCCTTGCTTCGAGGTCCGGTCACCACGATGAACTGCCGCATGCGGTTCTCCAGTTTCACTTCGGAAAAAACGAGCGGCAAGGGTAACTCCCCGATCGGATCGGAAGTGCGGAGGAACTCCGCAAACACTTCATAGAGGTCATCGATCTCATAGACCGTGACTTGATGCATCTCCAACTGCCGCTGAAACCACAACAGCGTAAACGGGCAGCCGGCATCCAAAAGGGACAGCCCCACGGATAATGCCATCGTCATGCGATCGGAATACTCCTCTCGCGTTCTGTAATTCATATCCACATACAGGCAAACGCGGCTGCACAGCGGCATACCGAAATCCTTTACCATCAGGTCTTCCGACTTTGCGGAAAGTTTCCAATGCACGCGCTGGAGCTTATCTCCGGGCTGCATCGAGTGGAAACTCACGATCTCCGACGGATCTTCTCCGACCAGCGTCGAATGGAACCGCGAGGAATTTGTAATATCGTGCCAGATGGAATTTCGGTTTTTGACCGACATCAGCGTGTACTCCGGGAGCACGACCACCGACTGCTTTTGTTTCACCTTTCTGCTGAAACGGAACAGACTCAGCCAATCGTATACGCGGATCTTACTGATACGGATCTGCGCCAGTCCGCAATACTTAAACGTTACGGGAATGCGCATATCGAGCACTTCTTTTGCGGTCAATGTCGCGCTTACACGGATCTTTTCGGATCTCCCGGACGTCAGATACGACGCAACCAGGATGCAATCCACCTTCGTGATCGAGATCGGCATGCGGTTCCGCAGGCGGATCTGAAATGCCACCGGCTTATTCGGCAGCGCGGCCGAATAATTGCCCCGGATCAAATAGGCTTTAACACAAAACGACAGGATGAACGAAACGATCACGGCGATCACAGGCACGAAAACAAGAACCGATAAAACATAGATCGGTTCGTCCTGGAGATATGCGATTGCCACCCCGTAGACCACTAGGATCACGAGTAAATATATGAACAGATTTCGGTTCATCTTTCTCTATCCCTACTTTGTTTTCCCGCTTTCCGGCTTTTCTACCGAAGCCAGGATCGCTTCAATGATCTGATCCTTCGTTCTCTTTTCAATACGAGCTCTGGAATTCAGTAAGATACGATGTCTCACGACATCGGCAAAAATATCGGTAATATCTCTCGGCTTTACATAATCGCGTCCGGACATAAACGCGTTTGCACATCCCATGCGCATGAGGGCAATGCCTGCACGCGGGCTGGCGCCGAGTTCCAGGTATGGATTCTCACGGGTTGCCGTAACCAAAGCCACGATATACTGATAGATCACATCATGCACAAAGATCTCGTCGACCTTCGCCTGCATGTCCAATACCTGCTCCCTGGTCATCAGTTCCCGAAGCTTCAACGTGCTCTCGGCAGGAACATGCTTCGAGCGGAGGATCGTGATCTCGTCTTCATCCTTCGGATAGCCCATCGAGAGCTGGATCATGAAACGGTCGAGCTGGGACTCCGGCAACAGCTGGGTACCCGCTGAACCTGCAGGGTTTTGCGTCGCAAGAACGATGAACGGCTTCTCCAATTCATAGGTTCTGCCGTCCACGGTTACATTGCCCTCCTCCATAACCTCGAGGAGCGCCGACTGCGACTTCGGGGATGTACGGTTGATCTCATCTGCCAAAAACAGGTTCGTGAAGATAACGCCGGGCACAAAACGGAAATTACCGGTCTCCTTATCGTACATATTGAAGCCGACGATGTCCGAGGGCAGAACATCCGGAGTAAACTGAAGGCGGCGCGCGCCCAGCTGGCATACGCTTGCGATGGCCATAGCCATGGTCGTCTTACCGAGTCCCGGGATATCCTCGATCAATACATGTCCGCGGGCCAGGATAGCGCAGAGCACCTTCCGTACCACATCGTCCTTTCCTATAATGCTGCGTTTGATCTCTTCCTGAACGCTGATCAACAATTCTTCATCTGTCATTTTCGTACATCCTTCTCGTTTGTATTTTTATGCCTCACCGGGCGTTTCTGATAAGATATCTCCTTCGGACGATCCCTCTCCCGACTCTCCGGACTGCGAATCGCTCTCCGGCTTCTCGCGGAGCAGGCGGATCAGGCGGCCGAGTTCGTCGTCACGGTCGCATGCCTGTGAAAACGCACGGTTTACCTGTACCATCAGGGACATAACGTCACGATTATTTGTCATTGTATTCAAGTGCTCGCGAAGTTCATCCGAAACCGGACCGTTATAGATCTTCCAGTCGTCTCCGACCTTCTTCAGATAGAAACGGATCAATGTAGGAGCCGGGGTCTGAACTTCTTTAAATTTGATCTCGACCAGAACATAGAGCACCATCTCATCGGCTTCCAGGCCATCTGCATTGTAACACTTGATGCCGCGGTATCCGTCGATGATCTGCGCCTTACGCTGAAGTGTCTTCTCATCGATGGAAATGTTCTTTGGATCGTAGTAACACGAGCGAATCGTCTCGATATCGCAATCGGCTGTAGCGTTGTAGTAGGTCTTCATCAGTTCCAATACGCTCTCATCCGCATCGTCGATCTTATATTCTACCGAATATACTTCGGTATCCTCTATAAGACTCGATGAACTCTGCGACTCGTCGCTTACGCCGGTCATTTCGTTTGAACTGTTTTCCTCTGTTCCCGGTGCGGTTTCATTGCCGGAAATGCTTCCGGACACCGTCGTTTCTTCCACAGCGGGCGGGTTTTTAGATCCCCACCAGAAGATATACGCAAGTACTGCCAAAATTACCACACAGGCAGCCACGGCTATCATGATCCACGCGAGCCGGTTGCTCTCCCGGTCTTCCTCTTCCTGCGAGCGGAAGGTTTCGGCCGTAGTTTCTTTTTCGGCGGTTTCGGTCTTAAAAGGCACTTCTTCCTTAACAGACTCTTCCGCTTTCGCGGCACCTTCTTCCTTCGCGGGTTCATCGGTCTTTTCGGGTTCTTCCGTCTTCACAGGTTCTTCTGCCTTCGCAGACTCATTCACCTTCGCAGGCTCTTCTGCCTTCGCGGACTCTTCTGCCTTCGCGGACTCTTCTGCCTTCGCGGGAGGTTCCGGAGGCATGATCGTCTTAGGAACGTCTTTCTCGTCAGCCGATTTCTCTGCCTTTGCGGGTTCTTCTGCCTTCGCGGGTTCCTCTGCCTTCGCGGGCTCTTCTGCCTTAACAGGCTCTTCGACCTTTGCAGGCTCTTCGACCTTTACGGTCTCTTCAACCTTCGCACGCTCTTCGACCTTCTCCAGTTTCACGGATTCTTCCGAACCCGCGTGTTTCGGCTGCTCAGTCTTCGGCTCTTCCGCCTGCTTCACCGACGCCGTACCCGAAGATGCATCGCCCTTCTGGGCTTTACGTTTCATATATGCCAAATAAGCCGCGGTGGCTTCTTCATCCGGACCTGTAATTCCGAAAATCTGCTCCTCGACCTCTTCGTCAATATTCTCTTCATCGGAGACATCCGTGTCGGGTTCGTCCTCGACCGGGATCTGAACGATCTTCTCTCCCTGAATTCCTATATTTTTCAACTGTTCCGGGGTAAGCCCTGCGGAATGCTGTTTCTTTTTATTTCTTTTTTTCACTGATCTATACCACCGTAAACGGTCTTTGCTCCCTGTAAGGTCACAGGAAGACCGATATCATCATCAATTATTCTGTGGAAAATGCAACCGACGCAAGGTCGTTGCCGGCATACTCTCTACAGGTACACATACAGAGTTATTATATCAGATAGTGCCCCCTTTTTCAACATACAATTCCGAAAAACGAGGCTTGACTTTTGGGTGGCACTATAGTAAAATGTTCCTTGTTCGAAATGCATCTGTAGCTCAGTGGATAGAGCAATGGCCTCCGGAGCCATGTGCGGTGGTTCGATTCCACTCAGATGCACATTAAGGTCATCGCACAGCGCTTCAGGCCATGGGTCGGCGCTGTGCCCGCCTTTCGATCTACATCTTCGAATATCCTATTTTTCCCAGATCTATTTTAAACTGAATATTCTGTTAAGCGGTTCGTACCGCTCTTTTGTCGTACCCGGATTTTTACACATTCTTTGTAAAATCGCATCAATCGGGCGCCGTCTCCCGTTTGAAATAAATCGTCCTCGCGACGTTAAACCCGGAGGTCTATGGACTACGAAACATTTACTGAAAACGTGCGTACGCACATTCTGAAGTTTCTTGAGCCGACACAGAACGCACGGCTGAAACGCATCTTAAAAAACAACGGCTGTGAATACACGTCGCTTATTATTGACACGGAGGGCGAGCCGGTCGCGCCCGCCATCTATCTGGAAGACTTTTACACATCGTTTCTCGAGGAACGCTCGGTCTACGAGGACGATGCGATCACGGACGATGAGCGTTTCGACGCGATCGCCCGCCGGATCCTCCTGGGCATGGAGGATCTGGCCCGCCCGGATTTTAGTGAGGATCTCATGGATTACGAGAACGTGCGGGACCGAATCTGCCTTAAGCTCGTATCCCGCTCGGAAAATGAAGACCTTTTGAAGCATACACCCTATGTCGCATTTCACGATCTGTGTATCCTGTTTTTCATCCACCTGGAGATGTCGGATAAGACGTTCGGAAGCATCCTTCTTAAGGAGGATCAGTTTTTGAAATGGAAGCTCACTCCGACGGCCCTCTATCCGATCGCGCTGGCCAATACGATGCGCATCTTTCCGGCCGAACTCTGTGCGTTGCAGAGCATTCTGGAATCTTTATGCAAAAAAGATCCCGACGATGAGCCGAAGGCACATAATCGGGATACGATGAAAAAAATATGCGATCTTTCGGGGGAACCGTGGGAGGCGCCGGAGCGTCCACTGGTCCACCAATCGATGGTCTTAACAAATAAAAACAAGTATTTCGGGGCGACAGCCGTCCTCTATCCACAGCTTCTCAACCGGATCGGGGATGCGCTTCAGGGAAGCTATTACCTGATTCCTTCCAGCATCCACGAAATGTTGATCCTGCCGTCGAGCATCGGAATCAGCAGTCATGAGATCGATGATATGATCCGCGAGATCAATCAGACCGAGGTATCCGCCGAAGAAGTCCTCGGAACGCATTGCTACTACTTCGACCATAAGAGTTACTCTCTGGTCTGAGTCATCACGTTTTTGCAGTCTCTCTCCGGTTCTTCTCTTCGAGATCCCGGAAGAAATCTTCCAAATGCACTAGGCAGTGATGCAGCGCCCTTTTTTCTTCGTCGCTTAAGTCTCTAACGATGGCACGCATCATGTTCTTATGAAAATCGCGGTGATGGTGGTAAGCCTTTACCCCTTTTTCCGTAAGCGATACCAGCACTACGCGACGGTCCTCCTCGCTGCGGTTGCGGTTGATGTAGCCTTTACGCTCCAGGGCGTTCATCGCTACATTGACCGTGCCCTGCGTGACGGACATTTTCCGCGCGACTTCACTGACCATCTGCGGCTTACTGATGCCGATGGCGTCGATAATGTGCATATCGTTGTTGCTGATATCTTCGTACTCTTTTGTAATGATCGCCTTTTCCTCGATGTGCATGATGTCGTTAAACAGACTGACCAGCACGGAATTCAGCGCCATGTTGATTTCTCGATCCTTCATCCCTTAATTATCCCCTTCGTCACCATTTCAGGATCGTCGCACCATAGACCAGACCTGCGCCGAAGCCGGAAAGCAGGATATATTTTCCCTCTTCCAAGCGGCCCTCGCGATGGATCTCATCCAGAAGCACCGGCATGCTGGCGGAGGACATGTTTCCGTACCGCATCATATTGACCGGGAACTTCTCCATCGGCTCACCGAGACGCTTGGCTACCGACTGGATTATGCGTACATTTGCCTGATGTAAAATATAACACGAAATGTCGCTCGGCGCAAGATGTGCCTGGTCCAAAACGTTCTGGATCGCCTTCGGCACCGTCGTAACTGCGAACTGGTAGACCTCGCGGCCGTTCATAAATACATGGTCGGAAAGTTTCGGATAGCTCTCGCGGATCGCGAACGGACTCTCGATCTCACGCGCTTTACAGTTGAGAACCTCCCAGTTGTCGGGCTTGGTACCCTGCACCATGTAGAAGGGACGGGTCTCGTCGGCCTCGACATAGACAGCACCCGCGCCGTCACCGAAGAGCACGCAGGTCGTACGGTCTGTCCAGTCTACGATCTTCGAGAGGACTTCGATACCGACTACAAGGGCGCTCTTATAGCAACCCGTGTTGATGTAGGAAGCCGCGGTATCGAGTGCAAACAGGAAGCCGGCACAGGCGCCGTTGATGTCGAACGACACAGCATTCTTCGCGCCGATCCGCTTCTGCACTTCGCACGCGAGCGAAGGCGTTACATGATCCATGGAAATGGTGCCGATGATCAGAAGGTCGACATCTTCTGCTGTTTTACCCGCATTTTCCAGGGCGTTTAAGCAGGCGCCGCTGGCCAGATCGCAGGCAGTTTCGGTCGTGACTACGTGGCGTTCTTTGATACCGGTACGTTCCGTGATCCACTCATCCGAAGTGTCGATCCACTTCGTGAACTCTTCGTTTTTGATGACGCGCTCGGGAATGCAGCGTCCGGTTCCTTTGATTTTAATACCATTCATGACTAAACTCCTTAAAATGCCCTGAAACGCTGATAGCGCTGCTCTGCGATCTCCTCAGGGGATATGTTTTTATAGGCTTCCACGAAGCCGATGATCTTCTCGCGCATGTTCGCCGCGATGGCGTCCACGGTGTCTTTATCTGCGCCGCCGAACTCGGGAAGTACCTGCTCGATCACGCCGAGGCGCTTCAGGTCCTCCGCTGTGATCTTCATGGCTTCCGCAGCCTCCTGACAGCGGGACGAATCCTTCCACAAGATCGACGCGTAGCCCTCCGGCGACAGGATCGAATAGGTCGCATTCTCCAGCATCCAGACTTCATTGCCCACGGCCGTGCCTAAGGCGCCGCCGCTGCCGCCCTCGCCGATGAAGATACACAAAACGGGAACCTTCAGGTTCGACATCTCGTACAGATTCTGCGCGATGGCACTGCCGATGCCGCGCTCCTCCGCCTCCAAGCCGCAGAACGCACCGGGCGTGTTGATAAAGCTGATGATGGGACGGTTGAACTTCTCGGCCTGCTTCATCAGGCGGATCGCCTTGCGGTACCCTTCTGCCATGGGCATGCCGAAGTTACGTTCTTTGCACTCTTTGATGTCCGAGCCCTTTTCATCCGCGATCACGGTCACGGGCTGGCCGTCGAGGATTCCGATACCGCCGATCAATGCGTGATCGTCACCGAACACACGGTCTCCATGCGCCTCGACAAACAGATCGAATATACGATGGATGTAATCCGACGCCGAAGGACGGTTGATGTCACGCGTCCTGCGGACCTTCGTCCACGCGTCGGTCGGCTGCTCCATGCTCGCGTGCTCTTTCACGAGCTCGCTCATCTGCTGCAGCGCATCCTTATCTGCCGGCGTATGCGCGTAATCCCGCGTTCCCTTATGGGTCACGATCAGGAAGTACAACATTTTCTTTAAACGACGACGGTCAATGATACCGTCGATCATACCATGCTCCAGCAAAAACTCTGCGGTCTGGAAGCCCTTCGGAAGTTCTCTTCCTATGGTCTGTTTGATGACACGCGGTCCTGCGAAACCGATCAGTGCACCCGGCTCGGCCAGGATCACATCGCCCAGGGTGGCGTAGCTCGCAGTCACACCTCCGGTCGTCGGATCGGTCAGAATACTGCAGTACAAAAGTCCTGCGTCGGAGTGCCGTTTCAGTGCAGCAGACGTTTTCTCCATCTGCATGAGGGAGATGATACCCTCCTGCATACGGGCGCCGCCGGAACAGCAGAACAAAAAGACGGGCAGACGGCGTTTGGTCGCCTCTTCGACCGCACGGGTGATCTTTTCACCCACAATATGGCCCATACTCGCCATCATGAAACGTGCGTCGCAGATACCGACCACGGCCGGCTCTCCGAAGATATGCACAAGTCCCACGGTCACGGCCTCATCCAGGCCGGTCTTCTCGCGGGCGCCCTTCAGTTTCTCTTCATACTCCACATCCTCGAGCGGATTGCTCACCGGCAGGTCGGTAAACCAGTACTCCATGCGGTGATGGTCCGCGATCATCGCGATGCGGTTTTTGGTACGCACGCGGAAGTAATTCCCGCATTCGTAGCACACATATTTGTTCGCGATGACCTGATCGCGATTCAATACTTTTTTACATTTCGGGCAGACGACCGTCTGCTCTTCCGCCGGCGCGGCATTTGCCGTGCCCGCTGTCTGCGCTGTCTGCTCAGCGTCCTTTTGCGCCTCGGACTGCGCTTCTTTCTCAGGCATGATCTCGGGAACGACCATATCGTCCACCGATGTCATGCCGCCTTCATTCATACGCTCTGCGTGTATGCCCGCTGTACGATTTCTTAAAAAACCTCTCAATCCCATGATAAAACCTCCGATCACCGGCTCCTTTACATTCCGATCGCGAACGTGAGTTCTGCAGTCACGGCGGTCTGTCCGCCTACGGTCGCCACAGCCTTACCGGTACCGACCGGCCCTTTTACCGCTTCGATCTGCACGGAAAGATCCAGCACATCGCCCGGCACTACCTTGCGGCGGAACCGCGCGTTTTTGATGCCTCCGAAGTACGCGGTCTTTCCTGCAAATTCGGGCAATGATAAGATCGCCACTGCACCTGCCTGTGCCAGTGCCTCGATGATCAAAACGCCGGGCATTACAGGCTCCTGCGGAAAATGTCCCGCGAAAAACGGCTCGGTATATGTGACTGCCTTATGACCCACGGCCGAAACGCCGGGAACCAGATCCGTCACCGTATCCAAAAGCAGGAACGGGTGGCGGTGCGGCAGGATCTGCATGATCTCGTTGATGTTCAAAGACTTCTTCTCTTCCGCTTCCATGGATGCCTCCTATGCCTCGTATCTCTTCAGGAGGATGGATGCGTTGTGGCCGCCGAATCCCAGGGAATTCGACAAAGCGTACGGCACCGCTTCCTCACGGTTTTCTTTGCAATAATCAAGATCCATCTCGTCTTCTGCCTCGGTGAAGCCGACGGTGCGGTGAATGAAGCCTTCCTCCACCGTCTTCGCACAGATGATCGCCTCGACCGCTCCGGCAGCGCCGAGCAGGTGTCCGATCATCGACTTCGTCGAGTTGACGCGAATCTCTTTCGCATGCTCACCGAAGAGCAGCTTGATAGCGCGGGTCTCGAACAGGTCGTTGTAATGTGTGCCTGTTCCGTGCGCATTGATATAAGTGATCGCATTCTTATCGACTCCGGCATCCGCCAGCGCATTTTCCATGGCGCGTGCTGCGCCCTCGCCGGTCTCTGCGGGAGATGTGATATGATATGCGTCACAAGAACAGCCATAGCCGACGATCTCTGCGTAGATCTTCGCGCCACGGGCCTTTGCATGCTCCAGTTCCTCCAGGACCAGAACGCCGCTGCCTTCGCCCATGACGAAACCGCTGCGGTCCTTATCGAACGGCAGGGATGCACGCGCCGGATCCGTCGCCGGCGACAGGGCTGTCATCGATGCAAAACCGGAGATGCCGAAGGCGCAGACTGCTGCCTCGGTACCGCCCGCCAGCATGACATCCGCCTCCCCGTGGTCGATCGAACGAAAGGCCTCGCCGATGGCGTTTGTACCACTCGCACAGGCTGTGACAACGTTGATATTTTTGCCTTTCAAACCATAGCAGATGGCTACATTGCCCGCTGCCATATTGGAGATGAGAAGCGGCACCATCAGGGGCGAAACGCGCTCCTGGCCCTTCTCCATCTGGTGCGCATGCTCGCGCTCCATGCACTGCATGCTTCCGATTCCGGAAGAGATGCTGCAGCCCACGCGGTAGGGATCCTCTTTCTCCATATCCAGTTTCGCGTCGCTGAGTGCCTGACCCGCCGCGGCTACGGCAAACTGGCAGAAGCGCTCCATGCGTCTGGCCTTCTTCGGATCCATGTATTCCTTCGCGTCGAAATCCTTCACTTCTGCCGCCATGGTAACACGGCTGTCTTTATTCTCGAAGGCAGAGATCGGTGCAAAACCGATGGTCCCCTTCTTCACTTCGTTCCAGAACGTATCCACGTTCTTACCGATCGGCGTGATGGCGCCCATACCGGTGATCACGACTCTTCTACTCATAAGCTCCTCCCTTTACATGGCCATGCCGCCGTCAACGCACAGCACCTGACCGGTAATGTAATCGCTTTCCTTCGAACAGAGGAACGCAACTGCATTTGCCACATCCTCGGGCTTTCCGCCGCGTCCCATCGGCACCTTCGAAAGGATACCCTCCTTCGCCGCATCGGGAAGCGCGTTCGTCATATCCGTTGTAATAAAGCCCGGAGCCACTGCATTGACCGTGATATTGCGTCCTGCGAGCTCCCGGGCCGCGGTCTTCGTCATACCGATCACGCCCGCTTTTGCCGCGGAGTAGTTGATCTGCCCCGCATTGCCCATCACGCCGGAGACCGACGAAATGTTGACGATCTTACCCTTGCGTTTTTTGATCATGCCGCGGATGCAAGCCTGCATCACATAAAATACGGCCGTCAGATTCGTGCGGATGACCGCGTCGAAATCCTCCGGCTTCATGCGAAGCATCAGTTCATCGCGGGTAATTCCCGCGTTGTTTACCAAAATTTCGACAGCGCCGTATTCCTTCTGAATGGTTTCCACCATGGCGCTTACCGCTTCCGGATTGGAAACGTCGCACTGCATCGTATACGCCTTGCCTCCGACCGATGCGATCTGCGCAGCTGTTTCCTCTGCAGCCGCCTTCGACCCATTATAATTTATGATCACCGTGTGCCCCATGGCAGCCAGTTTTTTTGCGCATGCAGCACCGATGCCCTTACCTGCGCCGGTGACCAGCGCGATCTTACCTGTTTCCATGCTGTATTCCTTTTCGTGTATGAGATGTTAATCCTCTGCCTTCAGATATTCGATCACTGCCGGCAAGTCTTCATATTTCTCGAGGGAAACGACCTTCACGGAGCCGTCGATCCGTTTCATAAAACCGGACAATGTCTTTCCGGGACCGATCTCTACGAACTTCGTAACACCATCGGCGAGCATGCGCTCTACGCACTGCTGCCAGCGCACGGAGGACGACACCTGACGTGCCAGAAGATCGGTGATCTCGTCTTTCTTACAAACGACATCCGCCGTCACATTCGAAAGGTAAACCGGATCCGGATCCTGCAGTTTCAGCTGCTCCAGATCTCCGCGCAGAAGCTCCCCCGCACCCTTAAGCAACGGGGAATGGAACGGGCCGGAAACCTTCAGCGGAAGGCAGCGTTTCACGCCACGTTTGGTCATCTCCGCCGCAGCAGCATCGACCGCTTCCTTCTCACCGGAGATAACGATCTGTCCGGGACAGTTGTAGTTCGCCACGCAGACTACTCCCGGAGTTTCCGCACATACGCTTTCGACCAGGGCCTGCTCCGCACCCAGAACGGCCGTCATACCACCGCCCGTCGGGTAGGCTTCCTGCATGTAGCGTCCGCGATTGCGGACAATGTTATACGAATCCATCTGCTCCATCGCGCCGGAAGCCACGACGGCCGCATATTCGCCGAGAGACAGTCCCGCATAAACATCGGCCATAAAGCCCTTCGCCTGCAAGGTGCGCAGCATCGCCAGCTCGGTCGTAAACATCGCGATCTGCGTATACATGGTTTGGTTCAGTTGTTCATTTTCCGTGAAGCAGATGTGCGCCAGGTCCAGTCCGGTCATCTGACTCGCTTCCTCATAGACCTTACGCGCTGTCTCCTCTTTTTCATAAAAATCCCGGCCCATACCGACATACTGGCTGCCCTGTCCGGGGAAAATAAATGCGATTTTACTCATCTTTGCTCCCATAAGCGGTCGGCCTGTGCTACCAACTGTGTAATGATCTCTTCACAGGTCTTCGGCTCTTTGATCATGCCCGCGATCTGGCCCGCCATGACGGTTCCGTTCGTCACGTCGCCATCGATCACGGCCTTCCGCAGGGTGCCCAGCGTGAGCTGCTCCAGCTCCTCGAACGGCGCGCCCTCCTGCTCCAGTTTCAGATAGGCCTTCGTCATATCGTTGCGCAGGCAGCGCACCGGATGGCCGGTCGAAAGGCCGGTGATGACCGTATCGATATCCTTCGCCTTGATCACGCGGTTTTTATAATTCTCATGGACCTGCGCTTCCTTTGCTACCAGAAAGGCCGTACCCATCTGCACGCCCTGTGCGCCCAGCATCAGCGCTGCACAGAGGCCGCGTCCGTCCGCGATGCCACCCGCTGCGACCACGGGGATGTCGACCGCGTCACATACCTGCGGTACCAGTGCCATGGTCGTCGTGTGACCGATGTGGCCGCCGGCTTCCATGCCTTCGGCGATCACCGCATCAGCGCCTTCACGCTGCAACAGTTTTGCCATCGCTACGCTCGCTACCACGGGCAATACCTTCACGCCCGCGTTCTTCCACATTTCCATATATGCCGCCGGGGAACCTGCGCCGGTCGTTACGACCGGAACGCCCTCTTCGACGATGATCTTTGCAACCTCCGGCGCATTCGGGTTCAGCATCATAACATTGACCCCAAACGGCTGATCGGTGAGTTTTTTCATCTGACGTATCTGATCACGTACCACTTCGGGCGGTGCCGATGCGGCCGCGATGATACCGAGGCCGCCCGCGTTCGAGACCGCGCTTGCGAGGTGATACTCTGCGACCCAGGCCATACCACCCTGGATCACGGGATAACGAATCCCAAGTAAATTCGTAAGCTTTGTCTGCATTGGATCACTCCTTATTACAGGGACACACCCTTCTTCTCAAGATATGCGGCAACATCGCCGATGGTCTTGACTTCGTTGAAATCTTCCGTGGGGATGGTGATCCCGAAAGTCTCCTCGAGCTGCATCACGAGCTCATACAGATCCAGGGAATCTGCACCCAGATCGTCCTTAAAGCTGGTAGCCTCAGTAAGCTCCTGATTTCCGCAGTCAAGCTGCTCCTTTACGAGTTCAATAATCTTCTCAACCATGATAGTCTCCTTCTGCCCTTATCGGGGTTTTGTGTGATATTCCAAAGTGTTGCTTTGAAACTCAAATACTTTGACTTTCAAATAATATCATATTCAAAGTGTTTTGTCAAGAGATTGTCAATCTTTTTTCATCCGTGCACACAAAAAAAACGACCCGCAGGCTTTTTAGCCCTGCGGGTCTATTTGTATGAAACAGACTGTTTCTTAAATGTGATCAGTCCACGGTCTTGAAATCCGAGATGTATTGACGGAATTGATCCGTAAGCAACTGGAACTTAAGATCATCCTCGGTTATGTACTGCATAAGAGTCTCTTCATTTTCCAATTTGTTTTCTTCGATCAGGCTTTTCTTAAGATCGGCGATGTCACCGTCTTTAACCTCATATCCATTCTTACGGCAGATACCCAGGATCGTGAGTTTCTGAAGTGCATAATCCACACCGTTTCCCTTCAGCAGAGTCTCAAACTCTCCCTCGGTATAACCGGCATTTTCCAAATACGTCTTACGGTCGACCCCGTAGATCGCACACATCTGATCGAGACGATAATATTGCTGCTGCAAATATTCATTGATCAGACCTTCATGTTGTTTCTTTTCTTTTACGACAGACATGATCTTATTTCCGACAAACGAATCATGGTAGTACGCGCGGATCTCGCCTTCTACTTCATCGCTGTATGCCTTAAGCGAAGTATACGCTCCTTCTGATTTCTCATTAAGATCGGCATCCGTCACTTCCGGAAGGGCCTTTATCGCCTTAATTGTCACCTTGAATACGGCAGGCTTTCCTGCGAGGTCTTCAGCATGATACTTCTCGGGAAATGTTACTTCCACATCGAACGTATCGCCTTTTTTCTTTCCGATGATACCATCTTCAAATCCGGGGATGAATGATTCCGAACCGATGCCGAGTTCGCTGTCTGTATCCTTACCACCATCAAACGCAGTACCGTCGATGAAACCTTCATAATCGATAACGACCGTATCTCCACCCTCGACCGGACGATCCACCTCTACCAAAGAGTAACCGAACTCACTCATAAGAGAAGTATTCACGTTATACTTCAAGATTGCATCGCTGACCGCAATATCCTCGTTCTTGATCTTCAGATCATCGATCCCGGAGAGGTCGACATATTCGAACACATCGATGGAATCCAAAGGAACGACCACTTCACGCGGGTCGAACGCAGGAAGTTCGATCGGTGCCTCGGTCTCTGCGTCCGTAGCTCCCTCTTCGGTGGAATCTGCAGGAACTTCCTCTGTTGAAGCAACCGTGGTCGTCTCTTCTTTCTCGGTTTCGGACGGAGCAGCATCCGTGCCCGTCGCGTCTGTAACGGCCTGCGCAGTCGTGTCTGCCAGCGCGGTCGTATCCGCCAACGCGGTCGTATCCGCTTCGTTCGTAGGCTCATCCGTACGCTTAGCGCAGGCTGTGACCGATAACGCTAAAGCAGTAATTAGCGCTGCCGCTGTTATTTTCATTTTTCTCATTTTCTTACCCTTCCGTTTATTATAGTCTGGACATCGTAAAGCGATGTGCGGGATCCGCGGAGTAAAACGCAGAATCCAAGGGACAGTATAACACATATTTCTGAAATTGAAAACAGTTTTTATATAGTCTCTTCGATCGCTGCCTCGGCCTCTTCGATCGAAGCGTAACCATAGAGCTGCGCCGTCCGCAGCAGGATCGACTTCGACAGATTCTCACCGTTTTGCGCAGCCTGCGCCGTCATGCGCCCGAAAAGCGTGAGCGTCTGCGGTGAATACGTCGAGATCTCCCCGCGAAGATAGGTTTCGTACGATGTGCGCCACATCGTGTCTTCAGAAGTGTGGATCACGCGCGCCTGCCCGGCAAATTTGGGGTACGCCGCTGCGACTTCTTCCATCCAGCCGACGTAGATCGCAACGATCGCCTCGCGGATCCTTACCTGATCCGCATCCAGTGCGGGCAATGCATCCCGGATCTTCGCATACTCTGCCGGTGCTGTGCTTTCCATCATCCGGCCGTATTTCTCCGTGATCAGGTTGCGACCTTCTGCCTTCGCCGCCAGCAAGTCATTAAGGTAAGATTCGAGCAGTTCGGCCGGCCATGTCTCATACTGGCTGCGGCGCATGATCGAGAAGGTCTCCCAGTCATCCTGGCAGCCTGCGCGTCCGCCTTCGTTCTGCGTCAGATCGAAGGCTTCCCACTCCAGCTCGATGATCGCCATAACAGCGGCCTCCTTCGGAGCCATCGCATCAGCCTTAGCGGAAAGCATCCTCGCAATATCCATCAAACCGGTTTTGCCTTCGTTCAGGCTCGCACCGGTCTCCTCGTCGATATAACCGCCGCGCATAAGGAGTTCATTAGCCTTAGCGATCACAGCGTCGATCGAAGCCTTCGTCACCGCGGTGTCATCAGCGTGCTCAAACAGCGCAGCGATCACGGTCGCAAAGTCAGCGTCGATCTCACCCGTGCTACGGTACAGCCACTTCATATAAGGCACATAGCGGTTCGCCATCAGGTGCAGGAAGCGCATGGATGCAGTCGCAAACCGATCCAGGTATAGGCGCGCGGTCACCACATCGACGCGCTGAAACGCACGCATGCAGTTGTACGGTCCACTCTGCTCCATCAGGCCCAGCTGCTGGGCGATCCTGCGCAGAAGCACGCTCTCCGGATAGCCGTCTTTCAATTGCTTTAACAATCGGGAAAATGCCCCACTGCCGTCATAGAATAGCTCCCCGTTGGTCGCCTGAGCCAGACCCTCCTCGGATACGGCCAGCCATTCCTCCTGCGTCGCGGGAACCTTCGGCAGGCCGAACATGCGCCGGAAGAAAACCGAAGTACGCATCACGCCGACCCGGCCTTCCGTCTCGGCGGCCGATGCCGACCGGGTGTAACCCATATAAGTCGGCGGAAGCAAAGCATAGGCCGTGCGCAGTTCCTTCTCCTGCTCTTCGCTCACGCTGTCGTCGATCCAGATGCAAAAGCCCGGACCGAAGTCGTGATCGCGGGAGATCTTATCATCGTAGCCGAAGCATTCCGAACCCTCACCCATCAGGCCGCAGGCGATCTGCGGAAGCTTCGTCTTGAAATTCCGTTTATAAACAGGCAGCCAGCATGCGCGGTAATAGCGCCGGCAGATCTCCATGCCCGACAGGCTTTCATGGTATTCCTGTGCCGTCGTTCCCATGCCGCGGTATGCCTCCTCCAGATGCTCCGTAACGATCTCGTGGAAGTTATTCACACCCATGTGAAAACGGATCTCGGAAAGAGCCGTCTCATAATACTCCGCTGCGCGTTCGTACTCCTTACGCTTCAGGCAGATGTCTCCCATGCCCGAGAGCGCCGCACTGTAATGGAAGTCCGACGGCGTCAGGCCAGTGAAGAATGAAAGCGCCTGGGTAAGCAGCTCCTCCGCCTCTGCATCCTGATCCATGTGAAGTCTGGATACCGCGATATTGGTCCGCGATATCGCTTCTTTCTGCGACAGTTCGCGGATCCGTCCTCCATCCTGCGCCGTCTGCGCCTGCTGCAGGTTCTCCTGTACAATGGCGAGCGCCTTCTCGCCTTCATCTACCGCGCCGGCAAAATCCCCCTTCTCCTGCAGGAGCAGGCTCAGGTTGTTTTGCAGACTGGCGAACAGCAGATCATTTTCCGGCAAATGCAGGGCGAGAGTCTCGCGTGCCTGGGTGAAGTAGGTCTGCGCAGCATCCAAATGCCCGGCAGCGCGAAGCGCATTCGCCACGTTGATGAGCGTGGTCCCGTAAGGAATGGTGCCCACGAGGTCCATATCACGCGCCAGCAGCATCGCGTCCTGGCCTGCCGAAAGCGACTCTGAGAAACGCCCGCAGTCGCGATAGAAACCGATGAGTTCATTTAAGATCACGAGCTCCTGCTGCGCATTTTTCTCCTCTCTCGCGCGGGCCGCCATGGCGAGCATCTCCTGCTCTGCCTCGGTCAGTCGGCCGTTATCCAAAAGTTCATATACTTTCGTCATATCATAATTTTGTTCCATAATCTTCTCCCCAGCAAAAGATCCTGTCCTCCGGAACGTAGGCTGCGATCCGCTCACGAACGGCCTCGATCAGGCCGGCTTCATTTTCCTTCGGATAGCGTGCGGTGTGGTCCTCGATCTCGTACGGATACATGACCAGCGGGCTGTCCGGGCGAATGCGCCGCATGTTCGCCAGTTGGTCCGAACCGATGCGAAACGGCCCCGTGCTGACATCGTCCACGCACGAAATAAGTGTTCGGCCAATGCTTTCCGCCGCCTCCTGCGCCGCCTGCATCACATGGTCGACCAGTTCCTCATAGCGCCTCTTTGCATCTGGAATCATAAGCAGCGGATCGAAGCAAAGCCGCACCTTATACCCTGCACGGATGGCAAGGATCATACCCTCCAAACGCGCTTTTAAGTCCGCTGTGTTGTGCTCAAACCGGCGGATGACCTCCGCCGGCGAGAACGACCATGCAAAGCGAAGGTTCTCCGGCCGGTCACCGGTCCTAAATGCCGCATGCCCCGCCGATTTCGTCCGGATCTCGATCACGATGCGCGGGTGCTCCGTCGCAAACCTCGTGATCAGGTTGACAAAACCGAGCAGGCCTTCAAACGCACAGAGATCGGTGTCAAACGATACACTGACATAGGCCGTTTCCTGCGGACCCAAAGTCTCCTCTATGGAAGAGATCTTCTCCAGCACATCCTCCGGGTTGATGAAAATCACCGGCATCTTCGAAGGGTACATCCCCTGAAGATAACAATATTCACAGTCAAACAGGCAGTTCATCACGAACGACGCGTAGAAGAACTTCCGGTGTCCGTGGTCCTGGCACATCGGAGCGCCCGGATAGATGTGGATGTTCTCCTGACGGGCCACGATGAGTGCCCGTGCCGCTCCCTCCCGCGGGATACCCGGCATTTCCTGCCGCGAACGGTTGAACACATCTCGGTACCGCCGGATCAGAATCACGTCCGCCTTCGGAAAATGCTCCCGTATCTTCTGCGTGCGCGGATGGTCCATGACCTCCTCTTCCACGTAGAGGACCGTGACAGGGGTCCCGTTCTTTTCATCAGCCTCCGCAAATGCGCCATTCACGTAAAACCGGTCCGCGATCGCATCCAGTTTTTTCAGCAGCCGGTTTTGCTCCGTTTTCACGAATCGTCCGGCCTCGACCGCGCTTTCTGCCTCGGAAAATGCTGTTTCCGCAGCGTCAGCGCACCGTACATCCCCCTCAGAGGGCCTGTAAGCCCCAAAAAGGGACGAAACGTAGACCGCACGTGAAAATATGCGGTCACGCATGGAAACCGAAACACGGGCGTCTGAAGCGATTCGGGCGGCATGCTGCATAAACAGTCCGGCAAAGGATCGTTCGATTTCTTCCGCCTTCTGCTCCGCCGCTTTTTCCCAATTCAGGAGTTCTTCCGCCACTGGCAGTAGCAAGTCATAGACTTCCTGCGGTTTCGGCCGGGAGATCTCCGTAAGCCTGTCATAGACGACCTTCACAGCTGCCATGCGGTCCGGCCCTGAAAACCCCGAAGCCGCCTTTGCGAACGCATAGCCCTCCATATCGTATAAAAAGCCTGAAGCTTTTGTATTCTCATCCAGTGTCACGACCTGCTCCGATGTCTGCAAGGTCGCGACTTCCCACGGCAGGTCTCTGCGCACCGCAGGGTACACGCTGTCCATCCCATCCGGAGACAGGATCTTTCCGCACTGATAGATCTTCCCACGCTCCGCCCCGCTGATAGAAGGCGACGCCCCGCAGATGCCGACATTGACCAGAAGGTCATCCGACCCCGGCGGATACAGTCCGAACAGAAATGCGGCCGCACAGGAAGCGAGAAAACCGCCGATCCCGCTGACCGTCAACCGGGCCTGCACCTGCGCGCCGGCGCGACTCTCATAGACCTCATACCGATACGGCATGCGCCTCTTTTCGAGATCAAACACCCGAAGAAACGGGGCTGCCTCTGCCGACATGGCACATACAAAATAGATCATAGGCGCCTCCGTATGCGGATCTCTCCGGTGCGGACCACGCTCGGCGCATCCTCTCCTTCAAACTGAAGCAAAAGCGCATAATCGTCGGTAAGTCCCGTTAATCTTGCAGCACGTTCCGAACCATCTGCCCCGTCGTAAGCGATGACCTCCTCGCCGAGCAACATCATATGCGCACGGTAGATTTCCACGCAGGACGGATCATCCGGATCCTGATAAAATTCATAAAAACGTTTCCACAGCCGGCCGATGATCTTCTCACGGATCAGCGGGTCGGACATGGGCTCACTCCAAAGGCTCCCGGCCACATCACGAATTTCCTTCGGGAAGCCTCCCTGCGGCGGGAACAAATTGATCCCGATACCCATAACCACATAGTCCGGGATCCCGACTGAAAATGTCGGCGAAGCCTGTGCCAGGATTCCGCAGATCTTACGTCCGTCGCGATAGACATCATTGACCCATTTGATCTGCAGACGACAGCCGGCGATCTCTTCCAATACCTCACAGACCGCGACCGCTGCCAGCGGGGTCAGCTTTTCGATCTGCCCCATTGTAAGCTGCGGGCGCAAAAGAAGACTCGTGTAGATGCCTGCCGTCTCGGGCGAATAGAAACTCCGTCCGCTGCGGCCACGACCTGCGGTCTGGCGGTCTGCCGTCAGAATAAGTCCTTCGGCTTCCCCCAGTTCACCGCGCGAAAGCAAAAGCCCGTTGGTCGATGTCACTTCCTGTAACGTCTCCACGCGCAGCCCATCCGTATTCAGGTATCGCAGGATCTCTCCGGCATCTCTGCTCATATCTTCTCCTTTCCGAAAGGTTCCTCTTTTGTATACAAAAAACCGACCCGCAACAACCACACGTAGGCCGGTCGTTGCCGACTGCGGGCCGGCGTTTAAAATATGTTCCGTTTACTTCAGGGTGTTCGCGGATCGTAAATATATGTCTCTCCGGAAATCGATTCGAACCGCACGTAGTTGATATCCAGACCGAATGTGGAATCCAGAATGCCGCTCTGAATCAGTTTCAACGCATTATCCTTTCCTAAAGCCAGTAACATACGTGCGATCGCATGTGCATACCACGCGTGTGAACCATTATCCAGAAATAAGGCTACCGATCCGGTATCGTGATCAAAGGGTTGACCGTCAATGGCAGATACAAACGGGATTATATCGACATATTCATCATTTGCCTCTGCAGCTTCCGGCCTTGCGACCCATGCATAATACCCGTCGAAAGCAATATGCGGCCTATCCTTTAGCAGATTGGGATAAGCATCCGGAATGACGATATCAAATGGTTGCTTCTCGACCCGTTTCCAAAACAGGAAACCTTTCGTTTCGAGCCGTTCCCCCATAACAAATACGATATCCCCGTATCGGATACACACATCGGAGATCCCGCAAAGTACGAAGTATTCTTCCAATGTGCGGCACAGATAACAATCGATCAGGCAGTCCAGATCTAACAAAACTCCAGAGTCTAAACGAACACCGCTGTCTTCCACCGTGACGCCTTTGACGCCACAGGTCTTAAGTGCACGTAGGATCTCCGATTCCGAAGGTTCCGAAGCGGGTTCCTCAAACAGGCGATACAAGGCGCCAGCAGTCACATCGTAAGCACCGCCAGAAAGCTCGGTAAACATCCGGCCTGTACGGACCAAAAGAAGTGGGGATGAACTTAATTCATATCGTCCTCCCTCACCTTTTCGCTGAAGCTGCGCGATCCGTCCCAGTTCACTGGTCGGATTCTCTTCATCAAAATACTTATCCAAATAATCCTGATAAAGGGAAAATGCACCGTCAACGCACTCCGATAACTTTGCTTTCGTCATCCGGCTGCTCCAGGCACAAGCGGTTATCTCCAGTTTTTTATGATCGATCTCCATGGATCGTGTCACCAGGCTGGCCGTCTCGCGTTTCGAACTGACGATCGAAAGAATACACAACACGAGCATGACCAGCAGCAACACACCCGCCGCTATGGGCGCCCATTTTTTCTTCATAACTACTCTGATCCAATCGGTTTATTGGTTCTTCCCCTGATTGATATAATTGATCAGTCCCTCTGCAGCGATGATCTTCTGCATGAACGGAGGGAATGCCTGACCCTTAAACTGTGTACCTTTGGTACGGTTATAAATGATGCCTTCATCGAAATCGATCTCTACCGTGTCCCCTGCATCGATGCCGTCGTAAGCCGCCTCGCACTCGATGATCGGAAGTCCGATATTGATCGCATTACGGTAGAAGATCCGGGCAAATGTCTTCGCGATAACGCAGCTGACGCCTGCCGCTTTGATCGAGATCGGAGCATGCTCACGGGAGGAGCCGCAGCCGAAGTTCTTACCGGCAACGATGATGTCACCCTTTGCAACCTTATTTACGAAGGTCGCGTCGATATCCTCCATACAGTGCTTTGCCAGCTCTGCCGGATCGGAGGAATTCAGGTAACGTGCCGGGATGATGACATCCGTATCTACATTGTCATGAAACTTAAAAACTGTTCCGTTCGCTCTCATTGTCCTACTCCTTTCAAGCCTGAAGGCCCTCGATATCTGCCGGCGATGTGATCTTACCGATGATAGCCGATGCTGCCGCTACGGCAGGGCTCGCCAGATAAACTTCGGAATCTACATGTCCCATACGTCCGACAAAGTTACGGTTCGTCGTGGAAACGCAACGTTCGCCGGCTGCCAGGATGCCCATGTAGCCGCCCAGGCACGGTCCGCAGGTCGGTGTGCTGACAACAGCGCCCGCCTGGATGAACGTGGTGAGCAGGCCCTCTTCCAGCGCCTTCAGGTAGATGGTTTGTGTAGCGGGGATCACGATACAACGTACTCCCTTTGCTACCTTATGTCCTTTCAGGATCTTCGCAGCGGTGCGAAGGTCGGACATATACCCATTCGTACAGGAACCGATAACGACCTGATCGACAACGATGTCGCCGACCTGATCGATGGTGTGTGTATTCTCCGGCAAATGCGGGAAAGCTACCGTCGACTTCAGGGTCGAAAGGTCGATCGTATAAGTCTGAACGTACTCGGCGTCCGGATCTGCCTCAAAGATCTTATAAGGCTTCGTGGAGTGTGCTTTCATGAACTCGATGGTCTTCTCATCGACCGGGAAGATACCGTTCTTACCGCCCGCTTCGATCGCCATGTTGGAGATGGTGAAACGGTCGTCCATGGAGAGGTACTGAATGCCCTCGCCGACGAACTCCATCGACTGGTACAGCGCGCCGTCCACGCCGATGGTACCGATGATGTGCAGAATGATGTCCTTACCGCTGATCCACGGTGCCGGCTTTCCTACGAGTACGAATTTAATAGCCGCAGGAACCTTAAACCAAGCCTTACCGGTAGCCATGCCGGCTGCCATGTCCGTCGATCCTACGCCCGTGGAAAATGCGCCCAATGCACCATATGTACAGGTGTGGGAATCCGCGCCGATCACAACATTGCCCGCTACGACCAGGCCCTGCTCCGGGAGCAACGCATGCTCGATGCCCATCTGTCCGACATCAAAGAAATTTGTGATCTCGTTCTTGTTGGCAAAATTGCGGACGCACTTACAGTGTTCTGCACTCTTAATATCCTTATTCGGCACGAAGTGGTCCATGACCAAGGCGATCTTCTCCTTATCAAAAACGCCTTCTGCCTTAAACTTATCCATTTCATGGATGGCTACCGGTGACGTGATATCATTGCCCAGCACGAGATCCAGATTTGCTTCGATGAGTTGTCCTGCTTCCACCTTATCAAGTCCGGCTGCTGCTGCCAATATCTTTTGCGTCATTGTCATTCCCATAACCAATACCTCCGGTTTCTGATTTACAATTATTTAATATCGAGATCCGTATCGACCGGCGTGAAATCCAGATCGTACGGAGACTTTTCTTTCACTTCTGCCACAGCGTCTGTTGCGGTCTCAACTGCCTCTGTTGCAGCCTCAACTGCTTCTGCTGCGGTCGTCTCTGCTGCCTCGGATGCGCTCTCGGAAGTGCCTTTCAGCATAGCGGACAATTCCTTCTCGAGCTCATCGGATTCCGGTGTATAGACCGGCTGCATAGCTTCGCTCTGTGCAGGTGCAGCAGTATTCGCCTCGGTATCAACCGGGCGCAGAGTACCATCGACATCCATCTCAAAGGATGTACCGGTGGGTGTCTGATTGCGCTGTGCCTGTCTTACAGGATAATACTTCAGCCCCAGGAAAGCGGTCAGATCCTTCGTGTACATCTTATTCAGCTCCGCGTTATAACCGCATACGCAGTGCGGAGCGAGCTGTGCGATCTCCTTAACAGCTGCTGCAGCAGCAGGAACTGCCGGAGCAGCGATGATCTTTCCGTTCACGCCGTACAGACGAAGATAATTCGTTCCCTTGTAGGTATATACATATGCCCATACGACATCGGCCAATGCGACAACATATACCTTACCGCCCTTACGATAGTAAACATAATCGGCGGAAACAAACACATCCGGACTGATCTGCGTTGCATTTGCAAAGGAAGCATCCAGTTTTTTCATGCTCTGACCCGGATTGCTCACGATGAACTTTTTGATCGGAGCGCTGAAGGAAAGCATGGACATGACTACGTGGAATATCGCATAGAGAAGTACCACGAGCATACCCCAGAAGCAAATGATAACAAGGAACTTTGAAGAAGTACCGATCATATCGTAATCGACCGTATAGGCCTCCAAATACGACATGTCAAAATACTGGTCGTAACCGGTCTTTTTATTCATGTCTGTGAGCATCTGATTCCAGTACTTCATTTCATCGGACTTGATCTTCCGGACGGAACCCGTGAAATGATACGGCGCAGGCATGTCCCCACCGTAAAGGTAATCCCAGAAATCATCCGTCAGTTTATTCAAGGTTTTTTCGTTCTTCGCCGGTACCACGATACCGAAGTAATGCTCTTTCGCTTCTTCGCTTCCGGATTTGTCATAGGTAATAACGATATATCCCAGCGAAGTTAATGTCGGATTACCGACTTTAACTCCGTTTCGGGTGGTCTGTGACGATGTACGAATATAGTTTGCCATGACATAGTCAGCGTCAAATGTGACATATTTGCCTTCCAGTTCCGACATCGGCTTCATCATATCTGCCTTCGTAGGACCGGTAAGGTATTTGATAAAGTTAAACTTGCTGACGCACATAGCGATCACGATCAGGACCGCACATACGATGATCGTCGTAATTATGTTCTTGGAAACTCTCTTCTTAAAATATCCCAGCATCTCTTCTCTCCTCGTTTTTTCCCAACCAAAATCTAACCCATCGGATGTCCTGCCAAACGATCCGATCATTTGAAAACCGGGCAGGGCTTGTGACCCTGCCCGGCAAATTGCTGTTTCTATCTAATCGAATTAGTTGTTGATCAGCTTATCTGCTTCGTTGTTCCAGCTGTACAGCTTACGAACTTCCTCACCGATCTTCTCAGCCGGATGCTCTGCAGCGAGCTTTCTCATAGCCTTGAAGTGTACCTGACGGCCAGCGGGGCTCATCTCCTGAAGGAACTCACTTGCGAAAGTACCATCCTGGATGTCGGAAAGGATCTTCTTCATAGCCTTCTTAGTATCCTCGGTAACGATCTTCGGTCCGGTGATGTAATCGCCGTATTCAGCGGTATTAGAAATGGAGTAACGCATGCCTGCGAAACCGCTCTGGTAGATCAGATCTACGATAAGCTTCATCTCGTGGATACACTCGAAGTAAGCATTTCTCGGATCGTAACCAGCCTCAACGAGGGTCTCGAAACCAGCCTGCATCAGAGCGCAAACGCCGCCGCAAAGAACGGCCTGCTCACCGAAGAGGTCTGTCTCGGTCTCGGTGCGGAATGTGGTCTCCAGAAGACCTGCGCGAGCGCCGCCGATACCAAGGCCGTAAGCCATAGCGATGTCCCAAGCCTTACCGGTAGCATCCTGCTCAACAGCGATAAGACAAGGAGTACCCTTACCTGCCTGATACTCGCTGCGAACGGTGTGACCCGGAGCCTTCGGAGCGATCATCGCAACGTCAACACCCTTAGGCGGAACGATGCAACCGAAGTGAATGTTGAAACCGTGTGCGAACATAAGCATATCGCCGTCCTTAAGGTTCGGAGCGATATCCTTCTTATACATATCAGCCTGAAGCTCATCGTTGATGAGGATCATGATGATGTCAGCGCGCTTTGCTGCCTCTGCAGCGGTATATACCTCGAAGCCCTGTGCTTCAGCCTTCGCCCAAGACTTGCTGCCTTCGTAGAGACCGATGATAACGTGGCATCCGGACTCTTTCAGGTTCAGTGCGTGTGCGTGACCCTGGCTTCCGTAACCGATGATGGCAATGGTCTTGCCATCAAGCAGTGCTAAATTACAATCTTTCTGATAAAAAATTCTTGCCATTTTGTTTTTCCTCCGAAAAGTTTAAATGTTTAAAATATCCGGGAGCGGAAAGCTCCTGTTTTGCAGGCAATGCCTGTAAATAGCGTATCAATCCTCGAGATAAGGCTCATCCTCTGCGCCTCTGGGAAGTCCCGCAACGCCGGTGCGAACCAGCTGCTTGATCTCGAAACCTTCCAAAAGGTGAATGAATGCCTGGATCTTCTGGCTGTTACCCGTGAGTTCGATGATCACGGATGACTGCGACACATCGATGACGTTTGCGCGGAAAATGTCTGCGACAGCCACGACCTTGTGACGATTCTCTGCGGTAGCCGCAACCTTGATCAGTACCAGTTCACGTGTAACCGATGACTCGGGCTCGAGTTCTTTGATATCCACCACATCGACCAGTTTGTCCAGTTGCTTGTAGATCTGCTCCAGAGCCTCCGGTTCACCGGAAGCGACAACGGTCATACGGGAAAAGTTCGGGTTCTCGGTCACTCCCACGGTAAGACTGTCAATGTTGTACCCTCTGCGGCTGAACAAACCGGACACACGGCTCAGGACACCGGCCTGGTTATCCACCAGTAGGGATAATACCATACGATTGTTCATAAAGCTCCTCCTGTCCTTGTTTAAGGTTATGCATCGCTAACCTTCCTTGTCAGCATGTATGAAAATGCTAACTATTATCTTAACAATTCCATTTTGCATTGTCAACCTCTTTTTCACTTTCCTTAGGTCCGGAACGGCATATTCGGCCCTTTTTGTGTTTTTACTTGCATTTTTATCTGATTTTTGATAGATTATACGCATGATATAAAGGGGAAATGCCCCGGATAAGGAGAACCGAAACATGATATTCGCAATCGATATCGGCAACACAAATATAACCTTCGGATGCATCGACGACGATGCCATTTACTTCACCGAACGTGTTTCCAGCGACCACAACAAAACCCCGTTTGAATACTCGATCATCTTCCAGAGCATCCTGGATTTCCAGAAGATCACCTGTGACCAGATCGAGGGCTCGATCATTTCTTCGGTCGTTCCTTCCATCGGCGACACGATCGCCCAGGCTGTAACGCGTGTACTCGGCAAAACTCCGCTCGTGGTCGGTCCCGGCGTAAAAACGGGACTCAACATCCTGATCGAAAATCCGGCGCAGCTCGGCGCGGACCTCGTGGTCGCGGCTGTCGGCGCTCTCGAGAAATACCCCTGCCCCATGATCATCTTCGACATGGGCACGGCGACCACGGTCTCCGTTATCGATAAGAACCGCAACTTCTTAGGCGGTATGATCGCTCCCGGTCTGCGCGCAGCGGCAAATGCGATGTCGAACAGCACGGCACAGTTGCCGGATATCTCCCTCGAAGTGCCGAAGCGCGTCATTGGCCGTAATACGATCGAATGTATGCGCGGCGGTCTGATCTTCGGCAACGCTGCCATGATGGACGGCTTAGTCGACCGCATCAATGATGAACTCGGAGCGAAGGCCACGGTCGTAGCGACCGGAGGCATGGCCCGCTATGTCATCCCCTCCTGCCGCCATAAGATCGAATATGACAACGATCTGCTTCTTAGCGGTCTCTATCTTATCTACAAGAAGAATGTTTGAGACCCATGTTTTTTCTTGACAGATAATAGGCCGTGTGCTAGACTAAATTTTGGTTTTTATTTTCCTATCTTTCGAAGAGGAGGAGTATTATTATGAATAAAGTAACGATTCCGGAGGGCTATGTGCCCGCTCTGAAGGGTTTCGACCTGCAGTGCGCCATCGCCTCCATCCGTAAATTCTTTCAGGCCCAGCTTGAAGAGCATTTGAACCTGCGCCGCGTGTCCGCGCCGCTCTTCGTACTTGCGGACTCCGGATTGAATGATAACTTAAGCGGCTGGGAGCGCCCTGTCGGCTTCGACGTGCCTGCCATCGGTAAGGACGCACAAGTCGTACACTCGCTCGCAAAATGGAAGCGTCTGGCTCTGAAGGAATACGGTTTCTCGATGCACGAAGGCCTCTACACCGACATGAACGCCATTCGCCGTGACGAGGAACTGGATAATCTCCACTCCATCTACGTGGATCAATGGGACTGGGAGAAGATCATATCCGTCTCCGATCGTAATTTCGACTACTTAAAAGAGACCGTTCGCAACATCGTGCTTTCCGTCTGCAATACACTGGATGCGCTGAAAGCCGAATACCCTTCGGTGAAGACCACATTGTCCCGCGATGTGACCTTCATCACTTCGCAGGAGCTCGAGGATATGTTCCCCGGCCTCACCCCCGAAGAGCGTGAGCAGGCCTTCCTGAAGGATCACAAGACCACCTTCATCATGCAGATCGGCGGTGCCCTCGCCTCCGGCAAGCCGCACGGCAACCGTGCGCCGGACTACGACGACTGGGAATTAAACGGCGACCTTCTGTTTTGGAATGATACCTTAGGCTGTGCTTTCGAGCTTTCCTCGATGGGCATCCGCGTAAGCCCCGAATCCCTGGACCGTCAGCTGACCATCGCGAAATGCGACGATCGCCGCACTTCCTACTTCCACAGCCTGCTGCTCAACGGCGAGCTTCCTTACACCATCGGCGGCGGCATCGGCCAGTCCCGTCTGTGCATGCTCCTGCTCGGTTGCGCGCACATCGGCGAAGTCCAGTCCAGCCTGTGGGACGACGCTACTAAGACCGCTTGCGCGGCCAATGGAATCCATTTGCTTTAATGATTCACAGCATATACAAAACGACCCCGAAGCATTTTTCGTGCTTCGGGGTGTTTTTATGTTTTCGATGTGAGTTCTTTTCAAGTCTTTTTCTTGCAGGTGACCTCGTTATAAGTCACACTGCCGTCTTCGAATTTAAACGTGTACCATGCGGTCTTACGTCCGAATTCATGGTCTCCGATCGGATAGAGGCGGAACTCGGTCTCGTCTCCCTCATCGAGGCCCTTCGCGTACAAAACGCCATCCTTCTCGAAGACTTCATCGAGGATGAACTCGCCCTCTTCGGGATGCTCGTAGGTTCCGCAGTAGGACGCCCATTTCGACGTATCCGGCTCCTTCACGATCTCCTCGATCACCTGGACCGGCTCGGGCTCCTGATCCGTGATGATCGCGCGGATCGCCTTCCAAAGGCTGAAGTTCGCACGGACATCCTCGCTCTCACGGCAGTTGAGCAGCACCAGCACGCGGTCGCAGTCAATGAAGCGCTGGAACCAGGTGCTCAGGCCAGGCATCCCGCCGCCATGGCTCACGAAGAGACCGAACGTGGGTTCCTTCACGACGCCCCAGCCGAAACCGTAGCCGTCACCCATCTCACCCTCGCCCGCGGGACTTCCGTCGTTCAGCCGCCCCGGCGTGTACATGATCTTCTGCTCCGCCAGCGTCAGCACCTTCTCTTCGCGCAGCGCACGGTCCCAGTTGAACATGTCAAAAATATTGGTGTATACATAGTCATCACCATTCAGGCCATCGAATGCCACCACGTCCGCATCCTCCGAATCCGTGACGCGGATGTGCTTTCCGTCCACCTGCACCATGTTGCGGGCAATGTTGTCATTCGGCAGACCTTCGCTCCAGATATGACGGACAGCGGTATTTTTCATGCCGGCCGGCTCGAATATCTTCTCCTTCAAATACTGCTCAAACGGAACGCCTGCCACCTTCGCGACGATCTCCGCCAGAAGGTTGTAGCCGCCGTTGGTGTATTCAAAGCGCTCACCGGGTGTGAAGCACGGCTCCACACCATCTTCCGACAGGAAGCGGATAATGCCGTCGCTGCCCAGGATGCGATGCTCTTCCTGGAAGGTCCGCATGATGATGTTCTCATCGTAGGACTCCGGAATGCCGCCGGTGTGCGTCAACAGGTTGCGGATCGTGACCTCCGGGTACGGTAATTCCGGGTAGAATTTCGTCACTGTATCCTCGAGGCTTAAAAGCCCCTCTCTTACCAGAAGCATGACCGCCGCGGCCGTGAACTGCTTCGTGATCGAAGCCAGCTGAAACACCGTATCCTCCCGCATGGGCAGCTGATCGTCAAAGACACGGAAGCCAAGTGCTCCCTTGCTTACGATCTCACCGTTTTCGGCATATAGCCAGGTACCGTTGAAGATATCCTTTTCATATGCCTCTTTGTATAGTTTGTCTATGATTGCTTTTTTATCCATTCATTTTCCTCCAAATTCTGTTCGGCTCCCGACGCAGGACGTCGCAAATAGTAAAACCGGTACAGTTTTTTCTCCTTATCGTCGCTGTCGCGGTACATCCGGACCTCCTTCAGCTGGAAGCCGGCCTGCTCCGCTACTTTCTGCGACGGTACATTTTCCAGAAGAATGTTCGCGATCAATATCTCTTCGTCAAAGTGTTCGAAGAAATACGGAACAAAGGCGCGGACTGCTTCCGCCTCAGATCCCGGATCACCAGTCTCTCTGTTTCCAGCCTCATCCGCTCCTCCTGTCCATGAATTACGCCAAGCCAGTTGCTTTGATCGCTCCCGCGCTGTGGATCCGCACGACGCGGTTCGGGTCGGTCTCGGAATTCTTTCGCAGCGTTTCGATATATGGTCGTACAAACTGCGGGCGGCGCTTCCCGAGAACCCGGAAGATCTCCGGCGCTTCCATCCGGACCTGGTCCACTTCGTCACTGAGGAGTTTGGCGAATATCTCCATATGGCCCTCGTAAATGTCCGGCGTGTTCGTCGCGATATTCTCCGACGCCCAGATAAAACTCAGACGCACCTTCGGCTCCGCATCGTCCGCAAAACGAAACATGTCCGGCCAATACGATTCGATGAAACGATAGTCTCCACGTCCGATCCTGCCGAGTGCATTGACCGCCCGCTCCCGAAGAAGCGGTGACGTGCTGTCGCAAAAGGATGCGATCGCAGGCACGGCATTCTTTACTCCCTGCGGGTGTTCCAGACCCATCTCGCCCAGAAGCCAGAGCGCCTTCGCCCGTATCTTCTCCGACGCATGATCCAGAAGCGACGCCACATATGGGATACTCTCCTCCCAGCGGCTCTTATCCTTCGTCAAAACGCCCAGTTCCTTGTATAGCTCGTTTTCATTCATGATATTACCTCCCGGCATATACATCCTGTTGTCGATCTGCCGGATATTTAACGAAACGGGCCGGCATTTGACTACCGGCCCGGTCCACTTTGCATCAGCAAACTTCTTTTATCGACGTGACGGCTCTCTGCTCGCGAAGGATCCTTTGAATACTCTTTTCGGACAATGAATAGAGCAAGGCCAGTTCCTGCGGCCTCGTCCCCGCCAGAAAATCCTCAAAGATCCTCTCATTTCGCTCACGAAAGAACTCCCGCGCATCCGTGCCGCTGCCCCACTCCCGCTTCTCAACACACGGAATATAGATCAGCCGCCCGTTCACATATTGCTGAATCTTCTTCAATAATTCTTCGGGCAGAATATCCTCTGCCTTGATATAGCTCATATTCTTCCTCCTAATCAATCATTCCTTAGGATTCATCTGAGCTCATGTTCAATGTATTTAAGCCCAGACTACTGAGCAATAACGATCGTTCCAGTCATAAAAACTAACCTCCATAAAACTTTCAGACTACCAAGTAGTATACCCCCTCCACGCACATCCGACAACCTCAAAAACGATTATACACAAACACGCGCCAAGGCACACCACCTACTCCACCATCATAGCACACTCCCCACCCCCCGTCAACACAACCCGCCCTCATGCTTCTTCCTCTTGCTTTCCCTCTGGCTCCCCCAGCACTACGCACAGCCGAAGCGGTACGCCACAAATAGTGCCGTACTACGTGTGGCGGGCTACCACGGCCGATGCGAACTGTCACGGATAGCACCGCATACGCCCTTCCACCGCACATGAGAGTGAGCTGTGGAAAAACGCCGTAAGGGAGAAGACGGATCAGGGGCAAAGTCGGCCTCCGAGGCCGACCTTTAAGCTAGCTGAGGTCGTTTTCATCGGAAAACGGCCGAAGTCGAAGCGGTACCCTGAAATCCGGCTTCGCTCCGAACGTCCGTTTTTCACAGCGCAACGAACTGAAAGGTGGAAGGCATATGCAGTGCTAACGAGCACATTGCCCGCATCGGCCAGTGGTAGCCGTAATATAAAAAGCGGCACGTTTGTGGCGTGCCGCTGGGGATATGTATAGATGTAGTTTATTCGGTACGAAGTGCGACTACCGGATCCTTCTTCGCTGCGCTTCTCGAAGGGATGATACCCGAGATCAGAGTCAGCAGGACGCTGATGGTGATCAATACGAGAGCCACCGGGATCGGCAGGATCGCCGAAAGGTTGCTGAGTCCTGTCAGATTATGCAGGATCAGGTTGATCGGGATGCACATCAGATAAGTGACTACGACGCCAAGAAGGCCGGCAGTGAAACCGATGATCATGGTCTCCGCATTGAACATGCTGGAAACGTTGCGCTTCGAAGCACCGATCGCACGCAGGATACCGATCTCCTTCGTTCTCTCCTGTACGGAGATCAGGGTAATGACACCGATCATGATGGACGAAACCACCAGAGAGATCGCTACGAACGCGATCAGAACGTAGGTAATTGCGTTGATGATCGTGGTGATGGAGGACATCAGAAGGCCGATGATATCGGTGTATTCGATCTGGGAGCCTTCGTCTGCCTGCTCATTATATGCATCGATCGCCTCCTTGATGATATCTTTGTTCTCAAAGCTCGAAGCATAGAGATTGATGCCGAACGGATCGTCCAGATCCACGCAACCCAGCACGATCAGGTTCGCATCGTAATTCGAACGGGAGAACTCCAGCAGTTCATAGTAGGAAGCAAGCTGCTCATCCGTATAGGTCGGCATTTCCATGAGGAGAGCACCCGAAAGCTGCTCTTCGTTCATGGAGTGCATCTGCGCAGCGACCTGCGTCGCATAGGCGGCCTTTACCTGCTCCTGCAGAGTCTTCGCGAACATCGCGTAGATCTCCTCGTCACTCATCGCGGAAACGTATTCATTGACCTCCGCTTCGCTCATGCCGGTCTGCATAACGATGCCCTGAGCGATCAGGTGGTTTATCTCCGCGCGGCTCATAGAAGCGAGCGTCTTTTCGATGCTCTCCTTTAACACGTCATCCGGAGGGATGGATTTGATCTTCAGGTAGATCTTCGCCTGCTCGGTCTTCGACAGGATGTTTACATTCTTCTTAAACAGCTCTGCCTTCTCATCGTCGCTCAGTTTTCCGTCCGTGTCCTTAAATGCCAGTCCGGTGAAAATATCCACCGAGGGGTCTGCCTTCTGTGCGGCAATGACTTCGGACTCGTTATTCTTCTCAATGATATATTCGGTCAGCTTGCTGGTATATGCGATCGCGCCGGTCAGCATGTTGGAAACCGCATCCTCGGCGGGGCGAATGATACCGCACACTTCGATTGGAATCGCATTGTCATACAGGAACTTCAGACCCGCATCCGAATCACGCAGATCTTTGTACAGACCGGTCGTTTCGTCCTTCTTATAGCAATCCGCGTTCAGGATCATACGGAATTCGGTCTTGCAGATCTCTTCGTAGCTCCACTTCACCTGCTTCTTCTCAACGGTCGTGTTGTTGATCGCTGCATCCATGATGTCATCGATCTCCTGCTCCGAGATCAGACCCAGCGCGTACAGCGCCATATCACCGATCTCGTTGTTCTCATCGAGAACCAGCATGACCTGATTATATTCCTCCGGCCAGTGTCCGTAGATCAGATCGTACTGCTTCTCTAACAGATCCGTCTTGATCTCGCCGTGCATGCCGGGCACCATCTCCTGCCAGATGTTCATACGGTTGTTCGCGCCCATGCCGTAGGTCGCATTCGTGGAGGTGAACATGGACGGGGAAATGAGGTTTCCGCCGTTTCCTTCGCTGTCTCCGGTCATGTTGCCGATCATCTTACTCATGGACTTCATGAAGATGCGGCTCATGAGTTCCTGAACGTCGGAGTGGATAATGGTTCCGTCAACGTTCTTCGTATAGATCAACGGGTTCAGATTGTATGTATACTGCACCGCGCTGAGTGCGTCGTGCAGACCGCTCTTGCTTTCCGGATCGTTGCGCTCTTTTTCCAGGTATGCCTTAAACGAACGAAGGTCATTCGTCTTATCCTGAAGCGTACTCATGGTATTGACCAGATCGTACATGGCCGGCTTCTGGTATACCGCATCATGATCGTGATCGCGGTTTCCCTTTACCAGGTTGATATACGTCTCAAGCAGGCTTCCGAAATCGACATTCTGTGCCTGCAAGGTCAGCGGATAACTGGACAATGTGTCTTCCTGCACATCGTCGATGTAAGTCGTCATACCATGCGATACCGAGAAGATCAGGGCGATACCGATGATACCGATGCTGCCTGCGAACGAGGTGAGGATGGTTCTGCCCTTCTTCGTAAACAGGTTCTTTAAGGACAGCCCGAAGGATGTCATAAAGGACATGGACGGCTTCTTGGTCTTACCCTGTACCGCCTTTTTCTCGGAATCCTCTTTACGCAGGGTCTCGATCTCTTCGTCCGTTAACGGCTTGGAGTCGCCGGTGATCTCACCGTCGAGCATTTTTATGATACGTGTGGAGTATTTCTCCGCGATATCGGGGTTATGCGTTACCATGATGATCAGGCGATCCTTCGAGATCTCTTTCAGGATATCCATGACCTGTAAGCTGGTCTCGGTATCGAGCGCACCCGTCGGCTCATCCGCCAGGATGATATCGGGATCATTGACCAGCGCACGCGCGATCGCCACACGCTGCATCTGGCCGCCGCTCATCTCACCAGGCAGCTTCTTCAACTGCGTCGCTAGGCCTACGGCCTCGAGTGCTTTCTTTGCGCGCTCTCTGCGCTCCGCCTTCGATACGCCGGACAGAGTCAGTGCCAGTTCAACATTCTGCAGCACCGTCTGGTGCGGGATCAGGTTGTAACTCTGGAACACAAAACCGATGGAATGGTTGCGGTAGCTGTCCCAATCACGATCCTTGAAATCCTTCGTTGACGTGCCGCCGATAATGAGGTCGCCCTTCGTGTACTGGTCCAGGCCGCCGATGATGTTCAGCATCGTCGTCTTACCGCAGCCGGAGGGGCCCAAAATGGATACGAAGTCCGCATTACGGAAATTCAGGCTGATACCCTTCAGGGCATGAACCGTTCCGTCGCCGGCAGGATAATCCTTTACGATATTCTTCAGTTCTAACATTTACTCATCCTCTTTCACATTTCTTTCGCAGAAAAACAGGTCAATGACTCATTTGATCGATATTATCAAAGATGATATCGAAGAAGTGTTCCAGTTGATCCTTTTCTTTTGCGGAAAGCCCCTGCTTAGCCCGGTCAATGAACTCACTCTGAAGCTTCAAAACACGTCCCGTAAGCGTTTCCGCTTTCTCGGTAAGCATCAGACGGACCTTTCTGCGATCGCCGGGGACCGCCTCTCGAACGAGATATCCCATGTCGACCAACTCATCCACGGACATCGAAACCAGCCCGGGTTTCAGCCAAAGGCACTTACAAATATCACGTGCCGTACTTTGCTCCGGGTTTTCCGAAAGAAACAAAAGCATGTCCAACTGATGAACCTTTAAATGCGTTTCCTCACACAAAGGAATCATAGCCACATTGTATGCGGACGCCAGATTGTTCACAAAGATCGCGCCTCTGCGACGATACTTTATAATATCAGCCATGGGAATACCTCCTTTCTTGAATAGTTCAAAATTGAACCATTTGCTATATTAGCACTACAACACCCCTATGTCAATTACGAAATTCTTAAGTTTTTCTGAAATTTCAAAAGATATCAAATCAAAAAAGGCTCCGGCAGTTTCCTGCCGGAGCGGCTAAATATGTGACAGATAGAACCGTCCCCATTGTCACATGTGACAAAAAGAACCGTCCCCTCTGTCACCTGCAACCAAGTCACCTTATGCGTTGACGCGGCAGAAGTTCTTCTTTCCGCGTTTGAATACCTTACCTTCGCCTGCGAAGTCAGCCTTCGTGAACTTAAGGTCGGTAGCCGCGATCTTCTCGCCGTCCACGGAAACACCGCCCTGCTCGATCGCACGACGTCCTTCGGAACGGGAAGGAACCAAGCCACTCTTAACCAGCACTGCCTGAATATCGATCACGCCATCCTGGAAATCCTCATCCGAAAGCGTAAACGAAGGCATGTTCGCAGCATTGCCACCGGTAAACAGCGCACGCGCTGCCTCCTGCGCCTTTACAGCCTCTTCCTCGCCGTGTACGAGTTTCGTCAATTCGAATGCGAGGATCTCCTTCGCCTTGTTTAACTGACTGCCCTCCCAGGATGCCATGGCTTCGATCTCCTCCAAAGGCAGGAAGGTCAGCATGCGGATGCACTTCAACACGTCCTGATCCTCGACATTTCTCCAGTACTGGTAGAACTCGAACGGCGAAGTCTTCTCGGCATCGAGCCATACAGCGCCCTTCTCGGTCTTACCCATCTTCTTACCTTCGGAATTCAGAAGCAGCGTGATGGTCATCGCGCTCGCGTCCTCACCGAGCTTACGGCGAATGAGTTCTGTACCGCCGAGCATGTTGCTCCACTGGTCGTCACCGCCGAACTGAAGGTTGCAGCCGTAATCCTGGAACAGCTTGTAGAAATCGTAGCTCTGCATGATCATGTAGTTGAACTCCAGAAAGGTCAGGCCGCGCTCCATGCGCTGCTTGTAGCACTCCGCTGTCAGCATACGATTCACCGAGAAATGCGGGCCCACCTCGCGGAGCAGTTCCACGTAGTTGAGATCCAGCAGCCAGTCCGCGTTGTTAACGATCAGCGCCTTACCGTCCGAAAAATCGATAAACCGCGCCATCTGCTTCTTAAAGCATTCGATGTTGTGGTCGATCTGCTCCTTCGTCAGCATCTTACGCATGTCGGTCTTACCCGACGGGTCACCAATCATGCCGGTGCCGCCGCCCAGCAGGGCAATGGGCTTATTGCCCGCCATCTGCAGACGCTTCATCAGACACAGCGCCATAAAGTGTCCCACGTGCAAGCTGTCCGCAGTGGGATCAAAGCCGATGTAGAACGTTGCTTTCCCGTTGTTCACGAGATCGCGGATACGCTCTTCGTCGGTAACCTGGGCAATCAGCCCACGTGCCTTCAGTTCTTCATAAATCTTCATTTGGTCTTCCTCCTGTAGTTGTTTGGTCCTTCGCTTGCCGCGTGGAAATTTCTGCAAAAAAATAACGCCCCTTCACAAAAGGACGATTCTAATCGTGTTACCACCTTTCTTCGCAAAAAGCTCACACTTTCTGCCTCAGCGGGTACATTCATACCCCGGCACATTAACGCATGCATGCGGCGCAGCCTACTTAAATCTCTCGTTCGGTGCGCGGCTATAGGATGTATTCGGAACCATCGTGGATGCGCCTCTCATCAACCGGCTGCTTTCTGTATCCCGTATCGGAACTTACTTCTTCCTAATCATCGCCTTTGACTATATAAGGTCTGCTTTGCAAACCTCTTGTGCACGATTATAACCGCCTTCGGACCCCTTGTCAAGCGGTTGATCCCGATTTCCGCAAAAAAATCACAAATATGCAGAACGGGCCTTACCGGAAGGATCTCTCCCGCCGGCTAAGGCCCGAACATTTTATTCTTCTTCGATCTTCTTCATGGCAAATGCCGTACGGCTCGGAAGGTAGATGGGGAACCCATATCTTCCGTCTCCCAACTCATCTGCCGTGTAGACATAGTTCATATCGATACGCTGCTGTCCGCCATAGCGCTTCTGGTCGCTCGACATGATGACCTGATATTTACCCGGAGCAGGCACCGGAATGAAGTATCCGGTAAATGACTTCGTCGGATGGAAATTAAACACAAAGACGATGTCATTACGCTCATAGGCGATCACCTTATCCTGCTGATGCATCCACAGGTTGTGAACGCGGCCCTTCAGCACATCCTCACGCTTCGAAAGCGCGATCATATCTTTATCGAACTGCATGAGCTGCCCGTAACGAAGGTCATTATTATCCGCCAACGACCACTGTCTGCGACAGTAATGGTAGCTCCAGTTATTTCCTTCACGCGGGAAATCGATCCACTCGGGGTGACCGAATTCATTGCCCATGAAGTTGAGGTAGCCCTCACCGCCCACAGTCTCGGTGATCCAGCGGATCATCTTATGCAGGGCGATACCGCGGTCAATGATGACGTTCTGGGAACGTTTTGACATATTCCAGTACATCTCTTGGTCGCACAGGCGGAACATGACTGTCTTATCACCGACAAGCGCCTGGTCGTGGCACTCCACATAGCCGATGACCTTCTCGTGCGGGCGACGGCCGGAAAGCTCGTACCACATACGCCAGATGTCCCAGTCTTCGTCGCGCATCTCGTCGAGGAACTTGATCCACATCGGAGCCGCACCCATAGCCAGGCGGTAGTCGAAGCCGATGCCGCCGTAGCGGATCTTCATTGCCATACCGGGCATCGCGGACATATCCTCCGCGATCGTGATCGCGTTCGGGTTGATCGCGTGAACGAGTTCATTGGCCAGCTGCAGGTAAGTGACTGCATCGGTGTCGGTATTCAGCGAGAAATACTTATCATAGTTGTCGAAGTTCGTTCCCAGCGCATGATCGTGATACAGCATGCTGGTAACGCCGTCGAAACGGAAACCGTCGAAATGGTACTCCGTCATCCAATATTTCAGGTTCGAAAGCAGGAAATGCAATACCTCCGGCTTTCCGTAGTTGAACAGTTTTGTATCCCACTCACGGTGGTTTCCGCGCTCTCCCTCATGGAAGAACTGCACATCGGTACCGTCAAAGCGGTTGATGCCCTCGGAGGTATTCTTCGCTGCGTGCGAATGCACCACGTCGAGGAGCACACGAATGCCCATCTTATGCGCCGTATTGACCAGTTTCTTCAGGTCATGCTCGGAGCCGAAACGCGACGATGCCGCGAAGAAATTCGTCACCTGGTAGCCGAAGGAAGCGTAATACGGATGCTCCATGATCGCCATGAGCTGGATCGTATTATAACCGAGCTGCTGCACGCGCGGCAGGATCTTTTCGGTGAATTCCTGATAGGTTCCGACGCCGTATTTTTCCTGCGCCATGCCGACGTGACATTCGTAGATATACGGCGGCATCTCCGGTGCGAAATCTGCATCAGTCCAGACGAACTTCCGCTTCGGAACGGAGATCACACCATTCCACACTTCGGAGTTCGCTTCCTGAACAACGCGGTGAATATACAGAGGAATGCGACGCAGTTCCTCTCCGTTCGCACATACGACCGCCTGTACGCGGCATCCGTCAAACAACGTTTTCTTTCCGGGGATGTTGACTTCCCATACGCCGTTTTCCAGTTCGTGCATGGGCAATGCATGCGGGTTCCAGTCATTAAAGTCACCGGTCAGGTACATCGCCTGCGCACCGGGCGCCCATTCGCGGTACACCCAGCCGTCCTTCGTCGTATGGAAGCCGAAATACTCATGCGCGTTTGCAAAATCCACCAGGGACTCACCCTCAGGCAGAAGCCGCTGCTTCATATTCTCGTAATTCGACATGCGAAGATTGATGTCATCCGCGTAGGAATTCAACAGATAATCGTAGTCCAGGATCTTATATCTCATAAAACCTCCTTGCTTACGGGTCGGCCGTTTATCGGGCCGCCGGACAGATCACACTATCCGTCCCGTAAAATAATCTAGAGGAAAGTATGCAACCTTCGTTTTCAGAAAATGAAAAGGAAACGCCGATATAGTCAGCGCTTCCTTCAGTATAACGCATTTTTGTGAAAATAACAAGAAGAAATTACGACCGTTCTAACGCACAGGCTGTGAAAAGAACATTTCACATACCAAAGCGATTCCATCGTCGTCGTTCGAGCGGGTAATAAAATTCGCAACATCCTTCACGGCCGGCTGCGCATTTACCATAGCCACGCCCATTCCCGCATATTCGATCATGGAAATGTCGTTAAAGCCGTCCCCGCATGCGACCAGCGCATCCTTCGTATCCCCGAGCGTCTCCAACAGTCGATCCAGCGCATAGGATTTCTCGATATCCTTTGCCATGATCTCGAGGAAAAACGGCTCTGACCGCATCACGTGGAAGTTCGGCCCTAGCGCCTCCCGCATCTTCGGCTCGACCGTCGCCAGATAATCCGGCTTCTCTACCGCGATGAACTTGATGATCGGTTCATCCGTATGCTTCGACAGATCGTCGACCTTACGAACCGGCATGTGGTTGATCTTTGCTTCCAGAACGATGTATTCATTGTCCGCATATTCTGCCAGCACACTGCCCTTTTGATGCATGAGCAGCGGCGTCTTAAACTCTTTTGCGTAGTGGAACACCTTCCACAGCTCATCCGGCGCGACTTCCCGCTGGAATACGATTTCCCCGGTCGCGCAGGATACCACGCGTCCGCCGTTGAACGAGATGATGTAGCCGCCGAAGTCCTTAAGTTTCAACTGACGGGCCAATGCGAGGATGCCGTCCATCGGTCGGCCGGAACAGAGGATGACCTTCGCTCCGTTTTCCTGTATCTTCATCAAGGCTTCGTAGGTCTCGGGCGTGATCACTTTCTGTGAATTCACCAGGGTTCCGTCCAGGTCCAGCGCTAAATATCGATAGTTCATGTTTACTCCTCGGGCAGGTTCAGATCTTCCAAAAGATCCGCCGGTACGTATAGGCCGCCGAAGCCCTTACCGATCGCGATCTTCGGTTTATTCGCTCCGTGGAAATCCGAGCCGCCGGTGATCACGAGGCCCTTTCTCCGGGCCAGTCTCTTAACATAGTTCTCTTCTTCCGTCGAATACGTCGTGTAGACCGCCTCGATGCCATAGAGTCCCAGCTCGATCAAACGGTCGACCAGTTCTTCCAGTTCATCCTTCGAAAGCTTATAAAGCATAGGGTGCGCCAGGACCGGCCTCGCTCCCGCCATACGCAGGATCGCCATGGCCCGTTCGATCGTGATCTCCTCCTTTGGAAGGTAGCACGGGCAGCCCGGGCCGATGTATTTATCAAACGCTTCGCTTACGGAACCGATCTGGTCCGTATCCAGCAGATACCTCGCAAAATGCGCACGGGTAATGATCGCATCCTCGCCGAATTTTGCCATCAGCTTCTCGTACGTTATCGCAAAGCCGTGGTCTTCCAGCAGTTTCGCCATCTTTCGATTGCGTTCGATTCGGATATTGCGGATCTTATCCAGTTCTTCCAGAAATTCCGGCTGGTTGACATTTACCCCGTAACCCAGAATGTGTACATCCCCGCCGTTACGCGCAGAGGATATCTCGATTCCGGGGATCACGCAGACTCCGTACTTTCTACCGGCATCGACCGCCTCGGCAACCCCGCTGACGGTGTCATGATCGGTAAGCGCCATCGCATAAAGGCCGGCCTGCGCCGCCTGCTCCACGACCTGTGTCGGCGTAAGTGTACCGTCGGATTCATTAGAATGCACATGCAGGTCGATGCATTTGCCGAAGTACCTCTCCTTCGCATCTGCATCATACGGCAAATGAGACGCGATGAGCGTCATCTCCCCATGCAGATCATAACAACCATAACCGGCCGGGATGATAAAATGATCTCCTTTTCGTATCGGCGTATCGTCGATCGTTCCGGCTCCCTCGATCACACTCATGTTGATGAAACGTCCCCGTGTATTAAGCACTGCCGGAATGCCTTCGTTCTTTACAACGATACGATCTACCGTGAAGCATTCGCAGTCCACAAGACGCGTGATCTCGCTGTTTCCGGTCTGAATGGTTTTCAGTTCCGGGAAACTGCAAGTCTGAGGATCAAAGGGGGCCTGAATAACATCGAGGCTCTTCTCGATGTGCAACTGCCTCGGTTTTCCGTTTTGCAGGCGGTCATAATCGTATAAACGATAGGTGATATCGCTACTCTCCTGGGTTTCGAGAAGCATGGTCCCGCGTTTGATCGCATGTACCGTTCCCGGTTTGATCAGGAAGAAATCGCCAGGCCGGATGGGCACCTCGCGAATGAAGTCGTTCCACCGTTTCTCTTCAATCATGGCCCGCGCTTCCTCCTTCGAGGCTGCATTGTGGCCGATGACGATGGTCGCGCCCGGATCACAAGCCAGAATGTACCAACACTCCGTCTTCCCGAGTGAACCATTTTCATGCTCTTTCGCATACGCATCGTCCGGATGCAGCTGAATGCTCAGGTCGTCCGCCGCGTCGATGATCTTTACGAGTAAAGGAAAACGATCGCCGTTTACAAATCCGAAGAGCTGGGGCTCATGTTCCCACAGTTCGGACAGCAACCGCCCGTCATACGGCGTGCCGGGCGCGCACACCTCACAGTCCCCCGCAGGGTGCGCGCTGATCGCCCAGCATTCGCCGGTCCTTTCTCCCGGTATGGGATAGGAAAACTCCTTCCGTAAACGGTCCCCACCCCAGATGGTCTCTTTGTAGACAGGCTTTGTAAACAGCAATCGTTTCATAAAAAATCCTATTCCAGAGCCGAAAGTACATTTTCGATATTCGACTCGATCTTTTTTCTTTCCGTACGGTTAACGAGATATAAGATCTCACCGTTCACCTCCAGCTGGCTGGCGTTATCATCGTATTCCAGCAGGCGGATGTGCTTAGTTTCATTCTCCCCGTAGTTCGTGAAGAATTCGTAATCCAGGATGACTTCGGCGTCCTTCTTCACCTTCTCCGGTGCCAGATACTGGTTCGCGGACAATGCAGCGAGCATCGTATAGAAAGAACGGAACGACGCATCTTCAAATTCCTTTCCGTCTCCGAAGAAACGTTCTACGGTCTTTTCATTGCCATTTTCATCCTTTGTGGTCTCGCGACGGATCTCGAAATCATGCTCCTTCGATTTGTAGATGAGCTTGATCTTATCAACATTTCCGATACCGATCTGCGTAGGCAGCAGGTTCATCATGTTCTCCTTCGTGAAGGACTCCATGACGAAGTTCAATCCGCCCTTCTTCAGAATACGGAATACGGGGCCCGTGCCGTTGAGTTGTGCATAATAATAGGTCATATCATTATAGCTTGTTTCTTTACCGACCGTTAAGATGATCTGCTCAAGTTCAAAGGGCAATGAGCCGTCAGGCTGCACTTCAATTCCGTACTTTTTGTAGGTAAGCACGATCTTCGCAGCGTCGTCCTTCAGACCGAACTCTTTCAGCTCCTCCTCCGTCGGCATAGCACGCAAGCAACCCGAATACGACAGACCGGTGAGCGCTTCGCTCAGGCTTCTGCCCTTCTCGTAGTCCATACTGTCATAACGTCCGGATGTTTCCGACGCGAAATACCAGAGACTTAAGGCCATCCGGTCGACCTGAAGCAGGTCTTCGGGATTGTAATAGCCATAGACCGGCTCTGTCTCTCCCGGCTTCTTAACAGACAGACTATAGAACTGCTGCTCCTCCAGTTCGGGGAACTTCTCGAGTTCGATATACTCAGCCAGTTCGCGCACCAGATAACTGTATAAGGTGGGGCCCAGCATGTAGATATGATTATCGCCCTTCACGGCCATAAAGTAGTACGTACCGCTGGGAGACTTACTTCCGACGTAGATCTCGATCTCTTCTCCCTCGGTCGTGCGGATCTTTATGGTGTGCGCCGGATCCTTCAGACCGTACACGTCACTGTTACTCTCCAGATCATCCGAGACCGTGTTGATACTCGTGATCTGTGCTACATTATCTGCAAGGCCATTGATCAAGGTCTTATTGAGATTTAGGTCCGTGTTATTCTTCCATTTCCAGTCACGAGCCTCTCCGGTCCGGATAAAGGTCTTCTCTTCACCGGAAACGCTGTCTGCCGAAATGACGGTGATCTCTTCGAGATCATCCTTTGAAAGCGTGACCAGTTCGACCTTCTTCGGAGCCGCGGTCGTCTGCGCTGCAAGCTCTTCGAGTCGCTTTTGCTCGTTATACAGGTTCACGAAATGAATACCTACGACGAGACCCGCGAGCAGGACCAGAATGGCAAGCGGGATCACGACCTTCATGATCTGCTTTCTCTTTTTTCTCTTTTTTCTTTCCTCAGCGGAAAGGCCCGTAAGCGTTGCCATTACCGATTTCTCCTCTTATACCATACAATGAAACCGATCAGAAGCACTACGATCGGAAGAACACCGACCGTAAGTACGAGTGCCAGGTTTCGGGTCGATGCCATGTAAATATTCTGTCCGAAATCGGTGCTCTTAGCCGGAATGCTTACGCCCCGGTCGAATGCGCACAGATAGTTCAAGCTGGCAATATAGATATCCATATTCAGCGAATTGGGAAATGCACCCAATACATTTTGTGCTGCCAGGTTCGGGGTTCCGAGCACGACCATCTTCATCCCGCTAGCACTGTCTTCTCCGGTCAGGCCGATCGTGATCGGGCCGGAGAGGTCCGTATCCGTTTTGGATACCTTATCGTTCGTCTCATAATCAACACGCTGGAAAGCACCCGATGTCGTCTGCAAAAACGGGGTCAGTTTCAGTGTGTTTTTCTTCATCTCGGATGTATACAGACCGGTCGAAAGATAGACGAAAGCATACGTGTTCTGGGACATTTCCTTCGTGATCGCAGCGGAAGAACTTACATTTGCAAAATATGCGAACGGCGCTTCCGGGTTCTGGCAATGGTCTGCCTGCTCGAAAACGACACCCTTCTTCAGTTCGATACCGCAGTATTCAAGAAGGCTTTTAAAGGTTTCCGTTTCATAGTTTTCGTAAGCACAGTCTATGAAGACCTTTCCGCCGCGATCCATATAATCACGGATCTTGTTAGCCTCATCTACCGTATAGTCTCTTGACGGCGCATTGATCAGCAAAATATCGCAATCCTCAGGTATAGAGGCGGTAGCCAGATTGAGCTCGGTCAATTCATAACTTGCCTTCTTTATTACCGACTGAATCGTGTCTCCAAGTGCGAGTTCTTCATGGCCGATCACACGGCAGATCTTCGGAATATCCTTCGCGGTCACGTAAAGGAGTGCCGAAGTTACCTCACCTTCACCATCATAATTATAGATCTCAGTCTGGCTTTGAAAGTATTTAGCATAATCCAGATCATAAACATCCGATGCCGGAATGTATTTCATTCTGGCTTCAGAGGTAACGAGGATACTTCCGTTATCAATGGTCTCGTTTGCGAGCCCGTATTTCTTCAGAGTTGCAAAGCCGCCGTTTTTATCCAGTTCCTTCACATGGAGTTTGGAAGACAGATCATCATAGAGTGCCAGCATCTGGCTGATGATCTGGTCCTGCTCTCCGGTCTCGCCGATCAGATAGATCGTAACATCTTCATCCAGCGAACGAACGACTTCTTTTGTCTTATCGGAGATCGAATAGAGTTTGATATCACTCATGTCATAAGCAGTCATGCCGGTGGGCAGTTTCTGCACCAGGATATTGGCCGCGACCAAAAATGCCAGGACCAATACGACCATCAACATGCTGTAGGAACCGTGCTTTATGGACGCATTGTTTTTGTTTTCCATTATTTCATCCTCCTAGCTGTATCTTCTCTTCTGGATCGACTGAATGGTCAGGAAGATGAAGAATGCCGATACTGACAGATAAAGCACGATCGAAGTAACATCAAAAATATTATTTGCAAAAAGATAGAGTGTTTCACCATAAGAAACGGCACGCATGATCTCGCCGACTGCCCCATAGAACATATCCTTGTTTACATGATAAGCGACTGCGACGCCGATACACAATACGGCAAATACGGCAAATGAAACGTAGAAGTTCTGCGTCATCTTGAAAAAGATAAAGAAAAAGATGACCGTGAATAAGATCAGAGCCACGGCATTCTTCCACTCTTCCAGCGGGACCTTCTGGGCCAGACCGCGGAGATTTCCCAAAATGAACATGAAAGCGAATGCCAACAGAGCAGATATGATCTGGCTTTCCGTCAGCGATGAAAAGAACATACCGATCGCAATATAGGATGCACCGACCAAGAAAAATGCCAGAATGGTCATATAGTCAGTGAGGGGATATGCGTAAGAACCGGTAATATAGATGATCGCAGGATATACGCAGGAGATCAGTACCGGAATGGCAAAAACAGCTACCATGGCCAGATATTTTCCCATCACGATCTTCCAGACACTGACAGGCGCCGTAAGAAGCAACTGATCCGTTTTGGATTTGCGTTCTTCGGAGAAACTACGCATGGTAAGAAGCGGAATCAGAGCGGACATAAACGTAGCAACTGCACAAATCGCATAGGCAAAAAAAGCAAACGGGTTTTCGATATTGTATTGGCAGAAGAAATAACCGATGAGCATAAGAAACGCCGCTACGATAAAGTAACCAAGCATATCGTCAAAAAATGATTTCAATTCACGTTTCCATATAGCGATCATGTCTCGTCTCCTCCTTCTTTCGTTTCAGCAGCCTCTTCTTCCGCCGGTTCGGCTTCGTCATCTTCTGCTTCTGTTTCGTCGTCATCCTCCTGCATTGGATCTTCCTCCATAGGCGTGACTTCAAAACTATTCGTCGCATTCTTTACTTTTTCTTCCTTCATCTGCTCCTCTTCACGTGCGGCAAATTCCTCATCTGCCTTCGCAACGAGCTGCAGGAAGATGTCCTCCAATGTTGGAACGACACACTTAAACTGGCGCACGGGAATGCCGTCCTTCGCCATTGTCTTAAACAGCAATTCCGCCACGTCCGCATCCTTCGGGAACGTCAGGATCAACTTTGAGATGCCTTCCGGCATGTCATTACTGTCAAAATCGAATTCCGCCATCTCCTTAAACGGAGCGAGCACTTCACCTAAGCGCTCCTCGCTACAACGGGCTTCGATCTCATAAACATCGTTCACATGATAGCGGGCGATCAGATTCTCAGGTGTATCCATGACGATCAGACGTCCATGCGCGATGATCAGGATCTCATCGCAGACAGCGCTGACTTCCTGCATGATATGCGAACTTAAGAGGACGATCGGACGCTCTTCTTCCGGTACATCATCTCCCGAGATCGCGATCTCACGGATCAGTTTCCGGATCTCCAGGATCTGGTTCGGATCCAGGCCGACCGTCGGCTCATCGAGGATGATGAACTGCGGATGTCCCAAAAGCGCCTGCGCCAGGCCGACTCTCTGCCGATAACCTTTCGACAGATTGCGGATCAGACGACGACGGTAATGATCCAAACGGGTACGCTGGATCGCGCGGGCCACCTGGTCTTTCCGCTCGGAACGCTTCACGCCCTTCAACTCGGCAACGAAACGAAGATATTCCTCTACAGTCATATCGGGGTAGACCGGCGGAATCTCGGGCAGATAACCGATGAAGCTCTTCGCCTCTTCGGGATCCTCCATAATACTGTATTCATTGATCCGAACATCTCCGCTCGTCGCGGCGATATATCCGGTCATTATGTTCATGGTCGTAGATTTTCCGGCACCGTTCGGTCCCAAAAAACCGTAGATCTTGCCGGGTTTTAAGGTAAAACTGATATCGTCGACCGCAGGGATCAAACCATACCGTTTTACCAGGTTTTTAACTTCGATCAAAGCCCTGTCCTCCTTGGTTCATATGGTGCTGTCATAATTAAACACAATAAATGTGAAATTTGTGTGAAAACCCGTCACAAAACGCTGATTTCACCTGTTTTTCAGTCCGGATCCTTCGTTCCGAGACGGCCTTTGAAATCTTCGTAGGTGAAGTCCGTCAATCGTACGATCTCATCTCCCTTTACGACCCAGATATCGGGCAATGGCATGCCGTTAAACGTGTTGTTTTTACAGGTGGTATAAATCGCCATGTCCTCGAATAAAAGCCGCTGTCCGGCCTCTAAAGGCCGTTCAAAGGCATAATCGCCGATGATGTCGCCGGACAGGCAGGTCGGGCCGCCCAGACGGTATGTGTAAGACTTCTCTCCGGCTTCAAATCCTTCATAAAGTGGAGGCCGATAAGGCATCTCCAGCACATCCGGTGTGTGGCAGGCTGCCGACATATCCAGGATCGCATTGACCACGTCCCCGTTCTTCACGAAATCGAGAACGCGCGTGCATAGGTAGCCGGCATTCAGCGCGACTGCCTCGCCCGGCTCCAGATACACGGTGACCCCGTAGGTGTCACGCACATGGCAGATAAGTTTCTTCAGAAGTTCACGGTCGTAGTCCGCACGTGTGATGTGGTGTCCCCCGCCCATATTGATCCAACGCATCTTATGCATGATATCACCGAATTGCTCCTCCACTGCGCGCAGTGTGATCTCGAGTGCATCGGAGTTCTGCTCGCACAGGGTGTGAAAATGCAGGCCGTCCAGCATCGCGATGAGAGCATCGTCCATCTGCTCATCCCACGCCTGTTTCGTGGTCCCGAGTCTTCCGCCCGGTGCGCACGGATCGTAGATCTCGTGCCCCTCCTGCGTCTGACACAGCGGATTGATGCGAAGACCTACCTCTTTTCCGGCCTTCTTCGCGGCCGGACCGAACATGCGCAGCTGGCTTGGACTGTTGAACACGATATGATCCGCGTATTCCAACAGTTCGTCAAACTGCTCCGGAATGTAGGCTGCCGAAAAGACATGGCACTCCTTAGCGGGCATCTTTTCATGGCCCAGGCGTGCCTCAAACAGGCCGCTCGCCTCGGTTCCCGCCAGATATTCCTCCAAAACCGGGTACAGGTCGTAGTTGGAAAATGCTTTCTGCGCGAGCAGGATTCGACATCCCGTCGCGTCTTCGATCTCTTTTAATACTCTTCCGTTTTCCCGCAGTTTTGCCTCGTCGATCAGATAACACGGTGTGGGCACGTCACTGCAAAGAATACGCCGGGGCATATTTGCTCCGGCGCCGGAGAGCTTCAGATGTGTAAGTTTCTCTTTCATCGCATCCGAACTCCTTTATCTTTTAACCTCTGTTACGGAACTAACTTCGGGTCGTGGCTCTCCTTATGGGGAAGGCCGTATTTGCAAAGTGCTTCCATGAACGGATCCGGATCAAACTCTTCAACGGTATATACGCCGGGCTTATTCCAGTATCCCTTCAGCATCATCATGGCGCCGCACATCGCGGGAACGCCCGTGGTATAGGAAATGGCCTGGGAACCTACCTCGCGGTAGCACTCCTGATGGTCACACACATTGTAGATGTAATAGGTCTTTTTCTTTCCATCCTTCTCACCGGTGAAGATGCAGCCGATGTTCGTCTTACCCTTCGTGCGCGGTCCGAGTGAAGCGGGATCCGGCAGAAGTGCCTTCAAAAACTGGATCGGAACGATCTCGTGGCCTTCGAACTGAATCGGCTCGGTCGAAAGCATACCGACATTTTCCAGACACTTCATGTGGGTCAGATAACTCTGACCGAAGGTCATGAAGAAGCGGATGCGCTTAACGCCGGGGATGTTTTTCGCCAGGGATTCGATCTCCTCGTGATGCAGGAGGTACATGTCCTTATCTCCCACCTCGTCGAAATTGTATTCCCGCTTGATGCTCATGGCCGGGATCTCCACCCAGTGGCCGTTCTCCCAGTAGCTTCCGGGTGCGGAAACCTCGCGGAGGTTGATCTCCGGATTGAAGTTCGTCGCGAACGGATAGCCGTGGTCGCCGCCGTTGCAGTCCAGAATATCGATCGTATCGATCGTATCAAACTCATGCTTCAGGGCATACGCACAGTATGCCTGTGTTACGCCGGGATCGAAGCCGCTGCCGAGCAGCGCGGTAAGTCCGGCCTCTTTAAACTTCTCCTGATAAGCCCACTGCCAGGAGTAGTCAAAATATGCAGAGAAACCTTCTTCCTTACAGCGTTTCTCATAGATGGCTCTCCACTCGGGATCGTTCGTATCCTCGGGCTCGTAGTTCGCCGTATCCATGTAATTCACCTTGCATGCCAGGCAGGCATCCATGATGGTCAGATCCTGATACGGGAGGGCGATATTCATCACCAGATCCGGCTTATATTCGTTGATCAGCGCGATCAACTGGTTCACGTCATCCGCGTCCACCTGCGCCGTGGTGATCTTCGTGGTCGTAGTGGGTTTCAGCTTCGCGGCCAATGCTTCGCATTTGGACACGGTACGGCTGGCAATGCAGATCTCGGAGAATACCTCCGGAGCCTGACAACATTTGGAGATCGCTACGGACGCAACACCGCCGCAGCCGATGATAAGTACTCTGCTCATAGTAACTCCTTTCGTTTTCAAGGAATATGCGTTCTGTTACTCACAGATGCTTAATATCAATTCCCGCACGACCTTGCAGGCTGTCGCCGTGCTGGCGCCGCTCGCATCGAGCATCGGGGATAATTCATTGACATCCGCTGCCACCAAGCGTCCCGCGCATACTGTGCGGATCGCAGCCAGCAGGTCGTTAAAGGAGACCCCGCCGGCCTCCGGTGTGCCGGTTCCCGGGAAGATGCCCGAATCCAGGCAGTCTAAGTCGATAGTAAGATATATGGGCGCATCGCCGATCGCATTTACCATCTCCTTCAGTCCTTCGAAAGAAAACGGATGCATGTCGGTGTGCTCTTTCGCAAAACGAAACTCCTCACGCTCACCGCTGCGGATGCAGAACTGGTGAATGCGTCCGTCGCCCAACAAATCATGACAGCGACGCATTACGCAGGCATGGGAAAGCCGCGCGCCCAGATAGTCGTCACGAAGGTCCGCATGCGCGTCGAACTGGATCACGTGCAGGTCCGGATAAACCGCCGCTACGCTCTCCACCGCTGCGAGGGTGACCAGATGCTCACCGCCCATCAAAAGCGGGAATTTACCGTCCTCCAGGATCGCTGCAGCCTCGTCGGAAATATCCTTCAGCGCCAGTTTCGAGTCGCCAAAGCACAGTTCCAGGTCACCACGATCCGCAACCTTATAATCCGTAAGATCGCGGTCCTGATACGGGCTGTAGGTTTCCAGCCCATAGCTTTCGTGGCGGATGGCCGCAGGCGCGAAACGCGCGCCCGGACGATAGCTCGTCGTCGAATCAAACGGGGCGCCGTACAGGACGATCTTCGCCTCTGCATAATCGGCGTCGCATCCGATAAAAGTCTCTATATTCGGGGTGGGATTTCGCATTACTCCACCTCCTCCAACATCTCTTCCAGGAAGGCCGGAAGATAGAATGCTCCCTTATGCAGGCGGGTCGTATAATACCGCGTCCGCATGTGCAGGTCGTTCCAAGCCTTCGAGTCGAAATCATCGATGGGATGATATTTCTTGCTGGCAAAACCGAAGAGCCAGTAGCCCGCAGCATAGGTCGGGATATGGGCCTGGTAGACACGGCAGATGGGGAAGGTATTTGCGATACGCTTGTGGCTACGCTGCATGGCGTCCGCATCCTGCTGATAGAACGGGCTGCCCTGCTGGTTCACCATGATGCCGTCTTCCTTGAGTGCTTTATAGCAATTTCCGTAGAATTCCTTTGTGAACAAACCTTCGGAAGGTCCGAACGGATCGTTGGAATCCACGATGATCAGATCGTATTCGTTTTCGCAGTAGCGGATGAACTTCAGGGCGTTCTCATAGTGGATGTGAACACGCTCGTCGTCGAGCTGGCAGGCATTGCCCGGAAGGTACTGCCGGCAGGCGTCCACAACCATCGGATCCATCTCTACGAGGTCAATGTGCTCAATGCGGGAATACCGTGTCAGTTCCTTTACGACGCCACCGTCGCCGGCACCGATGACCAGCACGCGGCTGATGCCCTGATGCACCGCCATGGGCACGTGCACGATCATCTCGTTGTAAATAAACTCATCCCGCTCGGTCAGCATGATATTGCCGTCGAGCGCCAAAATGCGGCCGAACTCGCAGCTCTCGAAGACATCGATGCGCTGATAGTCGCTCTGTTTCGAGAACAACTGCCGCTCCACCCGGAGGGAAAGCTTCACATCCGGTGTATGTTTTTCCGAAAACCAAAGATCCATGGCAACTCCTTTACTTTGCGAAGAGAACTAGATCAAAACGTTGAGGCGTTCGATGTTCGGATCCTCCGGACCCGTCATGCTGCAGCCCTTCTCCTTCGCGTACAAAATGTAATCCAAAATATCTTTTGTGATCCTCTCGCCCGGGGCCAGGATCGGGATACCCGGCGGGTAGCACATTACAAACTCGCTGCAGACGCGGCCTTCGGTCTGCTCGATGGGCAGGCTTTCCTTCTGTGCGTAGAACGCTTCCTGCGGACTCGCTACTACCTGCGGGTCAATGTATTCCTGGCTCAGCATACCGGTCTTATCGCGCTGGTAGCGGCGGCGGATCTCCGCCAGAGCCGACACGAGACGCTCCACTTCCTGGATGCGGTCGCCGATGGAAAGGTAAGCGAGGATATTTCCGATATCTCCGAACTCGATCTGGATATCGTAGTCATCCCGCAAAAGGTCGTAAACTTCGATGCCCGCCATGCCGATATCCAACGTGTGGACGGACAGTTTGATCGGGTCGAAATCGAAAATGGAATCGCCGTTGATCATCTCGGGGCCGAAAGCGTAATAACCTCCGACAGAGTTGATCTCGGCACGCGCGTACTCTGCGATCCGGCGAACCTCGCGGAAGATCACGTCTCCGCGCAGTGCCAGGTTGCGACGCGATATATCGAGGCTGCTCATCAAAAGATAGCTGGCCGATGTCGTTTGGGTCAGGTTGATGATCTGGCGCACATAGCCCGCATGCACGTTCGGTCCTGCAAGCAGGAAACTCGACTGTGTCAGGCTTCCGCCGCTCTTATGCATGGAGACGGACGCCATATCCGCGCCGGCATCCATCGCCGACACCGGAAGATCCTCACCGAAGTAAAAATGCGTTCCGTGCGCTTCATCTGCCAGACAGAGCATGCCATGGTCGTGCGCGAGCTTAACGATCGAACGCAGGTCCGAGCAGATACCGTAATACGTGGGATTATTGACCAGAACAGCTACCGCGTTTGGATGCTCGCGGATGGCCTGCTCCACCTGCTCTACCTTCATGCCGAGGGAAATGCCGAGGCGGCGATCCACCTGCGGGTTTACATATACCGGAACGGCGCCGCAGAGAACCAGGGCATTGATCACGCTGCGATGCACGTTTCTCGGGAGAATGATCTCCTCTCCGCGTTTGCACGCAGTCAGCACCATACTCTGTACGGCCGATGTCGTACCACCGACCATCAAAAACGCTTCTGCCGCCCCAAAGGCTTCTGCCGCCAGAATCTCCGCTTCGCGGATGACACTGATGGGATGGCACAGGTTGTCCAGCGGCTTCATGCTGTTGACATCCACCGATACACACTGCTGGCCTAAAAACGAGGTCAGTTCCGGGTTGCCGCGACCACGCTTATGGCCGGGAACATCGAAAGGAACGACACGCAGATTACGGAATTTCTCCAATGCTTCATGGATCGGCGCGCGGTTCTGCCGACGGATAAATTCAGTAGTTCTATCTAACATCACCATCTCCTATGCCTGCTTATTGCTTTTTCAGCATGTGTAGGCGCCGGACGCGTTGCGTCCGCACTTCAGCTCGTCGCCTTTTTCAGCACGTGTAGGCGCCGGACGCGTTGCGTCCTACCCATCCGCTCGAGGCATAGCCTCTCGCTGATGGGCGGTCGCCAAGGTCCGTCCGCTCTGCGCAAGCGCAGCGTCCGCACTTTGGCTCGTCGCCTACACAAAAAAGTAAGCAGGCTGCGTAGTGCAGCCTGCTTGTCTATTATTTCTGGCTCAGAGTCTATACAGCAATCACTTTTACTACTCTTATTGACCGTTTCACAAGTCTGCATATACGCAATGGTTATAAAGTAACCAACTTATAAACTTTGAGCTTTAAGCTTCATCAATAAGGCAACACTGTTGCCAATCGGCTATGAATCCAATCAAGCGTATATTACCATGTGAAACGGTTTCTGTCAAGCATTTTTCTTCTTTCGGGCCGCCAAAAGCTTCGGTCCCCAATGATAAAAGATCATATGCATGATCACATAGAGAACGATCGCTCCGCCGAGGTCCATGACCGAGTGCTGTTTCAGAAATACGGTCGAGAGGCAGATCAGGATCGACAGAATAATGCTGGTGATCTGAAACTTCCATTTTCCGCGTAAAGGCTTATACCGGAACAGGGAAATACAGCAGACCAGCGTGTTGTAAATGTGGATGCTCGGGAATACATTTGCCGAGGTATCGACGTTATGAAGTTGGAAAACTGCCCAGGTAAAGAAGTTCCGGTCCGGGTCGACTTCCACGCGTAGGCGAATGCCGTTATGGAAGAAGGTGCAGATCGTCAGGCAGATCGACATTCCAATATACAAAAGTGCTATAAAGCGATAGAATTCCTTCTTATCCCGGAAGAAATAGTAAAGCCACGTCACGACAACGTAGACGAACCACAGGAAATAGGGGATAATGAAATACTCGCAAAACGGGATCTTCCGGTCGAAATCGGTCGCCATATCATGAAAAGAAGTGACACGTCCCTCCAACCAGAAAAACCACGGAAGATAGAACGCCAAATATAGGACCCACAGGCCATGCAGGTGCTCACGGATATATTTCTTCATCGTTTTATCTCTCATAAATCAAAAAAACAGCAGGTGCCTGCGCACCTGCTCCTAACGTAGCGGAAGGGAGATTTGAACTCTCGACACTACGGGTATGAACCGTATGCTCTAGCCAACTGAGCTATTCCGCCAAATACAGCGTTTAATAACGCAATGGGACCTATAGGGCTCGAACCTATGACCCTCTGCTTGTAAGGCAGATGCTCTCCCAGCTGAGCTAAGATCCCGCAACAGCGTAAACACGCTTGACTGCCTTGCTAGTATACCTTGCTTTTTAAGGTTTGTCAAGCACTTTTTTTCAAAAGTTTTTGCTCCGAGGGGAGCAGATTTTAGAGTTAAGTTTGAAGCCACACTCTTCGGTTCCCTTCGGTCACCGGAGTGGCTCATGTTTGTTCGGGCGTCAAGGTCCGCCCGGACATGCGAGTATGTCCGAGCGGGACTTTGACGCCCTAGTATCATTCTAATTAAATCCAAAGTGTTTCTGTGCGAAATCATAGCCCCAGAGCATGATCTTGCGGCCGACGCTGCCGGGCAGGTTCATGCCGATACCGAGGAAAGTACGATAGCGCAATTTGTTGTACATCTTTTTGTCGTGTTTCTTCAGATCCTCCCAGAGTTTCTTCTTCTCTGCCAGGCTCTCTTTCGTTCCCATGCGGACCAGAAGGATGGAGGAAACGGTCATGATGATGCCCAGATACTGGTACATATAGTTTGCAAGCTTCTTATCCTTGAATTTCGAAAGCTCGTAGGAATCGATCATGATGCGGTTTACGCGTAGCTGCTGATCGATACGTGAGATCATGACGGTTTCATTGACCGACTGATCCTCGCGGCCGATGAAATAATGATAGAGATCAACATTTACATAGCAGATCTTCTTAACATACGGAAGCGGGTAATAAACAAAGATATTATCCACGTAGAAAGTGTGCTCCGGAAGGTGCAGGCCGGACTCGCGCAGAAGGCCTGTGCGGTATACGACCGAGTGCATCAGGATGTACTGGCCTACCTTAAGTCTTTTCGCGTCCTTCCAGGTGAAGATCTTATGCTGGGGAAGCGCGTTGTCATACTTCATGACAGCCTTATTCTTAACGCCGACTTTATCGTAGATATAGTTAGCGACGAGCATATCGACGCCGCCCTTCTTCTCTACGGCTTTCAACTCCTTAATGATCTTGGTAAATGCGAGTGCGTCGAACCAGTCGTCGCTGTCGCAGACCTTGAAGTATTTTCCGGTCGCGTTCGCGATACCGGTATTTACCGCTCCGCCGTGTCCTTTATTTTCCTGATGAATGGCACGGATGATAGTCGGGTGCTCCTTCGCTAAGCGATCTGCGATCGCGGGTGTATCGTCCTTCTGTGAACCATCGTCCACGATCAGGATCTCCACATCCTCTCCGCCTACCAAAAGGCTCTGAATACATTTCTCCATGTAAGCAGCCGAATTATAACAAGGGACTGCGATAGTGATCAGTTTACTCATGTTTTTCCTCACTCTTTGATTTATTAGTTGTTTTTATCTTTGTTAATACAATACCGAACAGGCCGGCAAATGTGACCATCAGGGTTCCGATCAATATGGAGTAATCCAGCATTTTTCCCTCATCGGAGGGAATCGTCACGATGTAAGTCAAAAACCACGAGAGCAGGTTCGCCGATGCATGCACGACGATCGGAGCCCATACGTTATGGTAGACCTCCATCATGTAAGCCAGGATCAATCCCAGCAAAAATGCATAGATAAACTGCAAGGCATTTCCGTGGTAGAAACCGAATAAAAGCCCTGAGATCAGGATCGTAAACGGAGCCTTCAAAACGACTCTCATTCGCGTGTAGATCAGGCCGCGGAACATCATCTCCTCACACATGGGCGCCAGAAACACGACAGCCGCAAATGAAAGCCATTGCAGATTCTTATTCCAAAGGACTTCGCTCGCATTATCATACGTGTCCAAAATGGTCTGCGGCATAAACATGCCAAGCAGGTAATTCAGACCCACACAAGTCGAAGCCCCGATTATGGCCAGGATGGACCATGTAAATAGCGGCATGTTCGTTTTTTTCAGCGGATAGATGGTTCGGTCACTCTTCCACATCAGGTAAAAGACCGGGATCAGGATCGCGTCGACCAGTGCGGTCAGATGCAAAAGGTAACGATTAACGAACTCTTCGGCTTCTTTTACATCATGTGTGACTGCGGATGCAAAGATCGCAAATACAGAGTAGACGACCAGCGTGATGCCGACATATACGGCAAACGGTATCAAACTTAACAGGAAATTATATACTTTCTGGTTCATCGCGTCTTTCCTCTGTTTTCGGGTCTCCTTCAGTCGCGCCAAAACGACATTACCAGTTTAACACAAATCCGGGTGAATTACAAGCATTCACCCGGATAAGCATTTACCATTTTGAACCGTAAGGGCTGCCATGCTTACGGAAGATCATGAACAGGCAGAAACCTACACCCGCAACGCAAAGAAGCAGCATGAGGGGAACCAAAAGATTCATCTCTCCGTTTATGCCGGGCAATGCGCCGCTTATAGCATAAAACATAAAGCAACCGATCGAATAGCTGAGACTTACGATCAGGGATGCAAACAAACTGCGATAATACTCGTACACAAATGACAGAATCAAATTCATAATGACCATATCCACACTGCGGAACAGGATTAAGGAAGCGATACATACGATAACGATCGTCGGAATCGGGCCCGACTCCTCACGAAGGCGCTGATGAAACATCCCGCGGAGCATAAGTTCAAAGCATACCGGCCCCAGAATGATGATAGCCAGGAAAAATGTCGGAAGTTCCTTCACTGCAAGCATCGAATATTCAGATAAACCGAAGAATGCCTCGCTGAGTTCGCGGTTCAGCATTCCCCGTACCGCATAAGTCTCACCTAAAGCGAAAACCAGACCGATCACCGGCAGAACCAGCCACATCGTCTTCGACATCTCATTGCCCTCGAAGCCGTCCTGCTCACGGTCTTTCCACCACAAGAACAAGAAAATGAAGGAGCATGCTCCATACAGCATCATAGGGAGATCTACGATCGTTTTAACCCCATTATCGATCGAAGAGGTACCTGAAAAAACCGCCAGAATCGTACCCATCACAACGAGCGAGAAGACAAAACCCGCTACAAGATAAATGATAAACGGCATAGCCAGACGCAAAATTCTATCCACAATTATTCCCTCCTTATTATCAGCCTGAGAACCTTCTATCTAGTATCGACCCGATACTCAAATCCTGATAGAACTATTTTATCATGTGGGTTTCCGCCGGTCAATGTAGCGCAAAGTTTTGTAAGGTATCGTAAGGAAAAGTTAAAATACGTCATCGGCAGCAAAAAACAACAGGCACCGGAGAACCGGTGCCTGTCTGAATTATTTGAATTTGCTTATTGTTTCGTTTGGCATCAATAATCGACCATAACGTTTGCGTTCTCATCGATCTCGCCTTCGTAGGTGTGCAGGATCTTGATGTAGGTCGCAGTAGGAAGTGCTGCGCAGAGATCCTTACCATCTGCTTCTGTCATGTCGATGTTCATGTAAGCGTGCAGTTCCTTGTTGTAGCCGATATCCTCAACTACATCATCCTCTGCCTCATAGCGCGGAATATGGAACTTGTCGACCATTTCATTTACCAGATCGTCACGATCCTGGTTATCCATATCTGCAAGCCAGAAGGAGAATTCCATGCAGTATGCTCGGTTCTTCGTGTTACCGAAGTGAGACGGGAAGCCGCCTGCAGACTTCGTACGGATGTTGTTTGCCTTGCAGTAGCTCTGGATCGGCGAGTTGTTCGCACAGAAGATCACGAGCTTCGGGATCATGTTCTGACCCATCTTCGGGAAGAAGATACGGTTTCCGAGGCGGGTAGCCATCGGGGAAATGGTGATACGTCCGAGGCTGCGGCAGTTGTAAAGCGCCTTATCCTCGATCGCTATAACGCTGTTCGGAATGTTGATATCGGTAAGCGATGTACATTCATTGAACGCGTTCTGCTCGATAACGGAGATACCGTCCGGAAGGACTGCCGTTACGAGATCCTTACAGTGTGCACATACGTTCTGGCTGATGTAGGTCGTACCAGCCGGGAAGTTGATCGTCTTGATCGCACAACGGTAGAATGCACCGTTTCCGACATCCTTTGTTTCCTCAGGAAGATCTGCGATCGAAAGGCTCGTACAATAGCTGAATGCGTAACTGCGGATCGTCTTAAGAGACGGGGAGAAGATAACCTTCTTCAGATTTTCGCAACCGTGGAATGCTTCGGATCCTACAAAACGGATCGCATCGGAGAAGTAAACGCTCTCGATCTCTTCGTTACGGCAGAAAGCTCTTGCGGAGATCGCAACGACCTTAAAGCCTTCGATGGTATCGGGAAGATGTACGTCCTTCGCACCGGTTCCGATGTACTGGTCAATGTAGATCTCTCCGTCGACCAGACGATATTTATAGTTTTCGGTCGCGGTTTCGTCAGCGGGTGATACAACATCCACTTCCACTGCGGACTGGATCTCGTATACAACGGATCCGTCAGCGGACTCAACCACTTTACCGTCAGCCTTTTTAGCCTTTTCTTCTTCAGCTGCCTTCGCTGCCGCTGCAGCTTCCTCTGCGGCTTTCTTCTCAGCCTCAGCCTTCGCTGCTTCTTCAGCTGCCTTCGCTGCTGCCTCTGCCTTCGCTGCTGCTTCCGCTGCCGCTGCTGCCTCTGCCGCCGCTGCTACTGCTTCCGCCTCTGCTCTTGCTGCTGCCTCTGCCTCAGCCTTTGCTGCTGCTTCTGCCGCCTCAGCCGCTGCCTTTGCTTCTGCTTCAGCCTTCGCTGCTGCTTCTGCCTCAGCTGCTGCCTTTGCTTCTGCTTCAGCCTTCGCTGCTGCCTCAGCCGCTGCCTTCGCTTCTGCTTCTGCTCTTGCTGCTGCCTCTGCTGCTTCCTGCTCAGCCTTCTTCTTAGCTGCGCGCTCTTCCGCATCGGCAAATGTATCCGGATCGATCGGTGTGCCACAGATCGGACACTCGGTCATGCCGGGCTCGATCGGACAGCAACATACGGAACAGAAATATCCGGTATCATCAACATCATCTGCAAGTGCGGCGTGATTACGAAGTCCTTCGAGTTCTTCACGAAGACCGTCAAACGTATGACGTGCCTCCTCGATGGAACCGTCGATCGAAGCAACCGCTTCGCGAACATCGCCCTTCGTTCTCTCGAGCTCATCGATGCCTTCCTGCAACTGACGCTTCTGTGCATCACATGCTTCAAAGCGGCGATCCAGTTCTGCCTTCTGCTCGTCAACAACAGCGAAGCCCTTCTCTAACTCTCCTCTGCGCTCCTGCAGAGAAACCAGTTCGGCCGCCAGCTCATCCTTCTCATGCTCGAGTTCGGAATAGCTCTGGCGGAGCTGCTTCTTCTGGTCATCCAGTTTCGACATCTCGACGGTCATATCATTCTTGCGAATCATCATCGTATTCATCGCATTCTTGAGTTCCATCTTCTGGGATGTCATCGTGGCCAATGTCTGCTCGAATACAGCCTTCTGCTCCTGCATGCTGTTGATGGTCTCTTCATAGCTGGTATACTTCTCATTCAGCTGGTTCAAAGAGCCCTGAACATTCTGACGGTCTGTCTCCAGATCATTCATGCGTTGCTGCAGTTCGCTGCGCTGATTATCCATCTGTACGAGGGTACGCTCCACGTCCGCCTTCTGCGTAAGCATGGCCTCCATACCACTCTGCATCTCCGAGATACGGCGACTCAGATCATCCATGCTGTTGGTGAAGTTCTGCGTCTGTGCATTAACCTCGTTGATCTTCTTATCCATCTCGGCGTTCTGTCCGTCCACCGCGGAGATACGGCTCTGAAGCAAGGTCTTCTGCTCGTCGATCGCGCCGAAACGCTTCTCGAGTTCGATCCGCTTCTCATCCAACGCAACAAAGCGGGACTCCAGCTCGCTCTTCTGCGCATCCATCTCCCTAAACTGCGCCTCAACCTGAGACTTCTGCTCTACCATCTGAGCAAACTTCGAACTCATCTCTGTCTTCTCAGTCTCAAGAGCAGTTACACGATCCAAAATGTTCTGGCGTTCCGAATCCAGCGCTGTGTTCTTCTCATCCAGCATCCCCTTCTGTGATTCCAACGCAGAAACGCGGTTCTCCAATTCATTTTGGAGCTTTCCTTCTAGTTCGTTGATTAGATTTAGTAAGTCTTGTTGTTTCTCATTCATGCAACCTTCACTCCATCACATCACTTATTTTGAGGTAGTTTCCCCCTTTTCTAACATTGTAGCACACATTTTTGATTTTGTCGCCATCTTTTTTCATTTTTTTTGATAAATTCGCATCTTTTTGCTTTTTATTTCCCATGGATTTCGCCCCTGTCAAACGAATTTGGCATTCTGTGTTTTCGGATGATGCATTTTCCCGTCCGGACTATGATTTCCGCACGTTCCGGAGGCGTCCGAGAATCAAAAAAGCCGACACAGTGGGTTAGTCTGTGTCAGCTCTATTTGATCTCATGCCCGATGGGCAGATAAATGCTTAAAGTCTTTCGATCAAGCAATACCGTTTACAGCAATCGTCAAACGGGAAATCTTGCGGGAAGCGGTATTTTTGTGGTATACGCCCTTGCTCTGCGCTTTGGAGATCTCGGAGATCGCATCCTTCAGCGCTGCAGAAGCTACGGCCTTATCACCTGCTGCAACTGCGGCATCAACCTTCTTCACATAGGTCTTAACCTTAGACTTGATCGCCTTATTGCGTTCGGTTCTGGTCTTGATAACGTCAATACGCTTCTTTGCGGATTTAATGTTTGCCATTATGGCACCTCCATATAATTCATACGATTCAGTACGATCAAAAGGAGAGTGAAGTCTTTCTCTCATACCGGGCGTTTCATGCGTCCTATCTATTGAGACACGTAATACGACGCATACTCAATAAATATACGCGAACCCGAAAGGAAAGTCAAGCACTTTTTTTAATTTTTTACGGAAAATGAAGTATTTGCCGCCTCAGCCTCTCCGCGCGATCTTAACGAAGGCCAGTTCGGCGCCGAGTTTATCCGCCAGATCGCCCTTTTTCACCGCATGTTCCATCTCGATACATGTCTTTGCATAATTTGCGAGCTGATCCTCTGTGAAGCGTCTCGCCTGCCCTAACAGTTTCTTCGCAACGAACGGACGGACAGCCAGTTGTTTCGCGATCGCATCGGTGCCCATTCCCAGCCGCTGCAATTCCTTCGTCTGAAGCAACTGGCGGATCAGTTTTCCTACCATGAACAGGATCCGCATCGGCGGTTCTTTTAAAGCCAGGAGGTCATAATACATCGAAAGCGCACTCTTCTCACGCCCCTCTGCCATCGCATCCATCATCTGGAAAATGCGGTTCTGGACCCACAGCGTAGTGACCGCCTGCACGTCCTCGATCCGGATCTCCTTCGTCTCATCGACATACGACGCCAGTTTCTCGAACTCACTGATCATATTCTCCATGTTGTCGGAGGTCCGCATCACGAACTCTTCGGCAGCCGAACGCGTGATCTTCAGCCCATTTGACTTGCATCGTGCCAGCACCCAGTTTAAGAGTTCATCCTCGCCCGGCTTCTTCATTTCGACCGCGCGTCCGACCTTTTCTACCGCCTTAAACAGTTTGGTGCGTTTATCCGCCTTCTCCTCGTTGAAAACGACCACCGTAGTCTCGGGAAGGTTTGCAATACACTCCGCCCAGTCTTCGGCAGATTTCGCAAACAGGCCGGAATCCTGCACTAAAACGAACCGGTATTCCGCGAAAAACGGCAGAGTCTCCGCGAAATCGCGAAATGCGGACAGCTCGATATCATTTTCCGAAAAAACGGCGCAGTTCATCGTGTCTTCCTGTGTAACGGCCTTCATGAGCGCTTTCGCGTAATAATTCCGCAAATAGCTCTCCTCGCCGTACAGCAGGTAGACCCTCTCAAATTTTCTCTCTTTGATCTGCGCGTTAAGTTCCTTCATGCTCCGCTCTCCTTGCGGCCGGGATGGCACCTGTGATGGTCAGTTTATCGCCGCCGGTGATCTCCAGCGTCGATTTCTTTTCATTGCAGGCGATCTTCTGATCCCCGGTAAATCGTTTTCGGTAGCGCCCGTAGGCTACTTCGGTCTCCAGCGGGGATCCTCCGCGCATACGCCCTTCGATCTTCGCGGTGAAGCCCTTATATCCGTTCTCCAGATCGATCGCGATGTCGCCGCGTCCGCTTTGGATCACAGCCTTCGTGTCGCCCTCGATCGCCAGATCGATATCGCCTCCGGTCGACGTGATCTTCATACGATCCGCCGTCACCTTACGTGCCGAAAAATCTCCCCTGTCTGTTTCTGCGGCCAATGCCTTGACGACCGCTTCGGTCAGTCTTACATCCCCGCTCTTCTTTACGATACTCAGTTTTTTACCCTTTATTCGCTCCAGATTCGCGTCCCCGCTTCGAAGCGCGGACACCGCCAGGTCGTCGCAGGTGATATCCGACAGGTCGCAGTCGCCCGAAAGGGTCCGCGCTGCGATATAGTGCGAAAATACATTGCTCACACGAATGTCAGCCTTCGTCGTCACCAGCGTAATATCCTGTACGCGGGCTACGCTTCCGGCTTCGCTAAGAAGTCCGCCTACCTCGATATCCCCGTGGATCGTTCGCACGTCGAGGTACGAAAGCGTTTTCGCCTTCCCGGCGCCCGGGCCCAGGTAGATCTCGATGTCTCCAGACTCCGAGCGTATCTCCAGGCTTCGAAAGCCGATCGGAAGTCCGACGAAGATCGGTGCATTCTCGGCAATGTGTTTCTTAAGGTTTTCGCGCTGCCGGCTGTAAAACAACGCGCCTGTATTTCCCGCCATCTTACGGATGTCGAGGTCGGCGATCTCAGTGAGGAAATCCCCGAAGAAACGGCGGCGTCCCTCGGATGTCTTCAGATCGGCAGCCATCCGGCGCATGTGCTCCTTCTCCTGCTTCAGCGTTTCCGGGTTCACCGCTTCGTTAAACGCCTTTGATAGTGTTTCGGAAAATGCAGGATCCTCAGGGTTTGAATACAGGTACAGGCCGCCCTTCGTCTCCCGCTTCGCGATCGGGACAGCACGATAGATGCGTGCCTTAGAAAAGCGCGCATCACAAAGAACATATACACCGGAATCCGATGTGGAAATACTCAGTCCCGGCTTATCACAGACGACGGCTTCATCGCCGTTAAGTTCCCGAAAGATCTCCTCGGTAAAGCGGTCATTTTCCTGCATGGTACCTCTTTCTTTCATCGATACGGACGATAAAAAAGGGGCTTATTATCAGCCCCTTTCTTACTACTTATCCACGATAGTTTTTAGACTTCGGATTTGTCAGATCCAAAAGTTCGATCAAACGGTTTCCGTCCGCCATAGTGAACTTAAACTTACGGTTAAACATCTTATCGCCGTATTCGTTCAACTCGCGGTATACGATATCGAGCTCTTTTCTGCTCTCTTTCTTTCTCTCAAGTTCTGCCATGAGTTTTTCGTATTTTTTTATCTTGCCTCTCTGCTGATAATTCAGAGCCTGAACTTCCAACAGGTTCAATTCATTGATACGTTCATGGTACTGCTCGGTCCGGTTTTGAATGAGCTTAATAATGTCTACCGCGTTCTCGGAGATGATACGTCTCGCAGACTCATCGCCTTTCAAGGGATAAAATTTCTTATACAAGTCAATCATGGCTCTCACTCCTTCCGGAATAATTCGTTAGATAATTTGCAAAGATTTGTTTCTTTGTACAAACAGTATAGCATAGTGATTCAAAAGAATCAAGCACTTTTCCCGTCCATTTTGCACGTTTTATTGCACACAATGCACGTTTCTTACGTGTCGAAAGGTCCTTTCAGGCCCGGTGCGAACGGAAGAATCCCCGAAAAACAAACCGGCCGCAAGGTTTCCCTTGCGGCCGTCTATAAACTTCGGTCGTTTCCGATCAGTTCATAAGTTTAACAGGGTTGAGCTTAACGCCCGGTCCCATAGTAGAAGCGATCGTAACGCTCTTAAGGTACTGACCCTTAACAGCCGAAGGCTTAGCCTTGATGATCGCATCCATAACTGCCTGGAAGTTATCTGCTAACTGCTCCTCAGTGAAAGATACCTTACCAACCGGAACATGTACGATGTTGGACTTGTCCAGACGGTACTCGATCTTACCTGCTTTGATTTCATTGACCGCCTTGGTGATATCCATGGTTACGGTACCGGCCTTCGGGTTCGGCATGAGACCCTTCGGTCCGAGTACACGGCCCAAACGACCTACAACACCCATCATGTTCGGTGTAGCAACTACTACGTCGAAATCAAGCCATCCTTCGTTCTGGATCTTCGGAATAAGTTCCTCAGCTCCTACGTAATCTGCGCCAGCTGCAGTAGCCTCGTCAGCCTTGTCGCCCTTAGCGAATACAAGGATACGAACCGTCTTACCGGTTCCGTGAGGGAGTACAACAGCGCCACGGATCTGCTGATCTGCGTGACGTCCGTCACAACCTGTACGAACATGGATCTCTACCGTCTCGTCAAACTTAGCGGTAGATGCCTTCTTAACCAATGCGATCGCGTCGGCTACATCATACTGTGCAGTACGGTCTACCAGTTTTGCAGCCTCAATGTATTTCTTTCCTCTTTTCATGATGAAAACCTCCTAGTGGTATTTGCGGGAATATCCCTCCCACGTGTCATTATTCTGTATGTTATTCCTCTACTGTGATGCCCATGCTGCGCGCGGTACCTGCGATCATGCTCATCGCTGCTTCAACACTTGCTGCATTCAGATCCGGCATCTTAAGCTCAGCGATCTTCTGAAGCTCTGCCTTGGAGATCTTAGCAACCTTGATCTTGTTGGACTTAGCGGAACCGGACTCGATCTTACAAGCCTTCTTAAGAAGAACGGCTGCAGGCGGAGTCTTTGTGATGAAGCTGAAGCTTCTGTCCGCATAAACGGTAATAACTACAGGAATGATCATGCCTGCCTGATCGGCGGTTCTGGCGTTAAATTCCTTTGTGAACTGCACGATGTTGACACCATGCTGACCCAGAGCAGGACCTACGGGCGGAGCCGGGGTAGCCTTTGCTGCGGGGATCTGTAACTTAATGTAACCTGTAACTTTCTTTGCCATAGTGGCACCTCCTGAATAAAATGTGGTGATTGCGGGAATGTCCCTCCCACGGGGCGGTCAAAAAGAATGCCCCATTAAAGTTTCTTTACATCTGTAAAGCTAAGCTCGACAGCGGTTTCGCGGCCGAACATTTCAACATTGATCGTAATACGCTGTTTTCCGGTATTGATGCTCTTGATATCGCTTACGGTATCAGCCCAAGGTCCGGCGATAACGCGTACCATGTCGCCGACTTCGAACGGCACAGTCGTATCCGGCGGATACATACCGAGTTTTGCAACTTCCTCTTCCGAAAGGGGAACGGGCTTCGAGCCCGGGCCGACAAATCCGGTAACGCCTCGAGTGTTGCGAACCACGTACCAGGTATCGTCGTTCATGCACATATGAAGCAATACATAGCCTGGGAAGATCTTCCTCTGGACCTGACGCTTCTCTCCGTTCTTCAATTCGAACTCAGTCATCATCGGAACCTGAACATCCAGGATCTGATCCTGCAGGTTACGGTTCTCTATCGTCTTCTCGATGTCGACTTTGACTTTATTCTCATATCCGGAGTACGTATGAACCACATACCAATGCGGTTTTCCGTCATAATTTGCCATACTTACCGTCCCTCACTATCAAGAAAATACATAAATAATGAACTTGAACGCAGCGTCGGCAACAAAAATGATAGCGCCAACGACCGCCGATACGGAAATAACGGCTACGGTCTCCTTCGCTACGTCTTCTTTTTTCGGCCAAAGGATCTTGGAAAACTCTGTTTTTACGCCTTTGAAGAAGCCTTTCTTCATAACTACTCCAATCTTCTGTTTCAAACAGACGGGTTCGTGGTCAATGATGACTACTTTGTTTCCTTGTGCATCGTGTGTTTCTTACAGAATTTGCAATACTTCTTGGTTTCCATACGTTCCGGATGAGTCTTCTTATCCTTCATCAGGTTGTAGTTACGCTGTTTGCACTCTGTACACTCCAGTGTGATCTTAACGCGCATGATCTCCACCTCCATTAATTGATTTAGGTGGTCCAAGTGTCAAAGGACAGGGCTCTTATCCGGGGAAAAAGCACTTTCCATCGACACCCGAACCGTTAGCAGCATATCAGCTCTTTTTCTAGTGTTTATCTACGTTTGATGTACCGATCGCCCGTAAATTTATGCATAAAAAAAAGACCTGATCTCTTCCATATGCCCTAATACTATATCACGCCTCTAAACGAAAGTCAAGCAGATTTTATATTTTTTTCACAGCCGGAAGTACTACATGGTATTTCGGCTGAAATTCACGATAAACCCGAGGATCATGGCCACGACCAGAATGAGTATTCCGATCGCACACATCCTCGCATATTTCTTTCTCTTCTCTTCGTTCTTCCGGTCTGCTACCATGGCACCGGCCCACCGGATCACCGAGTACAGGATCAGCAGGAATATACTCCCGATAAAAACGATAGTCGCTATGTTCCAAAAGTCCATAACATTCCCTCATACGGAAGTGATTTTCGCGGGTGACCGTTTTCGTCCACCCGCGAAATCTTACTTTGAGTTCTATTCTATTTCTGTTTCAGTCTTCGCCCTTCATCTGCCGCTTGTTTTCATACATGCGGACGTCGGCGCGCCGAAAGATGGCACTGTAGTCATCGCCCATGTGCTCGAAGCAGTCTGCCATGCCCGAAGCGACGGACAGCCGGTCAATGGGTGAAATATCGGGGTTCGCATTCAACTCTGCCATACGATCACGCATGCCGCTCAAAAGTTCATAGCGTTGCGTATAGTCATCGTGGACTGCAATGGCAATGAATTCATCGCCGCCGATGCGGAACACCGGGCTGTGCTTAAAGGTATTACAGATAAGTTTACAACATTTGCGGATGTACTCATCTCCCGCTTCATGGCCCAAGGCGTCATTTACCTGCTTCAGGTAGTTGATATCGAAGCAGACTACCGCAAACGGATCGAAATCACCGGAAAGCATCGTGGACTCCAGCTGCTTCACATAACGGTCGTAGGCCGTACGGTTCTTAACAAACGTCAGGGAGTCTTTTTCCATCAGCATGGAAAGCTTAGCATTCAGCGCGGTGAGCTGCATATTACGCCGATACGATACCAGTGCGCGGTTGAAACGGTTCTGGCACTGCTGGAAGTATTTTTCCGGGATCCAGTTGATCCGGTCGGCTATGGCTATGTAGCCGCAGACGAAGCTCTCATAGAAGATCGGGATAAAGAAGTATACCCGGTTCTTTCCGATGGACGGATCATCCGGGAACAGCTGCGAGGTAGGGATGACGCCCGCCTCGATTGGCTTGCTGTCCCGTTTCGCAACGATAGTGTCCATCACATCCGAAAAACGGTACTTCGGGTGCTCCACCAGCTCCGTCAGGGAGAAATCCACGATGTGCGGATCCAGCATAATATAGAAGGTATCGCCCTCCTGCCCATTCGAAAAATGGTACAGACGACGCAGTTTCACCTTCATGTCTTCGTAATCCGCAGCCTGGATAATGTCATTTTCCATCGCGTGGAAACGGCCGTCGGTCACGTCGAAGATCATGGACTTTCGGGGGTTGTTGCGTCCCAGCATCCGGCGCCGTTCGTCATCGTTGCGGCAGTTCGTGCAACCGCAGCTCTCACCGGGACGGAAACGGCAGTTCACCAACAGTTCCTTAGGTGCTTCCCTGCCCTCAAAGATTGCAGTCAGTACCTCTACGGTCTTCTCACCGACCTCGTTGTAGCACTGGTCCACGGTAGCAATGGAAGGGTAGAAACTCTGGCTCTCCTCAGTGTAGTCAAATCCGGTCACGATGACTCTGTCCATCGGCACTCCATTGTCCGAAAGAACATAACTGATGGTCTCCGCCAGCTGGTCATTCGCGCAGACGAAAGCATCCGGGAGTTTATCCCCTCTGCTGATGCGGTTCGCGAATTCATACAGGATCTGTCCCACTTCCCAGTTGGAATAGTAGACGTTCGAATCGGAAAATGTCAGTCCGTGCGCATACATGGAGTCCTTCAGGGCAATGAGGCGGTTGTTGGAGTCTTCGTTTTCCCGGGAACCCGCGATGAACATGATGTCGCGGGCACCGTGTACCTCGATGATATGGTCACAGAGCTGGCGCATGCCGGTATAGTTATTGATGCCGATATAATAGAAGCCCGGATGTTGCATACCGATGATGATGACTGGGATTCCGGAGTTCTCCAGGCGTTCCAGGAGGTGGTTGATCACCTCCGTAAAATTCAGTCCGGGCACGAACATAATGGCCGCATCGAATGTCTTCAGATCCGGCAGGTCATAGATCGCGCACAGGCTTTTTAACTCCACATCGGTGGAGGAATAGATTCCGTAACTTACAAATACATAATAGTCGATCGACTCCGCCGGCGTATTCTCAGACAGTCCTGTAAGATATCTCTGAACATTTTCGGCATTCCATCCGTTGACAAATACAGCTACTTTTTTCTTTCTTGTCTCCCGGGTCTCCATAGGCTTCCCCCTTAGTGTCTCTGTGATCCTCTTCTCAATTGACGTTCTGCTAAGCTTCTGTAATATATTATACTACAAAATAGCAGAAAATGCACGAATTTTCCCAAAAAAGCCACAGACTGTTATGAGCGCGGCTCGATCCACTCCAGCCCCAGGTCCTTATCATATGGAAAATCCACCAGCAGACGTGTGCGGATCATGACTTCACCGTCGGGTCCGCGGTCCGCCGCGCTTCGCTCGGCGGCGTTTTCGATGATGCGGATCCGTCCCCGCTTCACGCACCGATAGCGGCGGAACTCGCCGCGGACGTGAAAGATGCCCATGTAACCCAGAAAAGTCAGATACACCAGCAACATGACCGCGTAATAACAAATGTATCCCCAACCTGCGTCTGCGCGGACCGCCTGAACGATGCGTACACTCATCCAGACCGCCATTCCGGCCGATACCAGGCAGAAAAGCCCCATAACGAGAGTCTGCCGTAGGTATTTCTTTTTCAGGTAGTTTGCCTCCTGCGGGCTCGCTTCTCTCCCGTCCATGGACTGCCTCCTCTCCGTTCATAAACCACATCGTCCGGAAACAAAAGCCGCAGGGATCGCCGTCAAAAGCGGCGACCGGCTGCGGCTTTATATCGCGCGAACGGCTTACAGTGCTTCCGTTGCTTTCTTTTCGATCGCGAGGCCCTTGCGATAGCGCTCGGTATATGCGGCAAAGCCTGCGGTACCATTCGGATCCGCCTCGCAGGTCTTCTTCGTAACATCCGCGAAGATCTCCTGCTCCAGATAATCGGAAAGGCTCTGGCCGTCCTTCTTACATACGGTGTAATCAGCAAGAAGAGCGATACCATACGCGCCGCCCTCGCCGGCCGTTCCCTGCATAACGGAAACAGGTGCGTCGATGGCATCCGCCAGGATCTGCTGACCCACGCCCTCGGTCTTAAACAGACCGCCGTGTCCGAGTACGCTGGTTATGCGTACCTGCTCCTCTTTCAGGATATCCAGGCCCATCTTCAGGGTAGCCAGAGATGCGTACAGGTGGGTGCGCATGAAATTGGCCAATGTAAACTTAGCATCCGGTGTGCGGACGAACAACGGGCGTCCCTGCTCCATGTCCGTTACATGCTCGCCGGAGAAATAGTTATATGCCAGAAGGCCGCCGCAGTCGGCGTCGCCTTCCATCGCCTTGCGGTACAGGCTTCCGTAGAGTTCATCCGCGGACAATGCATGGCCCGTCAGCTTCGCGAACTCACCGAAGAGGCCGACCCAGGCGTTTAAGTCGGAAGTACAGTTGTTGCAGTGCACCATCGCAACAGTATCACCGGACGGCGTCGTTACGAGGTCGATCTCGGAGTGCACCTTCTTGAGATCCTGCTCCAGAACGACCATAGCGAAAACGGAGGTTCCCGCGGAAACATTGGCCGTGGTCGGACGAACGGAATTCGTAGCGACCATACCGGTGCCGGCATCGCCCTCCGGAGGGCAGAATACCGCGCCCGCCTGGAGGGTTCCGGTCGGATCCAGAAGCGCTGCGCCTTCCTTTGTCAGGGTTCCCGCGTTCTCACCGGCGCACAGCACCTTCGGAAGCAGGGATGCAATGGGCTGCGTAAAGCCCTTCGCCTGCGCGAGTTTATCAAAGGTAGCCATCAGATCCGTGCGGTAATCGCAGGTCGCGGAGTCGATCGGGAACACGCCCGAAGCCGCGCCGACGCCCAGAACCTTCTGTCCGGTCAGCATATAGTGAACATAGCCGTCCAGATCCGTCATGAAGCGGATGTCCTTCGTGTGTGTCTCACCGTTTAAGATGGCCTGCCAGAGGTGGGCAATGCTCCACCGCTGCGGGATCGGATACGCAAACGCTTCCGTAAGTTGAGCGGAAGCCTCCTGCGTCATCGTATTTCTCCAGGTGCGGAACGGCGCCAGAAGTTTGTCGTTTTCATCAAAGACCAGATAGCCGTGCATCATGGCGCTGATGCCGATACCTGCGAGCTTCTTGATGGTCACGCCGTACTGCTTCTGCACATCCTTATTCAGGTCAGCATAGGCGCTCTGCATGCCCTGCCAAACATCCTCTAAGGTGTAGGTCCAAACGCCGTTTTCCAGGCGGTTCTCCCACTCGTGGCTGCCCGATGCGATGGGTGCCTTATCCTCGCCTAAAAGCACCGCCTTGATACGGGTGGAACCAAGTTCGATACCGAGGCGGCCCTGGCCGGCCTCGATCCATTCTCTACTGTTCATACTATGTCTCCTGTCTTAGTAATAGATTTACATTTTTGAAGATCACTCCGTAAAGCAACCTTTGATGGTCTCGTATTCGCCGCCTTCGATGCTGCCGTCCGGCAGTCTGCGGAAGCAGCTCATAAATCTCCAGGCGTTTTCGCAGGTATGCTCCCGACATTCATGTCCCTGGCCGCTGACGCTGGCGAGCGCGTTGTAGCACTTACCGTCCTCTCGCTTAAACAGTTCGATCGTAAGTGTCGCCTTGCGCGCGGGATCGAAGGTCTTCACGGCTTCGTCCCCGTTTACGCCCCAAATCTTATTTTCCCAGTTCTCTTTCTCTTCCAACGTAACGTCGTCGGTCTTCACCGCGCCGTTCAATTTCAGGATGTACTGGATGCGGTCCAGACACTTCTGCGCCTGGAACGGCAGCTCCGGAAGCGGCGTCTCCTCTCCGCCCGCATAGAAGCAAGGCACCGGAACGGTCGTGTTCAGTTCGTACGGGGAAGGCTGGCCGAACACATTGATGCCCATCTCAAACGTCGCGTCCATGGGCGCAGCCGCCGCCAGATACGACGGGTGCTCCGCGATGAAATCCCAGCTCTTGCAGCCGCCCATCGAGAAACCGCTGCAGTAGATCCGCGTGGTGTCGATCTTATATTTCTTCTTCAGACGCTCGATCAGCTCGGTCATCTCCGTCGCCGTGCTGTTTAAGTGATGCTCGATCGAAACCAGCAGGAAGTTATGTCTGTGGGCAATGTTTGCCCAACCGGAAATATACGAAATGTAGAACGCGCTGTCACCGCCGCCGTGGAAAGCGATAAGCAGGGGCGCCGGGCCGTTGTCGAAGATGCCCTTATTGTAGAATGCGAAGTAACCTACGCGATGCTCGGCCGTTCCTTTATCGTCGCCGTTGTTATCCTTCGACGTCGGAAGCGTCTCGCTGCCGGACTCGATCACCATACCCTCTGCCTCGAGGTCCGGATCCAGTTCGAGCTCGCCCAGCATTCTCCGGAACTTCCTGGAAAATGCGTAGAAATCGGCGGAAACATCCTGCTTGTCTTCGATTCGGAGATATTTCACCTTCTCCTTCAGGACTGCATTGACCTCGTCGGAATTACCGACCGAGATCACGGGAATATCGTCCGCCTGCACGTCCGGGATCACCGAAAGGCGCTCCAGGATGCAGGTGACAGCCGCGCTGTCCGCTCCGTCGAACCACAGGCCATGGCCCTTGAAATGTTTCAGATAGTTCTTTGCGATAAAATCGGCGGAAACTCCGTAACCGTACAGGTTCGTGCGGAACAGAGCGCCGCGGATATGATAGTCATCCAGCTGATGCGTGAAGCGGTTCCAGCATTCTGCCACGCCGTCCTTGTAGTACTGGTTGATGCGTGAATTCTCCAGGATCTCGTCAAAGATCTTCGGATCTGCGTCCTTCCAGCCGTTCGCGGACGTCGGGTAGATATAAACGACGCTCGTCGCGAAATCCTGCGCCAGCTTGAAGAAGCCCTGTTCCTTCGCGAAACGCTCCGCCTCGTCGAAACCGAACTTCGTCTCGGTAAACACGAGCAGATACGGCGCGATAAAACCGTAATTCAGCAATTTGTCGTCTTTGTCGTTCTCCGGCACATAGCACACAGCGCTGAAGCGCTCAAAGACATGTTCCCAGCAAGCACCGCTCGCCGTTCTCACAACATTCGGCATTTCCTTCATATGAAATTGACTCCCTTTCTCAAAATGGTAGTATCCAAACAGATATTACTATTTTAATATAAGGGAGTCAAATATACAAGTGGAAATCGCGGTTTTCGCGAAATCTTCACTGATGTTTTGTGCACAAAAATGTGACAGTGGGGACGGTTCTTTTTGTCACGGTGACAAAAAGAACCGTCCCCCGTGTCACACAAGTCACGCTTTATGCGCCGGCCTGCGCCTGCATCTCCAGCTGCGCCTTTACCAGGCGGTAGTAGATGCCCTTCTTCGCCACGAGTTCTTCGTGGGTTCCGATCTCAGCGATCGTGTGGTCGTCGATGACCAGAAGGCGATCCGCGTTCTTCAGCGTGGACAGACGGTGCGCGATGGCAAATGTCGTCCGGCCTTCCGTCAGACGCTCCAGCGCCTGTTGGATCAGGAACTCGCTCTCGGTATCCAGACTCGCCGTCGCCTCATCCAGGATGAGCAGGCGCGGCTGCTTCAGGATGGCGCGGGCGATCGCGATACGCTGGCGCTCGCCGCCGGAGAGGGTCATACCCTTCTCACCGACATAGGTGTTGTAGCCATCCGGCATCTTCGAGATGAAATCGTGCGCATTGGCCAGTTTCGCTGCACGAACGACCTCTTCGTAGGTCGCGTCCGGCTTCGCAAAACGAATGTTGCTCAATATGGTTCCGGTAAACAGGAAGGTCTCCTGCAGAACGACGCCCAGCTGTGCGTGGTAATAATCATTCTGGATCTCCTTCAGCGGAATGCCGTCGATGAACAGTTCGCCGTCATCGATCTCATACAGACGCATCAGGAGGTTGATGAGGGTGGATTTACCGGCGCCCGAAGGACCGACGATACCGATCATCTCTCCTTTCTTCACCTTCAGATTGATGTCCTCGAGCACGGGCTCATAGGATTTATAACCGAAGGATGCGTGGCGGAATTCCACCTCGCCGTCGATGTCGTGTGCGACTGCGTTAGCGTCGTCACGGATACGCGCTTCCTGCATCATGACGTCGTTGATACGCTCCATACTTTCAACCAGGCCCGTAAGTTCACGCGGCATCGACGTCATCCACTGGATGTACTGATACAGCATGTTCGTGTACGTTACGAACTTAAAGAGGTCGCCGGCCGACATGTGTTCATCGAGCACCTGCATGCCGCCGTACAGAAGTACGAAGAAAATACCGAAGCCCATGATGAACTGGATGAGCGGGTTGAAGAGCGACCAGAAGCGCTCGTTACTGAACGATACTTTGGCGAACTCATCCGCCAGATCGTCGAATTTCTCCTTCTCTTTAGCTTCTTTTCCATAGGTCTTCACGACACGCATACCGGAGATGACGTCCTGCAGATTGCTGCTGACATCGTCCATCTTCATCCACTGCAGATGGTATCTGCGGTGAATGTTCTTACGGAATTTCAGCGTGAACCAGACGCCGAAGGGCGCGCTGGAAAATGCGAGCAGGGCCAGCTTCCAGTTCATGGCCAGCATGAAAATGACATCCAGCCCGAAAATGAATGCCACCGTAAACAGGTTGCAGAACGTATGCTGCATGAAATCCCGGATATTGCCCGTGTCGTAAACGACACGATCCATCAACTCGCCGGGTCGGCGATCGTTGATGAACTGCACGGACAAGGACTGCAGTTTGTCAAACATTTTCTTACGCACATCCTTCGCGATCTGCGCGCCCAATAACGTACAGAGGTATGTCTTGAGCACATTGATCACGACGATGCCTGCGCCGAGGATGAACATCGCAGTCAGGAAGAAAAGCGCCTTTCCCATGGTCCCGTCTTCACTCTTAAAAACGTCATCGATCAACTTGCCCTGCAAATGCGGGTTCAAAAGCGTCACGACCGAGGCCAGGATCATTACGAATGTGATCCGCACGATCTGCCATTTGTACGGCGTTACCATCTCCTTGAAATCGTGGATGAAACCGCCTTTTTTGTCACACTTCGGGCACTGGCCGGACTCCGTGAGCGCACGTCCGCACTTCGGACATACGGTCTCGCGTTCGTGGCTCTCCACCTTCTCGGTGCGCCCCTTACTCAAAATGTTGATACCACGCGCCATGTAAGCAAACCGTGTCCGGTGCTTCGCGGAATAGCGCACAATGAAATGCTGCGCGCCGTCGATCGTCGTAACGAGCATACCGCCGCCGATGGTCACCTCGGCCTTCGTATGCTTCATCTCGCTGATCGTATAGGTCGCCGCGACCTTCGATCCGCGCAGGACGAACACACGTTTGCTGCTCACCGCCAGATACCCGTCTGTGATCCAGCTGCGGTCCTCCTGCGAGACGTCATACGGCACGCAATAATATAACTCCTCCCCTTTCTCTAAGGGCAATGCACTTAGAGCGGGGATATCGTATTTTAGCTCCATATAAACTCCTTTTTTCTGTATATGATACTACGGATTTCTCCGCGCTTCGCGCTCTCGAAATCCTACAAACATTCGCCATACATTTCGCTTTCCTTCGGAAACCGGTATGGCTCATGTTTGTTCGGCTCTCAAGGTCCGTCCTGCGTATGCATGCATACGCGTCCGGTACTTTTCGAGCCTTGTATCATGTCACATAAACAGGTCTAACCTTCTCTGTTCTTTCTGTGTCAGTTTGGTCACGTCGCGGATCTCGAAGCGGTTTTCGTCGAGGTCGGTGATCAGGAGGCGAGTCTCAGACAAACGTACCACGGCGCTGGCGCCCATGTTGATGGCAAATTTGCATTCGCCGGCGTCCGTCATTACGTGGAAATACGCATAGCCGTACTCATCCTTGATGCTGAAGATCTTCGTGATCTGCGGTGTGAAGTAATACAAGGCCAGCTGTTCGTGGATGAGGTCCTGTGTCTCTTTCGACATCGCGGAAAGTTCCTCGATCACACCGATCTCGCGGTCCTTATCGTTATGGTCACGGACGGAGATGTAGCGCTCCGGGTCAGTGAACGGGAAGAGGCGCAGCACCTTCACGCGCGCATACTCTTTCCCATCGCTCTTCATGCTCAGGAAACCGCCCTCCGTCTTTGTAAATTGTACGTTGTCGTTGGAAAGGATCCGCGTTGTGATCATCTGATCCACGGCCTCCTGCGACACGCCGACATTTTTTCTGTCATTTATCTCTTTACTCATTTTATCCTCCAAGCGTTACTCCTGCTCCAGTTCCTTAAGCGCCAGGGACTGGGTCTGTAACGTACTTAATTTGTGGTAAATTCCGCCGAGTGCGTCCAGTTCTTCGCGGCTTCCCTCTTCCTCGATGCGCCCGTTCTCGATAACGATCAGGTGCTTCGCATCACGCAACGTCGACAAACGGTGCGCGATGGAGAGCGTCGTTCTGCCCTGGATCAAACGGTTCAGCGAGTTCTGGATGATCTTCTCCGTCTCGGTATCCACGCTGGCGGTCGCCTCATCCAGGATCAGGATCTGCGGGTTCGCGACGATGGCGCGGGCAATGGAAATACGCTGGCGCTCACCGCCGGAAAGCTGACGGCCTGCGGAACCGATGATGGTGTCGTAACCGTCCGGCATCTTCGAAATGAAATCATGCGCTCCGGCCAGTTTCGCCGCGTCGATGACCTCTAAGCGGGACACGCCCTCACGGGCATAGGCGATATTGTCCAGAACGGAACCCATGAAGATATAGGTTTCCTGGGAAACCATGGCAATGTTGCGCCGCAAGTCCTTAAACGAAAGCTTCTTAACGTTGATGCCGTCGATCTCGATGCTTCCGTCATCCACGTCGTACAAACGGGATAACAGGGAAACGAGGGTGGTCTTTCCGGCGCCGGAACGACCCACGATGCCCAGCATCTCACCGGGCTGAACGTGCAGGTTGATCTTCTTTAAGATCGGGCGGTTCGCGTCGTATCCGAAACTCATGTCGCGGATCACTATCTCACCACGCGGGTTCGTAAGCGGGATCGGGTTCGCATCCTCACGAACTTCCGGCACCGCATCGATGATCTCGAACATACGCTGCGCCGCATTGATCGAATCCGACCAGCTGCGGAACATCCATGAGAAGGACTGCAGCGGACCGTTCATCTGGCCGACATAGCCGACGAAGGTGATCAGGTCGCCGTAGCTCATACTCTTTACATTCAGGACCATGAACGAACCCAGGACCCATACCCAGATACTGGATACCTGCTGGATCAATTCGTATAAAAGTGTAAAACGGTTGTTGTATTTGACGATACGTACTTCTGCGTCACGCAGGTACTCGTTCGGTGACTCGAAACGTGACGTCTCGGGCTCTTCCTGTCCGAAGGCACGAACGACACGCGCGCCGGTCAGGTTATCATTGACCCGGCTGTTGACGGAACTCTCCGCACGGTGACGGCGTCCGTTCAGAATCCACAGACCCGGCTTCAGTTTCACCGACAGGATGACCAGAAGCGGCAACAGGATCGACGCAACGATCGACATCTGCCAGTTCATGCGGTAAATGACCACGAAGGTGATGATGATCGAGATCGAATTCACGATCAGTCCCGGAGCGCCGTCCAGGAAGAAGCCGCTGATACGCTCGGCGTCACGCAGGCAGCGTGTCATCAGCGTACCGGTCTGCTTCGATGTGTAAAAGCGCATGGAGAGTTTCTCCATGGAGGCAAATACATCCTTCTTCATGGTCAGGACCGACCGCACAACGATGAACGAGGACACGATGCCATGCACCATGCTGTTCAACATATTGAGTAATCGGGAACCGAGCAATGTGATGACCAGTGCGATCAAAACCATTGTATGCTTGCCGGAAAGTCCCAGAAAATCAAAGATCGGAACTTCCTTCTTCTCGAGCACCTGACCGTACAGGATCGAACCGGTGAAATACGGCCAGATCAGGCCGATGGCTGCCGACAGGCCGAAGCCAGCGAACATGATGATAAGCGCCAGTTTATACTTCGTGAAATACTTCAGAGCACGCACGAAGATCGACTTTTTGCTCATGCAGTTCGGACAGATCTTCCGCTTCGGATCCGGATATTTCGTATGACAGATCGGGCAGAACAGATCAGGATCTTCCTCTTGATCTTCTTTTTTCTTCAGCGCCTGCTCCGGGTTTTCATAGACTTTGAGCAGGTGGTTCATGGTTCCCATGTACAGATTGGTAAATGCGCAGATCTGCACGGACTCGCCGCCGATCGTAGCTACCAGCAGATTCGTCGCCACCTGGTGCTCCATCCTAAGGTCGCTGATCTTCTCGCGATCCCAGACCGCCACCTTTACGTCAGATTCGACCGGCGTCTGCTCGATCTTCTTTTTCTTCTTTTTCGGTGCATAGCCCTTAAAAACGCGCACTTCTTCCACGCGTTTGTCATAGAGGGCCAGCGCCAGTTTGGTTTTTGTTAATACCAAATACCCGTCCAGATACTCCGCCTCAAAGGATAAGTCTAAGGGGCTCGATGCTAAGATCTCATCAGCCTCGATCCCACTTACCTTTAAGGCGTCTGCCACCTTCGGGGTTATCTTTTCCTCTATCATTTTCTCCTCCTGCATACAGATCCGCTCGGGATCCGATGCCTCTTCCAATACTATAATTCACCAGGTACACTTCCTGTACGCCTTTTTTGAGTAACTGAGAAACGCATACATGGGCGGTACTTCCGGTGGTAAAAATATCATCCAGTAATATCACACGGCGATATCCCGCCGCGCGTTTGGTCGCGGAAAATGCTCCTTGCAGATTATCCAGCCGCTCCTGCAATCCGAGCTTCTTTTGCGCCACCGTCTTCTTCACCCGGATCAGAGCCTTCGGATCCACGGGGATCCCCAATCTCTTTCCGAGTTTCTTCGCCAAGACCTCCGCCTGGTTATAACCTCGCTCCCGCTTCTTACTTTTATGCACGGGTACCGGCAGGATCACCTCTGCCTGCCAGTTTTGGATTTGTGCTCCGTAACGGGAAACCATCTCTTCGGTCAGAAAATCTGCAAACTCCCGGCCGTTCTCATACTTCAATTTCCACAACAGGTGCGCTGCGGCTTCACAGGTATAGTCCATCAGCGCGATGCCCTGTATGAAATTTCGGTTTTTCGTCCGGCATTCCGGGCAGAATTCATCCTCCTTCCGGATCAGCATGGCTCCGCATTTATAGCACGTCGCCCCGCTGACGAAGCGGATCTTCGGATAGCAGGTGTTGCAGCACAGACCATTGTGGAGATTCCCATTTTTCGACACAATGTCGAAACAGACCGGACACCGTCTGGGCCAGATCAGCTGCATCACAGCCTCTCCGATCCGCTTCGGCCATCGCTTTCGGTCTATGTTTCTTTCATCTGTCATATAAGCTTGTTTTTTCTCCCGCCAGGTCCGGTTCTGCTCCTGTTTCTGTCCGCATTTTCCGGTTACAAGACTTCTGCGAGCCGTTCTTGCAGCCCACTGTAGCGCATCATTTGCCGTTCATTCCGTATCATACCGCGAAACGTCTCCACGCTACCGACCACAGTCACGCAGCTTCGGGCACGCGTAACGGCCGTGTAGAGCAGGTTTCGGTTCATCAGCATCTGGGGGCCGGATAACAGCGGCAGGATCACTGCCGGATACTCGCTTCCCTGCGATTTGTGGATCGTGACCGCATAGGCCTGATCCAGCTCCTCCAGTTCCGCGTAGGTATACTCCGCGATCCGTCCCTCATCGAACTCGACTTCGACACGCTCGGTAAATAGGTTAATGGTCTTGATGATCCCCAGATCTCCGTTGAAAACGCCCATTCCCTTAGCGATGGGAATGTTGAATTTGCCGCGGACCTCCCACTCCTTCTGGTAGTTGTTGCGGATCTGCATCACCTTATCGCCTTCGCGGAAAATGATGTTGCCCGCCTCTTTTTCCCGCAGGTTTTCGCGGGGAGGGTTTAACGCGTTTTGCAACTCTCGATTCAGGTTTTCAACCCCGAGGACGCCCTTTCGCATAGGAGTCAGGACCTGAATATCCCGCACCGGTGCATGTACATAGTCCGGCAGTTTCTCCCTGAGCAGCGTGATCGTCGCACCGATGATCTGGGCGGCGACGTCCCTCTTAACGAACAGGAAATCCCGACTCTTTGGATCCGGCTCAACATCCTGTCCGCGGTTGATCTTATGTGCATTGATGATAATATCGCTCATGGCGGCCTGGCGGAAGATCTTCGTCAGCTTCACGACCGGAAATCGTTCCGATCCGATGATGTCCCGAAGCACGCACCCCGGTCCGACACTGGGCAGCTGATCTACGTCGCCAACCAGCACGACGTGCATGCCCCGGACTAAGGCCTTCAACAGACCATTCATCAGGAATATATCAACCATACTCATCTCGTCGACGATCACCACATCCTCTTCGAGCGGGGTAAATTCATCCCGTCCGAACTTCATGCCTGCCCCGTCCGGCGCACCGGATACCTCCAGCAGGCGGTGGATCGTCTTTGCTTCATGTCCTGTCGTTTCCGACATTCGTTTTGCCGCGCGACCGGTCGGCGCGGCCAAGGCGATGGTGTGCCCCTTCTTCTGGAAGTACCGTATCATCGCGTTGATGATCGTCGTTTTTCCGGTACCCGGACCACCGGTCACGATGGTCAGTCCATGGGTGATCGCGGTCAATACCGCCAGCCTCTGGTTCTCATCGAGCTCCTTCAGCTGCGTTTCCTCTTCGATCACGCGGTCCAGCTCCGCTTCGATCTGCTCTTTTTTCTCCTTCGTGCGGATCGATGCAGATGCTAAATCGGTCAATTTCCGCGCCACCGCCAGTTCGGTGTAGTAATACGCGGCCAAGTAGATCTCCAGATCATCCTCTTCCTGCCTACTTTCTAAAAGCATCGGCCGCTTCGCAATCACACTCCGCGTCAACATCATGTCGGTCAGGTTCTTTTCGACCAATGTGACATCGACCTGCAGAAGCTCCTGCGCACGCGCCACCAGTTCTCCCTTCGGGAGGTAGGTATGCCCCTCGCCGCCGGCCTCCTGCAACAGATGCGTCACGGCCGCACAGATTCGGAATTCCGAGTCGAACGCCAGCCCCTGGCGCAGGGCGATCGCATCGGCCGTCTTAAAGCCGATGCCGGAAACCTTCTCGACCAGGTCGTACGGGTTCTGCCGAAGGACACTGTATATGTTTTCTTTGTAGATCTCGTAGATACGGACCGCCATGGACGTTCCGATCCCTAAGTTCTGGAGGAAAATGATCGCGTCGCGAAGCTGACGTTTTCCCTGCACCTGCGCGGCGATTTCATAAGCCTTCCCCTGGCTGATGCCCTTAACCTCGGACAGCCGCTCGGGTTCCTCCTCCATGATTCGGAACGTATCCGTTCCGAACTTATCGACGATACGCGCGGCGAGTTTCTCACCGATGCCTTTTATCGCGCCCGATCCTAAGTAATTACGGATCGAGATCACGTCCTGCGGCACCTTTCGCTCATAGGAAGTCACCTTGATCTGCGGGCCGTACATCGGGTGTTCCAGATACTCACCCTCGACCTGCACATAATCGCCGATCTCCGCTAAAGGCATGAGCCCGACGATGGTGTACTCCCCATCCTGCGTCTCGAGGGTCATGACCTTATAGCCGTTTTTTTCATTTTCATAAACCACGTGCCCGATGGCACCCTCGATCGTCATATCACTTAAACCTCTCTATAGTCCGCCGGTCATAAACTACCGGCCGTATCTTAACTGTTCCCGGGGTATTGCAAACGGGAATGTGCCGACAAATTCAGCCGCTACATTATTACATTTTCCCGGTTCAAAAACGTGAATGTGCGGTCAATGTCCCCCTGAAATAAACCGGAGAAGAGGACACGCAAGTTCACAAATTGCGAAAAAAACGTGCTTCCGCACAGGAATAAACTTCCCGAAAAACAGAAGCACGTCAAGCAACCATTATTCGCCCATCTCGTCCAGAAACTCAATGTACTTACCGGTTCCGATGGCTACGGCAGTCATCGGATCCTCGGCAGTAATCGTATTGATCCCGGTCTTTTCTTCGATCAGTTCTTCCAGACCGCGAAGCAACGAGCCGCCGCCGGTCAGGACGATGCCCCGATCGGAAATGTCCGCCGCCAGCTCCGGAGGCGTACGCTCCAGTACCGCATGGACGGCATCCACAATTTGTGTTGCAGGCTCACGAAGGGCCTCCAACGTTTCATCCGAGGTGAACGTCACGGTCTTAGGCAGACCCGTGACCAGGTTTCGTCCCCGCACGTCCATCGTCAGGACATCCTGACGCGGATAGCAGGTTCCGATATTGATCTTGATCTCCTCAGCGGTGCGCTCCCCGATCAGGAGATTGTGCTTCTTTCTCATATAACGAACGATCGCATCATCGAAATCATCGCCCGCAACCTTGATGGAATTACTTACCACCGTGCCTCCGAGGGAAATGACTGCGATATCCGATGTTCCGCCGCCGATATCGACGATCATGTTTCCGCATGCCTTGGAAATATCCACGCCTGCACCGATTGCTGCTGCTAACGGCTCCTCAATGATACGGACGTCGCGCGCGCCGGCTTCGTAGGTCGCGTCCTCGACTGCCTTACGCTCAACTTCCGTGATCTCACTGGGCACACAGATGCAGATACGCGGCTTACGCAGCGTACGTCGACCCGTAGCCTTACGGATAAAATATTTCAACATCTTCTGGGTCGCGATGTAATCGCTGATAACGCCCTGTCTGAGCGGACGAATCGCCACGATATTACCGGGCGTACGTCCGATCATCAAACGCGCATCTTCTCCGATCGCCTTTATCTCGTTCGTTTCGCGGTCAATGGCAACGACCGACGGCTCCTTGAGCACGACGCCCTTACCCTTAACATATACTAAGATACTGGCAGTTCCCAAATCGATGCCGATATCTGAAGATAACATCATAGTTGAATTCCTCCTGATTATAGACTGCAAAACAGTCTATAATGTGCAAAGTACGTCTCGCGCATAGACTGATCAAGCGCTGAAACTCACTTCAAACCCGAAAGGCCACATAACCGGCCTTCCACACGATCGATCAAATTTTAGATCAAACAGTGCCTCTTATAAATTTATCATAAAATGGTATATATGACAAGGAGAAAATACAGATTCTTACTGCCTTTTTCCAAAAAAATATTTCATCCTTTTTTTAGAAAGACTTTATACTTATTTTAGAAACCAATCATATTTAGGACATATTTATCCCTTATCATGTAACCATGAAGCAAGGGAAAGAACTGCTAGGCAGTTTCTCCCGTACCAATTCCCGATGCTTCCCATTCGGAACGAGAGTTCCGATCATGCATGCACAAAGCATCTTATAAGTTTTTTCCTTTTCCTAGCTGCGGGCGGCCTGCCACCGCCCCGTAACTTCGCTTTTAAAACCACAGCCCCCTCCAACTAACTGTGGTTTTTGCCATAGAGTCACGAAAGTGACACTTTTTGTTTTCATTTTCCTATTTCCTTCTTGTTATTTCCACACGGCCGGGTTTCCCCCCATAAGCCGTGTGGTTTTACTATGCGCAGAAATAATAACCCACAAGTAGAAATCTTTACTCACAATGTAGTATTACCACCAAAAACATCTTTTGTTTCCATTCCGGTGGCCACCCATCCACGGTTGCTTACTCCTTACCTTTCTAAAAGCAACCAAAAGCATCTATCTCTTCTCATTTTGGTGGCCGTCACTCTGCAGCAACTCACCTCTTCCCCTTCCAAAAGCAACCAAAACCATCTATTACTTCCCTTCTGGTGGCCGACTATCCTCGGCTAGTCATCCCTTCCCCCTCAAAAACAACCAAAAGCATTTATTTCTTCCCTTTTGGTGGCCTTCACTTCACGGCTGCTCACCTCTTGACTCTTCAAAAGCAACCAAAAACATCTATTACTTCCCTTTTGGTGGCCGTCTATCCCCGGCTAGTCACCTCTTGACTCGCCAAAAGCAACCATAAACATCTATTCTTCTCGTTCTGGTGGCCATCACTCCTCACCTACTCACCCCTCCCCCTCAAAAAAGCAACCATAAGCGCCTATTCTATCTCTTTTGGTTGCCAGCACTTCTCGACTGCTCATTCCTTATCTTTCAAAAAGCAACCAAAAGCGCCTATTCTATCTCTTTTGGTGGTCAGCACTTCTCGACTGTTCATTCCTTATCTTTCAAAAAAGCAACCAAAAGCGCCTATTCTATCTCTTTTGGCTGCCAGCACTTCTCGACTGCTCATTCCTTATCTTTCCAAAAGCAACCAAAACCATCTATTTCTTCCCTTCTGGTGGCCGACTATCCTCGGCTACTCACCTCTTGACTCTTCAAAAGCAACTAAAAACATCTATTCTTTCCCTTTTGGTGGCCGTCTATCCCCGGCTACTCATCCCTTTCCCCTCAAAAGCAACCAAAAGCATCAACCACAACCGCACCCTTAGAAAGGAGACATATCATGCAAATCAAAGAAATCGCACTTGAAATCGAAACTCTCGAAAAGCAACTCCACACTATTTCCATGGAGTTAGAAAAACTGAAAAAACAGCTCCCTGAAAATGGACGTCTCCACGCCCTCCGACATGGTAAAACATACCAGTATTACATACGAACGCCAAAGGACAGGGAGACCGGAAAATACATAAAAAAGCGAGATAGAGCAACTGCTGCGAACCTCGCACAACTCGAATATGATGAGCGTTTGATCGAGCATTTGCATAAAAGAATACGGGATTTGAATATGCTCAACACGCTCTCTTCGGATCCTTTCGAGGCCGCATTCGATCAGATGGCTCCGGGGAAAAAGGAACTGATCGATCCACACTATCTCTCTGATGAAGCCTATCTCAGAAAATGGCGAGACCAAACCTACGCAAAAATGGACTTCGACGAGAAAGCTCCGGAGTACTATACCAGGCAAGGCATACGTGTTCGCTCGAAATCCGAGATCCTGATCGCAGACATTTTAGATGAAATGTCGGTTCCCTTTCTCTATGAAAAGCCCCTGCTTCTAAGTTCAGGCATCTACCACCCCGACTTTACCCTGTTGAATATAAAAGAAAGAAAAGAAGTTTATTGGGAACACTTCGGAATGATGGACGACATGGATTATCGTAACAATGCCTTCAAAAAAATACGGAAATATGAAGCAAGCGGCCTATTCTGTCCCGATTCATTCATCTGGACCATGGAAACCGGGCGCTTCCCGCTGGATACAAAAAATCTTCGTAGAATGGTTAAGGAAATGAAATCAAGTATGGGATATTGATCTCCCCCTAGTCCCCCTAGTGCCACGGCCACCAAACGTACGACATTTGAGGTTCTTGATTGCCTTTTCGGTCAATGGTCCATCACAGCCTGAGGTCTCTGGCCACCAAACTTACGTTATTTGAACATCTTGGTTGCCTCTTCATCCAAAAGCCTTGAACAACCTAAAGTCTACGGCCACCAAATCTACGTTATTTTAGCTTCCTGGTTGCTTTTTCATCCAGAAGCCTTGAACAGCCTAAAGTCTCTGGCCACCAAATCTACAATATTTGGACATCTTGGTTGCTTTTTCGACCGAGAACCCCAACCTACCTAATATCTCCATCCACCAAATCTTCGATATATGAGCTTCTTGGTTGCTTTTTCATCCAAGATTCCCGAACAGCCCAAAGTCTCTGGCCACCAAACCTACGTTATTTTAGCTTCTTGGTCGCTTTTTCATCCAGAAGCCCCGAACAGCCTAAGATAGCAAGACCAGTGACTCGCACTCTTTCCCCTCTTCTGCTCCTATCTTGACAGTATCGAGTCAAAACGCTAAAATAATAACATCGACATTCGGGCTGCAAAGCAACTCGCGGCCCGTAGAACACTAAAGCAAACCAATGATTCATTTCGATCCATTGCAGAAGGAGGTCGCCATGATCGTTGACTATATCGGATGCCAGCACAAGCATTCCGAAGACTTTCACATCAATCGGCCACAAGGGCTGGAGAACCACATCCTGCTCCTCATTAAATCCCCGGCGCTCTTCTCCGTTGACGGCGCCCTCGTTCCGGTACGCAAAAACAGTTTCGTCATCTACAAAGCCGGTACCCCGCACGAATACTGTGCCTACAAAGAGCCTTACATCGACGACTTCATCCACTTCCATTTTGAGGAAGGAGACGAAGAATTCTTTGCGTCCCATAATATGATCTTCGACCGGCCGGTATATGTCGGCTCATTGACCGAATGCTCTGAGATCCTCCGAAACATGTGCTTCGAGTTCTGCACTCCGGGCGAGGACCGCAACGAAGGCCTAAACCTTTACTTCCGCCTGCTGATCCTGAAGCTAGGGCGCGCTCTGCGCGGCGCTTCATTGACCGCATCCGATCTCAACTCGGACCACTTCCAGGCACTGCGCACGATCCGCGAGAAGATCTTCAGCACGCACGCTTTCCACATGTCCATCGATGAAATGGCTCGTGCGGCCAATGTCAGCCGCTCCTATTTTCAGCATTCCTATAAGATGCTCTTCGGCCAGAGTGTCCGCGACGATATTTTGCAGAGCCGGATGTCACATGCGAAACTGCTCCTCTCCTCAACGAGAGTTCCGATCTCTGCCATCGCCGAGCAATGCGGCTACAACAATGACGTCCATTTTATGCGTCAGTTTAAGAATTACACAGGACTGACTCCGACAGAATATAGGAAACAATACAGCGCGTAGAACACGCGCTGTTTTCTTTTTGCAATGTATTTCACAAATCGAAGCACAAAACATCAGTATATATAACACATATGTCTATTGTGAATTGTGTAAAAAAAGAGTATATTTATACCGTGAGTTGAATTCAAAACTTACACGGACAGATGAAATACCTGTACGGACTAAAGTATTTCATTTTCCGCGTTGTCTCAATGGATAGATGGCTCAATCCTTTGATAGAAAGCTGATTTCAACGGTTTCGGTCAGGATCAACCTCCTCGACCGGCTGTGAACCGCAATCCTTCTGCTGCAGGCGGAGGTGCAATCCAACGCGCTACACACGTCCACATCAGGACATTCTAATTCCTTTCTTGCGAGCATCACCGCCCGCGGTTCACACGAATCAAAGCACAAAGCACAGGTTGCAAAAGTTAGATAAAGATGGTAAGTGGCTCCCGAAAGGGAGCTTTTTTTGCGCAAAATGTAGGAGACTTCGGTGCTTTTGGTTGCTTTTCCGCACGAAAGCCCCGAGCAACCTAATCCCTCCAGCCACCAGATCTACGTTATTCAAGCTTCTTGGTTGCTTTTTTATCCAAAAGCTACGAATAGCCGATGGGCCCTGGCCACCAAACCTACTATATTCAAGTTTCTTGGTTGTTTTTTCATCCAAAAGCTACGAATAGCCGATGGGCCCTGGCCACCAAGCCTACTATATTTGAACTTCTTGGTTGCTTTTTCATCCAAAAGCTACGAATAGCCGATGGGCCCTGGCCACCAAACCTACTATATTTGAGCTTCTTGGTTGCTTTTTCATCCAAAAGTCCCGAACAGCCAACAGTCTCCGGCCACCAGATCTACGATATCTATGCTTCCTGGTGGCTTTTCAGGCCGTAACCTCCAAACAGCCCAAGGCCTACAGCCACCAAAAGCAGCCCTCAGCCCCCACCCCCAAAAAAGTAGCCGAGGTCTCGTTATGAGCCCCCGGCTACACTATACATAACAATTCTTTTTCTTCAGTCTTTCCAGGTTCTCCGAAGGAGTAATACCAACATGGGCAGGATCTCCAGTCGGCCGGCGAGCATGTCGAACATCAAAACCGACTTCGAGAGAATGCTCAGCGAGGAATAGTTTCCGGCCGGGCCCACAATGCCGAGGCCGGGGCCGATGTTATTCAGTGTTGCTGCTACGGAAGTGAATGTTTCCGTAAAGTCCATGGTATCCAGCGAAACGATCAGGCAGGATGCAACGAAGACCAGAATATAAGCAACCAGGAAGCGCTCCACCGAGTGGATCACGTTCTTCTCTACCGGGCGACCTTCGAAGTGTACGCGACGCACGCTACGCGGATGAATCGCACGGTCCAATTCATTCTTACAAGACTTGATCAAGAGTACCCAACGCGATACCTTCATACCGCCGCCGGTACTGCCGGCGCAGGCGCCGACGAACATCAAAAGCACCAGGATCGTCTTAGAAAATGTGGGCCACATGTTGAAGTCCGCGGTCGAAAAACCGGTCGTCGTCATGACGGAACTGACCTGGAACGCCGAATGATGCACGGAGTCGCGAACCGAGTCGTACACGCCGCTCGTGTAGATATTGACCGTAATGGCCGTGATCGCCACGAACACGATGATCAGGTAGTAGCGAAGCTCTTCGCATTTGAAAGCCTGCTTCGGCTTCTTCATCAGGAAAAGGAAATACACATTAAAATTCACACCGAACAGGAACATGAAGATCGTGATCGCGGTCTGCTGCCCCATCGCGTAGGCGCCGATGCTCGAATTCAGGATACCGAAGCCTCCGGTGCCGGCCGTCGCAAACGAAAGTGCCAACGAGTCAAAAGGCTTCATGCCCAGGATCAGCAGAGTTCCGATCTCGGCAACCGTTATGAAAATGTAGATGCCGTACAGGATCTGCGCGGTCGAACGGATACGCGGAACCAATTTGCCGACCGATGGGCCGGGGCTCTCCGCCTTCATCAGATACATATCCGAGCCGCCCGTCATTGGCAGGACTGCCAGCAGGAAAACCAGCACGCCCATGCCGCCGATCCAGTGTGTAAACGAACGCCACATCAGGCCCGTCTTACTCATGGCCTCCACATCCTTAAGGATGCTGGCACCGGTCGTGGTGAAGCCGGAAATACTCTCAAACATGGCATCCGCAAAGGAAGGAATCTCGCCGCTGATGATAAACGGCAACGCGCCGACCAGACTCATCAGGATCCACGCGAGCGCAACGGTCACGAAACCCTCACGCGCATAAAACGCCTGTCTGTCCCGCTTGATGTAACGCCCCAGCGTGCCTAAAAGCAGGCTGCCCAGCATCACGATCAGGTACGCTATGCCCTCTTGCTCACGGTAAATGAGTGCCGTCACGCAAGGCAGCGCCATAAACACGCCCTGTAACTGGAGCACGCGGCTGAGTATATAGAATATCATGGGATAATTCATATTAGCCCTCCAGAATGTCCTTCACGTCATGCAGTCCGGTGTGCGTCGTGATAACGATTACCGTGTCACCCACCATGATCTTATCCTGGCCGCCGGGAATCAGGATGGATCCGTTTCGGTTAATGCATGCCAGCAGCAAATTATCCTTCAGTGACAGCTCCGACAGCGGCACATCGACCACAGGCGACGTCTCACGGATCCAGAACTCGAGCGCCTCCGCGCGGTTGTCGACCAGCTGATACAGCGTCTCCACATTACTTCCGAGCGAATTCGACATGGCGCGCACATAGCGCACGATCTCCTCCGCGGTCGTAAACTTCGGGAAAATGATACTTCCCACGTCCAAAGTCTTTATCAATTCATCATAATAGATCCGGTGAATGCGCGTCACGACCTTCGCCTGCGACACCTTGCGCGCGAACATCGAAAGCATGATATTCTCTTCGTCCATATTCGTCATGGAGACGAACGCACTGGCACGGTCGATGCCCTCTTCCTTCAGTACGCTCCGGTCCGCCCCATCGCCGCAGATGATCTGCGCCTCAGGCAGCAGCTCCGACAGTTCGTCCGCCCGCTCCGGATCCCGCTCGATGATCTTCGTCGCGATACCGCTGGACAGCAGTTCCTGCGCCAGATAGTAGGTCGTCGAACCTCCTCCCACGATGAGCGCGTCCTTAACCGCCTTCGTCGCCATGCCCATGGCACGGAAGAACTTCACGATGTTCTTCGGCGTCGCCGCCACGTGGATCACGTCGTTTTCCTTCAGCGTGAAATTACCGCCCGGAATGTGGACCTCGCCATCCCGCTCCACGATACAGATCAGGACGTTGCAGCCTAAGCGCGAGGAAACCTCCTTCAGCTGCAGCCCGACCAGCACATTTTTCGAATCCAGTTTAAAACTCGACAGTTCGACCTTTCCCTTCGCGAACGTCTCTACTGAGATCGCCGACGGAAACTTCAGAAGCCGCGCGATAGCATGCGCCGTCGCAAGCTCGGGGTTAATGGTCATGGACAGACCCAGTTCCTCCTTAATGAAGTCGACCTCGCGATTGTAGACCGGGTTACGCACACGGGCAATGGTGCTGCAGTCGCCGGCCTTCTTCGCGATAAGGCAGCACAGCAAGTTCACCTCATCCGAGTCCGTTACCGCGATCAGCAGATCCGCCTGCTCTACGCCGGCCTCCATCTGCGTCGAGTAACTCGCGCCGTCACCGACAACGCCCATAATATCACACTTATTGGCCAATGCTTCGAGCGACTCCTTTTCATCGTCGATCACGGTCACATTATGCCCTTCCTTCACCAACTGCTCCGTCAGCGCCCCGCCGACATTACCGCAGCCAACTACGATGATCTTCATATGTAAATCTCCCATTAAATAGTCCGTTTTTCGGAAAACGGCTATGTCAATACATATAGCTATTAATTTACATCAACATAATCTTCATCAAACAGCGGTGTTGAGAAATACCGCTCCGCCGTATCCGGAAGGATGGTGACCACCGTCTTACCGGGGCCCAGTTTCTTCGCCAATTGCAGCGCGGCTGCAACATTCGTTCCGCTGGAAATGCCGCACAGGATGCCTTCCATGCGGGCTAAATTCTGTGCTGTGGAGATGGCCTCTTCATCCGTGACAACATAGATATGACTATAGATGTTTTGGTTCAGGATCGGCGGTATCAAACCATCGCCGATACCCATCTGAAGATGTGTACCGATCGTTCCGCCGGCCAGGATGGCTGCATTCTCAGGCTCCACCGCCCAGATCTCGATATCCGGGTTTTGCGCCTTAAGCACTTCCCCGATGCCGGTAAGCGTGCCGCCGGTTCCGATACCTGAGCAAAAACCATGGATCTCACACTCTGCCTGCTCTAAGATCTCCACCCCAGTATGATGCCTATGCGCGCGCGGATTCGCCGGATTTTCGAACTGCTGCGGCACGAAGACATTCGGGTTATCCGCCTTCATTTTCAGAGCTGTCTTCACGCATTCATCGATGCATTCGCCGATGTTTCCGTCATCATGGATCAGAATAACTTCCGCTCCGTAGTGCTCTACCAGTTTGCGGCGCTCCTCGCTAACCGAGTCTGGCATAATGATGACCGTACGCAAGCCCTTCACGGCTCCGACCAATGCCAGACCGATGCCCTGGTTTCCGCTCGTCGGTTCCACGATGATCGTGTCCTTCGTAATAAGGTCTCGTTTCTCTGCGTCACGAATCATGCAGTAAGCCGTCCGCGTCTTGATCGAGCCGCCCACATTCAAGCCTTCAAACTTCACCAGGACCTGTGCGCTGTCCGGCCCCACCATACGATTGAGACGCACCAGCGGCGTGTGGCCGATCGCCTCCAGAATATTGTTTAAAATCATAAAAAACTCCCATTTGCAGCGCTACTCATCAAGCGCCACACATCACAATAAAGCAGGCTTTCGACCCGCTTGTATCATTATAGCAAAAAGAAGCGATATTTGCAAGAAAAGGCGGTGGAACGCGGCAAGCTTTAAGAGATTTGTAAGGAGTCGCAGGCACACGTTTCGGATAGGAATAAAGCAGGGCCACCAAAGCGATGAAAAACAACGTTTCTGGTTGCTTTTCAAACTTCTGCATGCAACCTGCAGGATAGTCGCGGCCACCAAAGCAGCGAAATAAGCTTCATCTGGTTGCTTTTCAAACTTCAGCATGCTACCTGCAGGATAGTCGCGGCCACCAAAACAGCGAATTAAGCTTCATCTGGTTGCTTTTCATAGTCCCCAGGGCTTTCCAAAAGTTTTCACCCACCAAAAAAGGCCTGTGGCGGAACGTTTCTCCGTATGCCACAGGCCATAAACTGTCTAAGTTATATTCTCTACGAAACATTCAAAATATCAGGCTTCCGTCGGCGCAGGCTTCGCTGCCTCTGCCGGTATCACCTTCACGCCCTCTCCTCTATCCGGGAGCTTATATTTCTCCATGTATTCATCGTAGGTACGATTGTAGTTGCTAATATCGTTGTCGCGGATCTTCTGCTGGTATTCGTGCATCTCCAGGCTGTCCTGCGCGATCTCAAGCATACACAGGGCCACGTTCGAGCAGTGGTCGGAGACACGCTCCAGATTCGTCAGGATATCCGAGAGGATAAAGCCCATCTCAATGGTGCATTCATTGCGCTGTAAGCGCTGTACATGGCGTTTTTTGATTGCAGACTTAAGATAGTCCACCGTCTGCTCTAAAGGCTCTACATGAAGCGCTAAAGCGAGGTCGTCGGTTGTAAATGCGGTCAATGTCATGTTCAGTATCTCGAGGACGGCACGCGTCATGGTGTCGAGCTCGACGGTCGCCTCCGCAGAGAAAGCTAGGCCTTTGTCGGCGATCTCCTGCGCGGTCTCCAGGATGTTGACCGCATGGTCGCTGATACGTTCGAAATCACCGATCATGTGCAGCAACTTCGTGACCTCATGGCTGTCCGCCTCGGTCATGTTACGCCCGGACAGTTTTACCAGGTAGGTACCGAGCATATCCTCGTAGTGGTCGACCTCCTCCTCGCCTTCGCGGATCGTATTGCCCACCTTTTCAGTGTAATTCGACAAAAGATCCAGCGAGATAGCCAGTGTATCGCAGGCCAAGACCGCCATGTTGTTCGTCGCTTCGCGGCAACGATCCAGAGCGATGGATGGTGTATCCAGAAGACGTTCGTCCAGGACTTCGATCTTCTCTTCCGACTTTGCATCGGGAACGGTCTTCACCGCCAGAGCGACCAGTTGCTTCGAGAACGGTGCCCACAGGGTCAGTGCAGTCAGTTTAAATGCCGTATGAACCAAAGCGATACCGACAGGTCCTGCCGCTCTACTCAGGAAGGGGATCGAGATCATATTTGAGATCAGAATGTAGATACCCAAAAGAACGACGGCAGCGATCACATTGAAATACAGATGGATCCACGCTGCTCTCTTCGCATTTTTCGTAGCTCCCACAGAGGAGATCATGGCAGTGATACAGGTACCGATGTTCTGGCCCATGACGATAGGGATCGCGGTTCCATACGAGATCGCGCCGGTCGTGGACAATGCCTGCAAAATACCGACGGATGCGCCGGAACTCTGGATGGCCGCCGTGATCGCGGTACCGACAAACAGTCCCAGGAACGGATTGGAAAACTTTACCATCAGGTTTTTGAAGGATTCCATCTCAGCCAGGGGCGCTACCGCGTCAGACATCGCCTCCATGCCGTACAGAAGCACGGAAACGCCGAGCAGGATCAGGCCCAGGTCTTTCTTTTTTCCCTTGCCCAAGAATACGTAGTAAAGCACGCCGATAAATGCCAGGATCGGCATGAAGAACGACGGTTTAAAAAACTGAAGGATCCAGATACTGCTGCCCTCGAACTGGGATGTCGCGAGGATCCAGCTCGTGATCGAAGCGCCCAGGTTCGCGCCCATAATGACGCCAACCGACTGCTGCAGTGTCATGAAACCGGAGTTAACGAAGCCGACGACCATGACCGTTGTAGCCGATGAAGACTGGACTACGATGGTAACGACCAGTCCAAGGAAAAAGCCCTTCACCGTACTGGTCGTAAGTGTCGACCAAACATTCTTCAAACGGCCGCTGGCCTGTTTTTTCAGTGCGTCTCCCATCAGGTTCATTCCAAACAGGAACAGCGCCAGACCGCCCAATAAGCTTAATATGTTATGATAATCCATAAGCCCTCCAAAACTTTCCGGGGTGATTCATGCCCCCTACAATTTGTATATATACTTCACGTAGACAGTATAGACTCCCATTGTAAAAAGCAGAGATAGTATTTGTAAAAACCATGTAAAATGTGACAGTGGGGACGGTTCCTTTTGTCACGGTGACAAAAAGAACCGTCCCCACTGTCACATTATCGGTCGAAGCCTGCCAGCTTCTTATTGTAAAACGAGGAGTTCTTCATGATCTCCTTATCAAAATAGTCCTTTCCAAGTTCCTCATAGAGTGTAGGTTTTGCGGAATACAGATTCGTACCGAGGCCCAGACGGTCTCCTTCGATTATAGCCCCTAAAGCCGCGACCGTGGTCGGATACATATCAATGACCTGATACTGCCGTGCAAAATCGCAAGGGTTCTCGACTGCTGCATTGATCACGGCGATATAGTTTCGGCGGATATAATCCTTTGATGAGTACTCCAGCCTGTCATAATACGCCGTATCCATGGTCGGGTGATCGCCGACGACCACGATAGTGGTGTTCTCATAAAACGGTTGTCCCTGTACCCACTCAACAAAAGCGCTCACCTGGCGGGAAGAACATGCGATAACATTACTATATTTACTGGTATACGTATTTTTACAATATTCGCACTTGTAACCATCGGTGAAATGGGTATCCATAGTCATCAAGGTCAATGCAAATGGTTGATCCGAAGCACTCGCTTCTTTTAGATAGTCCTTAGCGAATTCAAAGACCTTATGGTCTTCAAATCCCCACCATACTCGGTAATCCGCGGGGATCAACCCATTATCATGATAATAACCATAATCCCGAATCTCATAATTGCCATGCGTACGCATAAAAACGTCTGCCGCGGCAAAATAAGCATCCGAACCGATCAAATAACAAAGGTTATATCCTTCACGTTTCAACATATCACCGAGGTTAAATGCTCCGGGAAGATACTCGCTAACACCCTCTTGCATGATAACACTGTCAAAGCCGAAATTGATCGGAATACCGCAGGTCTGACCGACCAGAGAAGCCATGGTCCAGGCGTTCTGAGATACCGGTGTTGGGCCATGCAAAATCTTACTACCTCTGTCTCCGAAATTTTCATATTTAACTGATAACTCGGTCAATTCAGGAATCAAGTTAAACTCGGATACCCCGCCATATTCCGGCGTAGTATAGGAGTTCTCCATCGACTCCAAGTAGATGTAGATCAGGTTTCTCTTCTTCTCGGGAAATGTTACTTTTGCGGTTTTGGGATCCACATAATACTTCTCATAAATACGTGTCGTATCTAAGCGCTGTTTCAAATACGGGATCACATTAAAATGCGAACAGATCACACAAAATGCCGCGATTGGATATGCCAGAATGACGATATTTCGGATTATGATGTACAAAGTTCGGTTCGGTCGAAGTCCTTTAATGAAGATCGCGGCGCAGCCTTTTCCTAATAACCATAGAGCCAGCGAAACAGCCGGAATCATAAGGGCAAGCCACAAATATAAACCTCGAAAATTCGCGATGTCATTACTTGTGATCTGCACATGCATATGGAAAAAAAGAGAAGCCAGATCCGTTTCCGAAAAATTATGCCTCATCCATACCGTAGCAGTAATAAGCGCCGTTCCCAACATAAATGCCAGGTATGTAAACCCTCGGGCCACAAAAAAACGCGTAGGGATCTTTCTGGAAAGATTACCCTTTTTTCGTCTTCTCTTCTCGAGTAAAGTATCGATAACCATCAAAAATGCAAAGGTTAAAACACAAGATGAAAGAAGCAATATACTATAGGCGTTCATGAAAAATATCCTCTTACTAGCTCAAAGGAGCAGAAATGTTCATATACATAATGAACGTAAACAAATGCAAGTATACCACAACAAATATATATTTTCAAGTAAAAAACCCGCTACTCTCAAACTGAGAGTAGCGGGTTTAATTATACCCTTGTGTCAGATCCGTTAGTTCGGATATCTGACATTAATCTTAGCAGTACCAAGATACGTATTCTTATAATATACATCGATCGTATAAAGAGCAACTAAGCCTTTACCCTGTTCAGTACTCTGACCTGTCTGACGGAAGATCAAATGCGTGGAACGATCATCCAGACAAAATCTGAAAACGCCCTTAAATGTTTTTCCTCCAACATTAATATCGCCCTCGAGAGTACTTATTGCAGTTCCGGTTCCTCCGGTAAGAGATATCTTATCACCGCTCTTCTTCTCAACAAATCCACTCGTAAGGTTCTGACCTACACGCATATTGATGGTATACTTAACATCACTGGAATGCGTATCAAAACCTTTGATCGAAACATAATCGCAAACCTGCTCAACATCCTGAAGACGAACTACAGTGACCTGAGACTCACCATTTCCGAGGCCTACAGCAACTGCATCGAATGAAAGACGGATCTTATACTCTGCACCGCCCTTTACGCACTTAACGATACATCCGCCTGCAGAAGAAGCGCTGGTAGATACAGTATCTTTGATCTTCAAGATACCGATTTCACTGACCTCATAGCAATTTGCGTCTGCACCGGATTTTCCGGTAACAGTAGAAATACCAAACAATGTCTTGAGGTTATAAGATTTATAACGAAGAACCAAAAGTTCTGCATCATAATCATTTTCGATCGGATTTGTATCACCGCCACTGATGCTGGTGCCCGGCTTGTTTCTCAAAAAGATGCTCTGATTAACACCGACTTCTCTATCCAAATTCTTATAATTCGCGGTAAGATATACCACATTATCTGATTCAAGCTTATCGGTATTTAATGATAAGCCCAGAGCACGGTTAGACAGAAGAGCCCGTCCGGTACTACCGCCCTTTATTGAATTCGGATTCGATGCAAGGAGCGCTTTTACATTTGCTGCCGTATTATCCTCTTCGTCTAATGCGTTATTAAAGGTAGAAAGGAACACTCCATCAGATTCTTCAGAAACAACATTAACGACATCTTTGTTGACGATATAGATCGAATTACCTACTTGACCGGCATATACCTCGCAATCGGTGAGAAGAGCTTCAACCTGGTTGGTAACGATCTGAGCTTCCTCCTGAACATCCAGATCACGGCTTCCCTTAGCAAACATCTTTGCTGCGGATGCCAACATGCTTAGAAAAGCAGAAATGATCAAAAGCAGGATCACAGATGAAATTAAGAGCTCAATAAGCGTTAAACCTTTGTTATCTTTAATATTGTTCTTATTATTCATAACTGCCTCCTTCCTTACTTCATATAAACCTTACCGGTAGCAACTACGACATGTACATCATAATGCATACCTGGAGATTCACCGCACTCAAAAATGATCTCACTGGCTCCCGGAAAAGGATTCAAGCCACTGTTAGTCATAATCGTAGATTTCACTCCACCTGTCGACTTTGAAAACTGAATGACTAATTCCAATCCAGGGGTGAATGTATAAGACAAACCAGAAGAATATACCTTAACCGGTATCTTCGCGGTACCTATACGATTACGTGTTCCCAGAGCCCCGATTCTAGCATCTACCGTTCCATCGGCATTGCAATTAACGATGAGCTCATACGAATCTTTTACACGCCCCATCGTATCAGAGCGAGCCATTGCAATAGTCTGCTTCAACGTCGTTGCATATGATTTTGCATTTCCCCTAGCAATAATTGAATATGTGATCGATACGACGCCGATTAATACGCCGATGATCGCAACTACAACCATCAACTCAACTAAGGAGAAGCCGGCATTGCGTTTGTTTTTTGCGCCTACTGACATAATTTGTCCCTCCTTACTAATCACCTGTTTCATCAATCATATTCATTCACACGCCAGTTTGAAACTTTTACTGATGTCTTCTTCGAACCACCGCCCGGATTAGCTACATTAAACAGGTTACTCAGAAAGTTCGATGTGGTATCTCTCGGATAGAGAATATCGTCAAACTTTAAGTTCGGAGAAGCTGAATAACTCGTACCCGGAATATACTTCTTAGGATTATCAATATTTGTCGCATCTGCCAACTTAATTGCAGGAACATCTAACTGCCGAAGTTGCTGATAAACATTGGGATCCATCTGGGTCGTTACATACTGCTTCTGAACTGCCATAAGTACTCGGCCGGGAGTGATTACCGTAGAATTGTAGTAATTACCGGACTGAACTTTGATCCTAGCACTTGAGATGAAAAGCGTATTGGTAAAACCATTGAAAGTCTGGCCACTATCCAACTTATGAAGGAATAAGAAAGCTGTATAATTCTGCCCACCGATCGTGGTCGATTGCGATTTTTTAAAATCTTCTCTATACAGGTTCTTTCCTACATTCAGGTTCTGATACTGACTGGTTCCGCTCGAATTCCAAATCGAGAAGTCGCGATACAGACCCTTCGTAACAGTTCCGTCTTCCAGAGCAGAATTGACGCTCAAACCGGTATTCGTCGTAATGTTTGCGGATCCGACAACTCGGGAAGATCCCGAAGTCTGGATGTTTCCGGAAATCTTACATTCGGAAGAAACGATCAAGGTCGCATTGCCAGAAAGTTTTACGCTACCTGTAATGATACAGGTGCCTCCTAAAATATGAAGCACTGAGTCATCTTTCAGAACAACATCACCATTAATGATCGCTGCCTCGGAAATGATATTCAGAGTACTGTTTGCACGCAACTGCATCGCAGTCGAATCTGTAGAAGATTTTCTTCCGCAATACAGATATCCGTAGACATGCGAATTTGTTGCACGCATCTGTGTTTCATCATCCATGGAAAAATCCTGGTCGCACAGAATACTAAAATCGTTGATATCGAGATTATAGCGGCCACCTGAGGAAGCCGTGATCGTGATATCGGTCTTTACATTTGACTCAAAACCATCAACTACGCTGGAAGCAGTTACACCTCTGAGAATGATCGTATTCGGAATAGAATCATCGAGAGAATCATAGGTAATTACAACCTGATCATCCGAAGAATTAGCCTCAGAAGCAGCCATAGGATAAAAAGTAGATGCCGAAAACGTCTTAGTGGTCCTATTAACTTTAGAAGTGTCACCAAGCAAACTTCTAACACCATCCAGATCATCCTTCGAACGAAGAACCGACTGAAGTTCACCCATCGCCATCTCTGCCGTGTAAGTGTTGTCTTTGGCTCTCACGTTATTTTTTTTCATGATCAGGTTTGAATAGGATACGGAGAGCAACGTCGTTCCCAGTATAGCTATAAACATGATCGTAATCACCGCGGTGATCAATGCGGCACCACGGTTATCTTTTCTGATTCGTTTCATACTGTTACCTCCCATATCAATCCTTATTTTGCACAGATCCTTTTAAATGGACCATAGGAGCACCGGTCATAGTAGCGCCGGCTCCCTTATCCATATATATGTACACATCAGCTGCATACATAAAATAATTATTCGATGTATTTGTGTTTACCGAACCACCCTTCGTAACGTCGGCGACGATATTAAAGGTAATATCCTGATAATGAACATGCTGAAAAACAAACTTAACCTCATCCGTATCGTGTTTTGTACGGCCGAAAGACGTAACGCCTCCAATCGGAAGAAGATTACCCGGAATATCCGCATTAGGCATATCATCCCTTAATGTCTTTACACTGTAGCGTTCCAGATTATCCAGAACCGACTGTGCTAAACTGGTCGCTTTCAGCACTCCTCTCGCTTTTGAATTTGCCTGAATTGAACTGGAAAATGCCCGGAATAATGGCCCGATAACGATCGCAAACAAGGCAACCGCCACAACCAGTTCAACCAAGGTGAAACCGCTGTTTTTCTTCTTTCTCTCCACCATACTATCCTCTCCTTTTTTACACATATTCCTGTATATATGTCATCGCCATATACTTAACATGGCGTATTTTCCAAATTCATAAATCTCTTGTATTTTTTCTCGTCTTCTCTTTCCATGGGCGGCGGGAGTTTAGATCCCGCCGCCGGGAAAGAACTAGGTTCGAAATCAGCGAACTGCTTCCGAACTGGTTTCTTCTGCTGTTGTGGCCGGTGTAAGATCGCCGAAGATGCAATCAATACCGACAATATCATCATATTCAACTTTTGTTTCGCCCGTATCCGGATCGGTAGATACGATAGTCTCCGGAACGTAAACACCTGTTTCTTTTACAGTTGCATCGTAGATCTTCTGATATCCGGGAACAGGTATCGGAATGTAAGGAGCCAGTTCTTTGTTATCAATATCTTGGATAGCAAAAGAACTTAAAGTGATATCTCCTTCCAAAGGAAAATCGCCATTTCTCTTCACTTCAATGTTCATGCCGCGAATCATACGCTTCGCATCTTTATTTGCATAAATAACATTGATCATCTCCTTAAGAGTGTCATAATCGCAGATAAACTCAGCAAACGTAGACGCATCCTTCAGAGCAATACGACGCATAGCCTTACTCATCTTGCCGTTAACGACATCGATCTCTTCCGCCTCTTTAACCTCATAGCGGTGAAAATAGATCTTCATCTCTTCTTCGTCGTACAGTTTATGTCTCTGTTCCATATAGTTCAGGAACAGGATGCCATCCTCATACCACTGATCTGCCGGGAATTCTTGCTCTTTTTCGGTTACTTCCTTATCCCATTTGCCCATCTGCCTACGATACATTTCCGCTCTTTGTTGCTTTATTTTCAGTTCGTCGATCTCAGTCTGTAACTTTGTGATCTCGTCTTCTTTCTTCTGGATATCCTCCAACTTCGATTTAAGATAGAACTGATAAGTAATAAATGCGCTCAGGATACCGATCAAAAGTAAAATTACTTTAATATCTCTTTTAGTTACTCTCATGACCTACACCCCCTTACTGAGCTGCTGCCGCCGTGGGCGCTGCTGCCGTTGTCGTTTCTGCAACCGTATCGCCAAAGATAACAGCCGCATCTTTGTATACACAGGTGATGGTCAATTCCAAGAAATGCTCAACCGTCGTAGGTTCGATCGTTGAACCGTTCTCATCGGTCTCGATCACAGGCTCCGTGGTCTCCGCCATCGTATAGAAGGGGATCGTCTCTCCATTCTCATCGATCACATACCCCATCGTCTCAGCTTCTGTCGTGTTTTTTTCACGTTCCTCAACGGTAGAAAGGCCTATGACCTGAATCGTCTTAAACGAACGGAACTGCTGAATGATCTCAGCCGCATCCGCTTTCGTCGCGCAATGGATCTCAAATGCTACTCCTTCTTCCGTTACATGCATCTTAAATGCTTCGAAGCTGGTCGGCATCTTCACTTCCATCTCATCGAGGAAATCCACGAGAAGCTGGTTTGGATTCCGTGTCGTCTTATACATGGTAATGAACTTATCGAATGTGGTCTGTGAATCATTATAGGCAACGATAAGATCATTGATATCTTTGAGCGAATCTCTCTCCACCTTGAGTTCTGCTGCTTCATTGGCCTTCTGGTCATACGTAAAACTGCCATAGAACCACATTGCTACTGCTCCGACGATACCTGCCAGGCAGACTACAACAGGAACCAACATCGAGTCATTCTTAACCTTCTTCGTCTTAAAGACTTCGGGCATCAGGTTCATGGAACCCTTCGTCGCACCGACTGCGGGAAGCATGACTGCACAGGAATCTGCGCCGCCGGTAGGATTATAATTCGCACCGGGCAGAGATGTTACCGACTTAACAGCACTTCCGATCTCGAACGAAAAAAGCTCTCGCATACCACGGAACTCAGCGCCGATACCGGATAGGAAGATCATGTCGATCCGGGCACCCGGTGTCTTCGACATGTAGTAATCGATAACACGAACGATGTTTCCGAGGAGGAAACGAAGAGACTCAGTAACCTCATTACGAATCTTCTCATCCTCAGTCAGGATCTCCTGCTCGCGGGAACTGTCATCCTCCGGAATAACCGTGTTGATCAGCTGCTGGCTCATAAAGAGCTCGTACGCTTTCTGTTCATCCATGGTCTCGTCGTAACGGTACTTATCGATCGAGAGCAACGTCTCGACTGCACTGTTCGCACCATACGCTACAACTCTCTGAAGGTTCAGGACACCATTCTCCAGGATCGTTACATAGGTATTGGTTTCACCTACATGGATGGAGATGCTGGTTCCCTGGGTCTTCATGTCTTTCAGGACCTGGAAGATCGAGTTTCCGGCATAATCGATGGTAACGATCGTGAGGCCCATGGTTCTGGCCAGATCGAAATAGGCTTCGATCATGTCGAGGGGAGCTGCGATGAGCAGCAACTTCAGTTTCTTTTCTTCACTGGATACCGCCTTCTCGAGTACGGTATAGGTCAGGTAGTAGTTAGAGATGTCCATCGGGAAGTAATCCGATGCATTTGCCCGTACCATAGACATGATCTTATCTCTGGATACCAGAGGTAAGAAGACCTCTCTCGTGGCGATCTTACTGGAAGATACCGTAAATACTACCTTCTTCGTTTTGATCTGGTTTGAAGCCAGCTTTGCATGCAATACGTCGATGAATTCATCCGCCTCTTTCACGTAGCCATCTTCGATGGTCCCCTTCGGCGTTTCGAACGTAAAGCTGTTGTAGACTTTAGCGTTCGCTGAGCGATAATCCATCTCGCACACCTTTGTGAGAACGTTTCCGATCTCAATACTTATGACTTTTCCTGCCATACGTAACCTCCATTTTTTGCACCCGCATCCTGCATCGCAAGGCGGTATGCATCATCCTTCTTCGAGGAGTTCCCTCCTCGGGCGCCCGTTACTCGCGGAACATCCCTAAATACCACTCCAGGAAGGTTCCTCCCCAAAGCGCCGCCAACAGGATACCTGCTGACAGATACGGTCCCAGCGCCAATACTCTTCCGGCTTTTGTAACTGCCATCCGGGTCAAATGAATGATGGAACCGATGATGCATCCCAAAAAGAATGCAAGTAAAATGTTTTTAAAGCCGATGAGGAGCCCTGCAGCAGCCATCAGTTTTATATCACCGCCGCCGATGCCGCGACCGCGGGTGATGAGCGAAACCAGTAAGAGCGGAACCGATACGGCGAAGAAGCCGATCACGTACAGAAGCCAGTTCTGATAATCCAGGGCCAATGCACAAAGTCCCAAAGCTCCGATAAAAAGATTAATGCCAAACGGAATCTCGAATGTCCGGAAATCGATCACGGAAAGGACCAACAACGCAGATGCCAGTAAGCAGTACAAAATGGTTACCGGCTGAAGGCCGCATACCCACACCACCAACAGATACAGAAGCATGTTCGTAGCTTCCACGATGGGATACTGCTTCGAGATCGGGTATTTGCAAGTCCGGCACTTTCCTTTGAGTCCGATCCAGGAAAACAGTGGGATCAACTCAAACCAATGAAGCTTCGTCTTACAGTGCGGGCAATGAGAAGGTTCCAATGCGATGCCCTCGCCTCTGGGAATGCGATAGATGCAGACGTTTAAGAAACTTCCGATCAGTAAACCCAACACCCCGGCGATCACAAAGCCTGCAATAAGCAACTGTCCTTCCGACATGCCCACTACCCCCTAATCCTTTTTATACTTTATTATAGCACAGGGGGTATTAAATATCAAACAGAATCTACAATATTTTCGAAAAATTTAATACTTTCAGATGATTTCCGGAGGTTACATTTCCAAAGTATCGGCATTTCCCGTCGATCCTGTAAGATTCTACCCAACGAGCCTTCAAAACGCTGTTTTTTCTTACTAGTTTGGCGCGTTTTCATTGGCAAATGATGAATTCGCCGGTACCGAGATCGTAAGGATCTTATAAACCATCGTAGATGCATTATACGTGTAAGTTAGTTGAATATTATTACCCGCCAAAAAAGTAGTAAATTCTTTTGACTTAAAACACGCTTTTGGTGAAGAACTCCCATACAAAGCGGCATAGGCATCCCTCTGGAATTTAGCTTCCGTAGCAGCATCCCAGCCGGTAACCGAAATAGCTCCATTTGCGTCCATCGAGAAGATTGGAGTCGCGCCGTTCGAAAGAGAATCGTATGCCTCATTGTCCTCTACCGAAATCATGATCACATCAATCAGGTTCTTTACGATCGCATCATCCTGCCGTATCTTCGCCTTCTCAACATAGCGAATATACTGAGGAGCCAGAAGCGCCATCAGGATCGCAAGCATCGCAACTACGATGATCAACTCAACCATTGAAAAACCTTTATTATTTCGTCTCATAGCTTACCTCCTTATGTTTGATAACTATAGAAACCTACTCTATCTATAACACAGCAGAGGCATCCCATACAAGCCTTGTTCTGTTAATGTATCTCTACGTTTGTAATCGTGCGCCGATGAATCCCGAAAAACACTTACAGCCTCCGCGTAACCGCGGAGGCTGTATCACAATACCCTTACTTATTTACACATGCAAGGCTCCTATCCTACTATCGGGCGATCCATGTCCATTATATTATTTTACCGATGATAAATGCTGAGATCCGGAAAATTAATATACTCCGTCACATACGCGAGCAATGTCGGATCGTAGTGCAGGCAGATCGTCAAGCCTGCAGCACCGGTAAATGATTTTGAAGTAAATCCTCCGGTCGGAGTAGTAGTTCCGTAAACTGTGGTATTTATTTCATCCAAGAACTCCGCGCCGGCAGTACCGACACCGTTCAACTGATAAGCCACCCCTTGATTATCAATATAAACGGTTACATCTCCTGTGATCTCCTCATAAAACTTGTCGTCAACAACCAGTGCATTTGCAGCCTTTTGGATGTTGGTAACCACAGCATCATCATGACGAATACGCGACTGCTCAAGATATCTGACATAACTGGGCATCAACACAGCCATCAATACAGCTATGATCGCAACGATGACGATCAATTCAACCAGCGAAAAACCTCCATCTTTCTTATTCATGTATACAATCCCTTTCGTGTATAGACATGTTCCAAAACGTGGGGATCGTTTTTCACATGCAGATCCATCTGCTGCCGTCTATCACGCCGGTCTTCCGGGCCGAACTCGAAACAGAGACAGGAAACCTGAAACTGTTTATCAGACACCTATCTTATATCACGGCCTCTCTTCGAGTGCAAGACACTTTATGTCAGTGGGCGAAAAAACGTGCAAACGTGACCCTGTTCCTTAGGACTATGTATTCTGCAAAAGCCGCCGACTCCCAGAACCGAAAACGCAAAAAAAGCCCCGCATCGGTAGGGCCGATACGGGGCTTTATAACTTAACTTATGTAATTGTTATCTCTAACCTATTATCACGTGGTCTGAGCGGTCTCATACTTGGAGTCTACGATACCGTTATATACGGACTTGGTCCATGTATAATCAGGAGAACCATGCCATGTGTAAGTAGCTGTAGAAGTTGTTGTGGTCGAATAAGCTTTAGACTTAAACTTCTTGGTTGCTGTGGTAGAACCGTAAAGAGATGTGTGCATCTCGTTTACGAACTGAGCAGCTACAGTAGCATCGTTGAAACCAGTAACAGATACAGCGCCAGTTGTATGGTCGATAGAAACTTCAACTGTACCAGTGTTCTTGTCGTAGTACTTCTCGTCTGCAAGCAGAGCGGCTGCGGACTTATCCATATCGGAGATGATGGAGTCATCTGCACGGATACGGGTCTTCTCAACGTAACGGATGTACTGAGGAGCCAGGATACCCATAAGGACTGCCATGATAGCTACTACGATGATAAGTTCAACGAGTGAAAAACCTTTGTTATTCTTCATAATTTCTTCTTCCTTTCACATTTGTGTATTTTGTTTCCCCCGATCCCCTACAAACCGGAAGGTGTTTTCTCGGATGCGGTGTCCGCATCTCTTTGATGATTAAGTTATACCACACGCACCCCCCCCTCGCAATACATGTTTTGTAAGTGTATATTTGTTTGTGTGAGCGTGCAAAGGAGTCATTTTTCCGTCTTGCAGGTTTTGTTTTTTCAATTATCGTGAAGGAGTAAAGGCGAAGGTGGGTAAAATGTTTTGGAGCAGCCGCCCTCTTTCGAGGGGGCTGCTCCAAAGTATTTGGGTTGTTGCACTATTCTCGAAAATATCCCTCGCCCTCTGCGCATCCGCATCGGGCTCAGTCCTATTTTCTCGTATGATAGGTTCGCGAGCGAACCTATCATTACATCATTTCGCTGAGGCTCTCGTACAGTGTGAGCATAGGCATCAGACATGCGCCGATGAGTACGCCGACAACTCCGGCCAGCAAGATAATGATCATAGGCTCCATCGCTGTCATCATAGCAGCAACGGCAACTTCAACTTCTTCTTCGAAATAACCGGCACAACGGTCGAGCATTTCCTCGATATTACCGGTATCTTCACCGATCTTTGTCATGTGACAGATCATGACAGGAAACAGACCACTCTTACGAAGCGGATCGGACATCTGTACACCCTTTTCGACTTCGTCCTTCGCATAAAGAAGTGCATCCTTATACAGGACGTTAGGCATGTTCTTCGACGTGATCTCAAGCGCATCTACGATCGAAATACCTGCGGAAAGCAACGTAGACATAGTACGTGCAAAACGAGCAGCCGCAGATTTCGTTACAACTGGGCCAACAAAGGGCATCTTCATAGTTGTACGACCGATCACGACCTGGCCGGTCGGTGATGCGGCAAACACACGCCATGCAATAATAATCACGACTATGACCGCAAGAAGAATAATAACATTCTCTTTCATCCAGTCAGACATCGCAACTACCACTTTCGTCAACGTAGGGAGTTCCGTGTCAAGATCCTTAAACATCTCCGTGAACTGCGGAATAACGAAATTCAACATAACTATAACCACGGCGACAGCAACTACCAAAACCACGATCGGGTATACAAGCGCTTTCTTAATGGTCGCTTTTAATTTTGCATCCTTCTCGAACTGGATCGCCAGACGGTCGAACGAGTTCTCGAGGGAACCGGATGCTTCACCGGCATCAACCATGTTTACCATCATCGGGGTAAACACATTCGGGTGTTCCTTCAGGCTTCGTGCCAAATTTTCACCCTTTGCTACGTTTGACATTACTTCACGGAGTGATGCCTGCATGATCTTGTTATCACACTGGTCGGCCAACATTCCGAATGCATCGACGATCGATACGCCGGCATTCAAAAGGCTCACCATCTGACGGCAGAAAACCGCCATGGTACGAGGCTTTACGGAGGAGCCGCCAAGGGAAACGTTCTCTGCAAACATGGTTTCCTTAACCTGAATAGGAATAAGACCTTCCAGTTTTAGTGTACGCTCCGCTCTGGATGAATCAGGTGCTTCGATTTTGCCTTTACGTTTGGCGCCTTTTTGATCGACGGCCACATATTGATAGGTGGGCATAGAAGTTTCACCTCCTGAAATTACTTTAAGTTATATCTAACAACCGTCTGTCCTCTCTTCTCTCCTGCGGGCCATCCCTTCCTGCAGCGGCATCCACGTTCCGTTCTCTTCCCGTTCTGAGTTCGGATGGGGTCTTCCGGTCATTATACGATTTTAAACATCTCCCTGTCCCATGACACGTTTCATCATGGCTGCCGTATCCTGCGCATAGCTGATGGCGATCTCGGAAGTGATACGGTGCGCGGAACACAGTTCGAAGATCGCGTCATCCATGGTAACCATACCCTGACGGCGGCTGGTCTGAACGATCGCGGGGATCATGTGGATCTTCGCCTCACGGATGAGGTTACGGATCGCAGGGGTTGCATGCATGACTTCGAATGCGGCTACACGGCCGGATCCATCCGCCAGAGGCATGAGCTGCTGGGAGATAACGCACTCCAAAACGTTCGCCAGCTGAACACGGATTTGTTGCTGCTGGTACGGAGGGAATACGTCGATGATACGGTCAATGGTACTCGCCGCACCGATGGTATGCAGGGTCGAGAATACGAGGTGTCCGGTCTCAGCTGCGGTGATCGCAGTGGAGATCGTATCCAGGTCACGCATCTCACCTACGAGGATAACATCGGGGTCCTGACGAAGAGCTGCACGAAGCGCGCTCTCGAAAGAAATAGAGTCCAGGCCGATCTCTCTCTGGTTAACCATCGCCTTATTATGCTTATGAAGGTACTCGATCGGGTCCTCCAAAGTAATAACGTGGTGATGATAGGTCTTACTGATCAAGTCGATCAGGGAAGCCAGGGTCGTAGACTTACCGGAACCGGTAGGTCCGGTTACGAGAACCATGCCTCTCTTACGGTTGATCAGGTCGATAACGGATGAATTCAGGCCCAGAGACTCCGGTCTCGGGATAACATCCGCGATCAGTCGCAGTGCTGCGCCGTAAGCGCCACGCTGCTTATAAACGTTAACACGACATCTTCCCACGGAACGAACGGAATAGGAAAAGTCCGTCTGTCCGGTCTCTGCCAGCTCGTCGCGGCAGGGCTTGGGGATGATCGGTTCGATCATCATCTGTGTGTTCTCCGGCGTAAGCGGAACGGTACCGATCTTAATCAGCTGACCGTTGATACGCAAAATAGGCGGAACACCTGCGGTAATATGAACGTCAGATGCATGACGTTTAGCAGCTAATTTAACGAGATCGGCAACCTCGAGTGCTCCCTGAGGCCGCTGCTGGCCGCTTTCAATTCCTTCTGGCATAATTCCACTCTCCTTATCCTTATTCCGGGCCATATCTTCCGGAAAGGCCCGTCCTGATTCTCTCTATCGATCGAGGCGATCCTTATGCTTCGTATACGATACGACGAAGCTCGCTCATGGATGTGATGCCGGCCTTAACCTTAAGACCACACGCCATCGACAGAGTATTCATGCCCTCTTTCAAAGCTTCTTCTTTGATCTCATCGGCATTCGCGCCGCGGGCAATGACCGTGCTCAGGTGATGGGTTACTTCCATGATCTCGTAGATACCGATACGTCCGCGATAGCCGGCACGCTCACATGCAGGACAGCCGACAGGCTCGTAAATACGAAGCGGCGTTGCGGGATCTACACCCAGGATCCTCTTATCTTCTTCGGTCGCAAGAACTTCTCTCTTACAATCCGGGCACAGACGGCGAACCAGACGCTGTGCGATAATACCTACAACAGAGTCCGCGATCAGGTAGTTTTCAACACCCATATCTTCCAGACGTGTTACGGTGCTGGCAGCGGAGTTTGTATGGAGGGTACTAACAACCAAGTGGCCGGTGATAGCGGCCTTAACAGCGATCTCGGCGGTCTCACCGTCTCGAATCTCACCGATCATGATGATATCGGGGTCCTGACGCAAGATAGCACGGAGGGCAGATGCGAATGTAAGATCTACCTTCGGATTTACGTGAACCTGATTGATACCATCGACGTTTGCCTCGACAGGGTCCTCAACGGTGACGATATTGATATCTTCACGGTTGAGCTCTGAGAGAGCGGTATAAAGTGTGGTGGACTTACCGGAACCGGTAGGACCTGTTACCAGAACGATGCCGTGCGGGTGAGACAGAATACGGTCGAACTTCGCCATCTCTGCATCCTCGAAACCGAGCTGTTTCTTCTCACGGTTCAGGGCTCTCTTATTCTGGAGACGCATTACGATCTTCTCACCGAATACGGTCGGGAGAACGTTAACACGGATATCGTACTCGACACGGTCTACCCATGCTGTGATACGACCGTCCTGAGGTTTACGCTTCTCGGAAATATCCATGCCGCCGATGATCTTAATACGGGCGACGATAGCCGGAAGCAATTTGATGTCATATTTCATTCGCTCGTAGAGCGCACCATCGATACGGTAGCGGACGCGGACGTTCTCTTCCATCGCCTCAATATGAATATCGGATGCTCTCTGACGGGCTGCCTGCTCGATCATTGTACGAACGAGTACGACGATCGGGGAGTTATCGAGGTTCGCCGAGTCTTCGGTCGCCTCCTCGAGTTCTTTATCAAAACCACGTTCCTCTGCGTACTGCTTCGCAACGTCCATGGCCTGGGAACTACCGAAGTAACGGTCCAGTGCTGCCAAAACGTCCGTACCTGTACAGATAACGGGCTCGATCTGCATGTTTGTTACGATACCGATATCATCCGCAGCCACGATATCCATAGGATCGGACATCGCCAGTCGTAGGATGTTCGGGTTGCGTTCGGAAACCGCGAACGGTATTACATTGTATTTACGGAGCACGTCCGGCTTAACCAAATTCAGGATCTCATCCGGAATGGTCACCGACGAAAGATCGACAAATTTATATCCTAACTGATATTCCAGAGCACGGGCAATACGTTTCTCGCTCGTAATACCGCTCTCTACGAGATATTCACCGATACGTTTGCCCTCTTCTTTCGCTCTGACAAGCGCATCCTTCAATACCTCCGGGGTAATAACGCCCTGCTCGATGAGAATATCACCGATTCGCATACGTTTTCTTGTGTAATCCATATACCCACCATCCTATTTAACAACACTTTTAGGGAAATCCGCACCCCTGCTCCCCCTGTTCCGATCATCCGTTTGGGCGCATTTGGGTACAATTCCCTAAGTTTGTTTATATTTTAATACATTTCAGTGTCGTTGTCAATGTTTTTCGCTTTATTAATTAACCACATGAACCGTCAAAACGGTCACGGCGGAATTATGTTTATCCGTATCCTTAACGGAAACTTTCAAAACGTAGGTGCCGACTTTCTTCGTGGAGAATTTATCCCAACCTTCGACACGGATACGCTGTACCAGCACGTCGCGGCTGTCCTTATCGTCATAAAGCTGATCGATCACGTTGCGGTAATGGAAATACGAGCCCTTCTTCACCGTTACTTCGGTCTGTTTCAGTGTGATGACCGGAATGCCGTTATTGATCGGGGCGGGTTTTTCCTCGTTCGTCTCGATCACAAGCTGGCAGGTCAGGCCCTGGTAGCGGATATTGAATACATTCTTACCTTTTACGAACTTCTTACCGACGTCGTCGCACTCCCATCCGTAGATGTCGATGCGCTTACCGTTATCGGTAACGCCCTGAAGCAGGATGTCATTTCCGACTGAGGTCTCGCCGATGTAGCGCTGCGGTCCGATGAATACGGCAACGATCTCATAGATCGTCTCCCCGTTCGGGCCGGTCGCGGTGCGCGGTGCCTCTGTAGTCTCCTCCGGAGTGGTTTCTTCCGGTGTGGTCTGCTCCGGCGTCGTTTCCTCCGGAGTGGTCGCCTCCGGTGTGGTCTCTTCCGGTGTCGTCACGGCCTCTGTTGTAACAGCCTCTGTTGTATCAGCCTCTGTTGTAACCTCTTCGGTCGTTTTTTCCTCGGTAGATGCCTGTGCGGTCTCCTCGGGGGTCTCCGGCGTCTGTGTCTCATCCGGAACCGTCTGCGTCGGATCCGGCTTATTCTTATCCGGGTCGACTATATTCGATGCGCTTTCCTTCGACAAACTGCGTACACGTGTCACGGTCGTCAGATTACCTCTGCTGTCGCGTACCTGGTACTTCACAGTTACCTCCGTATCGGAGATGTTCTCTGTCGGAGGAATAGCGATGATCTTCTTCGTGATATCGCCGTCACGGTTATCCGTGGCGGTAACGCCTGCCAGAAGGCCTTTCGTGTCCCCTCCGGGAACATAGCTTACCGGGTCGTCGGAAAATGCGATCACCGGCGCTTTTCGGTCATCTGACAGATAAATAAACAAGTAAATAAGACCGAGAACCACTACTATGATCCCCAGCTGCATCGCCTCCCGCTTTAAGCGGTGAACTTTTCTCCATCTCGTCCCAATTTTCATAAGGTCTTTCATCCTCTTGAGGCGAACCGGCCCCCGTGCCGATATGTCGCCTTGCATCCCCGGTCCGCTCCCGCAGACCTTTCTTTCACTCCTAAACCAATACAAGGAAGGCCTGCTAAGCAAACCTTCCTCGCAAAATAACTATACAGCTTATGCGCGTGACAGGTACTCGCCTGTACGTGTGTCGATCTTGATCTTCTCGCCGTTATCTACGAACAACGGAACCAAGACCTGTGCTCCGGTCTCAACGATCGCGGGCTTTGTAGCGCCGGTCGCGGTATTACCCTTAAAGCCGGGCTCGGTCGATGTGATCTCGAGCTCAACAAAGAGAGGCGGCTCGATCGAGAATACTGCGCCATTATGAGACAGCATCTTAACCATCTCGTTTTCCTTTACGAACTTAAGAGCGTCGCCGACCTGGTCGGGTGTCATCTGGATCTGCTCGAACGTATTCACGTCCATGAAGTAATAGAAATCGCCATCGTTATACAGATACTGCATATCTGCACGATCGATCCGGGCTGCCGGAAACTTATCGGTAGGGCGGAACGACTTCTCGACAACGCCGCCGTTCTTGATATTCTTTAATGATGTACGCACGAAAGCTGCGCCCTTACCGGGTTTTACGTGCTGGAAATCAATGATCTGGTACACGTTGTTGTCCATCTCGATCGTAATGCCGTTTCTGAAATCGCCTGCAGAAATCATCTTTAAATCATCCTCCTAGGGTGGTATAAATCGGTTATTCTTTTTAAAACCTAACTATTATTGTAACTTACACGCAGAGAAAAAGCAAGGGTTTTTTTATTTCCTCTTGCGTTTTTCGTAGAAATACAGTAAAAACTTCTCGATCTTACGCTTAAACACGATCTGGATCTCTTCTTTCGGACTGATCGGTTCGGTCAGGATCGAAACGAGCTTCGCACGGTTCGCTCCGTAGATATCCGTCAGCAGCTGATCCCCGACGAACAGTGTATTTTCGCGCTGCGTACCCATGCGGTGCATCGCCTTTGCATAACTCTTGCGTGAAGGCTTATTCGCCTTCCACACGGCATGGGAATGTACCGCCTTTGCAAACGGCGTCACGCGCTCTTTGCTGTTATTCGATATCAGGCACGTGGAAAAGCCCATCGCATGCAGGCGGTCGAACAGTTCTTTCGCCCGTTCGTCCGCCGGCGCGTCATGGCAGACCAAAGTATTGTCGATATCGTAGATGATCCCGCGATACCCCTTCGCATAGAAATCTTCATAAGGGATCTCATATGCAGACTTATAGCGCATCGTAGGATAAAAACGTCCAAACAGACTCATGCCTCTTCTTTATCCTTCTTATCCTTCACTCCGGAACTTTTCTTCTTTTTCAGAAGTTTCTTTAACTCCTCGGCAAATGTATTCACATCGGTAAATTCACGGTACACCGAAGCAAAACGCACATAGGCGACCTCTTCGAGGTCCTTTAAGTGCTCCATGATCAGCTCGCCGATCTGCGCGCTCGCGATCTCGGTCTCTGCGCGGCGGAAGATCTCATTTTCCACGTCATCCAGAAGTTTCTGGATGTCCTGCATGGGAATGGGACGTTTATGGCACGCACGCATAACGCCGGCCTCCATCTTCGAGCGGTCGTACGGTTCGCGGGTGTTATCCTTCTTAACGACCATCAGGGGAAATGTCTCGATCTTCTCGTAGGTCGTGAAGCGGCGGCCGCAGGCCTCGCACGAACGGCGGCGACGGATCTCTCTTCCGTCCTCACTCGGACGGGAGTCAACTACCTTCGTTGTTTCTACTCCACAGAATGGACAGCGCATATCTTACCTCCTAATCGGTTCCGAACTCGGAAAGCATAAGCCCCGGGTTTCTGTCGAGGACCATATTCACGCTCCATGCGTTCACGAACAGCAAAAGCGGACGGTCCTTCAAGTCTTTGATGCGTTTCATGTCGGATGTTCCGACGATCTTCGCCACATCGTAGTTCTCGTTTTCGATCCAGCGGATGTGCTCATACGGCAGCGGATCCAGGCGGATCTCAACATTATATTCGCTCTTTAAGCGATATTCCAAAACTTCAAACTGCAGAACGCCGACTACGCCGACGATGATCTCTTCCATACCGGTGTTGAACTCCTGGAAGATCTGGATGGCGCCTTCCTGGGCGATCTGCATCACGCCCTTTACGAACTGCTTACGCTTCATCGTATCGATCTGGCGTACCTTCGCGAAATGCTCCGGGGCGAATGTCGGGATGCCGGGGAACTGCACTTTATGTGCGGCTGACGCGGTCAATGTATCTCCGATGGAGAAAATGCCCGGATCGAACACGCCGATGATATCGCCTGCGTAGGCCTCATCGATGATCTTACGATCCTGCGCCATGAGCTGCTGCGGCTGCGACAGTCGCAGGGGCTTTTTGCCCTGCACATGGTAGACTTCCATGCCCGCGGTGAATTTGCCGGAGCAGATGCGCATGAACGCGATACGGTCGCGGTGCGCCTTATTCATGTTCGCCTGGATCTTAAACACAAACGCCGAAAACTTCGGGTCGAACGGATCCACGATATCGTCGCCGTTCTGACGCGGCAACGGAGAAGATGTCATCTTCAGGAAATGCTTGAGGAAAGTCTCGACACCGAAATTCGTGAGCGCCGATCCGAAGAACACGGGCGACAGGTCGCCGCGGTTGACACGCTCCTGGTCGAACTCATCGCAAGCGCCATCGAGAAGCTCCAGATCCTCTGCGAGTTTCTCCGCCGCCAGATCGCCGATCAGATCCTTCGCGTACTCCACGTCCACCTGATGCGTTTCGACCTCGCGCATACCCGCGCGGTTCGCAGTAAATGTCGTGATCTTCTTGATATCTCTTTCATATACGCCCTGGAAACTCTTACCGCTTCCGATGGGCCAGTTGATCGGGCAGGTGCGGATGCCCAGCACGCTCTCGATCTCATCCATCAGGTCGAACGGATCGTTCGTCTCACGGTCCATCTTATTGATGAAGGTAAAGATCGGGATGTGCCGCATGACACAGACCTTAAAGAGTTTGATGGTCTGCGGCTCAACGCCCTTCGCTCCGTCGATCACCATGACCGCGGAGTCCGCCGCCATCAGCGTACGGTACGTATCCTCCGAGAAATCCTGGTGTCCGGGCGTATCCAGAATGTTGATGCAATACCCGTCATACTCAAACTGCATGACCGAACTGGTGACGGAAATACCACGTTCCTTTTCGATCTCCATCCAGTCGGATACCGCGTGACGTTCGGTCTTCCGCCCCTTCACGCTTCCGGCCAGGTTGATGGCGCCTCCGTACAACAAAAACTTCTCGGTCAATGTAGTTTTACCGGCATCCGGGTGCGATATGATCGCAAATGTCCGGCGCCGCCGGATCTCTTCTTCCATAGACTCTGTCTGTGACATACAACTGCTCCTAACTGTTTATGATCCCGGGGCGGTGATGCGCCCGGTCTCGGAATGGTTTTCTGAATATGCAAGCCCCATCGGCTACATCCTTATCGGGCATACAGGCCGCTTCTACTGCGGATACTCTCCGTAAACATGACCGGCTTGCATGTCCTTTCCGCGTGCCTTAAACATCTCCGAAATGGTCACGACCTGGTAACCTTTTGCCTTCAGATACGGCACGAGGAACTCAACCGCCTCAGCGGTGGCATCGTAAGTCTCATGCATCAGCACGATCTTACCATCCAAAGAGTCATTTTCGCATGCTTTTGCGATTTTGTCAATCATTTGCTTCGCGGTGGCCTGCGCCCAGTCCATCGAATCCAGGCCGCAGCTGATCAGCGGAACGTCGATCATGTCCCGAAGTGTTTCGTTCACATCGAGGTACGGCGGACGCAGCAAAAACTTCTCACGGCCCGAAATCTCCTTCAGCGCGGGAAGCATATACTCCACTTCCGCCTTCATTTCCTCCACCGAAAGTTCCGGCAGGTGCGGGTGCGACTTCGTGTGGTTCGCGATCTCAAAGCCCAGCTCCTGCGCGCGCTCGATCTCAGCCCGCGTGTCTTCGTTGAATGTATTGCCCCAGTAGAAGAAGGTGGCATGCATGCCGCTGTCTCTGAGCGCGTTCTGGATGCGGATCGCCGGCGAGGTCTCCGACACCGGATCCACCGGACCGTCGTCAAACGAGATCGCGACCATCGGTTTCTTCGGGTCGATCCATGTTATATCTGCTTCGTTATTCCAGTTTTCTCTCATTTTATCCTCCATAGACTGCGGATCATTTATGTCAAATATAGCATCCGCCATGAATCTGTAAAATTGCCTACCTCTCATAGAATCCTCCGGCATCACAGCCCGATTCTGCCCACCGGGCAGTAAAAACTATTATGAAACACAATATATGGGCGTTAAACCCCTGAATATCCCTTAAAATATACAACATTTTCCCGGCAAAATCAACATAGCAATGTCATTTTTGCCGAGTCTTCCCCGTTTCTCCATCGTTTTTCGCATCATCTGCTCCGTTTTACGCGCTTTCGATCTGCTATATACACATCGGGCCCGGATCTCGTCATGAGACCCGGGCCCGGATTTACAAATATCGTTCTAAATGTTTCGTCGCTTACTCCACGGGGAAGCAAACTTCCGTGACGAATTCCTCCGGATCCTGCGTCTGCGCCGGTCCGACGTGGTAGATGTTGAACATCGGCCCGCAGATCTTATATCCGTTCGCCTGGATCCATGAAGCTACGGCCGCGTTCGCATCGCCCATCTGCGCATAGTTGCCTTTGATCACGCAGCTGGCCACGCGGACTGCGGGCAAGGTCTGAAACTTCACGTGCTCGGTATCGGCGTAAGTCCCCTTCACCGCCATCGAGACCATGACGTCGACGTCCGCTTCCTTATATTCCGGGTCGTAAAACACGGCCATGGCGTAGCACGGGTCCGCGGGGACGAGCGGCTGCTTACACTCCGCCATCATGCCCCACGCCATGCCCTCGCTCGCGTAGTTCGGCACGATCATACGCACCGTTGCTGCATATCTCTCGGGAATCGTCTTTACATTAACATCAAAACTCATGTTCTGCTCCTCTCTCAGCCTCTTTCGGGCTGTATCCAGAAGCATCCGTTTGTACTCCGTTTCCTGTGCCAACGCCTCCAGTTCGGCCTCGCGGGCGCTCAGGAAGCCGTCGAGTTTTTCCTTATCATCGTAGACCTCTAGGATGCGGACTATATCCGCCAGGGAGAACCCCATTTCCTTCAGTGCTGTGATACGCCCCATGACGAACAACTGGTCCTCGCGGTAATACCGGTATCCGGTAAAATCGTCGATCCGTGCCGGCTTTAACAAACCGATATCATCGTAGTGGCGAAGCATTCGGATGCTGACTCTGGACAGTTTTGAAAAATCACCTATTTTCAGCATATTCTTACCTCCATGAAAGTATATTTCTTGAGCTCACCACTACCATAATCCCTGACACTATGTGAGAGTCAACCACTTTTTTAACTTTTTTTGCAGGTTCAGTTAAATGACTTCTTCAGGTATGCGATCAATGTGTTTGCCATGCGCTTATGCGACTCCGGGCCGGGATGCATGCGGGAGCCGAAGGCATCCGCCGCCGTGTTCGGCAGGCGAAGGAGGTCCACGTTCTTATCCCCGGTGCGGTCCACATACTCGCGCAGGGTGCGCTGCATAAAAGGCATCAGCGCATCGCCCAGGGCGCCGTAACACCAAACCAATCTGGATTTCGGGTTCTTCAGACGAAGCAATGCCAGGAAATCATCCATGGCACGGCAAAAACGCCGAATGCTCATCTCCTCGTAGGTTCCGTCCGCATTCAGAAGCTGCGCATAGATCTTCCCGGTCTTCGGGTCGGTGAAGGGCGCATTGTGAAATGCGCCTTCGTCGTTCGTACCCAGATTGATCACGACCACGTCGGGCTGCCAGCTCGAGAAATCGTACTCATCCATGGTTCCCGCAGCCGCATTTTCCGCGCCAGACGCTGCTCCGCAGACCTTCGTGTAGATCTCGGGCAATGCTGACTTAGGATCGTTATCCCAGCCGCAATACGTGCCCCAGCCGCTCTGGCTGATCAGGCGGTAATCCGCGTCTAAAGCCTTCGCTACATAATTTGCATAGTGCTCACACGTTCCGAAGACCATGGGCACCCAATCCATCTCCTCATGGGCTCCGTTCAAGCCCTCGCCGCTGGTGATGCTGTCGCCGACAAACTCGATTTTCATCTTCTTCGGAGGAATGGGCAGGAACATGCCGTCCGCGGAAACACTGTGGATCACGAAACGGCTGGGATCCTCGCCGATGGCCTGCATCTCCTTAAAGATGCGCACCATCTTAGGAGTCTGCGCGCTCAGCCCGCGGAAGATGCAGATGTCCGAACCGCCGCGTTTCAGCATCATGCGGATCACCTGTTTGCCGTTCACTTCGATGGCTACCCATTGCTCATACTGATCATATTCCGCCTCGATGCGAACCCACAATTCGCTTGCGGCGACGCGGAACTCGATGCCGGAAGCCGACCAGTACAGTTCGATGGGGCCGTCCCCCTTCCAATTAGTACGTCCGTATAAATGCAGGGGGATCTCATCCGGTCCCAATGTTCTCAGTTCGCTCATATCCTATCTCCTGTCCGGTTTCTATTTCTTCGTTTTCCACCTGTTTTGAGGTTTTCAGCGCCTCAGGTGGAGTTTTCGAGCTTGTGGTTCTTCACTTTTCCATCTGAATCGCAGTTTTCAGCGCCTCAGGAGGGGTTCCTTCACCCCCGTCACACCGGGCTTGGAATCTTCCCGGTCAGGTATTTGATGGCTTCCTTCAATCCGTCCACGGAAAGCTTGTAGCTCGGGATCAGGCCTTCGATGGCCGTCACCGCTTCCATCCAGCCGATGGATGACGAGTACGAAACCTTACGGGGGTTCAGCCATACCACTTTCTTATAATTTCGTTTGAACATTTCCAGCCACTCGTAGCCGCTGTAGCCGCCGTTCGGGCCGCGATAGTTGCCGCTGGTGGAATACAGTTCCTCCGGCGCCATCTGCGCGTCGCCGACGATGATGACCTTATAGTCGGAATCCAGGTTTTTGAATACCCAACGGGTCTCCACCCAGTCTCCGGTCATGCACTCCGGCGTCTTATACAACGTGCTGTACAGGCAGTTGTGGAAATAATAGGTTTTTACGTCCTTGAAATGGTTCGCTTTGTTTACCGCCTGAAACAGGTTGTTACAAAGCGTCGAAAACGGGATCATGGTCCCGCCTGAGTCAAAGAGCAAAAGCAGTTTCACGGTATTCTTACGCGGCTTCTGCCATTCGAGTTTCAAATAGCCACCGTTGTTGCACGTCGAGTCAATGGTGCCGTCCAGATCAAGTTCGGTCTTCGCCTCGTCAATGCGTGACGAAAACTGCCGAAGCTGACGGAACGCCGCCTGGAACTGGCGGTAGTCAAGTGCCTTATCCCTGCGGAAATCGCGGTACCGCTCCTCGCCGATGACCATGAAGGCCGACGAGAGTCCGGGCTTGCCGCCCATGCGAATGCCGCCCTTCGCCCGTCCGGAATTACCGAAGGCCGATGTACCGCCGGTGCCGATCCAGTGCTTACCGCCATCGTGACGCGTGTTCTGCTGCGCCAGACGCTCGCGGAGCTGCTCATTGACCGTTTTCGCATCCCGCTTCTCGCGGCGCTTCTGCGCCTCCTCCGCCATGTGCTGCTGCTCTTCTTCGTCGGGATCGTCCCGCTCCAGCCAGCGCATGACATAGTCCGGAATGTTCTCCGACTTCACGTCCTTGAAATATTCCTTAAACGCCAGGTCGAATTTGTCGAAATCCGCCTCGCTCTTCACGAGGATCATCCGCGCCATATAGTAGAAGTTCGTCAGCGAAGCGCCGCAGAGCTGCTTATCCAGCGCCTCCATCAGCGTCAGCCATTCGGTCAGGGAAACGTGCACTCCTTTTGCTTTCAAAATGTAGAAAAACGGAGTAAACATTTTACCTCCTGTTCGCCTTAATGGTCTCGAGATCTTCGTCCTTCTTTACGATAACGCCCACGAACGGCAGCTTCTTCTGGATCTCCTCCGGGGAGATACCGCCGCGCATCAGCGCGTTCAGCCAGTCCAGAAGCTCCGATGTGCTGGGCTTCTTACGAATGTCGCGCATGCCGCGGATCGAATAGAACGCCTTCATCGCCTCGTCCAAAAGCTGCTCGTCGATGTCGGTGAAATGCGCCGCAACGATGTCGCGCATCAGTTCCTGGTTAGGGAACTCGATATAGTGGAAAATGCAGCGACGCAGGAACGCGTCCGGCAGCTCCTTTTCCGCATTGGACGTGATGATCACGATCGGGCGGTGCTTCGCCTTCACCGTGCGTCCGGTCTCATGGATATAAAACTCCATCTGGTCCAGCTCCCACAACAAGTCGTTCGGGAACTCCAGGTCCGCCTTATCGATCTCATCGATCAGCAGCACGACCTGCTCATCGCTCTCGAACGCGTCGCAGAGCTTACCCGGCTTGATATAACGGGCAATGTCATCCACGCCTTCGTTTCCGAACTGGCTGTCGTACAAACGCTGCACCGTATCGTACATGTACAGGCCGTCCTGTGCCTTCGTGGTAGACTTGATGTTCCAAATGATAAGGGGCTTATTCAGGCTCTTTGCGATGGCCTGCGCCAGCATGGTCTTACCCGTGCCGGGCTCGCCCTTGATCAGGAGCGGCTTCTGAAGAGCGATCGCTACATTGACCGCGGCTAAAAGTTCTTCGCCGGCCACATAGTCTACGCTACCCTGAAAATTCTGAAATTCACTCATAAATTCCTCCGTTAATATATGTTAATATGATTCTTTATTTCACTCCGGTAGTTTTATCACATCTCCTGCACTGCCAAGGACTGCCAAATAGGCTTTGGTTGCTCTGGCGGCAGGCTTATTTCTTCTCCTGCACTGCCAAAGACTGCCAAATAGGCTTTGGTTGCTCTGGCGGCAGGCTTATTTCTTCTCCTGCTCTGCCAAAGACTGCCAAATAGGCTTTGGTTGCTCTGGCGGCAGGCTTATTTCTCCACCTGCTTTACCATAGACCGCAGGATGGACAGAAGTCCTTCGCCGAGGCGCTCGCCGTGAATGATCTGCTTCGCCTTCGGCGCATCATCCGTGATGATGTTATCGACGCCGATCGCCGTCATCTCCTTTAAGGAGTTGGTGTCATTGACCGTCCAGACATGGACCTCCATGCCCAGTTCATGCGCACGCTCCACCAGACTCGCGGTCACGTTCGTATACTTCATGCTCAGGAAATCGAGGGCGTCCGACTGGGGCACATCCCCGATGGTGACCTTCAGGATCTGGCCGGTCATAATGTCCGGGTTCAGTTCCTTCACGCGGGCCAGGTAATTCAGATCGGTACAGGTGACGACGCACTGATTGACGAAATCCAGATCCTCGATCATGGCAACCGTTTTATCCACCACGTCGGGCGTCTTCGCGTTCGTCTTGATCTCAATATTCAGTTTGATCTGACCGCGGCACAGCAGGATCGCGTCCTCCAGCGTCGGGATGCGCACATCCGAGTACCCTTTCTTCTTCGCCGATACGTCGATCTTCTGCAGTTCTTCGTAAGTCTGCGTGTAGGCTACGACGGCTTTATTACCCGTGCGAAGCGTCGACATATCGTGTAGCAAAAACAGCACGCCATCCGCAGACTCCTGTACATCGACCTCCGCGTAATCCGCGTACTGGTCAATGGCCAGCTGCAGGGCCTCGAGCGTATTTTCCGGTGCATCTTTCGACGCGCCACGGTGCGCTGTCACGGCAACACCGGTCATCACGTCGGAGATGTTGTAATCACCGGTGATGTACGAGCGCACGACCATGTGCAGTTCGAGGATACCGACCGCCACGACGACGGCCAATGCGACTCGCTTATGCAGCAGTTGCAGGATCTTCGTCTTTTCGGCGAAGCGTTTCTTCATCTCGTTCTTACCGACCTTCTGCTCTTCCAGCACATGTGCCAGGCAGTACAGGCCGGACAGGTTCACCGTAGTGGAGATGAAGCCGGCCAGAAAGCCGATGCAGAGGAAGACCCGGTTTCCGTGTTCGATGATACGCAGCATGGTATAGCCGCTGCCCGGTGTCAGGGCAATGTAGATCGACACCACACATATGAGGACCGCGGAGAACAAAAGCAGGATGCCGACTGCGGCCAGGTTCCACAAAAGGATGTAGGAAACATTCTTCAGAAAACGGCCGCGATGATATTCATGAAAGATCGCGATCTTCTCCTTATCTCCCAGATCCTGCCGCAAAAAACGAATAGCCATCGAGAGGCCGAACACAAATAGCAGAATACAGAGGAGGACGGCGACCGATATTAGGATCGGAATGCCACCGCGTGACATGGCGATACGCTCCGCCACATAATTCGACGCCTGGACCTTCACAACGCCGGCGGCGAGCATCAGAAGATTGATCGCCGGCAGGCAGGCCGTTACCAATGCGAATGTGCGGACGCGCCCGTGCAGGCGTCTGAGCAACACGAGACCTTCGAGGAACATCTCCCAGGAATTGATCTTCATGTTGTTCGCGGAGTACTCGAAGCACACCAGCAGGGCGCCATACTCCCACATACACAATACGATGATCACGAAGACCATCAGCGCCAAAAGCAAGATCGTCAGCGGATGTGCTAAAAACCGGAAAATATTCTGGTTGGTGATGAACTTCATCTTCTGGACACGCATGGACCAGCGAAGCAGAATAGCCGCGCCCGGCAGGACTGCCAGCCAGGTACCGATGCGGAAGATCAATTCAAATACCAAAAGGGACACAAAATTCCTCTTCAGGACCATGCCCATTTTATCAAAAACGACTTTCATATTCAGGTAAGAATACACTTTCTGTTTAAATGGCCGGGCTCCTCGCCCTACCTGACTGGCAGCATCTAAAATACCACTCATTTTATTATATCAGAACTACGCTATGACGTAAAGGTTTTCTGCCTGTTTCCTCTCCCTCTTTCGGTGAATTTATGTTTAAAGCAAGTGAACCATATGGCACCAGCCACTGTTAAGTAACCGGATGCGGCGTCCATAGGCGGATAATATGCCTAAGAAGGGCGGTTTAGCTAGTTTTAGGCGTTTGGAGCTTTCTTTTCGACTGTGCCCCCGACTCCATTATATACCTAACGCGAGCACTTTATCTTGCTTTAGTCATTTTGAACTTCTATTCAGGTCGATTCCCTGACTGCATCCTATGACTAAGACGAGCAGTTTATCTTGCTCTAGTCATTATGAGCGTCTTTTCCAGTCGATCTTCCAACTGCATCCCATGACTAAGGCGGGCGGTTTACCTGGTCTTAGGCATTTTGAGGTTCTCTTCCGGTTGGGTCCTCAACTCCATTCTATGCCTAACGCGAGCATTTATCACGCTTTAGGCATTGGGGGCTTCCTTTCCGACTAGGCGCTCTACTCCATCCCATGACTAAGGCGGGCGGTTTACCTGGACTTAGGCATTTTGATGTTCTCTTCCGGTTGGGTCCTCAACTCCATCCCATGCCTAAAGCAAGCATTTTATCACGCTTTAGGAATTTGGGGCTTAAAATTGTGAAAACACGAAAAACCGAAAGAACAGCGCTTGACATTTTCGGTCATATAGTGCATAATGGTGGTTGTGCAGTCCGCTATGCGAACTGTAAACAAATTAGGATTGCTCCGCAAGCCCTAGGGAGACGTATCGAAGAGGCCATAACGAGCTTGACTCGAAATCAAGTTGTCGGGTAACCGGCACGCGGGTTCGAATCCCGCCGTCTCCGCGATCTAAAAAAGCGCACCATAACGGTGCGCTTTTTTCGTTTCTATCCCCCTATCTTTCCACGCCACTACATAAAAGCAACCAGGATCTTTCTTTTCGCTCATTCCTGATGGTCGCCACCCCTTCCTATCGCCTTCCGCCACATCTAAAAAGCAACCAAAACCTCGCTTTTCCCCATCCCTGGTGGCTGGCCCCCTTCCTGTTGCCTCCCTCCACTCTGATAAAGCAACCAAAACCTCGCTTTTCCCCATCCCTGGTGGCCGCCACCCCTTCCTATCGACTTCCGCCACATCTAAAAAGCAACCAAAACCTCGCTTTTCCCCATTTCTGGTGGCCGGCCTGCCCTTAAATCCTCCTACAACCCACACGGCGGGAAGCGTTTCCGCTTCCCGCCGTGTGGCCTCTCATACACTTTCTCTAACCCGAATGTTTATCTTACTTCTTTTCAATATATCCGTAGATCGGCTGATTATACATATTATCCGTTACAGTCTTATACCGGTCACCTTTATAATCATCGGTGAAACCATTGTACGCACGGTAGATCTCGTTCGTCTCGGTATCGTATACACGTTCATAGCCCAGCGTCGCATCGCTCTGCTTCTGGCTGATGATGTCGTAGGTCGACTGCCGTTCGTTCCACCCCTGTGTAATGGTATCCGAGATCGAGTTGTAGATCTGCGAGTTCGCTTTGATGCTACGCGCCAGGATCTCTTCCTGTCCGTAGAACCCATCCTCGAACTTCTGCGTAAATTGAATGCTTCCAACGCACTCCGTCAGCGCGCTCTCCCACTCGATGAATTCATTTTCCGGAGCGGTAACGTAAACGGTGTCATACACGTAGTATGCTGTCACATAGTACAAGCTGACCGGGTACATGGATGCGGAAAACAGTCCATCCGTCTTCCTTCCCATCGAGTCCGTAAACGTACCTCGGATAACATCACCGCCCGTCATGTTCGTTCCGATCTTCTCGATCATCTCAAAACCGTTCATTACTGGGAAAGTAAAGCCCTGTACGTTCGACAGAGCAAACGATTGTGTAAACACCTGGTAGAAATACTCTGTCGTCGGCGGGTCGAGGGCCGGAAGCTTCGCAAACGGTGTATCCGGATACATGCTCTTGTACCACTGCCGCTCTGCCTCGGTCTTCAGATAACCCTCTGTCTTCATGTTGAAGAAGATACAATACTGCGGGTTGTTCGGATCCGTCACGATAAACGTATAGTGGATCAGATCGCCCGGATAAACACTCACGGTAAATCCCTCCGGGATCTTCATCTTGAAGTAGCCGCCCGGATCGGTATAGTCGACCAGTTTGATCTTCTTATTCTCTTTAATGGTAAATGCTTCATTTGCTGTAGCTGTCGTAGCTGCCGCCTTCGTTCCTACCTGCTCTCCCGGGTTCGTCCCGTTCTTCGGAGGCTCGCCTCCGTTCTCACATGCGGTCAATGTCCCGACCAACATTATACTCATCAATATCGCCGTTAATATCTTCATATCGCTCACCACCTTCTTACTTTCGTCTCCCCGGGATCACTCCGGGATCCTTAGGAAGAGCAAGCGCCGGAAAACTGTTTCCAGTTTTTCGGCGCTGCTTCTAACCTTTCCGACCGTTATGGTCTTCTATCTATCCGTCCATGTGTAGATCGTCTTACCGACCTGTACATGAAACTAAACCTTCCCGGATTTACACTTCCGGAATCGCGCTTCCCGTAGCGCTTTGGTAAACAACGTCGGTTCTTATGGGATAAGATTATCACACTTTTCAGTAAAAGTAAAGCGATTTTGCTAAGTTTACAGAAATTTTAGAATTTAATTTTGACTATTTCGGATTATCTTCTTGAAAAACACGAATTATCTGTTCGATTTTCCTGGTCTATTCATGCTCAGAACGAAAAAGGAGCTCAGATCCCATCGGGATTTGAGCTCTTTTTATCTTTATGCGTTGTAATGCCTCATTTCGAGACCTACATGCTCCTTTCGGGGCCATTCGGAAATGCAGCGGCCATTTGCATCTTATTCGTGGTCTCATTCAAGTATACAAGTTCAACGATCGAGATGATAACGAAAACGATCCCCGAGATCACCATGATCCACAGGAGCGCATTCAATGCACTCAAGGCCGAACCATAGGAATCCGCACCATACGCCTTGATCAGTGTAAATATGGCACCGATGATCGAGAAAATGGTGTAAGCAATATAAAATTTGAACAGTCCCTCCCATTTAGCTGCGGTAGAACGGGAAACCGGACGTACCACATCAGCTAAAGAGTGATACAGATAGTACACACACGCGACGCTGACGATGGCTTGAGCTATATCGATCAGGCTATCCAGCGGAGAACTAACAAAAATCGAAAGCACTCCGAGGATGATATAGGTCAGGTGCAGTTTGAATACAGTCTCAAATCCATAATCATACTGTCCCGCTGTATGATATTGTAACAATATCATGATATTGATCGCGATGACGCCCCATCCCAAAATCCCTGCAAATACCAAAAAGGCTGAAGCGCCTTCCAGATCCAGGTTATCGGCCGATGCCAGCATGATCACCGTCAGAAATGTAACGACCGCCCCTAAGATCATTTCGATCAACTTATATGTGTAGATCTTCTTCAACGGTTCTACGAGCATCGCCGTTCTCGTTTGCTGACGTGCCGCCTCGTTCTGCTTCCATTCGCCCAGATTCGGTCTCTGGCTATCCATTCCGCTCTGCGGCAAACTTGATCCGCAGATGGTACAATACCTGCTTCCGTTCGGAAGCATCGCTCCACAATTATTGCAAAACATAATGATCCTCCTTTAACCCTTCATTTTCTCTTTCCATGTTTTGGCGGTTATCTAAGGAAGCCCTTTGCCCCGGTACGGATAACCATTTCAAAAAAGCCCCGAGCTCCTTGTAATAATCCTATCATTTTCCGCACATCAGCGCAATATGACCATTTATTAAAGAATCCTAAAGAAAACGTACATTTCTGAACAAATTATTACGACCGGCGGTAGATACTAACGCGGTCTGGGACCGGTGTATTCCCAATGCTCCAAACTATCCCATGTCCATTGGAAGAGTCTTACCTCGAGAATGGAAACCACCAGCAAGGCCACACTGCCGATCAATTCCATAGCGAGCGCGATTCTCATGATCGTATCCGATCCATTATCAAACGTGAGAATGCTGGAAATAAGCATGAGTACCAAATCGCCCGCTGCGGCTATCACATAGAACTTATTCAAGCGTTTCCACTCTATTGACAGTATGCCGGGATCCAGCTGCCTACCAACGTATTTTCCGTATATTTTCCGGGTGACCTCCTCCATCGAGATATACAGATTGCACACATAACCGATCATCGCAAAGATCGTAAGGATCGACAGCATCATATTGATAAGGAAATTCGAAACAAAAAAGCTCGTGATCGAAAAGACGAGATAAGCCAGAATCGAAAATAAGGAGACCTGAAACCTCGGGTGATAATCCTTCATATCATTGAGGGTGACCATAAAGCATATCAGGACAATGATCGCCGCTATCTCAAGAATAATCTCGCTAAAGATATACCACTGATGATTATTAAGGAGATACGAAAAGTCCCAATCCGATTCCACACATATCATGTAGTAAATGGACAGCACGATCTCGATAAAAGCGATGATCAATCCGATCATACGGCACTTATAGAGTCTGCCGGTATAATATGCTATCCCTTTCATTTTCAGTTTAACTTTCCACGCTTCTTCCTGTGCTATTCTTCTCAGTTCCTCAGCACGACTTTTTTCGGCATCCGGAGACAATGCTGCTCCACATACATTACATACCTTGCTTCCCTCCGGGAGCGGAACCCCACAATTCTTACATCTCATAACCTACACCTTCCCTTCACCGTTCACACCCTCCGATCGTTGCATATCGGATGGCTTAATTATACTATACCACGAAACATACAGGATGACCATATATCTGTTCTTTAAGGATTTCTGAAGAAAACGGCGATTTCTGAACGAAAGATTACGAAATAGAAAAAACGGACCGCTTCCTTTCGAAGGCGGCCCATAAACCGTTGATTCATCTATGCCCGTTCAGCCATGGCTCTTTTGCTACCACCTGTCATAGATCGTGAGTATACGCAAAAAGTTTTACGGCCGGGCAGTGTCCGTCGTAGATTCATTACCACGCTCAAACAGCTCGATGGACTTTTTGATAAGTATCAGTTCATAGATGTACATCGCAAAAACGGCTACAGCATCTGCAAAGCAGAAGAAAAACAGGAGCAGCCAATCATCACGAGACCTGTCATCATATAAACGAAGAACGAACATGCTGAAGAAAGACAATACCTGGACTATAGAATAAAATACAAAGATAACACTCCATTTGTCAGCCATTCCGCTGTCCCGCGGACGAGTAAGAGCGGAAAAAGCCCCACACAAATGATAATAGGCCCCGATAACAAATGCTGTTTTCAAGATATCGAGCACCCAGACCAGACCGCTTTTATTTTTCAACAAAATAGCGGAGGCCAATGAGATCATGACCCCGAAGGCCATAAAGAGAACGACCTTCCCGAAACGTTCTTCATAACTCTTTAGTTCGATCAACTGGACGGCCTGCCAAATGACCACAAAGAACGTGATCCCGATTTGAATGATCTCCAGCACAAGATATACAGCCGGAAAACCGTCAAATATTTCATACGCATGGTGAGAGGTGGCAATAAGATATACCAACAAAACCACCAACGCGCCGATCATGATCCCGGATAGAATGGCTAGGGCCTTACGCGCGGAATAAAAAGCTTCCAACGGTTCTTTCACCCCTAAGCGAATCCAGGACTTCTGCGAAGCGGTTTCGGTATATACCGTAGCCCGGTTCTCCGGCCGGGGTCCTGAAGACTGCTGTCCGGCACCGCACTGGGGACAAAACATTTCTCCATTGGGAATCTGTGCCCCACATACATGACAAATCATTTTTCTACCTCCACGATACTAATTCGGTCTGGAATCGGTGTTCCCCCAACGCCCCAAACTATTCCATGTCCATCGGAAAAGTTTTATCTGGAAAATGTACACCACCAGCCAAGCCACACTACCGATCACACCCTCCGATCGCTGCACATCGGATGGCTTAAACATACTATAGCACGAAGCATATTGAATGACCATATATCAGTTTTTTAAGTTTTTCTGAACTTAAGAACGATTTCTGAACGAAAGATTACAAAATAGAAAAAACGGACCGCATCTTTAGTGGTGCGGCCCGTAATGTATTATTTTTCTCTTTCCTGTACCAGACTGTAGTAAGCCATCAGACCGGCGACAGTCTTGCAGTCCTGGATCTCGCCGGAACGGATCTTCGCTACCAGATCGCTAAGCTCCATCGCCTGCACATCCATGTATTCATCTTCGTCCAGATGTTGCTGGGTCTTCGTCAGATCCTCGGCGAGGTACAGATCGATCGTCTCGTCGCAATAAGCAATCGCCGTGACCAGTTTGAGCAACAATGTCAGTTTCCCTGCACGGTAGCCGGTCTCCTCTTCGAGTTCACGCGCCGCGCAAACCTCGCCGGGCTCGCTTTTTTCGTTCTTACAACCCGCCGGAATCTCCAACGTCACACGATCCACCGCATTGCGGAACTGGTTCACCATCAGGATCTTACCATCCGGCCGAACGGCTACGACGGCAGCCGCGCCTTTATGTGCCAGAAAATCCCAATGCGTCGTCCGCCCGTCGGGCAGCAGGATCGTATCGTCGTGCATGGTCAAAAGGTTGCCTTTATAGACCGGTTTCCGATCGATTCGTTTGATCAAATCCATAGTTTCGCCTCTTTATTTCTTCCAGGGAGTGGTCTCCTGGGAGCTCTTATTCATCTCTTCATAGCGCGCATAGCAGGCACGGACTGCCTTCATCAGGGCGTTGCGCATGCCATTTTCCTCGAGAGCTTCTACGCCCGCGATCGTGGTGCCCGCCGGCGAACATACCATATCCTTTAGCTTTCCGGGGTGCTCCTTCGTATCAAGGACCATCTTCGCCGAGCCCAGCACGGTCTGTGCCACGAACTCGTACGCCATGTCTCTGGGCATACCGCACGCTACTACACCATCGGCCAATGCTTCGATGAACATGAACACATAAGCAGGAGAACTACCGCTCGCGCATGTAACGGCGTTCATCAGGTTCTCATTGACCTTCTTAAAACGACCCATCGTGGAGAAGATCATCTCTAACGAAGCAACTTCCTCAGCGGAGAATTTCGCCTCATCATAGCAGATGCCGGTCATGCCCTCGCCGACCAATGCCGGTGTATTCGGCATCGCGCGGACGATACGGATCTGGTCCGAAAGCGCTGCCTTCAGGCGCGCGATCGAATAACCCGGAGCGATCGAGATCAGGATCTGGTTGGGTTTGATGATGTTCTCAATATTCTTCAGAACCTGGGGATAGAACTGCGGCTTCACTGCCAAAACGACGATCTGCGACTTCGCGCAGCACTCAGCGTTGCTGTCTGCAAAGATCACGCCGGTCTCGTTATAAACCTTCTTTACACGGTCTGCGCTCGCATCCGCAAAGATCAGGTCCGCCTTATCCACGACCTTAAGCAGGCCGCGCATCATGGCGTAGCCCATGTTACCCATTCCGATAAAACCGATTTTTGCCATAGTTCCTCCTCATCCGGGGTCTGCATCGCAGACCGTTCTGTTATTTATTTCTGTTCTTATTCTTCCAGCAGTTTCTCAACTGAGGCAAGCTTTACGCAAAGTACGAATACCCTGCAAGCCTTCTCTAATTCTTCGCGGGACGGGAAGGTCGGCGCAATACGGATGTTCGCATCCTGCGGGTCCTTTCCGTACGGGTAGGTCGCTCCGGCTCCGGTCATGACCACGCCTGCCTCCTTACACAGTGCTACGATGCGCTTTGCACATCCGGGCAATGCCATAAAGGAGATGAAGTATCCGCCTACCGGGCGTACCCAGGAACCGACATTCAGACCGGACAGTTCCTGATCGAGTGTGGAAAGCACCGCCTCGAACTTCGGACGCAGGAGCGCCGCCTGCTTCTTCATATGCTCACGAACGCCGTCTGCGTTCTTGAAATACTGCGCATGGCGCAACTGATTGATCTTATCATGGCCGATGGTCTGGATCGTCATCTGCTTCTTTATCTCGGCGATATTTGCCGGAGATGCGATGATGGCAGCAACACCCGCGCCGGGGAAGGTAACCTTTGATGTCGAGCAGAACTCGTAATACATATCCGGGTGGCCGGACTTCTCGCAGGCTTCCACGATGTTGAGGATGGTCTTTGCATCATCATACAAATGGTGGATAGCGTAAGCATTGTCCCAGAAGATACGGAAATCTTCTGCTGCCGGCTGCAGGTTCGCCATACGAAGCACGACTTCGTCTGAGTAGCAAATGCCTGCCGGGTTCGAATACTGCGGCACGCACCAGATACCTTTGATCTGCGCGTCAGAAGCTACCAGGCGCTCTACCATGTCCATATCCGGGCCGTTCTCATCCATGGGAATGTTGATCATCTCGATGCCGAAAAGCTCAGTGATCGCGAAATGACGATCATATCCGGGCACCGGGCAGAGGAACTTCACCGGCTCGTCCAGTTTGCACCAAGGTGTAGAACCCATGACGCCGAATACCTCACTCCGCGCGATCGTATCATACATAATATTCAGGCTCGAGTTGCCATAAACGATCATGTGATCGGGCGTCGTGCCCATCAGATCGCTTATGATCCGCTTGATCTCCGGGATGCCATCGAGAACGCCGTAGTTGCGAACGTCCACACCGGCCTCACACTGAAACGAAGAATCGGAAGTCAGCGCATCCAAAAGCGGTAAAGAAAGATCCAGCTGATCCTTTCCGGGCTTACCTCTGGACATATCCAGTTTCAGGCCCATCTCCTTTACCTTCTCATACTCTGCTTCCAGTTCCTTCTTCAAAGACTGAAGCTCCTTTTTGCTCAACTCGTTGTAAGCCTTCATACAGATCGGTACTCCTTTTTATCTAAAGTGAACCGGGCTATAGCCCGTGGTGTCTCTTTAACTTTTCAAGTATAATATAGTTCTTTGCCGTTCGTCAACCCATATTTTGTATTTTTTCACGGCCGCAACCTACGTATGCAGGTATGGCCATGATTTTCTCCCTTCTTGGTGGCCGCCAGATCTTCTCATCTCCTCCCACTACGCTGAAAAAGCAACCAAAATCATGCTTTTATCCACTCTTGGTGGCCGCCACCCCTTCCAACCGCCTCCCACTACACTGAAAAACTCACAAAATCGCCCATAGAAAAACCGGAGCACCGATCGGCGCCCCGGTTCATCAACTCTATTCTCGATTTAATCCATAAATGAGATATCTACATCCGACATCGAAAGGATCGGGCCGAGCAATGCTTCAAATGTACTGAACAGCTTATAGCCTACACGCACCACTTCGGAAAACTCAACTGTGTCCGGAATCTTCTGGATCGATACGACTGCCTTCTCCATGCGAAGCGCGAAGTTCAACGCGATCTTTTCTCCGGTCGCCGGATCCGTCAGGGTGAAATCCGCCGAGATATCAGCGGTTTTCGCCTTATCGTCATACCGTATGCGGATCTTCGGAAAACCATCCTTAAAGATCTCCCGCAGGTCTGCTTCACATTCCTCAACGGCCGTTTCGTATTCTTCCTTCGTGGCAAATCTGTAATCGGTCGCCCCGAAAATAGCTCGGATCGATCTTTCCATCTCTTCCTCGCTGGTAAACAACTGCGCGCCCGTGTCGTCCGTGAACTCGATATAGTATCGGTGGAATGTAGCAACCAAATCGTCAGCGGTCAGATTCAGGCCGCGTCCGGCTTCCATACATCCCTTATTGATCTGCTTCGCGAGGCGGCCGGCAGCCTCATATAACTCCGCTTCATTGTAGGAAGGGGCTCCGTTCTCCTGCAGATACTTGAATAAGTATGCATAATCGGAATCCTTTGTATTCTTCACGACCGAACGCATGATCGAAGCCACAAATGCTCCATTCATCTCAATCGTGATATCGTTTCCGCTCCCCGTGATGCTCCGCGCATCCACCTCTTCCAGAATGCGGGTCATATAATCCAACACGAAACGACGACCCAATTCATCGACTTTCAACGGGTTCAGAATGCCGGTACCCACCGGAACCGAAAAGGCGGAAACACCCTTTATATCTTCAAACGTGATCTCGCCGCCGAACTGTTTCAACATCATATCGATCTGATCCGTTCCGCCGAGAAGTCCTGCCAGCAGGTCCGGAAGCGTCGTTGAGATCTGTATTTCATCTTTATCTATTGCAAACGAAAGCAACTCATCGGAAAACTTCATCGTGTCGGTGTTCAACTCGAAAAACACGGTGCCGTCCATGATCATCTTATCGATATCCCACTGGTCTACCGAGCGGATCTTCACCGTTCCGCCCGTTCCTCCCAGGCTGAACTCGCCGGGATATGCATTGCTGATGTTCATGTTCAGATCCATCGTCATCCGGACTGCATCTACACCTTCCATCATATTCAGGAAACCCGCGAGCGATCCGTTGGTATCGATATCCACATATTCGATGGGCTCCTTCGTTTCATTGCCCGCCGAGCCGGAGGCACCTTGTGGATTACTCTCGGCATAATACGAGGTCACTTCTTCTGTATTCCCCTTCGTAGACACGACCGTTTCATCCCGGTTCGAACTATCATCCCTCTTACTCTGCTCTTCGATTTTGGGAGCATCCGTCGAGGATAACATATCATTCATCTCGGCAGACGAGCCTTCGGTCGGAGCAGGGTTGCTCTTATTCGAGCACCCGAACACGGATGTCAGGGTCAATGTCAGGCCGCAAGCGATCGCCATTAGCTTTTTCGATTTTCTCATTCAAACTCCTCTTTACAAAAACACATAAACATATCCGACTTACGATAACAGGCTGAGCGCAGACCGCGCCCTATCGGACATATGTTCCGACTGTAACATTATAGAGTACGGATATCAGCGGGTCAATTTCCTATGCCATATTGTAAGAAAAACGAAAGAAATTTCGGTGTCTCGGCAATAAAACAGGTCCGGGCATATGCCCGGACCTGCGGTCTATCGTTAAATTATTTAATTACAGACCTGAGAGCAGACCGGACATAGATCCGCCGCCCTGTTCCTGCTGGGACTGAATGGTCTTAACCAAGTTCAGAACTGTGGTAATAACATCGGAAAGCTGAGAAACACCCTCAACATCCTTAAAGGAACCCTTATTTGCTTCAGAAACAGACTTCACGGAGAACTTGATCACGGAACCTTCCAGTTCTTTAACCTGCTCCATTACTCCATCGATAGAAGGATCTTCGATCGGAAGTTTTGTCTTAAGGGTAGAAGGAATGGTGATCTCGCCATCACAGCTGATCTTAATAGAGTCAGCATTTGCCTCGATAACGATCTTAGGAAGGCCGTTCTTGAAGATCTCTTCCAGAGATTCATTTACTGTATCAATAGCTTCCTGATAATCTTCTTCCGTCTTAACTTCATCAACGAACTGCTTCTTCAGTTCAGCCAGTTTCTTCTTGATGTCATCCTTCGAATCAACCAGTCCTTCAAGAATACCGCCGCTCTGTTCTTTGAGCTGCTTCTTAAGCTCTTCGATCTTATCTTCGATACCATCGAGGCCCAGATCTTCGGTGCTCATACCTGCGTTCTTGAAGCCTTTTTCAACTTCTGAAATGATCGCCTTTACAGCTACGTCGATCTTATCTTCATTGATCGTAGGCATAAGCTTCGGAGCGATCTCGATGAATTTGTCGATATCCTCTTCGGTCGTGTTCAAGATCACGGAACGAGCCAGAGATGCAAGCAAAGCTCCGTCCGGAGTGATCTCAACCTTATTACCGCTTCCCTTAACGGAACGCTCATCCAGTCCGCTGAGGATACGCTTCGCGTAATCCTTTGCAAATGCGATGGCATCGCTGTCGATAGCTGCGAGATCGATAAGATCGGTACCTACCGGAAGCTGAACGCTGGTGATCTTCTTGATATCAGCAGTCGTGAGCGGAATACCAAATCCCTGAAGGAGTGAGGAAACTGCATCCTCGCTGCCGAAAACGCCGGCGGCCAGCTTAAGTGCATCAATGCTGAATGCGCTGTGATCCTTATCTACTGCAAAGCGAACCAGATCACCGGAAATCTTCAATTCTTTAGCGGCAAGATCAACGCCGATCGTGCCGGAACCCTGCTTCTTAGCAATATCCATGAAGCTGTCTACATCCAGCTTAACCTTTACATCGGTAAGGCTGACTGTGCTTGCAAGCATATCGCCGAGATCTACTGTAACCTCTGTCTTATTAGAAGTCTTCTCGGACTCCTTTACAACATCCAGAAGCTTAGCCAGAGCGTCGGTCGTCTTGATTTCGAAAGCTTCACCGCCGACAGGCTTGGTAGCCTCTTCGGTCTCTGCCTCAGTTGTCTTTTCAACTTCAGTCTCTGCCTCGGTTGTCTTTTCGGCTTCGGTCTCTGCCTCAGTTGTCTTTTCAGCTTCGGTTGCGTTTGATTTGTCGTCGCCGTTAGAAACAGTAGGATTCTCCTCTGCAACTGCTTTTGTAGTATCAGCAGGAGCTTCTGTAGTCTTAACTTCAGCTGTGGTTTCCGGCTGACTTGCAACCGTTGCCTGTGTGGTCTCATCTCCTGCATCCTTCTTGGTACATCCGGCCATAGAAGAAAGTGCGAGCATAGCACTCATGGATACAGCAGCAAATTTCTTTGTTCTTCTCATAATCCATCCTCACTTTTTAAGTTAGTATGTGTGGCTCAAAAGAAAGCACACCCCTTGAGTTACTCTTGTTGCAGGCGCGTCCTAACTCCTCCCTGTGAAACACAGAATACGCCCCTGTGACACACGTATTATAGCGGAAATGCACGATCGCGTCAATTAAAATCGAAAGATTGTAAGTTTTTTGAAAGAAATAACCGGGAAATATAACATTTCCCGGTCGTAAAATTCTCTGATAGATTTTATGCCAACAGTTTCGCCAAACGCTCTGCGATCGCTTTGATAAAGCCCTCGCTGGACAATGCGTGAATATCCGGCAGGGAAGAAACCAGCGCCAGATCCTTCGTCATGTAGCCTTCTTCGATGGTGTCGATCGTCGCCTTCTCCAGACAGTCTGCGTAGCGCATCAGTTCGGGAAGGTTATCCATCTGGCCGCGGCGACGCAGTGCTCCGCTCCATGCGAAGATCGTCGCAACGGAGTTCGTAGAGGTCTCCTCACCCTTCAGATACTTATAGTAGTGACGCTGTACGGTTCCGTGCGCAGCCTCATACTCGTACTTGCCGTCCGGGGATACCAGAACGCTGGTCATCATGGCCAGAGAACCGAATGCGGTAGCGACCATGTCGCTCATAACGTCACCGTCGTAGTTCTTGCAAGCCCAGATGTAGCCACCCTCGCTCTTAACGACACGAGCTACAGCGTCATCGATCAAGGTATAGAAATACTCGATGCCGGCCTTCTCGAACTGCTCTTTGTATTCATTATCATAGATCTCCTGGAAGATATCCTTAAAGGTATGATCATACTTCTTGGAGATGGTGTCCTTCGTTGCAAACCACAGATCCTGATGGGTATCCAGTGCATAGGAGAAGCAGCTGCGTGCGAAGCTCTCGATGGACGGGATCAGGTTGTGCATACCCTGGGCAATGCCTGCGCTCTTAAACTCGTGCACCAGTTCACGCGTCTCGCTGCCGTCTGCCGCGGTGTAAACGAGCTCACATTTTCCGGGTCCCGGAATCTTCATCTCACTGGCCTTATAGAGGTCGCCGTAAGCATGACGGGCGATCGTGATGGGCTTCTTCCACGTACGAACATACGGCTCGACACCCTTTACGATGATGGGCGCACGGAATACCGTACCGTCCATGATGGCGCGGATGGTGCCATTCGGGCTCTTCCACATCTCTTTTAAGTTATATTCCTTCACACGGGCTGCGTTCGGCGTGATGGTCGCGCACTTAACGGCTACACCGTATTTCAGCGCAGCCTTTGCCGAATCGACCGTTACCTGATCATCGGTTTTATCGCGGTTTTCCAGTCCCAGATCGTAATACTCACTCTTCAGGTCTACGAACGGAAGGATGAGGTCATCCTTTATCATCTTCCACAGGATCCTGGTCATTTCGTCGCCGTCCATCTCTACGATAGGCGTCGTCATTTGAATCTTCTGCATCGTATTTATGTCTCCTTTATTATCGGCATTTGCCGGGATGCTCGGGCTTTCGGGCTCGGTGGCTGTCGTATCACAGCGCCGTCGCTCGTCAGTCCGAAGATGATTTATCACATGTTTATGATTATATCGGATACCCCGGTCAATGTAAAGCGAAAAATCGCCGTCGGGGAATTCCTGTCGCAGGACATCGTTTACAGGTTCGGGCCCATCAGCAGCTGCAGATAGCGGAACCATACACGGTAGAATGTCCGGTTCATGTGGATGCCGTCCTTCAGATAGTTCTGCTGGCGGACGATCCATTTCGAATCGATGTAATTCACACCTAAGATATTTGCCGTGTGGTTCAGAAGCGCGTCGTACATCGGCGCCCGAACGAGATCTGCACGCGTGCTTCCGAGCACGTCGGACGGCGGCAACAGGGACGACACGTACAGCGTCACGCCCGGGATCTGCTCCCGAAGCTTCTGTACGAGCGCGGTAAATGCGGTCGCAAAATCCTCCGGCGTCTTATAGAAATTACAGTTATTCAGACCGACGAAGATAACTACCCGTTCGGGGTAGACAGCGGCTACCTCAGGGATCTTCTCGATCAATGCATCCACGGACGCGCTTCTCTTATAGATCACCTGTGACATATCGATGAAACCATAGTCACCGATGGCCTGTGTCATCGAGTCACCGAAGAAGATCGTATTCATGAACATCGCATGAATCTGCTGTTGCTCTTCATTAGAAAGGTTCCGGACATCATTCAGATCGAGTTTTTCATTCCACTCTTTCTGGAAATCCATGATCTTAATCTGCTTTACGGTAAGCGACGGCTCGGTCGGGATCGGAACCGTCGGTGCCTGTGTCGGAGGCTCGGTCGGCAGTTCTCCCGGCTCTTTCGTCGCGGGTTCGTCCGCCGGCTCCGTGACATCTTCCTCTGTTATCACAGGTAACGGCGCCTGCGTAGTGATCTCTTCCGTAGTCTTCTCCGGTACCGAATATAAGGGTTCCTCCGTGTAAGGAACGGTCACATCAATCTCCGTCACATCCTTCTGGCGGATGGCCTGCAACAGAGCCGGAACGTTCTGTCCTTCGATATCCTTCACGATATCCACGCCTGCCTTCACGGGCTTCTTCCCGCTCACGGCGATCACATACATAAGCGTAACGAAGAGGAAGAAACCGATCGACCCTAAGATCAGGTGGAAGGCCTTACGCATGAGTTTCTTATAGTGATTATTCATCCGCTTCGCCTCCTTCCAGGATCAGCGAAAGGGACGCGTCCTCATAATACGTTTTGACATTATACAGGAAACAGATATCCGTGATGCCCGCGGATGCGGTCAATGTCCGGATATCTCCGGTATAATATCTCGGATCCACAACATGGATCTCCGAAAAGAACGGACACAAAAATCCGATCATAGCATTTGCATAGGAGTCCTTAAAGATCAGGAGTTTACGGTTTGTCTGTGCCTTCGTCGAGATGTTCAGCCAGGGATAATTGCCCCCGAAGAATACCTCATACGGGTCATCGCCGGTGAGTCCTTCCGACGAATACAGGCCTGGCAGCGTCTTCTGCTGCTCCTTATAAGCCGTCACGCTGGGCACATCCGGATCCGGCAGATACAGTTCGATCGTATCCGCAGCGCGGCTGTAGAAACCGCTCTTACTCATCAAGGTGCCCTGGAAGCGCTTGTGGACTTCCACCTTCTTCCAGTTCCGGGTCTCAAAGGGAAGTCCCATCTGAGCAGCCAGCTCCTTCGCTCCGACATACGCTCCATAAGTCGTCCAGTGATGGTCCGTGCGATAGTATATCTGCTTTCCCTGTGCTGCTTCCTCAGCAAATATCGGGGCGAGCGAGATCACCTTAAGGTTCGAAAGGGACGCGTTCTTCACTTCCTGTGACCAGGACGTATACCAATCCTCTTCCGAGTCGATTGGCGCTCCGCCCGGCAACTTATCTTTCAGGATCCAGCAGGCGTTCGGCACCAGCATGAAGTAGGCCGATACATCGGGATACTCACGGAGATAATCCATCACCGCCTTCGTTGTCTTTGCGGCACGATTGTCATCCGTGCGTTTGAATTCTTCGATCAGATAACTGCTTCCGCTGCGATACACGCCCTGGGAATACTTCTCTCCCATGATGCGTCCGCGCAAATCGTCCAGGTAGACCCAGACGTTTCGGGCGGGGAACTGGTCGGCCAGATAGTCCTCCATCGCGTTGGTGAACGTGCCGTTTTTCAGGTTCTCCGTCGTCATCTCCGGGAACTGGGCCAGTGTCCGGCGCTCCTGAGCGGAGTAGGCCTTTCGCGGCCATATGAGGCGCAGAAATGACAGCAGGAAAATCAACATCAGAAATACGATTCCGAGCAGACGGAAGAAACGCAATTTTCGTGCGCGCTCTCTGGCTTCTCGATCTGTCATTTGCCTCACCTCCTAGTAACAGTTTCCGTCAGGAGACTGTTACGTGAGAAGTTTGGTTTTTCTGTGAAGCCGAAAGGCTAAACAGAAAAATAAACTTCGAGCCTACGAGGTTTGCTTAGCAAACCTTCCTTGTAACAGTTTCCGTCAGGAAACACATTTTTTAAAATCTGAAATACAAGAACGGATTGTAACTCTGGTAAACCAATGCTGCTATACAAAGCATGAACATCACGATACGGATCGCGATCGACGTGGTGTAATACTTCACTGCGAACTGCTCGTTGAGTCGGTGGAATATCGGCGTTGAGAAGAACATTCCCAAAAGCAGGACCAGAAGTCCGGTACGCAGGAAGTATCCTGTGGTCGCATTGGCAAATGTACAGCCGACGCCGAACATGTGGCCCACATAGGTCAGCATCTCGGAGAAATCGGTGTGTACGAAGAACATCCAGCCGATGGTAACGAGCAGGAACGTAAGGATACGTCCCGGCCACGGGTGACGGCTGATGCGGTCATGGACGACATATTTCTCCAGCAGGAGCAGAATGCCGTAATACAGGCCCCAAAGCACGAAGTTCCAACCGGCGCCGTGCCAGAAACCGGTCAGCATCCATACGATCAGGATGTTGCGCACGTGCTTACGCGGCGAAACGCGTTTACCGCCAAGCGGGATATATACATATTCGCGGAACCACGAACTAAGGGATATATGCCAGCGACGCCAGAACGATGTGATGCTGGACGCCGTGTACGGATAGTCAAAGTTCTTCGGGAAGCGGAAACCAAACATCTTACCCAGGCCGATGGCCATGTCGGAGTAACCGCTGAAGTCAAAATAGATCTGGAACGTATAGGCAAATGCGCCGAGCCAAGCAGTGAGTACCGACGCATGCGCCGCTCCGAGGCTCTCGATCTGCACGTAAAGCGCGCCGAGCTGGTTCGCCAGCAGGACCTTCTTAATGAGGCCGCGCAGGAAGTATTCGCCGCCGTTTCCGAACATGGCGAGCGTTACCTTCCGCTTCGTCAACTGCTTCTCTACATCTTCGTAACGGACGATGGGGCCGGCGATAAGCTGCGGGAACATCGAGATATATAGGGCGAACTTAAAGAAACCGCGCTGCACACGGATCTTGTTTCGATATACATCGACCAGATACGAGATCGCCTGGAAGGTATAGAACGAGATACCGATGGGCAGGATGAGTTTCATGGCCGGGATGAATTTGAGTCCCATGCCGCGTAACTGCGACGATACGAACGGATAATACTTAAAGATACCCAGCGCCAGCAAATTCCAGCCCACGGCGATGCCGAGGTTCAGCTTTGCGTACCGTGAGTGGTTCGCCCGGTTGTTGGAAATGATACGCCCGAAGACGTAATTGACCGTAATGGACATGAGCATGAGGAAGATATAGACCGGTTCGCCCCATGCATAAAAGATCAGGCTGAATGCCAAAAGAACCATGTTTCGTGCTCGCGGCGGTGCGATAAAGTAGGCCAGCAGCACCATCGGCAGGAACACGAACAGGTAAGTCATACTGGAAAAGACCATTTCGCGTCCCCCTTATGGTTCGATTTGTTTTAGGAATTCCCGCTCCACCGATGTAGCATCGGAGGAAATGATCAGGAAAACATAGTAACCGCGGGTCAGGTAGCGCGCGTCCTTAAGGAGCGCCATCTGATCCTCGCCGTAACCGTCGAAGCAGGTGCACTGGTAAGCCACGCGGTTCTTCATCGCTTCCACCACCGCATCGATCTGTGATTTCTCTTTTACGCGCACTAAAAGAAGCTCCGCAGCATCCATGTTGGAATTCGGGCCGAAATAGCCCACTGCCGCGAAGTCATTGGCCGCCAGACCGAAGCGGCGCTTCAGGGACAGAATATCCTCCTCGTGCCACTCATCCTGCGTGATCGTGGACATATCCGCAACCAGTTGCGGCACATCCACTTCTTTATATTTTTTCTCATGGGCAATAAACCAGACGAAAGCAAACAAGGCTGTCAATGCGACAGCCTGGAAAACCCAGATATACAGTTGGCGTCTCTTCTCGATATCCCACTGCTCGCCCATTTTCCTAAGATCCTCTCGTTACGGCAGGCCATAGATCATAGCCTGCCGCCCTTACTTACATGTACCGCTTTGACGATGTTTCCTACTCTCTTCCGTCCCAGCAATAGGTACAAAGTTTCTCGGGATCGATCCCGACGGACTCGATCATATCGTCGAGTCTGTGGTAACGAAGCGATGTGAAATGCAAAAGCTCACAGATGCGGTCGATCATCTTCTGATACTTCTCGCTGTCCGGATCGGTGTACTGCTTAAGTACCTCATCCGAAACCTCGTCTCCCTCGAACTCGCGGATGACGCGGCGGGTAATGAGTTCCATCTCCGATGTGGAACGTGAGAAATTCAGATATTTACAACCGTAAACCAGCGGCGGGCACGCAGGACGAATATGTACTTCCTTAGCGCCGCTCTCATATAAGAACTGGGTCGTCTCGCGAAGCTGTGTTCCGCGGACGATCGAATCGTCGATCAAAAGAAGGCTCTTTCCCTCGATGAGATCCTTCACCGGGATCAGTTTCATCTTTGCGATCAGGTTACGCTTCGACTGCAGCGTCGGCATAAAAGAACGCGGCCAGGTCGGCGTGTACTTGATGAACGGACGGGAAAAAGGAATGCCGGACTCATTTGCATAGCCGATAGCATGAGCCGTACCGGAATCCGGAACGCCGGCTACTACATCCGGTTTCACATGGTCTCTGCGGGCTAACATCTTACCGCAGTTATAACGCATCCGCTCAACGCTGATGCCTTCATACGAAGAGGACGGGTATCCGTAGTAGATCCACAGGAATGTACAGATCTTCATCTTCTCACCGGGCTGCACCAGTGTCTTAGCGCCGGACGGTGTGAGGATCACGATCTCGCCGGGACCCAGTTCCCGCTCCTCAGTATATCCTAAATTCGTAAATGCAAAGCTCTCAAAGCATGCACAGGTCGATCCCTGCTTATGTCCGATCACGACCGGCGTACGGCCCAGACGGTCGCGCGCCGCGAAAATGCCGCGCTCCGTCAGCACCAGCAGCGTCATGGAACCGTCGATCAGTTCCTGCGCATACCGTATGCCGTCGATCATATTCTCTTTTTGGTTGATCAGGATGGCTACCAACTCCGTCGGATTGATCTCGCCGTTACTCATAACGTTGAAATGCACGTCCTTCGCCAGCAGTTCCTTCTCGATCTCTTTTATATTGTTGATCTTACCTACGGTGGTCACGGCAAATGTCCCGTGATGTGACCGCATCAGGATCGGTTGTGCCTCATAGTCCGAGATACACCCGATGCCGTAGTTGCCTTTCAAACTGTGGAATTCACTGTCGAACTTCGTACGAAACGGCGAATTCTCAATGTTGTGGATCGCCTTATCAAACCGTCCGTCGCCGCAGACCGCCATACCGGCGCGACGTGTACCCAGATGCGAATGATAGTCCGTTCCGAAAAACAGATCAAAAACACAGTCTTCATGTGATGCTACACCGAAAAAGCCACCCATAAATGCCTCCACTTTCTATATCGATCCGGACGTCCGCCCGGGTCTTACGATGCCGGCCTGGCGCTGCTCATACCGGAAACCGGATTTAAAGCAACATGCCGCACCCTATTTATTATACAAGGTGCGGCATGAATTGGCAATGATTTTTTAAGTAGTTATTTGTTGAAAGATTTTCTTTTATAAGCTTCGCGCGGTTCTTTTGCAGACAAGCGTAAAACGCTTTTTATTCTCCTTCCGATGTATACAGGACATTCCGGAGCATTATCCCTATTTGAACATATCGTCGTATTCATTTCGGGATATCAGGCCGCGTTTAAGCAGATTGTCGGCATAGGTCTTCTTGTCTTCCAGAGATGCCTTTATAAGCCACTCGGCAGATCCGTAGGATTGTTCTTCCTTCTTTTTTCCGGAATTTTGCGCGGTAATGTACGTATTGTCGATGATATCGGCAAAGCCCTGCAATACCCAGTAGGTCAGGAGAGATCCCGTTATACCGACGCCCCAGATAATAAGGGCATCCACGGTATCCGCAACTGCACTTCTTTTCTCGAAAAACATATCACTGCTACTTCCGGAGATCGCCTCTAAACCCATGATCAATACCGAAATGAGGCATACAACCAGTATGATCTTAGAAAAAAAACGAATCTTTTCTGCTGAATTCATCTTCTCATGTCCTTTCTGTTTTAAAAGCGGATCTTTTCGGATCCTGTGATCCTCGCTACACCTCAAGTATAGCAGGAAAGTCCGCCACGGACAATCTGAAAAATCTTACGATTATTATACGAAAACTCCTGATTAATTATCTTCCGTAATGTTTTTGTAAGCCCACTCAGTGTCAATCACGTAATTGTTTTGCCGATCTTCTTTCGTCAGGATGTCCGCCGCGTTCTTCGCAAGATCTTCAGTCTTCCTGCGAGTTCCAAATCATATTCTTATATTCTTCTTCACTGATCCACCCGTTATCAAGCAGCGCCTTCGTATATTTCTCCCACTCTTCTTCATTTTCCGGGTTCGGAAGACGAAAACTCAATTCCGAAGTTCCTTCTTTCGGAACCGGAATGATCGGTATCCCGTAGGCTTTACAGGTATACGCATATGTATTGTCGATATGATCGGCAAATCCATGCAGCACGGCATTTAGAAGCAGCGACAAAAAGAGCCCGCCGATCCAGGTCAGGATCGCAAAAAAAGGCGGCACGTTGTAAGTGTCCAGAAGCGCGATCCCACCCGCAATAGTGAAGATGATATTGATCACCATCAAGAGTAAAGATCTGAACCTGATCTTATTTGCAGTTCTCATTTAGCTATTCCTCCGCATTCCTTTGTTATAACACTTTCTTTTACTCTTCACCCGAAACCATCTTATATGCCCACTCGGTATCGATCATGAAGTTCGGAGCCTGATCGTCTTTCGTCAGGATGTCCGCCGCGTTCTTCGCGAGATCTTCGTAATCCGCGGGATCGATCGCTACCTCGCCAAACGCCTTGCCTTCGCGCAGGAACTGGAAACCGATCTCGCCTTCTCTGCTATAGAAATACGCTTCATCCGCCTGGAAATCCGGGTCTTCATGCTTCAACTGGATGATACAGAACACCTTGAAGATCTCCACCACGCGGTCGTCCAGGCCGGCATCGAAGATGAAGATCTTCTCACGCAGATCGTTAAGCGAACGGACGATGCGCTTGCGATAGCCTTCGACCTCCGGTCCGTTTAAGATTCCGTCATCCACGCCGACATTCGTCATCTGCGCGAAGCCCTCCATGGCCTGCACCAACGCCTCGTTTGACGTTACGTGATAGATCATGATCTTCTGCTCCATATCGTGGTACAGGAAATCGTAGGTATATAAAGTCCTCTCCTTGCAGTCCGGGCATTCAAACGTAAATGCTTTCCGGCTCAGGACCTCTTCCTTCATATTCGGCTCCAGCGTTACGTTGATACTGGACCAGATCTGGAAATCATGCTCCTTACTGCACTTCGGACATGTGATCTTCGTAGTTTGTTTCTGTGACATGTTAATTCTCTCCTGATAATTCTGATTATTTCTTATACGGGCAATGCTTATCGATGCCCAGGCATGGTGCTGTCGGGATGCTCGCCCGAGAAGCCGACCTGCGGCAGGCAGGCGATTCTCGAAACGTCCTCTGCAGTCAGTTTCACCTCGGAAAATGCGAGGTTTTCTTTCATGCGCCCCATGCTTGATGCCTTCACGATCGGGAATATCCCGCGCTTCGTAAGATACGCCAGGCAAAGTTGCGAAACGGATGCGCCGTATTTTCCGGCCAGTTCCGTAAGCAACGGATGCGTAAGCACGGCGCCACGTCCGAGCGGACTCCACGCCTGTACCTGCATGCCCTGCTCCAGGCTCTTAGCGACCGCATATTCCTGTCCGTAACCCGGATGCAGTTCCAGCTGGTTGATCGCCGGCTTATATCCCGCATCCAAAAGCGGCTGCATGTGATGCGGCAGGAAGTTACTCAGGCCGAGCTCGCGCACGCGCCCCTTCGCCTTCTGCTCCTCCATGGCGCGCCAGGTCTCCAGATCCAGCGCGGTCCAATCCTCCGCAGGATCCGGCCCCTTCGGCCAATGGATCAGGTAGGCATCGACATATTCGAGGCCGAGACGCGAAAGTGAACGCTCCAGCGCTTCATTTGCCGCGTCATATCCCCGCTCGTTGATCCAAAGCTTCGTCGCGATATATACGTCCTCGCGCGCGATCTTCGCCTGCCGAAGCGCCTCGCCCAGCTGCTCCTCGGTGAAATAAAACGACGCAGTGTCGAAATACCGATAGCCCGCCTCCAGCGCCTGCAGCAAGATCTCCGTCACCTGCTCCCGCTCCGTCCCCGGAAAGAAGCAACCGAAGCCCAGGCTCACATCACTCTTCTTCATCGTAACCCCCTTACGCGACCTCCGCCGCTAAACTGATATCACTTGCTATTTTATCATACTTTCGGCGGTTGCGCCACCACAAAAAGGGGCTGCCCTTTCGGGCCGCCCCTTTTCGTCTTTTGTTTTGATTTATTCTGCCTTTACTGCAAATTCATTGATGATGTCTACGATAATGTCGCCCAGCTTCTGAACTTCGTAGTCGCCGATGATGGGCTCCAGATGGGAGTCACCGACGCCGGAGTGATCCGTCAGGAATACGTATTCGCCATCGGTCATGATGGCCAGCGCCCGGCCGAAAAGTTCGGTAGTACGATCGGCATTCGAAGCAACGATGGGAACCACATGGATGCCCTGCTCGGCTGCCTTTGCTACTGCTGCCGCAACGACTGCGGACTTTTCGCCATGCGGCGGTGCATCAAAGATAAGAAATGCGATCTTCTTGCTATCCGCTTTCCAATCTTTGCTGTTCATGGTCTCTGTCAGGATCTCCGCGACTGCCTCAGGCGTATCTCCGCCGCCATCGGCCGATTCGTTATACAAGAGCTTCTTAAGCACGGCAACGTCGGTCTCAAAGCCATTGGTGCGGGTCACATAATCATCGCCCTCATCGCGGTAAAAATTCCAGGAATAGCTGACGGCGGGCGCGGTGACTCTCACCATGATCTTTCCGAAATCCGCCTGCAGATAGGTGAGCTCATCGCCCATGGAACCGGTCGTATCCAGGATGAACATGACCTGTGTGTCGGTATACTTCTTCGATGCGCTGTCGATGGTCAGAGCGACCTCTTCGGGATGGCCGGTCGTCCGCGACTGACTATCCGGAACACCGTCTTCCTTCTTTCCGGGCAGGGCGTAATCTTCTGTCCCGGTATATACTACATTGCCCTCTGCATCGTACACGCGCACCTTCCATGTGCGGTCTGCGGATGTCGGAAGGAACAGGTAGGCAGTACCCTCTTTGTTGGAAATGCCCGACCAGATGACGCTGTTGTCGTCACTGTAGACCGCTTCTACCTTGATGCCTTCCACTGCAACTCCGCTCTCGTTTTTTACCGTGACCGCGGATCTGGACACGGGATCCAGGTCATACGCGGGAAATGAGATCTTTCCGGTCGTTACGAGGTTCTTGAAGAAGCCCCAGTTAGCGTTGTCGTTCCAACGGCCCGCGGTCAAAACGCCAATCTGGTCGTCGGGAACCTTCACGTCTTCCCCTCCATCCGCAGGAACAGGCTTCACCGTATCCGGACCACCCTCGCTTCCCGCACGGGGTACACTAAGAGGCGCATCATAAGCCCTGTCCGCTTTCTCGTAGGCCATCTTGTAGGAAGCATCCACTTCCCCCAAACCGCTTCTCCCATAGGAGATGTCCGGGACAGCTTCATCGCCGGACCGCTCTCCTTCTTTCGGCGCCGCAACTGTGGCGTCAGGCGCAGCCTTCGTAGGGGCTGCTGTCACATCGGGCTTCGTGCCCGCAACCGTCGCCGGTTCGGTCGCATCAACCGAATTCTTAGCCTTACTACATCCCGCGAGCGGCAGTGTACAAGTCATGACTCCGGCCATGACCATGGCTGTCATTCTTTTATGATTTAATCTGATATGTTTGCTCATATACAACCTCCTTTTTGGATTTGTTTCCTAAGGAACGAAACCAGCCGGAGATTTCCTACATGAAAAACAAAAGATGTCCCGAATCCGGAACACCTTTTGATCCAATATGCTTATTAATCCCAGTTCTCATCGTCAAAGATATCTGTAAAATCGCTTCCGTTAGTGAAAAGGCCTTTTTCGTAATCCCATAACAGCATATACCTGTCTCCAGTTTGAATATCGGTGAATATCAGTTTACCCGCGGTTTCGTCAGTGTATCCATAGATAAGGCGAAGAACGGTTCCTTCGGGGATGGTCACCTCCTCATTGTCCGGATACGCAAACGCCTTAATATCCTTCTTTGCGGTAATATTGTAACCATAATAACCGGTGTATCTATAGTCATCTTCCTTCACAATGTACCCGGTGTCACTGATATCGACCGGTGTCATAATAAAGATCAGGTCAAAAAAGTTTTCCGTATAGTCTCCCAGAAACAGATAATCGCCATCCACAGGAACACATACTTTATATTCCATGGTATCGGTATTTTCATTTGGAAGTACGATCGGGCCTCCGGTCAGATGACCATAATCATCATACTCAGATTCAACTTTTTCGAGTTTTCCGTTCCGGATCGAATATACTTCAGCATATTCAGATGACCACCCTGAATACTCATGGATGAAATAGTTATTACCATTGTTGCAGATCACATAACCTATAGCTTGTGCCCAGTCACTGATCACACAATCAAAAGCTGTCATACTCTCACCATTCAGATCGATACATAAGCCATTGAGGTAACTTTCAAATGTATAAATGATGTCAATTTTTCCATCTGAACCTTCGTCGAAGAAATTGTATCCTCCGATACTTCCGCATACATAGGAGCCTTCTGTGGGTTGAAATGCCGCAGTGAACAGATCTTTGTTTCCATAGTAGGAAAGCGCCTTATACTCATAGCTTCCACTGTCGGTCGGCACGATGAATACGATTTCAGTTGCACCCACTACGAAAGATACCTTTCCGTTTGCGATATCCTCTAACGTAAACGATGCACCGATTCTGGTGATCGCCTCGTCGACGTTAGTCAGGATATCCTCGATCTTAACCTCTGCCCCGCTTGATGTAAAGAAGTTGAAGCCACGGATCAAATCGGATGTTCCATTAACACGCTCCTCACAAAAACTCTCTGAAAAACTGAAAAACAGGTCATCCGCACGCATATATGAAAAGGAATTTGTATAACCGCCCGCCATTGAAACAGCGTCTGCGAGTCTCGTAAGACACTGGTCATTAAATGTATCGATTGCTTCCTTCAACTTCGGATAGGCGATCTGTGAATCCTCGCGAAGAACGATCTTCGTATATATCGAACCGGAATCCGAGTTTTTCTCATCCTCATAGGCAAAATTGACGAATTTCCCGTCGTACTCTTTGATATATCCACGCATCATTTCCGCAAGTTCTGCTTCAGATCGCGCAGGCTTTGTTGTTTGCGGAACCGTCTCCTCGGGTGTGGTTTCAGACAATGTCGTCTCAACCGGCTGCGTTGCTATCGGTGTCGTCACTGCTTCCGTCGTCACCTCAGCTGTCTCTTCTTCAGGACTATACCTTTCCGCAGTCGTCTGAACTGCTTCGGTTTCGAATGCCGTTGTATTCGCATCCGACTGACTCCCATTCGAACAAGCCACCAAGTTCAACATAAATGTTGCCATAACTGCACACGCCAGTGTTCTGTTTCTTCTCATCGCTTTTCTCCTCCTTTGGTTCATTTCAAAACCACCCTTAACATACCAAAATCACATAGGAAACGTCAACACTTCTAACAAAAGTTTAAAACTAGTGAAACAAACTTTAATATAATCGAAACACTCTGAAATAACTACGTAACAGTGTTGTAACAAGTGGTACTATTCTTTAACTTCTCAATGCTCCCCTTAAACCTCCTACCTCCCTTCATCGAGGCCACTCAGGCAGGCAAATTCGGATCCGCAACCCTTCACGTTTTCATATGAAGGCTCCGAATTATGAGGCATGTTTTTCACAGCGAATTGACCTGACCGGACGAAATCGCATCCGCAGGCCGTAGAAGCCGAAAAAAAGGGCGCCCCGGAAACCGGGACGTCCTCATATGAAAACTGTGATATTTTCGAATTAGAACTTGCCTGCCTTAGCAGCTTCCTCGATGGAAACGGCAACTGCTACGGTAGCACCAACCATGGGGTTGTTACCCATACCGATCAGGCCCATCATCTCAACGTGCGCGGGAACGGAGGAAGAACCTGCGAACTGCGCGTCGGAGTGCATACGGCCCAGAGTATCGGTCATACCGTAGGAAGCGGGACCTGCTGCCATGTTATCGGGGTGCAGGGTACGGCCTGTGCCGCCGCCGGACGCTACGGAGAAATACTTCTTACCGGCCTCATTACGCTCCTTCTTATAGGTACCTGCTACCGGATGCTGGAAACGGGTCGGGTTGGTGGAGTTACCGGTGATGGAAACGTCAACATTCTCCTTCCACATGATCGCTACGCCCTCACGAACGTCATTCGCGCCATAGCAGTTAACCTTCGCACGAAGGCCTGTAGAATAAGACTTACGGAATACTTCCTTAACCTCGCCGGTGTAGTAATCCATCTGAGTCTCAACATAGGTAAAACCGTTGATACGGGAAATGATCTGTGCAGCGTCCTTACCCAGACCGTTCAGGATGACACGGAGGGGCTTCTGACGTACTTTGTTAGCCTTCTCGGCGATACCGATCGCGCCTTCTGCAGCGGCGAAGGACTCATGTCCTGCCAGGAATGCGAAGCAGTCGGTGTCCTCTTCGAGGAGCATCTTACCGAGATTACCGTGGCCCAGACCTACCTTACGCTGATCTGCAACGGAACCGGGGATACAGAATGCCTGCAGGCCCTCACCGATCGCAGCAGCAGCCTCGGAAGCCTTGCGGCAGCCCTTCTTGATCGCGATGGCAGCACCTACAGTGTAAGCCCAGCAAGCGTTCTCAAAGCAAATAGGCTGGATCTTCTTTACCTGATCGTAAACATCCAGGCCGGCATCCTTGGTGATCTTTTCTGCCTCCTCGATGGAAGCGATCCCATAGCTGTTCAAAACGGAATTGATCTTATCAATTCTTCTCTCATATGATTCAAATAATGCCATGATGCTATCCTCCCTGAATTAGATTTCCTTGTCCGTTCTCGGGTCAATGATCTTAACCGCGTCAGCAACACGGCCGTACTGGCCGCAAGCCTTCTCATATGCGGTATTCGGATCGTCGCCCTTCTTAATGAAGTCGGTCATCTTTCCGAGGTTAACAAACTTGTAACCGATGATCATGCCTTCTTCGTCGAGTGCGATTCCGGTAACATAACCTTCTGCCATCTCCAGATAACGAGGTCCCTTCTGCAGAGTACCGTACATGGTACCTACCTGAGAACGGAGACCCTTACCGAGGTCCTCAAGACCTGCGCCGATCGGCAGACCTTCCTCGGAAAATGCGGACTGTGTACGACCGTAAACGATCTGCAGGAACAGCTCGCGCATAGCGGTATTGATCGCATCACATACCAGGTCGGTATTGAGTGCTTCCAGAACGGTAAGGCCCGGAAGGACTTCTGCGGACATCGCTGCGGAGTGTGTCATACCGGAGCAACCGATGGTCTCAACGAGTGCTTCCTGGATGATACCCTCTTTTACGTTCAGGGTCAGCTTACAAGCACCCTGCTGCGGTGCACACCAGCCAATGCCGTGTGTCAAACCGGAAATATCCTTGACTTCTTTTGCCTGAACCCATTTTGCTTCTTCCGGGATCGGCGCTGCGCCATGATGCACACCCTGCTTCACAACGCACATGTTCTGAACTTCCTGTGAAATAATCATGAACTTCTCCTTTCGATTATAGGCGCGCGGGTCCTGCCGCATTCATTTGCGCCCATAGCTGTTTCCATTATGCCACAGATTTAGCCGAATAGCAAGAGAAATTTAGCTATATGTAATAAGTTAGCATATGCTAACTGAAATCAATTCTCCGATTATCTGGCTGAAAAGCCGCCCACCCCGCCGGTCCGGGAAACCGAAAGCCAAAAAAACCGGAGGCATCCCGACTGGACGCCTCCGGCGCAAACCGCATTCGAAGCGGTATTATTTGTTGTAGTTTACGATCTTTCCGAAGTCTGCTTTCAGGGAAGCGCCGCCTACCAGGCCGCCGTCGATGTCGGGCTGAGCGAAAAGCTCGGGAGCGCTGCCGGCAGAAACGCTGCCGCCGTACTGAATACGGATCGCAGCTGCGGTTGCCTCGTCATAGATCTCGGCGATGCAAGCGCGGATCGCGCCGCATACCTCCTGTGCCTGCTCGGTCGTAGCGACCTTACCGGTACCGATGGCCCAAATGGGCTCGTAAGCGATCACTGCCTGAGCAGCCTGCTCAGCGGTCACGTTCAGGAACGCGATCTTGATCTGCATGCGGATCCAGTCCAGGGTGATGCCCTGCTCGCGCTGCTTCAGCGACTCGCCGCAGCAGATGATCGGGGTCAGGCCGTGCTCGAAAGCCTTCAGGACCTTCTTATTAACGGTCTCGTCGGTCTCTGCGAAGTACTCTCTTCTCTCGGAGTGGCCGATGATCACATACTTCACGCCTACCTCGGTAAGCATATCGGGAGCGATCTCGCCGGTGTAGGCGCCCTTCTCCTCGAAGTACATGTTCTCTGCGCCAACCTGAATGTTGGAGCCCTTTGCTGCCTCGATCACGGGGATAATGTCGATCGCGGGTACGCAGAATACTACGTCCACGTCGTCATTTGCCACCAGAGGCTTTAATTCATTTACCAGAGCAACTGCCTTCGAAGGTGTCATGTTCATCTTCCAGTTGCCTGCGATGATCTTCTTTCTCATGTTTCGATAACCTCGCTATTATTTGTCGTCCGCTGCTGCTACGCCCGGAAGTTCCTTACCCTCAAGGAATTCAAGGGAAGCGCCGCCGCCGGTGGAGATGTGGCTCATCTTATCACCGAAACCGAGCTGGTTAACAGCTGCTGCGCTGTCGCCGCCGCCGATGATAGTGGTAGCATCGGTCTCTGCGAGTGCCTTCGCTACAGCGATGGTACCCTTTGCGAGGATCGGGTTCTCGAATACGCCCATCGGTCCGTTCCAAACAACAGTCTTAGCGGACTTCACAGCGTCTGCGAAAAGCTTTGCGCTCTTCGGGCCGATATCGCAGCCTTCACGGTCTGCAGGCATATTGGTAACGTCGTAAACTTCGGTCTCTACCGGAGCATCGATCGGGTTCGGGAACTCAGCGATAGTTACGGAGTCAACCGGCAGAAGGAGCTGCTTGCCGAGCTTCTTAGCCTTCTCCATCATCTCTTTGCAGTAGTCGAGCTTCTCGTTATCTACGAGAGACTTACCGATCTCATAGCCCTGCGCCTTCAGGAAGGTGTAAGCCATACCGCCGCCGATGATCAGGGTGTCACACTTCTCGAGCAGGTTGTTGATAACGTTGAGCTTATCTGCAACCTTTGCACCACCGAGGATCGCTACGAAAGGACGTACCGGATTCTCTACAGCATTGCCCAGGAAATCGATCTCCTTCTGCATCAGGTAACCAACTGCGTTGTCGCCGCCCTTAGCGGTGATGAACTTGGTAACGCCTTCTACGGAAGCATGTGCACGGTGGGAAGAACCGAATGCGTCGCAAACATAGCTGTCTGCAAGATCCGCGAGCTCCTTAGAGAACTCTTCGCCGTTCTTTGTCTCTTCCTTACCACGGAAACGGGTGTTCTGAAGAAGAACTACGTCACCGACCTTCATGTTTTCTACAGCCTTGGTAGCAGCCTCACCGGTTACGTTGTAGTCAGCTACGAAAGTAACTTCCTTACCGAGCTTCTCGGACAGGCGCTTTGCAACGGGAGCCAGAGACTCCTTCTCGTTCGGGCCTTCTTTTACCTTACCCAGGTGAGAGCAAAGGATGACCTTAGCGCCCTCATCAAGGAGCTTCTGAATGGTGGGCAGTGCTGCTACGATACGGGTCTCGTCTGTGATCTGACCGTCCTTAAGCGGAACGTTGAAATCGCAACGAACCAGAACGCGCTTACCCTGGACCTGAATGTCATCAATGGATTTCTTGTTTAACATGTCTGTACCTCTCTAATTGATTTTGATGGTCTGCAAAGCAAACCTCCCCTCGGGATAATGAATGAAAAAGAGGCCCGGTCCAATGGACCGGACCTCCCGGATACGGTCTGCTCTATGCAGGCCTGCCATATTTCGAGGCGATCGTGTTTTTAGAACTCTATCGCCATGAGAACAATGGATTAAGCCAACTCAGCGAAGTACTTGATCGTACGAACCATCTGGCTGGTGTAAGAGTTCTCGTTGTCGTACCATGAAACGACCTGTACCTGATAGGTATCCTCGTCGATCTTGGAAACCATGGTCTGGGTTGCATCGAACAGAGAACCGAATCTCATACCGATAACGTCGGAAGAAACGATCTCGTCGGTGTTGTAACCGAAGGACTCGGAAGCAGCAGCCTTCATAGCAGCGTTGATGCCTTCCTTGGTTACGTTAGCACCCTTAACAACAGCGGTAAGGATGGTGGTGGAACCGGTCGGAACCGGAACACGCTGAGCGGAGCCGATGAGCTTGCCGTTCAGTTCAGGAATAACAAGACCGATAGCCTTTGCAGCGCCGGTGCTGTTCGGAACGATGTTAGCTGCGCCTGCACGAGCACGACGAAGGTCACCCTTTCTGTGAGGACCGTCCAGGATCATCTGGTCGCCGGTATATGCATGGATGGTGCTCATGATACCGCTCTGGATGGGAGCGTAATCGTTCAGAGCCTTAGCCATGGGAGCAAGGCAGTTGGTGGTGCAGGATGCAGCAGAGATGATCTGATCATCCTTAGTCAGGGTCTTCTCGTTTACGGAGAAAACGATGGTCTTCAGGTCGTTACCTGCAGGAGCGGAAATAACAACTTTCTTAGCACCTGCATCGATGTGTGCCTGGCTCTTCTCCTTAGAGGTGTAGAAACCTGTGCACTCGAGAACTACGTCTACGCCGATCTCGCCCCAAGGGAGCTCGTTAGCCTTTGCCATAGCGTAGATCTTAAGGGTCTTACCATCAACGGTAAGGGTACCTGCTTCGTCATCAGCGGTTACAGTGTGGATGTTCTCACCGATCTTACCGCAGTATCCGCCCTGAGCGGTATCGTACTTAAGAAGCTGAGCCAGCATGGAAGGCTTTGTAAGATCGTTGATCGCAACTACTTCGTAACCCTCTGCGCCGAACATCTGACGGAACGCCAAACGACCGATACGGCCGAAACCATTAATCGCAACTTTAACTGCCATTTTGAAATCCTCCTAAATGTGTAAAAATATTCCTATAACCGGTCAAAAAAGGTTGTCAAGCCATCCCTTCAAGCCGATACAGTATATGTTGCCTAAAACGACAGATACATTGTAACGCGAACGAGTCAAAAAAGCAATACCCTTTTTGGGAAATTGTGATTTTTTTATCAAACCCGTGCGTTCCCCCTCTCCCGTCTCAAAACGGATCTGTTTTCTTACTGCTGACGCATGGCACAGCCTGCGCATCCGCCACCGCCGCGCTCAAAATCGGAATACTCATTAAGCAGGCAGACCGCCTGCGCGGCAATGCCCTCTTCACGGCCCGTAAAGCCGAGGTGCTCTTCCGTCGTCGCCTTGATGCTCACGCAGTCCACCGGGATGGCCAGCACCCGCGCTACGTTCTGGCGCATCTGGTCCCGGTAAGGCGCCAGTTTCGGATTCTGGGCAATGATGGTCGCGTCCACGTTTCCGATGGTGTAGCCGAAGTCATCCAGCATGTTTCCTACCTGCTTCAGCAGCTCCATGCTGTCGGCGCCCTCATACGCCGGGTCCGTGTCGGGGAATAATTTGCCGATATCGCCCAGGGCCGCCGCGCCCAGCAGCGCATCCGCGATCGCATGTGCGCATACATCGGCGTCGGAGTGTCCCAGCAGCCCCAGACGGTGCGGGATCTCTACCCCGCAGAGGATCAATTTACGGTCGGGTACCAATTTATGTACGTCATACCCCATACCTATTCTCATAAAAACCTCCTTCAAAAATTGCAGGCGTGCATCGGAAATGCACGCCCGCAACGCGTATTATGTGTTTTGGCTTACGCCTCGTCTTTTGCTCTTTCAGCGATCTCTCTCTGCTGAACATCGATCGGAGCCTGCTCGTAACGAGCGAACTCGTAGGAGAAATCACCGATACCACCGGTCATGGAACGCAGATCCGTCGAATATCCGTAGAGTTCGGACATCGGAACTTCCGCGTTGATGATCTGCTTACCGCCTGCGATATGATCCATACCCAAGACACGGCCGCGTCTGCGGTTCAGGTCGCCCATGACATCACCTGCAAAACGGTTCGGAACCGTAACGCTGAGGGTGCTGATCGGCTCGAGGAGAACCGGAGAAGCATCCAGAACGCCGGCACGGAATGCCAGTGTAGCAGCAGTCTTAAATGCCATTTCGGAAGAGTCTACCGGATGGTACTTACCATCGATCAATGTAGCCTTCACACCGACTACCGGATAACCGGCCAGAGGACCTCTCTGAACGGATTCCTGAATACCCTTTTCAACCGCAGGGAAGAAGTTCTTCGGAACTGCACCGCCGACAACGCGCTCGGAAAACTCATAAGGCTTATCCAGATCGCCGGAGGGCTCGAATTCCATAACTACAACACCGTACTGGCCGTGACCGCCGGACTGCTTCTTATGGGTACCGGTAACGGTCGTTTTCTTGCGGATGGTCTCGCGGTAAGCTACCTTCGGCTTCGTGAGCTCGATGGATACCTTATAACGGTCGAGAAGCTTGCTTGCAACAACTTCAAGTTGCTGGTCGCCCAGTCCGTAGAGAAGCATCTGGCGGTTCTCCGCATCATTGACATGACGGAGGGTCAGATCCTCATCCATTAATTTCGCCAAAGCGCCTGCGATCTTATCTTCATCGCCCTTATTGGTAGCCTTATATGCCTTATATGTGTAAGGAACGGAGATCGGAACGTTCTTGTATACTACGCTTGCGCCCTTTTCAGCGAGAGTATCGCCGGTCGACAGGCTGTTCATCTTCGCCAGAGCACCGATGTCACCTGCAACGAGACGATCTACTTCGGTAACTTCCTTACCGCGCATCACGTAGATCTTCGAGATCTTCTCTTCGGTCTCTTTATTTACATTATAAAGAGTCGTGTCGCCGGTCAGCGTACCGGTCATGACCTTTATCAGGGAATACTTTCCGATGAAAGGATCCACCATGGTCTTGAAGACCTTAACACTGGGGTGCTTCGTGGAGTCGTAGTTGATCTCCATGAGGCCGTTAGTCGCGAGATTCGTCATCTGCGCGGTCAGCTTATCCGGTGACGGGAAATACTTCTGGATCGCGAGCAGCAGCATCTTCATACCCTGCGCGTTCACGCCGCTTCCCATGAGTACGGGAACGACATTACCGCTCACAACGTTCTCCTTCAGTGCCTGCGATACTTCTTCGTAAGTGAACTCTTCACCGGAGAAATAACGGTCCATGAACTCTTCGCTGGTCTCGGCAACTGCCTCCATCAAAGACTCACGCGCTGTGGTCAAATGCTCCTGCAGATAGTCGGGAATGTCACATTCCTCATATTCGCTGCCGTTTGTAAAACGACGGCCCTTCATCTTTACGACGTTTACAAAGCCGACGAACTTCTCGTTCTCACGCATCGGGATGTGGAACGGAGCGACTTTACGTCCGAACTTCTCGGTCAGGGCAATGCTGACCTGACGGAAGCTGGCTTTATCATCATCCATAGCCGTTACGAAGAACATTCTCGGAAGCTGGTACTTCTCGCAGTAGTCCCATGCCTTCTCCGTACCGACCTGGACACCGGATTTCGCATTGACAACGATAATGGCTGCATCTGCAGCGGAAAGTGCCTCTTCTACCTCACCGGCAAAATCAAAATATCCGGGTGTATCCAGGAAATTGATCTTGGTATCTTCATATTCGATCGGGATCAGGGAGGTTCCGATGGAGAACAGTCTCTTCTGCTCCTCCTTATCGAAATCGCTGATCGTGGAGCCGTCCTCCACGCGACCCTGACGCTTTACAACGCCGGTAACGTAAGCCATCGCTTCCATCATCGTCGTCTTACCGACCCCGCCATGGCCTAATACAACCACATTTCGGATCTGACTCGTCTCGTACTGTTTCATGTTGTTTACCTCCGTGTTTTGTTTTTCGAAACCTGTTCACCTTTACGTTCCCGAACGCGTTTCGCTCTCGTTTCGGGTCAATTCAAACATCTGGTATCATTTTACTAAAGCAAGCGGAAATTGTCAAGAAAAATATAAAAGAAGAAGGGGTTTACTCACCCCTTCTCCTTCTGTTTTTTCCGTTCGTACCACGTAAGCGGAACGGTTATCAAAAGCATGTACGGCACCAGGATCAGGGTGCACGGTATGATGTACAAAAACGGGAACGGCAACCAGCCATGGAAGATATCCAGGAGCGCATTGCCCTCCGTCTCCACGGTGAAGAAATAGTTGGCACCTTCGTGCAGGCCGGTCCACCGAAGCACCATGCTTAATGCGAACGCGGCAAATGCGATCAGAAGCGATGTGAGTACCGCCTTCGGCAGGTCCCTAAGCGTCGGCTTAAACAGGCCGAAGGTCACGATGGCCCAGCCTTCGATCACGACCATGAAGTGCGTCCCATAGTATCCCAGCATGCGCGGCAGAAGCAGCGAATAACCGTCGAAACCGGTGCCCGGCATAAAGAGTGCCATCATGGCGCCCAGCGGTCCCAGGAAGAAGCAAAAACACATCATGGAACGGTTTTTCAACAAAACAGCGACCGGGATCAGGATCATGTTGACATTGCACAGCTGGAAAGGCAGTTCGCCCCACCAGTTGAAGCCGCCCATACCTGCGTTCAGGCGGTCCCACTCGTCGTCGATCGCCAGGAAGTATTTGTACACGATGAAGCCGACTAAGGTCACGACGCACGTGGAGATCAGGACGGCCTTCTTCGCCTTCTCACTCTTCCCCTTCAGCAGGACACTCGCGATCACGAGCAGGGCAATGAACGCAGCAAATGTGCCGATGAAAACGCCGTTTACAGGGGTGATGACCATGGATGTAAGCGTCAGCATAGATTCTTTCCTTTCCCTTTGGGGGCCTGTCCGGTCTCATTTCACGGACCGGACGAAAAAACAACAAAAGGCCGCGCACGGACTCATGCCCGTGCGGCAGCCTTCGTAACTCTTTATTCTTCTGTCTGCGCCGCAATCACCTGCTGCATATCATACAGGCCGGGCCCTTTATCAAACAGATATTTCGCCGCGGATACCGCGCCTTTAGCGAAGATCGCCTTCGAGTAAGCAGTATGGCGGAATTCTATAACTTCATCCAGTCCGGCGAAGATGACCTCATGATCACCTACGATGTTTCCGCCGCGAACTGCGCTGATGCCCAGTTCCTTCTTATCGCGCTTCTGGCGCACCTGCGAACGGTCGAACACATACTCCAGCGAGTGGTCCAAAGCATCGTTGATGCTGTCGGCCAATGCAATTGCGGTGCCGCTGGGCGCATCCAGTTTCTGGTTGTGGTGACGCTCTACGATCTCGATGTCGAAACCGCTGCCATTCAGTACTACGGCCGCCTTCTTCAGCATCTGCAACAGCAGGTTGATACCCAGGGACATGTTCGCCGAGCGAAGGATCGCTACGCTCTTCGATGCCTCATTCACACGCTCGATCTGCTCGGGCGAAAGTCCGGTGGTGCACAAAACGATCGGAACCTTATGCGCCAGGGCATAATCCAGAAGTGCATCGACCGCTTTAGCTGCGGCAAAATCGATGATCACATCGGCTTCCACGTTGCACTGGTCGATCGACGTGAACATCGGATAAGGATTGTTTACGCCGGTGAACGGGTCAATGCCGGCTACGACCTGCATATTCGGCTCGTCCTTCGAGATGATGCCGTCCAAAACACGACCCATCTTTCCGTTACATCCATGTAAGATCACACGTACCATCAATCGATCACTCCCATCTTAACGAGTTCCTTACGCAGAACTTCGAGGTGCTCCGGCTCCATGTCCGTGAGCGGGCGGCGGCAGTGGCCGCTGTTATATCCGAGCAGACGCATCGCATCCTTTACCGGGATCGGGTTCACTTCGGAGAACAATGCCAGAATGAGCGGAATCGCGTCGATCTGCATCTTCGTCGCCTTTGCGGTGTCGCCGTCAAAGTACGCCTGGCACATATCATGCGTATACTGCGGCATAACGTTCGACAAAACGGAGATAACACCCTTTCCGCCGAGTGCCAGAAGCGGAACGATCTGGTCATCATTGCCCGAGTAAACATCGAGGCAACCGTCTGCCATGCTGATCAGAGTCGCGATCTGCTTGAAATCGCCGCTGGCTTCCTTCACTGCTACGATATTATCAACTTCCTTTGCAAGCTTAACGATGGTCGCGGGAGTGATGTTCACGCCCGTACGTCCGGGGATATTATACAGGATGATCGGCACGTTTACGCTGTGTGCGATTGCTGCGAAGTGCTCATACAAGCCCTTCTGTGTCGCTTTATTGTAGTAAGGGGAAACGAGCAGCAACGCGTCTGCGCCTGCCTTCTCTGCTTCCTGGGACAGGTAGATCGCGGTCTCAGTGCAGTTGGAACCGGTTCCGGCGATGACCGGAATACGGTGGTTGACCTGCTTTACCGCAAAGCGGATGCAGTCGAGATGCTCTTCATGTGTGAGGGTCGATGCCTCTCCTGTGGTACCGCAGACGATGATCGCGTCCGTGTGGTTTGCGATCTGGTCCTCGATGATCTGGGCGAATACCTCGTAGTTAACGCTGAGATCCTCGTTGAATGGTGTAACGATAGCTATACCGGCTCCTGTGAAAATTGACATGTTGTACCTCCTTTTACGATACGTTCACGGGCTTGCTTTGCAAGTCCGGGTGAAAGGAAGGTTCGTTGCTAAAAAAACAGGAACTGACCGATCGGTCAGCTCCTTCTATGTGTCTACGGGAATAAAACTATTCTATGATCACACATAATTAAGCAGCGCCCCATCCGTCTTTGGATGACAGTCATAAAGCTGTTCGCCTCATGCCCAGGACTGTGACCCGCGGTCTCATCACATCCTTCGGCGCGTTTGCCTTTTACGGATCATCGTCTGCGCCGCCGCATCCGATCCGCTACTCTTCATTCGCGCAACCTCTACTTTAATTGGTTCAACGTCTCGCAGTGGACTGCTTCAACGTTAGATGTATTATAGTGCGATGTCCTGCGCTTGTCAACCCCCAACTTTCAGAAATGTGACAGCGGGGACGGTTCTTTTTGAATGTGACAGTGGGGACGGTTCTTTTTGTCACGTTTCAGTTTGCTCAAGCCTCTTGCTACGTTTTTCCTGCGTGGCGCGATCGTTCATGGTCAGATCACTGCGCGGTGAAAAACTATACCCCGAGAATCAAAGGCAGATTTGATGGTACCGCTTCGATTTCGGCCGTTTCCCGATGGAAACGACCTCAACTTGCTAAAAATCGGTCTCGGAGACCGATTTTTCCCATCATCTGCCTTTTCCCTCGCGGTGTTTTTCATCCGCTCGATCTCATGCCCATTCACGATCGCGCCACGCAGAAACGTCAGCAAGAGGCAATTCAAAAAAAACATCAAAAAGAAACACACCACCCACAGCTCACCAAAGCTCCGGGGAGGGGTATCACACCGGAAGGGAGCGGTCAAGGCCGAGCCGCCTCCGGCGGTGCTAACGCAGCCTTGACAGCCCCCTTCCGGTGTGATACGCAGTAATCAAGACCGTTGTAAGCCGGCTTACGCCGTCCCCAACGGCCAAGGGAATATCAAAATCCCTCTCCGGCCAATGTAAGTGGCGCAAGCCGCCTTACATTGACCTTGATCACCACATATCACGGCGTGAGGTGGCAGTCAAGGCTGCGTTAGCACCGCCGCAGGCGGCCAGGCCTTGACAGCCAACGAACGCCGTGATACCCCCTCCTCCCATCTAAAAACTTATCTATCAACCCCAATCCCCACCCATGAAACTTTCCTCTCCTCGCACCTCTCCATGCGCCAAAGGGAACGGTCCTCCTTGGCACATTCACTGTGTAGAGGAAGGCCGGGGGGGCGTCGTTTACGCGCAATGCGATCATGACCGAGCATGTGATCGAGCGGATGAAAAACACCGTGAGGGAGAAGGCGGATGATGGGCAAAATCGGTCTCCGAGGCCGATTTTGAGCGAGCTGAGGTCGTTTCCATCGGGAAACGGCCGAAGTCGAAGCGGTACCATCTGATCCGACTTCGACTCTCACGGTATAGTTTTTCACCGCGCAGTGAACTGTCTCGGAAGTGATCGCATTGTGAGTGAGAAAGCCCCCCGGCCGTTCGCACAAAAAAATGTGCCAAGGGGAACCGTCCCCTTTGGCACATTCTATATCAACCTTTTTTGAAGCCTGCGCGTTTACGCATGATCGGATCCAGGATCTTCTTGCGGATACGCAGGGACTTCGGCGTAACTTCCAGATATTCATCGGTGTCGATGAACTCCAGGCACTGCTCCAGACTCATGATCTTCGGAGTGATCAGACGCAGAGCCTCGTCGGCAGCGGAGGAACGGGTGTTGGTCAGCTGCTTCTTCTTGCAGACATTGACCTCGACGTCCTCGGGCTTGCCGTTCTGGCCAATGACCATACCGGCGTAGACCTTCTCACCCGCGCCGATAAAGAGCGTACCACGCTCCTGCGCGTTGAACAGGCCGTAGGTGACCGCTTCACCGGTCTCGAACGCGATGAGGGAACCCTGCTTGCGGTAGCTGATGTCGCCGGCCCACAGATCGTAACCGTCGAATACCGTGTTCAGGATACCGTTACCCTTCGTATCCGTCATGAATTCGCCGCGGTAGCCGATCAGGCCGCGCGCGGGAATGCGGAACTCGAGACGGGTGTAGCCGCCGGAGGTGCCGGTGGACATGCCCTGCAGTTCGCCCTTACGGGAGCTGAGCTTCTGGATGACGTTTCCGGAAAACTCATCCGGAACATCGACATAGGCCAGTTCCATGGGTTCGAGCAGGCGGTTGCGTTCATCCGTGCGGGTCAGGACCTGCGCCTTACTAACGGCAAATTCGTAACCCTCACGACGCATATTTTCAATCAAAACAGACAGATGGAGCTCGCCACGGCCGGATACCTTGAAAGTATCGGTGGAATCGGTCTCCTCCACGCGAAGAGAAACGTCGGTGTTCAGCTCGCGGAACAGGCGGTCACGCAGGTGACGGGAAGTGACGAACTTACCCTCCTGTCCGGCGAACGGGCTGTCATTGACCACGAAGTCCATGGACAATGTCGGCTCGGAGATCTTCTGGAACGGGATGGGCTCCATGCCCTCCTCCGCGCAAAGCGTATCGCCGATGTGGATCTCCGTGATACCGGAGATGGCCACGATGGCGCCGAACTTCGCTTCATTTACTTCTACTTTATTCAGACCGTCGAATTCATACAGACGGCTGATCTTTACACGCTGCTTTTTCGACAGATCGTGCGCATTGACCAGGAACATATCCTGGTTTACGCGGAGCGTACCGTCCTCGATCTTACCGATGCCGATACGGCCTACATATTCGTTATAATCAATGGTGCTGATCAGGATGCGGCCGGGTGCCTCCGGATCGCCTTCGGGCGCCGGGATGTGCTCGACGATGGTCTCCAGCAGAGGAATCATGTTCTCCTTCGGGTCGTCTAAGTTGCGCACGGCGTAACCGCCCTTCGCGGATGCATAGATGAACGGGCAGTCGAGCTGCTTGTCGTTCGCATCCAGTTCGAGCAGAAGCTCCAGCACCTCGTCGATGACCTCGGCGGGACGCGCCTCGGGACGGTCGATCTTGTTGATGCAGACGATAACGGACAGGTCCAGCTCCAGTGCCTTACGCAACACGAACTTCGTCTGGGGCATGGCGCCCTCAAAGGCATCCACGACCAGGATAACGCCGTCGACCATCTTCAGCACACGCTCTACCTCGCCGCCGAAATCGGCATGACCGGGCGTGTCGACGATGTTGATCTTCGTATTCTTATAATATACCGCAGTGTTCTTGGATAAAATAGTGATGCCGCGCTCACGCTCGATATCGTTGGAGTCCATGACACGCTCTGCCACTTCCTGATTCTCGCGGAACACACCGCTCTGCTTCAGCAGGCCGTCGACCAGCGTCGTCTTACCATGGTCTACGTGGGCAATGATCGCAACATTTCTTACATCTTCTCTTTTCGACTGCATATGCTTCCTCTTCTTCTGATAGTGTACAAATCTTCTTCGCTACGGGTCGCGTTTCCTAAGAGACGCAATCCCAATGTATTTTATCACGTATTTTTTCGAATGCAAGTACTTTTTTTTTCAGACCGGCGCGTCGGCGTAGCCTTCGCCGATCTTTTCGTACCGGATCTTTCCGTTCACGGCGTTCGTGATCGCCTTCAAAACCGCGTCCGCGCGATCCTTCGGGAGGCCGACACAGACCTTGACATCGGACTCGTACCGGATGTCCGTCGGGGTCAATTCTTCTCTCGCTAACAGATACTGCACCTTACCGAGTTCAGTGTACTCAAGTGCCAATTCCACATAGTCGACGCATACCTTCTTCACCGGGGCAGCATCCGCCACAGCATCCGCCGAAGCCTGCGAATAGGCACGCACCAAACCGCCGGTTCCCAGGAGCACGCCGCCGAAATAACGCGTAACGATGACGCAGACATTCGTCAGTTTCCGTCCTGCGAGCACGTCCAGCATGGGACGTCCGGCCGTTCCGCCAGGCTCGCCGTCGTCAGAAAAACGCATCAGCGCGCCATCCTCTCCTAAGATATAGGCATAGCAGTTATGCCGCGCGTCCCAGTATTTCTTCTTATGTGCTTCGATGCGCTTAAGCACTTCCTCTTCCGACTCCGCTGGAAAAACAAACGCCAGAAACCGTGATTTCTTCTCTTCGTATTCGCCGAAGCCTTCCTTCGAAACGGTTATATAGTCCATTCGTCTGACACAACTGCTCCTTTCTTTGAGTCTCGATCAGGCCGAAGCCCACATCATTATATTATAGAATTGCGGAAAATGTAAAGAGGAAGGCTTCTTGATTCACATTCATATAAGTAGTATAATATGTTATTGAGGGTAGTATGTCCTCAAATACTGATTACTATCGATCATAACCATGCAAGAAAAGGCAAGGACCACTATATGAATTTTAACAAACGAAATCTGGACCGTGCCATACGGCGGATGACGAACCCGCCTGGCCGGATCTATCATAAATGTCTGCTCTGGATCGTGCGGATCACGGTTTTCGGCGGCATCGCCGCCGCCCTGATCCTAGGCGCCTTCGGTGCCGGGACCATCCGTTCCCTGCTCGACCGTTCACCCGACATCAGCACTATCGACGACACTCCGCTCGGCGAACACACCAACATCTACGACTCCTCGGGTCATATCATTCAGACCCTGGTGACGGCAGGCGCGAACCGCGAGTCCGTCTCGATCGACCAGATCCCCGAATATCTCAAGCAGGCATTTATCTGCATCGAGGATGAACGTTTCCTCGAGCACGACGGTATCGACCTGAAAGGCATTCTGCGCGCGGGCTTCATCGGCATTACCTCCGGAAACTTCTCCGAAGGTGCCAGCACCATCACCCAGCAGTGGATCAAAAACCGCTTCTTTGAAGGCGGCCGCGAGAAGGGACTCGGCGCGCAGATCGAACGAAAGGTCATGGAACAGGCCATGGCGCTCGCCGTCGAGAACACACATTCGAAAAACATCATTTTGGAAAACTACCTCAACACCATCAACCTGGGCAATAATACCCTAGGCGTGCAGGCGGCTTCGAAGCGCTACTTCAACAAGCCCGTTTCCGAACTGACATTGTCCGAGTGTGCCGTGATCGCCGCGATCACGCAGAACCCGTCGCGTTTCAACCCGATCCGCTTCCCGGAATACAACCGTGAGCGCCGCGACACCGTACTGGCGAAGATGAAAAATGCCGGCGTCATCACTTCCGAAGAATATGACGAAGCGATCAACGACGACGTGTACGCCCGCATCCTCACGGATAACCCGAGCGCGCCGCAGCAATCGACATACTCCTATTTCACGGATGCACTGATCCAGGTCGTGCTCAGCGATCTGCAAAATAAACTCGGTTACACGAACCAGCAGGCATGGAATCTGCTCTACTCCGGCGGACTCAAGATCGAATCCACGCTGGATTCGGACATCCAGAAGATCATGGATGACACGATCAATAACGAGTCCCTGTATCCCTACACTTACTACAGTCTGAATTATCGGGCCAATGTCACCAGTGAGGACGGCAGTGTCCGCATGATCAACGAAGACATTATCAACTCGTACGCATTGACCTTAGGCGTACTCAGTAACGGCCGCTACTACTCGAGCATCCGTTCCATCGAAGATACGCTCGAAAAATACAACCGCTCACACGGCATCACTTCGGAGAATTGCGAAGTCATCGTCTACAACACAACGCTGGAGCCGCAGGTTTCCATGGTCATCATCGAACAGTCGACCGGCCATGTCGTTGCGATCAGTGGCGGCCGCGGCGAGAAGCCCGGAAGCCTGACTCTGAATCGCGCGACCGACACGACGCGCCAGCCCGGTTCCTGCTTTAAGGTCCTTTCGACCTTCGTGCCGTTCCTGGACACCATGGGCGGAACGCTTGGCACTCCGATCTACGCCGGACCGTATTCCTATCAGGGTCACGATATCCACGACTGGTGGGGCGACGAATGCCTCGGTTATGTCAATGTCCGTGACTGTATCGCCTACTCTATGAACCTGGGCACCATGCATTTCCTGATGGATCAGGTAGGCATCAATGTTGCTTACGATTATCTGCAAAAGCTCGGTATCACAACACTCGTTGACTCCCGCCGCCAGGCAGACGGAACCGTCCTGACCGACCGTGTTCCTTCCCTTTGTCTGGGTGGTATCGTAGACGGTGTTACCAACCTCGAACTTACGAATGCCTATGCGACCATCGCTAACCAGGGCACGTACACCGAGCCGGTTTATTACACACGCATCACCGACCGCAACGGTAAGGTCATTTTGGAAAATGAGCCCAACCGCCGTAAGGTTTTAAAGTCCACGACGGCGACGCTTCTGACCTACGCCATGGAGAGCACCATGCAGCTTCCGGAGGCTTCGAAGTACCTGGACATCAATCCCAACATCATCCCAACCGGCGGTGACTGTCTCTTCGACGGCATGCGTCTGGCCGGAAAATCCGGTTCCACCACCGATAAAAATGACCTCTGGTTCGTCGGATATTCACCGTATTACACTTGCGGCGTCTGGTCCGGTTACGATGTCGGTCAGGCGGAAGAAGCCGGCGGTATCTACCACAAACTGATCTGGCGTGAAGTCATGAGTAAGATTCACTCCACCCTTCCCGATAAGGAATGGGGACCAGAGAGCTCGGATATCGTCACCGCGAAGATCTGCTCGAAGAGCGGTAAGCTCGCGATCAACGGAGTGTGCGACCACCCGGACTCCAACGCGGATGTTTATACCGAATACTTCACTCGAAGCACGGTTCCGCACGAGTATTGTGACTGCCATAAGACGATCTCGATCTGTAAGGAGTCCCATAAACCTGCAGGCGATGACTGTCCGAAGTACCTCTGTGAAGACCATGTCTACATGATCCTCGACGATAAGATCACCGAAATGGGCGTTGAAAGCGATGATATGAAGTATGCTCTGCCTGCCGAATATAAGAATGTCGTCTGTGATATTCACAAACCCAAGCCCACAACTGCGGCAGTTACGGAAGAAGATACAAAAGAGAACGAAACAGACTAAAACCGTTCACCGGGAGAATGATATGAGAGATTTGATCAAGCCTCGTCATCTGGAGCCGGGTGACCTGGTGGCGACGGTCAGTCCGTGTTGGGGGCTGGCAGGAGATCCGAAAGTTCGCTGGAAATATGATCTGGGAGTGTCGCGGCTGCAGGAACTCGGTCTGCGCGTTGTTGCAGCGCCGAATTCCATGAAGGGGGCGGACTACCTGGCTGAGCATCCTGAAGCTCGCGCGCAGGACATCCTGTGGGCGTTTGAAAACCGCGAGGTCCGTGCCATCATCGCCAATATCGGCGGCAACGACAGCATCAAGCTTCTTCCCTACATTGACCCGAAGGTGATCGAGGAGAATCCGAAGATTTTCGTCGGGTATTCCGACGTTATGAACCTGCACCTGCTGTGCTACCATTGCGGTCTCTCCTCGTTTTACGGGGACAATCTCCTAACGACGATCGCGGATGCGGCCGGCTGGCACACATACAGTAAAGCCAGTTTTATAAAAACACTGATGGAGCCCTCCCCGATCGGTCCGATCGAGCCCTCGGCGGACTGGACCTATGAGCCTTCGGATCACTTCGATCCCGAAAAGAAGCGGTCTTACTATCCCAACGACGGCTACCGCTTCATTCAGGGCTGCGGCCACGTCACGGGGCGGTTGATTGGCGGACACACCGGAATCATGGAACTGGCCGGAACCCCGATCGAGCTGACGCCCGAAGATCTCGACGGGGCCATCCTCTTTGTGGAAGACATTCCGGAGTTTTTTGATGAAGCGATGATCCGGACCTTCTTCGGCTATCTGGGGCAAACGGGTATCCTGAACAGAATCCACGGCATCCTGATTGGTAAGGTCAATGAAGCCTCACCCTTCGATGACCGCGCACGGATCATCCGGGAGATCGTTTCGGGAACGTATTCCTGCACGATACCGATCGTTTACGGGCTGAATTTCGGACATTCCTCTCCCACCTGTCTACTGCCCTACGGGGCCCTGACACAGATCGATTGCGACGCAAAGACGATCTCCGTTCTGGAAAGCGGAGTCCTGTAAAAACTGATAAAGGGCGCATGGAACGCCATTGTATCACCCCGAGCCGCCCGTATCAACCGTTTGGTTGACTTTTCAGGCAATGTATGTTATACATGCATCATACTTAAATGCAGGAGGAAAACGATGAAACACATTATCACAGTGCAACACACGCAATCCATGCATCACACGAACGGGATGGTAGGATCCTGGACCGACTGGGATCTGACAGAACTCGGCAGGAACCAGGCCGAACGCATCGCGCTAAAATTGAAGGAGGAATTGGCCGGAAAAGCGGTCGTCCTGTACTCCTCGGATCTGAAACGGGCTAAACAGACGGCGGAGCCGATCGCGAACCACCTGGGTGTCACGCCGATCCTGCGGCAGGAATTACGTGAACGAAACCTTGGACGCTGCTGCGGACAATCCGTGCAGTGGTTGCGCGAAAACCTGGAATGTCCGGAAAAGACGGTCGATGACCGACTGTTCTCAGATGGGGAAAGCCGGCGCGACGCCTGGAACCGTCTCCTGCCCTTTTACGAAGAAGTGATGGCAAGCGATGCCGAAACCATTATCATCGTCTCCCATGGAGACCTACTGAGCCTCTGGAACGCCATGTACCTGGGACTCCCCGTAGAATCCTTCTACGAAGTGGACATCCACGGCCCGGCTGGCGGCGTATCCCACATGATCGTCGGAGATGACGGAAAGCACCGCGTCCGCCACATCAACGATATGTCCTACCTGTCCTGATAAACGCAAAACCAAATCAAAATACATAACCGAGGTGATGTCGCACGACACCCCCCTCGCGGGGATCGTAACGTAAAGCCTCGGGCACAACAAAAAAGGAGGTGCCATCGGGCACCTCCTTTGATTTATTTAGTGCTTAAGGAAGGTAGGAATGCGAATTCCCGTGCTTCCGTTGTCGTCCTTACCGGGCTTCTTCTGGGTGAATGCCGGCGGCGTGTAGGTCTGCGGCTCGGCAGGCTGTGCCGGAGCGGGCTGCGCAGGATTTACCGGAGTCTCATTTACCGGAACCGATGCAGTATCTGTCACCGGCTTCTCGAAAGACTGAGGCTGATAGTTAAACGTACGGTTCATCTGCGGCTTAACTGCGCTCTTGAAAGAAGAACCGACAGAATTATTTAAATTCAGAGAACGATCCTCAACGCCGGTAGCGATAACGGTGATCGATACAGTATCCGGTGCGGAGGTCTCGAAGGTGGTACCGAAGATGATGTTGGCATCCTCTCCTGCCATCTCCTGAACGTTGCTGACTGCTTCGTAGATCTCGGGAAGGGAAACTTCACCGGAGATGTTAACGAGAACGTGGGAAGCGCCCTCGATGGTGGTCTCAAGAAGCGGGCTGGATACAGCGAGGCGCATAGCCTCGATCGCCTTGTCGTCGCCCTTTGCGGTACCGATACCGATGTGAGCGATACCCTTATCCTTCATGACGGTCTGAACGTCAGCGAAGTCGAGGTTGATGAGACCCGGGCTGTTGATCAGGTCTGTGATACCCTGAACACCCTGCTGCAGGACTTCATCGGCACGCTTGAATGCGTCCAGAACGGAAGTTCTGCGATCTACGATCTCAAGGAGACGATCGTTCGGGATAACGATAAGAGTATCCACTGCCTCCTTCAGATTTGCGATACCTGCGAGCGCGTTCTGCATACGAACACGACCCTCGAATGCGAAAGGCTTGGTTACAACGCCAACGGTAAGGATACCGGCCTCTTTCGCAAGACGGGCAATAACAGGCGCAGCACCGGTACCGGTTCCGCCACCCATACCACAGGTAATGAATACCATATCAGCGCCGGTCATAAGACCGCGCAACTCCTCGATGTTCTCCTCTGCTGCCTTCTCTCCAACTTCCGGCTTAGCTCCGGCACCGAGGCCCTTCGTCAGTTTCTCACCAATCTGAAGATAGGTAGGAGCCTTGCACATCTGCAAAGCCTGACGATCTGTATTTACTCCGATGAATTCAACACCGGCGATATTTTCATCGATCATACGGTTAACGGCGTTATTTCCTGCACCGCCGACACCGATAACTATAATTCTGGCTGCTCCCTCAGTTTCATTAATCTTAATCTCTAACAAGGTGATTTCCTCCTTATGTTGTCTTGTGCTGCATCGGGAAAACAAATATTACATCCCGTCACTTTCCATCGATGCCCCATCCCGATTTCACGCGACACACTTAATACTATATTTTATTTTCCTGAAATAATCAACCACAAATTCAAAAAAAATCAAAGAAATTTTAATTTTCCCCATCCTCAGGCTCGTATTCGTCCTTTTTGAAAATGATATCGGCGTCGGGGTTGTCGTTATCATATGTCCGCAGGATCAAAGAACCGGCCTGTCCTTCCACTTTCGGATAAACCTCAGCCAGACGGCGGATCTTTCCGGTAATGCTCTTCGGCGTCCCGAGGTACACTCGCACCCGGTCCATATTCAGTATGATCTCTCCGCTCAAAGTGAAGCGGATCAAAGACACCGGCAGGTTCTTCTTTTGGATCTCCCCGGCGAGGGAAACAATGGTCCGAAAGATCTCGGGGTCTTCCACGGGCAATGGTTCATCCTTCACGAAGTAGCCGAAATCCAGCCCCTCCACATGCGGGATGATATTACCCTCGGAAGGATCTTCCGGGGCCGCAGGCGGTTCATTCGAGATCTCCGCAACATAACCTTTCGAGTCCAGATAGAGATAATCTCCCATGTAACTCATATAAGCGATGATGCTTTTTTCATAGACCACGATGGAAACTTCGCGCATCGAAACATCATCCACTTCATACGATTCAACAAAGGGAATGGATACTACCTGTTCTTTTTTAAACCATTTGCGGAACAGCCGCACAACATAACGGCGATCGTTCTCGGTCGGAAAGATATAATTAAAAATCTCTTCATCCGTGTAACGTTCGTTTCCGTCAACTCGATATGCGGTGATCTTGATCGACCAAAGGCCGATGCACGCTAAGCCCAATATCAATAATAAAGCAATCGGAATCACGATTCTTCTGGTCTTCTTACCCATCTTCTCTCCTGAAAACCTTAAAATGTCAAGGGCGTGCACCTTTGTATCCTATCATAACACGAAGTCCGTGTTTTTTCAATTGCTTTTTGAAAACCGCACGATATTCTTTTATCGAAAAATAAAGGAGCGGGAGCCGCCGATTTTACGGTAGCTCTCGCCCTATATCACTCTTCGGAATCCTCTTCCGATCGATTTTCCGCTGCCCGAAGTTCGCGGTCGATCTGCCTTACGCGGATCTTTCGGGAAATATTGAGCAGGATGCCTATCTCTGCCATGGAGGCCATCAATGCGCTTCCACCGTTACTGATAAACGGAAGGATAACGCCGGTGTTCGGCATCATATTCGTTGTTACTGCGATGTTCATCAGGATCTGGAACGAAAAATGCAGGAAGATACCGACGGCTAAAAGGAAACCGTGGAAGTCCGGCGCGTTCCGGATGATGAAAAGAATACGCCACAGAAGGAGAACGAAAACGAACAGCACCAGCATGGCGCCGAACAGACCGAGCTCCTCGCAGACGATGCAGAATACCATGTCGTTCTGCGCCTCGGGAAGGAGTCCCAGTTTCTGCACGCTCGATCCCAGGCCGCGGCCGAATAAGCCGCCGGAACCGATGGTATAGAGGCCTTGGAGGATCTGGTAGCCTTTACCCGCTGGGTCACTGTCGGGATCCAGCCACATTTTGATACGCGTCACCTGGTAGTCTTTCATGAGAGGGAAGGAACCGGTCTCACGGATACGCAGGATAACGATTAGGATCAGAAGGACCATGGCGATCGCCATGACTGCAAAAATCTTCTTTTTATCACTTACGATGAAGAACATACCGAAGATGATCAGGAATACGATGATCGCGGTACTTAAGTTCTCCGATACGATCAGGATCAGGAACGGGCTCATAAGCAGGAAGCCGCCGATGAAAAACAGGTTGTTGCCGGAGAAACGTCCCAGCATCCCGTATTCGATCGCCTCATCCTTAACACGCAGTTTCGGTTTGCCTTCACGCACGCGTTTTTTATTCTCTTCTTTTACGACACGCGCACGCTTTTGATTCCTTTGCTTGCGCATCATTACGCCGTACTTTGAATTCAGGAACGCAGCCAGCATGACGATGATACCCGGCTTTGCGATCTCCGAAGGCTGGACGTAGAACGGTCCCAGGTTCAGCCAGCGCTGCGAAGCATTGGCCGTGGTACCGCTGACCAGCAGGGCTATAAACAAGCCCAGCAAAAGGAGGTAGATTCCAACAAAGATCACTTTTCCGTAGAGATGGTAGTTGACCATGGAAATGATGAACATACCGACGACACAAAGGATCAGCGTCTTAAACTGTTTGATCGTGGAATACCACTCGCTTCTGCCCAACTGGATATCCGAGTACGAGGTCGTCGAATAGACCATCATGATACCGAACAGACACAGGCAGATCACCAGAAAGATCAGACTGTAGTCATAATAACCCTGGGTCAAAAACCGCCGTATTCGGTTACGGAAACGTATGAAAATGTTTTCATTAGCCTTACGCGGCTGTTTTTCACTCATGCTCTCAACTCCTTGCTTAGTTCGTCATTTCGGACTTTAAGCCTCTTTCTCTGCCTTCTCGAGGGCGCGCGCGTACTCCTTAAACAGGCGGCCACGCTGTTCGAAATTATCGAACATGTCCCAGCTCGCGCAGGCCGGCGACAGAAGGACGTTCTCGCCGGGCAATGCCATCTCGTGCGCGATCTTCACCGCTTCTTCCAGCGAATCGACGAAGCGGTACGCTGTGAAACCGCAGGCGTCGCATGCCTTCGCGATCTTCTCTTTCGTTGCTCCCATCAATAGCAGGAACTTGATATGTCCGGGAAATGTCCGGATCCACTCTTCGTATTCGGACTGTTTGTCATATCCGCCGCCGATCAGGACGGTCGGGGAAGGCATGGCCAGAACGGCGCGGATCGCGGCGTCCGGGTTCGTACCCTTTGAATCGTTATAATACTTAACTCCATTGACCGTGCAGGTATATTCGATGCGGTGCTCGACTGCATGGAAATTGCGGATGGTCTCACGGATGGTGTCCAGCGAAACGCCGACCGCCATGGTCATGGCGATGGCTGCCATCACATTTTCATGGTTGTGCGTACCGATCAGGTTCATCTCGTTTGTCTTGCAGACCGGTGTCTCAACGCCGTCTTTCTTATAGATGATCTGGTCGCCGCGCAGGAACACACCCTCTTCGAGTTCGCCCTGGCTGTAGAAATATACTACCTTCGTCTTCACTTTCTTACCGAACTCGCGAAGCACAGGATCGTTGTAATTGAGGACGCAGACATCGTCCTCGCACTGGAAACGTGTGATCTTCTCTTTCATCTCGATGTAACATTCCATCGTCTTATGACGGTTGAGATGATCGGGTGTGATATTCAGGATCGCGGAAACATTCGGGCGGAAGGACGTCGCGGTCTCGAGCTGGAAGGTGGAGATCTCCGCTACGGTCACCGAGCGCTCCGTCGTAAACGGCGCACGCTGCGCGTACGGGATACCGATGTTTCCCACGGTAAATGCCTGGTCATAAACGCCGCGGCCGCTCTTCACGTCCGCATCCATAATGGCGCCGACGAGCGAGGTGGTCGTGGTCTTTCCGTTGGTTCCGGTGATGGCGAGAATGTCGCCCTTGCTATAGCAGTACGCCAGCTCGATCTCACCGATGATCGGGATATTCAGTTCGCGGACCGGGATCAGGAACGGCACCGTCAGGTCGATACCCGGGCTCATAACGCATGCGGTCACGCCCTCATCGATCAGAATATCGCGGGTCATCTCGCCGAGGCAGATCTTCAGGTTCGTCGTGTCATATTGACCGTTATCCGCACACTTCGTACGGATCGTTTCCGGATCCAGACGATCGTTCGAATCGTAGAGAAGCACGCGCTCTCCGGTCTGTAATAAAAGTCTTGCTGCGGACAGGCCGCTGATGCCGGTACCGGCAACCATATAAGTCTTCATAGTTATTTTCCTATCTGTTGACCTTCGCTTTAGACGAAGCGGCAACGATTTATTATTTCGGCGAATGTGGCGGCTGGCCGTTTTCGCTTAGTATCACAGGATGGGCAGCAGGCAAATGCATGCCAGAATGAGGGTCACCACGGAGAATACCGTGACGATGCGTACCTCCGACCAGCCACCCTTTTCATAGTGGTGGTGGATCGGCGCCATACGGAAGAAACGCTTGCCTCCGGTGTGGCGGAAATACTGCACCTGGATGATCGTGCTGACCAGCTCGATCACGTAGATAAACGCGACGATGAGGATGTAGAGCGGCATGTGCATCAGGATGGCGTACATGGCCACGAAGCCACCAATCGCGAGGGAACCGGTATCACCCATGAAGAGTTTCGCCGGGTAAGCATTGAACAAAAGGAAACCGACCAGGGCGCCGATAAATGCACCGCCAACGATGCCGAGACCCTCACCGAAGATAAAGGACGCAGCGAGGAAAAATCCCATGATAATGATGGTCACCATACTGCAGAGGCCGTCCAGACCGTCGGTCATGTTCGCTCCGTTCTCGGTGCCGAGCATCGTGAAAAAGAAAAACGGAATGAACAGGTACGATATATTGATCCTATAATCTGCCAGGATCGGCAGCTTCAAATAGCCCCAATCGGACAATGGATCGCGCAGGCACAGGCAGACCAGCAGGATCGCTGCGACTACGAACTGACCCAGAAGTTTCTGCTTCGGAGAAAGGCCGTCCGAGGAGTGACGTTTGATCTTAAGATAGTCATCCAGGCCGCCGACGAAGGCATTGCCCACGAGAGCGAAAAGCACCGGCAGATGACGGACGCGCAGGAACGGCAGGCAAGCGATCACGGTCGCTGCGATAAATGCGATGCCGCCCATGGTCGGAGTTCCTTGTTTCTTCAGGTGCTCCTGCGGACCCAGCGCACGGATCTGCTGGCCGAACTTCAGCTTATGCAGGATGGGGATCAGAATGCGGCAAAAGATCGCGCTGACAACCAGCGCCAGCATCATCGCCACTATGGTTTGTTTTAGTTCTGACATGGGAATCCTTTCCGGTTAATGAAAATTCTCTCGGAATTAACTCGGAAAACCTTCGGTTTTCCTCGAGTAGAGAAGTTTATTTTTCTGTGGCTGCGTTCCGCAGCCTCGAAAAACCAAACTTCTCGCATTGCAGGTCAGAATACTCTGCCCTGCAATTTATTCATCTCGTTCATCATCGATGATGACGGGCGGATCCGGCTGTGCAGGCTGCAGATCGGGCTGTGCGGGCTGCGGCCCCGGCTGCTCTGTCGGCTGACCCGGGATCACGGGCTCGCCGTCCGGACGGATCAGTTGCTCGCCATTTTCGTCCACAGTGATAAATCCATCTGAATCATAGCCGTCCACGGGCGGATCCGGATCCTCTCCCGATTCGTTCGGATGCAGGTAATCGATACCCTCTTCCTTCGAATGGAGGTTCAGATACGGGATGACTTCCATCCAGATACGTTTGGACAGAAGCTGTGCCCACTTACTGGAATTTTGCTCTTCCAGGTGAGGCTGGTCGATCACGACATATAAGAACAGATCCGGCTCCGAGACCGGAATAAAACTCGCCAGAGAGATAACGTAATTGTTTTCGGCGTAATTGCCCTTCTGTGCAGTACCGGTCTTACCGCCGATCTCATAACCGGCGATCTTAACGTAACTTGCGGTACCTTCTTCTACGACTTCGTACATCGCTTCGCGCAGGAAGTCGCTGGTCTTCTTACTGATGACCTGCGTCACCGGCGTGGAATACGGACGTGCCACTACCTGACCGTCTGCGGAGCGTTCCTCGGTCACGACATGCGGAACATAATAATATCCGCCGTTGATGGTCGTGCAGAGCGCTGCTGCCATCTGCATCATGGTGGTGTTAAAGCCCTGACCGAATGAGGAGGTCGCCAATTCCAGAGGATTCAGCTGATCTGCGGTAAAGTTCAGATTTTCCGCGGAAACTTCTCCCGGAAGATCAACACCGGTCTTAGAACCGATATTGAACCGACAACGGTAATCGAAGAAATTATCACGGCCGACCAGACCGGAAACGTACATCAGGTAATCGTTACAGGAGTTCGCCAAGGCTCCTGTCAGATTCAGCTCGCCGCAGCCCTCGCGGTTGTGACAGCGAACCTTCGTTCCACTGAAATCGGTAAAGCCGTCACAGACGAACAATGTGTTTTCATTGACCTTTCCGAGTTCGTAGCCCATAGCCACGGTCAGAGGCTTAAAAGCGGAACCCGGCTCATACGTATTCGACAGGCAGTAATTTCGGTAAACATAGTTCAGGATACCCGAGGTCCGCAGGGTCTTCTGCTCTTCCGCAGTAGCGCCCAGCAGTTTCTTCTGCATGCTCTTATCTTCTTTCAGAATCTTCTGCCACATTTCATCCAGCTGCTCCTGTGTGTAGTAGCTGGCCATGTCATCGTGCTTATTCGGATTGTAAACACGGTCATCCGCCATCGCAACGATGGTTCCGTTCTGCGGATTCATGCATACGACTGCGATATTCTCCGCGCCGATCTCATCCGCAAACTGCTTTATATGTTTCTCGATGATGGACTGAATATGAATGTCGATGCCGGTTACGAGAGTGTTTCCCTGCTGCGGTTCGATATTGGTCGCATCACGGTTCAAGTCCTCCGTCATGTAGGTCTTGCGAACACCATCGGTACCGGAGAGGCTGGAATCATACGAACGTTCCAGGCCCATAGAACTCTCTGGGAAATACGGCGAGTAAAAGCCCAGGATCTTGCAGGCCAATGTTTCATACGGGTAAACACGTTCGTATTCGGTCTCGAAGCGAATGCCGACGATACGCAGGACGGACATGTAGCCCACGCCCTTTGCCGTCAATTCATCCACGCTCCACTTCTTAGCGATCTGTGCATAGTCAATGGTCTTCACTTCCCGGGTAGCGCCGGTGATCAGGTCGCCGAGACGTGTAAGGATATTACCTTTTGCTTTTTTGATCGCTGCACGCTGCTCTTCCACGTCTGCCTGTATGCCCGTGATCTGCTCATCAGACACCTTAAACAGCGTTTTAAGCGCTTCTATCTTATCTGAACGTTTCGTCGAACGAAGCTGCTCTGCCAGGCCCTGGACCTTTCGCATGACATCTCCGTCGATAACGGTGCGGTTTTCATTTTCAAATTCGGGATATCGCCAGTACCAGCGGCGGTTATAGATCGCCTTCTTCTCATCGGACAGCTCGCCGACTAAGTGTTCCTTCTCCTCGCAGACCTGTTCGATCTCGGCCAATCTTTCGTCTAAGGTCTCGGCATCGAAACCGAGCACGTTCTTATAGACCATAAGGGCGGCGATCCGGTAATACTCCTGCTCCATGATCGCCTTCGGCTCGATAACGAGTACGTATTCTGCATTTGAAGTCGCCAAAACATCCCCATTCCGATCGAGGATCTTCCCTCTCGGAGCCGGGATAGTTGTGGTCTGATATCCATAGTTGTTATTTACGTTTTTGATATATTCGTCGTTCTTCCAGACAGCCAGATAAACCAATCGTACAAACAACAATAGGAAAGCTACGATGAACACTGCGGTTACAAGAAGTAGCTTTCCTTCCATGTATTCTTTAACATATGGAGGACGTGGCGCCCGTGTGGGCCTTTCCTCCTGGTTGTTGGGTTCCTTTGTTGCCATGATTCCCCCTTGGACATTCCGGATTAAGGGTTAGTATTATCGGCATTCATTTCAAAGTATTCAGATTTCTCCGCCGTATAGTAGATCAGCTGATCCTTTCCGGGATAGGTCATACCGAGATCATTGACCGCCTGATCATAGATAGCGGCGTAGTCGATCCCGACATTGATCTTATTTTCCATTTCGTCGTTGCGCATGCGCATAGAGGAAAGCTCACTTTCCAATGCAGCTGCCTTCGCGATCTTCGCATCCAGGCCGGTGTGAAGCTGCAAATGCATAACAGCCACCGCGATACAAATTGTAACACAAATCGCCGCAACAATCAACTCTTTCAGATTCATGGACTCCAGACGGTTGCGATTCTTCTGGAGGGCTTTCCGATTCGGGGCCGGTGCCGGACGGCGTTGAGGCCGACGGGCAGGCTCTTGTTCCGGCTCGCGCTCGGGCTCCGGATAGATCTGCGGAGCCACTTCGAGCTGACGTGCCGCACCGCCTTCATAGCGGTATTCATAATAGGGCTTGTATGTGTAATCCGCGCGGCCGGTAGTAGGGGTACCGGTTGCAGATCTCAAATTTTCATTCGCCATGGTAAAACCTCCTTAACTGAGATTTATTTTTCCCATCCCGTAAGTTTCGCCGCTTTCTGCGGCTTCTGATCTTCATCGGACCGTTCAAACACACGGAGCTTCGCGCTCTTCGAACGGCTGTTTTCTTCCATCTCCTCGTCGGATGGCAGGATGGGTTTCTTTGTGATAACGATCCCTTTCGATATTCTTCCGCACACGCACACCGGAAAATGCGGCGGGCATATGCAGGGGCGTTCGTTCGTGCGAAACGCCGATTTAACGATACGATCTTCCAGTGAATGGAAGGTGATAATACTGAGTCTTCCCTGCGGCCTAAGGTGCCGGATCATGGTGTCGATGGAGTTCTCCAAGACTTCCAATTCGCGGTTACAGGCGATACGTAATGCCTGAAAGGTCCGTTTTCCGGGATGTCCGCCGGTCTGCTGGGATTTTGCCGGTATCGAGCTTCGCAGGATCGCAAGCAGATCGCCTGCGGTCGTAAGCGGTCTCTCCGCCCTCGCCTTACAGATGTTGCGGGCAATGTTTCCGGCGAACCGTTCCTCGCCATAATCCCACAGGATTTTTTTGATTTGCTCTTCGGGCCATGTATTGACGATCTCGGCCGCTGTCAGTTCCTGCCGCACATCCATGCGCATATCCAGCGGTGCTTCCTCGTCCCGATAGGTAAATCCGCGTGCCGCATCATCCAGTTGGTGGGAAGAAACTCCCAGATCCAACATGATGCCGTCGACGAGGTCGACATTCTGTTCGCGGAGTATGGTCTCGATATTCTCGTAATTGCTTCGAACGATCGTTACGATGTCCTGATATTCCAAAAGTCTGTCACTCGCCGCTGCGATCGCGTCCGCGTCCTGATCGATGCCGATCAGCCGTCCCTGATGCATAAGGCGCTTACAGATCTCATAGGAGTGTCCGCCGCCGCCGAGCGTTGCATCCACGTAGATGCCGCCGGGCTTCACGTTCAGACTGTTCACGGTTTCATTTAACAGAACGGATCGATGCGAAAACTCCAAAATATCTCCTTCCGGGCTTTACAGGGACACACCGTTTGCCGCCAACTTTGCGGCGATCGCCGATATATCCAGGTTTGCATTGTACTCGTCGTAACGCTGCTTATCCCAAACTTCAATTCTCTCGCCGACGCCGACCAGCATGACTTCCTTCGTCAGGTGTGCATGCTCACGCAGGTTCTGCGGTATCAGCATACGCCCCTGCTTATCGATCTCGCCCGGCTTTCTCGAACCCATCAGGTAACGCATCAGGATACGGTGATCCTGGTCCAGCAGGTTCGTGTTCTGGCTCATCCTCTCGGACAATGCATCCAGGTCTTCTTTGCAATATATGTACAGACAGGGATCAAGGCCCTTCACGATATAGTACTCGTCGCTGCCTTCATCTCTGTGACGGATGGGAACGATCACTCGTCCCTTAGAATCCAGCGAGTGCACATACTCACCGGAGAAATTACCCTTGCTCATGACCTTGATCACCTCCTTGCTTCCAAATTCGAGTCGTGTTTCGGCAAATCTGCCACTTTTTGACACTGATCCACCCCTAACTTACTACTCACTTACCATTTTAGAGTAGTTTCCTTGAAAATGCAAGGGCTTTTTTTACTTTTTTTCAAAATTTCTTGCATTCAGGGCTTTTCCCCTCTTCCAAATCGGTGGTAGCAGGTGGTGATCCTTTCCCTTTCGGACGACAAAAACGACTAAATTTGATCTCGATATTCTACCGGCCTTGCTCTGGGCTATAAATTTCGAGCTTAGCTTGCTTTTTATAGCCAGAATGTCTTTTTCCTCGTTTCTTCCACTTTCTCCCACAACAAAAACCGGCAGGCGGCGGGTCCTTTCAGACCCGGCCGCCTGCCGGTCAACATATTCTAAAGTTTTCTATACTCTCTACTTCAAATACTCCCTGTAGAAGGCTTCGATCTTATCAAACGGAATGTAGTCTTTATCCCCGCCGTCGTAGAGATCGGTGTGGACAGCATCCGGGATGATCATCAGTTCTTTATTGCCCGCGTACTTACTGTCCCGCACCATGTCAGCGTAAGCATCCCTCGAAAAATAGCACGAATGTGCCTTCTCGCCATGGATCAAAAGTACGGCGCTGCGGATCTCGTTACTGTACTTCAAAATCGGCTGGTTCAGGAACGACTCGCATCCGATCACATTCCAGCCGCCGTTCGAATTCAGCGACCTTTTGTGATAGCCGCGCGACGTCTTGTAATAATCATAATAATCCTTCACAAAGAAGGGTGCGTCCGCCGGAAGCGGATCCACCACACCACCGCCGAGCTTATACTCGCCTCGCCGCAGGTCCTCCGTTCTCTGCGCGCACATGGCCTTTTTCTTCTCGTAGCGCGCTTCCTCCGAGTCCTCGCTGTCGAAGTATCCCTTTGCATTCACACGGGTCATGTCGTACATCGTGGACGCTACCGTGGCCCGGATCCGCGTATCCAGCGCCGCCGCATTCAGCGCCATTCCGCCCCAGCCGCAGATTCCGAGGATGCCGATCCGCTCCGGATCCACCCTCTCGGACATCACCAGGAAATCCACTGCCGCCATGAAATCCTCTGTATTGATATCCGGCGACGCCATGTACCTCACCGCGCCCCCGCTCTCACCGGTAAATGAAGGGTCGAACGCCATCGTCAGAAATCCCCGCTCGGCCAATGTCTGTGCATACAGGCCAGAGCACTGTTCCTTCACGGCGCCAAACGGTCCCGAAACCGCGATGGCCGGCAGCCGTCCCTTAGCGCCCTTCGGCACGTACAGATCCGCGGCCAATGTGATCCCATAGCGGTTCACAAATGTCACCTTGGAGTGCTCTACCTTCTCGCTCTTTGGAAACGTCTTGTCCCATTCCTCTACCAAATTCAATTCTTCTTTGCTTATCATTGTAATACCTCCGATTTCTTAAAATGCCTGATTTCGGTTGTTTTCTCGTTTCGCCGGCTTTGCATATAATACTCTATGCGCTTCACCATCAGGGCGTCCCCACAAGTATCTCGATCGTCACATGGTGATCCCCCAGCAGGTCCTTCATTTCCCGTGCGGTCTTATCGATCTTTCCGAGTTTGGTGTACGCCCAGGAATTGCTCCCGTAAAACACAACAAGCTTATCGCCGGCGTACAGGACCACATCCCCGGCCTGTGTGGTGATCTGCGAATCCGTAGACGGAAGTTTCTGCCCGATGGATCCGACCTGCTCAAATCCGCCGTACATGGACATCTCTATGGTAAGCCCATCCGCCGCCAGTTCCTTGAGTTTTTCGACCGCTGCATTGTCCTCCCAGATCACCTCGACCTTCTGCCCGTCGATCATCATCACCATCGAATCTGCCTCCGTCTCTGTTTGCTCCGTACCATCCGATGCCCATTTTGTCTCTTTGCTTTCCGACCACGTTTTGTTTTCGGGCAATGTTTCCCTTTCCGCAGCCTCTGTCCCTTCGGCACTCTTCGAAGCATCTGCCTTTGTATCCATGACCGATACCGACTCCGTGCTTTCAGCCGGCATATCCTCTGTCCCGGACGCCTTACACGCCCAGGCACCGATCCAAATAAGCAAAAGTACTCCGATCCATCTGATTCTTCTGATTTTTCTCATTCATACACTTCCTAACCAAAAAGTCGAAACGTCCTTCTCACATGTTAAGTACGTAAGCTCCTTAAAAACAGTATACTCCCTTTTTTCCTTCCTGTAAACGACCACCCAAACATAAAACCATCTCCGATCGAACAAAAGTCCGCCACCTCCAAGTTAATCGCCATACTACTTAATGATGCAGCCAGAAGTACCATAGCGTTATTATTGCCAATGTGTCAGTGCTATGATATAATAGCTGAAACGATACGTCGGTATATAGGAGTGAACGAAAATGAGAAATGAATTAGACAGCATCGTCCAAAAATACGATCTGATCAACCATTCGTTTGAATCTTTTTGGATGAATTATGATACATACATTTCCGATAAAGACACAAAGGAAGAGGCGAAAGAAAACGGATTTATAAGTAGAGACTCCGTTACCGCAAAACTACATGGATATTCGTTCTGCGTCTCGGAGGATCTGGATTTTGATTATATTAAAGTTTGCATCGATTGTTTTCGCAAGAGGGAAACACTGCGCTCTATAAGATATTGGTGCATCTATGATCTTAAAGGTGATCTATTTGATGATTACTTTGTTTTGGACTGATACCCAACAGTCGAATATATAAAATGCCCCTGAGTGCTTTTGTAACACTCAGGGGCTAGTCTTTTATCTTGCAAGCCACTTGCTTACATTAAATTCATACTCATCGATATCCTTCTTCATGGCCAGGGCTTCGTTGATATCGTAGTCAACGAGCTTTCCGCCCTTCATACCGACTACGCGGTTGCTGGCGCCCTCGATCAGAAGGTCTACGGCACGCGCGCCCATGATGGAAGCATACATACGGTCGATCGCTGTCGGCGAGCCGCCGCGCTGCATGTGACCCAGAACGGTCGCACGCGTCTCCACGCCGGTCGCTGCCTCGATACGCTTCGCCATGGAAGTGGAATGACCCACGCCCTCGGCATTGATGATGATGTGATGCTTCATACCGTGCTTACGGTTCTCGATGATGCGGTTGATCAGAGCCTGCTCATCTCCGTCGTAACGCTCCGGAAGGAGGATGTCCTCTGCTCCGTTCGCGATACCACACCAAAGCGCGATATAACCTGCGTGACGTCCCATAACTTCGATGATGCTGCAACGCTCATGCGAAGTGGAAGTATCACGAACTTTATCGATGGCCTGCATAGCGGTATTTACCGCGGTATCGAAACCGATGGTGTAATCGGTGCATGCGATATCCAGGTCAATGGTGCCCGGAAGACCGATCGTATTGATTCCGAGATTAGCGAGCTTGCAGGCTCCGTTGAAGGAACCGTCGCCGCCGATAACGACCAAACCGTCGATACCGTGCTTGCGGCAGATCTCAGCTGCCTTCTGCTGATATTCGGGGCGCTTAAACTCCTCACAACGTGCGGTATACAGAATGGTACCGCCGCGCTGGATGATATCCGAAACCGAGTGAACATCCATGTCACTGATCTCTTCCTGCAGAAGTCCGGCATATCCGCGGTAAATGCCCTTAACCGAAAGGCCCTTCTTGATACCGGTACGAACTACGGCGCGAATGGCTGCATTCATGCCCGGCGCGTCGCCGCCGCTGGTCAAAACGCCGATTGTTTTCACTTCTTTGCTCATATATCTCCTCCATGTCAGTCGAGTGTATTACGAAAAAAGTTTCGGTCTATATGACCTCACTTTCGAAATACATTTTATTATTTTAGTTCATTTTTCTGCGGTTTTCAAGCATTTTATACGTAACTTTTACATTTTCTGCTCCGAAAACTTCAGAAAGCTGGCGCAAAAGCTCGGGAGACGCATCCACGGACTCACTGTCCGGAAGCGGTTTCTTCGCCCTTTGCGGCCCGCCGATATAGATAGTAACACAATGTTTGCCCTTAAATAAATGTAGAATCTGATACAATTGTGTTTCTTTTTCATGATATTCATCGATCGACTTAAACTGGACCCAGACGATCCTGGCGATATCGGAAAATGCAACGATATCGTTTGCGATGATCTTTCCTGTCGCTTCGTCATTCAGGTTCGCGCGTCCGGTCACGATGATCTTACCGCCTTCGACCAGCAGCGAATGGCACTGCTCGAACACGCGGGAGAAAACGACCACCTCTACTGCGCCGCGCTGATCCTCTAAGGTAACGAACGCCATGCGCTGGTTATTCTTCGTAAGTTTCACCGAAACCGCAGAGATCATGCCGCCGATCGTAACGATCTGCTCGTCCGACACCTTCGTCACATGGTTTTCATCCGCGATAAAATCGGAAGACGAAGCCGTTGTGACACTCTCTAAGAGTGAGAGGTCCTCCTCCAACGGATGCCCGCTGACGTAGATGCCCATCATCTCCTTCTCGAATGCCAGGCACTCCTGCTTCGTATATTCGCCCAGTTTCGGCAAACGGATGCGATGCACTTCCTCCTGTGGGTTCTGCTGCTCCATGAAACCGAACAGATCCATCTGCCCGTCCACCTGCGTCTTTTTGCGCCGGGTCACCTCGTCGAGGATCAACTCGATGCTGACCACCTTCTCCTTACGCGTGCCCGGAAGCGAATCCATGGCGCCGGCCTTGATCAGGTTCTCGATGCAGCGTCGGTTGATATCGCGTCCGCTCACGCGCTCCGCGAAATCCAGCAGGTCCTTATATATTCCGTTTTTATTCCGCTCTTCCACGATGGAGCTGACCACACCGTGTCCCACGTTTTTGATCGCGGACAATGCATAGACGATGCAGCCATCGTATACGGTAAATGAATCCTCTCCGGTGTTGATATCCGGAGGCAAGATGCGGATGCCCATCTTTCGGCAGACCATCATGTAGTCGGCTACCTTCGTCAGGTTATCGATGACCGAAGTCATCAGTGCCGCCATGAACTCCTGCGGATAGTAATATTTCAGATATGCGGTCTGGTATGAGACCACGGCATACGCCGCCGCGTGCGATTTATTAAACGCGTACTTCGCGAAACCGGTCATCTCATCGAAGATCTCGGAAGCGACCTTCTCGGAAACGCCGTTTTTGATGCAGCCCGGCACACTCTTCGACGGGTCCTTCGCATTCTCCTCGCCGTGGATGAAGACTTCCCGCTCGTGTGCCATCACGTCCGCCTTCTTTTTGGACATGGCGCGGCGCACCAGGTCGCTGCGGCCGTAGGAATAGCCCGCGAGATCGCGCACGATCTGCATGACCTGCTCCTGGTACACGATACAGCCATGCGTCGGCTTCAGGATCGGCTCCAGTTTCGGCGTCGAATACGATACATTTTCCGGATGGTTTTTACCCTCGAGGTACTTCGGAATGAAGTCCATGGGTCCCGGACGGTACAGGGAAATGCCCGCGATAACATCCTCGATGTTCTCCGGCGACAGTTCCTTCATGAAGGACTTCATGCCGCTGCTTTCGAGCTGGAACACGCCCTCGTCCTTGCCGGTTCCGATGAACGCGAAGACCTTCGGGTCGTTGTAGTCGATGCTGTGCATATCCAGGTCGATCCCGTGCGTCTTCTTCACCAGGTCGACCGCCTTCTGGATCACGGTCAATGTCCGCAGTCCCAAAAAGTCCATCTTAAGCAGCCCCAGTTCCTCGAGCTGCACCATATTATACTGTGTCGTCACCGCGCCGTCAGAGCCCTTCGACAGCGGTACGATCTCGTCGATGTCCTGCTTACTGATGACGACGCCGGCCGCATGCATGGAAGTGTGGCGTGGCAGGCCCTCGAGTTTCCGGGACATGTCGATCAGGAATTTTATCTGCTCGTCGCCGTCGTATGCCCTCTTAAGATCCGGGTTCACTTCCAGCGCGCGGTCTATAGTGATATTCAGTTCCTGCGGGATCATCTTTGCGACAGTGTCGCAGGTCGCGTACGGCAGATCGAGCGCCCGTCCGACGTCACGGATCGCGTTGCGTGCAGCCATCGTTCCGAAAGTAACGATCTGCACCACGCGCTCCTTACCATATTTGCTCACGACATAGTCGATCACTTCCTGACGACGCTCGTAGCAGAAATCGATGTCGATATCAGGCATCGTGACACGCTCCGGGTTCAGGAAACGCTCGAAGAGCAACTGGTAGCGGATCGGGTCAATGTCCGTGATCTCGAGCGCATAGGCAACAATACTGCCCGCTGCGCTGCCTCGACCGGGTCCGACCGCGATCCCGTGGCTCTTCGCGTAATTGATGAAATCCCAAACGATCAGGAAGTAATCCACGAAGCCCATGGACGAGATTACGCCCAGCTCATATTCCATACGCTGCCGATGCGTCTCGGCCTCGTCTTTATATCTCTTCTTCAGTCCCTTATCGCACAGCATGTGCAGATAATCATAGGCCGTATAGCCATCCGGGACATCATATTTCGGTAATTTCGATACGCCGAACTCGATCTCGACGTTGCAGCGCTCTGCGATCTTCTGCGTATTCTCCAGTGCTTCGGGAACGTAGGCGAAGATCTGCCGCATCTCCTCTTCCGACTTTAAGTAGAACTGTCCGTCCTCATAGCGCATGCGGTCGGTGTCCGTGACCTTCTTACCGGTCTGGACGCAGAGCAGGATGTCGTGCGCCTGCGCATCGTCCGCGTGAATGTAATGCACGTCGTTCGTGCACACCAGGTCGATCCCGAGTTCCTCATGCAGGCGCATGAGCTGCTGGTTCACCAGACGCTGCTCCGGGATGCCGTGGTCCTGAAGTTCCAGGTAATAATGTTCCGGTCCGAACAGATCGAGAAACCATTTTGCCTCCTCACGGCCCTGGTCGTAGAAGCCCCTGGCCAGAAGTCTGGGCAGGGAACCGGCCAGGCAGGCCGACAGGCAGATGAGTCCCTCGTGGTACTCTTTCAGTAATTCTTTATCGATACGTGGACGGTAATAATATCCGTCCGTAAAACCTTTGGAGACGAGTTTCACCAGATTGCGGTAACCGGTGTTGTTTTCCGCCAGCAGGATCAGATGGTGGTAACGTTCGTCATTTTCCCCGGGCTCGCGGTCGAAACGCGAATCCGGCGCAACATAGACCTCGCAACCGATGATGGGATGGATGCCCTCGGCGAGCGCAGTCTTGTAGAACTCGATGACGCCGTACATAACGCCGTGATCGGTGATCGCAAGATGCTGCATGCCCATGCTTTTTGCCGTTTTAATGAGTTCCTTGATCTTACAGGAACCATCGAGCAGACTGTATTCCGTATGCACGTGCAAATGTGTAAACGCCATCGTAACCTCCATTCCATTCGGGTATTGCGACCCTGGTATGATTTCACAATGCCCCGGTCTGCATGCTTCCATGCAAATCGGGGCAATCTAAAAAACTCTTGCGGCTGTTTAGCAGGCCAAATATCCTTCCAGCTTCTCAACAGCGGCGGCTTCGTCGCTGCCATCGGCAATGACCGTGATCACCTTACCCGGTGTCAGTCCCAGCGTCATCATGCCCATGATGCTCTTCGCGTTGATGTGGCGGTCGTCCTGCTCCATGTAGATGCTGGACTTGTACTGGCTGGCGATCTGCACCAGCATTGCGACCGGACGCTGTTCTTTGCTTGCCTTGATCTGTACTGTGATATCTTTCTTCAACATTGACCGTAACTCCTTTTCTAGTTCGACGTTTCTCTTAATGCATCTGCGAGTTGTTTGATCTTCCGCAGACGATGATTGACTCCGGACTTACCGACCGGCGGGTCGAGCATCTCCCCCAACTCTTTCAGGGAAGTCTCCCGATACGTCAGTCTCAGCTGAGCCAACTCCCGTAATCCCTCCGGGAGGTTCTCCAGGCCTACCTTCTCCTGCAGAAACAGGATATCCTCCGCCTGGGAAGACGATGCGGTAATGGTCTTCTTGATGTTCGCGGTCTCACAGTTCACCTGTCGGTTCACGGAGTTTGCGATGTCCTTTCGAATGCGGGCATCTTCAAACGCCATCAGCGCTACGTGCGCTTTCATCATGTTCAACAGGTCGCTGATCCCGTCCCCTTCCTTAATGTAGACCACATAAGCCAGTCTTCCGGAAGCCTTCTTTCTCTCGACAAAATGCGCCTCGATCCCAAACGCGGCGATCACTTCGACGAGCTGCCTAGCCTGCCCGCTTGTATTGCACACAAATTCCAGGTGGTAAGCTTTCTGCGGATCGGACAATGATCCCGCCGCGAGAAATGCGCCTCGAATGAATGCCCGCTTACAGCATTCACTTCGGATCAGCACCTCATCCGCGATACCCGCATGACCATTTTGCAGTTTGAATGCCTCCGAGATTCGGACGACATCCTCCGGCCGGTCCACGCTTACGAAGCAGCTTTGATTTTCGGCTCCGCTCTCTATACTAAATGCTTTCTTGAATAAAGTAAAGCACTTTTTTGCAACGAAACTGTTTTCGGTCTCGATTTTTATGATTTTTTTACCGTTCTTGTCCGTATGGACCGCGCCGATCAGTCCGAAGATCGCGGCCAATTCTGCGATCTGGCAGTGCAGTGCATGTGGGACATGCTCTGCCGCTTCTTCCTTCACCATGCGTGAAAAAGACACGCCCATGTCGCACACCTCCTTATTCTGCGCTGATCGCCGTGTGCTCCTTTCGTATTCCGAAATCCCCGCCCGAAAGCGCGTCATAAAGTGCATTTGCGATCGTTACCGAACGATGTCGTCCGCCCGTGCATCCGATGGCGATGACGAGCTGCGTCCGTCCTTCTGCCTGATACAGCGGGATCAAAAAACGGACCATTTCGGTCAGCTTTTTGAAAAACTCCTGCGTAACTTCATGCCCCATCACATAATCCGCGACCGGTTTATCCAGACCGGTCAGCGATTTCAGTTCCGGGATGTAAAACGGGTTCGGCAGGAAACGGACGTCGAAAACCAGATCCGCTTCCTTCGGGATCCCGTACTTATAGCCAAAGGACAAAATGTTTACATACATACTGTTGTAGGAGCCTGCGTCCACGTAGATGCGGTGCAGCTCCGCGCGCAGGTCACGCGTCAGAAACGAACCGGTATCCAGCACACAGGTCGCTTCCGAACGCAGAAATTCGGTCTTCTCCCGCTCGAGGGCAATGCATTCCGCCAGCGAACGGAAACGGTCTTCCCGCTCCGCTGCGGAACCATCTTCCGAATAGGTCGCCATCGGGTGCGGTCTGCGTGTTTCCTTATATCTGCGCATGAGGACCTCATCGGCCGCATCCAGAAACAGGATCTCGCAGGGATATTTATCTTTAAACTCCGAAGCCAGGAGTTCTTTCAGCATTTCAAAGGAGCCGGCGTTGCGGACGTCGATCCCGAGAGCCACACGGTTTCCCGGAAGACTCTTCTGCTCAAAGGCGATCTTCGCGAACGGCAGCAAAAGTTCATTCGGCAGATTGTCGACACAATAATAGCCGAAGTCTTCGAGAATATTGAGCGCAGAGGATTTTCCGGCCCCTGACATTCCGGTCACGATGACAAAACGCATAGTGTTTTCCTCTTATTGATCAAACGAACCCAAAAAGCAGATCTCCGGTTCCAGTTCAAAACCGGTCTTCTCTTTCACGATCTTCTGTACAGCCTTGCACAAACGGTAAATATCATCCGCAGACGCATGGCCGCGGTTCACGATGAATCCGCAGTGCTTCGACGAAACGGCGGCATCTCCGATGGAAAATCCGGCCAGGCCGGCCTCCATGATGAGTTTGCCGGCATACGCACCCGTCGGACGCTTAAACGTGCTGCCCGCACTGGGATACTGAAGCGGCTGTTTTTGTTTACGCGACTGTATGTATTCCTCCGCCTGACGTTTTTCAGCAGCCAGCACGGAAGCATCTGAAGTGTGCTCCAAAGTGAAGCAGGCCTCCAGCACGATCCAGCGGGTCTCCATCAGAAGGCTGTGGCGGTACGAAAAACCGAGTTTCTCTTTCGGAAGCGTAACGACCGTGTGGTTCTCCGGCTGATAGACCGTGACCGACGACAGAACGGAAGCTATGTCCTTATCGTAAGCGCCGCAATTCATGAAGATGGCGCCGCCCACGCTGCCGGGAATTCCCGCAGCAAAAGAAAGGCCGACATAACCATGCTCCATCGCATCGCTTAGCAGGCGCTTCAGTGACGCGCCGCCTCCGGCCTTGATCGTGGATCCCGTACAGACCACATCGGAAAAATGTTTTTTCAAACGAATGATGACGCCCTTATAGCCGTGATCGCTGACTAAAAGGTTGCTGCCATATCCCAGAACGAAATAGGGAACCTCTTCTTTATCACACAGTTCGATCACGCGGATCAGCGTCTGTTCATCCTTCGGGCTCACAAACCAACGCGCAGGACCGCCTACGGCAAAAGTCGTGCACGTGCTGAGCAAAACGCGCTCCTCCAGGTCCTCGGCATCCACGATCTGTGCCAGACCTGAAGTAAACTCTATGTCTGAAACCTTCATTTACTCTTCTTCCCTGGGCTGAAAATTCTTCGAAACGCGATTGTAGAATTCCTCCACCGCGTTGTAACCCATTTTCTTCTGGCGATAGTTGACCGCGGCGGACTCGACGATGATCGCGAGGTTACGGCCGGGTCGGATGGGGATATTATGGCATACGATCTTATTGCCCAGATACTCGGTATAATGCTCTTCGAGACCCAGACGGTCGTATTCCTTTTCTTTATCCCACTCCTCGAGATTGATGACCATATCGATGGACTGGGTATTCTTTACGCTTTCAACACCGAACAGTGTCTTGACATCGATGATACCGATGCCGCGCAGTTCGATAAAATGGCGGAGCACCTCCGGCGCAGCGCCGACCAGCGTTTCGTCGGAGACCTTACGGATCTCGACAGAGTCGTCGGCGACGAGACGGTGACCGCGCTTGATCAGTTCCAGGGCGGCTTCACTCTTACCGATGCCGCTCTCGCCGGTGATCAGCACACCTTCGCCGTAAACATCGACCAGAACGCCGTGGATCGTGATCATGGGAGCCAGCTCTACCTTCAGCCAGCGGATGACCTCCGCCATCAGCTCCGACGTCGTCTGGGTAGAAACCAACAGCGGAACACCGTGGCGCATCGCCGAATCGATATCCTCGGGCGTCGGCTGGAAATTACGCGAAAAGACCAGGCAGGGCACCTTACTCGAAAGCAGGCGATCCATGGTCTGGTCACGCAAAGTCGCGGGCAATGATTTCAGATACGCAAATTCTACGTTTCCGATGATCTGCACGCGTTCATTATCAAAATGATCATAAAAGCCCGTAAGCTGCAGCGCCGGGCGGTTAACGTCGACATCGTTGATCCGGATGGTCTCCGTATCGATCGCCGGCGTCATATTTTTCAGAGACATTTTCTCAATCAGTTTCGTAAGGGCAATGCCTTTCATAGCCAATCTCTCCTGACACAGATATTGCAGATGAAATACCTCTGCACTCTTATTTTACAAAACGAATCGGTTTCTGTAAAGAGGGAAAAAACTGCTATGACTCCGTATGAAAAAATGCATATACGGCCTGTGCGCTCTTCCGATCCATGCCGGGAACGGCGCAAAGCGTCTCCTCGTCAGCGTTTCGGATGTCATCCAGGCTGTCAAAATTCGTCATCAGTGCCAGGCGCCGTTTCGGTCCGATGCCCGGGATGTCATCCAGGATCGAATGCGTCTGTGCCTTCTGGCGCAGGCTGCGATGGTACTCGATCGCAAAACGGTGTGTCTCGTCCTGGATCCTCGTGATCAGCTGGAACACCGGTCCGTGCAGGTCAATGTCCACCAGCTCATCATGGAAATACAGGCCGCGCGTGCGGTGACGGTCATCCTTTACCATACCGCAGACCGGGATCCTGCCCAGAAGTCCGAGACTCTCCAAAACCTTCTCCGCGATGTGGACCTGGCCTTTGCCGCCGTCCATCAAAAGCAGATCGGGCAGGCGCTCAAAGCCTTTGCGCTCACTTTCCTGCGCTCTAGCGCGCTCAAAGCGGCGCGTTAAGACTTCCTCCATGGAGGCGTAGTCATTCATGCCCTGCACCCATTTGATGCGAAACTTCCGGTAGTCCGATTTCTTCGGACGCCCGTCCTCAAAAACAACCATGGATGCCACGCTGTTGAAGCCTCCGGTGTTCGATATATCAAACGATTCCACGCGGGACAGGCCATCCATGCCCAGCAGTTCGCACAGTTTTTGCATGGCGCCCTGTGTGCGCTCCTCTTCTTTTTTCAGTTTCTCGCCGTCCTTCGTCAGGAAGATCCGCGCATTTTCCGAAGCCAGCCGTACCAGGCGCAGCTTCTCTCCGCGCTCCGGGGCCGCCAGTTCGACCTTTCCGCCCCGACGCGCCGAAAGCGCATCTGTCAGGATCTGCGTCTCAGCGACTGCGGAAGGCAGCAGGATCCGTGCAGGCACGTACGGGGTTCCGGCATAATACTGGTTTAAGAAGCCTTCGAGGATATCCGCAGGTTCGTCTCCCTCTGCCGCCTGCATATGGAAATGCTCGCGGCCGATGACCTTTCCTTCGCGGAAGAACATGACGCAGACCACGGCGTCTGTTTCCTCGACATGCAGTCCGACGACATCCATGTCGTCGTAGTTGCGGTCCGACAGCTTCTGACGGGTCGCAACAAAGCGCACGCTTCCGATCAGATCGCGGTACTGCATGGCTTCCTCGTAGTCCATCCGTTCGGCCGCTTCCTGCATCTTCTGCTCCAGCATCTTCGTGATGATGCTGTCATTTCCGTTCAGCAGCGCCACGGCCGCCTGAATCTTCTTTTGGTACTCTTCGCAACTGATATACCCCTGACACGGCGCATCGCACAGCTTCATCTGGTAATTCAGGCAGGGACGTCCGACCGGAATGGTATCGGCCGTGATCACCTTGCGACAGGTCCGTAGTTTCAGCGTTTTCTGCAGCAGATCCAGCGTTTCTTTCACTGCCGTTCCGCTCGTATACGGCCCGAAATACTTATTCTTGTCTTTCTTCATCTGGTGCGCATACAGCACCCGCGGGTATTCTTCATTTACCGTCACGTAAAGATAGGGATAGCCCTTGCTGTCCTTCAGGAGGGTGTTGTATTTCGGCTGGTATTCCTTAATGAGATTACTCTCCAGGACCAGCGCCTCCGCCTCCGAGTCCGTCACGATGTACTCGAAGCGGCGGATGTGATCCACCATCTGCAGGATCTTCGTCGTCTTTCCGCGCCCGCTCTGGAAATACTGGCGCACGCGGTTTTTCAAAACGATCGCCTTCCCGACGTAGATCACCTCATCCAGATCCCCGTGCATCAGGTAGACTCCGGGAAGATCCGGTAATTTCTTCAGTTCTTCTTCAAAGTTAAATTCCAGTTCTTCCATACGTCTACTCCGGTTTATAATTTGCCGAAAGCGGACGACACCTTCCGGCGCCATCCGCTTTTGTTGCTATTCCACATCGAACTTCGCCGATGTCTTATTAAGTATCTCTTTCTTCTCTTCTTCGGAGAACAGGGAAGGAACTTCCGCCTCGCCTCCGCGCTGGATGCGACGCAGGATATCCATGAATTCCTTACCGGTAATGGTCTCCTTTTCGATCAGGAAGTGGGCGATGCGGTCCAGGGCAATGCGGTTCGCCAAAAGCAGCGCTTTCGCTTCATCGTAAGCCTTCTTCAGCATATCCTTCACTTCTTCGTCGACCAGAGCTGCGGTCTGATCCGAGCAGTTCATACGGGTCGCACCCGTCAGATACTGGCTCTCCACCGTCTCCAGCGCCATCAGTCCGAAGCGCTCGCTCATACCGTACATGGTGACCATGGCGCGCGCCAGGTTCGTCGCCTTCTCGATATCATTTGCCGCGCCCGTCGTCACCTTACCGAAGACGATCTCTTCGGCTGCACGACCTGCGAGCATGCCCACCAGCATGGCCCAAAGTTCGGGCTTCGTGTTCAGGAAATGCTCTTCCTCGGGTGTCTGCATAACATAGCCGAGAGCACCCATGGTACGGGGCACGATCGTGATCTTCTGCACGGGCTCCGCGTCCTTCTGCAGAGCATTTACCAGCGCGTGGCCTACCTCGTGGTAGGAAACGATGCGCCGCTCTTCCGCGTTCATCACGCGGTCTTTTTTCTCCTTACCGACCAGAACGACTTCCACCGCTTCGAACAGATCCTTCTGGGATACAGCGTTGCGGCCTTTCTTTACGGCATTGATCGCGGCTTCGTTGATCATGTTCGCGAGGTCGGAACCTGCGGCACCGCTGGTCGCGAGCGCGATCGCCTCGAAGTCTACGGTGTCGTCCATAGCCACGTCTTTTGCATGAACTTTCAGGGTCGCGATACGTCCCTTCAGATCCGGTTTGTCGACGATGATGCGGCGGTCCAGACGGCCCGGACGCAACAATGCCTTATCGAGCACCTCAGGGCGGTTCGTCGCCGCGAGGATAAATACACCCTTCGAGCTGTCGAAACCGTCCATCTCAGCCAGCAACTGGTTCAACGTCTGCTCACGTTCATCATTGCCCCCGCCGAAACGGCTGTCACGGCTCTTACCGATGGCATCGATCTCATCGATGAAGATGATACACGGCGCATTGGCCTGGGCCTGCTTAAACAGGTCACGCACACGGGATGCGCCCACGCCGACGTAGAGCTCGACGAAATCGGATCCGGACAGTGAAAAGAACGGAACCTGGGCTTCGCCGGCTACGGCCTTCGCCAGGAGCGTCTTACCGGTTCCGGGCGGGCCCACCAGGATGGCGCCCTTCGGAAGCTTCGCGCCGATGCGCTGGTAGCGCTGCGGGCGGTGCAGGAAATCTACGATCTCGGTCAGGGACTCTTTTGCTTCGTCCTGACCTGCAACATCCTTAAATGTAACACCGGTCTTCTTCTGGATGTAGACCTTCGCGGTGCTCTTGCCGACGCCGCCGGCGCCACCGCTGCCGATCCGGCGCATCATGAACATGAAGAAGATCCAGACAAATACGATGGGCAGGACCACAAAGAGCAGAAAGTCCATGATGCCCGAACTGGTGCTCGGGATCTCGCCTTCGAACTCGATGCCGGCCTTTTCCAGGCGCTCGACAAGATTATCATCGCCGACATAGCCTGTGAAATAGGTCTGGACCAGATTATCTTCCGGTGTAAGACGCACACCTTCCTTCGGCGTGATAACGATCTTATTCGTCTTCAGATCCACCCGCTCGATCTGACCTTTTTCGATCATCGCGGTGAATTCATTGTAGTCGATCTTCTTATTTCGCGCGTTTTCAACGTAGTTATTCAGCATCGTTACGATCAGGATAACAACGATGGTTGCGAGAATAAAACAGATCAGTGTCTGGGAACCTTTCGGTCCCTGATTTCTCCCGTTATTGTTATTATTCCGGTCATTACGATTATTATCGGAATTGTTATTGATATCCAAGGGTAGGAATTACCTCCTTTTCTTCGTTCCTGAAATGATTTTACCCTCTAAGCGGTAAAAAAGCAAGGTGTATTGTGTGAAATTCCTGTGAACTTTCCTTACGTTTTTCTTACAGGAGCCCGCGGAAAATGTCCCCCTTTCCGCCCGTTTCGGGAAACATTTCCCCCGAAAACTGTCGGTTTTTACGATTCCGAACACAAAAAACCGCGGTTTTGGGTTTACTTTTTCCTTGTAATATTATAGAATAGATAAGTGACGTTATTAACAGGCGCCACGTGTAAAAGTTGCTATATGGAGAGATTATGAAAACCATCGATATCGTAGTACCCTGTTACAATGAAGAAGAGGTACTGAATAACTTTTACGAGGTCACACGTTCCTGGTGCGATAAGATCGAAGGCTACGATTTTCGTTTCATCCTGGTGGATGACGGAAGCCGCGACCGGACGGTCTGCATCATGCGTGAACTCGCCCAGGCCCATCCCGAAGTGCGCTACATCAGTTTTTCCCGCAACTTCGGAAAGGAAGCCGCTATGTATGCCGGCCTTTCGAATTCGACCGGCGATTATGTCATCGTGATGGATGCGGATCTGCAGCACCCGCCTTCGATGTTCCCGGATTTTATCGCGGGCATCGAGGAAGGCCACGACTGTGTCGCTGCTAAACGAACCAACCGCAAAGGCGAATCGAAGATCCGCAGTTTCCTGTCCCGCCGCTTCTACAAGCTCAGCAACCGCATGAGCGATGTGAAACTGGAATACGGTGCCGTGGACTATCGCATCATGACCCGTCGCATGGTGAACTCCATTCTGCGCCTCTCTGAAGTGCAGCGTTTCTCGAAGGGCATCTTCGCCTGGGTCGGCTACGACACCAAATGGATTCCCTATGAAAATGTTGAGCGCGAACTGGGAACTTCCAAATGGAACCTGCGCTCCCTGCTCCGCTACGCGATCGACGGCATCACGTCGTTTTCGACCGCGCCGCTGCGCATGGTCAGCGCCATGGGCTTTTTCATCTGCTTTTTCGCCTTCCTGTACATGATCTACATCGTGGTCAAAACGCTACTGGGCTACAACGACGTAAGCGGTTTTCCGACCATCATCTGCCTGATTCTGTTCCTGGGCGGCCTGATTGAATTTTCCATAGGTATCATCGGCGAATACATTGCCCGCATCTACATGGAGTCGAAACACAGGCCCATTTATATCGCCCGCGAGTCTAATATTCCGGGCATGGAAGGCGTAAGCCTGCCGAAAAACAGTACGAAAGAAACGGAGCCGGCTGAAAAGCCGGAGCAACCGGAATAAGATCATGAAACTACCGAAATCACTGGAAAAATACCAAAAATATATCAACCGGGAGACCATATCCTACCTGTTTTGGGGCGTGATGACGACCATTCTCAACATCGCGTGCTTCAACATCTGCTATTATGTGCTCCATATCTCGACGACCGTATCCAATGTGATCGCCTGGATCGTCGCAGTCATCTTTGCTTTCTTCGTAAACAAGATCTTCGTTTTCCGAAGCAAGCAGTGGGGTCTGAAAAAACTCTCATACGAATTCTGGACGTTTATCGCAGGACGTCTTCTGTCCCTCGGTTTTGAAACCGCTTTCATGTACCTGACGGTGGATGTGCTCCATTTCGAGGCATTCATCATGAAGCTGTTCGCAAGCGTCGTCGTCATGATCATGAATTACATTACCAGCAAGCTCTTCTCGTTTAAGAAAGAGAAGCCGCAGAATGCGGATGCTGAAACCCAAGGAGATACAAATGGAAACAAATGAAAAGAACTTTAAAGCCTGGTTTAAGCGTCAGCTCCCGCTGATTCTGGCCTTCCTGATCCCGCTCGTTGCGATGTTGCTCGTCTTCATCCAGAGAGGGATATTCCCGTTCGGCAGCCGCAGCTTCCTGCGAACCGACCTGTATCACCAGTACGCGCCGTTCTTCCGCGAACTGAAGGATAAATTCCTAAACGGCGAAAGCCTCCTGTATTCCTGGGATATCGGCGGCGGCACAAACTTCGTGGCTCTGATGGCCTACTATCTGGCCAGCCCGTTAAACTGGTTCCTCTTCCTGTGCCCGGTGGAATTCGTTATCGAGTTCATCAGTTACATGATCGTTTTGAAGATCGCGCTCTGCGGCCTTTCCTTTGCGTGGTACCTGCGTAAGCACACACGTACCAACCATCTGGGTATCGCGTTTTTTGCGACCTTCTACGCACTCTCCGGTTACATGGCAGCATACAGCTGGAACATCATGTGGCTCGACTGTCTGATCCTGTTCCCGATCATCATCCTGGGACTGGAACGTCTGGTCTACGAGGATAAATGCCTGATGTACTGCATCAGCCTGTCCCTCTGCGTACTTTCCAACTACTACATTTCGATCATGGTCTGCCTGACCCTGATCCTCTACTTCCTGGCGCTCCTCTTCATCGCTCCGATGCGTCGTGAAGAGATCGAACGCGTGGACTCCCACCGTCTGATCAAGCGCTCCATCTTTATGAACTACCCGAAGAAGATCTTCGAGTTCGCCTTCTATTCCTTCCTGGCAGCCGGCATCGCCATGATCGTCCTGCTTCCGGAGATGAAGGCCCTGCAGATGTCCGCATCCGCTGACTCTTCCTTCCCGAAGACTTTTTCGTCCTATTTCACCATGCTGGAAATGCTGGCTCGTCACCTGGTCGACGTAGAAGTCCACATCGGTCTCGAGCACTGGCCCAACCTGTACTGCGGTGTCGGCATTCTGATGTTCATCCCGCTCTACATCATGAACCGGAAGGTGAATTATCGTGAGAAGTTCGCCTATGCAGCTCTGGCCCTGATCTTCCTGGCCAGCTTCAGCATGAACTTCTTAAACTTTATCTGGCATGGTTTCCATTATCCGAACTCCCTGCCCTGCCGTCAGTCATTCGCCTACGATTTCATTATCCTCGTAGCATCCTATAAAGGTTTCATGGGATTGAAGGATCGCTCCCTGAAAGAGATCGGCCGTGCCGTTCTCGTCGCTTTGGGTCTCATCCTTCTCTTCGAGCAGATAACGAAGGGTAACAAACTCTTCCACTTCCATGTCTTTTACGTAAGTGCGATCTTCATCGGCTTTTATGGTCTGTTCGCCTACCTGCACCGCAAGAAGAACACGAACGGATATAAGATCGGCCTGGCGATCGCGGCCAGCTTCCTGGTTCTGATCGAGGGCTTCCTGAACACGACCGTTACCAGTGTCACTACAATCGACCGTCCTTCCTACGTAGCGGAAAACGGCGACTTCGGCGCACTGTACACCTACGCGCGGCAGAAGGCCGACGCTGAGGCAGATAATGAATTCTATCAGTCGGAATTCGGCGACGTAAAGGATTTCACCAACCTCTTCCGTCTGGAGCGTTTCAACCTCCGTACGAAGAACGACGGTTCCTGGTTCCAGTATCCTTCCATCTCCGTCTTCTCCTCTGTGGCAAATGCACGCATGACCGACTTTTATAAGAAGGTTGGCATGGAGTCGAATACGAACGCTTACTCCAGTACCGGTTTTACACCTCTGGCCAGCGCGCTCTTCAATATCCGCTATGTCTTCCACGATGCAGAGATCCCGAACAACGACGTTACCACACAGCTCGGTACCTCGAATAAACTCTACCTGTACGAAAACAACCATGTGCTTTCCATCGGTTATGCCATCGGAATGACGTCCGAAGAGTTTGCCACTACCTGGGCCCTCAACTCCAACGCAGTTACGACGCAAAATAACTTCGTAAAGAACATCGTAGGCATCAATCGCCCCATTTTGGAGACCATCGCCCCCGATTCTACCGAAGATAAAGTACAACGTTATACCGCATTTAAAGACGGTTATTATTACTTCTACACAACCAATACCACGATGGATGACGTCGAAGTCTCGATCGACGGCCGCTCTGCCCGCAAGACCAGCTCTTTGAAACGCCGTTATTTCGTAACCGTCGGATATGTAGAAGCAGGCAAAACTATTAAAGTATCTACGCCAAACGATGTAAAGATCTCGGGTAACCTCTATTACTTCAACGGCGATGTATTGGCTGACACGGTCGAAGCACTGAAACCCGGTTGTCTCGCAGTCACCGACTATGACAGCACACACGTCAACGGACTCGTAAAAGCGAACAGCAATGGAATACTATTCACTACAATTCCTTATGAAAAAGGATGGACAGCGCGCGTCGATGGTGCTATAGTAGATACAGAGAAGTGTCTCGATACCTTCCTGGCGATCCCGATCACTGCAGGAACCCATAAGATCGAGCTCACTTATATGCCGGACGGTCTCATGCCGGGTCTGTGGATCACCTTAGGTTCGATCCTCTTCCTGGTATGTATTACGATGCTTCGCAGCATCTTTAAACAGAAGTTCGGCTACCGTTTCAATGTCTTCGTAGAGGAAGAAGAGATCGACCTTCGCGAACTGGATAATAACACAGTAAGTGAGACAGAGACGAAGGAAGCTCCGGCCGAAAATGTTGGGGATGTTAAAGAAACCGAACCTGAGGAAGTAAAGGCCGAAAGCCCCGCAAAGGCTGAGGAAGCAGCTCCGGAGACCGAGAAGGTTTCGGATAATGCAGAGGCGCAGAAGAAGTCCGAGGCAGATACAAAGACTGACGACGAAAAGCCTGAGTCAGGAACGGAAAGCGCTGACGAAACGAAGGCCGACGACGAAACGAAGGAAGCACCGGCAGATGAAAAGCCGGAAGCCGACGAGGCATCAAAAGCCGAAGACGCTGATAAGCCGAACACGAATAACAACAATCGGAAGCACTTCGGTAAGAAAAAACGGAACAGGCTGAAATAACAGTAACGTAGGGTTTGTTATTTCAGAGTTCATAGTCCGGGGAGAGTATAGGGTGATCTCCGGACCCGCGCCGCAGGTTATAGCGGTTGCATGAAAATAAGAAAAAGGATCAGGATGGAGGAACATTTATGACAATTGATGAACTTATTGACTATGCGAAGTCGAATAACTGCTCGGATATTCATCTGACAGTCGGCGGCGAGATGGCGCTTCGCCGTTACGGCGATCTGCGTAAGGTAGATCAGCCCATCTCTGAAGATGAGATGGAGGGTCTCATTTTCCAGATGCTCAATGAAAAGAGAGCAAAACAGGTTCGCGACGGTATCGACCTCGACTTTACTTACGAGACGCCCAGCATGATCCGCTGCCGTGTTAACGTATATTCGCAGAAGGGAAAGAAGGCAGCCTGCCTTCGTATCATGGGCGACAGTGTTCCTACCATGGAGAGCCTGAAGCTTCCTGCAAACATTCTCCGCTCCCTCGCGGATAAGCCGCGTGGTCTCGTTCTTTTGACCGGACCTACAGGTAGCGGTAAGTCCACCACCCTCGCAACGATGGTCGACTACGTAAACCGCAGCCGTGCGGAGCACATCATCACGATCGAAGACCCGATCGAGTACGTTTACGAAAAAGGTAAGTCCACGATCCATCAGAGAGAGATCGGCCAGGACATCGATACATTCTCCAACGCACTTCGTTCCGCACTCCGTGAGGACCCGGACGTTATCTTGGTAGGTGAGATGCGTGACTACGAGACCATCTCGGCTGCTATCACCGCAGCCGAGACCGGACACCTCGTAATGTCCACCCTGCACACCACCGGTGCTGCCGAGACGATCAACCGTATCATCGACGTATTCCCGGCGCAGGCGCAGAACCAGATCCGTAACCAGCTGGCCAGCGTTTTGATCGGTGTTATCACCCAGCAGCTCATCCCGCTTGCTAACGGTAACGGCCGTATCGCAGCAACTGAGATCCTGGTAGTAAACGATGCGGTTTCGAACCTGATTCGTACCGATAAGGTCTACCAGATCGAGACGAGCATGCAGACCAGTATGTCACAGGGTATGCACACTCTGAACTATGACCTGAAGCAGCTTGTTGCACGTGGTGTCATCACCCGTGAGCAGGCGATCAAATACTCGAACGATCCTAAGGACTTCCTGATGTAATCGTTCGATCTTCACCCGGATGCGGTTTCGTTTTACGCCCCTGTCGGGCCGCGGCGCATCCGGGTCTTTTAATGTATTAAGACTGTAATAAATCAAATACATTTGCCGATAAGGCAGATGGCGGAGGTAGATTATGAAACTTTGGGGCGGACGCTTCACGAAGGAGACCAACGAACTGGTCAATGCATTCAATGCATCCCTTCCTTTTGACCGCAGATTTTATAAGCAGGACATTCGCGGCAGCAAGGCACATGTGACCATGCTCGCGAAGCAAGGCATCCTGACCGAGTCGGAACGCGACGTGATCATCGGAGGACTGGACAGCATCTTAAAGGATATCGAGTCGGGCGCGCTGCCGTTTGACGAGACCAGCGAGGACATCCACAGCTTCGTAGAGGCAAATCTGATCGAGCGCATCGGCGATCCCGGTAAGAAACTGCATACCGGACGCAGCCGTAACGACCAGGTGGCTCTCGATATGCGCCTGTATACGCGCGACGAGATCGACGAGATGGATACTCTTCTGCTCTCACTGTTAAAAACGATCTACCGCATCATGGCGGAGAACGTTCATACCTACATGCCGGGCTTTACGCACCTGCAGAAGGCGCAGCCCGTTACGGTCGCTCATCATTTCGGAGCGTACTTCGAGATGGTTAAGCGCGACCGCAGCCGCCTTAAGGACATCCGTTCCCGCATGAACTACTGCCCCTTAGGCGCCGGCGCGCTCGCAGGTACCACCTATCCGCTGGACCGCGAATACACCGCAAAGCTTCTGGATTTCGACGGCGCGACCTTAAACAGCATGGACTCGGTCTCCGACCGTGACTATATCATCGAATTTCTTTCGGCCATGTCCATGATCATGATGCACCTCTCCCGCTTCTCGGAAGAGATCATCATCTGGAATTCCAACGAGTACCGTTTCGTGGAACTGGACGATGCATACTCCACCGGTAGCAGCATCATGCCGCAAAAGAAAAACCCGGACATCGCCGAGCTCGTGCGCGGTAAGACCGGACGTGTTTACGGCGCATTGATGGGTTTTTTGACCACCATGAAGGGCATTCCGCTCGCATACAACAAAGATATGCAGGAAGACAAGGAAATGTTCTTTGACGCCCTGGATACGACGAAGGGCTGCATCCAACTCTTCAACGGCATGATCGACACCATGAAGTTCCGTAAGGACGTCATGGAGAAAAGCGCGATGGCCGGCTTCACGAACGCGACCGACGCCGCAGACTACCTCGTAAAGAACGGGGTTCCGTTCCGCGACGCCCACGGCATCATCGGCCAGCTTGTACTGCTCTGCTTAGACCGCGGCATTTCCCTCGACGAGCTTCCGCTCGCCGACTATCAGGCCATCTGCCCTGTCTTCAAGGAAGATATCTACGAGGCTATCAGCCTGGCGACCTGTGTTGAAAAGCGCATCACTCTCGGTGCGCCCGGTCCCGCCGTGATGGAGGAAGTACTTAAGAAACACAAAGAATATTTGGGACTGTGATCGAAACTCACACCCACACTATACAAAACGGGGGTGTCCGATGGGACACCCCCGTTTACATATTTTCAGTTTCTTCGGTTTTCACGGACATCGATGATCACATACTCCGAATATGTGCAGGTCTTGAAAATGATCGACCAGTCGGAGATGCCCGACGTTACGATAAAGTCTGTGTTATCTCTTTTTTCGTGTCCATAGACGCGGTCGTCCGCATGGAACAGTGCCTCCAGGATATTGGCAGGGAACATCTGTCCGCCATGGGTATGACCGGACAGGACCAGATCCACACCCGATGCCGCCTGGGCATCGTAATCATGGGGCTGATGATCGATCACGATCATATATTTCGACGTATCCAGCCCGGAGATCAGTTGCTCCATCGACTTTCTTCCACCGCCCCTCTGTTGTTCTGAGCGGTCTTTTCTTCCGATCACGTAGAAACGACCGTCGATCAGCACCGCTTCATCATGCAGCACATGCACACCGTTTTTTTCCAGTTCTGCGATCACGTCATTTCCTGAATAGCCGCGGCTGTTCATATAACCTTTGTCGTGATTTCCGAACGATACATATACGCCATACTTGGTTTTGACATTTCCCAGTGCCTCGCAGCTCCGGATCATATCTTCTTTCGTCGTGTCATCATCCACATAGTCTCCGGCAACGACCAGTATATCCGGCTCCGCCTTTTGGATTTCCTCCAGATGCGCGGCAAATCCATCACCGTCAAACGTCGTCCCCACATGCGAGTCGGCGATCATCACCACCCGGATGTGTCCGACATTCTTATCGGTCGCAAGTAAGTACTTGGTCTCAAATACGTGGAAGTCGAGGTAAGCGCCGATGCACAGATAGACCGCAGTAAAAACGATGGCGATCGCGCCTGCGTAATATCGTTTCGTTGCCTTCCCTCTCTTTTTACGGACAATGCGGTTCACCAGATCCGCCAGCAGCCAGAACACGATCAGATGCAGGAAGACCAGCACCGCATTCATGGCTTTGATCGTCAGCACCAGCACTGCCATGACCACTGCCATCAGCAACAGACTGAGGATGAAGGCCCAACGCTTCTTCCCCTTCGCCAGTTTCATGATGAACCCGAATTTGGTCATCTTAAACGCTGAGGCTACTGCAGCTACTATGCCGCCGATATAGATTCCTCCAAATAACAATAACCAACCCATAAAACCCCCTATTCTTTCACGCGCAGGATATCTCCCTCAGTTGCCGGCTCGGACAATGTTACCCTAAGCGCCTGCAACGGATGCGGCGCGCTCTCCATCTCCTCCCCGGTCTCGATATTCACGATCCGAAGCACCTTCACCGGAACGTTCTCAAACGAAGGCTTCATGATCTCGATCTCATCGCCCACGCAGAATTTGTTGCGCTGGGTAATGCGGACCGTGCGTGCCTCTGCGTCCGCCTCCTCGATCACGCCGAGGTAGGTATAGTTGTGCACGTAGGTGTTGTTGTCGTAGATCTGCGTATTCGCGTCCGGCTTTCCGAAGAAGAAACCGGTCGTATATTCGCGGTAAGTGCATTTGCCGATCTCCTCACGGTAGAGCGGCAGGTTCTTTTTGTAGAGTTCGGGATCCGCGAGGTAATCGTCGATCGCCTTGCGATAGGTACGCGCCACCGTAGCGACATAGAGTGCGGTCTTCATGCGCCCCTCGATCTTAAACGAGTCGATGCCCGCCTCGATCAGCTCCGGAATATGCTCGACCATGCACAGGTCCTTGGAATTAAAAATGTAGGTGCCGCGCTCATTTTCCTCGACGGGAAAATACTCGCCGGGCCGCTTCTCTTCCATCAGCGTGTACTTCCAACGGCAGGGATGCGTGCAGGCGCCCTGGTTGGCGTCACGCCCGGTCAGGAAAGCAGACAACAGGCAGCGTCCCGAATAGGAAATGCACATGGCTCCGTGGACGAAGGTCTCGATCTCCATGTCCTCCGGGATCTGCGCACGCATCTGTGCGATCTCGGCGAGCGATAGCTCGCGCGCCGTCACGATGCGCTTCGCGCCCAGCTTATACCAGAACTGCGCTGTTATAAAGTTCGTGTTGTTCGCCTGTGTGGAAATGTGAATGTCCGTGTCCGGCATCACACGCTTCGCGATCTCAAAGATACCGGGATCCGAGATGATGAGTGCATCCACGTCGCCGGCTTTTTTGAGTTCGTTGAAGTAGGCTTCCGCCTCGGCAATGTCGCTGTTATGTGCGAGGATGTTCGCCGTGACGTAAAACTTCACGCCGTGCTCGTGCGCATAACGAATACCCTCGGCCATGTCTTCCATGGAGAAATTCTTCGCCTTCGCCCGCAGGCTGAAGGCCTCACCTCCCACATAGACGGCATCGGCGCCGAAGTTCACTGCGCTGTATAACACCTCCAGGCTTCCCGCCGGAATCAGCAGTTCCACATTTCGTCTCATCGTAACTCCCTGATGCTAAGCGGGATCTGCCCGCTCATCTTGTATAAAAATCTCTGTTTCCGTCAGGGCCGGCAACATGCGCCGGCCCCGATGGTTTATTCTGTATAACCGAAGCCCAGGATGGTGAAATCCTTCGCTTCGTCTCCGGGCGCAGGCGCTACCGTGATCACGTATTCCGTGCGCTCCTTACTTTCCGCCAAAAGCTTCACATTGCAGTGTGTCCATCCGTTGATGTGCGGATCTGCCGTGAAGACCTCCGTGCCGTTTACTGCGACTACTGCCTTACCGGTCGATGCGCTTCCGCTATCCTTAAACACCAGGAAGACTGCACGCGCCGAAAGTTTCAGTTCAAAGGGCTCCGGGCCCGCACCTACCGGGCGCTTCCAGTTGTCGGCAAATTCCGGGGTCGGGATTACATTCAGGTCCCTCTCCACATACTGTAGCTCCGGATCCTTCTCGGTAAAGGAACCTTCGTTCACGCAGATACCGTCCGGATACACGTCCGCGCGTTCGAGCAGCTTGATGCCGTCGAACGTCGGTCCGCAGCAAGGGTAGGCTGCCGCCTTCGTATAATCGTCTGCAAGGGAAGCGTCGCTGCGGGAGAACCCGTTGAGGGATGCATCAGCCAGAACGACGTCGAACAGATTCAACAAACAGTCACTCATCACGATGTGGCCCATGTTCGTCGGATGGAAGGTATCATAGAAATACTGGCGTTTCGAGATCACACGGCCATCGTTCTGCGGTTTATCGAACTGCGGAACGACCGCGTTTTTCACGCTCACCATCGGAACTCCATACGCAGTTCCGATCGGGATCAGACGATCCTGCAGGTTCTCATTATTCGCGAAAACCGAGAACAGAAGGATGACTGCCGGATGGTTGTCGGCGCACAGCGCCGTGCGAAGCAAACTCTCGAAGCAGCGACCGCGTGTCTCATCATCGTAGTCATTGACCGCGAACTCGATGAACACGATGTCCGGCTTGCGCTCGCCGAAGAGGCAGATCTCTTTCGTATAACGCATCAGACCGAACTCCGAGGAAGTGCCGCCCGCGCCCGCCTTCACGTAACTGAAACGTGACGGGTCGCCCAGACGCTCCGTGATCCCCAGGAAGGACTGATATGCATAGCAATTCGTATTAATGGGTTTCGCTCCCGCGCCCTGCGTAATGGAACCGCCGATATAGGCAACGGTCAGATGCTCGCCCGCCTTTGCACGCTCGATCGCGCGGCGCAGACGTCCGTCGGTACCGGTGGAGACCAGACTGCGGCGGATCATGGACTTATAAACCTCACTCTCCCGCTCCACTTTCGAATCACGCTCACCGGACGGTACTTCCAATGCGTCATCTACGAAGAGACGGACATTGACCTCCGCCAACTGGCCGGGGCGCTGCAGGATAAACGTAATGTTTCCGATCACATCATCCTCTTCATCCCACTGAACCTGATCAAACATGTAGATAAACTCACCGCCGTCGGCCGGCACGTCAAAACGAAGCGTCGTTCCACGACCGTAACGGTCATGCTTTCCGTAATGCTTCCAGATCACGGGCACGGTCTTCAGGTCCGGATCGTCCGGTGCCGAGATCGACACGCCGAGGCCCTTTACCAGCTTATAAAAGCCATCCGGTCTCTGCAGGTCGATCAACCGGTCGCACAGCGCCGGATCGGAGATGCCTCCGATGATCGCCAGCTTTCCCTGCAAGCGTCCGGAGTCCAGATAGATCTCCTGGCTACACGTTCCGTCCTGCCGCTTCGTCGCTTCGATCAGCGTATCCATCAGGATGTAGACCCCTTTGCGGTCCACCGCGTCCTTCGGCGCGTTAACTGAAAATTCACTCATTGTTCTTTTCCTCTCTATGCGTGCCGCTGCGGCACGCCCTTCTGCATAGTATCCGCATCTCCCGCCGATTGGCTCTTTCCGCGAAAGACGCGCTGTATCATGATGCCTGGTCCAGCACTGCCGGCAGGTTCTCCTTGATCGAATAATGGATCAACTGATCCACGATCGTCGGATAGATGATGGAACAGTCGTTGCGGCGGATCAAACCGAAGATCTCTCCGCTTCCGGAGAAGACATGATTATCCCACCAGATGGAGGTGATGCCATAGTTGCGCGCCTCCGCTACGAAATATGCGGCAAATTCTTCACGGGAGCGGTCGTTTCCGTTCTTCAGGCGTGCGCCGAACTCACCGATCACAACGCCGACACCCTTCGAAACATACTTCGAGTAGACTGCTTTGATAAACGAATCGATGTCCTTGCGGTCCGATGCCTTCGCGATGGTGAATTTCTCCGTGTACTGGCTCTCGTTCGGACCTGCCAGAGCGAAATTATACGGGCGGTACGCATGGATGGATACGAGAATGCGGTTCTCTGCCAGCGCCTGATCATCGGTCGGCAACGTAAAAGAAGACGGTGTTACGAAATCCGGCGAAGCACAGTAACCCGGGCACATGATATAACGCTTGCGGTTCCCCTCGCTGCCCTGCCCGCGGATCGTATCCACGATGGTCTGGTTCAGCTGGTTGACGCAGTCGATGACTTCCTTACCCTCTTTACCGGTCGCAGCGACCCACCACTCATAAGAGGTTCCGACTGCACGCGGCTCGTTCATCGTTTCGAAGATCAGATGCTCGTCATAATCGGCAAACCGCTCAGCGACCTGTGACCAGATCGCAGTCACGTACTTCTTCGAAGTCTCGAGTTCATCATAGGACGTGTATAGATACAGCCCCTTATCGTTTTTATCGTTGTCATGATGGATGTTGATGATAACATACAGGCCGGCATCCAGCGACCAGTCTACGACCTCCTGCACGCGGCTCAACCACGCTTCGTCGATCTTCATCGTAGCCGGATCGACATGGCCATGCCATGAAACCGGAATACGGATGGTCCGAAATCCCGCGTCATATACCGTCTGTATGAGTTTCTGCGACGTCTTCACGCCGACCCAGGCCGTCTCCAGCCCCATCCCGGTCGACCCGGAGATCGCGTCAAATGTATTTCCCAGATTCCAGCCGATCTGCAGGTTCTCCACGAAGCGGAGCGCTTCCGAATCGGGGATAGTCACCTCGGGAAATGCTTCCAGCGAGATGATCTCCCCCGGCTGCGTCACCGGATCCGTAGGAGCTTCCGTCGTCGGAGCCTGGGTAGGCGCCGCCGTCGTTGCGGCCGTGGTATCGGCCGGCTTCGCGGTCGTATCTGCCTGCGTTGTATTTGCTGCGGTCGTGTCTGCCGCGGTCGTATCTGCCGCCGTGGTGTCCGCGATCGCGGCCGTTGCCGGCGTCGTCTCATCCGGCGTGTCCTTACCGCAACCGGCCAATGTACTCATGCAGAGCACACCCGCCAGCATCACGCCGACAGTCTTCTTTATACATCCTGTTGTTTTCGTAGTCTTTTTCATTCAAACCTCCGCCGTTTGTCGTATTCTTACTCACTCTGAGAGCATACATGTCCTTTTAACTCATTTACAAGCCGTTTAGCGGCTTTTTCCTGTGTGGTTGCAGTGGGGCCAGTCTACCGCAAAACCGTCCTCTGGGCGCTGTAGATCGAATTTCAGGGTATATACTGCCCTATCCTTCGTCTCGCTTTGGTAGCGCGCGACTGCCTCCGTCATGCTGTCATACACGGTCTGGTCCATCACGCCGAGCGTGCACCAGATCTTCGCATGCGGGTTTTTCGCCCGCAAGACATACAGCATCCGCACATACGCATCTGCGTATGCCTGCCTGCGCTCCGGGATCTCCCTGCAGTAACTACTGTCATTGGTCCCCAGGTTCACCACCAGGAAATCCTCCGTGTTACGGGCCGTTTAGTCGGCCCACTTCTTGAAAGACATTATACCCTCTATCCTTCCGCTTTTCAATGGTTTATCCTGTACAAAAATAGTAACTGCCGCCGAAACGGTCGTTTCGACGGCAGTCTTTGATGATCGGTTTACACCGACGTGTGAAAATGCTCCGCTTAAGCGAGTGTTACATTCACTGCCTGCGGTCCGCGTGCTCCGTTGGTCACATCGAAGTTTACCTTCTGGCCATCCTCCAGGCTCTTGTAGCCTTCAGCTACGATGCCGGAGAAATGTACGAACACGTCCTTACCATCCTCATCACCGGTGATAAAGCCATAACCCTTTGTTGCATTGAACCACTTAACTGTACCCTTCATGTAAAGATACCTCCCAAAAAACTTTGTATCTTATTAATGTCAGATCCGATCTGTCTTGCAGCGTCGGTCGGTTAGAATACACTTATGTCCGGCATAAGCCGGGATATCTCCTTCCTCGTCAATCACTCTAAACAAAAACTCTTGTGTTTCAAAGCAAATCTCACGATTACATCATGAAACTTTCAGCGAAACTATTAATAAAATACGCCTTTACAGTAGCATATGCAATACAAAGTGTCAAGCGTTTTTAGCAAGTTTTCTGAATTTTACGAATGTTTTTTTCGTTGAATTTCCATAAAACCGAACAAAAACAGACAATATGAGGGGTAAAGCATGCTTTACCCCTCATGGATCATAATTCTACGGTCACTTTTTCAAGCTTCCAGATATCATTTACATACTCCATGATCGTACGATCCGAGGAGAATTTTCCGCTGCTTGCGGTGTTCAGCATGGCCATGCGGGCCCAACGGGCCTCGTCACGATAAGCCTGCTCCACCTTCAGCTGTGCCTCATGATACGAGCGGAAATCCTTCAGTATGAAGAAGGTATCCGCGCGGTCGGAGCTGTAGGTGTTCAGCAGCGAGTTGTACAGGTCGCGGAACAGCTCGGGATCGTTCGGCGAATAGTAGCCGTTGATCAGCTGCATCAGGACGCGGCGGATCTCCATGTCGTTGTTGAAGATCTCCATAGGATCATAACCGCCCTCGTTCTCGTATTTGATGACCTCATCGGAGGACAGACCGAAGATGAACGCGTTTTCCTCGCCGACCTCTTCGACGATCTCGATGTTCGCGCCGTCCATGGTTCCCAGGGTCACCGCGCCGTTTAACATGAACTTCATGTTACCGGTACCGGAAGCCTCCTTGCTGGCCGTGGAGATCTGCTCGGATACATCCGCCGCCGCAAAGATCATCTCCGCGTTCGAAACGCGGTAGTTCTCGATGAATACGACCTTGATCTTGTTGTTGATGCTCTTATCGTTGTTAATGACATCCGCAACGGAATTGATCAGCTTGATGGTCAGCTTCGCGCGGCGATAGCCGGCCGCTGCCTTCGCGCCGAAGATAAACGTACGCGGATAGAACTCCATGTCCGGATTGTCCTTCAGCATGTTGTACAGGTGCATCACATGAAGGATATTCAGCAGCTGACGCTTGTACTCATGCAGACGCTTTACCTGCACATCGAAGATGGAACGGGGATCGACATCGATGCCGTTCTGCTCCTTGATGTACTGTGCCAGACGCACCTTGTTGCGGTATTTGATGTTCATGAACTCCTTCTGCGCCTTCGGATCGTCGGCATAGATCTTGAGTTCCTTGATGCGGGACAGGTCGGTGATCCACTCGTTGCCGATGTGCTCGGTCACCCAGTCTGCCAGCAGCGGGTTACCGTGCAGCAGGAAACGACGCTGGGTGATACCGTTCGTCTTGTTGTTGAACTTCTCCGGCATCATCTCGTAGAAATCCTTGAGCTGCTGCTTTTTCAGGATCTCCGTATGGAGACGCGCCACGCCATTGACCGAATAGCCGCCGACGATGGCCAGATGGGCCATGCGAACCTGGCCGTCGTAGATGATGGCCATGCTGCGGATCTTATCCTGACGGTCCGGATAGCGGCTCTGGATCTCCAGAACGAAGCGGCGGTTGATCTCCTCGACGATCTGGTAAATACGAGGCAGCAGGCGTGAGAACAGCTCGATGGGCCATTTCTCCAGTGCCTCGCTCATGATCGTGTGGTTGGTGTACGCACAGGTCTTCGTCGTAACTTCCCATGCCTCATCCCAGGTCAGCATCTCCTCATCCATGAGGATACGCATGAGCTCTGCCACCGCCATGGACGGGTGGGTATCGTTCATCTGGAACGTTACCTTCTCGTACAGTTTGCGGATGTCGGGGTGATGCTCCTTATACTTCTTCAGCGCGGTCTGGATGGTCGCGGAAATGAAGAAATACTGCTGCTTTAAACGCAGTTCCTTACCTGCGTAATGGTTGTCGTTCGGGTACAAGACCTCGACGATGTTTTTCGCCAGGTTCTCCTGCTCTACCGCCTTGCGGTAATCTCCACGATCGAAATCGTCCAGGCTGAACGTGTTGATCGGCTCGGCATCCCAGATGCGGAGCGTATTGACCACGTTGTTGTTGTAGCCGACGATGGGCAGGTCGTACGGGATGGCGCGCACGGAGCGGTAGCCGTCCTGATAGAAATGCTCACGGCCGGTCTCGTCGTACTCGACGCGCACATAACCTTCGAAATGCACCTCACAGGCGTACTCGGGGCGGCGCACCTCGAACGGATTGCCGTTCTTCAGCCAGTTATCCGGTACTTCGACCTGATAGCCGTCCTCGATCTTCTGCGCGAACATGCCGTACTTATAGCGGATGCCGGCGCCGTAAGCGGCGTAGCCCAGCGTCGCCAGGGAGTCCAGGAAGCACGCCGCCAGACGGCCCAGGCCGCCGTTACCGAGCGCCGCATCCGGCTCCTGATCCTCGATCACGTTTAAGTCGAAACCCAGCTCATCCAGGGCTTCCTTCACTTCCTTCTGCGCACAGAGATTGATGATGATGTTACCCAGGGCACGTCCCATCAAAAACTCCATGGACAGGTAGTATACGGTCTTTACATCCCGCTTCTCGTATTCCTTATGCGTAGCGATCCAGCGGTCAATGATGACCTCCTTCATCGCGTATGCCACCGCCTGATAGACCATCTGCGGTGTCGCTTCCTCCAGATTTCTCCGGTATAAACTCTTTACGGCAGACCGAACCTCTTTTTTAAAACTCTCTTTATCAATGGTTGCAGCCATAAGCACACCTCCGTAATTATTTCTTTTTAACGCCCAGCGTTACCTTCTGTCCGTTGATATCCCACTCTTTCACATAGCCTTCGGGCTCTCCGGCGATCACTTCGTCTGCCAGCACATCTCCGGCAACTTCCTGCGTGTAGGTCTCCATGATACGGGAGATCTCCGCATTGTCCTTGTGATAGAGGGTGATGTGATCCATGACCTCAAAGCCGGCTTCCTTACGCATGGTCTGTACCTTCGAGATGATCTCGCGCACATAACCCTCGTCGATCAGCTCGGGCGTCAGGTTTCCGTCCAGAACGACGGTCACGTCGCCGTTACTCTCGGTCGCATAACCGGGCGTCTGCGTCATGTCGATGAGCAGATCCTCTTCCGAAAGTTCTGCCTTCTCTTCACCGAAGGTCAGGGTGAGCACACCCTTTGACTTCAGTTCGTCCATGGCAGCGTTTCCGTCCAGGCTGTCTAAAGCCGCGCGGATCTGACCCAGAAGCTTACCGTACTTCGGACCCACGGTACGAAGCTGCGGCTTAAATGCATAGGTGGTGTAGGAACGCACGTCATCGGTGAATTCCACCGCCTTCACGTTCAGTTCATCCTCGATGATATCTACGAAATACCGATCCAGCTTAAACGGCGCCTTGACGAACATCTTCGAAAGCGGCTGACGGTTCTTCAGGTTTGCCGCATTACGCGCTGCGCGGCCCAAAACTACGACCTTCAGCACGAGATCCATATCGGCCTCGAGCTCTTTGTCGATCCAATCGGTATGAACCTCCGGATAGTCGCACAGATGCACGCTCTTCGGCGCATTCGGGTCTATACTGCATACGAGGTTGCGGTAGATGGACTCCGTCATGAACGGGATCATCGGCGCAGCTGCCTTCGAGATGGTCACAAGCGCGGTGTACAGAGTCATATAAGCATTGATCTTATCCTGCTCCATGCCCTTCGCCCAGAAACGCTCACGGCTGCGGCGCACATACCAGTTACTCATGTCATCCACGAAATCCTGCAGAACCTTCGTGGTCTCGGTGATCTTATACTGCTCTAAGTTCTTATCGCAGGTATCTACGACCGTCTGGAGACGGGACAGCAGGTAGCGGTCCATAACGCCCAGTTTGTCATGATCCAGCGTATATTTCGTCGCGTCGAATTCATCGATGTTCGCATACAGTACGAAGAAGGAGTAGGTGTTCCACAGGGTGCTTAAGAACTTACGCTGTCCTTCGATCACGGCCTTATCGTGGAAACGGTTCGGCAGCCACGGCGCGCTGTTGGAGTAGAAATACCAACGGATCGCGTCCGCGCCGTATTTAGCCAGTGCCTCAAACGGATCGACCGCATTGCCCTTACTCTTACTCATCTTCTGTCCGTTTTCATCCTGGACGTGGCCCAAAACGATAACGTTCTTATACGGCGCCTTATCAAACAGCAGAGTCGAAACCGCGAGCAGGGAGTAGAACCAGCCACGGGTCTGATCGACCGCCTCACTGATGAAATCCGCCGGGAAATGCTTCTCGAACAGTTCCTGGTTCTCAAAGGGGTAATGATACTGCGCAAACGGCATGGAACCGGAGTCGAACCAGCAGTCGATAACTTCCGGAACACGCTTCATGAGCTTACCGCAGTGCGGGCAGGTCACGTGCACTTCGTCGATGTACGGACGGTGCAGCTCCACGCCGCCCTCCGGATAGTCCGGAGACATTGCCTTCAGCTCTTCTTTGCTTCCGATCGCCGTCTGGTGGCCGCAGGCCTCACACTCCCAGATATTTAAAGGAGTGCCCCAGTAACGGTTACGGGAGATGCCCCAGTCGGCAACGTTCTCCAGCCAGTTTCCGAAACGGCCGGTTCCGATGCTCTGCGGGATCCAGTTGATGGTGTTGTTATTTTTGATCAGATCATCGCGGACCTCAGTCATGCGGATGAACCAGGACTCGCGTGCGTAGTAGATCAGAGGAGTGTCACAGCGCCAGCAGTGCGGGTAGCTGTGCTCGAACTTCGGCGCCGCGAACAGCAGGCCGCGCGCATCCAGATCCTTCAGGACCTCCGGATCCGCCTTCTTTACAAACAAGCCGGCAAACGGAACGTCATCCGTCATATTACCCTTACCGTCGACAAACTGTACGAACGGCAGGTCATAGTTTCTGCCAACACGGCTGTCGTCCTCACCGAATGCCGGGGCGATATGTACCACGCCGGTACCGTCATCCATGGTAACATAGCCATCGCAGGTCACGAAGAAGCCCTTCTTACGCTGCTTCTCCGCTACACGTGCAGCTGCCTCGTAGAGCGGCTCGTACTCGCGGCCTTCCAGCGCGGTTCCCTTGAAACGATCTGTGATCGTATACGGAGCCGCCGGCGTACCGGACAGGACCTTCTCGCAGAGTGCTTCCGCCATATAGTAAACATAACCGTCGGCGGTCTCTACACGAACGTAGGTGTCCTCCGGGTTTACACAAAGAGCAACATTGCTCGGAAGGGTCCAGGGCGTCGTCGTCCAGGCCAGGATGTACTCATTCTCCTGTCCCTTCACCTTAAAGCGAACGATCGCCGAACGCTCCTTTACATCCTTATATCCCTGTGCTACCTCGTGGGAAGACAGCGGGGTTCCGCAGCGCGGGCAATAGGGAACGATCTTAAAACCTTTGTACAAAAGGCCGCGATCCCAGATCTTCTTCAGCGCCCACCACTCGGACTCGATAAAATCATCATGATAAGTAACATAGGGATCCTTCATATCCGCCCAGAAACCAACGGTATAGGAGAAATCCTCCCACATTCCCTTATACTTCCAAACGTTTTCCTTACAACGCTCGATGAACGGAGCCACGCCGTACTGCTCGATCTGCTCCTTACCATCGATGCCGAGTTCCTTCTCGACTTCCAGTTCGACCGGAAGTCCATGGGTATCCCAGCCCGCCTTACGAGGCACTTCGTAGCCCTTCATCGTGCGGTATCTCGGTATCATATCCTTAATGGTACGTGTGAGCACGTGGCCAATGTGCGGCTTACCGTTTGCTGTCGGCGGTCCGTCATAGAACATATACTGCGGTCCGCCCTCACGCATCTTCATACTCTCTTCAAAGATGCCGTTCTCTCTCCAGAACTTCTCGACCTTCTTTTCGTTCTCGACGAAACTCAGGTCCTTCTCCACTTTCTGATACATACTATACCTCCTAGTATAAGGTCCGCTATGCAAACCTACCTCGTATAAGGTCCGCATCACAGACCCTATAAAACAAAAAAATCCCCGTCCGAAATCGGACGAAGACTGCTCCTTCGCTGTACCACCAATTTACCGGTATCGGCGCAAACGGTCATAAACCTTCCGCGCGAATACGTTCCCTGTAACGAAGGGAAACGGCACAGCCTACCTGCCTAAAGCCATTCAGCCTGCGACTTAGGAGTGATCCTGCCTGCAAACGTAGGCGCCGGCTTTCACCTGCCCCGGCTCTCTGTCGTCTCGTTTTTGCGGCACCCTCTCCGTCAAAGTCTTTACTTCGGTCTGAAATCCAGACCTATATGGAAATGAAACACCCGGAAATACCTTTCCATGTTCCATTTATCCCATAGTATAGTCATAAAAAACCTCCTTGTCAAGCGGTTTTGCCAAGGAGGTCTCTATTTATTTTTTTGCTTCATTCTTCGAACTGTTGGTATATTAATAACTCCCGGCTTCATCCATGGCAAACTTTATTGCATTTTCCGGTCTTCCGTTCCAGAAATCCTCCGCAGAGAGGTAGCCACAGGTAGAACCATCGATCAATCCATAAACACAATCCCCGATAAAACAACTCGGAAGAAATTTAGCAAAGGGCATCTTTACCTTCTTTACCACTTCGCCGGTATCATCATTGACCAACCAATACTCCTCCTGTTCGATCACGTCACAGAAGACGAAGCCTTTATCCGTTCTGAGCGCACCTTTGATCGAGAAGTCCAATTGAAGTATCTTCTCCCCATTGTATCGGTAAAATGCTCCGTTCTCTCCGGCTTTATTGTATGCATAGAAATCATCGCGGAAAAACAGCGAAAAATCCTGTTGATGCTCCATGAAAAGCTTTATTTCGCCGGTGGCAGTATTGTAATCGTATATGTCTGTCCATGCGTGCTTCGGTAATTCCGCAACATATTCTTCTAATGTCATTCCATTCAAAATCTCATCCAAGGGAATGCCATTATTTACATCCAACGGAATGCCATTCACTTCTCTAATCGGGCTTACATAGGGCAGATCGTTATACGAATAGCCGATATATACATGTTCACCACATACTACACCCTTGGCAACATATGCGCTGTGATCCTCCCTTCGAAAGATCTCCGTGACCTTTCCGGTATCAAGATCAACACTCACAACTCCACCGGTACGTTTCTGTTTAGTTCCCCCCATGATCCAGCGCGACTCGCCATTATTATCCTTCACCTCAGTCATATCATATTGAGTGCTATAATCTACAAAGATCGCCTGTTCCGAGAAATACACATTATACGGTTCTAAGATATATCCGGGTATCTTTGCGATCACTTTTCGGTTTTCTCCCTGGCGATCCGATACACAGATTTCATTCGAATAATTCAGAAAATACAAATGATCTTCTTTGATCATCACGGGAAAACGCGAGATCTCATACGCAATACACCCCTGCTCCAGAATCTCCCCGGTCATGCTTCTCTTCGTTTCCTTATGCTCGCACCCGGGATCGAAACAGTACACCAGATTCTTCTTCGTAGCCACATCAAAAATCTGCAACCTTCCATGGTGGTCGTGATAAAGCGCATAATCCTTCGTCAGGAATGAATTACCCAGCATCGGACTGCATTCAAACCACAAGCTGTCATTGATTGAAGAAGTATCCGCAGTCGCAGCTTCCGTCGCTGCAGAGGTTTGGTTTTCCTCTGTGTTCGCATCCCGCGTAGATGATCCCGTATCGTCGGTTTTTCCGCATGCAGTAAGCAGTAATACAAAACTCAATAAAACGATAATCCTTTTCATCGTTTCTTTTCACCCCGCTTCGAATAAAACATCATCCCGCTCAGCACCTTTCAATGGAGCGGGATGATTCTTTTATGAGTGGTCACATCCTTAGTAATCATGATCCTTCGTCCACTCTTCCAGTTGTTGGTTGATCTTGTCGTATATTTCGCTGTTATCCTCCAGATCAGCAGAATAACTCTCCAAAATATCGGGAAAAATCGGGTTCACGATGCCAATGCCGCTTATAGAGTCTCTGAAAGTTATCATTTTGCCGATTGTTTTATCATTCATCTGATACACCCGATATAATTTTTCTATATCTTCCTTTGATAATTCGGGCATAAATCCGGTCAGTTTATCTGGCGTATAAGTTTTAATCATCTCTGTTTCTTTATCCCATTCCTCTACGCTCACCTCACCATAGCCAATCAATGAAGCGATCTCAGGATCTGAAAAGCATGCGCCGAGAACCTGCAGCGCCAGTTCCTGTTTCGAAGAAAAAGCACAAACACCAAACGCCCCTGAATTTATAGTAAAAACATAAGGACTCAACACATACCGGGTATATCCTGCCGCCGATCCGTTTAGTTGTTTGTCGGTAATATATGCAAAAACGTCATCTGCCAAAATATCCGAAGAAGCCCACGACACAAATCGCCCCGTCATCATATCGCTGTGTACATCCAGCAGAAGGTCCTTCAACCTGTCTTCTCCGCACAGGTCGTCAAAAGTCTTAGAAGCCGTATCATAAAACAAAGAGTTTCGGCATATAAAGCCCAAAAAAGGGCATAGACGGGCCGAACCTAACGAGTCTGAACCAATGATCGGGTGTTCTGAGGTACTCCCCTCGCAAATCTGTCTCAAAGACTCATACGAACCATCGAAAGACTCTTCAAATGCATTCTTATCACGATCGTTGACATAGATATACTGATCATACGATCTCTGTCTCATTCGCTTTGGAACTGTATATATCTTTCCATCTATTGTCACTTGTTTCCACTCGATATCACAGTAACTGTCCTGAAGTCTCTTTCCCGTCTCTGTTTTCAAATAATCATCGAGCGGAAGCACCTCTGCCGTAATAAAATCGACGGCATCATATATTCCATATTGCCAGGGTGCTACGGCCATTATATCGGGAGGTGTGCCATTCTGCTTTTGCTGTTCATACCATGTCCTATATGTTTCTCCGCCTTCTACATCAACAAAATCAATTTCGCAATCGATCCCATTTTTATGTAAGAAACTGATAATCTCCGCCCGGGCTTTTGCATCGATATATGGAGATAGCCCAACTGCCCAAACCAGATGGGGAGAATCATTACTCAAATCAGAAGTTGTATCTATCTCTGTCTCTACTATCCCTGAACTCATCTCAGGAAAGGAGCTGTCGGCTTCGTTCATAGCGGTTTCCGATGGTGCCGCCTCCGTAGAAGAAAGTGAGGCAACAGAAACATCCGGCTCCGAAGGAGCATTTTTTTCACGGCACGCCGTCAGAGCCACACATATAAAAATCAGGGAAATATAAAGCCACGTGTTTTTTTTCATATCCACTCCCTAAGTAATAATTCAACTCATATACGATGATACTCTTAGATATTTTCTTCAGTATAGTGGATAATAAAACCCATGTCAATATGTGTTTCAAATTTTGTGAATTTTGTTATATCAGGTCGTTGTGAGTATTCTGAAGCAATTCTCTTCTGTAAAAATTGAAACGAACTATCTTATACATTCAGCAGCATACTCATCAGTGGGATGGTTGCTACCGAAAGCAAAGTCGTGATAGCAACCGCGCGGGCTGCGAGTTCCTCGTTTTTCCCATACCAGCCGGCCATCATGGCTGTCATGCTGCCGACCGGAGTTGCCAACATGATAAAGCATACGCCGAGCAGATCGCCACCGATGCCGAAGAGGCGCAAGATAGCAACTCCGACCAGCGGGATGAGGCCCAGTTTGATCACCGAGAAGATCAACATCCGCACATCGGTAAACAGTTCCTTCAGGTTCATTTTGGCAAATGAATAACCGATGACGATCATGGAGAGCGGAGCCGTCAGTCCGCTGAGCGAATCGATCGTCTTCACCAGGACCGAATGGACGGGGATGTTGAATATGTAGATGATCAAAGCGACGATGCCCGCATCGACCCCGATGTTGAAGATCTTCTTCCATCGGATCCCCCCACGTAAGAAGGACTCGCCTGTCATCTGGGAGATACCGTAGGTGTAGATCAGGATGTTGTACGGAAACAGAAAGATCGAAGCATACAAAAGCGCTTCTTTACCATAGGCGGCCTCGATGACCGGAAAGCCCATGAAACCGATGTTGGAGAAGATCGTCATGAGACGATAGGTCGGGACACACGATTTCTGCACCTTCAGCAAGTGGGGAATAATAAATGCCAGAAAAATCAGACAGGCATACAAAATGACTGCGATCAACGCGACTTGCAAGAGTTTCGATTTATCGGAGCCGGAGTGGTCCGCCGCCGCGGCGGAAAGGACCAGACAGGGGTTCGCGACATTGACCACGAGAGCGGAAATATGCTTCGTCGACGCGTCGTCCAACAGTTTGATCTTATTGCAGATAAAACCGACGGCCATAATGATGAGCAGGACCGTCATTTGATAAAACAGAGTCATCGTTTTTCACAAGGTTTGAATGGCAAACCTTCCCTTCTAAGCGGTAAATAGTAAAAGAGAAACCCGAACACGCGTGCACGCACGCGCATTCGGGATTTGAAACTATAGTTTGAAACCGGTGCCTACGAACTGAGCGATCGCGCGTCCCGTATCATCCGTGATATCGACGTTAACGACCATGCTCGTTTTGCCGTCTTTGATGCATTTTGCGGTAGCGGTGAGTTTCTCGCCTTTTGGGGCGCTCAGGTAGTTGATGGATACCTGCATCGCGACCGTGACCTTATGGATGTTGTTCGATGCCGCGGCAAATGCGTAGTCGGCGAGCGTGAAGATCACGCCGCCCATGACACCGCCGTACGCGTTTCTGTGGCGGGATGTCAGGACCACACTGCAGACTGCATAGTCCTCACCGAGCTCGTCCAGGGTCATTCCGTTTTCCGTCGCGAAACGATCCTGTGTAAAAAAGGCCTGCGCCTCTTCCAAACTTTGAAATGTACTCATAGTCAAACTTTCACTTTCTTTACGGGTGCTGCGAACGGGCCGGGAAGAACGGAAAGTCCGCGGTGGTCTCCCAGGTAGTCGGTATCGAAGATGATATCGGATCCGTCGTTATTCTCGAAGCGCTGCTCGGGCTCGAATGCGATGCCGAGTGTCTGCGTCGTGATGAGCGGGCAGTTGAAGTCCGAGATGAAGTCATAGAGGTTCGTCTCCAGAACGGGAGCGCCGTCCTCTTCTTTCACTTCCACGGTCACCGGCGCGGTGCTGAGCAGGTTGTGCTTCTCGTGGCAGTACGCCTTCGCGCCGCCGAGGTAAGCATTGCCCTCAGACCATACCGGAAGGGCGGAGAAATGGTATTTCGCCAGCGCGCCCATATCAGGGGTCTCGCTTTCCATGTCGAAGTGAGAGATCCACTCTTCGTAGGTCGGATATGCGTCCATCACGTGGGTGCCGACCTCGAGGTTCTCGTGGTTTTCGGTCATTTGGCTGCCGTCCGGCCACTTCTGAACGAAGATGTTGTTGTAGAAACGATCGTCGCCGTGGAGGATCGTCATGAAGCCCATAACTTCGGTGCGGTGCGGCATGTGGTACGGGGTGTAGCGCTGACGCAGCACGCCGTCCGTGATGTTATCCGTTCCGCCGCCGACGGAGGTAAAGGAACCGCAGATCAGGTTGTGGACCATAGCCACGCCCTCGGTCGCCATGCGGAGCGATACCTCAGAAAGCAGAAGGTTGTTGTCGATCAAGGTCGGGCCGTGGCCTACCTCGACGAAGATATCCTGGCACATCATGCCGCCGGGCAGCTGCTTAGCGAACGCCGGACGCTGGTTGTAGCACAGCAGGTTCTGCGAGATCCGCGTTCCCTGTGCTTCCCAGTCGGTCCAGATGCCCATGGTGCAGTGATGGATGTAATTTCTGCGCATCGTCACATCGATCGCCGCGTGGAGCTTGATGCCGGCGATCTCGGCGCCGCCCAGCTCCATCATGTTGTTGATGTGGTGGATGTGGTTGTCTTCAATAACGGAGAATACACCGCCCATACGGCCGATGATGCCGCCCTGCTCGCAGTGGTGGATGTTGTTGCGGCGAATGATGTGGCTGCCCACTCTCCGCTTCGACCAGCCGTGGAACTGTCCGCGGCAGACCGCGTCACGCTCCATCTGGGTCGGGCTCTTTACATGCTTATAGGTGAAATAATGGTCATTGGCCGGATCGAAATATTTACCGAGGGAGATACCTGCGCACTTGCTGTTGGAGATATCGCAGTCCTCGATGATCCATCCCTTCGACCAATGCGGGCCGATCATACCGTCCTGGAACGCGGCCGGCGGCGCCCACGTGGTCGCTGCCTTCTCGATTGCAAAGCCGGAAACGGTGATGTAGCTCACGCCGATCTTCGAAGGGAAGAAACAGCGGCGGCGGACATTGATCTCGACCTTCTCGCCGTTCGGATCCACGCCCTGGAAATTACAATAGAATACGGTGCGGCCGTCCTTCTGCTCGGCGAACCACTTATACTTCGAAGCCTCGGGCTCCCAGGAATACTCGGTCGCCTGACCTGCGATACACTCTTCCATGGTCTTACACTCGTAGAGAGCCTTATCGTTCAGGTAGACGCAACCGGTGTGACGGGAACGTCCCGCGAAATACCAGTCGCCATAAACATACGTCGTGTACGGATTGTAGGTGCCGAATACAGAGTTATCCACGCTCGCGGTCCATACGCCGCTTTCAAGTTTCGTCCAACCCGTCAGGAGCTCCGCGCCGGTGATGACCGCGCCCAAAGGCTCCTCGCTGCGGTAAACGATCGGCGCGTCCTCGCGACCCGCAAACTTCGGATCGACATACTCGCGGTAAATGCCGCTCGCTACGATGACCTCATCGCCCGGCTGCGCCACCTGTGCTGCCTCGTTGATACGCTTAAAAGGCAGATCCTTCGAGCCGTTACCGTCACGGCCCGCCTTCGCATTCACGTAAATTTTCATGTGTAAACCAACCTCCTAGTTGTAGGTTCGCTCGCGAACCTGCTAAGTATTAAATCACAGCATTCGGGTCTCCCGTCTGCTCTTCATTCGTTACTGCGCTTACGTCCTCGGCCGTCCCATCACCCTCCTGCGTCAGGACCTCAGGAGTCACGTCCTCCATATCGTATCCCGTTCCGGTCTCCTCCGCGGAAGCATCCCCGGAACCGTCTTCGGTCTCGCTGCCGGCTTCAGTCGTAGGTGTCTCCTCGATCTGCATATCCTTCCAGAGATTCTGGGCCAGAACATAAACATAGGTACCGTCTGCCAGCGCCAACTGGAACCAGGTCTGCTGTCCGTTCCACTCGGACTGCTTCGTGGAAATATCTTCAACGAAGATCAGTTTTACGATCTGGTAACGCTCACCGATCGGCAAAATGCGACGGTTCGATGTGATATCCATCTTATCATAGACCGCCTGGAATGACTTCAGTCTTCTCTCTACACGTGAGGATTTCAGTGTCGGCCACTCCTTATTCGCATAGTGCAGATAGACCGTCTGTCCATTCTTCGGTGTCTGAATGTAGAACGAAAGCGGATCTATATCCTCTGCCGTCATCTGTACATAGAAGATCTCCGGCATATCCAGATATATCATCATATCCAGGTTCTTATCATTCTTCGTGAACGTCGGTGACGCCGAACGAAGCTGGCCTTCCGGTACTATGACCGGGATCGGCTCGCCGCCGACATCCTCCAGGCGCTCCAGATCACGGTCGATCTGGATGAAATCATTGTCCCGTGTATATTCGTATAGCTGATAACGAAGGTATCCTTCCGGAAGGCCTTCCTCATAAACGCCCATCGCTATGATCCAGCCGCGCTCCCAGCCGAAGGGGTTCTCTATCATGATCTCCTTTATGTTCGATCCCTGGAAGACTTCCCTGCTGTTGATATACAGGGTCGCGATGTCCGGCATGTACTCGAGACTGCGCTTATTGACTAAGATCTTCTCGTAATACCCATTATCATTCAGGTCCGCAAAATACTCTTTATGGGATTCCATAAGGGTCTTTCCGTCAACGACTACTCCGTCGGGGGGCAATGTCGGCTTATCATCTGCCGTCGTGACCCGCGACGCCAGATTAATGTCCGGATACGAAGGCTTTCTGGCGCCGATAACGGCTAAATACACGATCAGTGCGATAAACAAGATGATCCCCAGCGAAAGCGCTGCGATCTTTATGATCTTGCGGGCAGTTTCCTTATCCATAATTTCTGATCCTCTCCTGGTTACGGGTCCGCTCACCGGACCTTATCATTTTTTCAATTCTTCGGTATAGAAATCCACGATCTCGGTGTAGCCCTCGTTTGTGAGCTGCTCCTTCTGGAATTTCCTGTTTTTATTCATATAGGACACAAGAACGGCACGCCCCTGCTTTCTCTCCTCTTGCGCACGGGAAATGATCTCGGCGAGGCGATCCATGGGCATGGTCTTTTCTACCAGATATGCCTTCTTTTCTTCGGTCTCCACAGTGTAACCCTGATCCAGCAGGATGGTCACGATACGTTCGAAACCGATCGAGAAACCACAGGCGCAGGTCGGTGTACCGGTGAACTTGCCGACCATCTCGTCGTAGCGGCCGCCGCCGGCTACGGAGAAGGGGAAGCCCTCCATCGTGATCTCGAAGATGGTTCCGGTGTAGTAGCTCATGCCGCGCACCAGTGTCGGGTCGAACTTCAAAATGTAATCCGCGCCGGAAACGTTCTTCGCGCCGGTCATGATCTGGGACAGGCTGTCACGCACCTCTGCTGGAAGCGCATCGCCCAGTTTCTGAGCCAAAGCCGCCAGCGGATCCGCTGCGCCTTCCATCGCGGTAAACAGAGATGTGTAACGCTCTACCGCCTCCTGATCGAAGCCCTGCTCCAAAAGCTCGGCGGACACACCGTCCAGGCCGATCTTATCCATTTTATCGAGGGTGATGAAAACCTGATCGTAGGTCTCGGGCGCAAAGCCGCTGTACGCTGCCATCGCTTTTAAGATGCGGCGGTCGTTGATGTGAACGACGAAGCCGGAGAAGCCGATCTTTCCGAGCAATGTGGTCGTCGCGAGGATCAGTTCGATCTCCGCGAGGTTCGTCGGGTCGCCGAGAACGTCGATGTCACACTGCACGAACTGGCGGAAACGTCCCTTCTGGGGGCGGTCTGCACGCCATACGCTGCCGATCTGCAGGGCCTTAAACGGGCTGGGCAGATCCTGCGCATTATTCGAGTAGTAACGAACGAGCGGGACGGTCAGGTCGTAACGCAGACCGGAATCCACGAGATCCTGCTCGGATGCCGCCGTCGAAAGGTCCAGCTTCGCGCCGCGCTTTAAGATCTTGAAGATCAGTTTTTCATTTTCCCCGCCGTTTTTGCTACAGAGGTTTTCAATGTTTTCCACGCACGGAGTCTCGATCGGCGTATAGCCGAAGCCCTTATACGTCTTCTTAATAAGGGCAATGAGGTAATCGCGGATCTCCATCTCGCGGGGTAATATATCTTTCATGCCGGTGACCGGCTTTTTGATCAGTTTTGCTGCCATGCTATGCTCCTTTTATTTTGAATAGAATAATACGCCCAACGTTCCCGGACCGCAATGGCTCGAGATCACGCCGCCGGCGCGGGTAATGCAAACTTCCTTAAAGTGGTTCAGGGAGACCAGATAGTCATAGACGGCCTGCTCCTCTTCCTTGCTGCAACCCGAATGCGTGATGAAAACGATGGTCGGGTCCGCCTTCAGCAGATCCTGCTCCAGGTCTTTTGCATACTTTACCAGAACGGCCTGCAATTTACCGCGGTATTTCTTTCCGACGCCCATGGCGCCGTCTTTAACCACGATCATGGGATGCAGGCGGATCACACTGCCGAGCAGAGCCGCAACGGAATTACAGCGTCCGCCGCGGGACAGGTAGACCAGCGTATCGACGATGAAGCTGGCACGGACATCGTCCACGCGTTTCTCCAGTGCGTCCAGGATCTCCTGCGCGCTCTTTCCTTCTTCAGCCAGACGCGCGGCGTAGAGGACCTGCAGACCGATTCCGGTCGAAAGGTTGCGGGAATCGAACACGTGCAGTTTGTCGTATTCAAACTCCTGCGCCGCCATGTTCATGACGTTGTTGGTCGTACTCATCTTCGAGGAGATGCCGATGAAGATCACTTCGTCATCGGCTTCCTTCGCCGCACGGATCGCGTCTTCGACCACACCGAAGGTGATCGCCGCAGTCTTCGGCGTCGTCTTATGCGCATCCGACCATTTGTAGATCTCTTCAGGGGTAATGTCCACCCCGTCGAGGCGTGTTTCATCTCCCAGGATCACGCAAAGCGGAAACATTGTGATCTGATGTTGCTTTAGTTGTTCTTTACTTAGATCGCACGTGCTGTCGCACCAAATTCGGATTTTACTCATAGAAATACATATCAAGGTCTGCCTCGCAGGCCTTACTCTTTCTGAAACGATTCTCGGCGTTTTTCCCGTTCGGAAATAATACGCCATCTTTTATTATACCTTATCTGCTCTTTTCTTGCAAGAACAGCTTATGCTTTCGCTCGATCATCTCGTCGATGCGGTCGATGTAATTGCCGACCTCTTTCACATTCTCGCAGCGCTCGATATGGCCGTCGGCAAAGACCGCCTTCGTGGATGCGCCGGCGCCCAGGGCCACGATGGACTGCACCTCCTCCATGATCAGGATGTTGTAGAGTCCTTCCTTACCCGGTCTTGCAAACCCGACGTTCTCGAAGTTTCCCGCCATGTTTTTCTGCCGGTACAGATAGTACGGGTTCATGCCCATCTGCGCCGCCGTTTGGTAGGCGAGCTGCATGGTCGCGTCGCTGTTCTTCATCTCCATATGGGAGAACTGCTCCCAAAAGATGTTCAGCCGCGCCGCACGTTTGATCGCCAGCGAGTGCACGGTCAGGTTATCGGGCTTTAGCGCCGCGATCTTCTGCAGGGTGTCCGCCACGTCCGCCTCCGTCTCACCGGGCAGGCCCAGGATGATGTCCATGTTGATGTTGTCGAAGCCCATCTCGCGCGCCATGTGGAAGGTATCCACGATCTGTTCCACGGTGTGCCGCCGTCCGATCAGATCCAGCGTGCGCTGTTGCATGCTCTGCGGGTTCACCGAGATGCGGTCCGCCCCGCCTTCTTTGATCGCAAACAGTTTGTCGCGGTCAATGCTGTCCGGCCGGCCGGCTTCGATCGTAAACTCACGCACGTGGCTGAAGTCGAAATACTTATGTACCATGGCGCACAGCCTGGTCAGCTGCTGCGGCGTCAGCGAGGTCGGCGTTCCGCCGCCGATGTAAACAGCCTGCAGGATGCGATCCTTAAACATTTCGCCTGCGGCGATCATTTCCCGCTCCAGCGCGTCCAAATAGTCGTCCACGCGCGTCTTCCAGGCCGCCAGCGGGTAGGCCGAAAACGAGCAATACAAACAGATGGTCGGGCAGAACGGAATGCCGATATACAGGCTGTAACCGTTTTTATAATCGATCTCATTTAGCAGTTTCAGTTCACGGCGGGCGATGTCCGTCGCGGTCGCCGCCTTCTCCGGAGAGATTCGATATTCGTTCTCCAAGCGGTTTCGGATGTCCGCCTCCTCCATGCCTTCACGCAGCATGGCCATAGGAAGCTTTGTAGGCCTCACACCGGACAGAATGCCCCAGGGCAGGGAAATATGCGTTGCACGGCCCAAAACCTCGAATACGGCCCTCTCAAGGGCACGACAGTCCTCGATCGGGATCTTCGTCCCCGAAGTTTCGGTTTCTTCAGCCTCTCCGTCCGTCTCTGCCTCTTTCCATTCATGGTCCGCGCTGCATTCACTCGGACGCACGTAGTCCTCCGTGTATGTTCTCCCCTCCGCGTCATAATAGGTTACGCGGTTATGTTCGATCTGGAGGCGGTCCTTCTTCTGCTCCGGCGCAAGATCCGCCGCCGAAGTCAGATCCACGCCAAACTCCTGATGCGGAAAAAACGCCATCACCAGACCACGTACCATATATTCACTTTCTGTCCGATCCAGACCGATGATCATATTGGTCTTCTCCTTAAAGTCGCTTTATCGATGATCAATCCTTTGTAAACCGTGCCAGATACGGAACGGTCGGATTGTATTTCTTCTCATGTTCGATGGTCGTCTGCTCGTTGTGTCCGGGATATACGACCGTGTCCTCGGGCAATGCGAGCAGCAGTCTCTTGCAGATGCTGGCCACGATGTCCTTTACGCTGCCGCCCGGAAAATCCGTACGTCCGAGCGACTCGCAAAACAGTGTGTCACCGGAAAAACAGATGCCCAGTTCCTCCTGATAAAAACAGGCGCTGCCGCGGGTATGGCCCGGGGTATGAATGACCTTGAAATCGTATCCCGCCAGTGAGAGGACCTCGCCGTCCGCAAACGTGCGGTCCGCTTTCAGCGTCGAACGCATGCCGAAAAACGGCAGCGCAAGGTTCCCATTCGGATCCTCCAGCAAGGCGGCGTCCGCCTCGTGGATCAGGATCGGGATCTCGTACCGTTTTGCCAGCTCATTGGCCGCCAGAAAATGGTCGAAATGTCCGTGTGTCAAAAGGATCGCCTTCGGCGTCATCTGCTCGTGTGCAACACGCACGCCGATGCGCGAAGCTTCATCGCCCGGATCGACGATAAAACCCTCCTTCGTCTGCTCATTGATAAACAGATAGCAGTTTTCGGCCAGTTCTCCGACCGTCAGCTGCACGATCTTGAATTTCGCCTGCGCGCTCGTTTCGTTCGTATCCGTGGTTGCCATAGTTCGTTTCTCCTCTCATGGGGTGTGCCCCGTCCTCTCCGGGGTAAAAAACGGGCCGCTTTACGGAAATAAAGCGGAGGGCATCATCGCATAAGGCTTTGCACTTCAAAACCTTCTCTGGCAGGGGCCGCATTTAGCCAGGCCCTGTACGATGATACCCTCTCAGCCCTTGGTGCGTTCTACATCGATAACGCCCGTGACGTTATGCAATTTGTCGAATAGATGTTTGAGTTCGGCCTTTCCGCCGATCTCGAAGGACATGATGATGGTCACGATGCCCTGTTTGTTCACGCGGGAGATCATGGACAGAATGTCGATCTCTTCCTCGGTGAATACCTTCGAGATGTCCACCATGAGTCCCAGCCGGTTATACATATAGATCACGATCTCGGTGACGTAGGTTTCGCCGGATTTCTCGTCGCCGGCCTGCCAGCTCGCCTCGATCAGACGGCTTTTTTCCGCCTCCGGCAGGTTCACGATATTTACGCAGTCCGCGCGGTGAACGGAGATACCTCGGCCGCGGGTCACGAAGCCGACGATGTCATCCCCTGGAACCGGCGAACAACATTTCGAAAAGCGGACTGCCAGATCCTCCCGGCCTTTTACGAGGATACCTCCCTTATGGCGGGAGGACTGCGGGATCACTCGTTCCTTCGCGGTCTCGGAGATGCTCTCGAGAACCTGCGCGTCGGTCATCTCCCGCTTTCTTTTTTTCTCGAGTTCTTCCGCCAGACGGTTCACCACCTGGCCTTCCTTCAAACCGCCGTGGCCGATCGCCGCCAGCACGGAATCCCAGTCGCGGAAACCGTATTTCGCCAGTACCTTGTCGATAAATTCCGGGCGGACCAGATCCGACGCCGTCCAGCCTTTGGACTTGATATATTGCTGCACCAGTTCACGTCCGCGGACAATGTTCTCCTCCTTGAACTGCTGCTTAAACCACATATTGATCTTGTTTTTCGCCTGTGTGCTCTTAACGATCGAGAGCCAGTCACGGGAAGGTCCGTGTGAGTTCGGCGAACAGATGATCTCGACACGGTCACCATTCTGAAGCTCCGTGTCGATGGGCATGATCTTCTCGTTGATACGGCAGCCGACCATGGTGTTACCCACGTTCGAATGGACCGCATAGGCGAAATCGATAGGCGTGGAACCCTTTCGCAGGTTCTTCACATCACCGGTCGGCGTAAAACAGAATACGGTATCCGAGAACAGGTCCAGGTCGCTCTTTACGAGGTTCATGAACTGCTTGTTGTCGGTCTCCTCCTTCTGCCATTCCAGGATCTCACGAAGCCAGCCGAGCTTTGCTTCCTCGCCCGCTTCGGTCTTCACGCCGGACTGCGCCTCTTTATACTTCCAGTGCGCCGCGATACCGTATTCTGCGGTACGGTGCATCTCGTAGGTGCGGATCTGGATCTCGAACGGCCGTCCCGTGTTGCTGATCAGCGTGGTGTGTAACGACTGATACATATTGGGTTTCGGCATGGCGATGTAATCCTTGATCCGGGAAGGGATGGGATTGTACAAACCGTGGATGACACCGAGCGCTGCGTAGCAGTCCTTCACGCTGTCCACGAGGATGCGCACCGCAAAGAGATCGTAGATCTCATCCAGCGATTTGTTCTGGTTTTTCATCTTTTTGTAAATGCTGAAGAAGTGCTTCACGCGCCCGTCGACGGTCGCCTTGATGCCGGCGTCCGCGATGTGCTGTGCCACTTCTTCTACGATCGCCTTTACATAATCCTCGCGCTCGTTGCGGCGCAGGGCGATCTTCTCCACCAGGTCGTAGTAGACCTCGGGCTCCAGATATTTTAAGGACAGGTCGTCGAGCTCGATCTTGATCTTCGAAATACCGAGCCGGTGGGCAATGGGTGAATAGATCTCCATCGTCTCCCGGGCGATCTCCTTCTGCTTCGCTTCCGACATGTACTGAAGCGTTCGCATGTTATTCAAGCGGTCGGCGAGTTTGATCAGGATGACACGGATATCCTTTGCCATCGCGAGGAACATCTTACGCAGGTTTTCCGCCTGGCGTTCGACTTTATCGTTGCCGATGCTGACTTTTTCCAGTTTGGTAACGCCATCCACCAGCGACGCTACTTCATCGCCGAACTCGCGGCGCATGTCCTCGTCGGTATACGGCGTATCTTCTACGACGTCATGTAAAAGGCCTGCGGCGATGGTCTCCTTATCCAGCTGGAGGCTGGCCAGGATGATCGCAACGCTTAAGGGATGGATGATATACGGGTCGCCGGAACGGCGCTTCTGCTCCGCATGCATCTTCGCTGCGGTATCGTAAGCTTTTTCGATCAGGGTCAGGTCATCCGAGGGATGGTATGCCTTAATGATCTCCATCAAAAGAGCGCGAAGTTCTTCCGGCGTCTTGTTATCCATCGCATGACGGCTCATGCAGTTCGCCAGGAAGTCTTCGAGGTTCTGTGATGCCTGGATCGTTTGTTTCCGGTCATCGGCCTGCTTCGTCTGTTCGTCCTGCAGTTCACGTCCGGCCTGTTTCACATGGTCCTCCAGAAGGGAGATTCGTTCCACGGGTGCCAGAACGTGTTCGGCATCGGATTCAATTTTGCTTTTCAGTTCGTCCGACATGGCTGTTTCTCTCCTTCTTTCGGATTTGCGCGATTTACGCATTCTCTTTTCCTGCACCACTCAGGTGCGGTAAAAAAGGCGGATGCGTGACGGCCTGCGCATGCGGCCGTGATCATTTTTCTATATTTCTATCAGTATAATATTTATACCGCTTTTTTTCAAGATTTTTTTACAAATTGGTACTGTTTCAGGCGGTAATTGATCTGCACCTCACCGCGGAAAGAACCCAGCGACGGCGTGTATATGATCTGCAGGAGCATATCGTTTGTCAGCCCCATCAGCGCCCTGTTCCATGCTTCCTGCCCACAGGCGCGGATCGCATCCGCCTCCAGGGTCTTGGAATCCCCGAAAAACGGAACGTTAAAGCGAAATCCGTTCGCGGACCGCAGTTCGAAGCGCAGATACTGCTGCTCCTTGCCCATGCGGTTTATGCGCAGGATGGTCAGATCCTTCTCCGCGAAAGTCGGAGCTTCATTGCCCTTTCCGAAAGGTTCCAAAAGGCGCATCTCCTCCAACAGGGAAACGTTGACATAGGAAGCCGGCATGGGGATGTCGATCCAGATCTTCTCCCGCAGTTCGTCCTCTGTGAGCTTGCAGTGTTCGTTGATGGCGCGCCGGAAGGGATCCAGGTTTTCCTCCGTCAGGGACAGTCCGGCTGCCATCTCGTGGCCGCCGAACTTCGTCAGGTACTGCCCAACCTGCTCCATCGAGTGAAACATATCATAGCCCGGGATGGAACGACCGGAGCCTTTCAGGCCTTCTTTTGCTTTCGTAAGCACGAAGGTCGGACGGTAATAGAATTCACGGATGCGTCCGGCCACGATGCCGGCCACACTTTCGTGACAGTCGGGAAGGTATACCACCAGCACGCGGTCTGCATTCGGCAAAAGCGTATCCGGCGGGCCGATCTGCGAAACTGCCGCCTGCACGGCCTCTTCCGTCATCTGCTTGCGGCGGGTATTCAGTTCATGAAGTTCTTTTGCCAGCGTCCGCGCCGTTGCCACATCTTCCGTGATAAACAGACGGACTGCTTTTTCTGCCGTTTCCAGACGGCCTCCGGCGTTTAAGGTGGGGCCTAAAACGAAACCGATCTGGTAACTGCTGAAGGTATCGGGATCCAATTCGCAGGCCTCCATGAGCGCCTGCAGTCCCAAAAACTCCGAACCGTGGTTTTGGCGGATGCGTGTAAGCCCCATCTGCACCATGGTCCGGTTTTCATCCAGAAGATCCATGACGTCACCCACGGTCGCGATCGCGGCAAATTCGATCAGCGGCCACAGTTCACGCGAGGTGTGCCCTTGCGTGTGGTCGTACAGGACCTGCATGAGTTTCCATGCAACGACTGCCCCGCAAATTCCGGAGAACGGATATTCGTTGTCTTCTCGTTTCGGATCTACCACCGCATCGGCATAAGGCAGGCTGCCGCCGTTCTGGGGGACCTCATGATGATCCGTCACCACGACGGTCATGCCCAGTTCGCGTGCCATCTTCACTTCCGCCGCTGCAGCGATCCCGTTATCGCAGGTGAGCAAAAGATCCACGCCGTCTTCATGTGCCGTTTCAATGATCCTCGGGTTCAGGCCGAAACCATCCTCGATGCGGTGCGGCACCTGCCAGTCCACTGTGCCTTCGCGTGCCAGTTTGCACAGGCTGCGGTACAGGATCGTGACAGAGCATACACCATCGATATCGTAGTCGCCCAAAATGCGGATCTTTTTTCCGTTTTCCAGGGCCTCCGAAAGCAAAGAAACGGCATGAAGCGTATCCGGCAGGCGCGAGGGATCATGAAGACTCAGCGGATCCGCATTCAGAAATGCGCGCATCGCCCCGACGGTCGTCAGGCCGCGATTCGCCAGGATCCGTACCAGATAGGGGGAGACCCCCAGTTCCTTCGAAAAGCCGTCAAAATCTACCTTATTCGCGCGTACCCGCCAGATTTTCTCCATGCCGTACCTCGTTATTTCATGGCCGGTCCTCTGCGTTACATCCGCAGCGTCCGGCCTGTCTTTCTGTTAATTCCTTTACCGGTCGATCTCAGATCTTATGAATGAGCAGTCCGCTGCGGAGCTTCGGCTCAAACCACGTCGACTTCGGCGGCATCAGAAGTCCTGCATCTGCGACGTCAAACAACTGCGAGATCGTCGTTGCATACATGGAAAATGCTACCGTCATGTCGGTGTGAACACGGCGCTCCAGTTCATTCAGGCCGCGAATGCCGCCGATGAAATCGATGCGCTTATCCACGCGCGGATCCTTGATCCCGAGGATCGGATCCAGCAGGTGGTCCTGCAGTACGGAAACGTCCAGGCCCTTTACCGGGTCGTCGCTGCCCATGGAAGGCGCTGCCTTGAGCACATACCAGGTATCATCCAGGAACATGCCGAAGGTCATCGGCTGTGTGGGTGCAACCTGCACATCGCTCTTCTCATACGTGAAGCCTGCGTCCGTGAGCGCCTCCAGGAACTCTTCCTTCGTGCGGCCGTTCAGGTCCGCAACGACACGGTTATACGGCAGGATCATGAGTTCATCCTCCGGGAACAGCACGGACAGGAAGAAGTTGAACTCTTCGCTTCCGGTGTAGCCGGGGTGCTCGCTGCGGCGCTTCAGGCCTACCTTTACCGCCGAAGCAGCACGATGATGTCCGTCGGCGATATAAGTGTTCGGAACCGCCTCGAAAGCCTGTGACAGGCGCGCTACGAGCACGGGATCCGCGATCTTCCAGATCGTATGGGAGATGCCGTCATCGGCCGTGAAATCGTAAAGCGGCTCTTCCTGCATCACCTGCGCGGTGATCTGTGCGATCTGCGCGTTGCTACGGTAAGCCAGGAAGATTGGGCCGGTCTGCGCGCTGCACGTATCGACGTGGCGGATACGGTCCTGCTCTTTATCTGCACGTGTATTCTCATGCTTCTTGATGACATTGTTCACGTAGTCATCCACGCTGCTGCAGCCGACGATACCGGTCTGCGCGCGGCCGTCCATGATCAGACGGTACACATAAAAGCAAGGCGTTTCATCGGTCACATAGGTGCCGTCCGCGATCTGCGCGTTCAGCATCTCCTTCGCCTTCTCATATACGCAGTCGGCGTAGGTGTCCACCGAAGCGTCAAACTGTGTCTCAGCACGGTCAATGTTCAAAAACGAGAGGGGGTGACCCTGCACCGCTGCTAAAGCTTCCTCCCGGTTGTATACGTCATAGGGAAGCGCAGCAACCTCTGCCACTACTTCCTTCGCGGGACGAACACCGCAAAATGGTCTAACGATAGCCATGTTTCCTCCAAAAAAGGATTCTCCAATACATGAACCGCATTGGAGAATCGCAATGATATAGTGTTTATTTAGCCTTATTTCTCAATAACTCTAACCTTAAGAACGCCATCGATCGCGGACAACTTGGTGATGAAGTCATCGCTTACCTTGGAGTTCACATCGTAGATCGCGTAGGAATACTCACCACGGCTTGCGGATACCATCTGCTCGATGTTGATGCCGCTCTCGCCTGCGCATGCGGTGAACTTGCTGATCACGTTCGGAATGTTCTTGTGAGCAACGGTCACACGTGCAGCGTGGGTCAGCTTACCGAGCGAACAAGCCGGGTAGTTAACGGAGTTGCGGATGTTACCATTATCCAGGTAATCAACGATCTCGTCTACTGCCATGATCGCGCAGTTATCCTCAGACTCTTCGGTAGAAGCGCCCAGGTGAGGTGTAAGGATCACGCCCTTCTTACCGGCTGTGGTAGCGTTCGGGAAATCGGAAACGTACTTACGTACCTTACCTGCCTCGAGTGCCTGCAGCATAGCGGGCTCGTCTACAACGAGGTCACGTGCGCAGTTGATCACAACAACACCGTCCTTCATCTTAGCGATCGCTTCTGCATTGATCAGGTTCTTTGTGGAATCCAAAAGCGGAACATGCAGAGTGATGAAATCACATACTTCGTAGATGTCCTCGTAGCTCTTTACGACCTTAACGTCGCGAGACAGCTGCAGTGCGTTGTTCAGGGACAGGTACGGATCGCATCCGTAAACTTCCATGCCGAGATGTACAGCTGCGTTAGCAACCAATACACCGATAGCGCCCAGACCGATGATACCGAGCTTCTTGCCCTTGATCTCGGTTCCTGCGAAGTTCTTCTTCTCTTTCTCTGCGGTCTTCGCGATGTCAGCGTCAGCTGCATCGGAAGCGACCCAGTTTAGACCACCGTGGATATCTCTTGCCGCAAGCAGCATGCCTGCGATCACGAGTTCTTTAACGCCGTTTGCGTTAGCACCCGGTGTGTTGAATACTACGATACCCTTCTCGGCGCAAACGTCGAGCGGGATATTGTTGGTGCCGGCACCTGCTCTTGCGATCGCAAGAAGGTTCTCCGGAAGCTCCATATCATGCATCTTTGCGCTGCGGACCAGGATGCCGTCTGCCTCAGCAACAACATCTGTCAGAGCGTAATTCTCAGGAAGATTGTTTAAACCGATCTTCGCAATGGGATTCAGGCAATGTATCCAATGTACCTTATTCATTATGCGTTCTCCTCCTCAAACTTCTTCATGAATGCAACGAGCGCCTCAACGCCTGCCTTCGGCATAGCGTTGTAAATGCTGGCACGCATACCGCCTACGCTTCTGTGACCCTTCAGGTTCTCGAAGCCGGCAGCCTTAGCTTCCTTAACGAACTTCGCGTCGAGTTCTTCGTTACCGGTTACAAACGGAACGTTCATAAGAGAACGGGAAGCGGGCTCAACGGTACCCTTGAAGAGCTTACTCTGATCGAGGAAATCGTAGAGGATCTTCGCCTTCTCGATATTTCTCTTCTGCATAGCCTCAAGTCCGCCGTTCTTAAGCAGCCACTTGAATACCAAGCCGCAGATGTAGATCGCCCAGCAGTTCGGTGTGTTGTACATGGAACCATTGTCCACATGGATCTTATACTGCATCATGGTCGGAACGGTGTCATCTACGGTCTCAGGGATGAGATCCTCACGGATGATCGCGATAACCAGACCGGCAGGTCCTACGTTCTTCTGAACGCCGCCGTAGATCATGCCGTACTTCGTTACGTCTACCGGCTCAGACAGGAAACAGGAAGATACATCGGAGATCAGGTCCTTACCCTTTGTATTGGGCAATGTGTGGAACTTGGTTCCGTAGATGGTGTTGTTTTCGCAAATGTAAACGTAGTCAGCGTCCTCACGGATCGGCAGATTGGAGCAATCCGGAATGTAGGAGAAGGTCTTGTCAGCGCTGGATGCAACTGCAACAACATCGCCGTACTTCTTCGCTTCCTGATATGCTTTCTTCGCCCACTGACCGGTTACGATATAATCAGCCTTCTTGTTCTTCATCAGGTTGAGCGGGATCATAGCGAACTGAAGAGAAGCGCCGCCCTGCAGGAACAGAACCTTATAGTTATCCGGAATGTTCATCAGTGTGCGGAGATCCTTCTCTGCCTCATCGATGATATCCTGGAACATCTTGGAACGATGGCTCATCTCCATTACGGACATTCCGCAACCGTGGTAATCCATCATATCTGCTGCTGCCTGCTGTAAAACTTCCTCCGGTAAAACCGCCGGACCGGCTGAAAAGTTGTAAATTCTACCCATGGTATCCTCCAGAAATACTTTTAATTATTTTTCTTTTTTAAATCTTCGTTATCGAAGCAGTCGGCAATGGCGCCGCCCGGTGCTACCATCGGGAAAACTTTGTCATCACTGTCGATCACACATTCGATCACTACCGGAATGTTGAGCGCGATCGCCTCGCGGAGCACGGGCTCGAACTCTTCCTTCTTCGTTACGCGGTACGCCTTCGCGCCCATGCCTTCGGAGATCTTAACGAAATCCACCTGATCATTAAGGACCGTGTTGGAATAACGCTGTCCGTAGAACAGGGTCTGCCACTGGCGAACCATACCCAACACATGATTGTTCATAACGATCTGAATGATGGGAATGTTGTAACGTGTCGCGGTCGCGATCTCATTCATATTCATACGGAAGCATCCGTCACCTGCAATGTTGATGACGGTCTTATCCTTGCAGCCCATCTTCGCTCCGATGGATGCGCCCAGGCCGAAGCCCATGGTTCCGCAGCCGCCGGAGGACAGGAAGGTTCTCGGGGAGCGGTACTTCGCATACTGTGCGGCCCACATCTGATGCTGGCCTACGTCGGTCGTGATGATCGCATTGCCCTCGGTCACCTTATAGATGGTCTCCATGATATAAGGTCCGGAAAGCACGGATGTATCGTATGAAAGCGGATGTTCTTCTTTAATGGCCTGGATCTCATCGACCCATTCCTTATGCTCCATGGGTGAGAGTTTCGCCAGAAGGCGGATAAGCGCCTCCTTCAGATCTCCTACCACGGCAACATCCGTCTGAATGTTTTTATTGATCTCTGCTGCATCGACATCGATCTGCAGGATCTTCGCGTTGCGGGCAAATGTCTTGGTATTTCCGGTGATACGGTCGCTGAAGCGAACGCCCAGAGAGATCAAGAGATCGCACTTCGAAACGCCCAGGTTGGAAGCCTTCGTTCCGTGCATGCCGAGCATACCGGTGTACAGAGGATCCTCACCGTCAAATGCGCCTTTACCCATGAGGGTGTCGCAGACCGGTGCGTTTACGAGCTTCGCCAGCTGGCGAACCTGCTCGGAAGCGCCGGATGTGATCGCGCCGCCACCTACGAAGATAAAGGGCTTCTTAGATGCCATGATGGCTTTCGCTGCTGCATCAAGAGCTTCCTCGCGGATATCGGCGGTCTTCGGCAGGATGGGCTTCGGAACGACCGGTGTGTACTCGCAGGTCGCAGCGGTAACGTCCTTCGTGATATCGACGAGGACAGGGCCGGGACGGCCGGAGGCTGCGATGCGGAACGCCGCGCGTAAAGTATCAGCAAGCAGATTGATATCCTTAACGATGTAGTTGTGTTTTGTGATCGGCATCGTCACACCGGCGATATCGATCTCCTGGAATGTATCGCGGCCCAGAAGATTAACGGCAACATTTGCCGTAATGGCTACGACCGGAATGGAATCCATGTAAGCCGTCGCGATACCGGTAACGAGGTTCGTCGCACCGGGGCCAGAAGTAGCGAAACATACGCCTACCTTACCGGTCGCGCGGGCATAACCGTCCGCTGCGTGTGCGGCTCCCTGCTCGTGGGATGTCAGAATATGGGTGATTTCGTCGGAATGCTTGTAAAGAGCATCGTAGATGTTCAGGATCGTACCGCCCGGATAACCGAATACGGTATCAACGCCCTGCTCTTTCAGGCACTCAACTACGATTTCGGAACCTGATAATAACATGATTGTCTCCTTCTCTTTATGTACACGGTCTGTAATGCGGACCGAAATACTTCTCTTAGATCAAAACCGCGCCGAGATTTGCGGAGGTTACCATCTTCTCGTAACGAGCCAGATAGCCTTCCTTTACCTTCGGCTCACGCGGCTTCCACTCCTTACGGCGTGCTTCCAGTTCTTCGTCGGAAACCAGCACATCGAGTTTATTTGCCGGGATGTCGATGCGGATGATGTCACCTTCGTGGATCAGGGCGATCGGTCCGCCGACTGCTGCTTCCGGACTCACATGGCCGATGCTTGCGCCACGGCTCGCACCGGAGAAACGTCCGTCGGTGATCAGGGCTACGGAAGATCCGAGGCCCATGCCCGCGATCGCGGATGTGGGGTTCAGCATCTCACGCATGCCGGGGCCGCCTTTCGGTCCCTCATAACGGATGACGACGACGTCGCCTGCAACGATCTTACCGCCCTTGATGGCAGCGATCGCATCCTCTTCGCAGTCAAATACGCGCGCAGGTCCTTCGTGTACCATCATCTCCGGAACGACTGCGGAGCGCTTAACGACACCGCTGTCCGGGGCAATGTTGCCCTTCAGCACGGCGATACCGCCGGTCTCGCTGTACGGGTTGTCGATCGGACGGATGACCTCCGGATTGCGGTTTACGCGTCCGGCGATATTCTCTCCCACCGTCTTACCGGTTACGGTGATCAGATCGGTGTAGAGGAGGTTCTTCTTATTCAATTCATTCATTACGGCATAAACACCGCCTGCTTCGTTCAGGTCTTCCATGTAGGTGTGACCGGCCGGTGCCAGGTGACACAGGTTCGGTGTCTTCGCGGAGATCGCGTTTGCGATGTCCACATTCAGTGTAACGCCCGCTTCACGTGCGATCGCCGGCAAATGCAGCATCGTGTTCGTGGAGCATCCGAGCGCCATATCTACGGTGAGTGCGTTGTGGAATGCCTTCTCGGTCATGATGTCGCGAGGGCGGATGTTCTTCTGCCACAGCTCGACGATCTTCATACCTGCATGCTTAGCGAGCTTGATACGCTCGGAATACACGGCAGGGATGGTACCATTGCCCGAAAGGCCCATACCGATAGCTTCGGTCAGACAGTTCATGCTGTTTGCGGTATACATACCGGAACAGGAACCGCAGGTCGGGCAGGTCTTCTCTTCGTACTCGCGCACGTCTTCTTCAGTGATCTTCCCGGCAGCGTAAGCGCCGACAGCTTCAAACATAGAGGAAAGGCTGGTCTTGCAACCCTTCACGTGGCCTGCGAGCATGGGGCCGCCGGACACGAAGATCGTGGGCACGTTTACACGCGCTGCCGCCATCAAAAGGCCGGGCACGTTTTTATCACAGTTCGGAACCATGACCAATGCATCGAACTGGTGCGCCTTCGCCATACATTCGGTGGAGTCTGCGATCAGGTCACGGGTGACCAGGGAGTACTTCATGCCGATGTGGCCCATAGCGATACCGTCGCAGACGGCGATCGCGGGAAATACGACCGGAACACCGCCGGCCATAGCCACGCCGAGCTTAACAGCCTCGACGATCTTATCCAGGTTCATGTGACCCGGAACGATCTCATTATAGGAACTGACGATACCGATGAGGGGTTTCTTCATCTCTTCTTCGGTATGTCCCAATGCATTGAACAAAGAACGATGCGGGGCTTGCTGCATGCCCTGACGTACGGCATCACTTTTCATCTTCGTACCTCCGTAGTTTTCGGTCTCACCGACCGTCTATTCTTCGGTCTTTCGACCATGAAACGATCAAATTCTCTCTGCGACCAGATCACCCATCTGTGTGGTGGAAACCTGTGTGCATCCCTCAGACATAATGTCGACGGTACGATAACCCTCGGACAATACCTTCTGGACGGCCGCTTCGATCGCATCTGCCTCGCGGTCCAGATCAAAGGAATAGCGAAGCATCATCGCTGCGGACAGGATGGTCGCGATCGGGTTCGCGATGTTCTTTCCTGCGATATCCGGAGCGGAACCGTGGCTGGGCTCATACATGCCGAGCTTCGTTTCGCTTAAGGATGCGCTGGAGAGCATACCGATGGAGCCCGTTACCATGCTGGCTTCGTCGGACAGAATGTCGCCGAACATGTTCTCAGTCAGGATGACGTCGAACTGGCCCGGATCACGGACGAGCTGCATCGCGCAGTTATCAACAAGCATGTGGGAGTAGGTGACCTCAGGATAGTCCTTAGCGACCTCTTCCACGACCTTACGCCACAAACGGGATGTATCGAGGACATTTGCCTTATCGACGCTGACTACGTTCTTACGACGTTTCATCGCGATCTCAAAGCCCTTCACCGCTATGCGGCGGATCTCATTTTCATCATAAGTACAGATATCGGTGGCCTTCTTAACGCCGTTCACCTCTTCGGTGTGACGCTCGCCGAAATAAATGCCGCCGGTGAGCTCACGCATGATCACCAGATCGAAACCGTCGCCGATGACCTCGTCACGCAGCGGGCAGGCTGCCTTGAGCTCTTTATATAGGTAAGCCGGGCGAATGTTTGCAAACAGCCCCAGCTCTTTACGGATCTTCAGAAGTCCCGCCTCCGGACGCAGGTTCGGGGGCAATTGATACCAGGAACTCTCGCCGACCTTACCGCCGACCGCTCCCAGAAGTACGCTGTCGGATGCTTTCGCCTCTGCCACGGCCTCATCCGTAAGCGGAACACCGTATGCGTCGATGGAGCATCCTCCCATCAGAAGTTTCTTATATAAAAACGTATGTCCGTAAACCTCGCCGACGCGGTCTAAAACCTTACACGCCTCGGTCACGATCTCCGGACCGATTCCGTCACCCGGAATCAAAGCTACCTTAAACTCCATAACAGAGCCTCCTGTAAAAGATATCCATTCTATGATACCCCGTTTCCACTCGCATTTCAAGTCTTTTTTTCAAAAACTTTACGGCCAGGTGCCCCGTCTGGGCTTGATGCGGCGGAGCACACCCGAACTTTCCAGATTTGTATAAAGCAGGATGCGTGCCTTCCCCTGGTATTCAGGTTTTATCAGGTAGAATACGTAGGTTTCGATCAGGTTGTAGAGATTCCCCGTGCGGCCCTCGATCTTGAAATTCGAAAAGCCCATCGGAACATAAACATCCCAGATCTCATCGGGGGAAATGACTGTCGGATAATCCAAAACATCGTAGAGTGTATTCTTCTCACCGTAATCGCAATACCAGGTCTTCAGTTGTACCTGTTTTTCGGGCGGAAGCTTCCGGTTTTGCAGCACCTGACGATGTAACTCGCCGATATGCGCGTAATGCGCTTTGCGGCGCGGGCAGTTCGGCATACAGCACGGGTTCACCAGGATCTCGATGCGATCTTTATCGGAAAGCTTCGAAATGGTATCCAACTCATGGTTCAGGTTATAGTCCAAAACCACCAGGCCATAATCTTTCGCAAGCTCCGCTTCTACCTCTTCCAGCGTCCGCAGACATTTGCAGGTCGAACTGTTGATCGTGTATGAGGGATAGGTCTTGCGGATGTATTCTTCCAGAATGTCGGAGGTGACCAGTACCTCGTTCATACCGTTGTCGCCCACTTTAAGACAGAAGTTGCAGTAGGGGTCAGCCAGTTCCTCCTTCGTGATCGTCGGGTTCGTATAAGTGAAACGAACCGGAATGCCCAGGTCATTGATCGATTTGATCGCCAGACGGACGAAATCCGCGTCGCACTGATCCTCAAACGTAAACCGGCCGCTCGCCCAAAGGGAAGTGGGAAACTCGCCGAAAAAAGAAGCAAAGGCAACGCCTTCGCGGAAATACTCCGGATATTGTTCCAAAAGGCTGACCATCATCATGTTCAGCGGCAGGTTTCCCCGAAGTCCGGGCATATGAAATTTGACTTTTTTATTCTCGGATGCCATTGAAAATCCTCCCGTAAAGCGGAATCAGGCACAGCATTTGACTGCTGTGCCTGCTGTGCAAAATTCTATAAGAACTTAATCATTATCCAAGGTAACAACTTCGCAGAGTCCATCGCTTACGCTGACGCAAGGATAATACTTCGCCAGAAGGTCGGTGCAGAGCTTTAAGATGATCGCTCCGCCTCCGGCGTACAGATCCATGCTCCGGTACTGACGACGGTACTGCTTTAAAGTTTCGCCCATTTCTTCCATCATGTCGGCCGCCGTCGGATCGCTGTTTCTGAACTCCTCCATATCCAGGATCCGGAAAGAAAACGTGACATACAAAGAAATCGTTCGGCCGTCCGTTCCCGATGCATTAATGATCGGGAAATAAACCTTATCACGTGAGAACGTAAACATGGTTACATAGTTACGCTTACGCTCAGCGGGCTTATTTTCTTCATAAGTCTTCTTGGATTTACCACCAAATAAACGAAACATACTCAGCACCTCCCCTTCCAGAATGCCAGATAATTTTGATTACCAGGGTACTAAACTATTTGCTCTCCGTTTGGCTTGCACTCTCCTGCTTCTCGCAATCCACGATCGCCGTTTTCTGCATCGGGATACGGCAGTTTTTGTTGTTTCCAAACTCGACGATCACTGTGTCGTCTGCTATGTCAATTATTGTACCATAAAATCCCGAACTCGTCAATACAACATCGCCAATCTCCAGCTGAGAAAGTAATTCTTTTAGCGCTTTTTGCTGTTTTTTCTGTGGACGGAACATTAATAAGTAAATTGCTAAGATAAATACACCGTAAATTACGATTAATACCAGCCAATTTCCGCCTGCAGGCTGACCCTCTGCGGTTGCTTCCAACGCCAACAACTTGTCAAACATTTAATAATCCTCCGATACGTTCATACCCGGCATGGTTCAATCATCCTCACCGCTCGCGAGGCTTTCCAGTTTCTCTTTACGGAAAGCTTCGAACCGATGCTCCGCGATCGCGTCGCGGATCTGTTCCATCAAGGTATTGTAATAATGCAGGTTGTGCATGACGCAAAACCGTAAGCCCAACATCTCACCGGCTTTCAGCAAGTGACGAATATAGGCACGCGAATAGGTCCGGCAAACCGGGCAGTCACAGTCTTCTGCGATGGGCCGGTCATCGAGCTCATATTTCGCATTTTTCAAATTCAGTCGTCCTCGGTCCGTGTAAACGTGACCATGGCGACCGTTTCGCGACGGATAGACGCAATCGAAGAAATCGACTCCGCGGTATACCGCCTCGATGATATTCGCCGGAGTCCCCACCCCCATCAGATAACGGGGTTTATCCTTCGGCAGATGCGGCACGGTCACGTCCAGAATGTGATACATCTCTTCATGACTCTCACCGACTGCCAGGCCTCCGACTGCATAACCGTCCAGATCCAGCTGTGCGATCTCTTTCGCGTGGTCGATCCGGATATCGTCCAGAATGCCGCCCTGATTGATACCGAAGAGCATCTGGGCGGGATTGATCGTATCCGGCAGTTGCGACAGGCGATGCATTTCGTCCTTACAGCGTTTCAGCCAGCGCGTGGTGCGCGCCACAGACTCTTCGATGTATTTGCGCTCCGCTTTTGAAGGCGGGCACTCATCGAACGCCATCGCTATGGTCGATGCCAGGTTCGACTGGATCCGCATGCTCTCTTCCGGTCCCATGAATATGAGCCGTCCGTCCACATGCGAATGAAAGGTCACGCCCTCTTCGCGGATCTTACGCAGGCCTGCCAGGGAAAACACCTGGAAGCCGCCGGAGTCCGTCAGGATGGGGCGGTCCCAAACCATGAACTTGTGCAGGCCGCCGAGTTTTTTGATCACCTCGTCACCCGGCCGCACATGCAGATGGTATGTATTGGATAGCTGCACCTGCGTGTGGATGGTCTTCAGATCCTCCGTGGACAGGGCGCCTTTGATGGCAGCAGCCGTTCCGACATTCATAAATACAGGGGTCTCGATCACGCCGTGAACGGTAGCGAAACTACCGCGCCGCGCCGCGCCGTCTTCGGTCTGTATGGTAAACATGGACACTCCTATTTCTGGGGTTCTGTATCCGCAGGCTTCTTGCGCATCATCAGGTGAGCCAGGCTGCCGGCGATACATACAGACGAGAAACCGCCGCAGAGTACACCGACGATCAGAGGCAGAGCGAATTCACGAATGGCCGTAACGCCGACGATCGCCAAAACGATGACCATGATGAGTGTCGTCAAGGACGTGTAGATGCTTCGTGTCATCGTCTGGTTGATACTCAGGTTGAAGATCTCCTTCAAAGAATATCTCTTATGGGAATCCAACGAAAGGTTCTCACGTACGCGGTCGAAGATAACGATGGTCGCGTTGATCGAATAACCGACGATGGTCAGCATACAAGCGATAAACGTGGTACCTACGGTCCAGTTGAACAGCAGGTAAGCCAGGATAACTACAAATACGTCATGCAGCAACGTAAATACAGAAGCTGCGGCAAATGTCAGGTTGCGGAAACGGAACCAGATGTAAAGCAACATGCAGAGTGTTGCGACCGCAACGGAAACCAATGCATCCCGACGCATCTCCTGACCGATCGTCGCGGAGATGTTCTGCATCTGGATACCATCCTCTGCTACGCCGAAGTCCGCCTTCAGCATTTTCGTCATCGCATCACGTTCTTCCAGACTCAGGGTCTTCGTACGGACAATGATCTGGGAACTGTCCACGACTTTGTTGGAAGCGATATTGCCTTCGCTATCCCCGATCGCAGTAGCGATCTTAGGCTCGATCTGCGTCTGGATCTCTTCCAATGTCATATCTTTCGGCAGATCGATCGTCGAGGATGTACCGCCGACGAAATCGATGCTGTAATTCATCATGTCGCCCTGTGTAGCATTGAAGATCAGAAGACCGATCGAAAGAGCGGCTGCAGCGCCGGAAATCGAGAAGAAGATCGGGCGCTTGCCGATGATGTTGAGTTTTGTAGTCTTCTTCGTCTCGCCGTAGGCTCCTTTACCCTTAATGCCCAGATCGTAGAAACCGGTCAGGAACAGACGGGTGATACCCAGAGAGCTTACCATGGAAAGAATGATACCTACAGCCAGGGTCTGTGCGAAACCGCGAACGGTTCCGGAACCCAGAATATTCAGAATGATCGCTGAGATCAAAGTTGTAACGTTACCATCGACGATCGCGGACAATGCTTTCGAGAAACCATTGTTGATCGCGGTGCGTACAGTTGTTCCCGCTCCGATCTCCTCGCGGATACGCGCGAAAATGATGACGTTTGCATCCACGGCCATACCGATAGACAGGATCATACCCGCAATACCGGGAAGTGTCAACGTAATATCAAAGCCTGCGAGAACGACGATCATCATCGTAACATAGCAAAGCAGTGCAAGCGATGCAGCGATACCGGGAACACGGTAGAGAATGATCATAAGAAGGATCACGATAGCGAGGCCGATCGCACCTGCAAGAAGGGATGTATGGATTGCCTTCTCACCGAGTTTCGCGCCGACCACATCGGAACGAACCTCTTCGAGTTCTACCGGAATGGCACCGATACGGATCGTGGTCGCGAGGTTCTCCGCGGTTTCCAGCGATTCAAGTCCGGTGATCTCAGCGAACTCGGAGTTGATCTCCGAGTTTACCTTGGGTGCGCTTACGACTTCTCCGTCAAAAACGATCGCGATCTGATGTCCGATATTGGCCTTGGTTACTTTTGCGAAAACTTCTTGTCCTTCCGGAGTCAATGTAAGTAAAACAACATACTCGATCGCGTTGGAACTAACACCTTCCGAACGACGAGCTCTGCCTTCCGCCGTCTTGATATGCTTCGGCTCAAGAACTTCATTGCCAGCTTCATCAACAAACTTGAGAGCACCCGGTTTTCCGAGCTCTTCCAGAACTTTATTTGCATCTTTAACATTCGGGATGTCAACGCAGATACGTTTGTCACCCTCCATATAAACGGATGCTTCTGTCGAATAAGATTCCGCTCTCTTACGAAGCTTCTCTTTCGCATCAGACATCGCTTCGCCGGAAGCATCTCCGACTGCCTGATAAGTGATGGAAACACCGCCGGCCAGGTCGAGACCGAGGTCGACATCATAAAGGCTTCCATATTGCTGTTCATCAAATCCCACAAATGCCACAAACGCCATGAAGCCCAATAAGATCATTCCGCAAAGCAGCTTCAAAGCGCCTGATCCCTTACGATCGCGCATTTTGTTTACCTCCGTAATTCCGGGATATCCCCGGTCATTTCTTCATTTTCATCCATTTCCGCAAGCGCGGCCTTGATCATGATCGCACACTCGATCCTCTTTTTCTGCATCACGCAGCCGATGTCGTACGCATCCGTCAGACTGTGATGGAAGTTGTACGAGTTCGCCGCGCAGCCGCCGCTGCAGTAGAAACGTGCAAAACAGTTTCTGCACTTTTCTTTTGCGTATACATTGCAAAGTTTGAACTCATCCCGTAGTTCGGTATTTACAATGCCATCGTCCAGATTCCCGAGGCAGAAATCCTCCTGACCCACAAACTGGTGACAGGGATACAGATCTCCCCAGGGTGTCACGCCCAGGTACTCCGTGCCTGCCCCACAACCGGCCAGACATTTGGCAACACAGGGGCCGTGATCCAGATCGATATTAAAGTGGAAAAAGTTAAAGCCTCTTCCCTCTTTACGCCGTTTGATGTATTCGACCGCGAGACGGTCGTATTCTTCGAGGATCTTCGGAAGATCCTCTTCGGTGATCGCATACGGATCTTCCGGCTGCGCCACCACGGGTTCCATGGACAGTTTGTCAAATCCGAGATCCGCATAGTGGATCACATCACTGGCAAAATCCGTATTAAAGTGGGTAAAAGTACCTCGGATGAAGTAACTTTTATCCCCACGTCGTTTTGCGAATTCCTGAAATTTCGGAACGATGATGTCGTAACTGCTTTTTCCGTTCCGTGTCGGACGCATGCGGTCATTTACCTCGCGGCGCCCGTCCAGCGACATGACTACGTTCGCCATCTCACGGTTGCAGAACTCCATGACATCTTCATTCACCAGAACGCCGTTCGTCGTCAGCGTGAAGCGGAACTTCTTATGGTACGGTTCCTCTAAGCTTCTTCCGTACTCCACGATCTGCTTAACGACCTCCCAGTTCATGAGAGGCTCGCCGCCGAAGAAGTCGACTTCCAGATTGATCCGGTGACCGGAGTTCGCAACCAGGAAATCCAGCGCTTTCTTACCGACTTCGAAACTCATCAACCCGCGGGAGCCATGATAGGCGCCCTCGCCGGCGAAGCAATACTTACACCCCAGGTTGCAGTCATGGGAAACATTCAGACAGAGCGCTTTAACGACCGTCTTACGTTTCTTAAAATCCATGACGAAATCGCGGTAAATGTCCTTTGCAAACAAAAGGTCTTCCTTAGCGAGTTCATCGATCTCATCCAGCGCTTCCCGGATGTCCGAATAGGTGTAGGTCTTACCGAGTTCTTTCGTGATCGCATCGTGATCATACGCAGCGCCCGCGCCGGACGCCTCGATCAATGCGACGGCGTCGTAAGCGACATCTTCCATCACGTGGACCGAGCCGGAATTCACATCCAAAACGATGTTGTATCCGTTGTTTTTATATTGATGTATCAAAACTCCTCCTAATCCGCACAGGGTCCGATTCTGGCATCCCCCTATAAACAAGAATAAAGGGATGCCGCACGAAGCACGCGCAGCAGCCCTTACACCTCATCTCCGAGAGGCTATGCGATACGGGAATCCCCTGTCGAAACCGTCATCAAAAACTAGCGGTTCGTGTTCTCGCAGCTCTGATTTCCTACGGTACAGGAAGTCTTGCATGCAGACTGGCAAGATGTCTGGCACTCGCCGCAGCCGCCCTTTACCATAGATTCCTTCAAGCTCTTCTTTGTTAATGTCTTGATCTTTTTCATGAAACTTGTATCCTCCGTTTCTTTCAAAAAGCACGATCATCGCGCAATGACCCGATGATTATGCGACTATCATCATATCGCAAATGTTTCGCTTTGTCAACCGTTTTACCGCCTGTTTCAAGGATTTTCGGTGTTCGTTTCATCGACCGTCTCCACCCGGACCCTCACTTTATCCACACGGTTGCGATTCATCTTCTCGACTACATAGGTGATACCGTCGCGTTCGATGCATTCCCCTCCCTCGGGCAATGCATCCAGAAGCTCGATCATCAGTCCTCCAAGCGAGTCATAATCCTCCGATTCGAGTTCTAATCCAAGCTGTTCGTTGATGTCGTCGAGTTTCATTGACCCGTCGATCAGGTACTCACGTTCCCCGATCTTGCGGATGCTGTCCTTCTCTTCCTCGTCATACTCGTCGCGGATCTCCCCGACGATCTCCTCCAGGAGGTCTTCCAGCGTGATCATGCCCACGGGCGCACCGTATTCATTCAGCACGATCGTGATACTCACTCCGCCTTCGCGCATCTGCGCGAGCATCTCGCCCAGTCTGCGGTTCTCAAACGTAAAGTGCGGCTTACGCAAATATCTGCGCAGGGAAAATGTCCGGCCGGCCTTCATGAGGAGCAGATCCTTCACATTCAGGATGCCGATGACATTGTCCTTCGAATCCTGGTAGACGGGGAAACGCGTATATTGGTTTTCGCGGTAACATTTCAGCACTTCCGCGTAGGAACAGTTTACATCGAGCATGGTCATGTCGGCACGCGGCACCATGATGTCCTTTGCCTTTGCGTCGCCGAAGTCGACCACGTTGTTGATCATCTTCTTTTCTTCCGGCTCCAGAACGCCCTCTTCATGGCTCACATCCACGATGGTACGCAGTTCCTCCTCCGTGATCACCTTCTCCTTATCGTCCTTCGAAACGCCGAGCAGTTTCAGAACGCCGCCCGCGAGTACGTTGGTTATAAAGATGAACGGAGTCAGGATCCACATCAGTCCGCTGATCGGCGTCACATAGAGAAGCGAGAGTTTCTCCGCCTTCACCGTCGCCAGCGTCTTCGGGGTCAATTCACCGAAAACGAGCACCAGAAGCGTCAGTACGCCGGTCGCGATACCCGCCGCATAAACGGCAATGCCCGCGCCGAAATTCTGCTCCAGCACCTTCGTTGTAAACAGGGTCGCCAGAGATGACGCCGACAGGTTCACGACGTTGTTTCCGATCAGGATCGCGCCCAACAGTTTAGAGGGTTCCTCCGTGATGGCGAGCAGTCGCTTCGCCTTTTTATTTCCTTCTTCGGCCAATGTACGCAACCGTATCCGGTTCACGGTCATGATGGCTGTCTCCGCCGAAGAGAAAAAGCCCGATAAAATGATCAATGCGATCAGTACGATAAGCCGTACTATGTCACCGCTGTCCAAATTCGTTCCTCCTGAATCTTTGTAAGGCTCCCATGTCGGGGCCTGTCTCTATTCTACATGGTCTCGACGGCTTTTTTCTCTGCCAGTTTCTTAAGCAGCAGTTTTCGCGCCGCCGCGGGATCCGTCTGCCCGTTCGTCTCTTTCATGACGCATCCGAGCAGATGCCCCGCCGCCTTCTCCTTTCCGGAGAGGTAGTCCGAGACCGATTTTTCCTGTGCCTTAAGGACCGCATCCACCGCGGCCTCCAAAGCATCCTCATCCTTTGTTATCAAAAGATGATACTCATTTACATATACCATAGGTTCGATGTTTTTGTCAAACATAAGGGCGAAAACATCACGCGCTGTCTTCGTCGTGATCATTCCGTCCTCCTGCATCCGAAGCAGTTCGGCAAATGCTTTGGGAGTGATCTTCCACTGTCCCGGATCCGCCTTCTTTTCACGGCACAGGTACATCAGGTCACCGCACATCCGTGCCGCGATTGTTTTCGCCATGCGCTGCTTCGTCTCCGCGCCCTCAGACCAAAGTCGCAAGGTCCCCTCGAACAGCATCGCCGTCGCGGGATGCCTCGTCAGGATCTGCGCCTCCTCCTGTGTCAGTGAAAACTCCCGCATATAACGGTCGGCCTTCTCCTCCCGAAACTCCGGCATCTGCTCTTTCATGCGCCGGATATACTCCTCCGGCAAATGTACGGGCAGCAGGTCGGGCTCCGGAAAATACCGGTAATCCATGACCTCTTCCTTCGTCCGCATAACCTTCGTCATGCCATCCGCCTCATCAAAACGACGCGTTTCAAACACGACCTTACCGCCTGCTTCGAGTACCTGTGCCTGACGTTTTGCCTCGTAGTCAACAGCACGCCGAATACTCGTAAAAGAGTTTAAGTTCTTCATCTCCGTCCGCACGCCGAGCGCCTCCTCTCCTGCCTTACGCAGGGAAAGGTTCACATCCGCGCGCATCGAGCCTTCGTGGAGTTTTCCGTCGGAGATGCCCAGATACATCGCGAACATACGGATCTTCTCCAGAAACGCGATCACCTCGTCCGCATTCCGGAAATCCGGCTCCGTCACGATCTCCAGCAAAGGCACGCCTTTGCGGTTGAAATCGACCAGCGATACGTGCCGCTCCATGTCGTGCGTCAGCTTCCCGGCGTCATCCTCCATGTGCATCTCGTGGATGCGGATGACCTTCGTTTCGCCGGACTCGGTCTGCACCTCTACCTGTCCGCCCTTCAGGACCGGCTCGTAGAACTGCGTGATCTGGTAGGCGGTCGCATTGTCCGGATAGAAGTAATTCTTGCGGTCAAACCGACTGTTGCGGTTGATCTGTCCCTGCAGGGCGAGTCCCATGCGCACCGCGCAGGACAGGACCTCGGGATTGAGTACCGGGAGCGCTCCCGGCAGGCCTAAGCAGACCGGACACACGTTCGTGTTCGCCGCCCCGGTAAATGTATTTTTGCAACGGCAGAAGATCTTCCGCCGGATCGCCAGTTCGATGTGGACCTCCAGTCCCATCACGATCTCGTAATCATTCATCGGCAGGCCCTCCCTTCGCACAGGGTGTAAACGGGGCTGCCAGCCGGTCCGCCGCCTCGAACATCGCGGCCTCCCGGCCCGCATTGGCCGTGACCATGATGCTGTGCGGGGCGTCGTCTCCCTCTGCCGGGACGGGCACGCTGATAGCGGGAAGGCCGCACAGGTTCGCAAGCACCGTCAGTTTATCCTGCTCGTAGCCGGCCAGAAAGGCCTCGCTGTCGCCCGCGAAATCTGCGCGCGGATATGGCCGCTTAAGCGTTTCCGACACGATCACGTCCACCTCGGCAAATGCTTCCTGCACCTGATCGTAGATGCGCCTGCGCACGCGCGCCGCCTGCTCGTACCAGTCGCGGTACGACTCCTGCCCCAAGACGAAACGGCCCATAAGAATACGACGCTGCACTTCCGGCGAAAAGCCTTTCGCCCGCGTCATCTCATACATTTGGTCCAGGGTCTCGTAGCCCTCTGCGCGGAAACCGTAGCGCACGCCATCATAGCGCGCGAGGTTCGAAGCCGCCTGGGCACAAGCCAGGATATAGTAGATCGCGACCGCATACTCAAGCATGGAAAGCTCGATGTATCGGAGCTCGTATTTTTCACAAAATGCCGTATCCTTACGAAGAACTGTTGCTGCCTCCGAATCCTCTCCGCCCAGCACGCCCACACGTAGCCGGCCGTCGTTTTCCTTCGTCGGAGGTTGAAAGTATTCCGCTTCGCGCATGGATGCGTCCTGCGCATCGGAGCCTTCGATCACAAAGCAGATCTGCCGTGCTTCATGGACCGTGCGGGTGATCGGGCCGATCCCGTCGAACGCGGATGCGTATGAGATCAGGCCGTAGCGTGACACTGCTCCGTAAGCCGGCTTCAGGCCGACCACGCCGCACAGAGCCGCCGGCTGGCGGATCGAACCGCCGGTGTCCGAACCCAAGGCGAAATCCACCAGGCCCAAAGCGACCGCGGCGGCGCTGCCGCCCGACGATCCCCCGGCCGAAAGATCGGGATAGCGCGGGTTCTTCGTCGCCCCGAACGCTCCCGTGGTCGTGGTCTGCCCCATGGCAAATTCATCCATATTCGTCTTGCCGACGCAGATCGCGCCCGCCTCCTCGAGGCGCACGACCGCCGTTGCCGAATACGGCGATATATAGTTCTCCAAAATGTGCGAGGCCGCCGTGGTTCTCACACCTTCCACGCAGATATTGTCCTTCACCGCAAATACAAGCCCTGCCAGTGGGAAGCGCCTGCGCACCTCCTCCTGCGACAGCCCCTGCGTCTCCCGGTCCAGTTTCTCAGCCATCGTAAGCGCACGCTCCTCGCAGACCGTCACAAACGAATGGTACGCCGGATCGACCGCGCGGATCTTTTTTATGGCCTCGCTCACGCGATCCCTGATCTCACCCATTCTTTCCGGCCTCCCCTTCCAGCGTATATGGCACCTCAAAAAGCGCTCCCCGCATCTGGGGCGCGTTGAGCTTCCTCACATCGACCGTCCTCTCAGTCACATCCGCTTCGTCCGCCGAAGGCTCAGGCGAAGCTTCCGCCGAAAACGCTCCCTCATAAGGCAACGTATGCATCGGCTCCACCCCTTCGGTATCTACCTCCCGGATCTTCTCAAACAAAGCCAGCATCCTCTCGATATCCGCCTGCATCAACTTATCCCTGTCTCCAAAACGCTCCATACCATCCCTACTTTCACTCTACGGGCAATTCTTCCAAGCCAAAACTCCTCGCCACATCAAATCCATTCCTTGCCCTTCTCTAAGTAAGGCACTCCCTCAGATCCACTCTCCTCAAATCTACTCTCCTCGCATCTCCTCGGGGCAGGCTGATCTGATGTTTCGCGCCGACATATAGGTAAATGGGGGCTGGCACACCAGCGCAGTCCCCAGCAGCGTCGGGTTAGAAATCGTGCAATTGATTAAGCTGCGATCGAAAGGCGGGCATTGATCGAGCTGTAGATGATCACCGCGAAAGAGAAGTCGGATAAGGGGCATAAAATCGGACCACAAGTCCGATTTTTGCGCTAGCAGAGTGCATTTTCATCAAGAAAATGGACTCTGTCGAAGCGGGACCCCTTAAACCCGACTTCGAGAAAGCGGACTGATCATCACAGCGCAGTGAACCTGACCGCCGTCGATCGCACTTAATCATTTAAAAATGGCGCCGATTTCTAAACCGGCGCCTTACCGGGACTGTCTTGGTGCGCCAGCCCCTTTTAGTACTTCATGTCGAGAAGCATTGATCAGCCCATCTTTTTGATGCGGTTTAATGCCTCCACGGTATTTTCATAGCTGCCGAACGCCGTCAGTCGGAAATACCCTTCACCGCTCGGTCCGAAACCGGAACCCGGTGTGCCGACCACCTGTGCGTTCGCAAGCAGATAATCAAAGAAATCCCAGCTCGTCATGCCCTTCGGAGTACGCAGCCAGATGTACGGTGCATTGACCCCGCCGAAAACCTCGTAACCGGCCGACGTAAGGCTCTCGCGAATGACTTTCGCGTTGTTCATATAGTACTCGATCTGTGCGCGTGTCTGGGCACGGCCTGCCTCGCTGTAGACCGCCTCACCGGCTCTCTGGATGATATACGGAGCGCCGTTGAACTTGGTTCCGCAACGTCTCGCCCACAGGCTGTTGAGGGCAGTTCCGTCAACCACCAACTCCTTCGGGATCACGGTGAAACCGAGACGTGTGCCGGTAAAACCTGCGTTCTTCGAGAAGCTGCGGATCTCGATCGCGCACTTCTTCGCGCCCTCGCACTCATAGATCGAGTGGGGAATGTTATCTTCATGAATGTATGCTTCGTATGCCGCATCGAAAACGATGATCGCCTTATGCGCGAGTGCGTAGTCGACCCATTTCTGCAACTGCTCCTTCGTAGCCGCTGCACCGGTCGGGTTGTTCGGGTAGCACAGGTAGATCACGTCCGCAGCCTCCTCGGGCAATGCGGGCACGAAGTTATTCTCCGCTACGCAGGGCATGTAGGTCACATTGCTCCAGCGCTCTTTTTCCTTAATGTAGTCACCGCAGCGTCCGGACATGGCGTTGGTGTCCACATATACCGGATACACGGGGTCGCAGACCGCGATGCGGTTATCCTCGGAGAAGATATCGCCGATGTTTCCGCAGTCACTCTTCGCACCGTCGCTGATGAAGATCTCATCCAGCGCGATCTCCACGCCGCGCGCCTTATAATCCTTATTTGCGATCTCGCTGCGCAGGAACTCGTAACCGAGGTCCGGAGCATAGCCGCGGAAGGTTGCAGCCTGGCCCATCTCATCAACAGCCGCATGCAGCGCCTCGATGACTGCGGGTGCCAGGGGCTGGGTAACGTCACCGATACCGAGGCTGATCACGTTCTTATCCGGATGCGCTGCCTTGTACTCGCGCGCCTTGCGGCCGACCGTTGAAAACAGGTAGCTGCCCGGCAACTTCAGGTAATTCTCATTTATCTTAAACATAGTTGATGCCTCCTTTGAAAAAACATGCATTTATTCTACTATAACTCTACGGAAAATGCAAGAACCTATATAGCGGGTTACCGGCATACGCCCGGATCGGCATGGAAAGGCTGCCCGGCCGTGTTGCGCATAATCAAAATATAAGCCACTTCAAAAGCAGATGCAGCGGATACCAAACATAGAAGAAATATTTGGAAAACACTGGGAAATGTCCCCGCTTTCCGCTGTAAAAAAACGTGATCACGATCCCGGCGCAATACATCGGAACCAGGTAGCGCCAAAAATCCCTCAGGCCGGGCAGCCCGCCGATCTCCATGATAATGGCAGCATATACCAAAAAGATGTACAGGCCGAACCGCAAAAGCGGCCGCCGGCGAAGCAGATCAAACAACAGAATAATGCAGATTCCGCTGACTCGCCACTCGGTTTTCAGCAGGTAGCTCACCCCCATGCATGCGGCAACCGCAAGCAGACGAAGCGGCAGCTTCCACGGTCCATGCAGGGCGATCAGTGCCATCAGCCCCAGAAACAGCGTCATCACCACGCTCCACTGCAAAAACAGAGACTGCCAGTTCAGGCCATCCGGGCCGGCGAGTGCATGCGGGACCTGCGTGATCAGCGCGAACACGAACAGCCGCACCGCATATTTCTCTTTCGACTTGGTATAGTGATAACCCTCCGCTATGAAAAAGAAAAACACAGGCGGCGCAAAAAACTGAACCGCCAGCGCGATCTGCAGAAACGGTCTCACATGGATCCATTTATACAGATCAAATGCCCAGTGTCCCAGCGTCATGAGCACCAGCGCTATATATTTGAGCAGATCCCGGTTTATGATCTGTGTAGGGACCGTCCGCTCCCGCAGGCGTTGCTCCATCGCCGCCCACGAACCTTGATTATTTCTTTCTTCTTTCCTATCCACTTTTTGTTTCTCTCCCCACATCCGCCTATTCGATATCGTCATCACCCGACCTGTCCGTTCTCAGAAGGCGCCGCAGGATCTGCTCGCGATTATTGATAAACATCTCCGTCACCTGATAACTGTCCGTCTCCTCGTACGAGACCGGATGGACCGGTCCGTCATCAAACGACAGGATCTCCGCATCCGGAAGTCCCAGCAGGATCGGGGAATGCGTCACGATGATAAACTGCGAGCCCGACTGCACGCAGGACGCGATCTCCAGCAGTAATGTCAGCTGGCGCTGCGGGGACAGAGCCGCCTCAGGCTCATCCAGCAGATACACGCCGTCAGGGCCGAAATTGCTCTGCACCAGGGCCAGGAAGCTCTCTCCGTGCGACTTCTCGTGGTAGTGCTGCGGCACGCCGCCCAGCCTGCTGTATTCAGCCTCTGCCGTTGCCACATTGTAGAAACTCTCGGCACGCAGAAAATACCCCCACTTCGCCTTCTTCGGTCCACGGGCCACCCGCACCGCGTCATGCAGCTTTGAATGTGAGTCAAACGTCGAAAAACGGTAGTTCCGGCTTCCTCCCTCCGGATTGAACCCATAAGCCACGGCGAGCCCCTCCAGCATCGTTGACTTTCCGCTTCCGTTTTCACCGACGAAGAACGTCACCGGCGCATGCAGATCCAAACGCTCCAGCCCGGCGATGGCATTGATCGAGCGCAGATAACTGTCCGGATCGATCCGGTCCCAATCGATCTCGACGGATTTTATAAACAGTTCGCTACATTTTCGTTCCGAGTCAAATGACTTCATAAAAAAGACACCTCCGGCCTGTTTCTGTAGTTATCCTACCATGGCAGTCCGGAGGTGTCAATTCGGTTTGCTTTTTGTTCTATGGATCTTTCCTGTAGCAAACGATCCGCCTCCCCTGCTCCGGAGCGCAGAAACAACTTGAGCCGCCCAAAGGGCGGCCCAAGCTTATTTGGGATTTCGTTTACTTATCTGATGTGTTTTTTCCTGAACGAAATCACGCCGAGGATCGTCATAGCGAGGAGTACCATGCCGGCGAGAATAGCTGCGATCCAAAGGATCAGCAAGTCGCTGTTATCGTCATCCGGCGTATTTTCCGGTGCTGTGGTAGGTGCCTCGGTGGGCGCTTCCGTAGTAGGCTCCGTAGGTGCGATCGTTGTCTCAGGTTCTTCGGTAGGCGCCTCCGTAGATGCCTCGGTAGGTGCTTCCGTAGTAGGCTCTGTAGGTGCTTCCGTGGTAGGCTCCGTAGGTGCCTCGGTAGGTGCTTCCGTAGTAGGCTCTGTAGGTGCTTCCGTGGTAGGCTCCGTAGGTGCCTCGGTAGGCGCTTCTGTAGGAGGTTCTGTAGGAGGTACGGTAGGCACTTCTTCTTTGATCTTCTTAATGATTCTCAAAGTAACAGCGCACTCGCCATCCTTGAATACAACATTGATCGTATGATCTCCGACCGAAAGAGTTTCCAGATACGTAGGGGTAAATGCAAGAACTACACCACCCTTTGTAAAGGTGTAATCGGTTCCCTTGATCGCGTTCTCACCGTCAACAACGGCTTTCTCGAAGTTCGCGAAGCAGTCTGCATCATCATATCTCTTCTTAATGCGGATCGTGGCTGAATTATTGCTCTCCTTCGTCCACTCTCTGTCGGATCCGTCATCATAGTAATCGCCCCGAATCACAACCTTCAACGTATCTCCGTAGAAGTCCACATGCTCGCTGTCAGCCTTATACATGACTTTAACCGTATACTCGCCGGATCTGGTTCCGACTGCACGATCGCTCCATGTCTCTCCGCCGTCGATACTATACAGGATGGTGTATCCCTCCGGAATATCTTCCGGAGCCGTAACCAGATCCTGTTCACTTCCGTTTTCTTTCAGATCCTTCTTCGCCACAGGCTTCTGTCCATCTGTAAGTTCCGGAATAGGCTGGATCTCTTTCTCCCACTTTGCGTAAACCGTCGCGTCAGCGATAACCGGTTCTTCAAAGGTGTAAGGAACGCTAAGATCTTTATCGGCAAACCAGCCTTTGAAAACATATCTATTGCGCTTGGGATCATTGGGCTTAGTCACACGATCTCCGTATTCTGCCTTCTTTGCTTCCACCTCTGAACCTTCATTGGTCTCAAACGAGATGGTATAGACATTCTTGGTTTCGGTGAATACTGCCGTGTATGTTGCAGGGCCTTCCGCTGCGGTGACCTCAGTATCCCAGCCGGCAAATGTATATGTGTATTCCACTGTCGACAGTTTCTGCGCATCCGCATGTGTAGGCATCGTGCCATACTCCACGGTCGTAACATCGATCACGCTTCCGTCATCCGACTTCCATGTGATCTCATAGCTGTTTTTGGTTGCCTCAAATACGGCAACATAGGTCTCTGAACCGATCACTGCCTGCAGATCCTGGTTCCAGCCCTTAAAGGTGTAGGTAAATTCAGCCGTAGCCTCCTTCACCGGATCCACATGCGTAGGCATCGTACCGTACTCTACGGTCGTAACATCGATCACGCTTCCGTCATCCGACTTCCATGTGATCTCATAACTGTTTTTGGTCTTCTCAAATACAGCAACGTAGGTCTCTGCTCCGGTGACTGCCGTAAGCTCATGGTTCCATCCCTTAAAGGTGTAGGTGAACTCTGCGGTAGCTTCCTTCACAGGGTCCGTGTGTGTAGGAACGGTGCCGTATTCTACGGTCGTGGTGTCGTATACATTGCCCGCGTCATCCTTCCATGTGATCTCATAGCTTCTTCTGATCGAATTAAACTTCGCTGTATAGACTGCCGGACCACCGACTGCAGTAACCTTCTGATCCCAACTGGCGAATACATACTCATATTCCGGAGTTGCGTCCATCGTAGGATCATCGCAGGTAGGAACGGTGCCGTACTCCCACATCTTGGTTCCGATCACACGGCCATCCTCATACTGCCATGTAACCGCATAACTACGGCGGATCGCTTTAAACTTCGCCTGATATTCCGCAGGACCGGATACCTTCTGGATCTCCGGATCCCAACCTTCGAACTCAAACGTGAATTCCGCCGTTTCCTCCTTCGTCAGATCCGCATGTACAGGCATGCTGTCGTACTCCACGATGGTGGATTCGATCTTATTACCGTTCTCATCCTTCCAGACGATCTCGTAGCTATTGAGAGTTTCGGAGAACTGTGCGGTATACTCGGCATCACCGGTAACCGCCTTGATACTCGGTGACCAGCCCGAGAACGTGTACTCGAACTGCGGATCGGAAGCCTTCGTCGGTGCTTCATGCTGAGGGATCTTACCATATTCTACCGTCGTGGTGTCGATCACTTCTCCGTTTTCATTCTTCCAAGTGATCTTATAACTGTTCTTTTTCTTCTCGAATTTTGCAACATATGTATCCGGTCCTGTAACCGCCTTTAAATCATGATCCCATCCCTTAAACGTATAGGTGAACTCGGCAGTAGCCTCCTTCTTGGGATCCTTATGTGTAGGAACCGTTCCATACTCTACGCACGTGGTGTCGAGAACATTGCCCTCGTCATCCTTCCAGGTGATCTCATAACTCCTTCTGGTAGTTTTGAATTTCGCAGTGTAGACAGCCGGGCCATCGACTTCCGTGACCTCCGGATCCCAGCCGGCAAAAACATAGTTGAATTCCGGCGTTGCCTCCATCTCAGGATCCTCACAGGATGGTACGGTGCCATACTCCCATGTTTTTGCGTCGATCACGAGACCGTTTTCATACTTCCAAATGATCTCATAGCTCTTTCTGGTCTCCAGAAACTTTGCCTGATACTCCGCAGGTCCGGTAACCTCTTTGAGCTCCGGTTCCCATCCTTCAAACTCATAGAAAAATTCTTTCGTTTCCTTATTGTTGAGATCCGGATGCATCGGCATACTCCCGTACTCTACAGTGGTGGTATCGATTATATTTCCGTTCTCATCCTTCCAGACTATCTCATGGCTGTTGACGGTCTTTGAGAACTGAGCCGTATACTCCGCCGCTCCGGTAACCGCCTTCAGGCTCGGAGACCAACCCGTGAATGTATACTCAAACTGCGGATCCGCCTTTTTAAATAATGCCTCGTGCTGCGGGATTTCACCGTATTCCACCGTAGTAACGTCGATTACTTCTCCGTTTTCATTCTTCCAAGTGATCTCATAGCTGTTCTTTGAAGCGGTAAACTGGGCGGTATAAACAGCAGGGCCGTCAACAGCAGAAAGCTCTTTGCCCCATCCGATAAAGGTGTAGGTATACTCATCCGTAGCCTGCTTCTTCGGAACTTCATGGGAAGGCACGATTCCGTATCCCACCTCTGTGACATCGATCACACTGCCATCCTCATACTGCCAGGTAATCTCATAGGGTCTCGGAATCTCCCGGAAGCTGGCTTTATAGGTCGCATTTCCCGTGACCGCCACCGGTGTCTCCTCCCATCCGTCAAAAATATAGCATTTTTCCTTTGTGGAAAGCTTTTCAGGAGGCTCGTGAGACGGTACTGTTCCGTATTCCACACTCGTGACATCAAACTGACTGCCGTCCTCATCCAGCCAGGTGATTTCATAGCTTCTTCTGGTTTCTTCAAATACTGCATTGAAAGTCGTATCTTCGGTGAGCTGTTTGAATTCCTTATCCCAGCCGATGAAGGTATAATCATACTCCTTACCGGATTTCTTTTCCGGTTTTTCTCCCTTGTATTCCGGAATATCTCCCTCATAAAAAGTGTCCGTTCCAATCAGATTATCATCGGAAAACCAGCTGACTTCGACCTTCTTGCGCTTCTCCCAGCAGCCGGCCAATGTTACATTTCCGTACGTACCATAGATATTTGTACCCGCATCATATTTTTCGTTAAGCTTCCATGTACCGTCACCATTGGTTACGATCCAGTACTTAAAGATGTATCCTTCCCTCTCAGGCGGCGTAAGCCTAAACTCCGTAGTTGTTTTATAAGCGATTCTTCTGTAGACCGGACTGCCTTCAAAGGAATCCAGATTAATAATCAATTCAAATACCTTAGGCTCCCACATGGCATAAACAATCGCATCCCTCTTGATAACGTAGGGGTCATCCGCTTCGTAAGTGTCCCCTATGCCGCGCGGATCCGTATTCCAGCTCAGAAGTGTATAGGCTTCCTGATTGTAAGGATCGCCGCCGAGTGTGATCGTACTGCGGTTGTCGCCTGTTTTTGCAACTTTATCAACAATACTGGGTATGGTATTCGGATGCAGTGTGATCCGCGGCTTACGTACATCCTTATCAGGATCTTTGTAAAGCAAGGAAAATTCTGAAAGCTGGAAAACATTTCCAGATTTCACTCCTGTAAAAGTGATCCTGAAATCACAGTAGTCATATGTATTGTCCAGCTTTTTGTATACCCGGGCCTGGTTTTTGGCCGGCAATGTCTCGTCATCCGTCACTTCATCCAGCACTACCCATCTTTCGTCCCGGCTTTTTCCTTCCAGCTTCCATCCCTTCGGATTGAAGCCGGAATACATTTCCGTATTATCCCCGGTAACCAGACAATATCCACTGACTCTTACATAATCCTTTGTGGCAAATTCCAGACTCCATGACCCGCCATCAGCCGGAACCGCCACGCCCCACTTCGTATTGACATCTCCATCGAGCAGCATGTCATAAGTTTGTCCCGAAACACCTCTATCCCTCGCATTCTCCGGCTCAAACGGGATGTAACCATGATATTCATATCCCTCGATCCACTGCGCATACAGTGTGGTCTGAGCAGGAACCTCATCACCGGCCGCATAAGATACTCCGCTTCCATCCGGTTCATCATTCCATCCATTTAAGAGATGTCCATCCCAGATGAGCTCGATATCCCCGAGAACCATGTTCCCCCGGATCCCCCAGACGGTCTGTTCTTCTTCGGTCCCGTCGTTGTAGGAAAGAGTGATATAATCGCTCATGCTGCGAGGCAGCGGATGATCCGCGCCCATGACCCAGTGATGATTGGCATCATAACCGACATCCCAGCCGCTGAAGCTTTCCGGTTCGCGGAAACTTTCCACATCCAGCATCCCACAGGAATCCACGTTGCTCTGACTGCTGTCCCAGTTGCGGCCGACAAATCTTCCCGCACTTCCGATCGACGTATAACACTCGGCTATAGCGTGCGGATTCCGCGCCTCACCGGTGATCGTTCCGGTATATCCGCTGGGACATACGACAGAATCTGCCGGACCATAATGGAAGCAATAATAGATTTCGGAATCCTTATCATTCTGCGAACCCACAATACCACCGGCATAGCCCTTTAATGTGCTTACGTAACCAGCATGTCCACTCTCGTTGATCCTGCCTCGTCCGGACAGAAGTCCGACCACACCACCGACATAGCCATCATAACCATGCATACAATATACATTACCAAAGAAGAAACAATTATCGATAGCGCCGGCACAGTTTCCCACAATACCGCCGACATAACGGCCGGAACTATTGACTCTACCATATACAGTCAAATCCCTGATGTTTCCGCGACATCTGCCAAAGAGACCGCCGTATTCGGATGTGCTGACCGAAAGTCCCTTAATAATGTGATTTCCACCGTAAAAATATCCATCAAACGGATGACTCTCGGTACCGATCGGTTCCCAATACAGGTCACTGTCTCCACTGAGATCCAGGTCTGCACAAAGATACACAGTCTCACTCTGATAATTGTATCCGTCGTTAACAGTGTCACGGAACGCCTTGAAATCCTCAAGATTATATATTCTAGCGAGATGAGGCGTCTGATAACCTGTTCCGCCGCTTCCGCTGTTCTCTTCATCTGCACCCCTGCCGCCGGCGGGTGAAATGTCATAGTTGTTCCGAAGTTCCGGAACGTTTCCGTAAATGACCCATACCTTGTGGAAATCCCAATTTCTGAAATTGGATTCCTCTTCAAACATGTCTTCTATACGATAATACCCATATCCTTCCCCGGAATAATCGGCCGCATCAGTTCTATTGCTACCCAGCGCTCTGTTGGCGCAACGAGGCCACCAGTAACAATCCTCGAATTCCAGCCAGGATGCAACTAATATCGCTCCATAGAATCCTCCCACATTGCCATTTTCTCTCTCACAATCAATTCCATTTCCCGATGCTTTGACATAACATCTTGTCAGATAGTTATCCTCATTAAATATGCCGACAAGACCTCCGACACGATCTTCTCCATAGACGGATCCTCGGTTGTAGCTGTCCGAAATCCCTGTCTCTATGGCATAGCCTACAATTCCTCCAACTCCCAGGTCCTCAGATCTAATATAGCCTGTATTACCACATTTCTTGACCGTCACATTCAAGCCATAGCCTATAATACCGCCGATTTTATCGAGTTTGGCCGAGATGGTTTCTGTATTTTCACACTCCAGAATACCGATATTGGCAGCTCTTCCGATAATACCACCTGTGTTCGATCCACTGTTGCTGATCTCACCCTCATTCCGACACTGTTTGATCTCGCCCTGATTCATGCCTTCTGGTACGGTATTAAGCCCAATGATTCCACCGACATTTTTCAGTGTTCCTTCTATGCTGCCCTCATTCCGGCATCTCAGGATATAGACGGCACTACCGCTTCCTACGATTCCGCCGACATTTTGTTCGCCCTCAATGTTGCCAATGTTCACGCAGTTTTCAACGCAGTTCTTTTCACTCTGCATAACTCCGACAATGCCACCGACATTGCTACCGCCACTGACATCGCTCTCAGCAGATATCGTGCCCTTGTTGACACATCCCAGCACATTTGCCTCGCACAATCCGCTGATTCCGCCGACCTTATCGCTACCGGTTATCTTGCCCTCGTTCGTGCAATCTGCAATATTGTTGATCTCATAACTGCCATCCTGCTGCTTTACTGACAAAACTACCATTCCGGCAATACCGCCGCTCATAATTTTACCCGATACTGTCCCGTCATTGAAACAATTTTTTATGTCGCCGGAATTGTCTGAAGATCCCACAATACCGCCTGTGCTCGTGGTTCCTGTTACCGTACCGTGATTAGTAGCATAGTCAAGGCTTCCGTAGTTTTTGAATTGACCTGCAATACCGCCCACATAGCCGGAACCGGCAACCACCCCTCTGTTTATACATTCCTTCAACGAGCAATACAAACCGTCACCAACGATACCGCCGACATAACTATTCACTCCGGAAACAGTACCATTGTTGGTACAATAGGAAATATTGCAGTCTACCCCGTTGTTATTCCCATGACATTCACCGACAATACCGCCGCTTCTGTCCTTTCCGCCATTGACATCGCCTTCATTGACGCAGAACGAAATATCTGCTTCATTGCACAAGCCTGCAATACCACCGGCTACATCTGTACCTGTCAATACTTTCGCCTTATTCGTACACCTCTCGATCGAAGCAGAAGCGCAGCCCGCAATACCGCCGGCACAGTTACCGGCAGCCTCTACGGTATAACCGCCGTTATTGAGACAATCCTGAATCTCTGCATTCGAAATGCCGGCAATTCCACCCACATACTTATCACCGCTGATATTTGCAGCATTTGTGCAGAAAGTAATATCATCTCCGGACTCTCCGGCAATACCGCCCACCTGATCTGCGCCTGTAACACTGCCGCCATTATAACAGTTGTTGATCTGACCGCCATTGTAGCCGGCGATTCCGCCGACTGTATCATTACCCGAAACCGACACCGATGAACTGCAGCCCTGTATTCTGCCCAGGTTTTCACCGGCAATTCCACCCACAAAATCCTTGCCGGAGACAGAACCGCTCACGGAGAGTCTTTCAATCTGACCTTCATTTACACCGAACAGTCCGATTGTTTCTCCTTCATTTTCATTGATATATAACCCGCTGATCTCTTTCAATTCACCGGAAAAAGAGCCTTCGAAAGAATGGTTCTTATTACCGATAGGCACCCAGCTTCCGATGTTTTCCCCACAAACCTCCGAAAGATCCAGGTTGTTTACGAGCAGAAAATACACGTCCTTGCAGGAATCACCTCCATTTACACGGGCCTGCAACGCCTGAAGGTCCGCAACATCCTGAATAAGGTAAGGCTCTTCGGCAGTACCTTTTCCGGCCCAAGTACCATCCTTTGCCTCTGCTGTCTGTCCCAACAGGCAGATCATCAAAGAAAAGAGAACCAACCAGGCTTTAAATAACCCGCTGATCCTCAAGGTCTTGAAACTCTTAGTGCGTTGTTTCGTTTCTTTCATATTTTAGTTCCTCCATGTATATAACCGTAACACTTAACCATTACTGACTGCTGCCCAGCTCCGATTAGTGGACTTGAACAATTATCGATCTTTTAAGAACAATCCTAAAACATCTTGCAATATTATAGCACGCCTTCATCTAAAACACCAACTATTTCGGAAGCAAATGCGCAAATTCTCAAAAAAAATAGTCGTAGTGAGTCGGCAGGGCTTCCCCCTCTAACTATCGGACTTAGTATATCATGTAAATGCAGTCAAATCCGTAATCTTTCAAAATTGTAAACTTGAAAAAAGGGAGCATACGGTGTAGATGCTCCCAATAATAGGATCAGAAAAAACTAAACTTCCAGAATATCATCCAGACACTGGATCTTCACCGAAGCGGTCGAAACGACGATGACTTCGTCGCCGGGCTCAATGGTGCTTTTGCCGTTGGGGATGTGGACCACGCCGTCGCGGATGATGGTCGCGATCAAAATACCGCGATGGATCTTGAAATCCGGGTCCATGAACTGAATGCCGAATTTTGAAAATTGATCCGCTGCCAGTTCCAGCACTTCGACCTGATTATCCGCCATGCGATAGAGCTTCTGGATCTGCTCTGCATGCTCGGTATTATTCAGAACACGGATGTAACGCAGGATGCTGTTCGCGCTAATGACGTACGGAGAGACCGTATTGTCCAGTTCTACGCCGCGAAGGACAGACGCATAGCTGACATTCAGGACCTTTGTGATGATCTTCGGAACGCCCAGAGACCACGCGAACATGGAAACGACCAGATTACGGTCGTCCGCGCCGGTGAGGGAAACGCAGGCGTCGCACTTCGCGAGGCCCTCCTCCGCCAGGATCTTCTCTTCGATACCGTCGCCGTAAGCGATGGACACGTCGGGAAGCAGGCGCGCCAGTTCCAGACACCGTTCCTTATCGAACTCCACGATCTTGAGTTTCATTTCGGATCTCTGAAGCAGTTCACCCAGATAGAGGCCAATGCTTCCGCAGCCCACCATCATGACACGCTTTACCGTACGCTGCACGACCTTCAGCTGCTCCAGGAGTTTCTCCATCTGCTGCGACTGTGCCAGGATACTGATCTTATCGCCCGGCTGCAGAACGAAATCGCCACGCGGCACGAACGCTTTTTTATCGCGGGTGACCGTAGCCACCAGCATGGAAATGCCGAACTTTCTGTGTACATCGATCAGGGACAGGCCCGCCATCGGGTGGTGCTCGGTGATGTTCTGCTCTGCCAGCAGGACATTACCGTCCATAAAGGACTGTACATTGACCGCCATGGGCATCTGCAAAAGGCGCTGGATCTCCTTCGCCACATCGAGCTCCGGATTGATGATATGGTCAATACCGACCTTCTCCCGAAAGACATCGACGTCCTCCAGATACTCGCGACCACGCACACGCGCGACCGTATGACCTGCGCCGAGCTCTTTTGCGATCATGCAGGCCATGATATTGGCTTCGTCGGAAGAAGTGATCGCGAGGAACACATCCACCGCCTCCATTCCGACCTTCTTTAACACGCTGTAGCTGGCACCGCTGCCGCATATACCGTTCACATCGTATTTATCCGTAATGGACTCGACGATGCGGGGTTTCGTATCGATCACGGTGATCTCGTGATGCTCTTCTGCCAAAAACCTGATCAAACAGGAGCCGATGCCGCCGGCGCCTACGATAACTATCTTCATCGTTATCAATCCTCCGTAAACGTTCTTTCCGTCATTCTCTCGTGAAGCTTTCGCTCCTCGATATTACGCTTCAGTTTCTTTTTCTCGATGATGTGGTAGACCTTTCCGGTCGTAAGACCCTGCACCAGGATCGTAAAGAATACGGTCAGGTAAGTGACATTCAGCAGGACTAGGTACACATCCGATGCGAGGAATTCGTGGCATCCCAGCACCAGGGCCAGGGACAGACCGCCGCGCAGCGCGCTCCAGGTCATCAGGGAAACAAATTCCGTCAGAGAATAATTGCTGGGAAGGCGGTTGCGTCCGACGATCAGCGATGAGATCGTCACACCGAAGAAACGGGCGCACAACGAGATCAAAATCGCTGCCGGTATCAGCAGCCAGATATATTTGGAGAAATCATGCGAGAATGCGGTGATACCCAAAAGCACGAACAGAATACTGTTCAGAATGTGGTCAATGATGTCCCAAAACTCCTGGTACAGATGATTGTGGTCGTATACCTCGCGCTCGCGCTTGATACGGTCGCAGCGGAATGCGTAAAACATACCGCAGACCACGCTGGCCAGGATGCCGGAAAAACCGCAGTGCTCACACAGGATGTAGACCGATGCGACATTGACCAGGCTGATCAGGATCTGCTGCACCGGCTCCTTCGTGCGCTTAAACAGTTCAAAAGTCAGGAACGAAACGCCCAGGCCCACGGCAAATGCGCCCAGAACTTCCTTACCCAAAAGGACGATAAAGTTTTCCTGCTGCCCCGCTCCGACCATGCTCTTTACGAAAACGAACAGCACAACGCCGGTACCGTCGTTGAACAGGCTTTCGCCCTCGATGACGCTGGTCACGCTCTTCGACAGGCCCAGTTTATTTAAAATACTGGTCGCGGCGATTGGGTCGGTCGGTGAAACGATACATCCCAGAAGCACGCAAGTCCAGAAATTCAAAGGCAAGTGCACCGCCAGTGAAAACAGGTAGAACAGCAGCCCGTAAAACGTAGACGAGATCAATGTCGTCAGAAGCGCCAGTAAAACGATTGGCTTGATATTCGAGATGAATTTTGAAAAATGCACCTTGCTGGCGCCGGAAAACAGCATGAAACACAGAACTCCCTCCAGCAGGAAGTGTTCGATGTCCACTTCGGTTATAAATTCGACGTCCCAGTTCCACCAGCCGAAGCGCTCCGGGGCCACCAGCAGAATACCGATGATCAGCGAAAACGCCACGAGGGCAATATCTGACGGCATTTTGAAAAACTTCGTATTCGCCATCCCGATCACGATGATCAAGCTAAGCAGGATCACCAGAAGTAACAGCAGTTCCATAGCTCAGCCTCATTTCGCCTTGTATTCATTGATAATGTTCTCGATTTCCTTATATACAGTCTCCATCTCAGCGTCGGTGCCGATCGTGATGCGCAGGCGATTCTTGATGCGCTCCTTGGGCCACCAGCGCACGTAGATGTTGCGCTTCTTCAGTTCGGTGAAGATGTACTCGCCGGGCACGCCGGGATACTCCGCGAACAGGAAGTTCGTCTTCGAATCGGGGACAATGAATCCCATCTCACGCAAACGCTTCGTCGCGTCCTCGCGGGTCTTCATTACCTTCGAAAGAACGTTCTTGAAGTAAGCGTCGTCCTCCACGGATGCAACGCCGAGCGCGATCGTGATGTGGTTCATGGTGTAGGAGTTGATCGACTGTTTCACCGCGTTCATGGTCGCGATCAGCTTCGGGCTGCCGACCGCATAGCCGATGCGGATGCCCGCCATACTTCTGGATTTGGAGAACGTCCGAACGACCAGAAGGTTTTCGTATTTCTCGGTCAGGCTAAGCACGCTCTCCGCACCAAAATCAACATAAGCTTCATCGACCACAACAACGCTGTTCGGGTTGTGGCGGACGATGTCCTCGATGAAATCCGCGCTCTCCGCGATGGAGGTCGGCGCGTTCGGGTTCGCGATCACCACGCCGCCGTTCTCCTTCACATCCCCATAGTAGTCCTGCGGGCGGATGCGGAAGTTTTCATCGAGCGGGATCTCGGTAAAAGGAATGCGATACAGCGTAGCCCAGACCGGATAGAACGCGTAGGTGATATCCGGGAACAGGATCGGCAGATCGCTGTCAAAAAATGACAAAAAGGCCACTGACAAAACATCATCGGAGCCGACGCCGGAGAACACTCTCTTCTCGTCTACCCCGTGATATTTTGCAAGGGCCGCATTTAAAAGATGGATATCCGGATCCGGGTATTTTTTCAGAATATCGGTCACGAATTCCCGGCTTCTCTCCTGCACTTCAGGCGCTGGCGGATACGGATTCTCATTCGTATTTAATTTGATTACATTGCTCTGCTGCGGCTGTTCGCCGGCAACATAGGGCTTGATCTTACGTAATTTGTCTTCAAAACTCATCGGTATTTCCTCCTGCACGGCTGCGGTTTCGTTTTCGCGCGCGCATCACCAGAAACACCAGATACACTCCGAAGAGTGCTCCCGCGCTGTCCACACAGACGTCCAGAGGCGCTGCAACACGGCCCGGAATGAAGTGCTGGTGGATCTCATCGGTGATCGCGTAGATCGTGGCAAAAGCCCACGAAAACAGATACGCACCCATGCTAACATAATACGAGGAAATGAAGAAAAAAGCAAGTACCGCGAGGATCAAATATTCCGTAAAATGGGCTGTTTTGCGCACAATTAAGGAAAATGTAAGAAAAATCTCTGCCTCCTCATCGTGCGGGTCGCCCAAAAAAGGAAAGAGGGAAAAGAGCTTCGAAACGATCTTATTCGAAAGGCCCGAAGACTCTCCTCCCTGCTGCGAAGACATGTAAAAGATCAGCCCCATCCACGCGATCAGCAGGATCGGCGCGATCATCTTTTTCATTCGCATTTTATAATTCCTATTCGTAATCCTGTCTTACAGTTCGCCGGTTTCCCGAAGCACCGGGATGTAGCGCTTAAGCGCATCCTGCCAGGTAGGCAGTCGCTTAAATCCGGCCTGATCCAGTGCCGTCTTATCCATGCGGCTGTTCGCCGGGCGCTTCGCCTTTACGGGAAATGCATCCGTGGTCAGCGGGCTGACCTTCACCTGGTCCATGCCTGCCGTCTTAAAGATCTCGCATGCGAACTCGTACCAGCTACAGTAACCCTCGTTCGTTGCATGATATACGCCGTACTTCTCGGTCGTGATCATATCGACCAGAAGCACCGCCAGATCCGGGGTAAATGTCGGGGAACCGACCTGATCCGCAACCACGCCGACCGCGCCGCGCTCCTTACCCAGGCGAAGCATGGTCTTCACGAAATTCTTTCCGTTCACGCCGAATACCCAGGAGATGCGGACGATGAAATACCGCTCCAGAAACTCCTGCACCGCGAGTTCGCCTTCATACTTCGTCTGACCGTAGAAATTCAGCGGAGCTTTCGGATCGTTCGGCTCCCAGGGACGCTCGCCCTGGCCGTCAAATACATAGTCGGTGCTGATGTACAGCATCTTCGCATCGATGTTTTTGCACACGCGGGCAATGTTGCGCGTGCCCACCGCATTGACCTTGCGGCACAGTTCCTGCTGATCCTCCGCTGCGTCCACGGCAGTGTAAGCCGCACAGTGGATGACCGCGTCCACATTCTTCGTTGTGATCACACGCTCGACCGCCACCGGATCGGTGATATCCATATCTTCGATATCCACACCGACTGCCTCGATCTTCCGCTTCGCCAGTTCTTTCATAACGTCATAGCCCAACTGCCCCTTGACGCCTGTTACCAATACTTTCATGTTTGTAAACCTCTCCGAAATTATAATCTGTTGCCGTACATCTTGTCGAAATACTTCTGGTATTCGCCGCTGATGATGTTCTCCCACCACTCACGGTTCTCCAGGTACCAGTTGATCGTCATCTCGATACCGGTATCGAAGGTGTAGGTCGGCTTCCAGCCCAGCTCGGTCTCGATCTTCGTGGGATCGATCGCATAACGCATATCATGTCCCGGACGGTCAGTCACATATTTGATCAGGCTTTCGGGCTTTCCAAGTGCCTTCAGGATGGTCTTAACCACTTCGAGGTTGGTACGCTCGTTGTGTCCTCCGACGTTATAAACCTCGCCGACCTTGCCGTTACGAACGATCAGATCGATCGCTACGCAGTGGTCCAGTACGTGCAGCCAGTCACGAACGTTTTCGCCCTTACCGTATACGGGCAGTTCTTCATTGGCCAATGCACGCGAGATCATAAGCGGGATCAGCTTCTCCGGGAACTGGTAGGGGCCGTAGTTGTTGGAGCAACGGCTGATGGTCACCGGAAGCTTGAAGGTGCGGTAGTATGCCATAACGAAGAGGTCTGCGCTGGCCTTCGAGGACGAATACGGGCTTGAGGTGTGAAGCGGAGTCGTCTCGGTGAAAAACAGGTCGGGACGATCCAGCGGCAGGTCGCCGTAAACCTCATCGGTGGAAACCTGATGGAAACGCTTTACGCCGTAAGCGCGGGAAGCATCCAGAAGCACCTGGGTGCCCAAAACGTTCGTAACTACGAAGATGCCCGGATCCGAAATGGAACGGTCTACATGGCTCTCTGCGGCGAAGTTGATGACTACGTCAAACTTCTCCTTCTCGAACAGGTCCATGATGAATTTGCGGTCTGCGATGTCGCCGCGGATGAAACGGTAGTTGGGCTTGTCTTCCACAGGCTTCAGGGTCTCCAGGTTACCCGCGTAGGTCAGAAGGTCGAGATTCACGATCTCGTCCTCCGGGTACTTATTGACCATATAATGTACGAAATTGCCGCCGATAAATCCGGCGCCGCCGGTTACTAAAATCTTCATGTGTTTATCTCCTTATTCTTTCTCGATCATTCGAAGGAAAATGTTTCCTTGATGCCTTTCCAGACCTTATCCTTATCGGACAGGCAGATCTCCATGTCCTCGGTGATGGGCCAGTCGATACCGATCTCGGGATCGCTCCACAGAACGCCGCCTTCATCGCCCGGATGGTAGAAATCCGTTACCTTATACGCGAATTCCGCCTCGTCGCTGAGCACGAGGAAACCGTGCGCGAAGCCTTCGGGGATGTAGAACTGCTTCTTATTCTCCGCGGAAAGTACAACGCCGAACCACTTACCGTAGGTCTTCGAACTCTTACGCAGGTCGACTGCAACGTCAAACACCTCGCCGGCGATCGCACGAACGAGCTTTCCCTGCGGGAACTGCTTCTGATAGTGCAGGCCGCGCAGAACGCCCTTCTTCGACTTCGACTGGTTGTCCTGAACGAATACCATGTTCAGGCCTTCCGCCTCCATATCTCTCTGATTGTAGGTCTCTACGAAATAGCCTCTCTCGTCATAGAAAACGGTAGGCTCGATAACGCAAAGTCCTTCGATCTCACAACGTGTAACTTTGATCTTTCCCATGATTCCTGTCCTCTTTTCAAGTGTTGCTTAAGAATTTACCTTCCATCAGATCCTTCAGGTAAGCGCCGTACTGGTTCTTCTTGTAGATCTCATAGACCTGCATCAGCTCTTCTTTGCTGATCCAGCCGTTCAGGTAGCCGATCTCCTCCAGACACGCGATCTTACGGTGCTGGTGGGTCTCCACGGTCTTAACGAAGTTCGTAGCATCGACCAGGGACTCGTGTGTACCGGTATCCAGCCAGGTGAAGCCCTGACCGAGCAGGCTCACTTCCAGTTCGCCGTTTTCGAGGTAAATGCGGTTCAGGTCCGTGATCTCCAGTTCGCCGCGCGCCGAAGGCTTCAAGCCCTTCGCATACTCAACGACCTTATTATCGTAGAAATACAGACCTGTTACGCAATAGTTGCTCTTCGGCTTCGCCGGCTTCTCCTCGATGGAGATCGCCTTGCCGTCTTTATCGAATTCCACGATACCGAAACGCTCCGGATCGTCCACATAGTAACCGAAAACGGTCGCGCCCGTCGTCTTCGCTGCCGCATTGCGCAGAAGCTTCGTCAGGCCGTGTCCGTGGAAGATGTTGTCGCCCAGGACCATGGCTACCGGCTCGTTTCCGATGAACTCTTCACCGATGATGAAGGCCTGCGCCAGGCCGTCCGGACTGGGCTGGATCGCATACGAAAGCGAGATGCCGAACTGCTTGCCGTCGCCCAGAAGGGACTTAAACCGCGGCGTGTCATCCGGTGTTGAAATGATCAGAATGTCACGGATGCCGGCGTTCATGAGCACCGACAGCGGATAATAGATCATCGGCTTGTCATAGATGGGCAGAAGCTGCTTACTGGTTACTTTTGTGAGGGGGTACAGACGTGTTCCGCTACCACCTGCTAATACGATACCTTTCATGTTTCCTCCGTTTCCGCCGCGTTTCGCGGCTTCCTAAGTATCTCTCTTTTCTCTACATAAAACACCGGAACATGCCGGCTTGTTTGGTTATCTTCAGATATCCTTTGGTCTTCAGTTTCTTCTCTACAAATTCCCGAAACTCCGCATAACGGTCGTTCAGGTATTCATGCTGATTGCCGTGACAGGACAGAATGTAGTCCAAAAGGGGCTGTACGTCCGTGACCTTCAGGCTGTCTTCGTGCTCTAACAGTTGCACTTCTTTGAATGCTTTTGAGAGGATCGCTCTTCCGTTTTCCAGTCCGAATACGTCGTACAACGCGACCTCGGACAATGCGACCCGGGCATCGAATTCCTTCGCCAGCAGCGAGATTTCCTTCATATGCTCGCGCCCGTAAGTCGAAGCGTAAAAAACACCGTTTGGCTTCAAAACCCGCTTCACTTCTTTTAACACAAGGTCGATGTCCTTGAGATAAAAGAGGAGGTGGTTCGCAACGACGATGTCACAGGAGGCATCCGGCAGCGGAAGCGGTGCGGTGCAGTCGAAATTCAGAAACGTGCACTGTTTCGCCAACATCGGGAGGTTATCCTTTGCATCTGCAAGCATGCCCGCCGAGATATCCGACAGGAGCAGTTTGCAGGGCGGAACGAGGGCCGCATTGGTACGCCAGAGCTCGCCGTTCCCACATCCGAGTTCCAAAACCGTCATGCCCTCGCGGACATCCAGGTTCCGGTACACCCAGGAAAACCAGGACTCCGGGTTCGTCGCGTAGCGCTGATGCAGGCCTATACGCGTCCGGATATTCGCGGAGTTCTTATACTGCTCCACCAGCGATTTTTCCATGCTGATCATGTGGATCAGGTGCAGCATGCGCTGCCAGTTGACCCCGCCCTCGGCGCCGGCTTCCATCATCTCCTGCGTCTTCGTGAGCGCTTCTTCAACGACCTGCAGGCTCTCGCGTTTTTTCTTCACCAGCTCCAGCTGAAGCGCCAGCGAGGAACGAACGTAGTCCTCGTCGCCATCATTGACCGTAATATCCATGATCTCCTCTAAGGAAAATCCGAGATATTTTAAGGTCAATACCTTCTGGAGCTTCGCGAAATCCGCGTCCGTGTACAGGCGATAGCCAGACTCGCTGATGTGCGAAGGCTTCAGGATGCCTTGCTTATCATAGAAACGAATGGTGCGGATGGAAACATTTGCCTTTTTCGCAAACGCACCGGTCGTATAAAATGAGGCGTGTTCCATGCGTATCTCCTCGCCGTTCCTAAGCAGTTTTTCCGTTACAGTGAGAGGCAGGTCCGTGCACTTATAGGTCACAGTATGACGTTTTCGGTCCAACTTGACACAATACGTCACCCCTCTCATGTTGCCATTATAAGGGGTGACGTAAGGTTAGTGTCAAGCGTTTTTTTAAATTTTTTTCAAAAATCTTTTAAAGTATCGTTTCGCCCTGATTCTATCAGGGTTTTGTGTTGCTTCGTTATACGGGTTTTGCGATCACGCTGCTTACCGCGGACTTCCATCCGGCCAGTTTTTCTGCCCGCTCAGCCTCTTCCATCTGCGATTCGAAGGTCTCGGACGATGCATCCTGACCGGTTACCGCATTCATATCCCAGAAGCCTACGAAGAGCCCGGCGAGCAAGGCTGCGCCCAAAGCCGTCGTCTCGATGCAGGCCGGCCGAACGACCGGACGTCCCAGAATATCCGCCTGGAACTGCATCAGGAAGCGGTTCGCGCTCGCGCCGCCGTCCACCTTCAACGCAGGCAGGCCCGGGGCGTTCTGCGAAGCATTGCCTTCGGTGGCAAATGCCTGCTTAAGGTCCTGCTCCATCGCGATCACGACATCCTGCACCTGGTAAGCGATCGACTCCAGCGTCGCCCGCACGAGATGCTCCTTTCGGAAACCTCTTGTCATGCCGACCAGAGCGCCGCGGGCGTACGGGTCCCAGTAAGGAGCGCCCAATCCGGTAAATGCGGGCACGAGGTAGGCTCCCAGTGTATCCGGAACGGATCTCGCGATCTCCTCGCTCTCCGCTGCCGTCTTCAGGATCCCTAACGAATCCCGCAACCACTGCACGCAGGCTCCGCCCATGAAAACACTGCCCTCCAGCGCGTATTGTACAGTATCGCCGACACCCGCGGCGACTGTTGTAAGCAGACGATGCTTCGAATCCACCGCTTTCGAGCCGGTATTCATCAGTAAGAAGCAACCGGTTCCATAGGTGTTCTTAGCCTGCCCGGCAGCCAGGCAGCCCTGCCCGAACAGCGCCGACTGCTGGTCGCCGGCCACGCCGCCGATCACTACGCCGTTGAGCATCAGGTCTGCGATCGTACATGTCCCGTAGAAATCACAGCTCTTCTTTACCTCGGGAAGCATGGATTTCGGGATCTTGAAATACTCCAGAAGCTCCTCATCCCAGCGCATCGTGTGGATATTGAACAGCATCGTCCGGGACGCATTCGTAACGTCCGTCGCGTGAATCTTCTCTTTTGAAAGATTGTAGACCAGCCACGAGTCGATCGTTCCGAAGCATACACGCCCCGCCTCTGCCTCCGCGCGAAGCCCCGGAACGTTTTCCAGCAGCCACGCCAGTTTCGACGCAGAAAAGTACGCATCCGGTATAAGGCCGGTCTTCTTCCGGATCACCTCACCGAACGGATCCGCCTTCAGCGCCTCCATGGCGTCCGCCGTACGGCGGCACTGCCACACGATCGCAGGTGCCAGCGGCTTCCCGCTCTCACGATCCCAAACCACCACGGTCTCGCGCTGGTTGGTGATACCGATCGCGCACACCTGCGCCTGCGGATCGAACTCACGCAGCCGCACCGCACAGGCATGCATCACGCGAAGCGACGAATGCAGGATGTCCATCGGATCATGCTCGACCCAGCCCGCCTTCGGAAAATGCTGGGGAAACTCCTCCTGTTCGCTCCAAACGATCTTCTTATTCGCATCAAACAGGATGCAGCGGGACGACGTCGTCCCCTGATCCAGCGCCATTACATAACGATTACTCATATTCTTCCTCCGATATCAGGGTAGCCCTGCACGGTGCTCCATCGCAACCGCCCAGGTTGATCGGTGCCGCATGCAGAAGGTAGATGCCCTCCGGCACCGCTTCGAGGCGGATCCCCTCGAGCAGCACGACCTGTGCCCCGAGCAATGTCAGGTGCACCTGCTTCGGTGCCTCCATGGGCCCCACGGTCTGGGATTCATTGCCCAAAAGGTAGATCTTCCGGTCACGAAAGGCGACAGCCGCCTCTTCGGTCACCACCGTGTCAGCGCCCTTGATCAGGATACGGCGATAGGCATCACAGTCGGGACGTTTGCTTAGCTCGGACGCCATCCGCGCCTTCTCCACGATCTGCTTCGCGTCTTCCGCTGTCACGACGCCGTTATGATCCGCCACGAACGCATAGCCGATCAGGCGCTGAAGGTCCATCTCGTCGACCTTCTTTCCCTCGTCCAAAAAATGATAGGGAGCGTCCACATGGGTCCCGTTATGCGCACACATCGTAAGCTTCGTCAGATTTACCATGTCGCCCTTGCGGATCGCCATCACCTGCTCCCCCTCCGGCATTGGATCGCCCGGGAACACCACGCACGAAAACACTTCCTGTGAAATATCATAGATCTTCATATTCATCCCCCGATCCGTCTGCATAAGCAGACTGTTTTATTGCATTGTCATATTCAACGATAATCGCACAACATACCGCGATACTTTCTACGATGTCGATCGTCCGTAATACGGAGAGTCTCCGTAAAACCGGTCCTTTAAGGTACATCCGGACCAATATCTGCGGAAATAGAAATAGTCATCCGCATACCGATTATAGTGATAATCGTAGACCGTTCTTTTCTCAAAAAGCTTAAAACCGCTCTTCTCCGCCGTTCTGCGGGAAGCCGGATTATCCACATCCATTACGGTCGTCAGATAATCGACCCCATATGTACTGCAGAAATATTCGGCAAATGCCTCTGCGGCCTCAGACGCATATCCATTCCCGGTATATTCGCCGATCATCATCCACCCCATGTCGTACTCATGGAGCATGTTCTGTTTGCAAAAAGTAATAACCCCCATAACCACTCCGGTTTCTTTGCTTTCGATCGCATAGCACCGCCATGTATCAATATCCCCGGCTTCCTCGATCTTTTGAAAAGCCCGAATATAGTTTTGCATATCATCGCGGCCTGCTTCAACATCCAGAAAGTCCGGACAGAACTCCATCACCTGCGGATCGGTCTTGATCCTGTACAGAGCATCTGCATCTTCTTCCCGAAGCAGTCGGAGAAACAACCTTTCTGTCTCTATTCTCATAAGTTTCCTCGCTCGCAATTTCATGACAGTCATAACTGTCAATGTCAACTTTCCTTTTTTGCAGCCAGTGTACTGCTTGCCGCCGCGATAGGTTCCGTATTCGGTTTTTCTCCGTTTGATAGGTCAATCCACAATGCGGGGCGGACGGCGTTTTTTCCGTTTTTGATACGGACACCATTCATTATGATGCCACCATCGCTTCTGACAACTGCCGCGTAGTGAGTATCACGGCCGGGCGACCGTAGCAACCAATAGCAAGTTTCCAAAATAGAGGTTTTAGATGCCCCCTGTTCGTAGCAGTATGGCGTACCGGCGCTCTTTCTGGCGTTATCATCCGCGAAATACCGTTCGGTCTCTTCTATGCTCAGTAGAAACACTTGATCCGTGGTATCGTTACCGACGGGTGTATCATACCTCGGATTAGCATCCGCTGTGACCACGGAAGTGAGGATCACATTCTTCTCCTCAGGAATGAATGCAGCCTCATAAAAATCATTATTCAGCCAAGCCCGTAAAGAGCAGGTCTCCCAGGTAACATCCTCATTCTCGGTGTTATACGGCTGACAGTCCAGCCCGTACCGGCTGATCACGAGCATCTTATCATCCTGCTTATCCAGAACCAGCCATTCGATGGCTTCCTTTCCGGTGGATGCGTCATTATCCTGTTCATATTCACCGAAGTAGATATAGGAGCCGACCTCGGCCGCCCTCAGGGTGTCCAGATCCGGTCTTTTCGCCTTGGATTTCTCCTCTTCTTGCTTGCAACCTGTCATGCACATAAACATTGCCAGGGTCAATAAATACGTGGTTATTCGTTTTGCTTTCATGTGTTTCACTTTATCAGGATCCTCCCCTTTTCGGTTTTCCGTTATTTCTGTCTTATCCGGACGGCCTAAAAAATCTTCAAAGATATTTGCGATCTTATCTTCCGGCATTCATTCAAGTAAAACCAGGATCCGGCAACAAGCATTTTACAAAAATCGTTTCTTAAACTCACCGATTTTACGGAAGCACTCATTTAACATATCAAAGTCAACTGTACCATCCTTTGCCAGCGCAGTAGACTCAACTGTAAAATCACCCGAATAACCATACTCTCCCAGTTTAGTAAAGAAGCCTTCAAAGTCTATATGTCCCGCGCCGATCGGAAGCACCTGCATATGTCCCCAGTCCATGTATCCACCACCATAGTCATTTATATGCAAGTGTCTGATCCGACCTTCCTTAACGATATACTCATATTCCGGCGAAAAAATCCTCATCGTCTGCCCATGAAATTCTGCCATCTTGGTATCATATACAAAGCCTGCATCCGGATATGTCTTCGCAACCAGATCCACATTTTTCAAAGGATCGTAGGTATTGCAAATAACATTTTCCACGAGGAGTTCAACTCCCGCTTTGTCCGCTAATAACTTCCATGCGCCAAATCTCTCGACATTCTTTTCAATATTCTTATCGGATACGGTTCCATTCCACAGATGGAGAACCATTTTTTCCGCTCCAAGCTTTTGGGCCAATTTCAGATTGAGCCTGAACCGTTCCGTTCCCCGGCTAAACGTCTCCTTATCTTCCTCGGGTGGCATTACATGATCATGAAATCTCCCTTCAGAAAAAGTGGTTGTCATGCCGCATAGTGCTTCCCCTAATGATTTTTGGCTATGTATTACCGGTATATTTAACCCATTGGTTTTCACAGCCGCGATCACATCGTCCAAAATAGGATACCACGAACTACTCATCATTAGTTCAAAGCCATCGCAATCCAGCTTCGGTGCATATTCCTTTAGTAATGTATAGTCGTTATTATTGGCCTTCCCAATAAAAGCTCCCGATGAGCATAGTATTCTATTCATAATATCTCCCGATTTGTGAATGATAATCATCATCATTTCATCTGCTTTTCGAAGCGGAACATTCCGTCGAACTCTTCTCCCTCATAGCTGTTCTCTGTGCCGGTCTCAGGATCATGCGGATCCGGATGGTGGCGGTTGAAGAATTCCACGATGTGAAACCCGCATTTGTTGACGTAAAAATGAATGTTCCGCGTTTCGAAATACGGAGTACAGGTCTCCCAGACCCGGGTGTCCGGATACAACTGCTCGACGATCTTCCAGGCTGCCGTGCCAACCCCCTTACTGTGCGCGTTCGGATTGACGAAGAGCAGCTCCAGGTGGTTGTGCTGCGTCTTGTTATTAATCTGCAGCACAAGCCCGCCGACGATTTTTCCGTCTTCACGGATTCGATAGGCGACGCCTTGGTCGATGCTGTTTTCAATGGTCTTTCGGGAAATGATCTCACCGTCTTCCTCGAAATGGTTATCGCGTTCGCCAAATTCCACCATTGCCCCATATTTGAATGCGCGCTGGTTGTCAAGGATGAACTGCTCGCGGTCATCGTCCGTGAGAAAAGTTAATGTGATTTGTGACATTAGGGTTGCCTCCTATAATAAAAAAGTTCGGCAACAAAAGGCATTTCCCAGCCGTTTGTTCCGAGCTCACCCGACATCTTATCCAACAGGCGGCCTGCAGGGCAATTGCCCTACGATCCCCTACGCTACGGCGTACTGTCCTCCGATGACCGATATTTGGTTTGTATACTTACTATACCATTAAATTGCGTGGGTTTCAAGGAGAAATCCGAATCTATGAGGTCTTTTGTCATTGAGCAAGCTTCTGACGTACAGCGCATATCAGCCCACCTTGACAGGTGGGCTGATTCTCATGCTGATCATGGTACTTGCAAATTCAAATTTAGATTATCCGATTGCCTTGATAATGGGCTCGATATAAGACTTATCGACCCAGTCTCCCTTTTCGTTCTCGCCTACTTCCATCAGTCCTTTTTCCCAAGCCTCATATTCATCCGGACTTTTCTTTGAGACTGCCTTTCGGAGCATTCTGCATAGCGTCCTGTCCATAAAAGACATTCCGCTCATATCGAAAGTCCCCCGGCAGTAAAAACATGGGATACCGGCGAGCATGTCTTTGAAATTGTATTTTACAATAGTTTCAAACGCGCTTTGCTCATAGGGGGATGCTCCACAGCAGAATACGATGATCTTCTTTCCATTCAGCTTTCCGATATTCTTCTTCAGGAATGAAAGACCGGCAATTCCGGATGCATAGATTCCGCCGCCCAGTATGATCGTATCAAATTCGGAAATTCTCTTGATATCCGCTTTCTCCGTCCTGATACATGAAAAACCGGTTCTCTCTGCAATCCATTCTGCATACTTCTTTGTCGCCCCATACTTTGATTTATATAATATAATCCCACTCATAAACTCTTCACCTCGGTTCTCAATCGTATGTAATGCTGCTAATGGTTCCATCAAAATATACAAAGTCGCCATCCGGATAGTTCCAAACGGCTTTGAAAGCGGTAGGGACCTTAATCCCATCCGCTCCGATTTTATAGTTTCCACAGACCGCGGACCACGGAACATACTCCACAGTTCCATCCGTTCCGTAGACAGCCCGGTCATTTGTGCTGAAGGAAACCATTTCATAATCCTCGTTATATGTAAAGATTCCACTGACAGTCTGGCCATAAGCAGTTGCGGTTGCTTTCACATGATAATCGTCGATCTCTTCGAGCTCGATGTAGCCCTGAAGCAGAACTGTCGGGACGAACATACTCTCCGCCAAAAAGGTAGCCAAGCATGCCCTGTCCATATCCTCTCCAGTCTGATCAAACAGCGTGATGAGTTTGGCTATCACGCCTTTCATCCCGCCCTTGCCGTCTTGGTAGTAATCATAACCCTGAAACGGAATCCCGAACATGCTGCTCTCGATCAAAGCAAGTCTGGCGGGCTCCGCCGCATAATCGTACTGGGTATAATCGATGGTCAGTTTCGGGCCGTTCCTGCCCTGGCTGAAAGCAACATCCCGATACTCCATCTTTAATGAGTTCATCTTCCTTTTGCCGATATATCCGCAATTTACCATATACTTTTGAATGGCACCCGGCATCCCTTCAAGATCCTGCGATGTGAATATCTCGTCGCTTCCATACAACCGGTTCTCGGTCCGTAACCCTTCTACATCCTTTTTAAAGCCGGATTTGAGCGGAGAATACGGTATAACAAACCAAACGATCAAAAGCAACAGAACCGCCGCAATACTTATCAGCACGATCCATCTTTTTCTTTTAGATTTCTTCATTTCACGATCCCTCTCATGTTCTTTTCAATTTGAGTGATCGTCCGGATCGTTGTCGCAATGTCCTCACCTGCTATCCCTTCGAACATTCCCGCCATAATACCTCTGCTCATCTCATCATTTTTCTCGCAGAACTCTCTACAGTGGTCCGTCAGCACAATGCGCTGCTTTCTCTTATCCGTTCCATCCTCCTGAAACCGGATAAAATCCTTCTTTTCAAGCTTAAGCAGGATCTGCTTCACATTCTGATGGGAACTTCCGAGAATATCCGATAATTCCTTAAGTGCAGGCGGCTCCTTACACATATTGATGCAGATGATGGCAAAGAACTGCTTCCAGCTTATCTCCTGCATAGTATTATCCGCCATGGCCTGAAAGCGGTTTTCAAACGCGCTCAGCAAACCAAGCAGATAATAATTCGATGGAATACCGGAAAAATCCACGTTTTCGTTTTGAATGACTTCTTCTATCTGCATATACTTATCCTCCTTAAAGGTAATATATTACCTCCTTGCATAAAGGTAACATATTACCTTGTTCATGTCAAGAGGGAAAATAAAAAAACCTCGGTCTACATAACTGATTCTTAAAGGCAAAAAAGAGGCGGCCGATTGGCCGTCTCTTTTAATTACTTCTACAGTATTATGTACTTCTTCCTGTTCCTTCTCGCTTCAATTCACCGGATGCCGTGAGTTTACGGAGGGCACCTTCTATGGAACTGATACTTAGCGAAGGGCATAACTCGCGTATATCCTGTTTGGTAAATCGCCCGATTTTATTCATCGTAAATCGCTGCAATAAGCCCCAGGACTTCAGAATCCCATTTTTGATCCCTGATCAACGCATAATTAAACTCTCTCATGCCCCTCATCCTCCTTTGTTATCCCTTAAATGATAGCGCATTTTAAGGGATAAGCCAAGTGTTTAAGGGATAATGCCCTTATAACTGACTATGTACCGAGGAAATGAAAAGGGATAGCCCGAAATTATCTTTCATGCTATTAGTATGATTGACTCCCTGCAGATATCAATCCGGGATGGATGATGCGTCGATCCACATGGCGGGACGGACGCCTCCATCCGGATAGTTGACAAAGCTACCAATGAATTCGAGGGGGAAAAGCACAAGTTCGGTATAACCCATTTCGCCTCCGAATGCCCGTAGCCACCACAAAACTGATGTTCCGTCAGTAAGCGTTGCAGCTACACGTGGATCATTTTTTTCAAAATACTTTTCGACTTCTTCCATTGACAGAAGGAAAACCTTATCTGTCGTGTCTTCTCCACCTGGGGTACCATACTCCGAATTATTCACGTTAATCACATGTGTATCAGCGATCAGTTCCAGTTCTCCCGTTGAAAACGCATGCGTAAGGTATTCCGTATTTAGCCAGTTTCGCAGGGTGCATGTGCTCCACGTCACGTTTTCCAACGTGTCATTATAGGCTCTTTGGCATATTGCATACTTGCTTAGGAGAAGAAGTTTATTCTCTTTCTCATCCAGAACGATCCATTCATTAGCGTCATCAAAATGGCCGAATGTTACGGTATTACCGAATTTAGATTCTTTTGGCACCGGCGCACTGTTTGCCTCCGCGATAGGTTCCGTATTCGGTTTTTCTCCGTTTGATAGGTCGATCCACATGGCGGGACGGACGGCGGCGAATACTTCGTAGATGGGCAAGGTGACACTGGAGTATCCATTGGGGTCAATCACATATGCATAGTGACCGGCAACAGACGTCCGTAACAACCAACAGCACATGCCCTCCGCATTTTCTGCGATTTTTTCGATTCTTGATGCGCTCTCCGCATAGCAATAAGGTGTGCCAACGCACTTTCTGGCGTCATAATCCGTGAAATACCGGCTGGCTTCTTCTATGCTCAGCAAGAATACACGATCCTCGGCTGTCGGTACGGCCGTTCCGAATAAATTCAAAAACCTAATCGTGTATTCATCCGTATCGATCTCTCCATCATTAACCGGAGACGTCATATCCGCCGAAATAGGTTCGGGAATATCCGAAAGCGAAGAAGGAAGGATCACATTCTTCTCCTCGGGAATAAAGGCAGTTTCATAGAATGCACCATTTAACCAGCTCCGTAACGAGCAGGTCTCCCAGGTGATTTCCTCATACTCCGTATTATACGGCTTACAGTCCAGTCCATACCGGCTGATCACGAGCATCTTGTCATCCTGCTTATCCAGAACCAGCCATTCGATGGCTTCCTTTCCTGTAGACTCATCATTGTCCTGTTCATATTCTCCGAAGTAGATATAAGAGCCGACCTCGGCCGCCCGCAAGGCATCCATATCGCCTCGCTTCGGCGGTTCCTTGTCTTTTCCCTTACATCCCGCCAGGCACAAAAGCACCGCCAGAGCAAGCATAAACAGCGTTCTTCTTTTCATTGTCATTCATTTCTCCGTAAAATGCTTGATTTGCGAACATCCTATTCAACATCACTATCTGTAGATGTAGATCATATAAACATCCGCTTCTTCACCTTCAAAAGTAAAGCTTCGTTCATACTTCCCACCGTTTTTCGTAATGGTCTTTACAGAAGCCTCATTGGATCGTTCTACGGAAAGTTGCAGCTTTTCCATTCCGATTTCCGCTGCCCGCTGAATGATCAGTTTCAGCATTTCCGTGGCATATCCTTTTCTTCTTTCAGAAGGTCTTACGCTGTATCCGCTGTTACCGAAATCCTTAAGAAAATCATTTAATTCGTGACGAAGGTCAATGATCCCTACGATTCTGTCATTATCATCAAACGCAAAATAGGTGTCGGTAACTACCCAGGAAGGGTTCACAGTTTCTGATGATACATTATCGGTTACGGATTTTAACCATTCCTCATATGATTCCATCCGGTCCAGCAATTCACTGCCATTGATCGTTGACTCACCATGATTCAAAAATTCCTGTTTGAAGTATGTTGCCTCAGCTTCATATTCCTTTGTCGGTCTCTTCAGTGTTATCATTTTCATCCTCCTATCAGCTGGTTTTTAACGTGATCCACAATCAAGCGGAATGTCTCCGGCTTCATCGGAATGATCCGGCTCCACATTCGAACTCCCTGATAAGAGAACAAAATAACATTTACGATTCCACTGATATTTACATCTCGAAACTCTCCCCGATCGATCCCGTATCGGATCAGGTTTTTCCATTTTTTTTCACTGTCTTTATTCAAACGTTCCATCAAGTCCGAATCGACCGTTTCCGCATATTCATACATGGCTAAACTCAAAGAAGCTTCCGGATGTTTCATTTCATCCTCCATTCGGTTCAAGGTATCCTCCAGTATAGCAGTCGCAGAATCCTTTTTTTCAATTCTTTCCTGAAAACCCAACGCATCCTTTTCCGTTATCTTTTGAAGAAGCGCTTCAAATAAAAGACTCGTACTTGAAAAATGGCTATATAGTCCGCCTCTGCTCATATTAGTAGCTTCACAAACATCCTTCATGGTTACTTGCTTAAAGCCTTTCTCTGCAAAAAGAGCATATGAAGTGTTCAAAATAGCTTCTCTTGTTTTTTCGCTTTTGGTTGCCATTGACTCTCTCCTTTTTTCGACACGCGTGTCTATTTTCCATTTTAGACACCTGTGTCGATTTTGTCAATGGTTTTTTTAAGATTCATATCATCTCGGAAAAAAGATGGCGACACCATTTGGTGCCGCCACGAGGGGGTGGAATTTAGTGTCATTTGAAGCCACTAGCAAAGCCAAAAAGAGGCGGCCGATTGGAATAGTTCGTCGTTGCAGATCTTCGGTCACCTACGGAGGGGCCTTCTATCTGGCACTTTTTTTCCCGCAATTTTTTCTCTTTTCGTACAACACGCTCTTCGCGTTCAACTGCTCTTTCATCACTGTCTAATGGGAAATCGTGCCTATTAGTATATTGTTTTAACCTGTTTTAGCAATAATATCTGTTTGAAGCCAGTAGATAAATGTACTTTTCAAATCATGTTGGGTATGATATAATGGTCATGTCTTTTCGCGTGCAGGTGCAATAATTTAGCAAAGGGGAGATTTGGCTTTTTTACTACTGTATTCTTCGCATCCGCAGCGGAGCGGACAAAAAAAACAAAGGAGTTTGAAATGAAAACAACTAAACTAATTAAGCGTCTGCTTCTGGCATTGATCGCCGCAGTCTCGGTTTTCTTAGGTGTCCTGTTTATGGCAGAAAATGACACGCCCCTTCAGGCTGCGACCCACAAACATTCGTATTCATGGGTCACTGTCGTAAACCCCACCTGTAAATCTCAAGGGCGCAGGGATTACAAATGTTCCTGTGGACGCGTAGCCAACAGTGCAACGATCGCAACTGTGCCGCATTCTACTACGGTTTATCAGTCCCATGTGAACGGCGACTGTCAGCACGATGGCTATGATGTCTACAGATGCCAGTGGTGTTCTTACACCGTAAAGAAGAATGTCAAGAGAGGCAGCCATAACTACACCTGGGTCACCATGCAGCAGCCCACCTGTACTACTGGCGGGTACCGGAATTACAAGTGCACCATCTGCGGCAACACGACCAACAGCGCCAACATCGATAAGGTTCCTCACGATGTATCGGTTTTTGTGTCCCACACGAACGGCGACTGCCTGCACGATGGTTACGACACCTATAAATGCCGAAACTGCAGTTACACCACCACAAAAAATGTAAAGCGCGGCAGCCATAATTACACTTGGGTCACCATGCAGCAGCCCACCTGTACCACTGGCGGCTATCGGAATTATACGTGCACCGTCTGCGGCAATACGACCAACAGCGCTAGCATTGACAAGGTTCCTCACGACCTGGCCTTCCTGTCCCACACGAACGGGGATTGTACGCACGATGCATACGATACCTACAAGTGTAAGAACTGCTCTTATACCACTACTACAAACGTTGTAAAAGGCAACCATAACTACAGTTGGGTGACCGTCGTAAATGCAAGCTGTACGGCAACAGGCAGACGGGACTACAAGTGCTCCGTTTGTGGCAATGTGTCCAACAGCGCTACTATCGATAAGACCCCGCACAACCTCAAGACCGAACGTCGCGAGCCGACCTACACGGCCGATGGTTATGAGAAGAAGTACTGCACCGCATGTTCCTACGTCGAATACAATAACGTTCTTCCCAAGAAGTCGATCACAGTGACCTTCGACACTGCTTCCGGACGTTTCCCGAACCAGACAACGAGCATCACGAAGACCGTGACCTACAACACCGCTTATGGTAAGGTCGATACCCCCACCAGAGATGGTTTCACTTTCTTGGGCTGGTACACCGGTGCTAACGGAGGATCCGCGATCTCGGAGACTACGTTGGTGAAGGTTGCGGGCAATCATACTGTATACGCCCACTGGCTTAAGAACACCGCCATCAAGCCCAAAACTGCTACAAATTCCTACCGTTTTGTAGTCGACGACTTCGCTATCGGCGAGGATTGGGCATGCTACTTCGTGGCCAATACAACTTCCGCTAAGCAGATCTCTACACCTGCATGGTTCAACGGATGGAGCATTGACCGCTCAAACAATGCGATCAGCCTCACATATAACGACAGAAATCAGCCGAAGACCGCCTATTTGTATGTGTACTCAAAGGCAACCGGAAAGGCGCTGACCTATAAGATCTCCGCGCCGAGCTACTACAAGGTGACCGTGTACTCCAACGGCACTCCTGCGTACTACTATGTAGACCGCGGGGAGAACTTCACGTTCCCGACAACGGCACCGCAGGTTTCGGACGGTCAGGCATTCCTGGGATGGATGATTCAAACCACAGAAGTATCCATCGTCGGCTATAATCAGCCCGGCGCTACCATTCCGGTCAATGCTGACTCCACATTCAAAGACTATTACACCACACTATACGAAAAGCTTGGAACGGTTTATGAGCCTACTTCAAATAAGAATCTGAATATTTGGATGGTTCAGTTGAACGGCGAGGCTGCATTTAACGCAAATCACTCTGGCGATGGCTTGAAGATCTTAGATAATTTCGCTGAATATGATTACTGCATCGTGAACTCCTGCGCTTACTCAAGCGATGAATTTATGATCGACGTCTGCAGCCTCATAGTTCAATACAATAAAGATCAAAACCGCACCGCTAAGTGGGACCGCACTGTTGTCGGGTGTGTTGACGAATGGAAAGAGCACAATGTTATTTTCTTCGGCAGTGCCGCCCTATTGGCGTCAGGTAATACTTGGAAAGATTGGGAATCCTATATGCGTCGTGCCCAAAGCGTGGATCTTGACGCGGCTGCTTCCGGATACGCGCCCGCGGTGGTCCTCGACTATATCCGAGAGCACACCAATCTTCCGTAATCTACAGCCGTAATGAATACCGACCCTAACGGATCGGTTTCACATTAAATCTCCCCAAACTGAAGCGACCGCATTCAGGCATGGTCCTGAATGCGGTCACTTCTACTCTTCCACGACCTTTATAACTAAACCCACCTACCCAACAGCCCGAGTAACAGCAGGCTCTCGTGAATATTTCGCTAACCCAGATCACCTTTCACGATGTAAGAGACCAGCCTTCGTGGAAGGAGAGACCAACTCTCTTGGAGGACTGATAATTCCTCTCGGAACGGATATTATCACCAATCGCGAGCGAAGAAAAAAGAGCACGATTTCGTGCTCTTTTTACCAAAAAACCGATTATTTACTACGCCTTGAACGTCTTTTTCATCCTTAGGGGTTACCACGAGGGTTACCTTTCTTTTCGCCGCATTTGAGAGGCTCTCACTCTCCTTTCGTTTTAGTTAGCATTCATGCGGCTTTGCGACGTTTTGTAAAGGCATAAAATCGCGTGCCCGAAGGGATTCGAACCCCCGACCCACGGCTTAGAAGGCCGTTGCTCTATCCAGCTGAGCTACGGACACGTACTGCAGCAAGTGCAGAGTGACTTTTGCAAAAAACAGCGAATGTCCCGTCGCCGGGACAATGTTTTCGCAAAAGTAATCGGGGCGACAGGATTCGAACCTGCGACCTCTCGGTCCCTAACCGAACGCTCTACCAAACTGAGCCACGCTCCGAACTGATTGTATTTGAGATCTGGGATCTCAAGCTCCCCGAGTAGGACTTGAACCTACGACAGCGCGGTTAACAGCCGCGTGCTCTACCGACTGAGCTATCGAGGAAAATTGTTACCTTGCATATTATAGCTATTTTGCGTTGGATTGTCAACCGTTTTTTCAAACTTTATTTACGAGTTTCAATGCGAGGCATGATCCTCCGAATCCTCGGGGACTTCAGAAACCTCAGGAGCATCCAAACCCTCCAAACCCTCGGAACCCTCTGCGGTGTTCGGATCTTCCGGGGTGTCTTTGGGTCGCGGGATCCCGGTAATAACCGACAGAAACTCCCAGAACGTGAAATCCAGGACGCAAAGAAAGGCCAGCCATTTGCATGGCGAAATCAGGCCCGCGATCAGAAGGTGAATGAAGCCGAGGATCGGAACACCGGACACAAAACGGTTGTACTTCTTGCTGGCTCGGATGGCCATGATATTCAGGAACACATAAAGCAGGCCGATCCCGCCGATGATCGCCGGAAAAACCCATGGATGCTGCTTAAACCACATGTTTTCACCTCCCCGGTACACATTGCCCGAAAAACGGAAAAAACACGGCTGTGACACCAGAGCATCACAGCCGAATGTATCGTATAAGCGTAAAACTTAAGCGATCTTTGCCTTTGCAACCTCAGTAAGCTTTGTGAAGCCTTCTGCGTCGTTGATCGCCATGTCCGCAAGGATCTTACGGTTCATCTCAACGCCTGCAAGCTTAAGGCCATACATGAACTTGCTGTAGCTGATCTCGTTCATACGGCATGCTGCGTTGATACGAGCGATCCAGAGCTGTCTGTACTGTCTCTTCTTTTCTTTTCTGCCTGCATATGCGGATGTAAGTGCACGCATTACAGACTGCTTAGCTACTCTATACTGTTTGGATCTGGCGCCTCTGTAACCCTTTGCCAGCTTCAAAACTTTATTATGCTTCTTCTTAGCGTTTAAGCCGCCTTTAATTCTAGCCATTTTTGATTCCTCCTAATTCTTATAAATACGGTAAAACCTTCTTCATATTCTTAACGTTTGTCTCATCCATGATCGCGGACTGTCTGAGATTTCTCTTTCTCTTCGTAGACTTCTTCGTTAAGATATGTCTCTTATAAGCCTTATTTCTCTTCAAAAGACCGGATGCGGTTTTCTGAAAACGCTTAGCAGCTGCTCGCTTTGTCTTTAACTTGGGCATGATTTAAATCCTCCTATACTAATGAATGTACCGATCGCGTCAGGAACGCTTTTCGGCCAATACCAAGCTGATGCTTCTTCCTTCGATTTTTGCCGGTTTCTCGATGACTGCGATATCCGAGAGTTCCTCGGCACACTGATCGAGAAGCTTTTTGGACTTCTCCATGTATGCCATCTCACGGCCACGGAAACGCATGGACATCTTTACCTTATTCCCTTTTTCCAGGAATTTCTTCGCGTCACTTACCTTGCGAACGAGATCGTTGGTATCGATATTCGGCCGGATCTGGATCTCCTTGATCTCGATGACCTTCTGCTTCTTTCGCGCTTCTTTTTCTTTGCGGGCAAGTTCGTAACGATACTTGCCATAATCGATGATCTTGCAAACCGGCGGCTTCGCCATCGGGGCGATCTTGACTAAGTCAAGCTCGGCTTCTTTCGCAAGCTTCATAGCGTCCTTTGCGGACATAATACCAAGCTGGGAACCGTCCTCTGCTACCACACGGACTTCCTTATCCCTGATCTGTTCGTTAATAAATAATTCGCTGATGTCTGACACCTCCTATCGACCAGCCTCCGAAAACGGAGCAAAAATAGAATTAAAAAAAGCCTGCATAACAATGCAAGCCATCCACTCATAACAGCCGAAAAGACACGTGTTTACGTGATTTTCAGGATATGAACCGTAGTCACAGTCTATGTGATCTTTCGACACATACGTGCTATGGTGAGAGATGAACTCTGCTTGCTTGTTAATTCAACGTGAGTAATATACCACGTTTCTCTTCGGCTGTCAAGCGGTAAATGATATTTTTTTCGTTTTAATTTCCGGTAATCTTCTAGTGAGCGATCAGGTCGTCATTTACCCGAACCTCAAATCCCTGATCATCCGCCAGGATCTCGATCGCATCCGGGTACCAACGGCGGTTGCAATAGACCGATACCAGGATCACCTGCTCGTCCTCCTTCAGCGTATAACGCTGCGCCTCAATCCGGTTATAGAACGATACGAGGTCCTCAAAGCAAGACATTCCATAGGTATCTTTCCAGGAATAATGCTTCGGCTCGAGGCTGATCGGCGACTCGGCGGCGACACGGAGCGGCAGGATGGCCGCCACCTCATCCTGGGAGTTTGCCGCCACGATCGGTAATTTGCCGTAGCAAGCCATCTCACGGCAAATGAAGGTTCCTGACGGTTCCTCAATACTCGAGATCATTTCGATCGTAAAGTAGCGATTGTTATGGTAGAGGACATACGTGCCGGTCTCAATATTTACTCTGGAGTTGTCGGTGTCGACCGAATACAGATAGGACGGGCTGAATTCGATAAACTTCTTAAACAACCTGCTCTTCTCGGAAGGCATGAGGTACAATTCGTAATTATGCGCATCGATCTCCCCATACATTTTTCGATCCAGATTATGCGTCACCTCGCGAATCACTAATTCTGAGGACCCGTCAAAACTGAAGATCCGGATATCTTGTGCTTTCGAGTTCACCCACATATACAGCAATCCCAGGAAGGCCAAAATAACGAGCAGAGGAGTCAGCACGATCATAGAGATGCGGGCGAAATGAGCGGTCTTTCCGCCCTTCGCTGCTGTCCAGCTGTCGATCCTGCCTGCCCTACCACCCGGCTGAGAAAGCTGCTCTCTGTCCACGGAAGCGGCCGTTTTCTCAGGTTCTTCACCGGGTAATGTCCGCCGGATCTCCACACTTACATAATTTGAAGAATGCATCAGATAATCGATCATGACACGCTGTGAACGCACTGTCAGCTCGGGAGTGATCTTCTCTTCATAAAGATTTCCGGGACAGATATCCAGTTTCTCCTGAACGCTCTCCGGAATACCGATCACTTCCATCAGTTTCTTCCAAAGACGCTTCGAACGGATCATCGTCATATGCGTTCCGAAACCATACAGATAGATCTGGTCGCCGCTCTTCTCCTTTGAAGTCGAACAGATGCTGATGTCAGATCGTACGATGGTACTGGAAACGTAGAAAAAATGCGTGCGATAAATATGCTCCGCACCGATGATGACCAGATCCAGGAAATCCCCGATAAATACCACCGTGGCTGCAAAACACAGTATGCCGGCGAGCGTATTTCCGTTTTTCAGGATAAGGCATCCCAAAAGCAGGAAAAAAGCGGCTCCAATAACTGCCACGACATGGTTCTTGAGGGATGATGCAAAATAAACGGAGGGGAATTCCTTCTTCGTCTCCTCCACTGAATGATCGTTTTCGTTCATGGTTTCGGGCATGGTCTTCTCCTCCGTAATTATTTATTTCTTATCTCTGCGGTTCTGTGCGCGACGCTCCTGGATCATGGAAAGCGCGAACAGGAAGATCAGAAAACCGACGAGCAGCAGGATCACAGCTGCGATCAGGATAGCGATCCAATTGACCCCGCCTTCGTCCGTTTTTTCTTCGGACTCGGTCGTGGTCTCCTCTATGGTCGTCGTTTCCACAGCCGTCGTAGTTTCCTCTACGGTCGTCTCGGGCTGCGTGGTCGTTTCCTCCTCTGTGGTCGTCTCGACCGTTGTTGTCTCCTCCGTGGTCGTTTCCGCTTCGGTCGATGTCTCTGCTTCCGAAGTCTCCGTGCTCACATCCGAGCTCGTCTCCTCGACAGCCGGTGTCTCCGGCGGAGTCGTCGGTGCCTGAGTCGGCTCGGTAGCCGTTTGTGTCTCCGGAACTTCATCCGTCGGCGCAGCCGAAGTATCCTCCTTCGTCTCCGACTCGCTCGGAGCCTCTGTCGGCGTTACTATATCCTTAAACGCTTCCTTCGGAATGATCAAATGACCGATCATGGTCGCGTATACAAGCTGTGAAACTTCCTTCAGATGCTTCTGGATACGATCCTTGAAATTCGCCTCCAGAAACTCGATGTTGTCGTAAGGCTCATTATGCATGATCTTACCGTTTTCAACTAACGGAGAGTCGGTCTGGTACATATTGTCCCAGTCGCCTCCCATCCAGTTGCTCGCCTCGAAGTAGATGTAGGGCTTTCCTGCCGCGGCAAATGCGGCGTGGTCGCTGCCGGTCATCTTCGTCGGGGTCGGCCACTGACCGTTGACTTCCGGATGAATGGCCAGTTTTACATCGTATTCATCGGCTAATTCCAACATGCTGTTCAGAGGCCACAGCTCGGTGAATGTGTGTGTATCTTCATGGTAGTTGCCAGTGTAGATCATCAGGTTATCGCCCGCTGCCACACTGTCGAGGTTGATGACGCAGATGATGCGGTCCATCTCTTCCTGTGACAGGGACGCCGCATAAGCGGTGCTTCCCAGGCAACCAGGCTCCTCGCCGTCAAACAGAGCGAAACGTACGGTATACGGCAGCTCCATCTTCGCGACGCGTTCGGCATTTTCCAAGAGAACGCCGACGCCGGAACCGTTGTCATCGCAGGCAGGCGACCAGGCACCATCGTAGTGTGCACAGATCAGCAAGATATAGTCGGATTTCCCTTTTTTATCGAAGATCAGGCTCTCGCCGGAGAACGGTCCCCAACCATGCGTACTGTCTGCAGCAAACTCACAGGTCGAAACCTTATATCCCCAACCGCTCACCAGTTTCTTCAACCATGCACGGCATTCTGCGTTAGACGGCTGGGTCGAAATGCGGAACGTATATTCCTGGCTCATTTTTTTCATGTATCCATAGGCTTTTTCGCCGAACGACTCATCCGCATATACTTTGCTGGTGCCGGCTAAAGCGCCGAAGAGGCCGGTCCCCTGAAGGATCATCCCCACAGCCAGCACTAACGACAAGACTGCCGTCGCAAGTTTTGTTTTCATCCCATATTTCATCCTTTTATGCTCCTTCTATGAAAGCAGTGCGCTCCACAGCCCGAAGAATCGCGGTCCTACCCCACAAAAAACTTAGAGGCGGAAAGCACCACCTCTAAGTATAACTGAATCATTATTATTTTTCAAGTTATTTCTTCACCGTCAATAACCCAGCTCCGTCTTCATATCCGTTATCATATTTCGAATCGCCTTGGTATTCAGCGGAAATCTTTCGGTCTCAAACGTCCAGATCAGAGAACTGCGCCTAAAATCCGGGTGGACTGTCCCCGAACCGATCTGCAGCGGCTTTTCATATAAAAACGGAATGGACATATCATCCAGAATATCCGCTATGATCACTTCCGACTTCGATCGGACACGTAACCCTTGTCTCGTATAATACTCCGGTGCTTTTTCATCAAAGCCTAGCCCGGTATAGTCTGCATTCTTCCATTCTTGAATAAAGGCTTCATCGGATACACGATGTGGTTTGATCAGTTCCCTTTTTCCTGAAACCAACTGATCAAACGCATGATCAAAAGGATCATACGGAAAAGAACACAGTTTCTTCAATTCCGCGATCCGTTGCTCCAGATGCCTTATCAGTTTTCGATCATACTCGATCTGTGCCAAGACTTGTGCTGTCCTCATATCCTTTTTTCGTATATAGTCTCCTGATGGTTTTAAACCATGATGCCGTATAAAATACTGATATCCCTCACCACGACGGATCACACGAAGTCCGGCTCCCTCAGGGACCAGAGGATGGATCTTTTCCAACTCGGAAGAAACACTCATCAATTGATCCTCTAAATATTCAATCTCATTTCGTATATCTTTTTCCTTAAACATTGAACCTCCCTATTGTTTATGTATTGTTTTTGAATTGTCATGAGTCGACTCTCTCTAAACGTCGGCTCTCCCCTATGACGACCTCCCCAAATATCATTATTGATCTAAGTTCATCACTCTGTAACCTGCTACACCACCTCCTTCCACGTCTTTTTCTGCATTTCCCGGCCCGCAATGCGAACAAATCTTCCTATGCCGCTGTTCTGTTCGCATTTTCCTCCTCTCCGCGGGCGATCTCGAGTTCGCGATGCGAACATATCTTTCTCGGCAGCTCTTTTGTTCGCATTTTTTTCTTCCCAGCGGGCAATCTCCGGCGAGCGATGCGAACAATTCTTCTTCTGCGGCGCTTCTGTTCGCTTTTCTCGCCTTCCCGCAGGCATTTCTTGGCGAGCGATGCGAACAAATTTTCGTCTACGACACTTCTGTTCGCTTTTCCCACCTCTCCGCGGGCCTTTCCCAACACGAAAGGCGAACAAAACTGCCTGTATGGCACTTTTGTTCGCCTCTCTGAGACTATTTGTGTAATTATGTCTCCAGTCCTGCGAACTGCGACTGGTAGAGTTCCGCATAGCGGCCGCCGAGTTCGAGCAGTTCATCGTGGGTTCCGGTCTCGACCACGCGTCCCTGGTCCATAACGACGATCTTATCGGCGTCCATGATGGTGGACAGGCGGTGGGCAATGATCACGCTCGTACGGTTTTTCATAAGCTGCGCCATTGCATCCTGGATCTTCTTTTCGGTGCGGGTGTCGACCGAGCTGGTCGCCTCATCCAGGATCAGGATGGACGGATCGGAAAGCACGGCACGCGCAATCGTAAGCAACTGCTTCTGGCCTGCCGACAGGTTCGCTCCTGCCAGTTTCAGGTAGGTATCGTAGCCCTCGGGCTGGCGGGAAATGAAGGACTCGCAGTTCGAGATCCGCGCCGCCTCTACCATTTTCTCGTCGGAAGCTTCCTGATTGCTGTATTTGATGTTTCCCGCGATGGTATCCGAAAACAGGACCGTATCCTGCAAAACGATCGCGGTGTGGTCACGCAGGTCATCCCGCTTGTAATCGAAGATATCGACGCCGTCGATCTTGATCGAGCCGGAATCCGGTTTGTAGAAGCGCATCAGCAGGTTGACGATGGTCGTCTTACCGCTGCCTGTCGCGCCGACGAGCGCGACCTTCTGGCCCGGACGGACTTCCATGTTGAAATCCTTCAGGACCTGCTTGCCGGGCACATACGAGAAGTCGATATGCTCGAACGTGATATTGCCCTCGACCTTCGTCATCGGGATCTCGCCTTCGTTATTCTCGTCCGGAAGATCCATGATCTCAAAGACACGCTCCGCTCCGGCCAGCGCCGTCTGCACATTGCCGTAAAGCTGTGCGATCTCATTGATCGGACGGGAGAACTGCTTCGCGTACAGGATGAACGCCGAGATCGTACCGACGGTGATCAGGCCGTGGTAGGCGAAGAAACCGCCGAACGCCGAAACGATGACAAATCCGATGTTGGAGATACAGTTCATGATGGGACCCATGGAACCGCCCAGGATCTCGGCGCGGATACTCACACTGCACAGTTCGTCCGACAGATCGTTGAACTCGCGGATGACATCTTCTTTCTTGTTGTATGCTACGATGGAACGGTATCCGGTGATCATCTCCTCCGAATGGCCGTTGAGTTTACCTTGCACGATCGAGCGGTGCTTATAGGTTCGCCGCATGACCGTCGACAAAAACTTCGTCACAACCACTGTGATCAGGACCGTGAAGAAGGTGATCAAAGTCAGCTGCCAGCAATACCAGAACATGATGGCGACTGTACCGATGATCGTCATAACGCCGGAAAACAGCGAACCGATGCTCTGCGAGATCGTCTGGGAGATATTCTCGACATCGTTCGTCATGCGGCTCATGATATCGCCGCCCGAGTGCGTGTCGAGGTACGCGATCGACAAATGGTCGATCTTTTCAAACAGATCGTGACGCATTTTCCGCACGATCCGCTGAGACAGGCGCGCGGATAAAAGCGACTGACCCAACATGAAGGCAGTATTCACGGCATAGATGCCGAGCATGGCGAGCAGCAAAACGGGAAGGACACCGAACTCTTTATTGAAGATCGAGTCGATCGCGCTTCCCTGCATGCTCGGTCCGGCAAGTGTCGACAGGGAAACGACCACGACGCAAATGAACAGCATGAGCAGTATGGTCTTCTCTGTCCGGAAATATACCAGGAGACGGCGCAGGATGTTCTTCATGTTCTTCGGCTTCTCGACTTCACGCATCATGCCGCGCGGGCCGCCGCCAGGCCGTCCGCCGAAGCGCACCATCTGTTGCTGCTGCGGCTGTGCGGGGGCTTTATTCGGTTCACTCATTTGCCGTCACCCCCTTCTTATCGTCTTTTAACTGCGAACGGTAGATATCCTGATACAGGTCGCAGCTCTTCATAAGTTCATCGTGCGTACCGATGGCCAGGATCTTACCGCGATCCAGGACCATGATGCGGTCCGCGTTACGAACAGACGCGATCCTCTGGGCAATGATGATCTTCGTCATATTGCTGTATTCCGAGTCCATGACACTGTCCTTAGAATTCAGCGCTTTATGCAGCGCCGCCTCGGTCTTCAGATCCAGCGCGCTGGTCGCGTCGTCGAAGATCAGAATCTCGCCCTTGCGAACGAGGGCGCGCGCGATGGAAATACGCTGCTTCTGTCCTCCCGAAAGGGAATGACCGGACTCGGTCACGTGTGTATCGTAGCCGTCCTTCGAAGCGCGGATGAAATCATCCGCCTGCGCGACGCGGGCCGCCTCGTAGATCTCTTCGTCCGTAGCGTCCTCACGTCCCCAGCGAATGTTCTCGCGGATGGAACGGGAATACAATTCTGCCTTCTGCATGACAGTGACCACGCGCTCGCGCAGCTCATGCAGTTCGTAATCTTTGACGTTGATGCCGTCCACGTAGACATTGCCCTCCGTCACGTCGTAGAAACGTGGGATCAGATTAACGAAAGAAGTCTTACCGCTGCCGGTCGTTCCCAATATGGCAAATGTCTCGCCGGCGCGGATCTCCAGGTCAATATCCTCCAAAACCTTACGGTCCGGGGAGGACGGATAGGCAAAGGAAACCTTCTCAAAACGAATGGTTCCGCGTGTTACGTTGCTGACCAGAGCTTTTGCGGCTTCGAAATCGCCGTCACTGATCAGGTCGGGACAGTCGAGCACCTCGTTTAAGCGCGCTACGGAAGCCCGCGCACGTGTGATGCTCTGGAATATATTGGCCACGAAGGTCACACTATGCAGGATCATCGCAACATAGGTCAATGCAGCCATCAAGTCGCCGATCTGAAGCTCTGCACCGTCTTTCACCTTAATCGCGCCGATGTAGAGAAGCAGGATCACGACGAGGTTCAGGATGATGTTCATATACGGCATCATGAAGGCGAGCAGGGTCTGCACGCGCAGGTTGATGTCGACGAGATCATCATTTGCCTTATCAAAACGGTTCAATTCATACTCTTCACGAACATACGCCTTAACCACGCGGGCACCGGCCACGTCCTCCTGCATGACATGGTTGACCTGGTCGAGTTTCTTCTGAACAACCGCGAACATCGGGGTCGCCTTCTTCAGGAAGAAGGACACGCCGATCATGACGAAGGGCAGCGCGCCGATGGTCAGCAGGGCGAAATGCGTCGAGATCCGGTACAGCATGTAGATACCACCGATAAACATACACAGGCTTCGCACAGCCATGCGAAGTGTCAGCATGACCATCATCTCGACCTGGTTGACATCGTTGGATAAGCGGGTGATCAGGGAGCCGGTGGAGATCCGGTCCGTTTGGGAAAAAGACAGATTCATGATCTTCGAAAACACAGCCTTACGAACATCGTTTCCGAAGCGGCGGGTAGCAAAGTTCGCGAAAACACCGCACAATGTACCGCAGAGACCGCCGAACAGAACCAGAAGGATCATACGGATACCGAGATCCAGGATCAGATCGACATCGCTCTTAAGTACGCCGTCGTTAACGATGGACGACATGATCTTCGGTTGGATCAGGTCCATCGCGATCTCTCCGAACATGAATACCGGCGCCAGCAAACACCAATACCAATACTTCTTCAGATACTTCAGCATAGTTATCTCCTCTCCTAAAAACAGATTCTATTTTACTACACTGCCGGGAAAATATCCACTCGATTTTATACCGATTTCTCCCTGTATCTTGCTCGTTTTCGTACTACGTTCACAAATATATTCTACGCAAATGGGCGATTTCGGTGAAAATCCCTGAATTTGCACTTGAGTTTTGCCCTATTTATGCTATAATTAAAAAGGAAGGTTAGCTCATGTGATCGGTCATTCTGTGGTCGTTCACATTATTGGGAGGTATGTATTTATGAAGATTGCGATCTGCGACGACAGTAAGGTCGACATCAAAGCACTCTATACGATGCTTCACGACTGGTTTTCGTCTCACGACTCGGATGTACACGTTGAGGTTTACGACAGCGGGCAGAAACTACTTCTGTCCTACGAACAGCAGAAATTAAAAAATCGTCCGGACTGGGACATCGTCTTTCTGGACATTTATATGGCCGACATGAACGGCATCGACACGGCACGCAAACTACGCGAGAAGGCCCCGAATACCATGATCATATTCGTGACCTCGAGTGAGGAACATGCCATCGAAAGTTATGACCTGATGGCGGAAGGCTATCTGGTGAAGCCCGTAGCCCGGCCGCGTCTCTACCAACTGTTGGAGCGTCTGGAAGGCCGCATGGATCTCCAGTATGCCACCCTGAACGTCACCTCGGACCGCATTCCGGTGTCACTTCCGATCGCGAAGATCCGCTACATCGAGGTCTTCAACTGGATGTGCATGGTGCACACCGTCGGTAAAGACTTCCAGGTCAATGTACCCCTGAAAGACATTGAGGAGCAGCTCTCCCAGCACCCGAATTTCATCAAGTGCAACCGTTGCTACCTGGTGAACCTCGATTACGCGAAGAGCGTCGACGATAACGCCATCGTCATGGATCAGGGCGAAGAGATCAGCATCAGCGTCCGCAACAAACAGAAAACGAAGCAAGCTTACATCAACTACTACGCGCAGCAAAAAGGCGCGGATGGCAAATAAAAAACAGGCAGAGGGACTAACCTCTGCCTGATCTTTTTTTGTAGGGGGGAAACCATCTCCCACCCCGTTTATCCTAATGCAACGTCCAGGGCCATCATCAGCGTGAATCCGGTTGCGAACATGACGACTCCGATGTTGGAATGTTTTCCGGATGACATCTTCGGTATCAGTTTCTCGACAACGACATACATCATAGCGCCGGCGGCGAAGCCCATGAGCGCCTTCTGAACCTTCGGTCCCAGCTACCCTTTCATGAAAAAGACGCAAGCCGATCCGAGCGCCGTTCCGGCAAACGGAATCATAAGTCCTGATAAAACTTGCATGTTCATATATCTACCTTGACTTTGTTATATCATTAGCATTTAATCACTACCAACCAGTATAGCAAAAAACGGCAGAGGGACAGCCCCTCTGCCGTAAATCATATCACTCTTATAATACGATTTCTTTCTTCTTGTTTCCGACGATACGTTGAACGAGCGGGATAAATGCGACCGTGAACGCGGCCAATGCGATCTGCACAAGCCACTGTGTTCCGGTCAATGTCGACAGGAAGAAGAAATCCCGGAAGAAGATGACTGCGATCACCATCGCGACACAGGAGCCTGCGAAAACGAAGGCACGCATCTTCGAGAACGGGAAGCAAGTAACGAAAAGCGTTACCAGGCCTGCTACAGCGGCGGACTGGGTCGCCAGGGTCGAACAAACTTCATGGCTCCATCCGAAATGCTCCATCACCGCGGCAAATAACGCGCAGAGTGTAACGGCCAATGCTCCGGGGATGGCCCGCATGAGCACCGAACGCAGGAAGTTTCCGCGCACGCGTTCGCGGTTCGGTTCCAATGCCAGGAAGAACGAGGGCGCGCCGATGGTCAGCGTGGAGACCAACGTCAGCTGGATGGGCTGGAACGGATAGGCAGCCGGCAAAAAGATGAAGAACAGTCCCAACAGGAAGGAGTACAGTGTCTTCACCAGGAAGAGGGAGGCTGCACGGTTGATGTTGTTGATCACGCGCCGGCCTTCATCAACCACAGCGGGCAATGCTGCAAAATCGGCGCCCAACAGAAGCAACTGGGCGGCATGGCGCGCTGCATCGGAACCGCCGGGCATGGCGATGGAACAGTCCGAAGCCTTCAGCGCCGGGATGTCGTTGACGCCGTCGCCTGTCATCGCGACTGTGTGGCCTGCTTCTTTCAGCACCTCGACCAGGGCACGCTTCCGCTCGGGCGTCACGCGGCCCAGGACCGTATTTTGCTCCACGGCATCCTTCAGCTGCTCGTCAGTCAGTTCCGAAACATCGACAAAACGATCCGCGCCCTTCAGTTGCACGCGGGAAGCGATGGCCGACACCGTGCGCGGGTCGTCACCGCTGATCAGTTTCAAAGTCACGCCCTGCTCGGCGAAATAGCCCAGCGTCTGCTCCGCATTGGCCCGCAAGGTATCATTCAGCGCCACCAGGCAGAGCGGACGGCTCACAGGAGGCAGTTTTCCATCTTCGATGGTGCCGTGCGCCTCACAAAGTAGCAGCACACGCAGGCCCTGTGCAGTCGCCTCAGCCGCAGTCTTACGCCACATATCGCTCTCCGGCCACACAAAATTCGGCGCTCCCAGAATGTATGTATTTCCATCGGCAAAGGAATAGGCCGATTTTTTCACAGTCGAATCAAAGGGAAAGACGGCCGTCGGCTGCTCCGTCGCCGTTCCGATCGCATTTTCCAGTGCCCGCAGCGTCGGGCTGAGGTTCTCACCCGCACCTAGAAAACGGCGCAGGATGCCTCTGCAATCCTCCTCCGATGCATCGGAAAGCAGCAGGATCTGCTCCATGGTCATGTCACCGGTGGTGATGGTGCCGGTCTTATCCAGGCACAACACATCCACGCGCGCCAGCGTCTCGATGCCGTACAGTTCCTGCACCAGCGTCTGGCGCCGTCCCAGACGAACCACGCCCACGGCCAATGCAACGCTGGTCAGCAGGATCAGGCCCTCGGGGATCATGCCCACCATCGCGGCCACCGCTCCGGTCACCGCGGTCGCCAGGTCCTCATGCATGATGACCAGTTGCTTCACCAGCAGCGCACACCCGATCGGGATCAGAGCAATGGATACAAAACGCACGATGCGGTTCAGGTCGTTCATCAGCGCCGACTTCGGCGGCTTGATCTTCCGCGCGTTCTTCGTCAGGCGGTTGGCGTAGCTCGCCTCGCCGACATAAACTAACTGTGCGGTGAAGCTTCCGGAAACGATCACGCTTCCGCTTAAGAGCCAGTCGCCCTCACTCTTCGACACGGGTTCGCTCTCACCGGTCAGAAGGCTCTCATCCGTGCTTCCGTAACCGGAACGCACGTATGCATCGGCCGGGATCTGATCGCCGGCATGCAGCATAACCAAGTCCCCACGTACCAGTTCACGCGGTGAAACCGTCTTCGACTCGCCGTCACGCAGCACGCTCACAGGCGACTCCGCCAGCAACTTCAACTGCATCACCGTCTTACGCGCCCGCATCTCCTGAATGGTGCCGATCAGCGTATTGGAGACCACAACGCCCATAAACAGCATGTTTCTCCATGCGCCGACAAACGCCAGCGCCACCGCCAGCAAAACATTCAGTAAATTAAACCAGGTAAACAGGTTCTTCGCGACGATCTCCGCCACGGTACGACCGTCATCCTGCACCGCATCATTGCCCTCGCCGCCGGCCAGCCTCTGCAAAGCCTCCTGCGACGAAAGGCCGCTAAGATCCGTCAAAGCCTCAGGGACACCCGACGGGATCGTCAAATGCTCTCTCTCTTCCATCTTATAACACTCCAAAATCTTATTTCCGACTTGATAATACACTCACCCACTAAAACAGGGGCGCTATAGAAGAAATGGGGGTGTCTAGTACGACGCCCCCATGCTTATGTTTATATGCAGCAATTACTTCGCTACGATGTTGATGATTCTGCCGGGTACGTAGATCTCTTTGATGATATTGCCGGTCAGTTTCGATCCGAGCGCTTCCTTACCAGCGGCGATCGCCGTATCCTTATCACAATCCTTTGCGATGTTGATGGTCGTGCGGGTCTTACCGTTGATCTGTACCGCGATCTCCACGGTGTTCTCGACGGTCTTCGCCTCGTCGTACTCCGGCCAAGCGTTCTGATACAGACGCTTTTCGAAGCCGCAGACCTCCCAGAGTTCCTCGGTGATGTGCGGTGCTACCGGATTGAGCAGTTGGAGCAATGCCTTGAACTCGCCGCGGGTAACCTTCTCTGCCTTAAAGAGGTCATTGACCAGAGCCATCATCGCTGCGATCGCCGTGTTGTACTTCAGCGACTCGTAGTCGGAAGAAACCTTCTTAATGGTCTGGTGTACCTTCGTCACCATCTCCGGCGAATAGTCATCGACATCGACCAGCATATCCTGCAGTTTCCATACTCGCTCGAGGAAACGACGACAGCCCTTAACACCTTCCTGTGACCAGGAAGCAGCCAGATCGAATGCGCCGATGAACATCTCATACGTACGCAGGGTGTCCGCGCCGAACTCGTTGATGATGTCGTCCGGGTTAACAACGTTGCCGCGGGACTTACTCATCTTCTCGCCGTTCGAACCCAGGATCATACCGTGAGAGGTACGCTTCTGATAAGGCTCCGGGCAAGGAACGACCTTCTGGTCGTAGAGGAATTTATGCCAGAAGCGGCTGTACAGCAGGTGCAGTGTGGTATGCTCCATGCCGCCGTTGTACCAGTCGACCGGGAGCCAGTATTTGAGGGCTTCCGGAGAGGCCAATGCTTCGTTGTTGGTCGGGTCGGTGTAGCGCAGATAGTACCAGGACGAACCTGCCCACTGGGGCATGGTGTCGGTCTCGCGCTTTGCAGGGCCGCCGCAGCACGGACAGGTGGTCTGCACCCAGTCCGTCATGGCAGCGAGCGGTGACTCGCCGTTGTCAGTCGGCATGTAACTCTCTACCTCCGGCAGTTCGAGCGGAAGCTCGCTCTCCGGAACGGGAACGTAACCACACTTATCGCATTTCACGATCGGGATGGGCTCGCCCCAGTAACGCTGACGGGAGAATACCCAGTCACGCAATTTGTAATTTCTCTTGGAATGGCCGATGCCTTCCTTCGTCAGGAACTCGATGATGGCCTTCTTTGCTTCGGCAACTTCCATGCCGTTTAAGAAGCCGGAATTCACCATGGTTCCGGTCGCAACATCGGTAAATGCTGCATTCTGTACGTCGCCGCCGGCAACTACCTCGATGATGGGCAGACCGAACTTCTTTGCGAACTCCCAGTCTCTCTCATCGTGCGCGGGAACGGCCATGATGGCGCCGGTACCGTAGCTCATGAGTACGTAGTCAGAGATCCAGATCGGAATCTCTTTACCATTGACCGGATTGATGGCCTTAATGCCGTCCAAAAGAACGCCGGTCTTATCTTTCGCCAGCTCGGTACGCTCGAAATCCGACTTACGAGCCGCCATATCGCGGTAAGCCAGGATCTCGTCCATGTTTTTGATCTCGTCCTTGAACTTATCGATGTACGGATGCTCGGGCGACAAAACCATATAGGTAGCGCCGAAGAGGGTATCCGGACGTGTTGTGTAAATGCGAAGGGTCTCTTCCTTACCGGCGAGTTTGAACTCGACCTCAGCGCCCTCCGAACGGCCGATCCAGTTCTTCTGGGAAACCTTGACCTTCTCGATGTAGTCGACCAGCGACAGGTCATCGATCAGTTTATCGGCATACTCGGTGATCTTGAGCATCCACTGGCTCTGCATCTTACGGATGACAGGGCTGCCGCAACGCTCGCAAACGCCGTTAACGACTTCCTCGTTCGCCAGGCCGACCTTACAGGAAGTACAGAAGTTGATCGGCATCTCGGTCTTATAAGCCAGGCCCGCTTTGAACAGCTTCAGGAAGATCCACTGGGTCCACTTATAGTAGTTCGGATCGGTAGTATTTACCTCGCGGTCCCAGTCGAAGGAATAACCGATGGACTTCAGCTGCTCCTTGAAATGAGCCACGTTATTCTTCGTAACGATCCTCGGATGAATGTGGTTTTTGATCGCATAGTTCTCGGTAGGAAGGCCGAACGCATCCCAGCCCATGGGATACAGAACGTTGTAGCCCTGCATGCGGCGCTTTCTCGCTACGATATCGAGCGCCGTGTACGGACGCGGGTGGCCTACGTGCAGGCCCTGGCCTGACGGATACGGGAACTCGACTAAAGCGTAGTACTTCGGCTTCGTGTAGTCGGTCGTCGCGGCAAATGCCTTCTCATCCTCCCAGATTTTCTGCCATTTTCCCTCGATGTTCTTCGGGGAATAAAGCTCGCTCATATGTATATCCTCCTGTTTCGGCTCTTTGCTTTAGCAACACCTAAGGAAGCACGGATGATTCCAGTGCTTCCTCAGGACATATCAGCCTAAGCTGCCTATTATTCGTTCACGCTGTAGTTCGGAGCTTCCTTCGTAATATGGATGTCATGCGGATGACTCTCACGAAGGGATGCTGCCGAGATCTTGATAAACTGTGCCTTGTCGATCAGTTCAGGGATGGTTCTGGCTCCGCAGTAACCCATACCGGAACGAAGACCGCCCATCAACTGGAATACGGTATCCTCAACCAGGCCCTTATATGCTACGCGGCCTTCTACTCCTTCGGGAACCAGTTTCTTCGCATCTGCCTGGAAGTAACGATCCTTCGAACCGTTCTCCATAGCTGCGATGGAACCCATGCCGCGATATACTTTGTACTTTCTTCCCTGATAGAGCTCGTAAGCTCCCGGGCTTTCCTCACATCCTGCGAACATGCTGCCCATCATGCAGACGCTACCGCCTGCTGCGATGGCCTTCGTGATGTCACCGGAATATTTGATGCCGCCGTCTGCGATGATCGGGATGCCGTACGGACGAGCCGCCTCTGCACAATCCATGATCGCCGTGATCTGCGGAACGCCGATACCTGCAACGACACGAGTCGTACAGATGGAACCGGGGCCGATACCTACCTTTACCGCGTCAGCGCCGGCTTCGATGAGAGCCTTTGTAGCGGCTGCGGTCGCAACATTGCCCGCGATGACCTGCAGGTCCGGATACTTCTCTTTTACCATGGTCACGGTCTTCAGGATGTTACGGGAATGACCGTGTGCGGAATCGATGACAATACAGTCGACCTTAGCGCGGACCAGAGCGTCGACACGAAGCATAATGTTGTTCGTGATACCGACAGCTGCGCCGCAAAGCAGACGGCCCTGCTCATCCTTTGCCGCGTTCGGGTATTTGATGGTCTTCTCGATATCCTTAATGGTGATAAGACCTTTTAAGTTGAAATCTTTATCTACGATGGGGAGTTTTTCGACTCTGGCCTTAGCCAGGATTTGCTTCGCCTCTTCCAGGGTGATGCCTTCCGGCGCTGTCACGAGCCCCTGTGAGGTCATGCATTCTTTGATCTTCTTTTTGAAGTCAGTTTCGAACTTCAGGTCACGATTTGTGATAATACCGACCAGTTTCTTGCCTTCCGTTACCGGAACGCCGGAAATGCGGAACTTACCCATAAGGTTGTTTGCGTCCTCAAGTGTGTGCTCCGGAGAAAGATAGAAGGGATCCGTAATAACGCCGTTCTCAGAACGTTTTACTTTGTCAACCTCCTCTGCCTGTGCTTCGATCGACATGTTTTTATGAATGATGCCGATACCGCCCTGTCTGGCCATGGCGATCGCCATGCGGTGTTCGGTAACCGTATCCATGCCGGCACTCATGATAGGAATATTCAGCTGGATCTTCTTCGTGAGATTCGTCTGAAGACTTACCTCATTCGGGATCACCTCGGAATACGCCGGAACCAACAATACGTCATCGAAAGTAATACCTTCACCGATAATCTTACCCATCGTAATAACCTCTCTTTCGCTTTTCTATGAGATTGATATTTGTATATATGTTCTATACTATAGCAAACGGGGCCGAAGGTGTCAACCCCCATTTTTATCTTTTTTTCGTCCGTTTTTCACGGCCGGACGTCCCCATAAATCAGCGCGCTTACTGTGCTACCGTGACCTTTCGCGGCGAGTATCTGCGCAGTGCCTTCAACATCTTCTCGTCCGGCTCGAACAGGATGACTTTTCTGGACTTTTCATCGGAATACAGAATGCCGTAAACGTTAGTTGCGTCCTTCATTGCCGACGAGCAGTCTACCTTCGTGAAACCCGGATTATTCAGGTTTCGTTTGATTTCGTCGTGATCCAGCGGAGCGATCGCATCGACCCGGTCGAACAAAAGCACGAGGAAGCGCTTTCTGGAACTCTGGGAGAAGATCTTATCTATGCGGAGTTCACCGTCCAGGAACGTATATTCCCACTCCAGATCAAACCGCGGCATTATGATGTACATGAAAACGCCGAAACCCAAACTGAGTATGAAAAAGATCGGATTGATAATGATCGCTGCTAATATCGTGATCGTCAAAAACAAGCTCATTCCGATCTTCGCGGGCAATGCGTACGCCGGTGTCTTTCGAGCTACGATACATTCAAAAATGCCATCCATGGGATGAAACCTCCAAAATCAACTATATTACCCTCTATTTTATCAAATATCGCACCTGAGTTCAAGCACTTCCCGACAAAAAAGAAGGGGCTGGCACAGCCATCCGATTTACGTTGATCTGGCACTAAAAAGCGAACAAAAAGCTTGGTTTCCTCACTTTTGTTCGCCTGGCTTTCTTACTTTTCAGCAGTTCCAGTCCTATAAGGCGAACAAAAAGCTTGGTTTCCTCACTTTTGTTCGCTTGGCTTTCTTGCTTTTCAGCAGTTCCGGCCCTAAAAGGCGAACAAAGAGCTTGATTCCCCCGCTTTTGTTCGCCTGGCTTTCTTACTTTTCAGCAGTTCCGGCCCTAAAAGGCGAACAAAGAGCTTGGTTTCCTCACTTTTGTTCGCCTGGCGTTCTTACTTTTCAGCAGTTCCAGTCCTATAAGGCGAACAAAGAGCTTGGTTTCCTCACTTTTGTTCGCCTGGTTTTCTTGCTTTTCAGCAGTTCCGGCCCTATAAGGCGAACAAAGAGCTTGGTTTCCTCACTTTTGTTCGCCTGGCGTTATACATTGGCCGTTGGAAGCGGCGCAAGCCGCCTTACAACGATCTTGATCACCACACATCACATCCAAAAACGACCCTGTCAAGGCTGCGAAGCACCGCCGGAGGCGGCTCGGCCTTGAAAGGGTCGTTTGGATGTGATAGTAAGCTTCATAAGAGAAGCATTTAGGCTTGTATTACTTGGTCGAAGCTTATTTCAGGGCAGGCGCCCTTCGGCGCCTGCCCTGAAAAGTAAGCTTCTCCTGTTACATGTCGGCTTTGCCGACATGTAACTACATCATTCCGCCCATGCCGCCCATGCCGGGTGCTGCAGCGGGTTCGTTCTTCTTAATGTCGGCTACAACAGACTCGGTGGTCAGGAAGGTGGATGCTACGCTGGTCGCGTTCTGCAGTGCGCTTCTGGATACCTTCGTCGGGTCTACGATGCCGGCTTCTACCATGTTTACATATACTTCCTTATATGCATCAAAGCCTACGCCAACTTCGCTTTCGCGGATCTTGTTGATGATTACGGGGCTTTCCAGACCAGCGTTGTACGCGATGTGGTAAAGCGGAGCCTCCAGTGCCTTCAGCACGATCTGTGCGCCGGTCTTCTCGTCGCCTTCGAGAGAGTCGATCATAGCAGCGACGCTCTTCGAAGCGTGAATGTATGCAGAGCCGCCGCCGGGAATGATACCCTCTTCTACGGCTGCTTTGGTTGCATTGAGCGCATCCTCGAGACGAAGCTTGCTCTCCTTCATCTCGGTCTCGGTCGCAGCACCTACACGGATGACTGCTACGCCGCCGGACAGTTTAGCAAGACGCTCCTGAAGCTTCTCTTTATCAAACTCGGATGTGGTCTCACTAAGCTGCGCGCGGATCTGGGAAATACGTCCAGCGATCGCAGAAGGATCACCCTCGCCGTCTACGATGACGGTGTTCTCCTTCTGAACCTTTACGCTCTTTGCGCGGCCCAGCTGGTCGATGGTCGTATCCTTCAGTTCAAGGCCTACTTCCTCGCTGATCACGGTACCGCCGGTCAGGATAGCGATATCCTTCAGCATCTCTTTTCTGCGGTCACCGAAGCCCGGAGCCTTAACGCCGACTACGGTAAATGTGCCACGCAGTTTGTTTACGATCAATGTGGTGAGTGCCTCACCCTCGATATCCTCTGCAATGATGAGGAGCTTCGCGCCGCTCTGTACGATCTGCTCGAGTACGGGCAGGATCTCCTGGATGTTGGAGATCTTCTTATCGGTAATGAGGATGTACGGATCGTCGAGAACCGCTTCCATCTTCTCCATATCGGTTGCCATGTAAGCGCTGACGTAACCACGGTCGAACTGCATACCTTTTACCTTCTCCAGTTCGGTCTGCATGGTCTTCGACTCCTCGATGGTGATAACACCGTCGTTGGAAACCTCTTCCATAGCGCTTGCAAGCAACTCGCCGACATGATCGTCGCCTGCGGAGATCGCAGCAACACGGGCGATCTGCTCCTTACTGGTTACAGGGCTACTCATCTTCTGTATCGCCTCAACAGCGGTCTCGGTCGCCTTCTTCATACCCTTACGAAGAACGATCGGGTTTGCACCTGCTGCCAGGTTCTTCATACCTTCATTGATCATGGCCTGTGCCAGAACCGTTGCGGTCGTGGTACCGTCACCTGCTACATCATTGGTCTTTGTAGCAACTTCCTTTACCAGGGAAGCGCCCATGTTCTCAAACGGATCCTCCAGCTCGATCTCCTTAGCGATGGTAACACCATCGTTGGTGATCAGCGGTGTGCCGTAGGACTTATCCAGAACTACGTTACGTCCCTTCGGACCCAGGGTCACGCGGACGGTATTCGCCAGTTTATTGACACCGGCCTCCAAAGCCTGTCTTGCTTCGGAACCAAATTTAATCTCTTTTGCCATGATAGATCATCCTCCTGATTATTGAACCATCGCCAGAATATCATTCTGTCTTACGATAATATATTCGTCGTCTCCCAGTTTTACCTCGGTACCTGCGTACTTAGAGTAAATAACAGTGTCACCGACCTTAACGAACATGGTAACTTCCTTACCGTCAACCATGCCGCCGGGGCCTACTGCAACTACCTCAGCCTGCTGGGGCTTTTCCTTTGCTGCACCGGGAAGAACGATGCCCGATTTTGTAGTCTCTTCTGCAACTACCTGCTTTAAAACGACTCTGTCGCCGAGCGGAACTAACTTCATATTGAAGACCTCCTGTCTTACTGTGTCATTTTTGATTTGTTAGCACTCTATGTCTCCGAGTGCTAAACCCATATCATATAATAGTCAATAGGGACTGTTTAAGCAATGTGCTAGAACTGAATTTATACGCGGATAATGCGTGATTTCTCCGTTTTCCTTCGATTTTCTCCATTTTTCTTGATTTTTTGTTTTTTCGGCAAATATCCTCTTCCATTTTTCGCGGAAACGTATTACAATAGATGCATATCCGCCGAAGTTAGAAGGCCTTCGGTATTTTCGTAAATAATCTGCCCTCGGGCACACAAAGGAGGTTTTACACCATGTCCAAACTCGGAAAGAAATTGCTTTTTACAGGCATTCTGGCAGGCAGCTGCGCAGCCGCTTATACCATCTACAAAAAGAAATGTGACGATTTCGAAAAGACTTTGGAAGATGATTTCGAAGATGAGGAAGAGGAAGAGGAGGATGAGCGCTCCTACACCAATATTTCTCTCGACGAAGACGAAGAAAAGGAAGAAAAGGAAGATACGGAAGCGTAACGGTGCAGTTGCGTAACTTCCGAAACACCAAACGCCCCGTCCGGGTTTGCCGGACAGGGCGTTTTTTCTATATCACTGTTTCAGTTTTTCAACTTCACCGCTTACGATGCCGTTGGTCTTTATCATACCGCGTATGATCGCATCCTTCGCGTTCTTCCACGGTTCGTCCTTATACTTATAGTCGAACTTGTTGATAAACCACTCCAGATCCTCGGCGACTCTCTGCATGTTCGTGATGTACAGTTCATTCGTCACGCGGATGAAATCATCCAGGTAGCGTCCGGATAATTCCTTCGGCGCGTCCTCAATGAGGCGCGCATAATGCTCGGTGCAGAAGCCCTTACACTTGCGGTACTTCGCCGGAAAACCCGGGTCGGTCTTCCACAAATAGTGGACCGTCGCGATGTAACGATCGAACACCGCCTCGATGCGGTCGCAGACGAAGCAGGACTTATTCAGTTTCTTGATGTAATCCACTGCCCCGCCGCCGGTCTTCTTAAAGAAACCGGATTTGATGGGATTGTTCTGCGCGGATTTGATATCTTCATTCGTCTGATCCAGATGCGTCTTCATGATGAGCGCCAGGCCCAGGCGGTTATTCTTATCATACAACATCTGCATGTGCTTCTGACAAAAACCGGTCTTATTCGTAATCATTCGGAACTGATCGTCCATATAGCTGGGTCCCAGCGTGAAATCCACTGCCTGCTGCTCCAGATCGCGGTACATCAAGCATACCGGACACTCACAGTCATGGTCAAAAGCATCATTGACCGGTATCGCATAAATCTTCTCTGCCATCGGCGCTCCCCTCTCCGACGTAACAGGCTACGCGCCTGCGTCGGCTTTAAGTCAGATCTTAAAGCTGCTCTTCAATGAAACGATGCGGTTGAATACCAAATGCTCCGGCGTGCTGTCCTTCACGTCCACGCAGAAGAAGCCGTTGCGGACGAACTGGAAGCTGTCGTATGCCTTCGCGCCGGCTACTGTCGGCTCGATGTAGCAGTCTTCACATACGGTCAATGAATTCGGGTTGAAGTTGATGGTTCCGTCGTCGTTGAGTTTACCCTTCTCTTCGTCGACCAGGTTCTCGTAGAGGCGCACGGTCGCGCGTACGGCGGTCGCCGCGTTTACCCAGTGAATCGTACCCTTTACCTTACGGCCATCGGGGCTGTTGCCGCCGCGGCTGGCAGGATCGTAGGTCGCATGCACTACGGTCACGTTGCCGTTCTCGTCAGTCTCATAACCGGTGCAGGTCACGAAATAAGCATTCATCAGGCGGACTTCATTGCCCGGGAACATACGGAAATACTTCTTCGGCGGCTCGATCATGAAGTCCTCACGCTCGATCACGAGTTCACGGGAGAAAGGCACCTTGCGGCTGCCCAGTTCTTCATTTTCCGCGTTGTTAACGACTTCGAGCTCCTCGGTAACGCCCTCGGGATAGTTGTCGATCACGAGGCGGATCGGGTCCAGAACAGCGCTGATACGCGCCTTCTTCAGTTTCAGATCTTCACGGATGCAGTACTCGAGCATCGCATAATCCACGGAACTGTCGCTCTTCGAAACGCCGCAAAGCGTTACGAAACGGCGGATGGACTCCGGCGTGAAACCACGACGGCGCAGGGCGCTGATCGTGACCAGACGCGGGTCATCCCAGCCATCGACAACACCATCCTCGACCAGCTTCTTGATGTAACGCTTGCCGGTGATAACATTCGTCAGGTACAGTTTCGCGAACTCGATCTGGCGCGGCGCCGGATCGAACTCACACTCGCGAACTACCCAGTCATAGAGCGGGCGGTGATCCTCGAACTCCAGCGTACAAATGGAGTGCGTGATGTGCTCGATCGCGTCCTCGATGGGGTGCGCGAAATCGTACATCGGGTAAATGCACCACTTGTCGCCTGTGTTGTGATGGGTCATGCGGGCTACGCGGTAGATGACCGGGTCACGCATATTGATATTCGGAGATGCCATATCGATCTTAGCGCGAAGCACTTTCGATCCGTCCGGATATTTTCCTTCCTTCATCTCCTCAAAAAGTTTTAAGTTCTCTTCTACCGAGCGGTCGCGGTAGGGGCTGTTCTTACCGGGTTCGGTGAGCGTTCCGCGGTACTCGCGGATCTCCTCTGCCGTAAGGTCACAAACGAATGCCTTGCCTTTCTTAATAAGCATGACCGCGCACTCGTACATTTTATCGAAATAATCCGAAGCAAACAGGACCTGATCGCCGAAATCCGCGCCCAGCCAGCGAACATCCTCCACGATGGAATTGACATATTCCGTCTTCTCCTTCGTCGGGTTCGTATCGTCGAAACGCAGATGGAAGGTACCGTGGTACTCCTCTGCCAGTCCGCTGTTTAAGATGATGGACTTCGCATGTCCGATATGAAGATATCCGTTCGGCTCCGGCGGAAAACGTGTTACGACTTCGTTATACACGCCCTCTGCCAGGTCTTTATCGATCGCCTGCTCGATAAAGTTCCTCGAGATCACTTCTTTTTCTTCGTTATTATCTTTGATTTCGTCTTTCAAATCTGCCATGATGACCTTCCCGGGTCAATGCGGCTTAAAAAACCCGCATTGCTCACTGTTTCGTATTCTCCGGAGCTTTGCGAAAAGCCCTGCCCCGTACTATGCATTTTACACAGAATCGCGACTTTTTGTCAACTGCTTTTTCGAGATGCAGCCGGCTCGATCCGTATCTTTCCTTCCGTTTCGGGCAATGCGATGCGGTACCGGTCAGCAAGCCTCGGACCGCAGGCCGCAGAGCCGACGCCGGCCATGGCGAAATCCACGCAGATCACGTTGTATTCGCAAGGTGTAAGCTCGAAGTTATGCCTTTGTTTCGCCAGCTCTTCCTGTGTGTAGACCGAAGCATTAAAGGAAAAACCGTCCGCATTCGAAAACCGAAGGCCCGTCGAAGTATCGGAGAGTCCGGTCCGCACTTCGGCATGCGTGCACCCATAGTGCGAGGAATTCTCCTGCGGGCGGACATAATCTTCGTAGAGTTCTTCGATATCCGCCGTAAAGTTACCGACATAGGAAGCCTGATGCTTATCGATATAACTCTCGAACGGCCCGTAACCGTAATAGGAAACCTTCCGAAGGCGCTTCGGAACGAAAAGCCGGAGTCCGAAACGCGGCAGGAATTCCACTTTATTCGAGGTTTTGATCTTGCAGCTTACGTCCAACGCTCCCGACGGCGAGATACGATAGGAAGCCTCCATCACCGCAAACGGCTGATGCATGCTCCAGCCGAAGGACTGCCGTGCCCGGATCACCACGTCAGCGCCCTCCTCGCTGAGGGAAGTATCATATACTTTCACGTCATAGTCATTCAGGTGCGCGCGGTACCAGTCTTCCTTCATAGTATCATTGTCCACCGGAGCACGGAAGAAATTATATTCCATCGGTTTCATAAGAAGGTTTTTTCCGCCTACGATCATCGCTTTAAAGGCCGCGATCCGGCGGTCGAAAACATAGGTAATAGCCGGTGTCTCCACGGTAAACGTAAACGGCTCGTTCGTGCAGATCATCTTCTCCTTTCGGCCAATGCCTTTCTTTTTGCCGCTCTTTACGGCAGCCGTGAAGATCTTAAGCTGATCGAAGCAAACCTCCGCTCCGTCCTCGAACGTGCTGTAATCATTCTTCGCCGTGAAGATAAAGCGGATGTAGGTGTCCCCGTCAAACGGATTTTTCTTCGCTTCGGGGATCGTGACCTCTACCTCTTCCATCGGACCGGCAGAAAAATCCACCGTTCCGGTAACGGGCTTTTGCATATCCGAAGTGATCTCGTAGCGGCAGGATAAGAAATCTCCCGCATTCAGGAAACGAAGGAGGTTCTTAAACCAGAAGCTGCCAGGCTTCTCTCCGGCGCGAACGCGTACCGGACGATAGACCTGTTTAGCCTCCAGAAGACCTGTGTGCGGTGTACGGTCCGGATAGCAAAGCGCATCCATGCAGAAATTGCCGTCATTGTGACGCTCGCCGGAGTCTCCGCCGTATCCGTATTTGACCTTTCCGTCCTTCGTCTTACCCAGGATCACTGCGTGGTCAGCCCACTCCCAGATCAGACCGCCGATGATACGGTCGCTTGACATGAATGCCTGCATATAGGCCTCCAGGTCGCCGGGGCCATTGCCCATGGCGTGACAGTATTCGCACAACATGAAAGGCCGTTTTTCTTTTTTATTTTCCGGGAACTTCGCCAAAACTTCCGGCGGTGTGTACATCTGCGACACCACGTCGAAGCAGTCATCCGATGTATCGTCGATCTTATGGAGACTCTCGTAATGTACAGGACGAGTGGCATCCAGACTTTTGATCAATTCTGCGGCGGATCTCATGTTTTCGCCCAGACCGGTTTCATTGCCCAAGGACCAAAACAGAACGCATGGATGGTTGATGTCGCGGGTCACCAGAAGCCGCTCACGGTTTAAGATCGCTTCTTTGAAATCCGGGTTCATGGCGAGCAGAGCGATCCCGCCGTAATTTCCGTTTTTCCAGTGCAGATCGTTATATACGTTACAGCAGCCATGCGCTTCCACGTCTGCCTCATCGATCACGTACATACCGAGTTCGTCGCAGAGGCGATAGAACTCCGGACTGTTGGGATAATGTGAGGTACGCACCGCGTTGATGTTGTGCTGCTTCATGAGCACGAGATCACGGCGCATCTTCGCCTTATCGGCATACGCACCCGTGTCCGGGTAGCTATCGTGGCGGTTGACACCGAAGAATTTGATATGACGGCCATTCAGCTTAAAAACGCCCTTCTCGATCGTGATCGTACGGAAGCCGACCTTCTCGCCGATACATTCCGTTTCGGTCTCGATGATCAGGTCGTAGAGATACGGGTCTTCCGCGGACCAGGAATGAATGTCCGGGAGACGCACGGAGAACTGCTCCTCCGCCTGCACATCGGCCTCAGCCAGGACACGGTCGCCATCCGAAAGGCGGATGTGTGCCCCCGATGCATTCAGCGTCAGGCCAAAGGTTCCATAGGAGCGGCCGCGGATGACCTTATAATCTGCGGTCACATGATAGTTTGTGATGCATTTCCCGGGGCGTGCCAGCAGATAGACATCGCGGAAAATGCCGGACAGGCGGAATTTATCCTGATCTTCCAAATAGGTACCGTCACACCACTTCAAAACGGCGAGGACGATGACATTTTCCCCTGCGACCAGATGAGACGTGATGTCAAATTCCGAGGTGTGGTGCGAAACCTGCGAATAGCCGACAAAGTTTCCGTTTACGAAGAGATAGAAGCAACTGTCCACACCTTCAAAACACAAAATGCGGCGGTTTTCATCCGGAGCGTAAGTAAAGCTCGTCCGATAGATCCCGACAGGATCGTCGTCCGGCACATAGGGCGGGTCGAACGGGATCGGATAGTCGACATTCGTATACTGCGGTCTGTCGTAGCCGTACAACTGCCAGTTTCCCGGCACGGGGATTCGTTTTTTTAATGCGATCGAAAGATAATCATCCTCCAGATCCAAAACGGAATCGTAGTAGGCAAAACCCCACCGTCCGTTCAAGAGGGTAAACCGTTTCGAAGTCTCACGGTCGGCAAAGGGGTCCTGACCGGGTGCAAACGGGATAAAATAGTTATGATCCTGCAGGGTCCCCAACTGAAGGGTCTTCGGGTCTTCATGCAGGGTCATCCGGCTCTTCGGGGAGCCGGGAGCAGCGATTTTATTCAAGTCCATGAAATGTCCTCCTACGAGATATTTCTATGATTAGATTTTACCTCGAAGAGGCCGAATTTGCAATGCTGTATTTCTTGCTTTATTGACTATGCTATGTTATACTGACTATGTAAATGAGGAACTCTGTTTGCCCGGGAAGCAAACAGTATTATTGGGATGTAGAGGTGTGTAGATCATGAACCTTATTTTGATCATTGCGGTCGCGGTGCTGATCGTATTGATGTGCTATCAATACCTGCCGGTAAACAACACGGATGTGCCGAAATACCAGCATGATGTCGCGACAGTTGAATACGTTTTGGATAACCCGAATATTCTGATCAATGATCTCGGGTTTGCTTCGTACGGAAAATGGAACGAAAATAATAAAGTCAACTACGACTATATACTTCCGATCGAGTTGTATGCGGACCCGACGGATCCGAAACAGGCCTATTTTATCGATATCGTCGGTGAAAACGGCTACCTGATCGTGGATTCGGAGAATAACCTCTATCAGTTTCAGGTAAGCGGGGATTATCCGCAACTGCTTGACGCGGAAAATGTCTTCTACTCCCCGTACGACGGCCTCATATACACGTATAAGGGGAAGCAGCATATGGTCACGGGGTCGTTGCAGATCATACTGCCGAAGCGTGAGCGTCTGACAGCCTTCGTCGGCCAGCGGACGCCCGGTGACGGCGATATCTACCAGCCCCAGTCCTACGTCGCAGACCGCTACGGTACAGGGTATTCGGTCGCCTATGCATACAGCCTCCGAAACTTCGACTATGCGACCCAGGGCGATACCAGCATCTACTTCCGCGGTCGCGGCAGCCGTTCGGAGGGGAATTGTACATTGACCGCGATGTATAATGCACTCAACTATATCAGTTCGACACACATGGGCGGAACGCTGCCCACTTCCCGCAATATAACGCAAGTCGACGCGAAAAAGGATGCTTTTTACGCCAAATACTCTTCCGACCGTACCTACGTGATCGACACGCCGAAGGTATTGCCCGAACTGTATGCCAACATCCGCGCTTACGCGATCAGCGCCCATGGCTATGAAGTCGAGGCCCTGACGCAGTTAGAGGTCGAAGACGTGATGAACCACATGCTGACAGAGTACGGAAGCTCGCTCAAAGCGAAAAACTACTACGACGCATCCTACTATCATCAGGTTCTTGAGCCGGTCTCTCACGACCTTCCGGTGCTGAATAATGTTACCACGTCGTCCACCTACGGTTCCCATTCCATGGTAGTCACGGGTTATCAGATCTACACGTCCTCCATAGACATCGGCGACCTGCATATGCTGAATTATCTGCTCATGCTCCAAGTCGCGGACGGCTGGTTCTCCGATGCACGCTATTACGACGCAAACTTAAACAAAGATCTCGAGATCGTTACGGTTCTGGAGGCAAAATAAGACTGAGGGAAGATAAACCATCCCTTCGAGATACATATGAGAAAAAAACGAGCACGCAATATCATGATCGTGGGGCTGTTGTGTTTGTCCCTTTCGGCAAATGCCTGTCAGTCCCGGCCAGTAGATGGCACGTCGGCGAGTTCCGACGAGCCCGTGATAATTGCGCCCGAAACCACGGAAAATAATACCGGGATCCATACAACCGTTGCCGAAACCCCTGAGACGACCCAGCCGGGTACGACTGAAGTCACAGCGCCGACCGAAACCGAAGCCCTGACCGAGGTTGAAACTTCGACCGAACCGGAAACGACATCCATCCCCGGCTTGGAATACCAGGAGGTCCCTGTCGTACGCTATGTTCTGTCCGGCTCGGACAGCCTGCTTTCGGACCTCGGCTTTGATCTGCCGGACATCGATTTCGATGCGATCTATCCGATCACGGTGAAGGCGCCCGACTGTCCTGAAACCGAGGCCTATCTGATCGATTTTACCGGTGAAAACGGCTACGTGATCGTAAACGATGAATACTCGCTCCTCGCGGTGATGACCAACGGCGACTACTCCGCATTGGCCGGCTATTCCGACCTATGCTACGCCATGACCGACGGCCTTTTGTACACGGTCGACGGAATACGCATGTGCATGGACCGTGCGAGCACGCAGACACCGACACCTTCCGACCGAATCTACGTCGGCCAGGAGAGCATCGGCGAAGGCGAGATCTACAACCTGGAATTTTACGTTTCAGATCGCTATTCCGACCGGTATACGTCATCCGCCAGTAAGATCCTGGAGTTTGAGGAACTTCATCGTCAGCGGGATCTCTCGGTATATAAGTCGAACGGAGGTGAGGGCAACTGCACCCTCGCGGCAGTCTATACATGTCTGGAGATCCTGGGGCGCAACATTCTCTACGATACCGCCCTGTTTCCGGCACTTAGCGAGACGGTCACGATCGACGTCGTGAACGACCCGAACTATCCGAAATATGCGGACGACCCGAACTACCACATCGATCCGTACGTTGATCTGCCGCTTGTGTACTCACAGGTGCGCGACGTAGTGGTCGGCACCTACAACTATTTGGACGGCGTATTTCCTTGGGTCAATGAGATCCTGTTCAACAATATTCTGGATAAATACGAGTGCGGCATGAAGGCTGTCAATCACTACGCCTGGACCTATCAGGAGGACCTCATCCCCGAGATCGATGCAGGTCTTCCCGTACAGATGAGCATCACCGGGGCGAAGTGCTACGCCAGTCATTCGATCAGCGTTATCGGCTACGAATATCTGACCTCCACGACTCCGGTCGGACAGCTGACGAAAGTCGACACCCTTTTCTTCCTGACGATCGCTGACAACTGGAACACCTCCCCCGTCAGTCTGGACACAAATATTCAAACCATCGTGGGAAATATAATCACGTTTGAACAAAAATGACCGGGATCCGAAGATCCCGGCCTTTTTTCGGTCAATCAAATGTGAACCGGTCGAATGTATAACTTTCATTCGCATCCGGTGAAACAAATTCAAAATACACGGCGTGCTTTCCGATCACACCGGTCGTAAGTGTTGCCGTGACTGCGGTCTTCGCCCCGTCGAAGACTGCAGTCGAAACAACGCGGCCCCGATACGAATCGATGCGCACATTGACCGTGACGGCCTTCGCCTCTTCCAGAACGACCGTTACGGTCTTCGGTACGTTGTTACCGAACTGGAGATACCGAAAGCCTACCGTCGTGCCCGTCGTGATATTCACGATCGGGGTGGAAATATCCTCTCTCTGCTCATATCCCGGACGGATGTGGGCATATTTTTTGCTTCCGTAGATGTGGCAGGCATAACCTGCGGAGATCCACAAATATGCGTCCAGGCCGTTGATATGCGGTCCCTGTGAAGTCATCTCCACCGGCTTCGAAGAAACCGGTTCGCCGTTTAAATACTTCACATCGCCGATGTACAGCTGTCCGTCCGTGCCCATCGCAACATCCACCGGCTCGAGCATCGCCTGGCGGGAATACTCATCGGTACCGGTCTGTCTGTGGTAGAAAATGTACCATTTTCCGTTCACTTCCATGATGGAGCCGTGGTTATTTCCCCAGCGATAGGTCATGGTGCCGACGCCTTCGGAATCGTGCAGGATCTCTCCGCCGTTAAAACTGATGTCCCCGCCGTCGTGGAACGGCCCGAACGGCGTGTCGCTGATGCGATATGACAAAAAGCCGTTGCAAGGTTCGAAAACGCCCAACTCCGGGATGGGTTTCTCATACCGTCTCGAGAAAATGTAAACGTATTTTCCCATGACCTTCCGCGGGCTGGAAGCCTCGAAGAAAGCGTCGATCAGGGAAATGTGTCCGTCATCCCTCGGATCCCAGGGGCAGGTCGAATGCCCGAGCGGGTTCGAAACGAGGGTGTCCTCCTTTATGGTCGCCATGTCCTCTTCCATCTCGGCGATGTAGCACGGCGCAGCGCAGCCGCCCCAGTAAGCATAGACCTTACCATCATCATCCACCAAAACGCCGGGATCGAACCCTAACTTCGTCTCCACCGGGTTCTCGAACGGTCCCCACGGGTTCTTTGAAGACGCGACCACGACCAGACTGCCCTTCCGCTCTGCCGCGTACATATAATAGGTGTCGCCCTTCTTCACTACATCGGGGGCATACAGGATCGAATCATAGTGTGTCTCGTAGCACACGCCATGGTACGTCCAGTCCGTCAGGTCCTCTACCGGAGCGGACCATGCAACATAGTTTCGCCCGCAGTACTGCGTCCTCTCGATATCATGCGAGCCATACACATAGACCCGCTTCTCGCCGTTGTGCTCGAACACTCTCGGCTCGCCGTCCGGAACATGCTCCCACAGGGGCATGTAAGGGTTCGCGCCCTTAATAAACTTCTTCATCATTCTTTCCTCTTTTCTTTTTTTGTCGTTTCCATCTACCCGTCATAAGGTCATAAGATGTTGAACTTTCTTTCAACTCTGCGCTCTCTCTACCGAGCCGGTCTGGCCTTCCTTAAACACGTTCAGGTGCCGTGCATCCACGGCAAATTCCAGGATCGGCATGGAGAGCATGCCCGGTCTGCGGTCGAACCGCAGGCACGAAATGCATGTGTGGGGAATGTGTCCGAGCATCATGCACAGGTGCGGGAACGGGATATTGAGAACGCGCGATAAGAGCGCCGTCGATGAACCGCCGTGACTGAATAAAACGAAGGTCTTCTGCTCATCGCTCCCGTTTATGTTACGGTAATACAGGCCCTCGCGCTGATAGCCGAGCGTCTTAAGCCACTCGTCGACCGCGGCCATCACATGGTCAATGTCGACCGTCGCCGTATTGTCCACGAAATCGGGAAACTCCCGCCACTTCGGATCCTGCAAGTCCACGCCCTCGTGCATCAATTTTCCTGAGCAGATCCACGGGTTCCCCTTTCGGTACAGATCCTCCAGACTTCCGAACCGGATCTCACGCATAAAATCCAGCGTCTCGATCTCGTTAAGCCCCGACAGTTCTGCAAACGGCTTCGCGGTCTGCTGCGCACGGCCCTGGGGCGAGCAGAATATCTTCTCGATTCCCTCCTCCATCAGTCGCTGCGCGACCACCTTCGCCTGTCTATGTCCCAGTTCGGTCAGGCAGTCCAGTTCATAGTTCGGATCTCCGTGACGTACCAAAATCAGTCTCATATCCTATCTCCTTCGTAACGATCTTCAAACTCGCACCCGCTACCGCTTTCATTTTCCGTTCCTCCGTTATTTAACAGGGGCATCCGCATCATGCGTATACCACCTAATCATACCATATCTTCGCTCTCCCGTGAAGGTAAAAGTCGAAATATAAAATGCATGCCCTATGCATTTATCAAATTTCGATGAAATTCCGCTGAAAAACAGTTGACAAGCCCAAATGTTTGTAGTATTATGTTGGATGTTGACGACAACATGTTTGTTCAACAAGCTGGCGTGGCACAGTCGGTAGCGCGCAACATTGGTAGTGTTGAGGTCACGGGTTCGATTCCCGTCGCTAGCTCACAAAGTATTACGGATCCGCGATCGCGGGTCCGTTTTTTTACCCCTAAGCCCAACTATACGTTGTAAAAAACATCTGTAACTATACTTTGCGGTTCTTGTATTCCCGAAATCACTCGATTATAATACAGACAAGTGATCACGAAATACATAAAAAGAAGGTGATTTAAATGGAGATCAACATAAAAGATACCCTACGCACATTACGACTTAAGAAAAAAGTCACGCAGGAGGCTCTGGCTGTCCATCTGGGCATTACCCCCCAGTCCGTCGGAAAATGGGAACGCGGCGAAGGCTTCCCTGACATCACGCTGCTTCCCTCTATCGCTCTGTATTTCGGAGTTACGGTCGATGAACTGCTTGGCGTAGAAAAAGCCCGGATCGAAGAAACCATAAAAGAATATGAGGCAGAAGGATTAAAGTATTGGAATAAGGGGGAAACGGCAAAATGTCTGGCACTTTGGGAAAAAGCCTATAAAGAATTTCCCAACGATTGCCGCGTTATGTCCCATCTTATGGATGCACTTTATTCCGATGCAGGAAATCCGATCTATAGTGGTGACACGAATTATGACTCTGAAGGTGCCGTGAAGCGTATCATTGAGTTAGGCGAAGCGATCCTGGAAAGATCCACCGACACGGAGCTTCGTGAAGGCGCCATACAGATCTTGTGCTATACCTATAATGATGAAAACGATAAAGAAAATGCCTTGAAATACGCGAATATGGGCGGTGATTTTCAAGCAAATAAAGACGGTCTGAGATGCAATGTCCTTATGGATGAAGAAGGCGTGACCGCCAATCAGCAGTATTTAGTAGATCTTATTCAGACAGCCGCCTTAGTAGCTGCAGCGATTCCCTGGAAGAAACGGTTGACCTACGAGGAAATGATCGAAGCCTACTCCTTCGCCAGAGACATATATAAACGTCTGTTTAAGGACGGAAACGCAGGATTTTACTCGACCTCTATTGCCACGAACTGTTGTAACCTGGCACATCTGTACGCCGAACTGGGCGATGCCGAGAATACCCTGCAGGCCGTGGAAGAATGTGCCCACTATTCCGTTGCGGATCCGATCCCTTCCGATCAGGACTACACATTTACGGCTCCTCTGGTCAACCGGGTACGCCTTCCTCATAACGAAACCACCAGAAACAGTACCGGAAACTCCTGTTATTATACCCTTCGCTCTCTGGAAAATAAGAAATTTGATTTTGTAAGGAATGACGAGCGTTTCCAAAAGGCCATCAGCGACATGCAAAAGCATGAGATAAAGCCGACCGAAGAATAAACGATAAAAAGCAGGCTCCCGTTTCAGGAGCCTGCTTTGTCTATTCGCCCATGTCGGGCTTTTTTAAAGTGTTTTCAAATACGCCTCGCAGCGCGGCTTCATAAACGGCACAAACCAGGGCGCATCGAAAGCCGCCTTGAACTCCTGCGCTTCCACCCAGCGAAAGCCGATGGTCTCGCCCTCCTGCAGGACAATGCTGTCCTTCGGGATATCGGTCTCAAACAGATAACCGAAATAGATCGCGTGGGATTCCTCCCGGACCACATGATAAAGCGGTTTCAGATCCTCCCTTCGCGCGCGGATCCCCGTCTCTTCCAACAACTCACGAACGGCCGCCGCCTGCGGTTCTTCACCTTTGATCGCGCTACCGCCCGCGCCCGGCTCAAACAGTCCCGGGCAGTTCGGCTTCGAGTAGTCGCGATGCATCAGCAGGAAGGTCCCGTCCACATGGCGGACCAAAACCTCAACGACCAAATGAAAGAGCCCCTCCGGTATCTTCTGTCCTCGAACCAGATCCACACCGGTCAGCGCCCCATTTCGATCATATGCGTCCCATAATTCCATAAAGAACCTCCAAAAAAGGCCTGAAAACAAACCTGCAGGCTCCACCTAGGGATCCTGCTTAAAAACTACGAACGGATTAAAAGAAAGCACGTGACGGGAATCGAACCCGCGCCCTCAGCTTGGGAAGCTGATATTCTACCATTAAACTACACATGCGCGTTGCAGGCTAGCGTTGCTAACCTGCAACGCTAGAAGTTTGGTTTTGCACAACCACTCTATAACAAACTCTGCATAACCATCGCGTAGATTCTCTGGTTTTCTTCCTGCCACCGGCCGCAGACGCGCTCCGCCTGCTCTTGTGTCGGAACGGAAAGGTTCATCGAGAACAATGTCGCCTTACCTTCTTTGATCTCGCAATGTACGGTGTATTCTTGATTCACCGAGGATTTGTAATAATCTGCAATGGTGCTCGCCTCGGAACGGAACTGGATGCGATGCTCGGCCAGATATTTGTCGATATCTTCCTTAATGGACGCCGACAGGTTGTTGCTAAAATAGTACAACGCGTCCTCGCCCTCACCGGTCATCTCGTAATTTGTAACATTCCGAATGGTCTTCGACCGAATGAGATTCGCTTCCTCGAGTTCCTTCACAACACCCTGGAACGTAAAGTAGGTCGTGTATTCTTTACCCACGAAGAAATCCGTCATCTGGCTGTTCGCCAACGGAAAATTCACCTTCTTGAGCATATACAATACCATAAGTTTATAGAGTGTTGTAGGCTCTGTTACCATAACTGTTCCTCTCACGTACGGTTCGAACTCAGCCGGCAATGCCTGTCCGGCACCTCGATGTGATCGCGAACCGCTATTATCGATCCTCTCATTCGACAGGATATCCCACCGAGTTTTATTATATCAACATGCCGGCATCTCGTCAAGTTCATTTTCCACAAACGCCGTGATTTACACCCACTCTCCCGGTAAATTCCGCTTCAAAAAGTCTTGATTTCCCCATTCTTTTATAGTATACTCTAGATGATTGATACATGAGCTTGTTCCAATCCGGCAGATCCTCATCCCCTGAAAATATAGGGGCTTTCGTTTATGTGTGATCGGCTGACATCGGTTTGCAAGGCAAACCTATCCTTTAATTTCCCCCAAAACAAACAAATGGAATATTTTGAGAGGTCACTGTTTCTATGAGTAAAAGTAATGATCTGACATTGTCCGAACTGCGTGAAATCGCCAAAAGCCATGGTATAAAGGGCATTTCCACCATGCGAAAGCCGGAACTCATGGCGCTTTTGTATAGCGTTTCGAAGAAAGAGAAGGAGGAGCGCGAAGCCGCTGAACGAGCTGCTGCCGAGGGCGGCGATGCTGCCGACAGCGCTGCGCCGACTCCCGATACCGACGAAACGCCCACGGGCGATGTCGATGCGGCGGAGGCTTCTAAAACCGGCGCCGAAGAACCCGTGAAGAAGCGTCGTTTTATCAGTTCGATCGAGGCTAAATCTCAGGCACGTGAGGCAGAAGCTGCCCGCCGTTCGAGCCTGCGTACTGCACGGGTCGGACGTACGCCTTCCGAGATCCTGCGTACTCCGGAAGCCCGCGATGCACAGGCGACCGATCGCATGTCGCGCCCTCCGAGGCGTCCTTATACGCCGCAGTTAAATCTCTCGACTTCATCGCTTTCGATGTCGAATACATACGGCCAGTCCCCACAGACGCCGCAGCAGCCGCGTCCGTTCCAGTCGAAATCCTTTACCGCTGCCCATCAGGTGCAGGGCTACGGTAAGATGGCTGTCCCGCAGGACCAGCTGGAGGGCAATGAACCCACCCCCCAGCCGTTCTACGATCGCCCGAACTATAATAACAATTCCGATCGAGAAGACGAGGATATCCCGCCTTACCGCCGCGAAGAAGAGGAATTCGTTCAGGCTCCCCGCGTGAGCTCCGGCTACGGCCGTGTTCGCACACCCGAGACGACGAAAGAAGAAACCCCCGCCGCTGAGGTGGAAGCATTGACCAACGGAGTCAGCGCCGGCGGCATTCTGGAACTTCTGGCAGAAGGCTACGGTTTCATCCGCTCCAACCACTATCTGAACGGGGACAATGATATCTACGTCGCACCATCCCAGATCCGCCGGTTTAATCTTCACACTGGCGACTACATCGAAGGCATGCGCCGTAACCAGTCCCAGGGCGAGAAATTCCCTGCACTTCTGACGGTGAATTCCATCAACGGCATCCCTGCAGATACTTATACTGCGCCGACGCCATTCGATAATCTGACACCGATCTTCCCGAACGAGCGTCTGAAACTTGAGATGCCCGGCTGCGACATTTCCATGCGCATCATGGACATCATCTGCCCCATCGGTAAGGGCCAGCGCGGTATGATCGTCGCACCGCCGAAGGCCGGTAAAACAACACTGATCAAACACATTGCCCAGTCCATCCTCACGAACCATCCGGAGGTGCACCTGATGGTGCTGCTGATCGATGAGCGTCCCGAGGAAGTGACCGATATCCGTGAATCGATCGGCGCGCACGAAAGCTGCGAAGTCATCGATTCCACATTCGACCAGTCTCCCGAACACCACAAGAGAGTTTCCGAGATGGTGACCGAGCGCGCAAAGCGTCTGGTGGAGATCGGCCAGGATGTCATCATCCTGCTGGATAGTATCACACGTCTGTCACGTGCCTACAATCTGACCGTAGCGCCCAGCGGACGCACCTTGTCCGGCGGCCTGGATCCTGCCGCGCTCTACACCCCGAAACGATTCTTCGGAGCTGCGCGCAACATGCGCGAAGGCGGCAGCCTCACCATTCTGGCCACTGCTCTGGTCGATACAGGCAGCCGCATGGATGACGTGATCTTTGAGGAATTCAAGGGCACCGGCAACATGGAGATCGTACTGGATCGCCGCATGAGTGAGAGACGCATCTTCCCCGCGATCGACATCGCCCGCTCCGGAACCCGCAACGAGCAGTTGCTCCTGAATGCGGATGAGCTCGAGGCCATCACGAAGGTGCGCAGACTTCTCTCTGATCAGAAAGCCGAGGAGGCGACCGAAAACATCCTGAACCTGTTCGAACAAACGAAAACCAACGAGGATTTTGTGGCTCGTATAAACCACTCGATCCGATAAAACATAAAACCGCTGCAGTAGTTATCTCTGCAGCGGTTTTTTTATTTACAATCTATATTATCACAAGAAATGAGCATACCGGAAAGTGCAAGCCGGATAATAATTCCTGCCCTTTTCACTCAGGCCATATCTAACCCTCACATTTTTACAAAACAAAAACAGGCGAGGGGTTTTGAAACCACTCACTTGTTTTCCTCGCAAATTGTTAGTATTCCCTATGAAAAGAAGCTTCTCAGTTTATGAAAACCGAATCCTGAGAGTACAACCATAGGGTCTGTCGTCCTCTCCGCCAAATACCTTGACCTCAACAACTTCTTTATTCTTATCCAGAAGCGGTGTGATCTTTTCTACCATGAAACCGGGAACTTCACCGATCAATTCATCATTCAGATAGATCTCAATGGCATCCTTTCCTTCAAAGTTATCGACTTCAAATCGAACCGTAAGACTTTTATCAAACGGCTTCTCTTTCATCTTCAATGCACTAAGATTTTGGGTCGTGTCCAGAATTCCGCCCTTATGAGACATCGGAGAAGCAGTGATCATGAGCTCCGTCCCTTTTTTCTTTCCAAAAAGTCCCATACCGTAACCCCTCTTTCCGTCAATAGTCTACAAAAATCGACGCTTCGCTTTATAACTGTCTTAATTATATCAAATTCAGCAGAATTTGTAAAGGACTTTATAATTTTTTTACTTTTTGTCGTACGATTTCATAAGAAAGCACACCGGCAGCTACGGAGGCATTGAGCGAATCGATATCTCCCTTCATGGGAATGGACGCGATCATATCACAATGCTCACGTACCAGGCGGCTGACACCGCTGCCCTCGTTACCGATCACGAGGCCAATGGGACCCGTCAGGTTGAGATCATACATGACCGTTCCATCCATATCCGCACAGACGAACCACATGCCCTCTTTCTTAAGCTGCTCCATCAGTGCCGAGAGGTTAGCAACTCTCGCTACCGGTGTGAAAGCTACAGCACCGGCCGATGTACGTGCCACGGTCGAATTCACCGATGCGCTACGGTTCTTCAGGATCACCACGCCGTGGGCGCCCGCCAGATTCGCCGTTCGGATGATCGCGCCCAGGTTGTGCGGATCCTCGATGCCATCCAGCAGGATGAGGAACGGATCCTCTCCACGCTCACGCGCCAGCGCCAGCATCTCATCCACTTCGGCGTATTGGTAGTTCGCGCCGACCGCCATCACACCCTGATGATGCTTCGTCTCGCTCTTCCGGTCCAGTTCTTCCTTCGACACATAGTCGACTTTGATCTTCTTAGCCAGGGCCAGTTTCTTCACCTGCTCGATCGCAGGATCCTTCAGGCCGGACTGCAGCAGGATGCGCTCCGGCTTCGTTCCGGCGCGCAGGGCTTCCGTGACCGCATTGCGTCCTTCGATCGATATCTCTTCGTACCGCATTTATTACTCCTTTTCGGCGTCCTTCACGGTCGCCAGGCACAGTTCAAACAACTCCTCGAGCCTCTCCGTCCGCTTCTCCAGATACAGGTAACCGAACAGGCACTCCAGCCCCGTCGCCAGATGATACTCCTGCGGCGTGCAGCTTTTGGGCAATGTCCCCGGCTTCGCGTTTTTTCCGCGCTTGAGGATGTCCTTCTCCTCTTCGGTGAAGAAGTCCGGATGCTCCGTGACGATCTTCGCCTGCGTTTTCGCATTGGCCAAACGAACGCTCGCCTTATGATATTTCTGCGGCGACAGGTCCCTCTTCGTCACCAGATCCTCACGGATCATGAGTTCGTAGACCGAATCGCCGAGGTAGGCCAGCGAAAGCGGGGCGTACAGCCGTGCCGGCATTTTGCTACGTTTCTCTTCGTTCATATCAAACTCGCTTCCAGGTCGTTCCCTGGCGTGTATCCTCCAGGACGATGCCCATATCCAAAAGCTTAGCACGGATGGCGTCGGCCTTCGCAAAATCTCTGTCCTTCTTCGCCTGTGCGCGCTGCGCGATCAGATCCTCGATATCGCTGTCCAGTGTCTCCTTCTGCGTCTGTACGACCAGGCCGCAGATGTCGCTGAGTTTCACGATCGTGTTCAGGAAGGTATCCACTGCCTCCTTCGTGCTCTCCTCGGTGATCTCGACATTGGCCAGTTTTACCATCTCGAAGATCGCGGCCAATGCATCCGCGGTGTTGCAGTCGTCATCCATGGATGCCTCAAACTTCTCGACGAGGCTGCCGAGTTTTGCAAGCGTTTCCGCCTCATTTTCGCGTCCTTTTGCGGGATGTGCGGAAATATACGTCGACAGGTCGGAAAGTCTGGTTACGGCCGTGATAATACGTGTAAGCGCGTTTTTTGCAGCTTCCATCAGTTCTTGACTGAAGTTCAGCGGGCTGCGATAGTGCGCGTTGAGCATGAAGAAACGCAGGACCTGCAGATCGTAATGCTTCGCGATGTCGCGCACGAGGAGGAAGTTACCCAGGGATTTGGACATCTTCCGGTTATCAATGTTCAGGAATGCATTGTGCATCCAGTATTTTGCAAACTCGCATCCGTTCGCCGCTTCGGACTGCGCGATCTCGTTCTCGTGGTGCGGGAAGATCAGGTCCTCGCCGCCGGCGTGGATGTCGATGCGGTCGCCCAGGTAACGCTTCGCCATAACGGAGCACTCGATATGCCAGCCGGGACGGCCGTCGCTCCACGGTGAAGGCCAGGACGGCTCGCCCTCTTTCTTCGGCTTCCAAAGCACGAAGTCGAGGTTATCCTCTTTCTCCTCCGCTCCGGTGACCAGCAGGTCACGCATACCGGACTGGAGATCGTCCAGATTCTTATGGGACAGTTTGCCATAGGGTTTAAATCTACGGGAACGGAAGTACACCGTTCCGTCCTTATCGTATGCATAGTCCTTCTCGATCAATGTGGAGATCATGTCGATCATGCCGCCGATCTCCTGCGTCGCACGCGGATGCGTGCTCGCCGGGCGCACGTTCATGCCCTCCATGTCTTTCTTGCACTCTACGATATACTTCTCGGCAACTTCCTGCGCCGAGATGCCCTCCTCGAGGGAGCGCTTGATGATCTTATCGTCAACGTCTGTAAAATTCGACACATAGTTGACTTCGTAGCCTTTGTATTCCAGATAACGGCGAAACGTGTCAAACACGATCATGGGACGCGCATTACCGATGTGAATAAAATTATATACGGTCGGGCCGCAGACGTACATCTTTACCTTTCCGGGTTCGATCGGCTTAAACTCCTCTTTTCTTCCGGTCAATGTGTTGTAGATCTTGATCATGCTTTCGTTTCTCCTTTCTCTTTTTCAGCGAGCTGTTTTTCCAGCTCTTCGATACGCTTCGTCAATTCTTCGATGTCGTTCATGACGATATCGGGCATGTGGATGTGGTCCATGTCTGCGGTCGGCACGCGGGTATCCTTACGTTTTACCACGTGGCCGGGCACGCCGACGACCGTCGAATACGGCGGCACTTCCTGCAGCACCACGCTGCCTGCACCGATCTTCGAATTCTTTCCGACGGTGAAGGAGCCGAGCACCTTCGCGCCGGCACTGATCATGACATTGTCCTCGATGGTCGGGTGACGCTTGCCTTTTTCCTTACCGTTACCGCCCAGAGTCACGCCCTGGAACAGGGTGACATTGTCCCCGATGATGGTCGTCTCGCCGATCACCACACCGGCACCGTGGTCGATAAACAGGCCCTTTCCGATCGTGGCGCCGGGATGGATCTCGATGCCCGTACGGCGTGTTGCATGCTGGGACACGGCACGTGCCAGAAAATAGTGCTGCTTCTTATACAGTTTGTGTGCGAGCCGATAGTAGACGATGGCTCGGAAACTGGGATAGAGAACGACCTCCATCGGTGTCTTGATGGCCGGATCGCGGTCTTGGATCACCTTAGCTTCTTCTTTAAAAAACTCAAACATATCTTTCCTCCGTTCCGGCAAAAAGAGCCGGATCCAACTGGGCTCGAGAGGTGGCACAGACACGATCCGGACATAAAAAATCCGCGTGTGCGCTTCTCTCTCTGCGTACAACGTACGAAGAGACGATAATCAAACGCTACCGCGGTCCCACTCTTCTTAACGGCGCCAAACTGCCGTTCCCTTTTGAAGGCATATAACGCTGCCACCGGACGCACATACTGTTAGTTCCGCGCGTCTGCTCCCGGGTGCACTTCTCCTCTTTTGCTTCGAGACCGGCTTTCAGCCGCCGACCGGTCCTCTCTGGCGAAACGATCCAAAGGATACTCTCCCCGTTCATAGCAAAGGTGTATCCGAAATCCGGATACACCCATATAATAAACGATATGATTTGCAAATGTCAAGAGGCAATTACAAAACCGTTGTATTCACACTTTCCTCAGCGATGATGCTGATGGTCACGTTCAGGTTGCCATTGCGCATGCGAACCTCATCCATGAACTCTTTGAGGCTGGCGTCCGCCTTGAATTTCGCCTCGTAAGTCAGCTCGAACAGGGTTCCCATGTTGCTGGTCTTCACCTGCTGCAGGCTGGCACCGGTCGTATATTTCTCGAACAGATCGTCGAAAGCCTTCTCAAAATTCAGACTCTCAGGCATAGTGATGCGGATCTGACGTCTGGAAAAATCGATCTTCTTTACATTGACCGGGATAAACGAAGCCGCGATCATGACAGCACCGATCAACAGTACGAAAACACTTGCCTCCGTGTAGAACCCGAGGCCTACGGCCAGACCGGTCGCCATGCCGAAGAATACCGTAACGATGTCTTTGGAGTCGCCGGGGATACTACGGAAACGTACGAGCGCGAAGATACCCGCGATGGAAAATGCACGTGCCACATTGCTTCCGACCATGCTGATCACTACGGAAACCAAAGCCGGCAAAACGATGAGCATCACTGCAAAGTTCTTCGAAGCCTTGCGTCTCGCGCTAAGCAGGTAGGAAAGGCTTACCAGGATGCCCAGACCTACGCCGATGCCGATCTTAAGAAGCACATCCTGAACCGTAAAATTCAAGATCTCTGCTGTGTCGTTTGTCAATGAGATTGCTGCCAATAAACTGTTCATAATAACTCCTACATTCTGTTGATCTTCTAAATGCGGGTGGGATCAATCCGTGTCCCCCACCGCCGCGGGCGTAAACCGCGTACTGCCCGCATCGTGCTCACGCACGTATTGCATGTACTCCGTTCCGTATTTGGAAAACGAAGTCGGGAAGATGGAATACTTCGATAAAAGGCGGGCGAACCAGAGGGGAACTGCGCCCAGGACCTTTACCTCCATCAGGTGACAGTCGTCCATAAGAACGCGGCCGTACACGCCCTTATCCAGTTCCAGATCGTATCTGCGAACTGTGATATTCTTATCGAAGGTCACACGAAACTCCGGATCTTCCTTTCCGAACAAAGCCTTTCTCTCATAGGACAGGTACAGTTTCGGAATGACCGGATAGACTGAGCGAAAATAGTCCATCTCGTGAAGCATCTGGTGGTTCATGGACTGAACATTTTCCAGATCATCCTGCCCTGCCAGGTACGCGTCCGCGCGCTCTAACGGAGCCATGATGCGGCGCTTGCTGACCAAGCCTTTATATTTCTTTTTGATCTCGATGAAGCATTTGGTCTTCCGGTTCGGCACGCCATAACTGCGCAGACGCAGTTTCTCTTTATACGTCGGCTTTGCGAGCGACGTGCGGATCAGCGTGTCGTCCGGCGTATCATAGTAGATGTTCGTGATCAGGTAGTACCCTGTCTTCTTGCTGTAATCGTCGATCTCCATGTACTCCAGGAGGTCATCCAAAAACGCGGGCAATACCGTATTCGGGACTTTATACTTCAGTTCATATCTTCGAAATGTATCTCCAGCCATGGATCTTTCCTCCTTTCTCTGGTATCTTACACGGAAAATGTGTTGAAACGGTGAAGAATCCGAAAACTATTTCGTAATTCTTCGTTCGACCCTATAATGACCCCGCTTCGGCGAGGTCATTACAAAAATGATTTATGTTTTATTTCAGGCCGAGGATCTCCAGAACGGTATCCTTCATATCCTCGGGATCGCACTCACGCTTATGCAGGATCTCTGCGTTGCGCAGCTCTTCGACTGCCGGCGGGATCGCCACGCCGGAAATCTCGTAGAGGCGGTCGACCTTCGCGAACTCATCGTCCGCGATATCCGGTGTCAGGGCGCCTACAGCGTCCAGAACGCTGGTCAGGAACTTATACGGGCTGGCGGTCGAAGCAACGACGGTCACGGTCTCATCCTGCGTCTCCTTGCGATACTTCTCGTATACTGCGGAAGCAACGGCCGTGTGCGTATCCATCACGTAGCCCTCCTCGCGGTAGACCTCAGCGATGCGCTGCGCTGTCTCCTCTTCGGTCGCATAGTTTCCGTAGAAGGAGTCGAGCTTCGTCTTCATGGCCGGCGTGATCGTATACTTTCCGTTCTCGGACAATGCCTGCATCAAGGCTGCGCAGATGTCGGGATCATTGCCCGCGATCTGGTAGATCAGACGCTCCAGGTTACTGGAGATCAGGATGTCCATGGAAGGCGACGACGTAAGGATGAACTTACGGTTGCGATCATAGATGCCCGTCGAGAAGAAATCAAACAGGACTTTATTTTCATTTGACGCGCAGATCAGCTTCGCGATGGGGATGCCCATCTGCTTAGCGTAAAATGCGGCCAGAATGTTTCCAAAATTACCGGTAGGAACGACAACGTTCATCGGCTCGCCGTTACTCAGCACGCCCTGCGCCAGAAGGCGGGTGTAAGCGTACACATAGTAAACGACCTGCGGTACCAGACGTCCGATATTGATCGAGTTAGCGCTGGAGAAGCAGAAACCTGCAACTTCCATCTCCGCTGCCAGATCGCGGTCACCGAAGAGTTTCTTCACGCCGGTCTGGGCATCGTCGAAGTTGCCGTGAATGCCTACGACTGCGGTGTTCGCGCCCTTTTGGGTCACCATCTGCAGTTTCTGAATCTTGCTGACGCCGTCCTTCGGGTAGAAAACGATGATGCGGGTGCCTGCAACATCGGCAAATCCTGCGAGCGCTGCCTTACCGGTATCGCCGGAAGTAGCGGTCAGGATCACGATCTCACGGTCCAGATGATTCTTCTTCTGCGCAGTCACCATCAGGTGCGGCAGGATCGAAAGCGCCATATCTTTAAACGCGATGGTCGCGCCATGGAACAGTTCCAGATGGTAGGCATCGCCGACCTTCACTAACGGTGCGATCTGCACTGTGTCGAACTTCTCGTCATATGCTTTCTCGATGCAGGAACGAAGCTCCTCCTCCGTGTAGTCGGTCAAAAAGAGTTTCATTACCTGGTATGCGATCTCCTGGTAGGTATAACCGGTCATCAATTCCGGTCCGAATGTAAGCTGCGGGATACGGTCAGGCACAAACAGACCGCCGTCTTTTGCTAATCCCTGCAGGATCGCGCGGGATGCCGTCACCGGCTCGTTCGCGCCACGTGTACTTCTATATAAAAGATCCATAGTTTCGTCCTCCATGTAACAGGCTGCGCATGCAACCGGGTCAGATGTAGCAATATCCGCCGAAGCGGGTATCCAATTAAGTATATATCATTTTTATCGGCGTGTAAAGGGGAAAACGTCAAAACTGCAAACGGACCGGCGAGGCCGGTCCGTCGATTCATCATTCGATCATTATTTATCCTTACCGGATGCACGGAAAGCGTGACGTTCCACATAAGGGGAAAACAGTCCGCTCTTCGACACGGCCGGGATGAGTGTCGTGGAAAATGCAAGTACGGTCACAACGCCGCCGATGCCTTGCGTGAGGTTCCCGAGAACGCCTGTGATGGCGCCGGCTCCCAGCTGCAAAACGACCAGCTCATAGAAGAGGTAGCCGAGAACCATAAAAAGCTCACAGATGACTGCAGCGATGCCGATAGCCACTGCGCGATACTTAAGTTTAAGGGGCTTCAAAAGCTTCAGGGACAGGATCAGGATCAGGACCATTGCCCCTTTGATCACTGCAGTACCGGGCGCATACATGGTGTATCCGGCCAGAAGATCACATAGCAAGCTTCCGACGGCCGCCGCGGCGGTTCCGTAGATCGGTCCTAAGAACAGACCGGCTAAAAGCACGAAGCCGTCACCGAGGTTGATACAACCGCCGTTCGGCATTCGGATATTGACAAATGCGCTGGCCACATAGATCAGTGCCGCGAATAGTCCTGCATACACAGGTAATAAGGTATTTTTTCTGTCGTTACTCTTCTTTAACTCACTCATAATTGACTCCTCCTACATTCGACAGATTTTCGGCTGCCCGACAGCCTCCCCCGAAAACTGCATCCCGGGATTGAGAATAAAATAACACACATTATGACAAAATGCAATATGTCGTGTAGTAATAATTCCTGAAACCCCGTTATAAGTACAGGTTAGAACAAACAAACGCCGCTCAGGCGGCAGGCGTAGGATCCACGAAAACACCCGAAAAACCAACCTTTACAAGAGACCTCTTGCTTTTTCGGTCAATTATGCTATGATACGTTTAATATAGGGCAGTATGGCCGCTTCATAGTGTGCGCGGTCTCCGATCTCCCTATATAGAAAGGAATACCTATGAGCGTTGGTTCATTCATCCGACGCAAGCGAAAACTCCTGCTCATCATCCTGATGGTGATCGGACTCGGAGGGATCGCCGGCGGCGCCTACCTGGTACTGAACTACAACAAAGATATAGAAGAAGGTTACGAACACCTCGCGGAGGAGGAAGCCCTCGCGGACGACTACCTCGCGATGCTGATGCAGATGAAGGCCGCAAAACAGGCCGAAGCTTCTGCTCCGGCACAGCCGGCTTCATCCGAAGCCGCCATGCAGCAGACTCCGGCAGAAACGGCGGAGGTTCCGTCCTCCGGCGATGCCGGTGCCGAAGCCAGCGCAGCACCTTCCGAGGCACAATCTCCCGTACAGGAAGTTCCGACTGCGGCCCCCGAACCGGCTCAACCGGCCCCGCCCACGCAGCCTGTACAGCCTGCCGCCACTGTCGATACCAACTACGAGGATAACCTCTACCGGTTTTCGCCGGAATACGCGCAGGGCGTGATCGAATGTGTGCTGGAAGTTCCGGTCGCTAAGATCCGCCGCGGTGTTTACACCGGAGCGATCGAGCACGATCTGGACCTGTGGATGGTCGTAGCCGCCCGCGATGAATATGTTCTCGGGCAGACCCACTACTGCATCTACGGACACAACTCTACGAAACAGGACCTGTCCTTCAACAATCTGCAGCCCAACTGCAAACTCGGTGACACCTTTACACTCACCAACGAGGACGGCGCCTATGAATACACGATCACGAACCTCTTCTCAGAGAACCGTAACCGCGTTACCAAGAACTACGTGGATAACTTCAATATCGATAAGAACCTCTGCTACATCATCACCTGCGGCCGCAACGAGCACCGCTACCGTGACTTCGTCGTAGAGGGTACATTGACCAAATTCACTCCATTAGAAGAGCTGATAAAATAATCGCTGTATAACAACGGCGGGAAATGCAGATCGCATTTCCCGCCGTGTTTTTATGTCTCTGTTTTAAAAATCCATGGAAAGGATCACTGGGGAATGTCCTCAGTTTCTTCCTCGGTTACTTCCTCGGTCTCTTCCTCGGTTACCTCTTCGGTAGCTTCCTCAGTTTCCTCGTCGGTCTCCTCTTCGGAAGGCTCCTCGGTCTCGGGCTCGGTCGGATCCGGCTTATTGGTCGGCTGCAGGCCTGTAAGCTCCTGTGAGTCGTAGTAGGACTCGCTCATCTTGTAAACCGAAAGCAGACGGTTCATATCTCTTGCGACCTCGATGCCTTCATCGGCCTTGAAGGTCTTCTCGCCCTCTTTGTTGATCTCGAAATCGGAGAATGTGTAGCCTACATAGTGATCGATATCGCTATTTCGGTCGAAAGTTCCCTTTACTTCATAAACGAGCATTACCTTGTTGAAGCAAGGACGGTTATAATTTCCGAGCTGTGTACGCTGATCTTCCTTCAATGTGAAGAACAGAACCTTAACGAGTTCGAGATCCTCGAATTCCTTCATCGTGCCCATCCACTGTCCCTGGTATACGCCCTCCAGAGCCTTCACCATCGGGGTGATCTTTTCTGTCGGATCTTCAACCAGTTCCGCAACATCGTCAGGATCGGTGAAGAAAGCGCCCTCGCCATGAGCCTTGATCTTCTTTTCGGTCTCTTCTACGCTGTAACCCTTCTTCTGAAGGTATTCGCTGACTTCAACGGTGAATGTAACTTCCTCATCCTCGTCAAATGTCATCTTGTTGTAACGGTTCTCGCCGTTTACATAATATGTGAAGTAGCTCTTCGTACCTTCCGGAAGCTTATCCTTATTGATCTCAACCTGGATCATAGGTGCCTTACCGGTGAAAGTGATGATCTCATCGCTGAACGGATCGATGGCCTCAACTTCATCGAGACCGGAAACCGTTACTTCCTTTTCGGTCGTGCTGAATTTGATTCCAATATAGGAAAGGTCCTTATCCGGAATCGTAAGCTTGATCTTATCGCCGTTCTTCAGGTCTTCGTTCGGAGATACCTCAGGAAAAGCAAGCCAGAACGCACTGGGCATATCTACATCCTTCTTACTCTCAAGACGCGCTGTACCCTGGCCGTCATATCCTTTAAAGACCAGATTGTAGTAATCAAACGGATCAACGCTCTTGATATCATCCAGACCGCTTACGGTAAATGTCTTCTCACGGGTCGTGGGAACGACCTTATCGCTCTCTAAGCGGCTCTCGAAAGTTACTACATACTTAACGACAACCGTGTCACCGTTCGACAGTTTTCCGGCCTTATCATAATCCGGTTCCAGCGAGCCGTATTTATTTGTAAGCTCCGAAACACCACTGGAGTCTTTTGTGAAACTACCGCTTCCGTTATAACCTGAAAAAACAAGCTGGAAGCCTTCAAAAGGATCGAACGCCTGTCCTTCTTCCAGTCCCTCAACCTTAACGGTAAAAGAATCGTTCTTAAGTGCCAGGCCATGCTGTGTCAGTAGCGTTGACGCGGAACCGTCGACCGTGATCGTAACGGTGTCGCCGTTCTTCAGATCTTTCTCGGGTTCAGCCTTGATCTTCAGCTGCTTAAAGATCTTCGTCAGTTCAGCCTCTGCTTCGGCACGGATCAGATCCGGGAACATTTTATCCATGTAGTCGCGGTCCTGGGCGAACTTTGCATTCATATCGAAGGACGCATAGCCCGAACCTTCGAAGCCTTTGATCGCTACGTCAATGAATTCCTTACAGTCGATAGACTTCGCATCTTTTGATTTGCCGCATGCAGCGAGTGCCATCATGGCAAACATCATGATAAACGCGAAGGAAAGAAAACGTTTTACCTGTCTCATTTGCAACATTATCCTCCTTAATATCCCAGTGATCAAAGATCACAGTTGTTGACGGTTCTGGGGAACGGGATGACATCCCGGATGTTGCCCATACCGGTCAGATACATTACACAACGTTCGAAGCCCAGACCGAAACCTGCGTGGCGTGCACTTCCGTACTTACGAAGGTCGAGATAGAACTCGTAGTCTTCCTTCTTCAGGTGACATTCCTCCATACGCTTTACAAGCAGGTCGTAGTCGTCCTCACGCTGGCTTCCGCCGATGATCTCGCCGATACCGGGAACCAGGCAGTCCATGGCAGCGACGGTCTTCTTGTCGTCGTTTAACTTCATGTAGAATGCCTTGATCTCCTTCGGGTAGTCCGTAACGAAAACCGGGCGCTTGAAGATCTGCTCGGTCAGGTAACGCTCGTGCTCGGTCTGCAGGTCGCAGCCCCAGAACACTTTATAGTCGAACTGATCGTTGTGCTCCATCAACATGTTCACGGCCTCGGTGTAGGTAACGTGGCCGAAATCGGAGTTCAGTACGTGGTTGAGACGCTCTAAGAGACCCTGATCCACGAACTGGTTGAAGAAGGCCATCTCCTCGGGCGCATTCTCCAGTACATAACGGATAATGTACTTCAGCATGCTCTCTGCGAGGATCATGTCGTCCTTCAGATCGGCAAATGCGATCTCCGGCTCGATCATCCAGAACTCGGCCGCATGGCGAGTCGTGTTGGAGTTTTCGGCACGGAAGGTCGGTCCGAATGTATAGATGTTGCGGAATGCCATCGCGTAGGTCTCACCGTTGAGCTGGCCGCTTACGGTCAGGTTGGTGGGCTTACGGAAGAAATCCTGCGTATAATCAATGGTTCCGTCTTCCTTGCGGGGAGCATTCTGGATGTCCAGCGTCGTCACCTGGAACATCTCGCCTGCGCCTTCACAGTCACTGCCCGTGATGATGGGGGTGTGAACATATACGAAGTCGCGCTCCTGGAAGAACTTATGGATCGCGTATGCGATCAGAGAGCGAACACGGAATACCGCCTGGAAGGTGTTGGTACGGGGACGCAGGTGCGTGATCGTACGCAGGTACTCCATGGTGTGGCGCTTCTTCTGCAGCGGATAATCCGGTGTGGAAGGTCCTTCGATCGCAACCTCTGTAGCCTGCAGTTCGAACGCCTGCTTAGCGTCCGGAGTCGCTACGACCTTACCTTTTACGATGACCGCAGAGCCTACGTTCAGTTTCGTCACCTCATCGTAGTTCTGCAGGCTGTCCGACAAAACGACCTGAAGCGGTTCGAAAAACGTACCGTCGTTGATCACCATGAACGCGAAGTTCTTGGAAACACGCAGGCTGCGGATCCAGCCCACGACCGTGATCTCTTTATCTACGTATTCCTTGGTGTTGCGAAATAACTCTCTGATATCTATACTTTCCATCTTAGTGTCCTCTTTCTGTCTCACGTCTTATGATCATGCCTTTTTGATCAGCATTTCCTTACCGCCCATGTACGGTTGCAGCGCCTTCGGGATGCGGATATTGCCCTCGGCCGTAAGGTTGTTCTCCAAAAAGGCGATCAACATACGCGGCGGCGCAACTACGGTATTATTCAGGGTGTGTGCCAGGTACTTTCCGTCTGCACCGTTTACGCGGATCTTCAGGCGGCGTGCCTGTGCATCACCGAGGTTCGAACAGCTGCCGACCTCGAAATACTTCTTCTGTCTGGGCGACCATGCCTCGACATCGACACTCTTAACCTTCAGGTCTGCCAGGTCACCCGAGCAGCACTCCAGTGTGCGGACCGGAATATCCAGCGAGCGGAACAGTTCGACGGTGTACTTCCACAGTTTGTCATACCACATCATGCTGTCTTCCGGCTTGCAGACTACGATCATCTCCTGCTTCTCGAACTGGTGGATACGGTATACGCCGCGCTCCTCCAGGCCGTGTGCGCCCTTCTCCTTACGGAAGCAAGGCGAATAGCTGGTCAGAGTCAGCGGCAGGCTGTCCTCCGGCAGGATCTGGTCGATGAAACGGCCGATCATCGAGTGCTCGCTGGTACCGATCAGGTACAGGTCCTCGCCCTCGATCTTATACATCATGGCGTCCATCTCGGCGAAGCTCATAACGCCGGTAACGACGTCCGAACGGATCATGAACGGCGGTACCACGTAGGTGAAGCCCTTATCGATCATGAAATCGCGCGCATAGGAAATAACCGCGGAATGCAGACGGGCAATGTCGCCCATCAGGTAGTAGAAACCATTGCCCGCTACGCGACGTGCACTGTCTAAGTCCAGACCGTTAAACGACTCCATGATCTCCGAATGATACGGGATCGGGAAGTCCGGAACCACGGGCTCACCGAAGCGCTCTACCTCGACGTTCATCGAGTCGTCCTTACCGATGGGAACGCTCGGGTCAATGATGTTCGGGATCACCAGCATCTTCTGAAGCAGGGACTCCTCGACCTCCTTCTCCTCAGCGCTTAAAGCGTCGATCTTCGCGCCGAACGAAGCGACCTCTGCCTTCACCTGCTCTGCCTCTTCACTCTTTCCCTGACCCATCAGAGCGCCGATCTGCTTCGACATGCGGTTTCTGTCCGCGCGCAGCGCCTCGACCTCCTGCTTGATCTCGCGGTTGCGCTTATCCAGCGCGAGCACTTCATCTACCAGCACCAGTTTCTGATCCTGGAACTTCTTTTTGATATTTTCACGAACCACATCGGGGTTCTCTCTGACGAATTTAATGTCTAACATCTTTTATCCTTCCCGGCTGCCGGACATCCGCCGGACGCCGCCATTATTATTCCATTATACTGCGTCCGTTCAGACCGCACTCAGTTTCTCGATTGCCTTGCGGATGCGGTTTAAGGACTCCTCCTTACCGATCACTTCCATGATCTCGGTCGCGCCGCCCGGCGTAGACTGCTTACCGGAGACTGCCACACGCAGCGGCCACATCGCATATCCGTTCTTGCACTCTTTCTTAGCAACATAGTCGGAAAGCGTCGCATACAGCGCGTCGTTGGTGTAATCCTCCTGCGCCTCGAAGATCGGAAGCAGTTCCTTCAGAACCTCCAGGGAGGATGCGGCATCGGTCTTCATCTTCTTATGCGCATACATCTCGATATCGTACTCCGGAACCTCCTGAATGAAGTCTACCATCTCGTACACATCGGGGAATACCTCAATACGGGTCTTCACCATCTGTGCGAGCTTCTCGAAGTTCACATCACGGGTTACGACCTTCTTCAGGTACGGCAGCACCATCTCGTAGTACTCCGTGTCGTCCATCTTCTTGATGTACTCGCCGTTCATCCAGCGCAGTTTCTGATAATCGAAGACTGCGGGGGACTTCGAAATATTATGGTAATCGAACTTCTCGATCAGTTCCTGCAGGGAGAAGATCTCCTGATTATCCTCCGGGCTCCAGCCGAGCAGAGCCACGAAATTCAGGATACAATCCTTCAAAAAGCCCAGCTCCAGCAGATCCTCAAACGAGGAATGTCCGCAACGCTTCGACAGCTTCTTATGTGTCTCATCCGTGATCATCGGGCAATGTATGTAGACCGGCACCTTCCAGCCGAACGCGTCATACAGACGGTTGTACTTCGGGGAAGAAGACAGGTACTCATTACCGCGAACGACGTGGGTGATGCCCATCAGATGGTCATCGACTACGTTTGCGAAATTATAGGTAGGGAAGCCGTCGGATTTGATCAGGATCATGTCGTCCAGTTCTGCATTGTCCACAGTGATGTCGCCGTAGAGCTCGTCGTGGAACGTGGTCGTTCCGGTCTGCGGATTATTCTGACGGATGACGAACGGCATGCCCGCCGCGAGGTTTGCCTCGACCTCTTCTTTTGAAAGGTGCAGGCAATGCTTATCGTAAACGGAAAATTCCTTACCGTCCACCTCGGTCTTCAGGCTCTCCAGACGCTCCTTCGTGCAGAAGCAGTAGTACGCCTCTCCCTTTTCGACCAGTTTCTTCGCGTACTCCATGTACAGGCCGCTCTTCACACGCTCGCTCTGTACATAGGGACCGCAGCCGCCGTCCTTATCGGGGCCTTCGTCATGCTTAAGGCCGACGCTCTCGAGCGTACGGAAAATGATATCCGTCGCGCCTTCGACAAAGCGTCCCTGATCGGTATCTTCTATTCTTAAAATGAAATCACCGCCCTCATGCTTTGCGATCAAAAACTCGTAGAGTGCGGTTCGTAAATTACCTACATGCATCCGGCCGGTCGGGCTCGGCGCATAACGGGAACGTATTTTGTCAGCCATGTTTTTTTCCTTCTTTTCGGTAGTTTTGGGCGAAATGCCCTTTTCGATAAACAATTTCAAGGTGTCCATAGGGGCACCTTGAAAGTATTATAGTTCTTTTTTTGTATAAGGTCAAGCAGTTAATCTTCCGTTTTTGGGGCTCCGCCTGTGATCGCGATTCCGTTGACGAACACCTCTTCATCGTCGATCGGGATGACGAGGCAGTTGCGGCCGTCGATCATCTGCGTCTTTATCAGGCGGGCACGCTCCGGCTTCGACGTGATCTTGATGCCCTCCAGTTTGACTTCCATTTTCTTTGTGTCAATGATGTTCGTCGCCTGAAGCGGCTGCTCCTTAGGAAGCACGGAATCGTACACGGTGTCGAACCGCTGCAGGTTCTCTTCGGAAACGCCGCTGTCAGCTAACAGACCGGAAATATCCGCCTTCGATAATACGAGCGGCTCGGGCGCATCCTTACTCTCTTCGATCCGGTCGGACAATATATCCTGGATGTTGCGGACATCGTCGTATTCACATTTTCCGCCGAGGGTCTCCTCCACGATGGCACCGAAAATATCACGCTGTCCCGTCGCGGAAATGGGCGTTAGACCGCCGATCAGCGCCGCCAGCATATCCGTGCGGATATCCTTAGCGTCCCGTGAGTAAAACAACGTACCCGTGATGTCGCTCATACGATCCGTGAACATCGGGAAGAGCATGGCGTGCATAGGCGCCTCCAGCTTCCACCGGCGGTTCGTGTTGCGGAACGAGAGGCTCTGCGCGTCATAGCAGATGTCGTAATCCGTCAGGTTTACCGGGCACAGCAGGCAGAGCACGTAAGAATAAACGTCCTCGCTCGCATCCTCCATCTCGATCCCGTCCCGTGTGCGAGAAGGCACATCGTAGGCATCATGCGCCAGCAGGATCAGGTAGTTATCCCGATAGCCATAGGCCGTGATCACACGCTCGTAGAACTCATCTAAGATCCCGTCGTCCTCCAGTTCGGAGTCACGCAGCTTCAAAAACAGTTCCTGCAAATTCTCCCCGGGATTTCCCTCGGCATCCTCGGTCTCGCCGAATTGTGTACAGAAAAGATTATGTCCGAACGAGCCGGACATACCCTTCTTAAAAATCTCAAAATATTTATCTTGTTCTTCTTCGGACAGCATCGCGAAGGTTTCGCGAAAGGAAGTGATCCGCTCGCCGTCGCCGTTTACATAACAGCCGCACATTTTGCGGATCGTGCTCTTCTCCTTGCGAAACCTTCTCCGAAGTTCCTGTACTTCTTTTTTATTCACTGTCTAGTTCCTTTGCCAAATCTACAATGATCTGCACGCAGCGGTCAATGCCGAGCGTGGATGAGCAGAGCGAAATGTCGTAGTTTTGGGATTTTCCCCATTCCTGCTCCGTATAATGCTTATAGTTGAGACGACGTTTCTTATCCTTCTCGACTAAGCGCTTCTCCGGCGACTTTTCACTCTCGCCATACAAGCGGACGATACGGTCCGCACGGAAGGCCATATCCGCATGGATGAAGACATTCAGCACGTCCTTGCGATCCTTCAGGATGTAGTCCGCACAGCGACCCACGATGACGCAAGGGGACTCATCCGCTACACGCAGAATGACCTCACGCTGGATCACATACAAAAAATCATCCGGGGACATTCCACGCATAACGCCGGGAACACCTTGGGCCGAAAGGCCGTAGGAAAGGCCGGTGTAGCCCCGTGCATGCTCGCCATGCTCCTCGATATACTTCGGATCGAAGCCGCTCTCCTCCGAGACCTGCTTCACCAGTTCCTTATCATAATACTTATACCCTAAAGCCTCTGCGACCATCTTTCCGATGGTACGTCCACCGCTACCGAATTCACGGCTGATGGTAATGATCCTCTTCATAAAAACGCCTCCTTTCGCAGTCCGAAAACCACTGAAACACGCTCCGTTTTATATGTCTTTATTATAACTCAAAACAGGGTCAAAGTCAATCCGAAGTCTGCCTTTTTGCAGTCAGGCACACCCCGTCTCCGACGAACAGAACCGCACTGGTAAGCTTCGGATCCTGTGTCACTTTTTCCAGGAATTCCCGCATGCGCGTGTGGATCGTCCGGTTGCGGCGCGTTACGACAAAACGCGACTCCAGGATGTCCCCGCCGGTGAGGATATTGTCCGTGACCAAAAGGCCGTCCGGTTTAAGCAGGCGCAGCAGATCCGGCAGCCAGACCACATACTGGGCCTTTGCAGCGTCGAGGAAAATGAAGTCGAATCGTCCGTCCGGCTGCATCTCCTCCAGATATGGGGTTGCATCCCCGGTCAGAAGTTCTATGTCCTGCTGCGCGCCGGCCGCTTCGAAATTCGCACAGGCCTGCTCTATGCGCGGCTCGTAGCTCTCCATCGTCGTGATGTGACAGCCACCGTAGCTTTGGGCGACCGAATGCATCACCAGTGCAGAATAACCAACTGCGCAGCCGACCTCCAGAATAGTCTTTGGTTTACGTGTCATCACAAGAAACCGGAGCAAGTTCTCAGTCTCGCTCCGGATGATCGGCACTCCGTCTTCGATCGCGCGGGTGCGGATCGTTTCTAAAATATGTCCCCGGTCCTGTTGCAGGGATTCGATGAATCCCTCCAGTCGGATCTCGTCCAGATTCTCACTCATGTTAAGGTCCCTCGCTGCGCACTTCCCCGGATAAAACGTCCAGGATCCCGCGGCTGTCCATGTTCGAATATAAGGTATACGTTCCCGGCTGGAACTTATACGAGAAGAAGATGTATTGAGCATAGAATACATAAGCATCCTCGATCACACCTTGCTCTTTAAGCGCCTTTCCTAAGGGGAGCGGTTTTGTCTTCTCCGTGATCGATACCGAGACCGCACGCCCCGTCATCGAGCCGGTGTCTTTCTCGAACACGCGGTAGCCGAACTTATAGGCAGAACGCATACCGGTGACGACCAGATAGATCAGCATCGTGTAAAACAGGATCTTCACCGCTGTCTCAATGATCGCAAACGTCATGCCGGTCAGTTTCACGGAAGAAAGCACTTTTTTATTGTCTCCGGGCTTCTGAACCGTCCGGCGTTTTTTATTTGCCATAGAATCTCCCGGCAGGCCGGCATAAGCCGAACCTGCCTGTTATCGTTTATTACTCTACTTCCATGATGATGGGAAGTACCATCGGGCTACGCTTGATACGCTTCCAGAGGAAGTCGCTCAGTTCGTCCTTTACGCTGTTTTTGATCTTAAGCCAGTCGGTAATGCCGTTATCCAGGCAGTCCAGAACTACGCTCTCCACCACACTGCGTGCTTCTTCGATCAGGTTCTCGGACTCGCGGACATATACGAAACCGCGGGACACGATGTCCGGGCCGGCCAGCAGCTGGTTGGTGTATTTCTCGAGTGTCATAACGACGATAATGATACCGTCCTGCGCCAGGTTCTGACGGTCGCGAAGCACGATGTTTCCTACATCGCCGACACCGAGGCCGTCGACCAGAACGGTGCCGCAAGGAACCTGTCCGACTACTGCAGCGTCATCGTCCGTGATCTCCAGAACATCACCGGATGACAGAATGAAAATGTTTTCCTTCGGAATGCCGAGGCTTTCGGCGATCTCCGCCTGCGCCAACAGGTGACGATACTCGCCGTGCACCGGGATCGCGTACTTCGGACGAAGCAGTGCATAGAGAAGTTTGATCTCTTCCTGGCAGGCATGTCCGGAAACGTGCGTATCCTGCATGATGATCTTCGCGCCCTTCATCGAAAGCTCGTTTACGACCTTCGAAACCGCGCGTTCATTGCCCGGGATGGGATGCGAACTGAAGATGATCAGATCGCCCGGCATGATCGAAACCTTACGGTGGATGGAAGATGCCATACGGGACAATGCTGCCATGGACTCACCCTGGCTGCCTGTCGTGATGAGGACCATCTTCTCCTCCGGATAGTTTTTCATTTCTTCCAAGTCGATCAGCGTGCCTTCCGGAATGTTGATATAACCCAGTTCCGATGCGGTGCCGATGACATTTACCATACTGCGTCCGTCGATCACGACTTTACGTCCGTAACGGTAGGCAGTGTTAATGATCTGCTGTACACGGTCTACGTTCGAGGCAAATGTCGCAACGATGATACGCCGGTTGACATTTTCCGCAAAGATCGTGTCGAAGGTACGACCGACGGTCTTCTCCGACATGGTGAAGCCGGGGCGAATCGCATTCGTCGAGTCACAAAGCAAAGCGAGGACGCCCTTCTTTCCGAGCTCGCCGAAGCGCTGCAGGTCCGCGATGTCGCCGAATACCGGCGTGTAGTCGATCTTAAAGTCACCGCTGTGAACGATGGTGCCGACCTTCGTCGTGATGGCCAGTGCCGCCGAATCAGCGATACTGTGGTTCGTACGGATGATCTCCACCTTAAACTCACCGAGCTTCAGGATATCCCCGTACGCAACGATGTGACGCTGTACGACATCCATCAGTTCATGTTCTTCGAGCTTCTTCTCGATCAGCGCCATGGTCAGGCGCGTAGCGTAAACCGGAACATTCACCCGACGAAGTACATAGGGCAATGCACCGATGTGGTCTTCATGTCCGTGAGTGATAACGAACGCTTCCACGCGGTCTAAGTTTCGCTCTAAGTAATCCACATCCGGGATGACCATGTCGATGCCCGGCATGTCATCCGTCGGGAACGAGAGTCCACAGTCCACCACAATGATGCTGTTCTTATATTCAAAGGCGGTAATATTCATACCGATGGATTCCAGTCCGCCTAAAGGAATGATCTTCATTCCTTGACCAAATTCTATCATTCTTGTATCCTCCAAATCACTTACGAGCGGATCTCGGTGTCTTCGAGCAATTCCTCAAAAATCTTAGAGATATATTCCAATTCATCGTCTTCGTCAACAAATTCATAGATAATGTCTTCGCCTTCGTTTTTCACGGCGCGCAAAATATAGCAGGGAACGTCACCCTCGCCGTCGTCTTCTCCGTCATCTGAGCAGAGCAGGTAATCCTTACCCGCCACACGCGTCTGCTCCAATACTGTCAGTTCGATCTCTTCTCCGTCTGCTGTAAGCTTAATCTTCTCCATGGTCTCCCTCCTGCGTCTGACTGCGCAGGTTCTCTCTCTCTTTATCGTATTCTTTCTGGTTCAAATAACTACGCAGAACCAGTACTGCCGCGATCTGGTCAATGTATTTTTTGCGCTCGGACTTCGGTACGTCCATTTCGTCTAGCGCTTCGTCCGCTTCGACCGTCGTCAAACGTTCGTCCATATAAACGATCGGAACTTTGACTCTCTTCTCCAACAGTTTCTTAAAGATCATGGTCTGTTCTACACGCTCGCCGTCGGAACCGTCCATCAAAACCGGACGTCCGAGCACGATCTCATCGACCTCGTACGATACGACCAGTTCGGCGATCCGCGCCAGCGTTCTGCGAAGTTTGTTTTCTTCCTTACGCGTGATGGTCTCAAGCGGCATCACGGTAACACCCAAAGCGTCCGTCATAGCTATGCCGACCGTCTTTGAGCCGTAATCCAAGCCCATCTTTCTCATGATCTCTCGATTTTGTTGTGGATATAATAATTTAACAGGACTTCCAGGATCTCATCACGTTCCACCTTTTGGATCAGGGAACGTGCTCCCTTATGGCCGGTCACGTAGGTCGGGTCTCCGGACAGGATATATCCGACGATCTGGTTCACCGGGTTATATCCCTTCTCGACCATCGCGCAATAAACCGCTTCCATGATATCTTCCACGCCGTTCTGCTGCTCGGCGGTCTTCAGATCCATCGACACGGAATTATGCTGTGTAAAATTGGTTATTTCACTCAAAAAAACAATCCTCTCTTTCATTTGCTGTTACAATTGTATATTCTGATGCCACGTCCGCTCAAGTACCATCAATAGTATTTTAATACAAACCGAAGGCAAGTTCAAGTATAAATTTTGAACTCGCCCCGCATTTCATGAAAACCGCTTATGGTTTTTCTATACTTTCCGTTTTTTCTTTTGACTTCTTAAACCTGAATCTTTTCGCATCTGCCTTTATCTTACGCAGTCGCTTATCCCTGGTCCTCTTTTTGATCACAGGGTCTCTTATGTACTCTTCCAGCTCCGTGGACATATTCTTCTTTTTAAGGCGTTGATCGACGAAGCTTCGTATCTGATGGTAAATGATCGCAAAGAGCGGCACTCCGATCAGCATTCCGAAGAAGCCCCAAAGTCCGCCGAACAGGATCAGGGCGAACAGGACCCAGAAACCAGAAAGTCCGGTACTGCTTCCGATGATCTTCGGGCTGATGAAATTCGCATCCACCTGCATGAGGACCATATCCACAACAAAGAAGATGACCGCGTCGATCGGTGATACGAGGAAGAGGATGATAAAGCACGGAATAAGGCCGATGTACATTCCGAAGAACGGGATCATGTTCGTTATTCCGATGACAACACTCGTCATTCCGACGTAAGGCAGCCCGAGGGGCGTGCCGATGAGTACATACAGGGATGCAAGCAGGATCGAGTCCATAAATCTTGCAAAAACGAAGCCGGAAAAGACTTTATCGGCATACTTAAGCTCTTCGTGGAACCGGCCGATCCTCTTCTCACGGATAACGGAATAACCGATCTTTCGCATCTGCGCAGTCAGTTCATCCTTCTCGTTCAGGATGTAGATCGCCAGTACCAGTCCAATACCGATATTGTATAAAACGCCCATCATATTTCCGAGGCCGTTCGTCACGGCATCGAAAATATTCGAGATCTGGGGAACCCACTCGTTGATGTAGTCCGAGGTGGAATCCGTCAGTTTCTCGAAATACTTCATGACAGACTCATCCATCTTGGGATTATTCTTGAAGACGCCATGCACCCATGTCTTCGCATTCGAGATATATTCCGGGAGGTTCGTTGTCAGTCCGACTACGGATTTGTAGAGTTCCGGGATGACGATGACAACAACGCCTGCGATCGCCAGCACCAGGACCAGAACGACCGTGATACTGCTGACCGCCTTTGCGATATTTTCCGCCTTTTCAGGCTTCGCCTGATATTTCTTTCTCTTCAGCAGTTTGTTTTCCAGCCAATGCTCCATCTGATTGTAGATAGGGCGCAAAATGTAGGCAATGACCAGACCGCAGATGATGGGCGATGCTGCCGAGATCACTCTCTTGCACGCGCCGATGATCCAGCCTATGTTCATTACGCAATATCCGAAAAGAATCGACGCGGCTATGACCAAAAACGCCGTGACGGCTATGGACGCATACTTATATACGCCCAGGCGATGCCAGACGTTTTTTGCGCTATCCTTATCCGTTGTATCATCATTTACAATCGGGATCTCTATCGGATCCTGGATGTTATTATCCTTCAGCTCGTCCATATACTACCCATCTCCCTTGGTAAACGGGCATGCCCTGCAACCGGCCACACCACGTTCGTTCAAGAACCATCAGATATATTGTAATACAAACGGGAGGCAAGTTCAAGCCAAAAACGGAGTCTGCCCCAAAACGCAGTCGCTTCCGACTGCCTGTGCGGTAAGTGTCACTTCGACCGTCGTGTTGGTCGCCAGTTCCGCCTCTTCGACCGGCACGGCGACGCGGATGTAATTCGGCGTAAAGCCGAGATAATACTTCTTTCCGCCGATCTCCGCCAGTTCCTCGACTAAGATCTCCGCCTTCTCTCCGGCAAATGCATTCCGGTATGCCCGGCTGTGGCGCTCGCTCATCTCGATCAGCACATCGCTGCGTGATGCTTTTACATTTTCCGCAAGCTGCCCTGTCATCTTTGCAGCCGGTGTATCCTTACGAGGGGAAAACTTAAAGACGTGCATCTCATACAGGTCGATCTCCTCGAGGTAACGCACCGTCTCGGCAAACTCCTCCTCGGTCTCGCCGGGAAAGCCCACGATCACGTCGGTCGTCAGCGCCGGACGGTCGTACACGCTGCGCAGCAGTTTGCAACAATCGGCATATTCCGCCGCCGTATACCGGCGGTTCATGCGTTTTAAGGTCGCATCGCAACCGCTCTGCAAAGACAGATGAAAATGCGGGCAGACCTTCGTCAGTTTCTTCAGTTCCGCAGCAAACTCCGGCGTCACGATGCGCGGCTCCAGCGAACTTAAGCGAATCCGATGGATCTGAGGTATCTCATGCAGGCGCTTCAGCAGCGACAGCAGCGGGGATACATCGGCCGCGCCGGCCTCTCCCTTCTGCTTCCAGTCGCGTCCGTAGGAGCTCACATGGATGCCCGTCAGGACGATCTCACCGATGCCCTGCGCCGCCAGCTGCTCTGCCTCCGTGAGGATGTCCGCTACATCGCGGCTGCGGATGCGTCCGCGGGTCAGCGGGATGATGCAATAGGTGCAGAACATGTTGCACCCGTCCTGGATCTTAATATATGCGCGGTTTCGCGAAGAAGCCGCATCGACTTTCAGGTTCTCGTAGCAATTCTCGTGGGCAATGTCGAGCACATCGACCAGGGTAGGCTTCTCGCTCTCCTGCCCCGCAGGAAGCGCGCTGATGTATTTCTCGACGATCGAAACGATATCGGCCTTGCGGTTATTGCCCACGATCACGTGGACCAGAGGATCCTTCTTCAGTTCCTCGTATGCGGCCTGCACGTAACAACCCACAGCCACGATGACCGCATCGGGGTTTTGCTTCGCCGCCCGGTGCAACATCTGCCGCGATTTGCGGTCGGCGATATTCGTGACCGAACAGGTATTGATCACATATATGTCGGCCGGTCCTTCAAACGGAACGACCCGATATCCTGCTTCTTCGAACGCCAGCGTCATCGCCGACGTCTCGTAAGCATTGACCTTACAGCCCAAATTGTGAAATGCGATAGACTTTCTGTAATTATCCATTTTTGCTCCGTTCTGAACGAAAACTTCTTGACTTTTTCGAAAAAGATGATACTATTATTTTAGGCGTCTGTGACGCACTAACGTAAAAGGAGGTGGTTTTTCATCATGAAAACCGTTCAGATTTCTTTAAACTCTATTGACAAGGTAAAGTCTTTCGTTAATGACCTTGCTAAATTCGATACCGATTTCGATCTTGTATCCGGCAGATACGTTATTGACGCTAAATCCATTATGGGTATCTTCAGCCTGGATCTCTCCAAGCCGATCGACTTGAATATCCATGCAGAGGAAAACATCGATACTATTTTGGAAGTACTTAAGCCGTATATCATTGAGTAAGATCGAACTCGTTCGATCTTACTCTCGAGAAGTTTGGTTTTATCAGGGAGGCCGGAATCGGCATCCATGAGAAAATAAACTTCGAGCTCTATGTTCTGGTATGCGGAACTAGTGAGAGATAGGTTCAATATAGTTTATGACGGTTGAAAGCGGGTGGCGGTCGTGCCACCCGCTTTTTCTATTGTTCTACAAGGTGTATAAGTCCTCGCCTTACTTACACCAGATCATCTCCGCGCTTTCGATCGCGGTCTTTACCATCTCATCGATCTTTTCTTCCAAATGACGTTCGGATGCCCGGATGACCTTTGCGCTCGGCTTCGTCACGGGGTGCTTCGCCACGAAGATCGTGCAGCAGTCTTCGTACGGCAGGATCGACGTCTCGAACGTTCCTATCTTATTTGCGATCTCAATGATCTCCTGTTTATCAAAACCGATCAGCGGCCGGAATACGGGCATGGTGCAGACCTCATTCGTCACCGAAAGGGAGGCGATGGTCTGGGATGCCACCTGGCCGATGCTTTCACCCGTGATCAGTCCCAGACAGCCGGAATTCTCCGCGATCTGCTGGGCAATGCGCATCATATAGCGGCGCATGATGATGGTCAGTTCCTCATGCGGACATTGCTCGTAGATGTACATCTGGATGTCGGTAAAATTCACCACATAAAGCGGGATCGGGCCTGCATACTTTGCTACCTGACACGCCAGATCCACGACCTTCTGCTTCGCGCGCTCGCTGGTATAGGGCGGCGCATGGAAGTAAACGGCGTCGATCTTCACACCGCGCTTTGCGATCATGTAACCTGCGACCGGGCTGTCGATACCACCTGACAGAAGCAGCATAGATTTGCCGTTGGAGCCGACGGGCATGCCGCCGGGGCCCGGAATCTCGAGCGAATAAATATTGATGACCTTCTCGCGCACCTCAACGTGCAGCGGGATCTGCGGATCGTGGACATCCACGCTCATACCGGGAAATGCATCCAGGATCTTTTCACCGAGCGTCGCGTTCATGGTCTGGGAATCCTGCGGATAGGTCCGCTTGATGCGGCGTGCGAACACCTTGAACGAAAGCTCGCAGTCCTTTCCGTACGTTTCCTCCACATATTTGACGACCTCTGCGGTCAATTCTTCGAAATCCATGACCGGAATCTGCTTCACCGGGCAGATCGCCGTGATGCCGAATACATGCTGCAGAGCTTCACATACACGGTCGTCATCATAGGTCTCGGAATCCTCTGTCTCCAGATAGATGCGGCCCGGCTGTTTCTCCACCCGACCCGTGATACCGTAGTTCTTAACGGCATGGCGGATCTGCTTACACAGGGCGTCCTCAAACAGGTGACGGTTCTTTCCCTTGATCGCGATCTCCGCATATTTGATCAAAAACATAAAGTGTTTGCTCATCTTCTATCTCCTTGAAAAACGGCTCAACAGCGGATACATCGTCTGCAGGGCCTTAAGCGTATCCTCAAGATCTTTCTTCGTCGTCTGCACCGAAAAACTGAAACGCAACGTAGCTTCCAAATATTCCTTCTGAATGCCCATGGCCTTCAGTGTCGCGGACACGGCAGGCTTATTTGACGCGCACGCAGAGCCCGAAGACACATAGATGCCCATCTCCTCCAGTGCGTGAAGCAGGACTTCCGCCTTCGAAATGCCCGTAAAGCCTGCGCTCACGATGTGCGGCGCCGTCACACGGATATCCGGTTCGTTATCATTGTCGGTCGGGATGCCGTGCACCTTGATGCCCGGGATCTCCCGAAGTCCGTTCACGAAGAATTCCTTCAGTTCATACAGTCGCTCGATATCTTCCCGCTTCGTCTCGCTCAGCATTTTTGCAGCCAGGCCGATGCCTGCGATGCCCGGAACATTTTCCGTGCCCGAACGGAGACCCTGCTGCTGACCGCCGCCGAACAGGATCGGCTTCAGTTTCACGCGGTCGTCGACATACAAAACAGCGATGCCCTTCGGGCCGTGGATCTTGTGGCCGCTGATCGACATCAGGTCGATTCCCATCTTCTTCGGCAGCAGGTCCATCTTCGTAAAGCCCTGGACCGCGTCCACGTGGAAAATGATATCCGGCCGCTCTTTCTTTAACATGGCGCCGATCTCGGCTATGGGCATCATGGCGCCGACTTCGTTGTTCACCGCCATGATCGATACCAGGATCGTGTCCTCGCAAAGTGCCTCGCGGACCTCCTTTGCCGTAACGCGTCCGTACGCGTCCACGGGCAGGTAGGTCACGCGGAAGCCCTGTTCCTTCAAGTATTCCATCGTCTGAAGCACGGCGGGATGCTCCACCTGCGTCGTGATGATGTGCGATCCGCTCCGTTTATATGCCATCGCCGTTCCGATGATGGCCAGGTTATCCGACTCGGTTCCGCAGGATGTAAACAGGATCTCACGATCGTACGGTTTCATGCGGAGCTCAAAGCCCAGCGCACGCGCGATCTGTTCTTTTGCCGCACGCACCGCAACCTCCGCATCCACGCCCTTCTGGTGCATGGAGGAAGGATTTCCGTAGTCGGATTCCATCATCCGCGATACGATCTCTCGCACCTCATCTAAGGGGCGCGTCGTCGCAGAATTATCCAAATAGATCTCTCTCATGTTACTTATCTCCGGTTTCATTTTCTTCCAGTCGGAACATCAGGATCGAAAGCAGGCACATGCCCGCCGTCTCCGTGCGCAGGATACGCTTTCCGAGGGAGATCGTATGTCCGCCGGCCTCGCGGGCCTGCCGGATCTCATCCTCGTCGAAGCCTCCCTCCGGGCCGATCATCATGGCGATCTTCTGTCCCGGCGCGATCTGCGACACGATACGCCGCGTCTCCGCCATGCCCTTCTCATTTTCATAGGGCACCAGAAATACGTCCGCGGCCGATGCTTCGCGCACTGCCTCAGCGTACGAAAGCACGCCGGAAACCTCCGGGATCCGCGCCCGGCCGCACTGCTTCGCCGCGCTCTCCGCGATGGCCTGCCACCGCGCCGTCTTTTTATCTCCGCGGCCTGCCTCCAGCTTCACCACGCAGCGCTTCATGGCCACGGGAACGATCCGCGCCGCCCCAAGTTCCACCGCCTTCTGGATGATGAATTCCATCTTCTCCGACTTCGGCAAGCCCTGGTACAGCGTGATCGGACAGGGCAGTTCCTGCCGGCTCTCCTGAAAATACGCGACCTTCGCAACCGCCGCCTTTTCTTCCTCGTCGAAGGACTCGAGAATGCAGTAATACTCACCCTCCGGCCCTTCTGACGCGCCGGTCTGCTCGCTCACCATGAACGCCTCACCCGGCCGCATCCGCAGCGCGTTACGAATATGTGTATAATCGTCGCCGCCGATCCGGACATAACCGTCCGCGATCTGCTCCGGCCTCACAAAAAAACGTTGCATAATCTACTCCCCGACCTTACGGCAGACGAAGCTCACCCAATCCTTCTGATGATTTACCTCGAGGATCTCAAATGCAGGGTTTCCCTCGAGCGCCTCACGTACGGTTTCCTCTTTCAGGTTAATGATACCCGACGTAATGAAGATGCCGCCCTGCTTCAGATGCGGTGCGATCACGCCCTGCAACGGCACGATGACCTCCGCCAGGATGTTCGCAACGACCACATCGTAGCAACCGTAGCCGACCGCGTCTTTGATCGCGGGATCACTGATGATATTGCCCGTAAGCACACGCAGTTTCTCCGGGGCAATGTCGTTCGCCTCGCGGTTCTCATTCGTAGCCACGATGGCAGCCTCGTCGAGGTCGGTTCCGACCGCGTCCGCTGCTCCAAGCAGGATCGACGTGATGGACAGGATGCCGCTTCCGCAGCCCACATCCAGCACATGGTCGCCGTCCTTCAGGTATTTGCGCAGCGCACGGATGCACAGCTGCGTCGTTTCATGCATGCCGGTACCGAACGCCGTGCCCGGATCGATCTGCACGAGAAGCTTATCTTTATGCTCCTCAGGAACGGTCTCCCAGGTAGGTTTGATCAGAATATCGTCCACGGTAAAAGGCTTGAAGAACTCTTTCCAGTTGTTCATCCAGTCCTTATCCTCCGTCTCGGAAGCGTCGATCTCGAGGCTTCCGACCGGCACGAACTGACCGATCTCCTGCATGCCCTCGCGTACCGCCTGTAAGGTCGCAGGGATATCGTATGTATTGTCCAGGTAGAAGCTGATCCGCGCCGTTCCGTCGTCCGGAGGGAGTTCGGGCAGAATGTCGATGAACATGCCCTTCGTTTCCGCCTCAGTCAGGGGAACATTGTCCTCGATCTCCATGCCGACGATACCGATCTCATCAAATAATTCGCCGACAAAATCGATCGCCGCCGTCGTTGTATGCAAAGTAAACTTATTCCATTTCATAAAAATCCTATCTGAAATGTCTGTGATTTCACAAAGCATTTCACGGGTCTGTTCTCGGGCATGCGCCCAACCCGCCATCTTACATCTTACAACACCTTCTCAAAATGTGCAAGGGGAAGTCACGGTGCCCCCGGCATTGATCGCATCCTATATCGAAAAGCAAAAGCAAGATCATAAATAATTACGGAGTACCATTAATATGATTTCCGACTTTAGTCCCTTTTATCCTCATAGGCCCTATCCGGTGTTTCCGGTGCCTTCACGCGTGGTCGAACTGACATTGCGAAAGCAGAAGGCGAACGTGGCCTTTTATGGCCCGCATTTGGTCCTGGTCCTTTCGGGTGTCGTGACGCTGAGCCCGTCCGCCGCTTCGGGGGCCGTGCCTGAGGGCACGCTTTCGGGCGGCCACGCCTGCTTCTCGCCGCATTCCTGCTCCTATTCGGTTTCCGCCGGAAACGCTGCAGTCAGCAGCCTCTGCATCTACGGTTTCGAGGAGCATATGCTTGCTCCCCGACTTCCGGCGTCCGACTATTTTTCCGCCGCTCGTTCTTCTCTCTTCTCCCACATTCCGCCGGTCAGCCGCGTTCCGGCCTCATCCCTTTCGTACCTGACCGAATCGGTCAATGATGCGCTGAAAAAAGACCCGCTCTGCGGCGATCTTACTGCAGCAGGTCTGCTCTATCCTTTTATGCTCTCTATGGCCGCAAAGGCGCCGTTCGCCGGTCATCCTTCGGACACGAAAAACATCCGAGGAGAGACCCGGTTCGGCCCATCCTCTCCGCTTCGGCACGCGGTCGACTATATTTTGAAAAACTACGCATCCCCCATCGGAATCACGGATATCGAACAGGGGGCGATGGCTTTAGGAAGCTCCCGCACGCATCTGTCGCGCCTATTCGAGGAAACATTCGGCCTTCGGCCGGTCGAATACCTGCAGCAGTACCGTCTGCACCGCGCCGCGCTGCTGCTAAAACACACCGACACCAGCCTCGAATACATTGCCCGCGAATGCGGTTTCTCGGGACGGAGCTACCTGAGTACCGTTTTCGCCAAACACTATGGAGAGAGCCCCACCTCCTACCGAAAACGTCACGCATACGCATCCCCTCCCGAAACGCCATGATGGTCTCCTTACGCGCAAATCTTTCAATTCTTCCTTTTTACGCGTACTATTTCCACGCCCACAGCCCATCTCTTACGCGCAAAACCTTCATTTTCTCACTTTTGCGCGTAAGCTTCTCCCGTCAACGATCCTTTCCCTACGCGCAAACCCTTCATTTTCTCGCTTTTGCGCGTAAGCTTCTCCCGTCAACGATCCTTTCCCTACGCGCAAGCCCTCCAATTTCTCACTTTTGCGCGTAAGCTTCTCCCGTCAACGATCCTTTCCCTACGCGCAAACCCTCCAATTTCTCACTTTTGCGCGTAAACTATACTCGCCAACGCCCCATTTCCTCCCCTCGGGCCTACACTTCTGCCCCGCCACTAAGCCTCGCAGGTCACATAAGCACACAAAAAATCCCCGAGGCAATGCCCCGGGGATCTGAAATCTTACTATGAAATTCTTACAGACGGAATCTCGGTCCGTCCTCTTCTTTGCTGGCCTTACCCTGCGCATCACGACGATCGTAGAGCTGTGAAGCCTCGATATACTTCTGCATGAACATGATCAGGAACATGAGTTTCACTACCAAAAGAACTGCCGTCAACCATACCGGGAACTTCGAGATAAAAGCTGCTGCCTCTGTCACGGCATAAATACCGACGATGATGTTCCACATGTTACGAAGTTCATAACTTCCCATGACATAACCGTATGTATCCTCCATGCCATGGATACCTTCGATAACGATATAACCGATCGCGATCGACGCAAAGATCTCGGCGAATTTAAGCACCTGATAGAGCGCATATGCCCAACTAATAACTCCTGTCAGATTCAAAACAAAGATCGGGATCGTCGCAAACATGGCGATCTGAGCGAACTTATAAGCCAGTTTCAAAAGATCATTCTCGAAACGGACAGCTTTCATGCCCTTTCTCAAAAAATAATAGCCTATAAACGAAGGCAGGAGCGGCAGGATCGCCGTTTCGCCGATGGGCGCACGAAAACAAAATGCAACAATTAAAAATCCGATCGCAGCAATAGCCATATGAATGATTCCTCCTAATTTCTCAACTGCCTATTATTATACACGTTTCGCCTGCAAATGTAAAGAAACTCAGCCCTCTTTTTTCGGAAGCAGGTCGTGCTGCTCCAGTGTTTCCTTCATAAGCTGAATCAGTTCCTCACGAAAGGCATCGTAGTTCTCGGGGTGTACGGTCCCATGCGCCGGGATATCCCCGTCTTCATAGGAAAAATGGATCTGAAACCATTCTTCGTTATTGTAGTCCTCGGCCGCTTTTTCCCAACCGTACCATTGCATTACTTCATACTTTTTTATGAGCGCATCTACCCTCTCGAAAAGTGCAGGCGTGTCCGGAAGTTGCACATACAGATCGATCTTTCCCTGCTCGAAGAAGGTTCCGCTGTTCGACACGATGTGCACGTCGCAGTTCTTCTCACGGATCTCCGGCTGCAGAATAAAAAACTTATACTCGTCACTGCCGCTGTTCCCCCTTTGCAGGAAGTTCACCAAAAAAGAAGTCATTTTTCCATTCACACCGCGTTCGATGATCTTTCGGTTCTCCCGCTCTACGATCCGTTCCACAGACGGTTTCAAGATCTCTTTAAGCTCTGTATAAAAATCCCGGTATCCCTTGGGAAATGCATTCGAGCCATGCGCGAACAGCTTCTTTCCGTCCCTGAAGCAGATCGACAGCGAGAAGCCGTCACCGTCCAGCACATGCTTCGCCACACGGTCGAAACCGTTCCACTTCCGCAGATCATACTTCTTATACAAAGCCGCAACACGGGCGGCTGTCTCCGCATCCAGGTCGGTCGACGCCTTTTCGAAGGGGTACTGCATTCCCTCCAGGGTAAATGTCAACGGTTCATCGAACGAGATCCGGTAGCTGTGGCTGTTTCCGCCGATGCTACCGATGTATCGGTATTCGAACGTTTCGATATTGCTTTCATTTACCTCTGCGTTCTCGCCTTCCCCTTCTGACCCCTCATACTCTAACGGATCCGCCGGCGCCATCCTAAGTAAACGGCGTATTTTATCCATGAATTTGTTCTTCATTTTCATTGCAACTCCTTTAAAGCGTCTTCATCATGCAGAGAGACTCCGACATATTCGCATAGGGTCCGTAGTTTTCGATCACCTCAAAACCGGTCTTGCGATACACATGGCAGGATTCGGCCAGAAGCTCCCCTGTCTCGAGGATCACACGCTCGTACCCGAGTTCTTTCGCCCATTTGAGCAACTCGAGCACTCATTTCGTTCCGAGGCCATTTCCCTGGAATTCTTCCCGCACGAAGACCCGCTTTAACTCCGTAGCGTTTTTGATATCGTCATGCGAATACTCCCGGATCGCGCCCGCTCCAGGTCCATATCCAGCAGCCGGCAATTCTCCGCGAAATCCGGATCCGCGCCGTTTGTACGTACAAATCGAAAGTCTCCCGTCATCTTCTTTCCTCCTCTTTCTTCTCTCCGTAATTATACCATAGAATCACAGCGCGTTCACATAATCTTTACGTTCTCATCAGAAATCGAAAAATGCAAAGATGCCGCTTGCAGATCCGGCAAAAAAACGCCCACCGGACTCTCCCGGTGAGCGCTTTGCATTTGTCAGCGATATATTAATGATCCTAAAAGACTTACCTCAGCGGTTGTCCACCTGCTCGGGCATCATGTCGTGGTAACGCATGCGGTCCCATGCCACCTGCTCCCAGCGGGTGCCGGGCTTGCCGTAGTTGCAGTACGGGTCAATGGACAGGCCGCCGCGGGGCAGGAATTTCCCCCAGACCTCGATGTATTTCGGCTCCAGGAGTTTGATCAGGTCCTTCATGATGGTATTGACCACGTCCTCGTGGAAATCGCCGTGGTTACGGAAGGAGAACATGTACAGTTTGAGCGACTTGCTCTCCACCAGCTTCTGATCCGGCACATAGGAAATAATAATGTTCGCGAAGTCCGGCTGGCCGGTGATCGGGCACAGGCTGGTGAACTCCGGACAGTTGAACTTTACGAAATAGTCGTTCTCCGGGTGCTTGTTTGCGAAAGACTCCAGCACCGTGGGGTCGTAGTCGGTCAGGTAAACGGTCTCTTTGCTGCCCAGTTTCGTCAGGTTCTCTTTTTCTCTCATACTCTTTTCTTCCTTTCATTTGCGATAGTTTCGCCCGTTTCACCGAGAGGCACGATCTTTCGCGCCAGGTACATAAACGGCGTGTCTGCGAGCGCTACGACCGCCTTAAACACGTATGTAGTGATCAGGATGCTTAAAAATACATTCGTCGGATATTGACTCCAGAATGCCAATGTCGTGAAGATCACGGTGTCGATCAGCTGGCTGGTCAGCGTGCTTCCGTTGTTGCGCAGCCACAGCTTCTTCTTGCTGTTTCCGGTCTTGCTCCAGATGAAGTGGTACAGGAAGACATCCAGGTTCTGGCTGCAGATGTAGCCGATCAGGCTCGCGATCGTGATGCGTGGCACCAGGCCGAACACCACCTTCAGGCTTTCATTGATGTAATCGTTCTCATTCGGCGTGAACCACAGGATCAGCTGCGTTCCCAACAGCCACAGCAGCATGATCGAAAAGCTGTAGGCGACTGCCTTCGTCGCATGCTTCTTGCCGTATTTCTCGGACAGGATGTCCGTCACCAGGAAGGTCGCCGCGTACAGGACATTGCCCGCGGTCGTCGAAAAACCAAACAGGTCAATGTTTTTGCAGACCGCGATGTTTCCGAGCAGGGTGCTGAAGACCGCGAACGCGTACAGGCCGTTCTTTCCGAACACCTTATACAGCCCAAGCACACTCCCCAGGTAGATCAAAACAGTAAGTATAAAAATCAATTCATTCGGCATGTTCCATGCTCCTTATAAAGCTTCATATTCGATGGGATCGGTCATTCCGTTTTCGGCAAATGCGCGCAGGCGGTCGCGGCAGGTGCCGCAGACGCCGCAGGCCTTCTCGTGGCCTTCGTAGCAGCTCCAGGTAAGTTCAAACGGAACGCCGAGCTTTACGCCGGTCGCGACTACGTCCGCCTTAGTCTTATCGATAAAGGGCGCCACGACCTGCAACGCTTCCCCGCTTCCGATGCGGATCGCGTCTGAGATCGCGCGGTTGAATGCTTCGCTCGTGTCCGGATATGCATTGCCCGCTGCGTCGTCGGCATGGGCGCCGTAGTAGATCACCTCACAGCCGTGGCTCAGCGCGACCGCAGCCGCGGAGGACAGAAAGAGGCCGTTGCGAAACGGCACGTAGGTATTGACCGGAGCGCCTGCAGTCTTCGCGAGCTGGTCGGCATAAGCCTCGTGCGGAATCTCCTGCGCCGCGCCCTCCAGCAACGTACAGTCGCTGCCCGCGAAGATCGCGCCCAGATCCAGCGTCTGCCGCTGAACCCCGTAGTAGGCCGCGATCCGCTCGGACGCCTCCATCTCTTTTTTATGCTTCTGTCCGTAGGAGACCGACAGGGCCAGGACCTCGCCGGCGCCGTACTCTTTCACCGCGAGCGCCAGGCAGACCGAACTGTCCAGGCCACCGCTGAATAACACCAATGCTTTCATAAAAAACTCCAAAAAAATAAGCTCTGCAAACCGCAAAGCCACTTAAACACAGTATAAGTAAGGTCCGCGTCGGCGAACCCTTCTGATATTCTGTAAAGCAGTCCCGGTTTTGTTTAACGTAAGGAAGGTACAAATGAACTTACGAGCACCCCGATTATAGCAGAAGTCCTTTCACATTTCAACCGCTAATTTCCAAATCATTTCTTTGTTGTCGCATTTTCCTGTTTATGGTATGATAAAAACAACTAAACGTGTAAGGGAGAACCCCCTATGGATCACAAAAATTTCGAGCGTTTTGATATGGCGAGACCGCCGGTCCGCACCAAATGGTATCTGCGTCCGCTGACGCTCCTGCTCAGCCTGCCGGACGTGTGGAAGCACCATGTCAAGATCACAAAAAACCGCGTAGAGGGGCTCAAGCCGCCCTATGTACTTTTGTGCAACCACAATGCGTTTATGGACTTCAAGGTCGCAACGAAGGCCATCTTCCCGCACAGGGCCAATTATGTCGTGGCCATCGACGGTTTCATCGGGCGGGAAAAACTCCTTCGCAACGTCGGCTGCATCTGCAAACGCAAATTCACCAACGATTCCGTCCTGGTCCGCCAGCTGCACCAGGTCATCAAAAACGGAGACGTCGCCGTCATCTATCCGGAAGCGCGCTATTCGCTCTGCGGCACGACGGCGGTCCTGCCGGAGTCTTTGGGAAAGCTTTGCAAACTGTTGAAAGTGCCGGTGGTGACCATGATCTGTCACGGTCACCACGTGAATTCCCCGTTCTGGAACTTGCACGACCGCAAGATCAAGCCGACCGAGGCCGAAATGACCTGCATCTTCACTCTCGAGGAGCTCGCCGAAACATCGGTCGATGCGATCAACCGGAAGATCGTCGAGATGTTTCAGTACGACGACTTCGCCTGGCAGAAGGAGCGCGGACGCAAAACGAAATACAAAGGGAACGCCGAAGGACTTCATAAGGTCCTGTACCAGTGCCCCGTCTGCGGTACCGAATACCGTATGAACAGCCGGGGGGTACAGCTCTTTTGCGAGGCATGCCACAGCAGCTGGACCATGAGTGAACTCGGGGAGCTGCATTTTGATGAAGGATCCACACAGATGGACACGGAAGCAAAATGCCAAACGACGACCGTTCCGACCGGTTTCACCCACATTCCCGACTGGTATGAATGGGAACGGGCCAATGTCCGGGCGGAAGTCGAGGCAGGCACCTACACCACCGGCGACCTCGCCGTCCACGTCGACACCCTCCCAAACGCCAAAAAATTCATTCGTCTGGGCCATGGAACCATGTGCCACGATATGACCGGTTTTCACGTGCACGGAACGGACGATGAGGGAAATCCGTTCTCCATGGAGATTTCGGCGCGGACGCAATACTCCGTCCATATCGAGTACGAATACCTCGGCAAATACGGCGACTGCGTGGATCTGAACACGCTTTCCGACACCTGGTATACCTACCCGCACGGCAACAACTGGGCCGTAACGAAGATGGCGCTGGCCACCGAAGAACTGTATTACCACTATCGCCGACAGGAAGGACGTCCCTGTAAGCCGGGACTCGCATAAAAGAAACAGGCAGGGGAAACTCCCCTGCCTGTTGTTTTATAATTCATCAACGATCTTATGCACAATGCCTTCCGGCTGCTCCTTCGCATCCCCGAAGTTCGCTCCGGCAGCCTGCACCCACGCCTCGATCTCATCGATGCTTAAGTTCTCCCATGCGCCGTTCTTGCGGATCTCCACAGGCAGCTTGATCTTGATGCCGCCCATGCCGGCAAACAGTTCATCCGGCAAGAAGATCCTCGGCTTCTCGCGGCGCAACAATCGCTGTGCGTAATCCTGCTCGGACGTGATGGGCGTCTCGTAGAGGATGCCGGCGTTCATATGGTCGATGGCGTACTTAAAGTGCGTGTCCGATCCCGCCTGGATCATCAGGCCGAAATGCAACGCATAGCAAAGCGCGGCCAGATTATCATTTGCCGTATTCGCGGTATTGATGCCCTCGATACCCTCGATATCTTCGGGGTACAGGTGGATCTTCTTAATATAGTCACGGTCACGGAACGGGTGCGCCTGCATAACGGCGCCGCCGGCCTCGTGGACCGCTTTTATCATGTCTTCCCGTGTCCAATGCGGGATCTCCGGGTGCTGAAGTAAAAACTCGCGGTCAATGCCGTAGAGCAGGTATTCATCGCCCTCGAAGTTCTCCTCGATACCGAAGAAGACCTTGAAACCGATCGCGTCACCGGCCGCCTTCGCTTCCTCGTAGCCGCGCATGTACGCGTCCACATACTCCGGCCAAGGAAGTTCCCTGGAAGGTCTTGTATTTCCATGGAAGAAATGGTCCGTGATGAAGATACCGTCGTAGCCGCGTTCCTTAAAGATGGCGGGATACTCGCATCCCGGCGTCACGCCGCAGGCACTGCCCTCCACCGTGTGCAGGTGCGTCTCGTAGCGGTACAAACCGGCCTCGGACGGATCCCAAGGCTTCGGCTCCACCAGCCGCTTCATCAACATTCCGACCGTAAACGGCAGGAACGGGAATTTATTCGTACCGACATGCTCAAAACCGTGCGACTCGTACCATTTGCGAAGCACCTGATTCTCCTCGACGATGCCGATGCGCATCACCGTGCCGCCCAGTTCGACCACCTTTTCGGTCGAATGTTGCAGAAGCTGCGCGCCGATCCCGCGATGGCGATATGCCGGCAGGACGGCCAGATTACTCAACTCTTTTGTCTTTCCTGAACCCGACAACGAATAATACCCGACCAGCTTCTCTCCTTCGAAATACCCGAACATCGGACGATGCTCTTCGTGAAACTGTTTGCCGATCCGTTCTTCATCGGTCGCAAAAGCGGTGAACCGCGGTGCATTTTCCGGCGTGAAACCCAGGTCGTCCGCCACCGTTTTGAAACTCTCGCGGATGACTGCAACGCACTCTTGGATCTCTGTTTCTTTAATCTCTCTGATCATTTTCCTATCCCCCCTCTACGCTCTCCCGGAGCGTGATCTTTTCCGGTCCGAACCCCGGGTCTTCTCTTCGTCAGCGCTTTCCTTCATGCCGCGACGGATCCGGATGTCGTTGCCGCTTAGTCCTCCCTTCGGAACACGGGGATGTCGACCCCGATTTCATCCATGTACTGAGCTACTTTATTGAATTCGCCCCGTTCGAGGAAGATGCCGTTTCCCGTAGCTTCTTTCGGGATAAAGGAAATACACTCCTTAAATTCGCGAAGGAACGATACGGTGTTCCAGCCTGCCTTCAGTTCCTTTCCATTGTGGTCATCGTAATCGATGCCCTCCTCGTCGAGCACGATCGTAACCGTCCCCTCATGCTTCATGAGTTCGTCACGGACTTTCCGTACCGTGCGGAACATAACGAACGAAAAGCAGAATAAAAGGAACAGTACAACGATCGTGATCCAGTCCAGCAGTGCATTCGTTGTAAGGCCGGTCGCCATACAAACGCCCAGCCCGGCAGCGACCACCAGGCTCAATACCATGGCGATCGGACAAAACAGGAAGAAATTCCGCAGGTTGCACTTTGGATTCTTCAGCAGAGCATGAGCCGAAACGAGGATATTCGTGATCTCCTCTGCCTGTGATTTAGTGGTCTTTCCATTCGTTTCGATCGTTAACATGATCATTCTCCTATCTCAGATGCAAAAAACTTTTTCACTGCCTGCCAAACGATATACAGGTAAGCAAAACCGATCAGGGCGGTAACAAACTGGGTCAATGAAAACATGGTCTGAAATACTCCCAGTTTTTTACGCAGCGGGCTGGCTTCCGGCAGGAAGGTCGGCAGCAGCCAGAGCGAAATCGTCAGGCCCATGAACGCGCCCTTCGCTCCCGCCGCGATCACGGAGGTGATCACATAGGTCACGTTATTCTTCAACGTGTTCTTCTTAAGCGTCGGTCTCACAAAGAAAAATGCGACCACGACGAGAACCACATTGCCCGCCATGATCAGCGGGACGATTCCCGGAACCGCCGTCATGACCGGGGCGGCAGAGATAAAATACGCCGTCACCGGGGTAATGAGCGCGAGCAGGAGCGCGTATTTCAGGCCGGCCGTCATCAGGCACAGCACCAGACACATATTTACGATCGGTCCGGTGATGTAGACGCTCAGGTTCTTAAATACCTGGCTCACCATGCAGACCGCAAGCAGCATGGCTGTGATCGTCAATTTCAACACTTCGCTGTGTTTGGCTTTCTTCTCACTCATAGTTTTTTCTCCTCCATATGCCCGTCACGATGCATGGAAAAAAGTTCCATCGGGTAAGCTTTCAGGTTCTCCAATACGCCGCGCTTGTCCGCCTGCTTAAGGAGTGCCTCCCTGGCCTTCGTGATCTCGAGCTCCGTCTGGTGTTTCGACGGACCGCCCACGCAGCCGCCGGGGCACACCATGCCCTCGATAAAATCTTCTTCCAGACGCCCGCTCTTTAACAGGAGTAGCGCCTTTTTGCACTCTGCACCGCCTGCGCATTTCAGCAACTTTATGCCCTCGGTATCCTCGCCGCGTTCCTTCATGCACTCGATCACGCCGGCAGCAACGCCGCCGCTCGACGCAAAGCGTTTTCCGAAGGAGGAGGCCTGCTGGTATGTCTCATCGACCGGCGTGAGTTCCACGTCCTTCGAGCGCATCAGCGCACGGATCTCGCCGTAAGTTACAGCGTAGTCCGCATTGTCCGGAACGGTTTCGTCCAGGGTCTCCGCCTTCTTCGCGATGCAGGGACCCACAAATACGGTCACGCAGCCCGGATGGGTCGCCTTCAGGTATCGGGACACCGCGCACATCGGGGAAACGGTCGTGGACATGTTCTTCTCATAGATGTCCGGAAAACTCTTGCGAAGCATGTTGATAAAGGCCGGACAGCAGGAGGTCGTCATCTTACGCCCCTCTTTCAACGCCTGACTCCACTCCAGCGACTCATACGCCGAAGTCATGTCAGCGCCGAGTCCGACCTCGATCATGTCGGAAAAACCGAGTTTCTTCAAGGCCTCGCGAATGGCCGCCATGCTGATCTTCTCGCCGAACTGGCCTTCGGTCGCGGGCGCGCACATCGCGATGACCTCGCGGCCGGCCTTGATCTCGCGGATAATGTCCACGAGAAAAGTCTTGGAACCGATCGCTCCGAACGGACAGTTGTGGATGCAATGCCCGCATTGCACGCATTTATCTTCGTCGATCTTGCAGAAGCCGTCCTCATCATAAGAGATCGCGCCAACCGGACACGCCTTCTTACACGGGCGCTCCAGATGCACGATGGCCTGATAGGGGCACTCCCGCGCGCACATTCCGCACTCCTTGCATTTCGCCGGGTCGATGTGCATCCGCGTGTCGCCGGGACGGATGGCCCCGAAGCGACAGGAATTCAGGCACGCCTTACCCAGGCAGAACCGGCAGTTATCCGTGACGGAATACGCGGAGATGGGACAGTCGTCGCACGCGGCGTCGATGACCTGCACCACATTCTTCGAATCCGGATTGTTGACCGGATTTAGACCACATGCCAGTCGTATCCTCTGGCGTATGATCTCACGCTCTTTATATACACAGCAACGATAGGTCGGCTTGGGGCCGGGAATGATCTCATAGACCAGTTTTTCCAGATGCTCCGCATCCAACTGATCCGCCCACGCGAGGCGACAGACCCTCTCCATTATACTGTGCTTTAATCCTACGATACCGGTATCATTCGTGATCATACTCTATCTCCCATGCCTCCGGGATTTTTAGTAAGCGGAGGCAAACGCTATCGACCCTATTATACTCCACATGCTCCAATAAAACAACAAACAAATCTAGCAACCGATGGCAGGGAGCACCTTTGTTTCGATAAACTCCACGCGGTCGAAGATCCGCGGTTTGAATGTCCCTGTCACGCCGACGGCTGTATTTTTCTCCATGTTGACGTAGATGATGTTGCCGCTGTCTCCGATGGCAGCATAAACCTCGCGGTCCTCATAAGGTCGGTACCAAAGGTAACCGTAGCTCATAAAGCCGAAACGCTCGCCGAGTTTAAGTTGCGGCGCTGTCATCTCCCGCAGGTATTCCCGGGAAATGATCCTCTTTCCTCCAAACACGCCTCCGTTTGCGACCAATTCTCCGAGCCGCGCCAGGTCGCGCGCCGAAGCGCACAGACCCCAGCCTGCCGTGACCGCTCCCTGCGGATCCGAATACCATTCATACGCACGCGGTTTCTTATTCATGAAGAAGTCGAACTGATCTTCCTTCGAACTGTCTCCGTGCAGGATCCGCTCCGGCAGCCCTAACGGCAGAAACAGCCGCTCATTCGCCAGGTCAATGCATTTCATACCCGTGGCCCGTTCAATGACCCCTGCCAGGATCTGAATGCCCAGCGTGGCATACTTAAACTCTCCGGTAATGCCCTTGCGTCCGCCCAGGAAATCCAGCATGGCCAGTGTCCAGTCGTTTGAAGTGCACACCTTTTTCCACGGCTCCGATGTGCCTTTATACGGCGCCGTCATCGTCAGCAGGTGCCGGATCGTTACCTCGAAGATCGTTTTTTCACCCCGCTTCACCGTGTAATCCGGAAAGAAATCCATCACCTTCTGATCCACGCTTCGGATGCTGCCCATATCGAGTGCGATCCCGGTAAGCAGCGCCATCACACCCTTCGTGACGGAGTTCACATTGACCGCGTCCTTTGTCTTATATCCCCGCCAATGATCGTCGTACACCGTCTCACCCTCCCGAATCACGTAGATCTGGCAGATGTTGCTCTCGTTTCCGGTGCTTTCTTCGACCAGCTTATGCAGTCGTTCTTTGCTCATAAAAAAGCCTCCTATCAGGATAATATGGACGTCCTAACAGAAGGCTAACATGATTAAAAATTGTTTTCAAGTACTTTTTCAGAATCATTTTTCTTCGGATTCCGTACCCCGACTGACCGCATCAAAACGTACGTCACCAAGCCTGCCGCCAGGATGACGACGATGTCGACCGGTGCCAACACGATCCCCGGAAGGGCGTCGAAAAAGAAGCCGGTTCCGAAGCGGTACAGATGGCCGTGCAACAGGATCATTTCCCCGATGTACATCAGAAGAGTCGTGGCTGCCGCCAAAACAGTGGGGAACCAAAGGGCTATACCCCGGGTCTTTTTCAGCAGTAAGGATCCCGGGAAAATGCCGGCCGTCACGCCGAGTAAGATAAAGAACACGGACATCAGCGTTGCCGAGAGCGGCGAGACATTGATATTACCGTCTCTCCAAAATGCCGTAAAGCAGGCCAGAATACACATTCCCAGGAAGGTCGCGGCGCAGATCGACTGCAGGATCAGCGCCTTTATCCGGCTTCGATCGCCGCTTTTTACCATCTGGGCGAAGCCATACACACTGTTCAGGATCGCCAGGATCAGCACGACCGAGATCAGGTAGAAATGCAGTTTAAACGCCGGATTGTAATTTCCTATCAACAGGTCTACCGGTGTTTCCGTCCGGATCGATGTGCTCGTAATAATATCGACCCCGGCATACTCTTCCGGCGGAATATATCGGCACATATACATTTGCCAGTCGGCGAGTCTTGAGACCGTTTTTGTGACAGTCTCGGTCGAAGTCACCACGACCTTGTTTTCAAATAACAATTCGAAGCCGAAAAACGCGCCGACCGACAGGATCAAAGCCACGACCGTCGACAGCCGTTTAAAAAGCTTCACGATAAGCGGCATAAACAATACACCGATGATCACGGCAAATGCGATCGGTGTGTAGGGGATGATGTATTTCGGGTAATTCTCCTTCGTGACCGTCCCGTCCACGATCATATCCCGGATCACGCTGACCCCCATAAGCAACGGGTAGAATGACAGGAGCAACGTACCCAAAATCGCCAAAAGCCAATACCTTCTGAATATCTTCTTATCCACGGCAGATCTCCTTTCATGCCTGCCTGTCGGGCAGTCGGATATCCGCGCTGCTCAGCAGACTATTGTTGTAGTCTATTCTACAGCAATAGTCTAGGTATGTCAAGCACCTTTTTTAATGTGACTTTCGCACACCGGCTAGCCCCAGCAGTTCCTTTCGGTTCTTCACGCCGAGTTTGGAAAAGATACTGGAAATATGGTTTTTCACCGTAGATTCCGAGATGAACAGCGTCTCGCTGATCTCAGTGCGGGTCTTCCCGGAAAGATACTCTTTGAGAACATCCATTTCACGCGAGGTCAATGTACCCTCGTCCAGCAGTTTTTGCAGATATGCCGCTATCCTCTCCTCTTCGTCACTCTCGACCGGTAGCGTCAAACTCTCCTGTGGTACATTTTCGCTCACGACCTCGGATGCGACCGGAACCTCAACGATCTCTTTATTTCTGTCCTTCTTAAACCAAAGCACCAAAATTGTGATTACGATCAAAACGCCCAATATCAGTCCGATGATCAGGTTTGGCAGATACCAACTCTTCGTTTCGGAAGACATATCATTGACCCCGGCGAACATACGATGTCCGCTCTCCAGGTAGCCATTGGCCGCCCTCGCTGCCACCTCGTCCGGCACGGCGTCGCCCTTACGGTCGGAATTGACGATATTGTAATTCTCACCATTCCGGATCGACGGGCTGACCTTATCATCGAGGATACGACAAGCCAGAAAATCAATGGTACCGTCGTGCCCGACGGTCGTACTCTCGTTTTCGAGGATGACCGGATGAAATACCAGATGCTCTTCATCCTCGGAAGTGTTATTCTCAAAGGTGCAGAAACTGAATTCTACTATGCCGTTCGGTACACCGATCCCGATCTGGTCCGCCGGATGCACCCACACGGCCCCTTCCTGTTTCGCGGAGTTTCCGGAAATCATACAGTTAGTGATGTAGACTGGCGTAGTTTCCGAACTCTCGATCAAAAGTCCGCCGCCTATCTGCGCTTGGTTATTCAGGATCTTGCAGCTGTCGAGCGTCACCTTCGAATTCGTGATCAACAGCCCGCCGCCTTTTATCGTCTCGTTCCCGTCAATGATGCTCTTCTTCAAGAGCAGTTCGGAATTCACCAGAGCCAGGCCTCCACCGCCCTGCGGGAAGGAATTCTTTTCGGCAAATGCGACGTGGCGGTTATCTTTTACAGTTATGTTTTCCGCGGTTCCCTCGACGCCGCCGAGTACGGCGACACCGCTGTAGACCGTATTCGCGGAAAATGCGGTATCGGTCATCTCAAACTTGAGTTTTTTACCATTGATCCATAGAACGCCGCGCTCACAGGTATTGCCCGAGAAGTTACAGTTTTTAATGGTAAGTTTCGCCCGCGTTCCGAGGTCGACGTTACCGTCCGTGTATTGGAAATACATCGCCGCGCCGTATTTTGTACAGTAATTGCGGATGGTGCAGTTCGTCAGGCCGAATTCCAGAAAGCCCTTCGCGAAAATGCACCCCTTATTCGTGCGATCGCCGTGATGATCGGCAAACGACGCCGTGGCCGCCGGATCTCCCTCCGGCATCTCATAACAGCCGTCAAACGTTATGTTTTCAAAAGCGACCGTGATCTTCTCGCTCTCGAGTCCGGATCCGATAACGGAAAAATGAGCGCCTTTTAGCAGGGAACCCTCAGGCTTCCCTACGATCTTCACGCTGTTTTCTATCTGGACGTAGATATCATTTTCATCGAAGTCAATGTCCCCGACATAGAGAACTTCCTGTTTCTCTGCCAGGGCCTTCATCAGTTCCGCACGGGTGGTGATATATGCAGGCATATCCGTTCCGCTGCCGGCGCTAATGGACCTGGCAGCCCCGCCGATCACCGCACATATCGATATCAACACCAGGAGCAGCAACATCTTGATCCTGAAATTCATGTTCATTCTTCCTTATCCATCAGTCTTCCGTTTTGAAGCCTTCTTCATCTCATTATCTTGCTTCAATTATACAGCGAATACCTTTCGGTTTCAAGTATCAGACTCACGTAAAAACGGCCGGATCGTGTTTCCCGATCCGGCCGTGGCTGGTATTCATTCTGTTTTACTTTACAACATATACTGCCAATGCCAGTGTATTGCTGTAGTCGCCGCTGTTTAATATCTGCGTCTCAACGGAAATCTCTGCTCCATTGCGGAAATAGTTGAACGTTGCAGAATTGAAGATGCTGTCGGTCTGCGGAGCCTCTGTAAGCTCGTTGCCGTATTTGCCGAGATAATCGTAGATCTTTCCTTCATCGGCGAGCGGTTTGCAAACCTCGAATGCAATCTTTGCCAATGCGTTGATGTCTTCAACTTTTGCATCGTTGATATAGGTTACTATAACTTTCTTTTTCTGTCTGGTCGAGTAAGTATAATTGCCGTATTCGGTCTTGAGGTCGTCATAGTTGAAGCCGAACACTTCCTTCATGATCTCGGTCTTGCGCGCGTCGTCCGGTGCATCCACATGCTCGGTCTTGCCGCCGCTGTATTCGATCGTATAGCCGCGGAACGCATCCTCGATATCCGCTTTCGCGTCGTCAATGGACGTGTACTTCTTCATACTGCTTTCGCGCTTGAAGCCGGTCTTATCATCATTCCAAATATATGCGGATCCATCCAGCTGTTCATTGACATCTGCATAATCTGCAGGATCCTTCAGATAGTACATGGTATATTTCTCAGTACAGTTTCCATCCTTGTCGAACTCGTTAACTTCCTGGATCTCACTTACTTTCCAAAACTTCTCAGCCGTGGAGCCTTTCGCGGGTGCATACTTATCTCCGATCACTCCGGAAATATAACCGCTGCCTCCTCCGTTTCCGGCAGGTGCTTCCGTCTTTCCTTCGGCCTTCGTTGCACCGCCACCGCCGTTATTGTCTGCTTTTGTCGTACTAGCCAAGCCGTCGCCACCGGAGTCGCCTCCCTTATCGCACGCAACCACAGCCATGACCATAACAAGTACCAAAATCAGCGCTAATACTCTCTTCATCGTATGCCTTCCTCCCTTTCTGTCTGAAATTGTTTCAAGTTCTATAGTATACAACGTATACACTATATACTACATTTTACAGAAATGAGTCGGCCGTGTGAATAGGACTTAGGACGTCCATAGTCCTATTTTAGTCCCCCTTTCTTTTTTCGCCGCGTAAGTGAGGTCAATGTGGTTCTGACTGTGGTCCGGAAACCTCTTTCCCGGCCAGGAATTTCGCCACCGCGTCCTCGTCGTTTTTTCCGAGGATGCCGGTCGCTGCTTCCTTCGCCTCCGGTCTCGCATTTTCCACGGCGTACGCCTCGTCCGCGATCCGGAACATCGGCACGTCGTTCAGCGCATCCCCGAACACGACCAGCTTCTCAAAACCATACTTCTCCTTCATCTTCCGGATGGCCTTCGCCTTCGTGCAGTTCTGCGGGCAGATCTCCAGCCAGTATTCATCGCGGTACGTATCCTTCTGAAACAGGCATTCCCACCCCGCGTACTCGCGCATCCGCTCGTACAGCGGCGCGATCTCCTCGCGCTCGCCGATCAGCGTGACGTAGCCGGGCTCGCCGCAATACAGCGTCTCCGGATCGTCGGCCCGCACCAGGGTCGGATCCTTCTCATAATAGTCAATATAACCTTGCAGTCCCGGCGAATGCTTCCCGGGAAGCCAGGTGCGGACCATGCGATCGCCCAAGAAACACGAGACGAAGCCAAACTCCGCCACCTCCGGGAGGCGGGTCTTCAGAAGTTCCACCTCTTCCTCAGTGAACACCGTTTTCTCGATCACGTGCCCGTCCGTGTTATCCGCGAGAACGGCCCCGTTTCGCGTGATGACCGGCAGTTCCAGCTTAAGTCCGCCCGCGATGGGCCGCGCGCTCCCAATGGAGCGCGCCGTCGCGTAAGTAAACGCCAGCCCCTGCCCGATCAGGCGGTTGATCGTCTCGATCGTGAAGTCCGAGATCGTCTCGTCGCTGCGCATCAGCGTCCCGTCCAGGTCCGACACATAGAGTGTTTTCTTATCCTTCTCTTACCTACGTCAGTCCGATGTCTCTTTCTGCTTCCTTTCGTCCGTGATGATATGCTCCACACCGGGGTGTTCCCTCTGCAGGTAGTCCTTCATAAACGTGGGAAATGCTTTATATTGGTCCAGTTTTTCGATGGGAAGCCAGTACATATGCTCCCGAACGCCCTGGGTGTAGCTGTCGCTCTTCAGTTCCTTCGTTCCCCTGGGTTTCATCAAATAGTAGAACGCGATTTCGTGGCAGTCCAGCCCATGGAGACTCCCGGTGCTTTCGTTAAAGAAATTCTCATGAATGACCGCCAACCGGTCGACCTCATACGCAATACCGGTTTCTTCCAGCACCTCTCGTTTTACCGCGTCTTCAGCAGTTTCTCCCATGTGGACTCCGCCGCCGATGGAATAATAGTAATCGTCGATCTCATTGCCCGCGAACAGCACGCATCCATCTTCAACGATAATGGCCGCCGCGCGGTACCGGAACCATTTGTTACCTTCCGTAAAACAGCAATTATGCTCCATGTTCCTGCCTCCCTTTTTTAAGATATTTCGACCATTGTAATCGATATGGAAACGGATGTCAAGAAATAAAAAGGCAGGAGGGCGAGCCTCCTGCCTCATGGGTTCATTATGCGAGATCTTCCATGCCCAGCGTCTTAACGCCTGCTGCGTTCAGAAGTTTCTCTGCCTTTGCATTGTCGTTGGTTTTGATCGCGATCGGCGCGCCCTCTCCGTCAATGGACAGGCCGTAAATGTAGCTGATGTTGATGTCCGCCGCATTGATCATGCCGATCACCTTCGCGAGGCTTCCGACCGCATCCGGTACGACTACGGCGATGACCTCGTCGATACGGGCTGCAAAGCCGGCATCCTTCAGGATCTGCTTCGCTTTTTCAGGTTCATTGGACAGCAAACGGAGCACTCCGTACTCCATGGTGTCCGCCAGACTTGCGGACAGGAGGTTGATACCGCCCTGCGCCAGGATCTTTAATAACTCTTCCAGTCTTCCTTCTGTATTCTCCAGAAAAACCGATAACTGCTTTACGAACATAGTGGTACCTCCTTTGAATTATTGATAGAGCTTACGCTTATCCGTAACGTGCTTACTCTTTCCATCGAAGTGCTCCAAGCCGTTCGGCTCGACGAGCTTAACCTTCGCGTTCAGGCCGATCGCCATCTTGAGTTTATCATGCACTGCCTTCGACAGTTTCTCGAGGCTCTTGACTTCATCCGTGAAGACATTTTCCGCTACCTCAACCTGAACTTCCAGGGTATCGGTGTTATCTACGCGGTCTACGACCAGCATGTAGTGCGGTGTGGTGCCCTCAACGGTAAGGAGAGCTGCCTCGACCTGGGACGGGAATACGTTTACGCCGCGGATGATGAGCATGTCATCGGAACGGCCGCGGAAGCGCTGGATGCGGGCCATGGTACGGCCGCACTCACATTTGTCGTACTCGATCGAAGTCAGGTCCTTCGTTCTGTAACGGATCAGCGGCATGCCTTCCTTCGTCAGGTTCGTGATAACGAGTTCGCCGTCCGAACCCTTCGGCAGCTGCTTCTGGGTCGCGGGGTCAATGATCTCCGGCAGGAAGTGATCCTCCCAGATGTGCAGGCCCTTATGATACTCACAGTCGCAGGCCACGCCCGGACCCATCATCTCGGTGAGGCCGTAGATGTCGTACGCCTTGATATGAAGTCTGGACTCCATCTGGTCGCGCATCTCGTTCGTCCAAGGCTCAGCGCCGCAGATCGCGGCCTTCAGTTTGATCTTATCGATCAGGCCTGCCTTCTCCAGATCCTCTGCTACATGAAGCAGGTAGGACGGGGTGCAGGCGATCGTCGTTACGCCGCAGTCGATCATCATGTCGATGAGCTTCTGTGTATTACCGGTGGACATAGGAAGAACCAAAGCCCCCAGGTATTCTGCGCCGTAGTGCGCGCCCAGGCCGCCGGTGAACAGGCCGTAGCCATAGCCGACCTGGATAACGTCATCACGAGTGATGCCGGCCATCGACAGACATCTGGCTACACATTCCGCCCAGATCTCGATATCACGGCGTGTGTAAACAGCGATCTTCGGCTTTCCGGTAGTTCCGGAGGAAGCATGGACACGAACCATCTCCGATTTCGGAACGGCTGCCAGGCCGAACGGGTAGGTATCCCGCAGATCCTGGTAGGTGGTGTAAGGGAGCTTATCCAGATCTTCGATGCCCTTGATGTCGCCGGGCTCCAAGCCCACGGCCTGCATCTTCTTACGATAATACTCCACATTGTGGTAGACACGGTTTACGACCTTAACGAGACGTGCGCTCTGCAGCGACTCGATCTCGTCTCTGGACATACATTCCTTAGCTTCATTCCAAATCATTGGCGGTCCCCCTTTATGGTCCTCATAGTATAAACGCTATTTTTTCGTGAGTCATGTTTCACGGCTCTCCGTAATATCATTCAGTATAGCAGATTCATCTGTTATTGTCCACCTTTTTCGTTGATAAATCTACACTTCACCATTGACAGCATGCTTCGCCGCGATCATACCGGATGTGTAGCAGCGTCCCAGCGAAAGGCCGGTCTGATGGAACGGATAATCCGCGCCTCCGTAGAACGGTCCGCCCAGGTTTCCTGCGCAGTACAGGCCCGGGATCACGCGTCCTTGCGCATCCAGCGCCTGCGCGTTCGCATTGACCACGACACCCGAAACTTCGGCGGAAACGCGGATGTGCTTCCGCGCGCCCCAGAACGGCGCCTTTTCGATCTTATGCATATACTTCGTGGGCTTGCCGAAATCGGTATCGCAGCCCTTCTCGCACAGCTCGTTGTATCGGTCAATGGACGCCTTCATGGCCTCGTACGGAATGTCGAGCTCCCGCGCCAGTTCCTCCAGCGTGTCGCAGCGGTGCAGGTCGATCAGGTTCTTAAACACGCCCTGCGGGTTTTCGACCGCGCCGGGAATGAACTTCTGCATAACGACCGGCGGCACCATGCCGCTGACAAATTCGTCCTTCGGCCAGTTCACATAGTCATCGTCGTAGATCGTGCAGTACCAGCCCTTCGAGCCGCTTTCCTTGTGGTCCGCATCGAGCATGGATCCTTTATACGAAGGCTGATATTTGAGGATATTGCCCATATAAACGAAACCGGTGTACTCGTTGGTGAACCGTTTTCCCTCCATGTTCAGGTACAGGAAAGGCTCCTCCCACATCAGGGCCGAATCGAAATCATGCATCATCTTCGTGTGGCCCAGGTTCTCCATCCGTGCACCCGCGCTGAGCGCAAGCACGTGACCATCGCCCGTTTTACCGAACTGCTTCTTATCAAACGGGGCAATGTCCGGGCACCGGCGCGCCACCATCGCCGAGTTGTTGGTATAATCTCCGGTCGCGAGGATCACGGCCTTCGCCGCATTGAACCGGATATATTCGCCCTGCGCGTTCTTTCCGATCACGCCCTCAACGCGGTCGCCGTCCATGACCAGCGAAACCGCCGGTGTGGAGAAAAAGGTCTCCAGATTCGGATGCTTCGCCTGCACGTTTGCCAGCACCTTTCGCAGGGCATTGCCCACGTTCAACGGCTTCGGTCCGAACCACGGCGCCCAGAAATAGCAGTGATCGTCGCCGTATTCGTAGCTCTGCTCGCGATCCTTCCATGTCCCGGTGAAATCGCCGCTGGTGCACATGAACGCGCACAGTTTGTCGCCGTCGTTTAAGAGTTTCGCGCTCTCCGTGTTGCTGTCGACCTTGCTGCCGTCCCCGTATTCGGTCTCAGACGTCATGCCGGCACGGTTCCACAGCCACATCATGGCCTCCTCGGAATGCTCCGCGTACGCCCGCAGCTGCTCGGTATCCGCCCGCCAGTCGCACAGACCATTCGTGTGGTGGATCCACTTCGCTATACCCGCCTCGGTCGAACGCGACTTGATGATCGCCGAACCGCAGTTTCCCTGCGACACCACGGTCGCCTCCTTCTGCAGCAGCGCTACCTTCGCACCGAGCTCCGCCGCCCAGCCGGCCGCCGGAACGCCTGCGGCGCCCGCTCCGACCACGACCACGTCGTAATCCAGGATCCGATCCGGGATGATGTCCCTAAGTTCGCACACTGAGCCCGCCACCTCGGCGGCCGTCAGGTCCCCCGGCAGTTTCATTTCTTCATCCTTACTCATTTTCAACATTCTCCTTCTCTTATTTATTTCTACACTCATGCGGGTGACTGCCCGCAGAGGATATTACACTGTGATCTCGATCGATATCCCCTCGATCGCCGTAACGCAGGACTCATAGTAGCCGTCCCCGGTCGTTCGCGGCCCGCTCGTTACCTCATAACCGTCCTGCCTGAGCCGCTCGGTCAGTTCATCGACCCTCTCCTTACTCCCGACGGAAAATGCCACATGCGCGTAGCCGGTCTCGAACCTTTCCGGTTCACGCGCCGCCACACCCGGCCGGGTCATGATCTCCAACCGCGCCCCATCTTCAAAGGAAACAAAATAGGAGCGAAATCCTGTGGATTTATTATGATAGCCGGCATTGGAAGTCCCCTCCAGATACTTCACGAAGAAATCCCGTGCCGCCTCCAGATCCCGTACATACAGGGCCATATGTTCAACTCTCATCGTATTACCTCTTGTCTTTTACATCTGCCACGCAAATGATTTGATCCACCAGATATTATCATAAATTGTGCCCGAAATGTCAAGCATGACCGTCCGGGATCCGGATCCTCTTCTTCCCATTCGGACATTAAAAAACGGATGCCACCTGTAAATGCAGTGTGACATCCACTTAAATTCTTTATTCTACCGGCCGATACCGTTTTCCGAAAGCCAGGCTGCCACATCCTCGGGAAGCTTCGAACCTCCTGAGTAATGAACAGACAGTCCGGTGCCCATCACGGCATTCGGCGCCAGTTTTGCTATGGCCGTCAGACTCTGCCCGAACCTTCCGCCGCCGTGGGAACAGAACGGCAGAATCGTTTTTCCGGAGAGATCGTATTCCTCCAGGAAGGTCGCGATCGGCATCGGGATCGACGCCCACCAGTTCGGATATCCCAGAATAATAATATCATAATCATCCATGTTCGGCAGATGCTCCTCAAGCTCCGGCCGAGCCTGCTTGTGCTGGTCCTCCTGCGCTTCCATCAGGACCGTATTGTAATCCGAGGAATACGGATGAACCGGCCGGATCTCAAAGAGATCGGCTCCCGTCTGTTTCCGGATCTCCCCGGCGATACCGCGCGTATTGCCACTCCAAGAGAAATAGGCGATCAGGATCTTTCCGCCGGTCTCTGCCTGCAAGGCAGCTTCTCCTGCCGTCACAAAGCCCGAACGGCTGTTATCCGCGTTTCTGACCAGACGCAGCCCCAGATTGTAGCTGCGCATGTCTTCCTGGCCTGCGGCCCGGTAAGCGCTGCGCATGTTCTTCGCGAAGTCGTTCCATCCGCCGCCGCGGTACACGTGTCTGGTGCCGGAAGCCGGCCCTGTCGGGTTGTCGCCCGCCGCCGTATCGTAGTCGCCGTAGTAATCCCAGCACCACTCATTTACATTTCCATGCATATCATAGAGACCCCAGGCGTTCGGCGTAAAGCTGCCGACCGCGACCGTCTTCGCCCGGTATTCGCCGGGTCTGGCTTCCAGGACTGAATTATCAAAATAGTTTTCCTCGATCTCGTAGGGATAATGTCCGTAGAAATTCGCTTCCGCCGCGCTTAAGGATCTCTCCGTATTAAACGGAGTCTGTGTTCCTGCGCGGCAGGCATATTCCCACTCTGCTTCCGTCGGCAGGCGGTAACCATTTGCCGCCAGGTTCCATGACACGCCGCCTTCACGGATGCTGTAGACCGGTGTAAGGCCCGCGTCCACGCTCTTTGCGTTCGCATAGCGGATCGCATCCGTCCATGTGATGTTCTCGAGCGGCAGGTCCTCTCCGGTAAATGTGGAAGGGTTCTCTCCCATCAGCCGGATATACTCCCTCTGTGTGGTCTCGTAAGGGTCCATGTAGAACGCGCCCACGGTAACCTCATGCTGCGTCTCGTCGTCGATCCGCCAGTTCTCGGTTTCCGGGCTTCCCATCAAAAACGCACCTCCGCGAATGAGACGAAAGCCGTCCTGTACCTCCACGATATTGTTGTCTGATCCGTGATCTTCTCTCGACATGGTGTCCTCCTTTCCGGGCACGCTTTCCGCCCGTGACGGATCCGATGCTTTCGCTGTTTCCCCGGGTCTTGCCGCTTGTGTCTGCTTCGCAGGCGGGTTCGTCTCACCGAATGGCTCCGCATTGCCGGAGGAACGGGTCACGAGCAAAAATACGATCCCGATGATCACAGCCGCCATCATGACGACCACGGGGATCAGCGGATTCTCTTTCGTACCCGCCTTTTGCGAAGCGTTCCTGCAGATGCGGGCTGCCTGCGCTCCGATCAGAGCCCAGAACGACAGCATCAGCAGGTTCTCAAGAAATACCAGCCAGCCGGATTTATCATAGTCCAAAAAAGCAAACGGTGTTCGGAAAAACAGATAATCCGGAATACCGCTCTTCAAAAACAGGCCCAGGCCGATCCCGCCGATTCCTATAAAGAAGGCCGTCAGGACCGTTTTCGCCGTTTTTTTCAGGTGCAGGCCTGCGAACATTGTCGTGACATGCATTCCCAGATGAAGTCCCATCAGCACAAATGTCCAATAGGACATGGACAGATGCATCCTGCGGGTAAACTGCATCGGAGCCATGCCGTAAAGGAACGGCACCGCGTGGCCGCTCATGGACATGCCGCAGAAAGCAGTCAGCGCAAAGCCCAGCAGAAGCAGTATATTCAGGATCGTCGTGGTCATACGATACGGGTTGTATTTTCCCTTAAAGAAAACACTGTACCACTTACGGTTCAGGATCTGGTGCAGGATGACCAGCACTGTCATGCCGATCCCGATCCATTCGTGCAAGACCTCTCCCGTGACCTGGTAGGCCATGAGAAACAGAAGGAGGACGCTCATGACCGCATCCACGATCCGCTTTATGATACTGTTCGTTTTTGCCTTGGCCATGATCTATACCTCCATACATTATTACTTCAGACCGTCGATCCAGGACTTCAGATCCTCCTCTGACACATTCGCACCGAAGCGTTTGCCGTCCAGCCAGTTTCCGGTTCCCGCGAGTGCTTTCATATTCGGGCCGCTCCGGCCGATACCGCTGCTGCCCGACGTGCAGAACGGGATCACCGTGATGCCCTCGAAACTGTATTTTTCAACAAACGTATCGAGGATCCTCGGCTCTTCGCCCCACCAAATCGGGAAGCCCAGATAGACCGTGGTATAACCCGTGAGGGAAACATCCTCGCTTCCGATCGCCGGCCGCGCGCTTTTATCGTTCTGTTCTTTCGTCGAACGGCTGTTGCGGTCGTTATAATTCAGATCTTCGGTCGTATAGGGCTCTGCCGGCACGATCTCATAGAGGTCGCCGCCGGTAATGGATGCGATCTTTTCCGCAACCTTCTTCGTGGTTCCTGTCGCGGAAAAATAGGCTACCAGAACCTCTGAATGCGCAGCCGTAGCGCCGGATGTATTCCGGGCCGTCTCCTGCGCGCCTGTTGTTTCCTGCTGCGCGGTTTTTCCGCAGGCAGTGATCACCGCCAACATCATAACCATCGCAATGACTGTAACAATTCTTCTCATAAAACTTCTCCTCTTAATTCACCAACCGAATATTTACTCTGTAAGTGCGTTCTTCTCCGTCTGCTTCGGATCCTGCTCGCCATATACTTCCTTCGCCATATTGAACGCGGCCCACGCCAGCGGCCAGCCGCAGTAGAACGAAATATGGGTAATGATCGCCGCCATCTCTTTCTGCGTTACGCCATGATCCTTCGCGTTCGTCAGATGATACTTCAGGCTCGAATCCGTCACCCCTCTCGCGATCAGGGAAACGACCGTGATGATGCATCGGGTCTTCAGGTCAATGTCCGTATTATTCCAGTTTTCCCCGAACAGGATGTCGTCATTAAAATGCGCGAACTCCGGGGCGAAATCGCCCAGTTGTTTCCTTCCTGCGGTCTGTACGATCTTTTCAGTCATATCTTTTACCTCCGTTTACTTTCCGATCTTCTGATCACCGGTGGACCAGACGTGTTTCTCTTTTGCCGCCGCCGGTTTATTCTGCGCCATAACGCCCGCCAGCGGATGCGGCACATACAGTTCTTCCAGATAGTGGATCTCCTCCGCCGACAGATTAAGTTCCACTGCCCGCGCCGCGCCTTCGATGTGATGGATCTTCGTCGCTCCGACCACGGGAGATGCTACCTTTGTAAGCAGCCAGGCCAATGCGATCTCCGTCATGGTCACGCCGCGTTTTTCTGCCAGTTCCGCCACCCGGGCCGTGATCTTTCCGTCCTGCTCTGCGGTCGCGTCGTACTTAAACTTCGCATAGGCGTCCTCCTCGGCACGCTTCGTGCCTCCCTCTCCGGGCAGTCTGGACAGGCGGCCGGAAGCTAAGGCGCTGTAAGGCGTCAGCGCGATATTTTCCTCGTTACAGTAAGGAACCATTTCCCGCTCCTCCTCGCGGAAGATCAGGTTGTAGTGGCTCTGGACGGAGATAAACTTCGCGAAGCCTTCCCGCTCCGCGAGCGCATTGGCCTTCGCGATCTGCCATGCGAAACAGTTGGATATGCCGATATACCTGGCTTTTCCGGCCTTCACGATGCGGTTTAAGCCTTCCATGATGTCGTAGATGGGCGTCTGCCAGTCCCACATATGATAGATGTACAGGTCGACATGATCCATCCCGAGGTTTTGAAGGCTCGTGTTGATCATGTTTTCTATATGCTGACGGCCGCTGATGCCGTTTTCGATCTCTTCCTGAGTTCTCGGAAGGAACTTGGTAGCTACGACGACCTCGTCGCGCTTAGCAAAATCCCGCAGCGCACGGCCCACATACTGCTCACTGGTACCGCTCTGATAGGCAATGGCGGTATCGTAGAAATTGACCCCCAGATCCAGTCCGCGGCGAATGATCTCCCGCGAGTGCTCCTCATCGACGGTCCAGCTGTGCTGCCCCCTTCCCGGATCCCCGAAGCCCATGCAGCCCATGCAGATCCGTGACACATTTAAATCTGAATTCCCTAATTTCGTATACTTCATAATTTCGATCCTTTCACCGGACGTCCGGCTCGCTCACACACCCAACAGTCGACTCAGACAACCGTAAGTGAGTTCATATACCGTTTGATACACGTAATCGATCCCTGCTTCCTTCATGGCGACCTTCTGTTTTTCCGTAACCGTCGTATAGGGGTAAATGCCAAACATAAAGGGATAGAATGTATAGATAAAGTTTTGTATATCTGCCGCAGTCATATCCGGGCAATATTTCCTAAGCAGCGTGCTCACCAGCTCTATCGAACGCCCGTAGGCCCGTTTAAACGCGGTAAGGAGCTCCTGCCGGCTGTTCGCTTCCATGTCATAGATATTCATGGACAGGAGCTTTAAGAGCTGCTCTCTCCCGGCCAGAGACGCCGCGATCCTATCCGCCAGCTCTGCTTTCGATAGCGTCTCGTTTTCCTCGAGTATGGCAGTCAGGTTTTCGTTCCAGCGCTCATACTCTCTTTGAAACAGAGCCAGGAAGATCTCCTCCTTCGTCTGAAAGTAGTTATAGATCGTGGGTCTGGAAAATGAAGTGGTATTCCCGATCTCCTTTAATGTGATCTCGCGGAAACTCATCGTCCGGTATAACTGCTCACAGGCGTTGATGATCTCCTCACGTCTCTGTGTGATCAAATCGGCCGTTCCCTTAAACATATGCTCTCCTTTCTGCCTTCCAATGACCGTGGTTGACACCGTGTCAGTAATTGTATTATACAGCATGGTTGACACCGTGTCAACCCTTTTTCAAAAAAATATGCGTCCCTGCTGGCGCAGGAGCGCATATTTAACACCAAACCACCGCGGATGCCCGGTATGAGCGCAGGCTACGATCTCAGAGCCCCAGTCCCGCGATCCAGTCACGCACTGTTTTCCGAACGCTGTCCTGCTTATTCTGGCAGTCACCGCCCCGCACTGCGAGCCCCTTTAGAACCGTACTTCCATTAACGGCAGAAGAAAGCTTCTTGTCGAACCCGGACAGTCCGGACCCCTCATGGGTAGAGAAAGGAACCAGTTTTTTCCCGGAAAGGGCAGCGGCATTTTCCTCAAAGAAGGTATACATGATCATGGGCCAGTCGCCCCACCATACCGGCGCACCGATAAAAACGGTATCATACTGCGATAGATCCGGAACTTCGCCCGCATAAGCAGGTCTGGCCTTTTCGTTCTGCTCTTTCTTCGCCACGTCTGTAAGTTCATTGTAAGTCATCGGATAATGGTCATCCGCAGGCAGCACCTCAAAGAGATCCGCCCCGGTCTCCTGTGCGATCATCTCTGCAACGATGGCTGTATTTCCATGGTCGATCACTCCGACATTATACTGTTCACCGGTGCGCGAGAAATAAACGACCAAAATATCACTGTTTTCACTTCCCGGTTCTGACTTCTCCGTTTGGTCTTCGATATTATCAACTACTCCTGTTGCCGATGAATCAACTGAAATTTTTTCATCTGTGCTTTGATCCTTCACTACTGTACTGTTTTGCGGCATGGAGTTTTCAACACTGTTATCTGTACTTCCACATCCGCCAAGGCCTATTACCATAAGCGCTGCAAAAAGCAGACTCAGAATTCTCATTATTTTCTTCACTATCATTTCCCCCTTTAAACCCTTTCAAACTACATTCCTGTCAATAATCCGCAAAGCGTTCATCGCGCTCCAGCGAAATCATCTGTGTCATTTCATCATCTGTGAGTTCGAAGTCCCATACATCATAATCCTCTATGATATGCTGTTCATTGGAAGACCCGGGAATACAGATATTGCCCGCCTGCAAATGCCAGCGGATGATCACCTGAGCGGATGATACACCGTGAGAAGCCGCAATACTGCTGATCGTTTCATCCTTGAACAGTTTCTGGGTATTTCCTCTTCCACCCAGCGGGAACCAGCTTTCAAGCACGGTTCCGTACCGTGCGATGTGCTCCTTCATTTCTCCGCTTTGATGGTATGGATGCGTTTCATTCTGAAGAAGCGCCGGCTTAACGGTTGTCGCATTTACAAGTCTGTCAAAATCTTCCGGCTCATAATAATTGGAAAGACCGATGGACCTTAATTTCCCATCCGCAACAGCCCGCTCCATCGCCTGATATGCATCTACGTCATTCGAGGGCTGGCTATGATGAAGAATCATCAAGTCAATGTAATCCAGACCGAGCCTCTTTAGGGAAGCATCTACTGCTGCATCGCCGTTATCAAAGTCGCTTGTCCACATCTTGGTCGTGATAAATACCTCTTCTCTTGTGACAATTCCCTCGTCAATAGCTCTTTGCAGTCCTCTACCGACAGCTTCCTCATTTCCGTAAATCCTTGCGGTATCGATCAGACGGAATCCCGCTTTCAGTGCCCAGTAGGTTGAATTTTCCGCCTCACTGTCAGACAGTGAAAACATTCCAAGTCCAAGAATCGGCATCTCATAACCGCTGTTGAGTGTTACAGTCTTCTTCTCAAAATCAAAGGTTGGATAACCTTCTGCATCCGTGTCGATATCTGCTTTTGTAGAATGGGGCAGCAACTCTTCAGTTTCACTTTCGCTGGGTTCACCATTCTGTTCCTGTGTTTGCGGACTACGGGTAACCGTTGAATCATTTCTCTCCGCGTTTTCTGTCTGACCACACGCTGTAAGCATTAAACACGCGACCGTTATTATCGCAATAATCGTTCTTTTCTTCATCTTTGCTCACCTGTTTACAAGAATCCATACACCATCAGACTTTTCGTAGCAATGAGTCCCTTTCATACGAAACGTTCCTCTTGATCCATATGCATTGGCATTCAGGACTGAAGTATACGTGATCCGTGCCTCGTCTCCGTCCACCTTAATGACCGGATGATCAATCCCTATAGTAAAATATCTGAGACTTCCCTCGGAAATGTCCGTAAAATACTCTTCCCTTGTTTGCTTCCTTCCGCTCATATGGGTATATATCATATCTTCTGAGACCAGTTCACGCATGGTATCAATGTCTGCATCTGTCATGGCCTGACAGTATTTTGCCTGAGCATACAAGATTTCCATTTCCTCATCTGTCAATGAATCCGGATCAATTCCGGTTATCTTCACATTTTCAAATGCCGAAAAATCATATCCCTTCATCTCATCACCGCTTTCTGTTTCGGACTCCTCTTTTGATGTAGCTGGGGCTGTATCAGTATTCTTCCCGCAAGCGGTAACCATCAGCGCAAGAAGAACCATTAACAGCAGAGATGTACTCCTAATATTATGCCTTTTCAAAAGTCGGTCTCCAGCCTGCGAACTGTTTAAGCTGCGAATCGGTCCTGTGATAATATCTCTCATTCTTATCGAGCTTTGCGATCATAGCCATCTCTTCGTCCGTAAGTTTAAAATCAAGAATGTTGAGATTATCTTTGATGTGATCCACGTTCTTACTGCCGGGGATCACCACAAATCCCATCAGGGTATGCCAGCGGAGGATGATCTGCGCGGGAGATTTTCCGTACTTCTTTCCAAGTTCGGAAAATACCGGTTCATTGATCAGGCTCTTGTCTCCATGTCCTAACGGATACCAGCTCATGAGCTTAATGCCATACATATCGAGAGTTTTTCTAAGTTCCTTCTGGGTAAAATAAGGATGCGCCTCTACCTGGATAAACTGCGGTGCGATCTCCCACTTTGTTTCAAGCTCCTCGATATACTTTCCTTCAAAATTGGAGATACCGATGCTCTTGGCCTTGCCTTCTTTATAAGCCTTCTCCAACTGTCTGTATCCTGCGAGCCAGTTGCCTGCCGGCTGGTGGATATAAAGAAGATCCACGTAGTCAACCCCAAGACGATTCAAGGTTTCATCCACAGCATTCGGATTCTCATATTCACTGGGCCAGAGCTTCGTGGAAAGAAAGATCTCTTCCCTCTTTACTTTGCTGTCCTTCATACCTCTTCCAACTGCCCGCTCATTTACATATGCATTGGCAGTATCAATGAGACGATATCCCATCTTAAGCGCTTCTCTTACACTGTTCTCTGCATCGGCAGGCGAAAGCATAAATGTTC